>Ga0310691_10000010_pt1 | contig 413021 bp, 536 predicted proteins | sample 176DNAGHGlowgp2_FD_203887 | JGI IMG/M metagenome (GOLD analysis project Ga0310691, IMG submission 203887) | Sheep rumen microbial communities from Palmerston North, Manawatu-Wanganui, New Zealand - 1766 DNA GHGlow gp2 (v2) (version 2) | ecosystem: Host-associated > Mammals > Digestive system...
GAATCCAAGGTGTTCAAGGTTTGCAGGGTCTCCAAGGTCAACAAGGTATCCAAGGTGTACAAGGCAAGCAAGGTACACAAGGAACACAAGGAATCCAAGGTGTTCAAGGCAAGCAAGGTACACAAGGAATCCAAGGTGTTCAAGGTCGCCAAGGTGTTCAAGGCACGCAGGGAATCCAAGGCATTCAAGGTCTGCAAGGTCTCCAAGGTCAGCAAGGAACACAAGGTACACAAGGAATCCAAGGTGTTCAAGGTCTCCAAGGAGAGCAAGGTGTTCAAGGTCGCCAAGGTCGCCAAGGTCGCCAAGGTGTTCAAGGCACGCAAGGAATCCAAGGCGTTCAAGGTCTGCAAGGTCTCCAAGGAGTCCAAGGCAATCAAGGTACGCAAGGAATCCAAGGTGTTCAAGGCAAACAAGGTACACAAGGTACACAAGGAATCCAAGGTGTTCAAGGAAAACAAGGTACACAAGGAATACAAGGAATCCAAGGTCGCCAAGGAATCCAAGGTGTTCAAGGCAAGCAAGGTACACAAGGTACACAAGGAATCCAAGGTGTTCAAGGTTTGCAGGGTCTCCAAGGTCAACAAGGTATCCAAGGTGTACAAGGCAAGCAAGGAACACAAGGTACACAAGGAATCCAAGGTGTTCAAGGAAAGCAAGGTACACAAGGAATCCAAGGTGTTCAAGGCAAGCAAGGTACACAAGGAACACAAGGAATCCAAGGTGTTCAAGGTTTGCAGGGTCTCCAAGGTCAACAAGGTATTCAAGGAATCCAAGGAAAACAAGGAACACAAGGAATACAAGGAATCCAAGGTCGCCAAGGAATCCAAGGTGTTCAAGGCAGACAAGGAATCCAAGGAATCCAAGGTCGCCAAGGAATACAAGGTGTTCAAGGCAGACAAGGAATCCAAGGAATCCAAGGTCGCCAAGGAATCCAAGGAATCCAAGGTAAGCAAGGCACGCAGGGTATTCAAGGTATAGAAGGTAATAGCGGAAGCGAGATAATACTTGAAACTATTGGCAGACAATCGGCAAATACGCTTTTTGTTCAATTTAGACCGAGTTCAAATATTCCAGAGTATGATGGCGATAATAATTGTTATATACATTTTAACGATAATGTAACTATCATATTCAATCACGCATTTAATCACGACAAGTCTTATGTGTCGGACGATTCAAATGCAACTAATGACGATGCTATGGGTGCGCCGCAAATGTTGGCTATATTTAATACAATAGATGGCGAAAAACCGTTATTTGAGGGAGTTGCTGCGAATGCGTATGTCCCGATTATGTATCGCGCACGCTTTGAGGAATTGGATAAAAATAATGTTAGACTTGTTGATAGTCTTCCCGTAATTGGTATAGACCCGATAACTGCGGAGAAATATGCAATAGGTATATACGGGACTTATGAAAATGGTGCAAGCGATGAAGAATGGTCTGATGTTTACAGTGCGGAAGCGTATGATTTGTCTGAAAGCGGTATTGAGGAACACCATTTCATTTATGAAAAATCATTTTATGGAAGTAACCATTCAACCAATTTCAAATATGGTGTTGGTGACGATTATGACGCTATATATAGTGGATGTAACACACAATCCTACACGTATTCGTTGCAAGGCATAAGCTGTGGTAATCCAGAATTGAAAGCATATCTTGAAAGTGTGTTTAGCAAAAATGACGATGTTGTGCTTCCGTGCCTTACAAAAATAGGTCATTTTGATACAATACATACATTTGATACTCAAAACATTGAAGAAAGTCAACAGAATACGTCTGATGATTTGAATACTCTTATCAACCATCTTATCAATATAAGTGGTGACTATTGTATTACTGATGCAGACGACTTTACTTATAGGGGTGGTACAAGTCCGAGTAATGTTGTGAAAACGCACTTGGCTAAACCTGCATTTTTGGTTTTGAGAACCACGCATTTGTACCAAGTTGACAATTGGGGAAGTATGTTCACCAATCCTATGTTTATTGATGTTGAGGTTCAAAAGAGTGGATATACAGCGAAAAATATAACCCAAATAAGAAGTTATATATCGGGTGGTATTGGCGATGATTGGTATAAGTATAATGACTATGGATTGAGACCGAGTATGGGTGGACAAGCGAAATTGTATCGTGACTATCAACTCAATCTCTTGAACCCTGGTTCATCTCTCGGAGACAGAAACAAGGAATGGAAAAACACTTGGTCAAAGATAGACAATGACGGATTGTTTGGAAATCGTGTGTTTAATGGACTTGCCAATATATTTGGCAAACTTGGAGGAAGTTTCCCGCATTTGGATACACACGTATCCGAGGGATATACTACTGATTCCGTTGACAAACTGATAAAACTTTGGGAAATTGTGTCGTATAATTATTACAATGGCGGCGAATACAATGAGACATTGGGTCCAGGCACGGGAATATTTCCGATTGATAAAAAATACAGAACGAAAAACGGTTTGATAGAATTATCAAATGTTGAAAATGAGGATTGGCGTGCATTGGTTTTAAATATGAACCACAATACCAATGGTGCGGCATTTGCCCTTAACGGAACAACTTTAAGGACTGAACGTATATGGCAAAATACACAAGCCACACTTAATGCTGCTATTGTCGGAACATACAACTCTTATTATCAAGGTAGATTGGGTGGTGTGAATACGCCGTTCATATTTGGTTTTGATGCCCTTTGGAATTATCTTGAAAATTATCTGTATGGCTCAAGTTATGTTTCAAATCCATATTTGTCACAAAACTTTTGGCATATGGTTGATAGGGGATACATCAGTGTTGGATATTGGAAAGATTTAGACCATTCTTACGGTGATTCGTTGCCTTATGACTTTGGGGGAAGTGCGCTTGGTATGAATACAACGCCTCCGTCTGACGGTAGCGGTAAATTGCGTGAATATTTTTGGAACGGTAGCCATACTGGTGAATTGATATGTCCTTGGCGATATCTGTTCAACAGTAACCATACCGATTGGAATCCGTGTTTGAAGTTGAAACGCGATGTTAGAAGTACATCTAATGTCAATTCGGGTCGTGGATTCAGAATTTTCTCTTGGTTTAACGGAAAACATACAACGTCTCCAGAAACAAACAATTTCAAGAATTATAGGAACAGCAGCAATGTGAATTATAGACTGTTCTCAACCAATAGCAGTCAAAGTTTGTGCTACAGTTACACTATTATTGAAATTCCTCTTAACTATGAAGACGCAAGTTTAAATTCAGCAAAGGGCGGTGAAGTTAGCGGATATATCAGCGGCGTAAAGAGCGGCGGTGAAGGTCAATCACAAATTGCGAATATAAACGAGATTAACTTTGACGGATGCTGCTGTGATAATGTGCTTATCGCCACAAGAGTTGACAGTACAACAAATAGGTTTAATTTAAGAGCGATTTCGGGTTCGTATCCATTGAACAGAAACGACAAATTTACTGTAATATTCAAAGATACGTATGATAATGCTCTTGACAGACCTATGATGTTCATAGACGGCGATAACGACATTGATATATTTGGTTCAGATGTTGATGTTTCAAATAACACAACTCATCCGATAACTACTTTGGCTGTTGTGTATAAGAATACAAAAATCAATGGTACTAACCCGACAAAATCATTACCCGCTCCATTTATGGGAATTTCACCTATAAATGGCAACGAAATCAGTATAACGGCATATTCTTCTTCTGACGCTGCATTGCGAAGCGGAGAAGTACATACATTCATATATGAAAAATGTTTGTATTATAAGCATAATAATTGCGCTTACAACTACGGCGGTAACGGTAAGAATTGTGCAACTATGTGGTCAAACGGCGTGGAGTTGGCTAACTGCTCTTGGCTTGGTGAAAGCGGTAACAGTTCAGATGCAAACAGTATGGTTATAACCGCCGCAATTAAAGTCGGTGACTTCGATACAGCGGGCAGCGGCGGTGGCGGCGGTGGCGAACAAGGTACGCAAGGAATACAAGGAGTCCAAGGTGTTCAAGGTCTCCAAGGTAAACAAGGCAGACAAGGCGTTCGCGGCTATCAAGGTTATCAAGGTGTCCAAGGTACAAGCGGCGGTGGCGGTTTGGAAGTCATTCTTCGCACAACAAAGGTTCATAACAATGTCTTCACTGTTGAGAGTGTATCTGGAATTTATCCTATTATAATAGAGCGGAACACAGTTGTTCGCATTCAGTTCAACCATAGTTTTGACCACGATTATCACGGTATGGGGTATAGTGAGCCGCAAATAATGTTCATAAAAGCATTGGATGAAAACCTTATTATATTCAAACTTGATGACAATAGTGACTTTGATATTGGAGCATCGGATAATGAATTACCGTTATTCTATAGATATTATTGGGATAGAGGCAATGGTTTTATGGGCGTGCCTGCTCCGATAATAGGAATAGACCCATTCAGCGGCGAAAACTATGCGATAGGTGTTAAGGGATTACAAGGTTTGACAAGAGGTGATACACCCGCCCCGTTGTCCACACACGAATTTTTGTACACGTGTGATGTTAATTTCATCTTTAGCATTTCGGTTAATGGTCTTTATTATGGAAATTCTATGTATGGAACGGCTGCATATTATGACGGTTCTGCCGTTCCGTTCGAGTATGAGTTTAATTTGGAACATATGTCAGAAAATGTGGGTTCTGAAGCAAACACAGTAATTCGTTGGATGGAAATGGATTGTTATGGTCGCACTCGTCATTATGTTCCAACGCTTACGAAAGTCGGACATTTCAACACAGACCATTATATAAGAAGTTCTAAATCGAAAAAGGGTGCGTCCGCGCTTTATTCGGAAGAATCTGTCAACTTGGATACTCAAAACACATTGTCCTGCTCAACATCAGACACCAATGCGTCTTACTTGTATGCCGCAGTTGAAACGGGTAAGGAAACAACGTTGAATGTTGACCTCAATGTCAACAACACATACGAGAATTATCTGTGTATCCAAAACAACGGAAAGACTGACTTGGATGTGGTGTTCAGCAGTGTCAAGTTCGGTGACGCAAAGAGTGTTGTAACGAAAGTCCCGTACACAAACGGCGTTGTTACAATCGCGGCAGGACGCTGTGTTGAGTTCTCAATCATAGGTCAAGAAGGCGGTGATGTCGTTGGAAGCAATAACGCTCTCGTTGTTGTGAAGATGAGCGACCCGATGTCAAGTATCACATTGGGGGAGATTGAAAAATAATCGGGAAACAGCCCGTTTTGACTTGAATTGTCAAAACGGGCATTTCATTAAAAACAACGAATATAAATATATCATTAAATAATTGAAATTATGAAAATAATCGTATTTGACAACGACAGCGATTTTGAGTTCTACTGCTTGAAACCGAAATATGAAATCAACCAATCCGAAATTTCGGGTACTCTCTACTATGATTTGGCATTCACAGACACATACATCAAAGACGTTAAGGACGGCGTTATGTTCTGCATAGACGACCCGAAGTCAAAGGTCGTGAAACGCGGCTGTGTCACAAGGGGTGTCGTATCAAAGAGGGTTGACAATTTGCTTGACGTTGAGGCGGAAGACCTCCAGATTCTTTACAGAAACGCCGAAATCGAAAGATACACATTGAGAAACAATAATAAATAACAATGAAAATACTTAACACGAAAGACTACGAAAGCGAATTGCTCGAAGGCAGAAATTCTGTCGGAGCAAAGTTGGGCAACAGCACGGAAGTGATTGACCCCGATAAGCCTGCGGGTGAAAACGAAACCATTGCAAGTATCGGCAAGACTGTTGTCAAACTTGACAACTATGACGACTTCGAGGGAAAGCGTGCAGACAAGAACCCGTCACACGGTATGTTCTCTGTTGACGCTCCGTTGGAGTACAGCAAGAAACTGTTTACCGACAAGAAAGTTTGGAACGACAACCTTGAGGATTTGTTTGACGCAATCAAGGGTAAATCCGATTTCTTCGTTCAAGGTGAAGCGGGTTGGGCTAAAACCGCCCTCATTACACAAATGGCTAACAAGTGCGGATATACCGTTATCACGGTTTATTTGGACAAGGCTGTACCAGAGGATTTGGACGGACTTCCTGCCGTCAGAGAGGACAAGAACAGACAGAGCGGAATCGTGCAAGTGCGTGCGCTTCCCGTTTGGGCGCAGTATATGCTTGACCGCCCCAATGAAAAATTCCTCTTGTTCTTTGACGAAATGAACCAAGCAACAAGTGACGTTATGCACTCACTTATGCCTATCGTTCTGAAGCACGTCATCGGCGGTATCGAATTTGACAACTACTTCTGTGGCGGTGCAGGTAATATGAGTTATGAGGATAACACCCTCGAATCAATCCCGAAGGCTCTTATGAGCCGTATGGGTGGTGCGCCTATCACTTGGATTACGGGTACTCCCGAAGCGTGGAAAGAGGCGTTTGAATACCTCCACGGCGAATGGGACAACCAAATCTCAAAGGAAGTTGTCAGCGCATTTGAGAGACACGCAACCATTTTCGCAAGCCCGCGTGACATTGAAAAGAACATCTTTAAGAATGTCGCAACAATCAAGAACTCATTTGACGAGGACGATGAGTTCAACGAAAGAGACCGTGTTTCTGTCGGTTCTTTGGAACGCCGTATCAAGAGGCAGACCAACACAGTCGAAGGCAGACAGTACAATATCGGTGAGGGCAACGAATACACCGATGCCATCGCAAGCCAAGTTAGGGAACTTGCCGAGAAATGCTACGACTTCATCAACGGAAGCAGCAGCGGCAGAAAGTTCAATGAAGAACCCGAACAGCAGGCAGACGAAAACGCCCCTACATTTGACAAGGACGAAATCAAGAGCATCATTGACTTGATTGTGTTCGGTGAAATGTCAGTCAGCGAGGACGACCCCGACACAATGGCCCCGATTACCCACGAGACAATCTTCGATTTCTTCCCATCAATGAACAAGGAACTCCTTAACTTCATTGACAAACAAATGGCTAAAGAGGGCAAGGAATGGATGTATCCGCACAACGAAGATGCCGTTAAGACGGGTAAGTGGACTCTTGACGAACTTGAATAACAAATAAAAACTTTGAGAAAGTGCCGTCTTTAAGGCGGCATTTTTTTCAATTTTTATTATATTGCACTGAACACAGTTTCTAAAATAATTGACAATATGAACAATTGGCAAAAATCAATATCAAAGATAAAGGACGAGCATACCGCTTGGAGATTCGACTTTACGAAATATCTTGACCAATCAACAAGATATAACGGGTTTCGTTTCTTTTGGGAACTTATACCTATGATTACGTTTGTCACGGGTCATAAGGGAATCGCTTGGACTGATAAGGATGTGAACATTTTTCTCAACATACCGCACGATAAAGTGCCTATGGACGATGAAAAGTGGGAGTTCATATACTATCACGAGTGTTTGCACCAAATGTACGAGACATTTGCTGTTGAGGATACCATCAAAAGCGAGTTTGGCAGTTGCAACCACGATTTGCTCAATGTGGCGAGTGATGTCGTAATCAACGATTATGTCAAGACCCGCTGCAATCTTGAATATCCTACCGATGGTCTTATGACACCCGAATACATCAAGGAGAAATTCGGCGTGGAATACGACAGAAAGACCGATGACCAATATGCTCTTTATATGAAACTCAAAGAGGTTGAGGACAAAATTGTTGACGACCCTCTTGTTCAACAGATGCGTGAGAACGCCCCTATTGTTGACATTGACGGCGGTGGTGATGTGAAGATTCCAAAAACGGTCAAGTTGCCGACAACAAGCGAGTGGAAAAAAGGAAGCAAGGAAGCGAGAAAGGCTATCAATGACATTCTTCAGAAATACTGTGACGGTATCAAAAAACAGTCCAATGGCAGAATCTCTGTAAACGATACATTGACTGCTATGAAAAAGGCTGCTGAAGAAATTGAAAAACTCGCAAAGGGTAAGTTGAAACCGACAGTAATCCAAGTTCCGCCAAACGAATCTGCGCATTATGTTATGAACTCCGCTATGTTCATAGGTGAGTCTGACGATACGAAGAAAGAGATTTCTCCCGAATATCAGACATACGAACAAGGTTGGGATTATGCCGTTAAAGACGTTCTCAATCAAATTAGCCAAATGATGCAAGGTTTGATGGGCGGCGGCGGTCCAGGAGGCGGCGGTGGTACGGATGATAATGAACCTATGCACCAAGAAGTTCCCGAAAACGACCCGTCAGAAGAACAACCGTTCCTCCCGCAGACTTTGGGCGGAAGCGGTGGAAAAGGCGACCCCGATGAAGACGATAAGGATTCAAAGGATTTAGACCATAATGACGTTTCCGATATGAACGCTGACGAGGCTGCTGACGAGGCGCAGAATGCCGCAGACAAAGCAAAGGATAATGCTGACGGCGCACAGAGTTCCGCAGATTCCGCACAACAGAACGCAGATAGTGCCGCTTCTGATGCTGAAAGCGCAAAGAACCAACACGGAGAGGATTCAAGCGAATACAAGAAAGCGAAGTCCAAGGCTGACAAAGCGCAGAAGAATGCCGACAAAGCAAAAGACGCTGCTAAAAAGGCAAAGGAAGCCGCAGATAAGGCGCAAGATTCCGCTGACAAAGCAAAGGACGCTGCAAGCAAAGGTGACACCGATGGGGCAAAAGACAACGCAAGAGACGCGCAGAAGGCTGCTGACGAGGCTGCTGACGAGGCTTCAAAGGCGGAAGATGCCGCAAACGGCAAGTCAAAGAAAAGCGGTCACAATGACGTTTCCAATATGAGTGCCGATGAAGCGGCTGACGAAGCGCAAGACGAAGCAGACCAAGCAAAAGAAATGGCTGACGGCGCACAAGAGGCTGCTGACAACGCACAGAGGGCTGCTGATTCCGCTGCTATGGATGCTGAACGCGCAGGCACGGAACACGGCAAGGATTCAAGCGAATACAAGAAAGCGAAGTCCAAGGCTGACAAAGCGCAGAAGAATGCTGACAAGGCTAAATCCGCTGCTAAAAAGGCAGGCGAATCCGCAGACCAAGCGCAGGACGCTGCTGACGCTGCAAAGGATGCTGCCGACAAAGGCGATACTGACGGCGCAAGAAACAATGCGAAGAAAGCGCAAAAGGCTGCTGACAAAACCGCTGACGAGGCTGCAAAGGCTGCTTCAGCAGAGAAAGAATCAGAAACCGAAACCGCCCGTGAAAACATCGGAGACGGTGAAGAAAATGTTGTCGGAAATGCAACCGAGGTTAATTGGGAAAGCAGCAGCCGAGACAAAGGTTGGGCTTGGAGTCAAGAAATGGAAGACAACATTCAACGCTACGCCGAAAAACTTGGCGATATGACTTCCGAGGATGCGAAGAATGTCATTAAGAAATTCGCCCGTTCAGCGGACGGCGCACTCGGCGAGTTCGTGCGCAAATGCGTTTCAAGCGAGGAAAAGAACAAGAAAGGTATAATTGTTCAAACTCCTATGCACAAGAGAAACGTGTCTTGGGCTGAAAAATTCAGCGAGAGTATAAAGAACACGGTTAAGCAGTATGTGAAAAGGCGTACAACCGAATGGTATGCCACTTACAGAAAGCCGAACCGCAGGCAGGGTGTTGTCAAGGATGACAGTTTCTTGAAGAAAGGCAAGATGCGCAAGAAAGACAAACTCACGATTTCTGTCGCTTTCTACATTGACATTTCTTCCTCTATGGACTCTTCATCAGTCCGTAACATATTCGACTATGTTTACAAGTTGAACGACAAGATTTACAAGCAGTACAAAGGCAACGAGGTTGTTGAAGATACCGTGTTTGACTTCTACTCATTCAACAGTTCCGTCCATAAGGAGAAACGACCCAATATTCCGAGACCGAATGGCACGACACTCCCGCTCCTTGAACTCATCAAGGAAATTGAGAAACTGTCGTTTAACCATATGATTAACGTGATTATCACGGACGCGGAAATGGGTAACTTCCCGACAGCGAAAATTAAGGCTGAAATGAAGAGTCTCCCAGGCAACATAGTGTTTATCACCGACAACACGGAGGTTGTGTCAGTTCTTTCGCCGCTTACGAGCATAACCACTTTCGGTTCAAATAAGAAGTTTGACATAATCACAGTGCCGCACGGATTCAAGATAAGCGACAAAGACTTCAAGCAGGTATAGCCTGCCATACATAAAGCAAAGGCGCACAAAATTGTGCGCCTTTTTTATTGTTTGCCTTTATTATTTATCGGTTTCCGCTTTCTTTTTGTCTTTCGCGTGGTGTTCGGCGTAAGCCTCTATCAGATATTCGACAATCTCGTGTCTGTGGTTTTCTTTTAGTTCGATGTTCACCATATCGGGTATCTTCTCTGCGCATTTGCACATAAACTTGAATCCGCTGTCGGTTCTGTGCTTCAAGTCAACCTGCGACACGTCACCACATATAATCATTTTCGAGCGGAGACCGATTCTCGTGACTATCATTTCCATCTGCTCGTCAGTTATGTTCTGCGCCTCGTCCACAATGACGCAGGCATCCAAGAAAGTCAGACCCCTCATAAACGATACGGGTACTATTTCCAATGTGCCGTCATTGAGCCATTGTTCGACAAGGTATCTCTTGTCTTTTCCCAACAGCAGATAGAAGTTTTGATATATCGGCTGAAGCCAAACATCCATTTTGTCACGCACGGTTCCAGGCAGGAATCCTATATCCTCCTTTGACACGGTGGGTCTCGTCACTACTATTTTCGTGAACTCCTTTTTCATAAGCCCATCCAATGCGATTTGGCAGGCGAGCAAAGTTTTGCCCGAACCCGCTTTTCCGTGCAGCACGCTTATTGTGTTGGCTAAAATAATGTTCTTGGCTTCCTTCTGCTCGTCATTCAGTTGGATGCCGAATTTGAATGATTTTTCACTCATAGGTGGAATAATGTTTTTGTGTTGGATTGGGGAGGAAACGGGCGTTTCCTCCATAAGTTCTGAAAGTTCTCTTCTTGATACTTTTGTCATATTGTATTTATAACCGAAAAAGGTCTGAAAACAGTTCGTATAAATAAAACAGCGAAATCGCCCGTTATAAATAAAAACGGTAAAATTGTCCTTTATAAATAAAAACGGAAATTCAACCGTTATAAATAAAAACGGCGAAATTGCCCGATATAAATAAAAAAAAGAAAAAACCGCACAAAATGAGAAAAATGTCCGATATTCGACCAACTTCTGCATACTTGACAGTGTGCCAATTGTGGCTGCAATCAAGTAAACAGAATCTCTTTGGGGCGTACAATGTTGACGAATGTTGTCCGTAAAAAGATATATCGTACAGATACACAATAAGTTGGCGGTATATCAAAAATGTACCGCCAATTTTTTTTGAGTTTTTTTCGATTTTTGTTCGTTGTTTTTGGAATTTTTATTATATTATACCGTAATCGTTCTTTGACATAATGAAAACCACCGATACCGCAGTTGAAATTTTTGAGCGGTTTTTCGGAAATTTTTATTATATTAGGAACAACGGCTCTTTGATATGATGAATGACGGAAGTCATAGGAAGAAAAAAGTTTTGCGACTTTCCGAAATTTTTATTATATTAGGGCATAAGGTTCTTTGTAATGATAAAATCTGCGAGAGAAATTGTTAATGTCAGAATTTTTTATTATATTACATCGAACAGAGTTCTTTGACATATTGGCGAGAAGGCACTATAAGGAAAACATAGTACGACAACGGCATAATCGGAGTAATCCGAGAACGCTGTTGGTCGGAAGAATCAGACGGGTCTGAAGTCCATCGTGTTTCGGCACGTTGGACTTGAAAGACCTACTTCGCAGTTCCTGCGTGAAGAGCGCAGGCAACTTGGAGTGCATCAGAGGAGTAATCCTCTTTGGCGGGAAACCCCGATGTAGAACAACCCTAAAACGGTGGACACCCTTTTGGTTAAGGAAGTAAATTGTGGATAGGAATAAGATACACCACAAGCACTAAACAATACGGTGCAAGGGCAATACCGTGCTAAATTGAGATAAACACGATGCCAATCGGAGCAAAGAAGTAGTGTTACTGTTACGCAATATACAGAATCTCATAAACGTGTAGAGAACATAGAGGTTGCACCTATAGTCAGAACTGTATCGCAAGTGGGTAGAGCGGGTATGACCCTTAATAACTCGTTAAATGCAGGCTTGCGGTAACTTGCAAGCGTTTCTGATATGGTGATAATATGCCCCAGACCACAACGTAGGAGTAGAAAGGAAGCCAACCCAAATGATTATACGGTGATTGGGTTACGAATACGGCTATGGTAACATAGAGTGGCAGGCAAAATCTTCAGCCTATTGCTGCGAAGTAAATTCATCTTTGGCGGCGGTACAGAACCGCTGTCATCTATCGGCACACAGCCCCCGTAACTCGGCGGCAGCAGCCGATTCTCCATCGGCGGGCACAATCCGCCGCACACCAAATCCCCGTTGAAACGATATATACGGGTTGCAACTGTCAGCGGAGTAGGTGCTGAACACACTGACAGCCAAAGTACCGAAAGCCTAACGATTGGCGAGATAACGATTCAAGTCCAAGAGGCATTCCGAGATGTCGTGGGAAACCGTCCGACATAGCGGAGACACTTACAATTACACGTAGGGGGTTTGCTAATTACATTTCGCAGTAAACCCAACACGGCGGTTTACTTATGTGCTATGACCTTGGCGATTGACTGCGTTTCCGCTTATAGGAGAACAGCAGAGCAGTGGCGAGAAAATGTAAAAACTGGCGCAGTGACGCTTTCGCTTACACGTTCTACATTATCCAACGGTCACATTAGAGGCGATTGTGTCGCCTTGTGTCATAGCATATATGATTTATACATAAATAGTCCTATCGGCAAGTGGTTTAAGCCACCACACTCTCAATGTGGAGTCACGGGTTCGAATCCCGTTGGGACGACAAATTCAAAAACCAAAGTTATGGATTCTGATACGATTAGACTTATCAAGAAGATGGAAGCCAACGCATTCTATCCTACATTCCCCGAAAAGGAATTTCGGTTCTACGACAAGAAGGTAGCGGAGGAAATTGCAAAGAGCGGGAAGAAAGAAATGAGAAAACTTCTGTCGAAGTTCAAACTTAAAAAATAGTCCTATCGGCAAGTGGTTTAAGCCGTCACCCTTTCACGGTGGAGTCACGGGTTCGAATCCCGTTGGGACTACACTTCTATTCCGTAGTTGGTACTTCACACCACTCGTATATTGAAGCCATTTTACGCTGTTTTATGGTAAAAAACCGCCCCGTAAGCAGTTTTGGGTGAAGAACCGCTCTTTTTGCGTATATCGGGTTAGATGCGCACGGCTCTTTTTGATGGTTTTTCGAGTTGGTTAGGTAGTATGTGCGATTCGGCGGTGAAGTCGTTGGGGCGTGCGACAAAAACCTTTTTTTCTTTGGGCCAGTAGTTCAGTTGGTAGAACGCCTGCCCTGCAAGCAGGATGTCGTGGGTTCGATTCCCATCTGTGTCCACAAGGTGTAAATCAATCTCTTTACCCGCACCCGAAGACGCATATCTTCAACAGTATAAAGAAGGGGCAGAGGTCACGGCATCGGAAAGCGGTGCTAATTTTGGGCCAGTAGTTCAGTTGGTAGAACGCCTGCCCTGCAAGCAGGATGTCGTGGGTTCAATTCCCATCTGTGTCCACAAAGGTGTTTACAGCAGACCATAAAATCAACTGTTTCATTTATAATCATTCGTTGCTTACAAAGCACCTTGTGAAACAGTCCTATAGTTCAACGGATAGAACGGGGGTTTCCTAAACCTCTGATGCAAGTTCGATTCTTGTTAGGACTACCAATGATAGATTGGGATAATACTATTAGTTAATGGTTTCATTGTACAAAGCAGTCTTGTCGGCTACCTCCGATTGCCGACAAGAAACGGGGGTGTAGTTCAGTCGGTAGAACGGCGGACTGTTAATCCGTAAGTCGCAGGTTCGAGTCCTGCCGCCCCCGCAAAGCCGAGGTTGTGGTTCCAGCAGCCCGCGTGAGGCGCAAGTAGCGCGGTTGCAAGAGGTGTCGTGTCCGAGCAGTCCGCAAGGAAATCGTGGCGTTTAACCACGTTGCACGGTTGGCACGGCTTAATAAGATTGGATGAGGGTCGGACAACGAGTGTCCGATGTGTAGGCTTTAATCTTTCCGTAGTTCAACGAATAGAACGTTAGTTTACGGAACTAAAGATTGGGGTTTGAATCCCTGCGGGAAGACTAAAAGGTGCATACAGCAAACTATAACAGCATCAAACTTTTAATTTGAACTTCGCTAAACCAAGCACCTTGTTTTTCTTTGACTGCTGATTTTTTTTGTATTTTTCATAATTGTAGAGAAAAGATGTATGCAGCAATCCACGGAACGCAAATGAGTTTCTTTCAGCATCTTGTTTCTTTTGTAAAATGCAAAAAATCAAAAAGATATATGAACTCACGCGGTTCTGGCCCCTTGGCGCAGTTGGTTAGCGCAACTGACTCATAATCAGAAGGTCGTAGGTTCAAGTCCTACAGGGGCCACTTGTGGGAATGCGACCGAGACTGTAAAGCCAACTTCGTTTCCAACGACACAAAGTGCAGTTTTTATGATATAAGTAATAAACGAGAATGTCTATCGGCTCTCAATCAGCATTGCTGACGGCTTTTGCCCCGCCGAGTTTTATGGTTTCCTGCACTTTTTTCCGATGGCTGAATAGCATAAACGGAAATGCGTCAATGCCGAAGTCAAGATGTGGGGTGTGGTGACACATCACCGTTCTGAAAATGGGGCGGGTATAATTCTGAAAAGTCGGGTTATAATGTTCGTTTTTCACGGTTGTTAGTCAACCACCCGATGAAATAGGCTCTTGCTTTGGCGAAGATTCAGAGGTTCGATTCCTCTGTCAGCCTCAAAGATACACACAGCAATCATTAAATCATAAAAAATTGTTGTTTAAGTTTTTTACCACAGTATCTTGTTTTCTTTATAATGGGAGATAGTGTAACGGAAGCACACGTAATTTTTCGGTTCTTGTCAAAGAATTATGCAGCAAACAATAAAATTTGCTTTTGGGTAGCCGTGGTGTGGGTTCGATTCCCGCTCTCCCAACAAAACGGAGCATTAGGCTTAATGGTAAACTGACGGACTGTCTATCCGATGTTACGGGTTCGAATCCCGTATGTTCCGCAAACGAAGTGACGTTTAATGCTGTATAAGCGGAATTTTCCTGCGGCTCGAAAGTCGCGAATTTCGTGTCGCTGAAAGCAACCTATCCTTTGTCAGTATCTGTAGTGGCGAAGCATTGGTGAGATTCCAATGTGGAGATGTCGGTCAGAACGTGAGGAAAAACCTCAAGGGCGCGGGTTCGACTCCTGCCAGATACGCAATGTGAACTTATAGTGAAACATCTGTTGGAGGTAGGCTTGAGAGTAGCCATCCTTTAAAGAGTTGCGAGAGGTAGTAACTATATATGCGTGCGCAGCGTTGATTTAGGGTTACAAGAAACACCGTGGCAGGTAACTTGGTCGCTACGGGTCCCCTCACGGAGTCATAAGCACAAATGCCCGATGTCCAATTTTTAGTCTGAAATGGCGAAGTTTCCTTTGGGCGTGACGGATTATTTAGGTGTCGGAGACAAGTATGACAGATAAGGTGCAACAGTACGGGAGGAGACTGCACTTAACATTTAACCATCGTGAATGGTATGGTGGACGGGAAATGACGAAATTCCCGCACGCCGTGGGTGCATCAAGTTAAGCCCACGCTTGAATGTCTGTGGAACAGCCGTTGGAGCATTTGGTGTAAAAACACACAACTGATGTTTTCTTTGACATAAGGGGTTTATAGATACCTACGGCAACCCATACAAAACTCAAACCGAAAAATTTGATTGACAATGTATCTTGTTACCCTTTTTTGATAGGGATATGGTGTAACGGTAGCACAACAGATTTTGGTTCTGTTGGTCAAGGTTCGAATCCTTGTATCCCCGCTAATGCACAACACATAACACATTGCGCAACACAACAATGGGCTATGGTGTAATGGTAGCACAACAGATTTTGGTTCTGTTGGTCAAGGTTCGAATCCTTGTAGCCCAACGATACGGTGAATTGCACACCGTCTATCCAAGTGCAGCAGGCTTGCACCGAAGCCGACAGACACGTGATGAGATAAGTATAATAATTTTGTTGTCGGCTGTTTGGGTGACGAACCCGCAAAAGTGTCAAGTGACATTCCCGTTAGCAGACGGAGAGAGCCGAAGGCGGTAGTCGGTTGCGGAATAGTTCCTAACGGTGGTATCTGCGTGATGGGTCTATCCATTCGCCGAACAAGGGTTTGATACCATATAGCGCAGGAATAACGCCTGCGGTTTGCATCGCGGGTGTTTGTATCAAACAGAAAGGGTTCACCGCAGCAGTGAAAGGTGGTTGAAAGTGTGCAATGCTTTCAATGTGCTGTAACTTATGGGGCGGTAGCGTAGGTGGTTATTTGCGCGTTGGTCTGAAAAACCAAAGGCGGTTGTTCAACTCAACCCCGCCCCACAATAAAGGTGATAACAGCAATTTTTTTAGAACATCAAACTGTAACTTTGAAATGTCTAATTCACCTTGTTTTTTTTGAATGTCTAACAATTAAAAATAGTAGAGATGATTTTCGAGACACTTGACAAACACATTGCGGACGCTATGTTCGAGGAAAAGAACAGCACCGCGAAGTTGAAAACGAATTTTTGGAAAGGCGTTAAGACCGAAATGGTGAACGCCGTCCACAACGGAGTGAAACTTCCGAATGACGAGGAAGAAACGAAGATTCTCCGTTCAATGCTGAAGCGATGCCGCACGGCTGCGCAGGAGTTTGCCAAGGCAGGTGACGATAACAAAGTCGCTGTCGAAAACAGAAAGGTAAACGAGTTCGAGGCTGCTGAACTTGAAAAACTCCTGCCGAAAGAGCCTACCGTTGAGGAAGTGTATAATGAGACGGTCAAGCAGGTTGATATGTTCGTTGCCGAGAAACTTGGCGAGGACGAGAATTTCAGCGTCAAACAACTACAACGCTTCACAAAGGACATCATTGCGAAAGTCAAGGCTAAATACCCCAACGCGAACAACGGTGTCATTGCGAATGTCGTGAAAGAGATTGCCAACAAGTAGTTGGCACAAATGGGAGTGCGGTCACGATGGTGGAGTGGCGGCGGTCTGTAAAACCGTTACAACGAAACACAGTAGGTTCGAATCCTACCACTCCCACGTGAAAAGGTGTAGTGTTGTTTACCGTTTTGTCAAAATGCACCAACCAACCTTGAGCAGCGCGTGTAAAAAGGCTTGCAAGGAGGACAAAACCAAAACGGAGTTACGCGGACATAGTTTAATGGTAGAACGCGATAATCACAACGGTTCTTGACAAGAATTATGCAGCAACTTTTTCGATTCGGTATTCCAAACCCGAAGTGCAGGTTCGAATCCTGCTGTCCGCTCAAAGTTTTCCAAATGGGGGTGTAGTTCAATTGGTAGAATGCGTATTTAACGCACCTCGTAAGAGGTACACGCAGCAAACTTTTTCTATGGTCTGTCACACCCGTGGTTGTAGGTTCGAGTCCTGCCGCCCCCGCCCTGCCCCAATAAGGCTTTTTGAATTGTATGCACGAGTTCGGTTGCGTGTGCTTTTGTATTGTAAGTATAGCATATCCGATAAGGAAGGTAAGAGTGTGATTCTCTTTCTGAAGTTACTGCTCCGAATATCACATTCAGTTCAGTTGGACATATTGTAAATGCAGCATATCTGATAAGGAAGGTTTCGGTTCATATCCGAATGTTCAGCAAACAGTGCGGAATAGGGAAGAGGTCAATCCCGCAAGGCTCATAACCTTGAAACCGCAGGTTCGAATCCTGCTTCCGCTACAAGGAGCAAAGCGCGGCTTCAACTTCGGAAAAGCGCAAACCGAAGTACCGAAACGTGATGTAATGTCAGCATATCTTCGAGTGCAGAGGAAAGTCTTGGTTTGAATCCAAGCGTTTCAACAAAACAGTGCGGGATGACGCAGTGGCAGCGTGCAAGGCTCATAACCTTGAAGTCGGGGGTTCAAGTCCCTCTCCCGCTACAATATAGTGACAGAAGTGTTCGGATAGATTGCACAGCCTCTTTTCCGCTCTTTAAGAACCGAGTTTATTATCAATACACAAGCGGAATGCTTCCGTGGCTGTTCGGACATCAACCTGCCCGTGCGCGGCATAGCCGCCTTTCTTCACGAACTCGGCAAACCAGCCGACTGCACTATATATTTGCGGGTGTAGCACAACGGTTAGTGTAGGAGATTTCCAATCTTCTAATGTGGGTTCGATTCCCATCATCCGCTCCACATAACTTGACAAGGTTGTGTAAAGTGTGGTCACGAACCACAACCCGTCCGTGCGAGCGGGCGCGGGGGATGCGGGAATATCCCGAAAAGATACGAAATCCCGTGGTGTAGGTTATCTGTATATTCCACCGAAGAAGAACAGAATATTTTTGGGCGAGTGGCGGAATTGGCAGACGCGCAAGTTTGAGGGACTTGTCTCCGAAAGGGGGTGTGGGTTCAAATCCCATCTTGCCCACCCAATAGAAGGTGTTTACCAAATAGGCACATTCGCTTATATCCAAGGTTCTTTAAGAGAGTTATGGAGCGAACTCACACGGTTAGTATGGACACAGATATATAGGATGGCGAGGCTTCATAAGCAAATGCCTATTTTTCCCAATCGGGTGAGTGGCGGAATTGGCAGACGCGGCAGCATCAGAGGCTGTTGCCCGCAATGGCTTGTGGGTTCGAGTCCCACCTCGCCCACAAATCTGCTTACTGTTCGGGCGAGTGGCGGAATTGGCAGACGCGGTAGTTTTAGGCACTACTGCTTCGGCGTGCGGGTTCGAACCCCGCCTTGCCCACTTCAACGGGCGAGTGGCGAAATTGGTAAACGCGGCAGACTTAAAATTTGCTGCCCGAAAGGGCTTGTGGGTTCGAGTCCCACCTTGCCTACACAAAAACTTAATAATATGAGTGCAAACCTTAATGATTTGATAAAGTCGAAACTGTTTTCTATCGGCGAGGAACAAGCCGAAACAGTCAAGCAGGAAATTGACAAACTCTGCAAAGCGGAATCTTCATCTGTTGATGAACTTACCAAGTTGGAGGAATATTTGAGAAAGAAAATGCTTGACGAACTTGCCATACCGAAAGAACGGTTCAATCAATAGAAACAATCCGCAAACCCGAAACGAGAGGGTGTGGGTAATAAGCCTCGTCCTGCACTTCGTAGAAAGCAGGTAGAGCGAGAACGGTGGCAACGCCGCGCTATCAAGATTAAATAACTACTGCGGATTCATTTTGGTCAAGTGGCGGAATTGGCAGACGCGATAGACTCAAAATCTATTGCCCGATAAGGGCGTGAGGGTTCGACCCCCTCCTTGACCACGCTGAAAGCGGCTGCATACCGTGAGTACGTTGGCGTTTCGGATTTTCTAATTGTTGGTGCTACGCTTTTTGTGGTTGCGCACAACAGTCCCCTAATGGAGCAATGTCTGCGTGTCCGAGTGGTTAGGAGGCGGTCTGCAAAACCGTCAACGGCGGTTCAATTCCGTCCGCAGACTCGTTATATGGGGGTTGTAATTCAATGGTAGAGCATCGTATAAATATTATAAAAAATGATATTATGTATGTATGCAAATATTGTGGAAAAGAATTAAAAAGACCTTGTGCATTGGGAATACACGAGCGTACTTGTAAAAACAACCCAAACCGAAAACCTTTGGAAAAACACGTATGTGGTTATGGCATATATCGTGCAAAAACATCAAATGTTGAAGATAATAGAAGATGTAAGTTTTGTGGAAAGGCTTGTAAAAATGAGAATTCTTGTCAAAATCACGAGCGTACTTGTCCTAAAAATCCAGATAGGAAGTATGTCAATGGTATGAAAGGAAAACCTGCTTGGAATAAAGGTTTGACAAAGGAAACTGATTCTCGTGTTGCAAAATCCGCAAATACATTAAAACAAAGATATGCTGATAAAATATATACATCACCGTCAAAGGGTAAATCAATGTCAGAAGAGCAAAAGAAAAAAATTTCAGATACAATGAAACGGTATTTATCTGATAATCCAAGCAAAACACCGTATGTGTTAAATCATCATTCGCACGGTGATAGTTATCCAGAAAAATATTTTAAAAGTATTTTTGATTTTAATAATATAAAATATGAACAAAATTATTTTACTTGTGGTTATTTTTTGGATTTTGCTTTTGTTGATTCTAAACAATATATTGAAATTGACGGGGAACAGCACTATGTTGACAATAGGATAGTGAAACACGATAAAATACGAACAGATAAATTACTTAAAAACGGATGGGAATGTATTATGCGTGTTCGTTGGAGTGAATATAAAAAAATGGAAAAATCAGAACAAGAAGAATTTGTTACAAATATGATTAAATTAATAATGTCGCGGTAGCATAATTGGTAATGCTCTTGACTTTTAATCAAGAGAGTACGAGTTCGAGTCTCGTCCGCGACACAATTCAAAACCGATTGTTATGTGGATAGTGATATTGTTTCTGTTTTTAGTTTTTGCGATAATAATCCTTGCTGTCGGTATAATCTGCGCTATGTTGGGTGAAGCCAACAAGCCGTTGGACGACTACAAAAGGGATGATTGCATAGGGGAATTTGACGATTTGAACGGGATATAGGGCGAATACTCACGCGAGTTGTGTGCCGCAATAACCACGACAAAATGGGGTCGGTACGGGAAAGCGGAGGAATAGTGCAAACATTGGGTCGGTACGCTTTAGACCGCTGAAGATAAGTGGCGGGGTCTCGGTGTCTCCAAGTGACTACGGAACTCTTGGAATGAGTGCTTTTTATTGTTAATCATAAATCATCCAAACAGCCAAGCGAGGTGTGTGCTGAACATAACCACGGCAAAATGGTGTCGGTACGGGAAAACGGCAGAAATATGGTACTCATCGGGTTGGCACGCTTTAGACCGCTGAACATAAGTGGCGGAATCTCGGTGCATCCAAGTGACTACGTAACGATAATGCGATAAGAAAATGGTGTAGAGCATACGGAATGTCTGATAAGGCAAAAGATTATAAGAAATGTAATAATTTGGGTGAGTAGCAAAATGGTACTGCACTTGACTCTTAATCAAGGGACTGTGGGTCCGAGTCCCACCTCACCCACAAATATTGGCGGGTAGTTCAATGGATTAGAACGGTTGACTTCTAATCAACTGGTTATGGGTTCGAGTCCCATCTCGCCAACAAGGTTAAAATGTCGGAAAATGTCACTTCGTGTGGGACGCGAACACACAGTACGGCAGGCGGTGACAAAGAGTATGGTTAAGTATAAAATCGCCGTTGTATCGTTTGCGCAAACGGTGCAATGTGAAATGATAGTCGTCTTGGTGTGTACAGCCATTCGGTGAAAGGGGCGAATCTAAAACACATCTACCGCAACCTTTTTTCTTGAAGAAAAACGCTTGTTTTTTAGCGATATAAATAAAAAAGTGCCAGCGTAGCATAATGGTAGTGCAACTGATTTGTAATCAGTCGGTTGTGGGTTCGACTCCCTCCGCTGGCTCAATTTTCTAAACCTATAATCCAATGACACAAGAGGAGATAGATTGCAGGGCTGCTGATTACGCGCACGAAAAAGGTGTTGAGCCTAACACACTCGTTCCCATACCAAAGAAAGATTTGGAAGTTGGCGCGACTTACGGTGGCGAGTGCAGGAATGCGAGTAAAGCGGTTTGGAATGGCAAAGTGTTCACATACAAACGCTACAAATTCGGCGACATATTTGATGAGGACATAAACCATTTCGAGGACGATGACGGATATGATGTTTTCGTTCCATTTGAGAAAATAAAAGTATAAAAATCAACTTGTATAATATATAAACATTGGTCAGTAGAAGACCTTAAAACCTCGGTGGGGAACACCGAGTACAGTCGTGGAGTTATGAACAAACCAAGTGGAACAATCAAGTTAATTGATGACTGCTTGGATAACAGTGAAGCGATTATTGAACTTGAAGTCCTACAAGACTAAAGGGATAATTCCGAAATTGGAGACACGCAACTAATGCTCCGAGTGGACGCTTGCACACTTATTTAGGTTAAGCCGACCCCGTAGAGAGACCACGGATTGCCCAAGCGCAGGGCTTACCGTTGCGGGGGGAAGTGATACAGAATGGACAGAGGGATTGTTGCTTACCCTTTGCCAAAGTTTCTCAAAATGCGGGCATAGCACAGTTGGTAGTGCGTGACGTTGCCAACGTCAAGGTCGCGGGTTCGAATCCCGTTGCCCGCTCAACTGAAACATAAAACGTGTGCGGCTTGGTTATTAGGAGGCTTGCGCCCGCCCAAGACCCTACCACGTTCTTTCGGGTAGTAACGCAGTTGGTAGCGTGCTGCATTTGGGATGCAGAAGTCGAAGGTTCGAGTCCTTTCTACCCGACAACCTCATACTAAAAAAGATTATAGAAAAACGGGGCATAGGATGCTTAAACGGGATGGAATCTGGCTACCCGCCCAATGACCTCCTTTCTTGGGCGGCAGGAGCATCGCGCTTGGGTTTTATAAAAATTTTACCCATTTGCCGCAAGGCGAAGTTCGAATCAGCATTGCTCCACAAAATCTGTGCGGGGTTTTTCTCGTAGGAGAAATCATCCGCAATTACTAAAATGGTTACATTGAGTTCGATTCTCAAACTTCACCTCGTACAGATTTTTTTTACGAAAAAACAAAACAGACATATACTGCGCGGGTTTGCGCCATTCGGGGCGCATCTTTCTTGAACAAGAAAGACCCCTGCATTAGAAACGGAATTAGTTCGACTCTAATAACCCGTGCAGTTTTTTCTTTGTTCATACATAACTTATATATAAATTTAATATGGCGTGGGTAGTTCAGTTGGCAGAACAGCAGATTGTGGTTCTGTTAGTCGTGGGTTCGAATCCCACCCCACGCCCCAATCGGCACTTTCACGCATCAAGGCGCGTGGATTTGTTTGTTTGTCGCTGTAGCGGAGTTGGTTCTTGCGCCTCTCTCATAAGGAGGAGACGGTGGTTCGAACCCACCCAGCGGCACATACATAATGCCAAAGTTGTGTTCCTTCGTTGTGGACACATTGCGGGTCTTTGAAAGGCTACTGTAAAATCCCATACGGTCAGTACCCGTGATTAGTTTAAGATGACGATACAAAATTGGTTTGGCATTTTTATGCGAGGTTAGTTCAGTTGGTGCAGAACACCTGCCCTACAAGCAGGGAGTCGGGGGTTCAAATCCCTCACCTCGCACACTGTTGAGTGAGAAGGAATTGGCATACTTCCGCTTGAAGCCGCTGTCGTGAGCGGTTATATAGTGGTCTTGGGAGTGAGACGTAAAGGTCGCCCGTTGGTCACGAAGCACCAACGGTACTGCGGGTTCGAGTCCCGTCTCGGCAGCAAATGGTCAGCCCAAACTGACGATTCGGTTTTGCGGTTACATAGTGAGGAACTGCACGGCGTGCGTAACGGTGTCGCGTAAGCGTCCGCGCCGTAAAGGTGTTCGGTGGGAGTTGTGTTAAGACCGAGCAACGGCTTTGCGCATTTGGGAAAGCGCGGGGCAAGACCGTTTTTCGGAGGGATACCCAAGTGGTTGAAGGGGACGGTTTGCTAAACCGTTAGGTCGTGAAGAGCGGCGCGAGGGTTCGAATCCCTCTCCCTCCGCAAATTCTAAATGCTAACTTATGTCAAAAGAGGAAATCGAAAAGGAAATGTCTGATTTGAGATTCGATATTGCTATGGAGGCTGATTCGGTTATTGTTGCGTGTATGGAGCGCAGGCTGAAAGAACTTGAGGAACAGAAGAAGAATATGGAAAACAAACCGATTGGTTTGGCGGGCAATATGCTTCATTTTTTCATTTATGCCGATGGAGAGGTCAAGTTGTTTAAGGAAGTATATTCGCCGAACACCTATTGTGACAAAGGTACGGTAAGACAGCAATGTTCCGATATAGCGTTGGCTTTCGCTGCGGAAAACGCCGATGCCGATTACAAGAATATCAAACTCAAATTGAACCTCAACTATGATACAGCAGTTTCGGAGTTCAGTTGGGATTCGTTTGTCACCAACCCGATACGCTGCGCGGTTGATGTGGTTTCCAAATTGAGGTGCGGCTGTTAGATACAACGGGATTTGGTTGTAGTATTCTGTGGGGTCAGCCCAAAAAATGTCTGGGTGTCGGTTCGAGTCCGAAAGTTCCGCTCCGACCAATTTGCGCAAAATCCCGTTTTTTAAATAGGAGTGTAGTTCAATGGTAGAATGTCGGTCTCCAAAACCGAGGATGGAGGTTCGAATCCTTCCGCTCCTGCAACAGAAATTTCAATTTTTTATTATATGTGTATATGGAGGGGTGGCAGAGTGGTCTATCGCGGCGGTCTTGAAAACCGTTGGGCGTAACAGCCCCGTGGGTTCGAATCCCACCCCCTCCGCCAATTTTTAATCTCATTCAATATGACGCAGGAAGAAATAAAAGAGTATATCGAAGAGATGGAGTACGAATCCGTCACTTTGTTTGAAAGCCCGACATACGATACCGCCTGCATAGGCATATCCGAGGACGAAAGGGCTGTCTATGACTACGATTTAATGGTGCAGCATCTTATGGAAAAAGACGGTATGACCTCCGAAGAAGCGGAGGATTTCATCTGCTATAACACCATAAGGGCATTGCCTTATTTTGACAAAGCACCGATTATCGTCAGACCATTTCCAAAGGCGGAGTAATATGATGCAGGTTGACTTCAACAAGTGTTATGTGCTGAAAAACGACACCACGTATTTCTGCGTTCCGTTGCAAAGGCGTGTTTCGTTTCCCGAAAAGATAGTTGTCCGTGCAAGACAAAAAAGTGCATTGCCTATATTTGCCAACAGACCCGACAGTGTGCGTTGGTTCGGCACGATTGTTGACACTTCTGGTGGGCGCGATTTTGACACGGGTAACGAGATTGAGTTCTTTGCGGAGGATGTTGAGGAAGAATACGAGTTTAGGGATAACTTGCAACTTGTTTGGTTTCATTTACCTTAAAATAAACTATGATTAGTATCGTAACTCCTGCGAATAGGGTTCTTCCGTGGCAAAATCTTCGTCTTATAAATGTATGTTCACAAGATTTTGAAGATTGGGAATGGATTATTCTTGATAATTCAAAAAACGGCTGCTTTAAAGAATATGTTGAGCGTTTTTTCGTTGAAATGCAGGGTGTTCATTATAAGCACTGCAAGGATAAAATCAAGGTGTACCACGAGCCGCTTGAAGGCATAACTGCTGAAAACGGACGGTTTGGCATTATGAGGAACAGATGTATAGACCTTGTTTCTTATGATGGCGATTGCGATGTCATACTTGTACTTGACAGTGATGATTTTCTATATGACGGTGCGCTGTCAAGGATTCAGAATGCCGTTGACACGCATAAGGACAGCGAATTGTTTACTGGTATGCGTTCTTGGTCTTTATGCCAAGATGTTATTGAAAATGTTATTGAATATCATAACACTGAATTGGTGACATTTTCATCGCAAAATGACAGCAGACCGATAAAAATGCTTGATGACGTTGGATTTTGTGGGGTTGGATATTCTGAATACAGAGAAAAATATCTAAATGGCGATATTAAACTGCGGCAAATGGTGCGTAGAAAAGATTTTGTGACATTTCCTTGTTTGGATTATAGGTTCGAAAGCAATTTTGTTACATTTGAATACAACCAAGCGTGGTCGTTTCTTGCATCGGCGGCGCAGCCGATTGCTTTCAAAAAAAGGGCGTTTGCTGATAAGATTGGTGGGTATTGCACGTCTTGTGTTTGTGAAGACAGTGTATATTATCTTATGCCGCATAGATTGAAATGCCCAGTTTTTATAAATCATCCGCTTATTATGATTTGTACTGTATGCTGTGGGGAACTTTTTTGTTCGGCGACAAACGATGTCATTGAAAACACTGATGAAACGAATAAATTGTACGAAGCCGTTCGGGTTGGAAATTATCTTGACCGATATAATTTCATAAAGGATTGTATGCAGGTTATAAAACCAATAATTCACGAATAGTATGTTGATAACTTTGTTGATAATTTTTTGCCGAAGCAATGCGTTGTATCAAAAATTTTTGTATTTTTGCGGCATAAAACTATTGTTATGAAAGACAGAAGATACATCATATTGAGAAAGGACAAAGTTAGCGGTGAAATCTGTGGCTATTGTGAAAACTCGTTTAGTATGAGTTTCGAGGCTAATCGCGTAAAAGTTTATGGCTGTGTTGTGAAGTTGGGAGCGAAACAGTCGGAGAAAAACTACAAATGGTATATTGATAACCCAAAAAGATACAAAGGAATACGTGGCGCAAATTCGCCCAACCAAAAACTTTGGTATGAACTTCGGATGTCCGTCAACAGTATGAACGCAAACAGTGATGGTCGGTATGAATACAAGTTGTTTAGGCTTGGCGGTCGCTGTCCCGTTGATGTTGACTTCACCGAGTATAATATGATGAAGAGTGGAAAAATGAAATACGACAAATACCTTTGGCGGAATCAGCCCTTCAAGGTTGTCAACCCCGACAAATGGTAGGATTTATTGTGATAACGGGCGTGTGGTTAGAACCTTTTGGTTTTGTGTACACGAACCAATTGCGGCACTTGGTGCAACGGTGCTTTCCCGAAAGTCATTAGTCGGGATAACGCAAGGCATATTTGAAGTTTCCAAATAGGGTATGTTAAGCGTTATGGCAACAAGAGGAGACTGCGCGTAATAAATGGAAATAAAGGTGCAGTAAGGCGTAAGCCCAATTCCGTTTTTAGGGAGAGTTCAATTCCTCCCCGCCCGACAAATTAACGGTAGGTATATCAGTTGGTAGATAGCGTGTCTGATACACACGAAGTCGCAGGTTCGAGTCCTGCCCTACCGACCAACACAAACACTATGGATATGTACTATTCAAGCAATGACAAAAAAGAAATTTTAGCAAATGCCGACAGATTCGGCAACCCGTCTGCATATATAGAAATCGCCACGCAGAAACAGACAGTTTACGCTGTGTGCGAGGTTTCGTTATCAAACATAGCCAAAGTCATAGGGGAATTGGCTCGCCCTCTCGTCAACAACGGCGAATCCGTGAATGTCGGAATCGGAAATTTCGACAACGGCAAGGAGAATATTATGGTGAACGGCTCTGCCGATTCGGAAACCATAGGCAAGTTGAAAGAGGCGAACTTGGACGCGATAACCGCGCTCACCTCCGCTATGATTAACCAAATCCTCCAATTCGCTTTCAAAACATATCACTGACAACTGTCCGCACCATTCGTTTGGCTGCGGATTTTTTTGTTTCCTGCGGAATCATATAAATACTGAAAAGGTATGCTATGGATTCCGAATGTGAAAAGAAAGACGAGCAAGTGTTCAATAACTACAACTTGGGCTGTGACGGCTGCTGTTGGGATTGCGAGGACAGAACTTGGTGCTGCCATTCCATCACGGGCGAACAGAGCAACGTGTAATTGTTCATAACTTTGTTGATAACTTTTTACGAATGTCTGTGTGCCGTATTGGTAAATGTTTTATTTTTGCGGCAATAAAATCACAGTTTATGGAATCTAAAAAGGAAATCAAGTACAGATGGCGCGAGGCTTTCAACAATGTTTGGCACGAGACGCGCTGCGAGGTTTTGTCAAAGACAGACAAAACGGCGAAAATCAAACTGCTCGAATTTGGAAAGAACGGTGCGAGACCGAATACCGTTATGCGTGTTCACCTCAAATCCCTTATCGGTCTTGAACAGCCGAAAGTCGAAGCGGACACCTCTTGGCAGAGATATACTTATTTTAATTAAACCAAATGATATGATTACTTCAGCAATGGTCTTGATTGACCGAAACGGAAACATTCTCGGTTGCCACGCATACGGCAGACCGAGTGACACGGGCTACGACTTCCCGAAAGGTCTCGTTGATGAAGGCGAGACCGACTTTGAAGCCGCTTGCCGAGAACTGAAAGAGGAGACGGGTCTCACGCTCGGACTTCTTTACAGAAAGAACCTGCTTGTTATCGCGCAGCCAATTGACTGCGGCGTGCATAAACACAATCGGGAAAAGAACATACATCTGTACGTCTGCCCCGTCAAGGGATTCCCGCTTGCCGATTTGAAATGCACCTCGTACTTTGAGTTGCACGGCAAACAGTTCCCCGAAGTTGACAGTTACTCTGTTATATCGAAAGAGGACAGAAAGATGTTCAACAAGGTTCTATGGAATAAGTTTGACATTATAGACAAAGCCGTGTCGGATGTCGAATTTTAAGGGCGTTGCAAAAGCAACGCCTTTTTCTTTTATAAATATCAGAAAAGTTAAGTATGGACATACTCAAATCGGAACAGTACATAGGCGAGAAACTTAATATAGCACCCGTTACGAAAGAACGGCTGAAAATGAGTGTGTATGATTTTGCCGCTGTGCGCGATTTCATACACGACAACAAATTGGTTTACAATAAGGAAACAAAGTGTTACGATTGCGAGGAAAGCGTTTCTGTTGACGACAGAATCGTTAGGGATGACAAAACGGGGTTTTTGATAAATTTCGGTGTGGTATTGGGCTTTTTCTGCAATGGCTGCAAATTGGTCGGGTTGAACGGCGCACCAAAGGAGGTTCTTGACAAATTCAATTGTGCAAACAACAAACTCACAAATCTCATAGGGTCTCCGACAAAGGTGGGGTATTTCTATTGCTACAACAACAAACTAACGTCATTGGAAGGCGCACCCGTTGAGGTGGAACACGATTTCAATTGCAGGGATAATCAGTTGACAACGCTCGAACACGCTCCGAAGAAAGTTGGTGGTATGTTTATTTGCAAGGGGAATAAGTTGACGACACTCGAAGGCGCACCATATCAATGTAAGACGTTCAACTGTAGCGACAACGAACTGTATTCGCTTGAATTTGCGCCAAAGAAAGTTTGGGGTAATTTCCTCTGTTCGAATAACCATCTTACTATGCTTGAATATGCACCGCCGATGGCTGTGCTTTTTGACTGTTCAAGAAACGAACTGACATCGCTCGTTGGCGCACCGAATCGTGTTACAAAGGATTTTTATTGCAACAAGAACAATTTGAAAACGCTTGTTGGCGCACCGAGGTATGTCGGTGGCACATTCGATTGCACGGAAAACCCTCTTGTGTCGCTTGATGGGAAACCCGTTACAATAGTTGGACATTTTGCGCATTGACGAATATAAATATATAAATGTTTTATTCTTATGGAAATACTGCGTTCCGAAGATTATATCAATGAGAAACTGAACATTCAGCCCGTTTCAAAGGAAAGAATGTCCGAGATAGTGGATGGCACATACGCCATAACGGGATGTACTGTTGAATGGGAGGATGACCAAGATTATATGAGTGAACACAAAAACGGATTGAGCGGAAGCAAGAAATATCCGATTCGTATGAAAGCGGATTCGCTCGAACAGTTGCTCATTGGTTTTGCAAAGAAAGTCGCGCCTAATCACACGTTGGACTTTGTGAATGATTGGGAGGAAAGTGATTTGAAGGATTATACTTTGATGCTGTTTTTGAAAGGGCATTTGAATAAGGAAACCTTTGAGTTCACAGACCCGACATCCGAAGAATGGGATGAATTTTTGGACGGTAAGCGGACAATGACTTGTGTTTACTATTGCGTTGACATAACCAAGGGTGGCAAACGTGCCGATTTGAGCGATGAAATGTCGGAACTTTATGAAAAGTATAATGAAATGAAAAGGAATAAAAAATAAGAAATATGGCACATATAAAGAAAATTAACGAAATGGCGGGTAATTACACGCTAAAAGGTCTCCTTCTCGGATATGAAGAAGAAGGTAAATATGCAATGGCTGTTGACGGTTTTCAAGCGATTTATCAAACATTATATAGTGATGACGAAGTAAATGGTGCTGTTGACTTTTGTGTATATGCTTCCGAAAAACCCAATATTGACGAAGAAAGCATTTTCGATTATCTTTGTGAATTTATATTTGATAAGTTGGTTGATGATGCCACTGACGCGAATATTATCAACGCCATTTATAACGGCGACCATTTGAACTATTTGTCGTCAAGATGTGAAATGTTTAAGGAATTTGACAATAGCCAATATACCCAATGGGCGAGCGAAGTTGCAGACTTGCTCGGTATAGAACTTGATTATTACGAAAATTAAATGATACCTCACATAACAAAAAGCCACTCTGAACAGAGGGGCTTTTTGTTATTTTTTAAAGTCTCCTTTAATCCAACTTGGTTTTGTTTTTGGTAAAACAAGGTTCGGGTTATTGATACAATAAAAATCATCTTTGACTTCATTTGGTGCGCCTTCGAGTGTGGTGAGTTGATTATAACTGCAATCAAAATAACCGCCGACTTTCTGTGGTGCGCCTTCAAGTGTTGTGAGTTTGTTATTGGAACAGTCAAAATTTTCGCCGACTTCATTCGGTGCGCCTTCAAGTGTTGTGAGTTGATTATAACTGCAATAAAAACTCCTACCAACTCTCTGCGGTGCGCCTTCGAGTGTGGTAAGTTGATTATGATGGCAATAAAAATTCCCGCTAATTTCATTTGGTGCGCCTTCAAGGGTTGTCAGTTCGTTAAAACTGCATTCAAAATCCCCGCCGATTTTACCAAAGTTAATGGCAAGTACACCGTTTTTTACAACACGACCGTCAACATTAATACTTTTATCAGTATCGTATAGTCTTGTTAATGGATTCCATACGAGATTGTTGTCTTTTATGAATTGTTTCGTTTTATCATCAACTTCGGGTTCTTTACACAATTCAGCAAGTCTATCTTTTGAAACGGACTTAATGTTCAGTTTCTCGTTTATGTATTGTTCGGATTTAAGTATTTCCATATTATTATTTTGTTATAAATTCGCCTTTTACCCAACTTGGTTTTTCGTTTGGAAATATATTTTCATATTTGTTGCCTTTGCAAATGAAGTTTCCGCCGACTTCATACGGTGCGCCATTTAGACTCAACAATTTATTATAACTGCAATCAAAATCACCCGCTATTTTTTGTGGAGAACCGCGTAGTGACATAAGTTCCCAATTATTTTGACAAGAAAAGTTGCCGCCAACCTCTTGCGGTGCGCCACGTAGCGATGTGAGAAAATTATTGCTGCATTGAAAATGACCGCCGACTTTTTGCGGTGAACCTGCGAGGGATTCGATTGTGTTACCAGAACACATAAAAAAACCTCCGACTTCTTGCGGTGCGCCTTCAAGCGTTTTCAATTTGGCTTTCGTATCTACAACAAAATTCCCCTTTACATATCCAAATTTTATTTTAAGTTTTTTGTCATTTCCGACAATATTTTCATTGACCCAAACATCACCGTCACAATCGTAACATTTTGTACGATGATTCCATTTCAAATTATATTCATCTATGAACTCTCTTACTTTTTCATCAACATTAGGTTCTTTGAAAAAGTCAGAAAGTCTTTCTTTTGTCACGGGTTTAATGTTCAGTTTCTCGCCAATGTATTGTTCTGATTTTAGTATTTTCATAATCTATTGTCTGATTTTTCCTTTAATCCAACTCGGTTTATTTTTCGGTAGAACAAGGTTTGGATTATTACTGCAACAAAAATCACCACCGACTTCATTCGGTGCGCCTTCAAGGGTTGTTAATTCGTTATTATAGCAATCAAATTCGCCATCTACTTTCTGCGGTGCGCCTTTTAGGTTTGTGAGTTCGTTATCACTGCAATAAAAACCACCACCGATTTCCTGCGGTGCGCCTTCAAGGGTTGTTAATTTGTTATTACTGCAACCAAAATATCCGCCGATTTCCTTCGGTGCGCCTTCAAGGGTTGTTAATTTGTTATAAGCGCAATCAAAGTATCCACCTACTTTTAAAGGTGCGCCTTCAAGGGTTGTTAATTTGTTATTAAAACAATTAAAATCACCGCCGACTTCCTGCGGTGCGCCTTCAAGCGTTGTGAGTTTGTTATATTTGCAACTAAAATACCCACCGACTTTCCTCGGTGCGCCGTCAAGCGTTGTCAAATTATTACGACCGCAATAAAAATTACCGCCGACTTCATTCGGTACGCCTTCAAGGGTTGTCATAATATTTTCATTGCAATCAAAATTGCCGTTTACTTTCCCGAATCTTATTTTAAGTTTACCGTCAAGCACTATGTCTTTTGAAATGTCAACGTCTCCGTCACAGTCATAACATTTTGTTAATGGATTCCATACGAGATTGTTGTCTTCTATGAATTGTTTCGTTTTATCATCAACTTCGGGTTCTTTACACGAATCAAGCATATCCTTTGAAACGGGTTTTATGTTCAGTTTCTCGCTTATGTATTGTTCGGATTTCAGTATTTCCATATTAGTATTTTGTTATAAGTTCGTCTATCTGTTGTTTTTGCATATAAAGTTTCCGTCAACTTTCTGCGGTTCGCCACGAAGTTGTTATGATTTTTCCTTTAATCCAACTCGGTTTTGTTTTTGGTAAAACAAGGTTCGGGTTATCACTACAATATAAATTACCACTGACTTCCTGCGGTGCGCCTTTAAGGTTTGTGAGTTCGTTATCACTGCAATTAAAACCATCTTTGACTTTCTGTGGTGCGCCTTCAAGCGTTTTCAGATTGTTATCACTGCAATCAAAACCATCACCGACTTTCCTTGGTGCGCCTTCAAGTGACGTGAGTCTATTTCCACTGCAATCAAAATAACCACCGACTTCCTGCGGTGCGCCGTCAAGGGTTGTAAGTTCGCTAAAACTGCAATTAAAATATCCTTTAACGTGTCCGAATCTTATTTTAAGTCTGCCGTCAGACACTATGTCGTTTGGAATTATAACATTCCCGTCACAATCATAACGTCTCGTTGATGGATTCCATACGAGATTGTTGTCTTCTATGAATCGCCTTGTTTCACTGTCGGTTAATGGTTCTTTAACTGAATCAAGCCTATCTTTTGTTACTGGTGTTATATTCAGTTTTTCGCTGATGTATTGTTCGGATTTCAGTATTTCCATAGTTCTTATATATAAGTTATTTATAAGCGTCAATAGTGTAGCGGCTGCGCCCTCAACTGTGTGTACGGGTTTGGTTTTGACACAGTTACAGTGCTTTGGTAGGGTGTCGGAAATTCCTGCTTCGGTTCTGCCTCGTAGTCGCTACCGTATAGATGCTTGTAAAGTTCCTGCTCGGTTTCGGGGTTGTCTTCAAGAACAATGTCGGCAGTCCAACGGAAGTCTCTGTTGTCGAAGAATGCGCTTGCGTCAACGCAGGACATAGCGCGGTCATCGTGGTCGGTGATTGCGGCGTATGTAGAACCGTTCCGACCGAAGAGGTTGAACTCGCCTATCGTTTCGGGTTCGTGGATAATCATACGACCCGAATTGATGTGCTTCCTTGTGTTCTGACAGTATATGAGTTTGTTGTCTTTGTTGAGTTTGAGTCCAGGCTCGGCAACCTTTCTGTCAGCAGCCCTTTTGAATTTGAGAACGGTTGACGGGTCGAAGTCGTTTTTGTCACCGAAAGCGTTGCCCATAGCGTTGTAAACCTCTCCGCCAAATGCGTTCCATTCAAGCAGAATCTTTATGTTGTCGGGATTGAACACCATATGCGTAAGTATGTAGAGCAATTTGGCGAACTTCTGCAAGTGTATCTTGTTGCTCGCAAATATGCCGACCTGCTCCAAGCCTATGAAGTCGTAAATCGAATCGGGCGAAGTGACCTTATCCCAATCAGCCTTATCCATAATCCGCATACGGAATATGTTTATGATTGAGTTGTCGCCTCCGTTACCTTCGGCGATGTCTATGCTGAACAAGAATTGGTCGTTTGTGGACTTTGCCGCTTCGGGGTCGAAATCCTGCTTCCACAGAATGTCGCGTGCTTCCTCTATGTCGTAGTCATCGAAGATTGCAAGTCCGTCAGACTTGACGAAATCTTCGCGGGATTCTTCGAGTATGCGCAGGGCGTTGGGTCCCAACAAGAGGTTGCCCGTACTCAAGAACGAGTTGCCGTACTGTGCGCCGAACCTTTCCCTGCCCAATTCCTCGTCAGAGCCGCCCAAGTCGCGTATCATTTTATCCATCCAAGATTTGTCCCTCTTGACCCAACATTTCTTTTCCTTATCCCAATCTGGTACTTGCCACCAATCAATTCTGAACGGTTTGAATGAGTTGATTCCCTTTGTTGCGGCATCGTAAATCTGATAAAAGCGGTTCATACCGTTTGGCGTTGAGGTCACGATAATCTTGCTGTCGGGCAATGACGAAACGGTAGGGTAGATGTTGTCAAAGAACTCGTCAATGACATTCTTTTCAACGTGAGCGAACTCGTCAAGGTAGAGACAGTGGATTGTGAATCCGATACCGCTTCGAGGGGTCGTTGATTCGCCTATGAGACGGCATCCGTTGTCGAACACGCATTCAAGACTGCCCCATTTGTTGACCCCAGGCTTCATAAAGAACGGCACGTTCATAATGACATCCTGCACCTTTTTCAGAACATCCCTTGCCGTTTTCTCCTTGTTTGCGCAACAGAACACCGTTTTGTCGTAGTTGAAAAGGATATACCAAGCGAGGTATATTGAGGAAGAAACGGTTTTTCCGCTCTGCCTGCTCGAAAGTATCACGGTGAATCTGTTGTCCGTTATTGTGTGTAGCAAATCCTCTTGGTAGTCGCGCAGTGTTATGGGTTCGAGTGCGCCCGTGGTTGGCGACATTGTGTATGCGTAGTGGTTGGCGAAGTAGTTGACATCGTTTTTGCATTTCACAAGTTCGTCAATCTCCTGCTGTGTGTATTCATATAAAAGATTGGGTTTCCTCAAATATGTGTTGCCGAAATAGTACGGGTTGTCCTTTCTCTCTATTCCGTTGTTGAGGTCGTCTGTGAACTGCTGTATCGCTTTCGTACTCCACACAGAGGTCTGCTGTGCCTGCTGTTGTGTTTGTCTTGCTGCCATATTTCACATATATTCTATGCGTCTTGGAATATCAAATCTGCGTTATTTCGTTCATATTTTTTGCGCGTTTTTGAGATTTTTTTATTATATTATTCCAAGAAACGCTATTTATATTTATAAAGGATAAAAACAACTTTTATGGAACATCAAATAGGTCAAGAAATTACGATTAACGCACGGCACAACATCAAGGTTGTTGTGTGCGAACACCGCAACTGTGACGGCTGTTTTTTCATCTACAAATGCAAGACCGACAACCGAGAGGATGTCAAGAACGCATACGGCGAATGCTCCTGCCTTGAACGCAAGGACGGCAAGAACATCATATTCCTGCCCGTCTCCGACAACGGTATGAAGTTCAATACCGACAAAGCGGTGGTGAACATTCCTCTGTACTTCCAAGAGACTGATTCATACGAAGTTGGCTCGAAAGTATGGTTCGCTTCCGACCTGCATTTGTTCCACGACAGAGAGTTCATTTGGCGTGCGAGAGGGTTCAAGGACATTGACGAAATGAACGCTGAAATCGAAAAGCGTTGGAACGAAACGGTGGGTAAAAACGACCACGTTTATGTGCTTGGCGACCTTATGCTCGGCGGTGTTTCCAACAAGGGAATGGACACGCTGAAACGGTTGAACGGCAATATACATATCGTAATCGGAAACCACGACACCGACAACCGTCTCGCGCTTTACAGAATGCTGCCGAATGTCAAGAGCGTGACATTCGCCGCGAAGGTAAAGTACGGCGGCTACAATTTCTTCCTCACCCACTTCCCGTGTCTGACGGGCAACATCGAAAAGGAAAGTCTGAAGCAGATGAGCCTTAATCTGTCGGGTCACACCCACAGCAAGGACAAATTCTTCTACGACCTGCCCTATGTTTACAATGTGGCTGTGGATGCGCACAACTGCACACCCGTTTCGGTTGACGAAATCATAACCGATATGATTGCCAAGGTTGAAGAATGCAAAAAGGAACTGTAATATGAAAAGGATTCTGTTTACTCTTGCTCTGTGTCTTATTGTATGTGCGTCTTGCAGGCATACCTTTTATGACCGAGAAGGCGTTGTCACAAAGGTGAAGATTGAGCATTCGTCATACAAAGACGTGAAATACTGTTACAAGGTCATTGTCGAAGACATTGATAAGACGGAACTTTCTGGTAAATTCATTTTATACACGAATGTCAAATACCAAGTCGGTGACACGGTTTCCATCGGAAATGCGAATACCAATACCGTTGTGGTACACGACACTATGTTTTACCGTATGAGTGACTGATTATGGCGGCACATAGGGAAGACCATAAAGAAAGCGGAGACAACAACAGTATCATACTTTTTATGACGTTGTTGCTTTGGTATTGCGACTTTGACGGTGTAGTCAAGGGTCACAAGGGCTGCGGTTATGACATAAAGGGGATAAAGGGGGACACGGAGTATTTGTTCAATCTCAAACAGCGTGCCGTCAGCAGCGACCGATATGGCGACCTCGTTATGGATAAGGAGGATTTCGATGCCCTGCATTGGGCGCAGGAAAAAAACAAGAACGCAAAGGTTCTCTATGTTCAGTTTTTTACCGACTATGTTATTTACATTACAAACGATAAGGATTGGGAGGAAATAAAAAGAGACTGTCCGACAACAACGAGGTTTTCCGACAACACTTATGTCAAAAAGGTTCTTATGCGGAAAGACCAATGCGCCGACAATGTGAAACGAATTGACTTGAACACAATGTGTTTGGACGATAAGAAGTATATCTATGGCAAGCCGTGCAGGAAAACAGAGGAACGCAAAAGTCTGTTCTGATGTTGATAACTTTGTTGATAACTTTTTTGTGAAAAATGTGTTGAGTGTATAAAAAAATTGTATTTTTGCAGCGTAATTAAATAAATGGTTATGAAGTACACTATCAATTCCACCGAGTACAATATCCCGTCAATCCCGATGATTGAGGGCAATTATCGCTATGCAAAAGAAGTCACCTGCAACTGCGGCGGTGACGAGCGTTTTTACGAGAGCGTATATCATTGGACTTGTGACGGCATTTATGACGGCAGCATAGGTCAACTCATTTGCTTCACCTGCAACCGCTGCGGCGACAAGTTCTGCTTCCACGCACGGGATTTGAATGCGTGGGCTAACCTTGGTGTGTTCGACAAATTTGTCGTCAAGGTGAATGGCGAATTGTTCGAGGCGGAGGACGTGGCATTTCCGAAACTTAACGACAAGCGTATAAACGAAGTTCTGTCGAAATGCAACAGTCTTGAACACGCGCTTTTGGGCGGCAGATACACGACAAAGGAAGTCGAGGAAGCGGGAAAGCGCACGGCGAAGATTTTGAGTATATTCAACCACCATTTCAACGGACATCGTTATCTGTACGGTGCTATGCTATTGCAATACAACAAGAACAAAAAGTTCTCGGACGATTTGTTCAAGTACAAGAACATTGTGACAACGGAGTTCAATAATATCTGCGACTTCATCGCCAAGGTTGACAACAATGAGTACCCGCAGGAAGTCAGTCTGTGGGACAGAAATGACTATGTAATCTATACCGCTGTGATTGTTGACAGAATCCCTAAATTAAAACAACTGCTGAAACACTCCGAAATCAATAACGAAATCAAGCGTTTGAAGGAGATTGTTAAGAACGGCGGTGCGTATTACTACAAGGATATGTTGGACGAACTGAAGAATTTTGACGGTGAGACCCCGAAAGTGGGAAGCCGTTATTACATCACGGATTAAATCGCCAAAAGCAATACAATTATGATTAACATTTACAAGTTGTTGGAAAATGCGCCGATTGGCGCAAGATTTTATTCCCTTTGCTTCGGGGAGGTTGAGTTCAAGGCGACCGCTGACGGGGAAATGCTCATTTTCAAATCGCTTGAAAAGGAAAAGTATTTCAAGTTCGACAAATACGGCAGGCTTTGCGGTGCGCAGAGTGAGGACGACATCAACCGTACGCAGTTCCATTTCCCGCAGAAAGGCGACTGTATGCTTTACCCGTCAAAACCGCATCCCGTTTGGGACGAGCATTGGCAGGATGTCGTTATGCCGCAGTGTGACGGCTGTGTGATTGTTGACGCTAACGGTTTCTCTTATCTTATTGACAGCAACAGTGAGCAGTTATATCCCGCCAACCCGAATGTGAAGGACGAGATAATCCGACTGCACAAGTTCAACTTCAAAGGCTCTCGTTTCGCTACGCCGACCGAAACGTTCACATATCTTTCTGAACTCAAAGGCAACGGGTTCTATTGGGACAATGCAAAGCGTAAGATGAAGATGGGCGGCAACGACAAGGCTTTCGAGTGCGTTGTCTGCAAGGTTGACATTGACTGCACAACTCGTGACGGCAAGAAGGCATACCTTGAAGAAGGCACGCCGCTGTTTGTCAACAGATACAGCAAGGTTTTATCCTCGTATAATCTCGTTGATTTGAACGGTGACGAATATGCCATCATTCCGAGTTTAATCCGTCCGTGGACTGTCAATGACGCTAAAAACGGCGATATTCTTTACGATGACAAACACATAATCATATTCGATTGTGTTCACGGCAATTTAGCGTATTACCACGCCATACTGCATCGTGACAGCAATAAAGTTGAGGACACGCAGTCCAAATCATATTCTTGTATGGACAAAGGCAACCTTAAATTCGCCAACAACGACATACGCAGGACTATGTTCGAGACTATGGAGAAAAACGGGTTGTATTGGAATGAGAAAGACAAAATCATCTACCATAGCAACAACGGTTATCCGAAGTACAGCGTTGACGACAGAATCAAGTACAACGGTGATGTGTACCTCATCAGAAAACTTGAAAAACACGGTTATAGCGTGTTCAGCGTTGACGGCGGTGACTGTACGGGAATCGGCTACAACACCGAGGTCAAGGAAGTGCCGTTCACCGTTGACGAACTGAAACCTTTTGATAAGGTTCTCGTCAGAATGGGCGGCGACTTTGAATGGTGCGCCGACTTGTTCAGTTACTATGAAAGGTTGAGTGAGGGCGAACTTGTATTTCACACTTTGGGCGAGTGTATTTGGATGCAGTGCGTTCCGTACAACGAAAAGACAAAACACTTGCTTGGCAAGCGAACCGACTATATTGGAAAATACAAAACTTGGTAATATGGAAGACAAATACACAGTTAGATTAAATAATGTAGTCTGTTTCGACATCAAAAACGGAAGCGGTTGTATCGTGCGGAAAGACGTTATGGAAAAGGCTATTGCCGATTTCACGAAAAGAGGCTGCGGTCTTGGCACATTGGCTCATTTAGACATAAGCGAGCAGGAACAGCCCCTTCCGCTGTCACGGGCTGACTACGCTGTTGAAAATATGCACGTTGACGACCTCGGTTATGTTGTTGCCGACATCAAGCCTATCGGAAAACAAAACGCGGAGATACTGAAAGCGATTATGCAGGGACATCCAGAATCCGTCAGTTTCAATGTTCGAGGCTTTTGCCACAAAGAAACTGACAAGATTTTGAAGAAAAACTGCAAAATCGGGGAAGTTCAAGGTGAATCCGAGCAGGAAGTATGCGGTGATTGCTGTGGTAAATGCCACACGAAGCAGGGCGGCAAAGATGAATCCGAACCGCAGCAGGGTATCGGCAGTCAAGAATGCGGCGCACCCGAACAAGAGTACGAGTATGTTGAACGCTGTGTGATTGACCAAATCACGGCGATTGATGTCACTTATAACCCGCATAACGAGAAAAAGTAAGACCTATGGCAAAGAGCAAGAAGAAAGTTATCAAGCAGTACAAGGAGGGTGACAGAGGGCTTCAAGCATATATGCAGCGGGACACCCCTATTGTCGTTCTGAAAATTGTTGAGGCGGAGTGTGTGTTCTGCCTTTACAAGTGGTGGAATCCGTACAAGCAGTTGTGGATATACGAGGGCAGGAAGTTCACCGAACTTCTGTTTTGGAACTCGTTGTATTATGAACTAACCAATGAGGAACGCATCAAACTTTTTGAACTCAACGGGTTCGATTACGAGAAAGTCAAAGGATAATAATACAAATAATTATGAGCAGGTCATATAAGAAATTCGTTAAGGTCGGAACTTGCGGTGGATTCGGCAGAGACAATTCGGAGTTTTACAAGTACCGCAGAAAAAGAACGGCAAACAAGAACAAACAGATTGTCAGAAACGCTGTCGCCAACTACAACCCCGAAGACATTGACGACCACGTGTACGCATACAAACCGTCAAAGCGTGACGATTGGGCAGAGCCTACTGACGGCACTTCCCTATTCGACAAAAAGACTGCCGAATCGCTTATAGGCAACCACCCATACGGCGAAAGATACGATGAGTGGATTCGGCGTAAGATACTGCCAAAACTGAAAAAGAAAGGAAAAAGGAGATGAACAATATCGAAATGTATGTCGTGCTTTATCTTGACATTATGGTTTTCGGAATTTGCTATTTCATATACACGCAGGTTCTGACAACAAAAGAGGGCAGGCAGACAAAACGAGGAGCATTGAAAGAATTTGTGACGGTGTTCATACCGTTTTACATATTGAAAAAATATTACAACAAGAAACGCAGAGTAACACGTAGAGTTAAAAACATCAAAAATGGAATTGTTAGCAAGGTATATACACGGTTCGGCAGACAGCACTGACGTTGATGTTGTCTATGTTGTTGACGCGATACCGTCACCGCAGGAATCGAAGTCTTTTTGCAGCGCAGACAAGTCGGAGAACCGAAACATAATCACCATTGACGCTCGGCGCGGTGTCGTCAGCGGCTGTTACAAGGGAAGCATTGACGAGATTAACAACTCTCTCTTTGAGACATATAACTTGCATCATCAGACAGACCCGCTTATGATTAGGTTCAGACGGTGCAGGGACATTGCCATCAAATGTATGCGCTCCACACGAATAGTGCTTTCCCATTTGTCTCGGTCACAGTACCGCAAGTATGTAAAGGACGCGCTTCGAGGCAGTTGGAATGAAAGACTGCTTACCTTGGAGATGCTGATGAACAATCTCGCCGAGATTGACTTCGACACCTTGAACAAGAATATGAGCGGAGACGACATAAAGAAAGCCATAGCGTTCCAAGTAGGTCAGTGCTGCGCACTTATCGGCGGCGTTGAGATTTACACGAAAATGGGGCTGTCTTGGTTCTACCCGTATCTCAAACCTTACCTTTACCGCAAGTCGGAAAACATAGACGACTTGAAAATCGGTATGCACTTGTTCTTGTCTGCTTTGAGTTATGATGTCTGTGGTATAAGCGGCATTGGCGAAACAACGCAGATTCAGCACGGCAACAAGATATATGACTTGATAAACGAAGTTAAAATTTCTTAAATGCCCTATGGAATTGAAATACACTACACCAATGACAAAGAGCGTTCTTGTGTTTGACAAGAACATATCCCACGCCTACGGGTTGCAGGTCTATGAAAAGACAATCAACATAAACGGAGGTGACAGTTGGATGTATATCAAAAACGAAAACGCAGTTCCCGTAAACCCAACGGGCGAGATTCCGATTAGTCAAATTGACTTGGAGTGGAATGACCTTGAACAGCCATATATTCCAACGCTGAAAGAGCGGTTGAAAAGTCTGTTCACGGGAAAACTGCCTACTATGCGGATTGTCAGACCCGAATCGGGAAGGATTGTCATTGCGGAATACGACAAAAACGGAAGGACATTTTTGGAGGTGGCGCGTTTTGATTATACAAATGACGGGCATCCGAGATGGACTACTTCCGTTGACACAAGGGGGTATCGTTTAGTCAGATGGGCTTATATCCCAACCCACATTGTTGACTTCGCCAAAAATTCCGTTCTTGCGAAAATGGAGAATGAAATGTACAGCGAGTGTATTCACCAACAAAGACGATTTGAATATGGAAAAAGCAACGGATAATTGGCAGACATTGCGCAACGAGATAGAAAAACAGTTGGAGTTATGTTCCAAGCGCAAGGCTTTCAGCGAATGGCTGCGGGCGAAGTCAATCGCGTTCAAGGAGGTGCTTGACGTTATGGATAGGATAGAGGACGGAACGCAGTCGGAGTATGTGCCTCACAAACACGGCGGTTGGGTTAAAAAAGCAAAGCCGTCCGAGTAGTGTGATTCGGATTTTTTTTATTATATTATGATGTAAATTTACGATTATGGAAGGCGTAACGAATACAGAAAATTGGCAAACGCTTCGTGAGCGTATCAACGAGCAGTTGACCGACTGCTGCAAGCACAGCGGTTGCGGCGGTAATTGGGGTATTTGTGCAAGGCTTTACAAAGAGGTGCTGAAGGAAATGGATAGGATAGAGGGAGGCACACAATCAGAATATGCCCCGTTCAACGGTGTGTGGCACACAAACGAAGAAATTGTTGAGTTATCAAATAACAATTAAACTATAAAATATGGAAAACACAGACAACAACAAAAAAGAAACCAAATCTGTTGAAAATTCGGAGCGTGCTGAAAATGTTGAAAAATGGTTGGCTATACGGAACGAGTGGGAACGCAGGGCAAAGACCGAAACCAAGACAATCACGGACTTAACAAATCTCGCCACCGACATTTGGAATCACGTTATCTCATTGAAAGACGGCGAGGACATTTACAACGATTCTTCGAGTGCGGCTTCATCGCTTGCTCTTGCAGGAATTTATATGTGTTCCTACAATTTCGGTCTGACATTATTCCAAATGCACTATATAATGTGGACTATCATAGACAAAATGATGATTGACGAACACGATGTCGGTCTCCGTATTGTGAACTTCAACAATATGCTGTATCCGCAGTATGAATACCTTTTCAACAAAACAATGTCGAAAGACGAGTTCGATGCGTTGCAGAAAAAGGCTGCGTCTATGCTTAAAATAGGCAATCTCGGAAAAGAGGTTGAGGAACATTTGAAATCCATCGTTGCGGGCAACGTGCCTTTCGGATGGAAAGTTGACGAATCACGAAAACGCTAACATTATGCCGCCGAAAGACTATAAGCCGTTATTGGAAAGTAAATGGGAGGTCACATTCAACATACCGAATGCTGTTATCCAAACGGATGCTGATACGGTGAACATAACCCGTAATATTGAGAAAAAGTATATACCCATAACATTGGAGGATGCCTATGCGGTGCTTCGCGACAAGGAACTTGCCAAATTCCCAACGATGTTCTGCAAGGTCATTGTCCGCAATGAGAAATATGCAAAGCACTATGCTCACTCCAATACAAAACTCCGCATACAGCCCGTCAATAAGGAGCGTCTTGGCGGTATGGGCGATGAAATCAAGCGCATCAAGGACAAGGATATACCGAGTTCCGAATTTTTGCTTAAAAATGCGTGTCTGCTTAACCGAAACAACACCACTATGGATTTTGACAGCGAGGAAAACAGAGAAATTGTGAAGCGTGTGTTTGAGGAATGCAACAATGAAATTTACAAATTTATGATAGGATAATGGCTGAACGTAGTGAAATATTGGAAAAATTGAAGGCTCTTTCGTCAGAGACACCATCGGATTGGCGCAAGCAGGCTGAATGGCGTGTCAAGAACAGAGAGTGGCTTCGCGTTTCGGGCGCGATAGCACTCAAAATACTTATGAACCACGATGGGGAGACTTCAGAGCAGATACATCAGTTCGTCAGAGAGACACTTGACTGTGACGAAAGTGCGGTTTCCCGCATTATGAGAGGTGATGCCGACCTGCATTTGAGCGCGATTATCGCCCTCATAGGTTTTGACGGATTGTGTGACGCTGTGAATGGACTTAAAAACTATATGAACAATGCTTCAAGAGATAGCAAATAGGAGACTGCTTGAAAAGGTGAAGCGGGATATGTCCGAACACTTGAAAACCCTGCACTTTACAAAGGCGCAGAAGTTTGAGACGTTTGAGGTCACTTTCGGCTTGCCTATGCCAATAAAGCGTGACGATAATGGCAATCTGTCTCCTATGACATTGGGCGAGATGCAGGATATGCTCGCCTACATATCAACGGAAACCGCTAAAACGAATCCGATGCGCAAATGCGTTATCGCAGTCAGAAACAATGATTATGTCGCACCGAGTTTACGGAAACTTCCGATAATCAAACCGATAACAAGGGGCAGGCTTGACGGGTTGGATATGGATTCAATTGAAAGGTCAAAAGAATCGTATGAAAGGAAATGCTCCGAGGTTTTGTTGCAGGATAGCAAATATATGGTGATTTGCGATATAAAGGATAACACGTTTGAAACTGACGGCAACAGAATTGTAATCAAAACCTTGTACGAAACATACGGGGAAATTTTTGCACTTTATTTTTTATAAGATTATGAAATACCCAAGGACATACCATCTGCCGTTCTCGAAAGGAACAACGTCAGATGACAGAATATTGAAAGCAGGTTGGTTCGACAACTATAAGGGTCGTGAGGTTGTTCTTACGGAGAAACTTGATGGCGAGAACAACTGTATGACACCGTATGGCGTGTTCGCCCGTTCACACGCAGCACCAACGCGGAATCCGTGGAGCAGGAATCTGTGGGATTACGGCGGTCTTTACGAAAAGGTGAAGGGGGTTATCGGTCCATACGAGGAAGTGTTCGGCGAGAACCTTTACGGTGAGCATTCCATAAAGTACAACCGACTGTCTCATTATTTTCATATCTTCGCTGTGAAGGGTTTGTCAAACGAGATGTTTCATTTCCCCGTGTTCTACTCGTGGGACGATGTTTGCCTTGTTGCCGAAATGATGGGTGTGCCTACCGTTCCGCTTCTTTGGCGCGGTGTGTTCGATTCCGAGGATGAGGTTGAGGCGAAAATCAACGAACTTATGTCGCAGCCGTCAACCTACGGTGACGAGAAAGAGGGCGTTGTTATGCGCATAGCGGACGAGTTCTACACAGACGATTTTCCGAAATGCGTATGCAAGTATGTACGCGCCAATCACGTTCAGACTGACGAGCATTGGACTAAAAATTGGAAAAAGGCTGAATTGTTAAGACAATGAAAAATGTTGAACTGCATAATACGGACTGTTTCGACTATATGCGGACGATTCCAGACAACTCTGTTCCGCTTATAGTCACCGACCCGCCATACGGTATAAAATTCAGCGGGCAGACTTCCGACACGAAGTGGGACTGCATAGGCAACTACTCCGATTTCATTTTAAGTTTTCTCCGCGAGGCTAAACGCATATTGACCGACAGCGGCACACTTTGGATGTGCTGCGCACGGACAATGATTCCAACGGTGTTCGCTGCCGTGGAAAAGGCGGGATTGCATTGCAACCTTGAAAATTGGCTTACCTATGCCCGACAAAAGGGCAGAGGCAGTTCGCACAAACTCAAGTCGCAAGCGGAAGAAATACTGCATATAACGAAGTCGGACAAATGGTTGTTTAACAAGGTCGAATATCTGCGTGAGGTTGTCGCCCCGTATGTCAAAGACGGTAAACCCCGTGGTTGGTTTTTAGACCAAAACACGGGTATGCGTGTCCGTTGGAGCGGCATAGGCAACGTGCTTGCGTTCACATCGCCAACATACAACTCCAAGTTCGAGCGGCAAATACATTCGACACAGAAGCCCGTGCTGCTGAATGTCGAACTTATAGTGTTGTCGTCTAACGAGGGAGACACCGTGTTCGACCCGTTTATGGGTAGCGGCAGTTGTGCCGTTGCCTGCGTTCTTACGGGCAGGAAGTTTGTCGGATGCGAGGTTGATTCGGATATGTTCGCCAAAGCGGGTCATTGGATTAACAACATAAACTATTCGGAGGCTGAACAATATGTCGCTTCGAGGGTTAGAGTCGGCGGTCTTTTTTAACTGAAATTGTCGGATTTTTATTATATTGTAGTATGATAGCGAAAAACTTGGTTGACAGAATAAAGAATGTGGAGAGTAATCCGAAGCAGGCGTTTGAATACAAGGCAAAGCGTGTATTCAAAGGGGATTTTGTGTTTTCCGTTGACACGCATAAGGAAGTGTTGGACATACCCGTTTTGGAGTTCAATATAAAGAAAATCGGTTTTTTCGCAGACCCCGCTCTTTCGGTTCTCATAAAAGGCGACAATCTCGTCAACTACTTTTGGTTTCACAGAAAAAACATTATGAGTCTGAATCCCCAACAGAAAATAGACGTTACATTATATGAGGATGACAATAAGATTTACGAATTTGGGGATTCTTGTGTCGGCGGGTTGTTCGAGGACGGCGTTCTTTTATGGGCGGGATATGCAGCCGAGATGAGTGGAATACAAAGTCAGACAGCAAAGGAAATAACAGAGGCGTTCCGAGAGAACAATGCAAAGAAGCATTACCTCGAATATGGTATGAACAAGCAAATGGAAGAAAAGTTGGCTGAACTTAAGGTATTTGACGAAAGCAAGTTGAAAGTGATGGCTGCTGACAAAATGGTGTCAATACAACGAAGTTCGATGGATTTGTTGCCAAAATTTACATTGCCTTTTACAATCACGCCACCTCCTTCAGTAACATTGCCACAAACACAACTTACGCCTTTTGTACCTACAAAGAACACATACGTTAAATTAAACACAGATTTTGATATATGAAAGAATTGTTGGTTGATGCCATTATGGGCATCTCGTTGAAATGGGAGCAGATAAAGAATCTGCCGAAACGCATTTACACCTTGAACAAGGAATACGAGTATAAGGCTGTCCGTTCCGAAGTCGAACTATATGACGAGGATGAACTTAAAGGACTGTACGACATTTTCAAAGGCACAAAGGAATCAATGGAGTTGTATGACGGGTTCGACCCGCGTAGCGAAGAGGAAATTGCATACGACAAAGCATACGAAAAATACATTGAATTTTGCAAGGAGAGAACAGCCAAGGAGCAGAAAATGTACACCAATGTTGACGAAATATCGGACACCATAAACTTCGGAATACTGCACAGTATGTTTGTCAAGGGTATCGGTGTTATGGGAAACAACAACGACTGCATAGCAGTCGGTATGAAGAAAAACGGGATTGACATATACCGTGCCAAAATATCAAAGGAAGATATGGAGACAAAAAGCGAGGGCATAAAAGAACAGAAACTTCGTGATGTCTTGCAAACACTTAACAAGAGACGAGTATGAACAGAGAGAAAATGATAGGTGACTATGTGTTCACCATAGAGGGAGACCAAGCAAGGGGAATCCCCGAATGCGATATACCGATTTGTGAGTTTGACTTTTCGACCTCATCGTCATATTCCGTTGACGTTGTGATTTATGGAGACAACATTTTCAATTATTTCTCCAAACTTAATCCGTTTGACAGTGTTAGCGGCAGAAGCGTATTAAAGTCTGACTATGCTTTCAACTGCGTAATCCGTGACGGTAACGACACGCTTATTGCGGAAATGAAAAGCACCATAGTAGTTGAATACAATCACATTCCCGATACAGAAGCGGAGACTGTCACTATGCGTTGCGACTTCTTTGAAATAACAGACAAGACGAAAGAGAGTGTGAAGTTGTCCGAAATGGTGAAGAACGCTAACAGAAAGGCAGAGGAAGAAGCCCGCAAGTGGATGATAAGTCCAAATGATATTGAGGAAGAGAAAGACGAAAGCATTGTTGGCAACCCGACTTTTCATACGGTGTTGGATTGTTTTATGGGAGGATTGTTATTTTAATTCATATCTAATTTATAAAGAAACGGGTGCTATTTGCATCTGTTTTTAGTGTCGATGCCATTTCAAAGTTTTCCATATAGGCTTCGCCTTATCCAATGGCGGCTCTTGGAAATATTTAACATCAAGAGGAAGTTTAAGGTCGGGTATTCGGTAAACCGAGTTCACTACGCTCAATCCTTTTTCTCTCACCAAATCGCCGTTGAATGGTTTGAAATCCTGCACATATTCATAGGTGTACATACCGTTGTTGCCCGCCAAATCGGGTTGACCAAATTTTATGTAGGATATGAACAACCCCTCTTTCGCATCGTTGTATGACGCTGATTTGAGGTCAAGGCTATGCAGGTAGTATCTGTCCTTTGCGTTCAAGTCATCGAATGAGAGGAACACCCCGATTGATTCGCCTATGCCGAAAATCACAATGTCACCCGTTTTGAAATTAGCCTTCATTTCCTCCGCAGTTCGGTAGTGTGGAACAGAGGTCGCGTCATATAGACGCTCCTTTGAGACGGGCTGTATCTTCAGTTTCTCATTCACCCGTTTGCCTATGAAACTTTCGTATGATTTCATATTGCTTAATCTTTTACAAACCTCACACTCAACGCGAGATGTTCGTATTCGGGTACTGCTTTTATGTATATGAAGTCGCTTGTTTCCCTGCCGCACAGTCTGTATGGGGCGTTGTCGTCACCTTGAACCCAAAATGCGAAGAAACGGTCTTCAATATATCTGCCGCTTTCAACATATCCGCTGAACTTTGCATTGAATCCGAATGTGTCGTTACCGCCATCTTCCTTTGACAATATCTCATTCAGTTTGTCGCCGCACGCGGTTCTCAAAAACCTCACGTCAGCCATAGTGGGGATGTGCCAACCGAGAGGCGCGATTCTTTTAGCAGCCTCGTATGTGTAGAACATACCCAAGCCATTGTCGTTATTGTCTCCACAAGCATAATAGTCAATTGACGCTCGCAATATCATTTTGCTCTGCGCTTTGTATTTTTCTGTCAATGCGATGTTTGTGGCAGTCCAAAAGGCGTTCCCGATTTTGACGACTTTTCCGAGTATGCCGTCATTGTATGTCATCGTATTGAGCAGCCTTTCCCTTGTGACGGGTTTTATGTTCAGTTTTTCCTCTATGTATTCGTTGTATGTTTTCACAAGCAATTCTTTCGGAATTATCCCTTTTAATCTTGTAATATTTATAAGACTTCAAGTTCAATAATCGCTTCACTGTTATCCAAGCAGTCATCAGTCAACTTGAGTGTTCCACTTGGTTTGTCTATAACTCCACGACTGTACTCGGTGTTCCTCACCGATGTTTTAAGGTCTTCCACTGACCTATGTCATCTGACTTTCTTGGTTTTACTTATACAAGTCAGTTTGTTTTTTTTAATTTAATATAAAACCACAATACCAATACTCCAAAGAACTACATACACTTAATATATTTATATTTTTCAAGATTTCTTGCAATACCAAATAGATGATTCCGTTATTATTTATCAAACAAGTCTTTCACGAACCTCACGGAGCAGGCTGTGTTTGACTTTATGCGTTTGAATGTCATCTCGTGTTCGCTCAACACAAACGCCTTGTAATAACCGTTTTCGTCACGCTCGTCAGATGTGATGAAGTGCGCACGGTGGTCGTTGTTTTTCCAAGCGGAATGTAACACCTCAACATATCCAATCAGTTTCGCGCCGAATGGTATAGTGCTTGTGCCGCCGTATTCTGTTGATATTAGGTCGGCTAACGGGAATTTGAATATACTCTGCGCCTTTATGATTCGCTTGAAATCTTCAGACGAGGGGAGACTCCAACCTTTCGGCACTATTTTCATAGCGGCTTCCGCTGTGTAATAATAGTCGTTGTCGAAAACAACATAATCCAATCCTTTTTTGATGGGTGTTCTGTCAGCAGCCAATTTGGTGTTTGCGTTGTCGCGTGTCCAAAGTATGCCGCCCACATTGACATCCTTTCTATGCTGCTGCATATTTTTCAGTCGCTCCTTGGTGACGGGCTGTATGTCAAGTTTCTCGTTGAATTGGTCTATGTCAAGTATTTTCATAGGTCTTTGCATAATCTTACAGACATACCGATGTAATGTTTGTCTTTCACGTCACTTATTTTACAATACGGCTTATCTTTTTTTGTTATCATAAAACATTTCGCATTTTGCGGGTTTTTATCGTCAACACACCAAAAGGATGCACACGAATCAAATCCGTTGACAAAAGGTCTTCTTGAAAAGCCCAACAACTTCGCATCAAAGCCATATTTGTCCGTACACTTGTTGTCTTTTGAAATAAGATGCTTCCCGTATTTCATTATTTTTTCAAAATCTTCTGTGGTCGGGATTCTCCAACCTTTCGGTACTAATTTCAACGCGCCAGGAAACGTATAGTATATCGTGTTGTCAATTTGTGTTATGATATAATCACCGAATTCTAAAAATTCTTGTTTGTCGTTATCATACACACCCTCTTTGAGCGGGTTTCCGTCCGCGCCGACAAGTGATGTCTCATTTTTTGTTCGCCAAAGCAAACCACCCAATGCTATTGTATTATAGTCGTTTTTCTTGGTGTTCAAAAGACGTTCCCTTGACACGGGTTTTATTTCAAGTTTCTCGTTGAATTGACTGTATTTTAGGATATTCATAATGTGTTATTTTTATAAATGCCAATATGTTCCGAGCATTCTCATATATAAGTTATATAAGTATTTATAGGTCAGTTTCGGATTAGCCTTATTGTTAGGGCAAATTCCCTTGAACAGAAACTTTTTCTGATATAGTATTGGTTGCTTTGTCCGTAAATATATTTCACATATCCCTCACCGCATTCTTCCGAAATCCAAAATCTGAATGAGCGTCTTGGATACATAAGTTCGCTTGCGAATCCGATATACCCCGTGTAGTGTGCGTTGAACCCTATTATGTCCTTTCCGCCGTCTTTCACCGACAAGAAATCGTCACGCTTGTATAGGCACTTTTCAAGAAGTTCAGCCCATTCAACGCTGTTCGGTATGTGCCAACCTTTAGGCACGACACGCAAGGCGGCATCGTAAGTATAGTACACGTTTCCTTTGAAAATGTAATAGTCGTTACCCCGTATCAGCGTATCGCCGTTAGGACACACAATTCCATTGTAATTTTCCACACTCCATATTTGGTTGCCTATCTTGATATTCTTCACCATAACGGGCAGAGAGTGCAGGCGTTTCTTTGTTATCGGCTGTATCTTGATTCTCTTGTTTTCCATAATCAATCGTTTTTGACCAATCTTATCGGCATAAAGATTTCCTTGTTCGATGTGCCTATTCTGATGTGTGGTGTTTCCTTGCTTATGCAGAGACAGTATGCGCTGCTTGTTGGAAGTTCACTGCAACCGAAAAGCCAAAAGTCGAACCTTATGTCCTTGCACACTATTCTGCGAAAATGATTCTTCATAATCCAACCCGTGTATTTTGCATTGAATCCGAATCTGTCAATGCCGCCGTCTTCTTCTGAAACGAGGTTGTCTCGGTTGCCTGCCGTTATCATCAAATCCATTGCTTCCGTTTTTGTCGGAATATGCCAGCCTATCGGTGTCACTTTCTTTGCACCATCGTAAGTGTAATATGCGTTGCCGTCCACAATGACATAATCAACGCATTTCACGAGTTTGCTGCCGTCAGCACAAGTGGTCTCCTTGCAGTTTTCCACAGCCCAACGATACGCACCTATTTTCAGATAATCGTACCGATTCGATATACTTTTCAGTTTGTCCTTGGTAACGGGTTGGATATTCAGTTTCTCCAATGTCAGAAATTTGTTGAATCCGTGTTCCGCAGACCAAACGTTGACATACGACAGCAATATATCCGAAGGCAGCGAATGCTTTATGTCAAGCGGTGTGTATGGTTGTTGTGGTGGTTTTTTGTATATGCCTATACAATATGCCCCCTCTTCGCGGGATGCGCTTTGCATATTGTCGTCAAACTCGCTCAACGTTATGGCGGTAAACCCGTTATCATATCCTATGAGAGTGCCTTCCAATTTCGATGATTCGTGTACATATTGTGTGTATCTTATGAGATTGAACTTTTTTTCGTAATTGTATTTTACCATATCTTCATAGGTTACGTAGAAATATGTGGCATTTTGCGATACAATTTCCCCGTGTTTCAAATCGCCCAATGTGACAAGATAACCACTTTTGTTGAGTATTGATTTAGGGGTTTTTCTGCGTGAGCCTTTCATAAGTCCCTCCTTGCTGACGGGTTGTATGTTCAGTTTCTCGTTGAATTTATGTGTGTCAAGTATTTCCATTTTATTTCATTGTTTGTAGTCTTTTCCAAATTGTTGTTGTATCTGTTGGGAGTTCTCTCTTGCCCGTAACTGTTTTGAGATAGTCGTAGTCAATTTGGTTCGGTTGGCTTTCGTCCTTCAATATGTCTGTTACCTTAAATGTATTTGAAGTCAACATATTGTTCAAAAACGAAACGAATCTGTATGTGTTATAACTTGCCATTGATGTTATCTCATATCTCAAAAATATCCCGTCATTTGTTATATCTTCGTATTTGTCAACGTCAAATCCCAATGTTTTGTATTTTGCATAATCGGCTTTCGCTATGTAGATATACACTAACCCGAACTCCTTTTGCTTGATGTCGTTGCCTATCACGATATATCCCGTTTTCAGCAGGCTTTTCGGGTTTGTAATGGCAGTTGTGTACGATTTCAGTTTTTCCTTTGACACGGGTTGTATTTTGAGTTTTTCCGTGACGGGTGCTGCGAACTGCTTTACGAGTGTCCAACCGCTTTCGATTTTTTTGTCATACTCAACGAAAAAATTTCGTGAATAAAGCGGACGCAGAACTTTCTTGTTTCTGTATATGCTTTCTATGTATTCATCCGCGTAAAGCGTTACGTTAGCCTTTGTTGTTTTGTTGTCGAAACGGGACAGCAAATTATACGAAAAGGTATCGTCTTTGCTGTTGTATCGTACAAGCAACCCTTCGTCAGCCTCTTTGCTTGTCTCCAAAAGTGTATTGAATTTGAATATGTCTTTATACAAGTGGAAATAGTCATATTTTGATATGTAATAATACAGCACTTGTATCGGACTTCCAACTCTGTTTCTGCTTATATCGGTTGTTGCGGTACGTGTCACGAACACAGCGTCTCCCGTTTGGAGATTGTGTTTCCACCCAATGTTTGCCCTTCCACTTTGTGACACAAGTTCCTCTTTTGATATTGGCTGTATGTTCAGTTTCTCGTTTACGCGAATAAGTTTGTCACCTTCCCGCTTGTAAATGATGGATGCGTTGTCGGTGTTAGGGTGTTTGAAATAATCGAATGGAAGCGGCTGTTCGATATTGTTTTGCCTATACACGAATGTCGTATATCTGTGCGAGAGTTCATTTTCGAGTTTATCGTTAAGGTTAAGCAAAGAAGTGAATGTGAATGTGTTTGCTTGCTTATACCGCACAATTATGCCTTCTTTCGTCAAAGAAAAAGGTATTGTCGCCATATTCAGAAGTTTGCCGTAATCATAGTTCGCATAATCGTACATTGATATATAGATGCCCGTGCGGGTCTCCCCAAGCCTCATTTCAGAAACAACAATATCTCCCGTTTTTAATAATTTTTTCGGGGAAACAATCGTATTGCGAAGTCTCTCCTTGCTGACGGGCTGTATGTCAAGTTTCTCGTTCAACGATTTGTCTTTGTATATGCAAACTGTGTCTGTGTTCTTTATGTTGTCGCGTATGAAAAACTCGCTTTTTATCGGTTGTTCGATAGTTCCAACGGGTCTTTTTATTTCGGTGACGGTTGTTTCGTTTCCGACCAAGTTTGTCGTCATACTGCTGTCCCTATAGAATGTTGACAGAAATATACAGCGGAATGTCTTTTTATTGTGGTCATACGTTATCAACATACCGTATTTGCTTTCTTTTTTTGAGCGTAGGTGCTTTTCAAAATTAGCCCCGAATGAATACCCGTGTTTGAAATAATCCTCGAATGCGACATATCTAAAACACATCAGACTCTCGTGTTGCACTATTCCGTCTTCGTCACGCCTTATCATACGGATAAAGAGAATGTCGCCCGTTTTCAGTCTGTCTTTCCAATTCTTTGTGTTTACCCACATTTCCCTGCCGTGGTTTGACAACTGCTGTTTTGTAACGGGTTGTATGTTAAGTTTCTCGTTGAGTTCTTTTGTGTTCAGTATCTTCATATCGGCATTATGTTATACTCTTGACCAAACAAGTTTCGCTTTCGCCGCGTCTGGGTGTTTGAAATACTCCGCATCCAACGGAAATTTAAGATTTTCGTATCTGTAAACAAGCCATATACGGAGACCTATACTGTTATAAACCAAGTTTTCGTCAAACGATTTTAGTGAAATAAACTTGAATCCATCATTCTCATAATATTGCATAAAAGCACCGTCACAGACCACTTCTTCCCATTGTGACATACGCGGAATCAAGTCGAATACGTCATCGTATGTGTGTCTCATTATATCTTCGTATGAGACATAAACGTGAGCCTTTATGTCTTTTCCATTACCCATAAAAACAATGTCACCCGTTTTAAAATCGAACACATAGTTCTTTGACGGTTTATGGCTACTGATTGCGCAGTCTTTTAACCGTTTCTTTGAAACGGGCTGTATGCTCATTTTCTCATTAAGTTCTTCTGTTTTCAGTATCTTCATAGTATCAGTTTCTTTTCCATATCAATTCGGCTTTTTCATAAGGTGGGCGTTGAAAATACATATAATCCAATTTAATGTCTTTACCTTTGAACCTATACACTTCATAAATTTCTTTGTGTAAATAACTGCTTGACAAATTTTCATTGAAAGCCGAAAGCATATACCGTTTGAAACCGCCGCCGTAGTTTATGGCAAACATTCCATCTTTGTATTCATCGCTATTGATAATGTTGTCAAGATTCAAACCAAATTCTAAAATGTCATCATAGGTTTTATTAACCATATCACTGTGCGATACATATACTGCATACTCTGACGAATCGTATGATTTGCCCATACGTACAATGTCTCCCGTTTTGAAGTTAACCGCGTATCTTTTTGAAAGTCTGTTTGGTATTTCGCCGACAGTCTTTTCCAAACGGTCTTTTGTGACGGGTTTAATGTTAAGTTTCTCGTTTAGTTCTTCTGTTTTCAGTATTTTCATATTTGCTTATTTTTGTCTCTTACAAACCTTACGGACATTCCGTATTTTGACGGTATCTTTTCCGAAAAAGCAACACCGCCGTCCTTTAGTTTGCTGCCCGCTATTTTCAGACCTTTTATGATGTCGGGTTCGTCAATACCGAATTTAGGATAGTCATAGGCAAGGGTGGCATAAAGGTCTTTTCCTATCACACGAGCCTTTGTGTGCGTTCCGACCAATTTCACATTGAATCCGTATTTGTCCGTGCCGCCGTAATCTTTTGAGATTATGTTAAGCACATTATTCTCGGTGTCGTTTGCGAGACTGTTGTAATCTTCCTTTGTCGGCAAACGCCAACCGCTCGGAACAATCCGCATAGCAGCGTCATAAGTGTAGTAGATTTCGCCGTTTTCTTCAAAGTAGTCAACACCCCTTTTAAGCGGTGTTCCATCGTTTGCGGTCAAAATTGAAGCGTTCTCGGCTGTCCAAATCTTATCGCCTATATACACAAACTTGTTTTTTGTCGCTTGAAGTCTCTCTTTCGATACGGGTTGTATGTTTAATTTCTCCATAACCTTTTTGGGTTGATGGCTGTAGTTGTAAATGAGTGACCAACCGTGGGACAATGCAAAAACAAGGTTTTGGTTGTCTTTAAAATATTTGTCGGTCAAGGGGTATTTGAAGTTCTCGTTTCTGTATATCCTGCACACGTATTCCAAATCCCACATAACGGTATTGCATATAGGTTTGGTGTCACCGAATCGGTTTACCCTGCTGAATCCGTATTTCTTTTCGTCCCAACGCCACCTTATAAACAAACCTTCTTTTATTGAAACATTCGATGTATCAATGGTTTTGAAGTTGAAAATTGATTTGTATTTGTGATAGTCCTCTTCCGACACATAGAAAAACTCAACCGTATTCTCTTTTTTTGAGGTTGATATTTGTTTGACAATAACGGCATCGCCCGTTTGGAGTTTGGTTTTCCAACCGAGTACATTCAGCCTGCCCTGCGAGGTTTTCAGTTCTTTCTGCGTTATGGGCTGTATTGCAAGTTTCTCGTATGTTTCTGTGCTGTATATTTCCATATTAATAGTTCTTTACCAATCTTACCGTGAGAGCGTGTACCGATGTTGTCGGTGCAGTCACCTGCGCGTTTCTGTTGTAGTTGCTTCTTCCGCAGTTGAATGCGTGCGCTCTTTCATATTCGCCGCTTCCGAATGATTTGTTTCCGAGCCAAAATGAGAATGTGTCTCCGTCTTCGTATGGGAATCCGCAGTAGTAGCATCCCCAAAGCAACCCGCTCAAACCGTATTTGTCAGAACCTCCGTTTTCCATTGAAATCCAAAGGTCTGAATCGCGACCATAAGTGTCCAACAACGAAGTTATTTCCTCAACTGTTGGGAGATGCCATCCGTTTGGTATTATATCCAAAGCCGTGTCGAACTTGTAGAACATCCGTAAATCTTTGTCGGTGTGTTCCATAAAGTAATCCCTTCTTTCTTTGTACTTTGAATTTGGCTGAATGCAAAGGTTTTCGGCAGTCCAATATAAACCACCTATTTTCACAATTTTTCCGAGAAGCCCGTTTTCATAGGTTTCGATTTCCTGCTTTACACACTTTCCGAGCCTTTCTTTTGTGACGGGCTGTATGTTGAGTTTTTCGTTGAATTGCTGTGCGTTCAGTATCTCCATTTCGTTGCTGTTTTCTATATTGTATATTTATCTTTCAGTTACCAAAACAGTGTTGTTTTATCAACGGGTTCAACACTGTCGGGTGTTTCATCCAATCTTTTATCCAATCTTTTATCCAATGCTTTATATTTCGGTCTGACCCATATTTTGACAGAATCCTTGAACGGGGGATTTTTGAAGTAATCCTTTTTCAAAGGCTGCTTTATGTTCGGGTTGCGAATAATCATATACAAGTCTAACGGTTTCAGCCATTTACTTTCAGCCCGTTTATCAGTCAGAGCATTGTCATAATGTTTCAGTCTGTTATAACTGAAAAGGTTGTTTCGTCTGCCCGTAATACGGGACGCTTCCTCTCGGTCTTTGTTGTATAGTATGAGTACACCGTCCTCAATCCAAGATTTGTCTTTTTTGTCATTTTCGTCAATTCCAACCAAAAGCATTTCCTCATAGTTGTACTTGAAATAATCTTCGGCTGTCACAAACACATAGCAAACGTGTCTCCTGCCGTCTCTTGTGCAACCAAACACAATGTCACCCGTCTGAAGCCTCTCTTTTGGAGGTACGGATTCGTTAAACAGTCGTTCCTTGCTGACGGGTTGTATGTTGAGTTTTTCTTCAACAGCATTGCCTTTATAATTAAAAACCATTTTCGCTTTCGAATTTGGAAATGTTTTGAAATATTCTACATCCAATGGTTTTTCTAAAAGTGGCACTCTGTAAACATACATAACCCTATTATTAAGATTGTTGTCATATTTAACAACAAAATGCCTTGTGAAAACGGGTTTTCCGCCGCGACCAGTAACCCCAGACAAATAAAAAATGAATATTCCGTCACGCAACGCACTATCTTTTTCATTTGAAATGGGTTCGTCAAGCAATTCATCATACGCACCGCTTTTTACGTCATCGTATGATACAAACACTCCATTTTCTTTTTCGTTTTCATCGCCAACAACAACAATATCACCCGTTATGAAATTATTTCTCATTTCAGATGGAGTTTTATACATTTTACATTTTGTAAAATCAGTAAGTCTGTCTTTTGTGATTGGCTGTATATTGAGTTTTTCGTTAAATTTCTTTGTATCAAGTATTTCCATATTATATTTTTCTTTTCCAAATGATGTCTGACGAATCAAACGGTGGGTTGATGAAATAATCTTTGGTCATAGGCTGCGGCAGTTCTTTCGGTCTGTATATAATGTCAATGCGCTGTTTGATAGTGTCCATTCTGTTGAGGTTGTCGTCATACCGTTCAAGCAAAAGGTAAATACATCTGCTGTAATAATGCGGGTCTTTGCGTATAAGCGCACCGTCTTCGCTTATCGGCAATCCGCCGCCTTCCAATCCGAGCAGTTTTGCACAGTCGTTTTCTCTGTATCCGTCTTCGGACATAAAGACATAATGTCGTGAAGAACCATCGTGCCTTGTGACAAGAACAATGTCCCAATCTCGCAACTGTTCCTTCAACGTGTAGGGCTTTGTATTGTGAAGCCTCTCCTTGCTGACTGGTTGTATGTTGAGTTTTTCGTTGAACTGCTTTGTGTCAAGTATTTTCATAATCCGTCTCTTTTCCAAATGATTTCCGCTTCTTCCGTTGGCGGGTCTAAAACATAATCCGCGTCAATTTTATCGGGTTTTTCTTTCGGACGGAGAATTTGTTTTACCGCAAATTGTTTACCCAAAGATGAACTGCCGCTGATTTTGGTGTCAAGGTTGTCATTGTATCGGTATGCTTTTGTATATTTTGGCACGTTTCTGTTGATGCTTGCATCATATTCCATACGGATAAAAATGCCTTCGTTTTTGAAAAAAGATAAGTCTGATACAAGGTCGAACATTGTGATATATCTTTTCAATTCGTCAAACGGAATGTAAACATATTCAAGCCCGTTGTCAATCAGCAATATGTCGCCGAACTTGAGCCTCCGTTTTGGAGGCAGTGTTGCGTTGTGCGCCTTTGCCAACATTTCCTTTGTGACGGGTTGTATGTCAAGTTTCTCGTCAATATGTTTTTCCTTGTAATTCCAAATTTGTTTCGCTTTCGGATTCGGGAATGTTTTAAGGTAATCTTCCGTCAACGGATTTTTCAAAAAAGGAACTCTGTAAACATACATAACTTTGTGCGTACCAATGCCTTCGTATTCGAGTTCGTCATTGAAATCCTTTACATAACTTCTTGTAAAAAACGATTGTTCCCAATACACAAACACGCCGTCAACACAATTGACGATTTCCGATTCACTTGTCAATTTTGGGAAGAAATGCGTGATTTCGTCATATACACCGCTTTTCACGTCTTTGTAAGATATGTATGTTCCGTGCAGGTTTTCTTTCTCGTTACCCACAACAACGATGTCACCCGTTTGAAAATTGGCACGCATTTCGCTTGCTGTCGGATACGGTACAACAAGTTTTTTCAGTCTGTCCGCTGTGACGGGTTGTATGTTAAGTTTTTCGTTGAACTGTTTTGTATCAAGTATTTCCATAATCAGTCTCTTTTCCAAATTGTTTTTGCCTTTCGTATCGAAGCGTCTTTGAAATAATCCTCGGTAAGAGGCAGGCTTACGTGCGGGTTACGCATAACCGCCCAAATGCCATATTTCTTGCCGCGCATTAGGTTTGAATCCAACTCCGCGAGGTTTGTGCGGGTGAAGTGGGGGTTGTCGTTGACAATGAACATAGGTTTCGCGTCATAGAAAATGAACATTCCCTCCTTGTAGAATTTCGTTTTCCAAAGAGGAATGTTAAATCCGAAATATTTGTCGTACAACTCCTTTTCGATGTCGCTTTTTGATATGAACACACCCAAATGCTTGTGGTCTATGTGACCCATAATGGCAATGTCTCCCGTAAGAAAATTGGCACGCATTTCACTTGCTGTTGCATACGGAATAACTCGGCTTTTCAGTCTGTCTTTTGTGACGGGCTGAATGTTCAGTTTCTCGTTTAATTGTTCTGTATTCAATATTTTCATAAGTCTCTGCAAAATCTTACTGTCATCATTTCCTCTTTTTCGGCGTTCTCATCCCACATACTTCCGTGTTCATTGTTGCCACCGTGTGAAATTGGGGCAAGCAGGTGCATTTTGTGCGGTTTTGGAACTTTTGCGTTTGCTATACCGCCGATGAATGTCGTATATGTCTTGTAAACCATAAAGTCGGCATACCTGCCTTCGCCGAGTATGTGACCTTTGTAGTATATGCCAACAAGTTTGGCGTTGAACCCCGATTCGTTTGTTCCGCCGTATTCAGTCGCTATAAGAGGCAGGAAGTTGTCATCTTCCATTGCTGCATAAAGGTCATCCGTGTCTTTGACTGACGGGACACGCCAACCTTTAGGCGCGATTTTGGTTGCGGCTCTCTGTGTGTAATAATACTCGCCGTCAACGACATTGTAGTCAACGCCATCCACCAATTCATATCCGTCTGCCGTAACAGTTGTGGCGGCGTTCCGTACAGTCCAATAACGGTTGCCGATTTTCACATAGTTTTGTCGTTTGATATTTGACAGACGTGATTTGGAAACGGGTTGTATGTTCAATTTCTCGGTGAACTGTTGTGCGTTGAGTATTTCCATAGCATTAAATTTTATCCCAAACAAAAATGAACAGTTGCAGGAAACACACAACCTCCATAAAGAATATCCAAGCCTTGTTGTCAACGTCAACGGAGTAGTCGGGGTTGTACGCGCCTGGGGTGTTCACCCCTATCAATATGAACATAACATAGGACAGAACCATACTTGCAATGGCGACAACGCTTGTGATGCACAGATAGACCGTTACGAGTGTTATCGTAACAAGTGAACTGATGTAGTGTATCGGTCTCGCCCAACCGTATTGCAGGAACACGCTCGGTTTGAATTTCTCCAACAGTTCCTTTATGAACTCCTTGAATGACTTTTTGACAGCGGGTTTCTCGGTGTCGAATCGCACTTCGGGAACGTAGTTGTCGCCGCCGTCACGCTTCGGTCCAGACTTGTAGCGGCAACTAACACCAATCATAACCATACACAAGACAACCACTATCGGAATCCAACAGAGGTTTTTTGGTGAGATTGTGAACCACCAAAAACCGAATGGTATAGCCGTCAGTGAACACCACGCACTGAAAAGCCAATCCCACTTGTTTGGCAGCAGGTAGTATGTCTCTGATATTGATACGGGAACTCCGTATTTGAAAAGAATGAAGATTATGTATGCAAAGCACAGCACAATCGAAATAATAGGCAAACTAATCATAATGCGTTTATTTTATATTGTTTATGGTCTATTCTTTTTTGATAATGAGCGTCATAGCCAAGTTCGGTGTTATCTTGTCGTCAAGTACGCCATCGAATATGTCAAGCATAGCGTTCCATACGGGCAGCATCATTTCATTCTCCCCGAATTGGAAAGGCAGGTGTGCCTTTATCATACCGCTCAATATATTGCTGAACCTGCCCGATTCCGATTCCGATTCGACAATTTCGTTGAGCAGATTGAGTTCATTTTCGGTCAGCCTTATCTTCAGACGAGTGTTTGTCATACTGCCGAAAAACGGGCTTTTCAGTTTTGACAGTTTTCTGTACAGTTTCTGTTTCACCATATCTCTTGTGCCGCCGACAGAACGCAGTCTGTCCGCGCTGACGGGTTGGATGTTCAGTTTTTCGTTGAATTGTTCTGTGTTCAGTATTTTCATATTATACTATATCTATTAAAAGTATTGTTTTAAGCGGGTTGCAGTTTTTTAAGAAATCATACCATACGCCGAATTGGAAATAAATTGCGGTTATTGTCACAGAATTTAGTTCGTTCAGCCCTTTTATGAACGGTATGGTGTCTTGCAGTTTTTGGTATGTTAGCGTGTCCGTCAGTGCGTTTTTCTTGACCTCATACATTATGTTGTTGAATGCGTCAAGTTCTTCCTCCGTCAGATACAGCCGTATGCAGTGTCTGTATTTACCGTTTTGGCTTTCGTGAAACTGTGTCGGTTCGAGTTTGGACGAAGCCAATTTCCGTTTCAGTGACCTTTCGGTAACATCCAAATTCTTCAACCTATCAGCCGTGACGGGTTGAATGTTCAGTTTTTCCTGCACAAGAAACTGCTCAATAGTTAAAACTTCCATCTTATAACATTGTGTTGCAATATTTATAATAAGTCCGCCGATACGGGGGTTGTTCGGTTTTTCGGCAATCTTTTCGAAATCCTGCGAAAAACCGCCAAGCGGGTATAAAACAAAAAAACTTGCATAAAAACCAAAAATGCGCACAAACGCTTGTGTATCAACTGATTGGGCGCGTTTTTGAAAAACTGAAAAATGTAGAAAACCCCGAAAAACCGCTGATATAAATATATTGAGCAAAAACACAAATAGTCTGTTAAGTTATAGAAGAAAAGAACTTTCACTGACTGTGCTTAATCAAAAATATTATTAAAAACAATGTATTACAATTCTATTAATGAATCACAAGTCCTCGCTACTTGGGGACAGCACATTAAGGAGAGTTTGGGCATTAACGATGAAAGCAAGTTGGCTTGGATGTCAAAATATGCTTATATGCACGATTTGCACGACAAGAAAATGCTTAACGAGTCTGTTGACGGTCACGCCCATTTGAATCCTAATATGACAATCGGCGGTATGGGTGCTATTCAGTTCCCAGGTGCTGCTACAAACAACACTTACGACCGTTCTCTCGCAGGCAGCGGTGATAATGTTTACAGCGTGCTTCCTCTTGCTCTGCAAGTAGCCGCTCAAACCATCGCTCTTGACCTCGTTCCCGTTGTTCCTATGCAGGGACCTCACGGACTGTTGCAATACCTTGACTATGTTTACGAAGGTGGTCGTCTCCACAACCAAGGTGGTAGCATCTACACAAGCGTAAACAACGAGAACTACGCATCACCTTATATGATTAAGGCTATGCTGTTCAATGTCACCGAAGGCAACGGCAGCGATGCTGAAAAGCACATTTTCCGTCCAAACGCTAAATACGTTTTGACCGAAGACGGCGAAGTTATGGAAGACTTCGATTTGACTTACATCTATCCTAACCGTATTGACGGTAAGCCTCTCTTCCGCGTGATTGAGAAATCACACTACAACGGACAGAAGATGGTTGGCGGAGAAAATGCAAGCACTCCTATCTACCGTATCTTCGAGAACTTGAAAACCACAGAGAACCCAAGCGGTATCTACGGTATCAAGTGCATCGGCAACGGTTCTGACGACATCGAACTTACTGTTGAGTCAAGTAAGGGAACTGAAGAAGTCCGTGCTTTTGAAGACCACATCACTTCATTCAGCGGCGAAGGCTTCTTGAAAGACACCGTTACTTCAAACAACCCTTACACAAGGGAAATGGGCGAAGCAACCCCAGGTCGTAAAATCGGTTTGAAATCTTACACTTTGGATGTTAAGGCTACAACCTTCCAAGTTGATTCTGCCATCACTCGTGAGCAAGTTCAAGACTTGAAGCAATTCGGTATTGACGCTGTGGCTCAAGCAGAGGCTGCATTGGTGAACGAACTCACCCAATGTATCAACAAGGTCATCCTTGAAAAGATGTTCAACCTCGGCGCACTCAACGCTAAACAACTCGAAGAAGTTGAAGGCTTCAACCAAGTTTCCGCTTGGTTCACCAACGGCACTCCTACTGCAACTACCAAAGAAATTTGGTTGGGTGACAAGTATGACAAAGAAGGTGAATTGGTCGGCAAAATCACAACCAAAGTTCCTTACACTAACGTAACGGGCGGCGGCGAAGTGATGGGTACTGTCCAAAGACGTGTGATGACTAAAATCATCGCTGCTTCCAACATCATCGCAGTTCGTGGTCGTAGAGGTGCAGGTACTTTCGCTGTCGTAAGCGGAACTATCGGAACAGCACTCCAAGACTGCGCAGGATTCGTTCCTTATCCATTGAGCAACACCATTTCCGCTAACGGAAACAGCCTTTACCCAATCGGTGCATTGGCAGGCATCAGCATCTATGTTGACCCCAATATGGCATTCAACGACACCCGCGTTTGCGTTGGTCGTAAGGGTAAAGAAAACGAGCCAGGCATCGTGTTTATGCCTTACTTGATGGCTGACAAAGTTGAAACCACTTCAGAGTTCACAATGGCTCCAGTCATTTCTCTGAAATCTCGTTTCGCAGTTGTTGAGGCGGGTATCTACCCACAAACTCAATACTACACCTTCGGCATCAAACTCGATGGTGTGAGCCTCGTGTAACCCTTAATTGGGATAACCCAAAAAGGAGTTGAGCAATCAACTCCTTTTTTTGTTTATTGCAGTTAGGTTATAAATATACAAAAAGGACAAATGAATATACTCAAATCCGAGCAATATATAAGCGAGAAACTGAATATTCAGCCCGTCACAAAGGACAGACTTACGGGTTTTGCAAAATACAAAATGTACAAAACACCGTCCGAAATGAGAAAGAATTTCAGAACGGGCGATATTGTCAATTTTACGTGTTATACAAAAGTCGAATTTGCGACATTTGTATCGTATGATGATTATCTGTCTGACAGATATTCGTTCATTAGAGACGAGTTTCCGCAAAACGCCCCGTCATTTTCAGAGGGTATATTCGTACACAAGCACGGAGGGGATTTGTCATTATATTGCTGTCTTTCCGATTTTGACGATAATCTCGTTCATTATAACAAGAATTGTGAAGTAATGAGAGTTTACAGACGCAATACAGCAAAGCCGTCAAGGAAAAGCGATTTCACAAATCTTCGTTATGATAATACGACTTTGGTATATGAAATAGAATATGAAGAATAATTATGGAAATACTGAAATCAGACAGATACGTGAATGAGAAACTGAATATTCAGCCCGTCACAAAGGATAGGTTGGCTAATGTTGTAAGACCAAATATGTATAAAACACCCGTTGAAATGAAAGAGCATTTCAAGACTGGCGACATAGCACTGATGTCCTCCACTTCGGACAAAAAACTTTGTGTGTTTATTTCGTATGAAGATTTTTCATCAGACAAATACCCGTTTATCGCGAAAGAACTTTTGGGAAGCAATGAAAACGCAACGGTAAAGGACATTCTCAAAACGGCTTCGAAAAATTCGCTTCTTAAAAAAATGATATGTGAAGGATGTTTCATAGCATCAACAAAAGACAATAAGATTTATATATTATGCGGACTTGCCGACCTTGACGAAAGGCTTATGGGTAATACCTATGGCGTATGGAGTGTTTTCAGAAAGAACGCTGTCAAACCGTTTGAAAGACGCGATTTCGCGTCCCCGCTTATGAGCAAGGCTGTGAAAATATACGAATACATACCGACAAACATATCGTAATATGAAAATACTAAACCTGCGGCAATTCAATGAAAAACTTAACATAAAACCCATAACAAAGAATAGAATTGATATGGGGTTCGTCAAGCCGTGCCATACAGTGAAGGAAATGCGTGGAAATATGGTCACGGGGGACATCGCCGTCATAGACATTGTTTATGTGATTGACGGAAAAGAAGTGGTTTGGGAACACGACAGAAGGACAGAGACATATATATCATACGAGGATATTGACAATGAAACGTACAATGCAATGCTTGATATGGATTATTTGGTTTTGAGGTCGGAAGAAATGAAAGAGGGCGCGTTCATTTCATTTTGGCGTTCAGATTTGTCATTTGCCCATTCTTTTATGTCCAATTTTGATGATGAATTTGTTTACACAACAGATACATTTAAATTCAAAATAATTGAAATACGCAGAATACCGAAATTGGAACTCCCCCTTACATTGGATTACTTCAAGAAACCCCCTATTGAGAAATCGGTTATCGTTTGGAAAAGAAAATAATGATATGTAAATATTGAAATGTTTGGACTCCGCAAAAGCCATAGGCAAAGAAACGACTATTGAACTTGAAGTCTTATAAATATTACAAGACTAAAAGGGATAATTCCGATGAATATAGACGATTTATGCAGGCAGATTGCCAAGACGCTCAAAATGCCGAGCGAGTATCACATAGCGGCTGTCTTTTCGGACAACGACAGTGACGAGGTAATAGGTTGGTGCATTTTGGACAGCGAAAACAACATACTGTCCGAAATGATACAGACGGAAAACCTCCCGAATTGGGAATCCTACATATTGGAATTTAATGATATTGATTATGACACGCCTTTTGTTATATAGGGCGTTTGTTTAAAAAAGGTTGTGTATTTTTACTTTACTGTTCAACATATCTTTGCGCATATCTTCTATATTTTTTAAAAGTTCATCATATCCTTGTATTTTTACACCTATGTATTTGTGGCAATAACTCCATCTTGACAGTCTGTTTTTGTAGTTCGGGTCTCCAACTTCACGTGTTTTGTGATTGTATGGCGTGGCTTCCCAATACGGTGAATTGTCTCTATATATTCCAAGCGCAGGGTTTGCTGTTTTCGTGTATATCACATATCCTGCGTTTGAAAAAATGCCTCCGATGAAGTTTGTCATTTTGACACCTATTCCAAGACCTTGAAAATCTGGTATGACTACTGTCCTGCTTATTGAGCAACTTTCGGGCAAGCCTTTTCTTGGCGCATTTAAAACACCACAGAATCCTACAATTTTGTTTTCCCAATAAAATATGAAGCATTTTGCCGACTTGTTCAGTTCAGAAGTCAGATAATGATGCTTGTCAAATCCTATTTCAGTCCAAGCGGAAGATTCCACCCTTTGCACATATAACTTAATGTCGGCTTTTCCGAATTTTTCTTTATCAACCAAATGCACGTATATCATAACACAACCTTTATATCTGACAGTTCGCTTTTTGAATCAATGTTTTTGTATGTTGAGTAGTCTTTGTCGTCCAAATATATCTGCCATTCCATCCGAACATTTCCGTCAATCTGCTTGTTGAGGTTATAAATCCAATCGGGTTTCAACCATTCTATAATGTCATAGTGACAACTTGCGATAATTATCTGAAAATTCTGTTTGCGTATATTTTTCTGCAATGTGTATGACATAGCCTTTGCCACATCACGATTGACAACAGATGTAAATTCATCAACAAGTATTATACTGTTGTCTGTTGCGTTTGCGATTTGCCAAGCAATATCAAGTCGCGCCTTTTCACCGAATGACAATTCATTTGGTTTACGAAGCCATACGGGTACACTTGACAGACCCACGCTTGTGAACAATACGCAAACCTCATTCGGCTCTAATTTTGGGAATTGGCTTATTATTGATTTTTCAAAATCATATACGGGTTTTTTCACACCCCCAAATTTTTTCAAAATTGTTGACTTTCCGCTTCCGCTTGAACCTACGATAAGACCTATGTTCCATTCACGATAATCCAAATCATTGAAATTGAACGGTATATTGACACAAGTTTTTTGTTTGTCTTGTATGTCAAACGCCTCATACACATATCTTGTATATTTGTCATTGTTTGTTGTACTTTCCAACAATATGTTTGAATTGACGTATTTTTTTGAAACATTGTTTTTGTTTTCAAATAATCCAAGGTCAACAAGCAACTCTTTCATTTTCGGAGAGGCGTATGCGTAGTAGTCGGCAATCTTCGCGTAATTGTAAACCGTGTGGCGTTGCGCCGCGTTGAGCAGGAACGCCTTTTCGTCATCGCGAATGTCGCTGTTCTTTATCTCCTTCACAAGTTCGTTTGTCTTGGTTTTGTCAATCAGTTCCGATATCTTCGGCTTGACATTCTTCGGTTCGTAGATAGGCACGTCTATCTTCGCCGTGTATTTATCATTTTCAAGCGAATCTTGTATGAGTTCGTCTTTGCTTTTTTCGTCTTCGCCGAACAATGCGTGCGGCTTCTTTGTGTCTTTGCTCATATTCTGACAATAATCGTTACATACTAATATAATAAAAAATTCGGATTTTCGCCACACATTTATATAAGATATATATGTGCGGCAGTCGGCTGTTGATAACTTTGTTGATAACTTTTTTTAAAAAAGATGTCGTGCGTATAAAAAATTTTGTATTTTTGCAGCGTAATCAAAAACAGTAACGATATGAAAGAACAGTTGACAGCCGAACAGCAACAGAGAATCCAAGAGGTTGAATCTTGGTACAACAAGGAACTCAACCAAATCAACGAGCGCAGACAGTACCGTATGCAGAACTACTACAACTGCGTTGACGACTATTCCTACGGCGGTCTGTGCGACAAAGCGGACGACCAATCTGAACGCAGAATCGAAACGACTCTCAAATTGCGGATTGAGGAAATCAAGAAAGGCAAGATTGTCCGTGAAATCTCCCATTGGGAACTTCAAGACCTTGCAGGCAACACAGTGTCGGTTAGACCGATTCTCGGTCGCTTCGGTCACTATTTTCCCGTGAACGGCGGCTATGTGAACATTCCGAAGCGTATGTCAACCGTTGAACGCAAGGGTTACAAGATTGTCAAGCGCACGGTCACGTTTGAACTCTTGTTCGGCGGATTCCTCTCCAACGGCTGCGTGAAGTGGAAGTCAATCAACCGCACGGGCGAGACGGTAACGGAATCCTGCGACTACGACTACGGCGAGCAAATGCGCTATGAGGCTGTCAAATATCAAGAGGAATTTGTCAGAAAATAGTTTCTTTTTCATACCCTTTAATTTTTTAGTTAAACGAGAAAAGCACCCGAATCGGGTGCTTTTCTTTTTAGAGTTTCGGTATGTTGAGTTTCGGCATACTCGGCATTTTCATATTGCTTTGTGCCTGCCTCATCATACTGTTTCCCATCTTCATAGGGTCGCTCATATTTGAAGCCTCTTGCTGCTTGTCTTGTTCCTCTTTCCTTTCCTTCAGTATCTTTTCGTATTCCTCCAACGTTATCTCGTACTCCCAATACTGCATATTGTCAATTTCAGAGGGTTGGATATGCAACTGCTCCATAAGCAGAACCCTACTCCTCAAGAAGTTCGTCAAATCTATCTGAAATAGTCGGAACAAATAGAGACTTGAATCCTCCTCTGACTTCTGTTCCATCGTCCGATACGCTTTGAAACATAACGGGGACTTCCATATCCCCTCCGCAAGATTCGCAAGTCACGTGAATGTTAGGACTCATACCGACCGTGGCGTTCATTTTTTCCACGAATCTGTAAATGAGCGTGTACTTCGTAGTGTCCCAATTCTCGAACTCGGTAGCCATATTGAAAATGTCCTTGTCTTTCAACTGTCTCCATTCGCGTCTGAAGAAAGGAATCATTTGGACGAGGGATTGTTCCCACTCCTTTTGGTTCTGCGTTCTTTTGATAGCCCAATCCCTCACGAATGTCGTGACACCGATTGTAGGCGGCGCGATTTGGATTGTGCCGTAGTGTTTCGTGCGGATGCTGTAACACTTGTTGTCGGGGTCGTAGTATTTCTCCAACTGCGGGTCGGGTTCGGGGCGTTCAAGCATATCTGCGGTCAAACGCACCTCTTTCTGCGGGTGACAGCCTGGGGTCTTGCACGCGCCATCGGGAATCGGGATGTTGATGACCGTCTCGCCGTTCTTGAATGTGAGTTCTTGGATTTTCTTGATGAGGTAGAAACGGTCGTGTTCGAGAATGTCCTTATAGGAGCCAGGCATATTGCCGAACATAACCTTCGTGCATTGTGACAGAATGTAGTTCATTTTGTCAATAATGTCGTTGGGGTTGCTCTCATCCATCTGCGAGTATTCGCGGATTTCACCGACACGGCAGGCGCGGATATGCACTTCGAAGTCGTCACGGTAGAAACGACCTTGTGACGGGAATCCTGCGAGCGGCAGATGTATGAAGTTCACGAGTTGGTTCATTTTCGCAATCTGCGGGTCGTTGTTCAGTTCCTCGCGGCTCATAGGCTTGTTGATACCCATAGGGTTCTCAACCCTGCCCAAGTCTGTGACAACGGGTCTTTGTTCGGGGGCTTCGTTGGCAGGTTCTGCTGCGCCGCCCTCTCCAAACTCACGAAGCAAATTAGCCTCGTATTCTTTGTCTGTTTTATTGTCCATATTATTTTTCGGTTAAATTGTTAAACTAATTCGAGTTTCTTGTAATTGGTTTCGAGGCTTTCCATCAGATACCCCGACACGTTCTTGCCGTTTTGGAGTATGCTTTCGTAAATCTCCTTCGGAACATTGAGGTACTTGTTGACCGAGCCGTCATTGTATTTTATGACGAGTTCCTTCAGCACTTCCGAATAGGTTATGCTCGTTACCGTTTTTGCGGAATCTATTAACATAGCGACAGTTTTATTTTCCTTGATTCAACGTCAATGAAGTTGATTTTCACCTTAACGTGGTCTCCGATTTTGATTGTGTTGTTCAGCGGCAGCGTGCCGATGACATTGTAGGTGAGTTGGACGAGCATAAAGTTCTTTGTCGTGCTGATTACGCAGCCGTCAAGGATTGTGTTCTGCTTGAACTCCTTGGCGATTTTGGTATTCCAAAGTTCCTTGGTGTACCAATTCTGCGTAAGCATAAACTGACCGTTCTGCTCGAAGTCAACAAAGAATTTGACGGGGGTTTTCTCAATCTCAATCTCGTTGTTGTTGAACATATTTCGGGTTTCCTCGTCCATATCGGAATAAAGCAGTTTGCCCGCGAGACTTCCGTTGAACACAACAAGCACGTAGTCGTGCTTCTTCATTGTGATTATGCCCTCGTACTCGGTGCTTCTGTCCTCGTCCATAACGGTCTTGATTGCTGCGGGTCGTATGATGTCAAGGAACGCCGTGTGTGACACGACAACCATATCCCTGCTTCTGTTGTACATTGTCGGGATAACCATACGCTCCTCTCCGAGTATGGAGGTGTAATCGTTGAGACGGTAGAACGAAGCCGTAGAGCCTGGCAGGAAGCACCTAACGCCTTGTATGCTGACATAGTACCCGCCGTTGACACACTCTTCGATTTTAGCCGCGTATGCGTGCGATGTGTCGTGGGATAATGCGGCGGCAATCAGTTCGGACTTTGCTGACAGTTTCAGCGAATCCTTGATTGAGATGTTGATGCCGTTCTTCATATTGGCTGCAACTGAAATCTTGTACTTCACACCCTCGTCAAACGTGTTCACGACTTCCTCCGATTCTTCCTCAACGGACATTTGGTAGTCGTATTTCTTGTTCAACTGAATGTTCAGTTTGCCGTCTTTCTTCTCAACGATTGTGTTGTCAATAAGTCGGCTCTGCTTTGAACGCTCAAAGTCGGAAATGCTTTCAATGTCAGACCCTCCGAGCGATGCACGGTAACGGTTGATACATTCCAATACGTAAGGTTCTTTTGAGATGATTTTTTCGCCGTTCTCGCACGGCACATTGATAATTTGTTCATCAAGCGGATTCTCCGCGTTGTGTACTTTAACTTTTTGAATAATCATCAATTTAGGTTTTAGATGGTTAGTAATAGGTTTATTTTTCTTTTTATTTATACACGGGATTCCTCGGTTCGGTTTCGGGTTGCCGACCGCCGTTCCGACTGTTTCCGTAATTTATTTATAATCCTGCTTTTTCGACTTTTTTGCGCCAATCCGTTGGCGTTGGCGGTATAAATACTAAAATTGTTTTTATATGGAAATACTGAAATCCGAACAATATATAAACGAGAAACTGAACATACAGCCCGTATCAAAGAATAGGCTTTCTGATTGGAACAATGACAGACTTGAGAGTTTGAAAGAACCGCAAGTTGATAAATTGGCTATGGATTTTATAAGAGACTATAATTTGAAATGGAACACAGCCACGGGTGGATATGATTCTTTCGGTGATGTCAAAGTTGATACAAGAATTATAGAAAATGGTAAATTGACAATAAAATTCGGTCATATACAAGGCAACTTTGCTGTTGAGTATAAAAATATCATTTCACTTAAAGGTTCACCGATAAAAGTTGACGGAAATTTCTATTGTGTCAACAACAAAATCGAATCATTGGTGTATTCACCAAAGGAAGTCGGCGGAAATTTTATTTGCAATAATAACAAATTGAAAAACCTTAATTGTTTACCAAAAAAAATAGGAGGTGGCATTCAAGTTCTATATAATGAACTTGAATCACTTGAAGGCGCACCAAATAAAGTCAATGGAACTTTTAATTGTAACCATAATAAGCCATTGAAAACTCTTGCAGGCGCACCGCAAAAGGTAGGAAAAGGTTTTGGCTGTGAAGACTGCAATCTCATCTCGCTTAAAGGCGCACCGCAGGAAGTCGGTGGTGATTTTGATTGCAGCGACAATAAATTAACTTCATTGGACGGCGCACCGCTAAAAATAGGTGGGATGTTTAGATGCAATGGCAACATTTTGAAATCAATCGAATGTGAAACACAAGAGGTTCTTGGAAATTTTGTGTGTATAAACAATAAAGACAAAGACCTTGTTTTACCAAAACGAAAGCCAAGTTGGATAAAAGGAAGAATAATAGAATAAATTATGGAAATACTGAAAGCAGACAAATACATATCGGAAAAATTGAACATTAAGCCCGTCACAACAGATAGACTTGTTGATTGGGTTAAAGTAAAGGATTTTATAAAGAAAAACAATCTCAAATGGAATCCTACAACAAAAAGGTATGATTGTGAGGGAAATGTTAAAGTGTATGGCAATCTGATAAAAGATGGAAAATTTATAATTAAGTTTGGTCGTGTAAAAGGTGATTTCAATTGTAGTCACAATCAATTGTCATCACTTATTGGCGCACCCGAATATGTAAGTGGAGATTTCAATTGTTCGTTCAACAAACTCGAAACACTTGAAGGCGCACCGCAGGAAGTCGTTGATGATTTTTATTGTGATTGCAACGAACTTGTATCATTGATGGGCGCACCAAAGAGCATAGGGGGTGATTTTTGCTGTGAAAATAATCCAAAACTTACAACTCTTAATGGCGCACCGCAAACAGTTGGCGGTGGTTTTGATTGCAGCAACTGTGGACTTAAAAACCTCGTTGGTTCACCACAAACAGTTGACGCTGATTTTAATTGCAAAAAGAATAAACTTGAATCACTTGAAGGCGCACCGCAAACAATAGGTGGTAAATTTGATTGTACCGAAAACAACTTGGAATCTCTTGTCGGCGCACCACAAACAGTAGGTGGCGATTTTGATTGCAGCGACAATAAATTGACATCGCTTAATGGCGCACCGAAAATTGTAAAAAAAGTATTTGCTTGCTGCAATAACAATCTGACAACAATCAATGACGCACCGCCAAGCGCACTGAACTATTATTATTACGGAAACCCGATAACCGAAAAATTGAACATTAAGCCCGTTTCAAAGGATAGGCTTGGCTCTTTTTCAAAAGAACCCGAAGTTGATGATAAAACAAAACAATTTATAAAAGACAACAATCTCGTATGGAATCCAGTTACACGAAACTACGATTGTAACGGAAATGTAAAAGTTAATAGCGATATCGTTGAAGACGGAAGGCTTACTATCAGATTCGGTTATGTAAAAGGAAATTTTAATTGTGCCTACATAGGACTCGAAACACTTGACGGTGTACCGAATAAGGTCGGCGGATATTTCGCCTGCAATGGAAATCATCTTACTTCGTTGAATTATGCGCCGAAGGAAGTTGGCGGTTATTTCGATTGCAAAAACAACAAACTTGTGTCACTCGAAGGCTCACCGAAAACAGTTGGAGACCATTTCACTTGCAGCAGTAATTTCATAGAATCGCTCAAAGGCGCACCGCAAAAAGTTGGAAAGTATTTCGCCTGCGCAAGCAACTATTTGAAATCCCTTGATAACGCCCCGCAGGAAGTCGGCGGAGACTTTTATTGTTCCGACAATCCACAACTTGTACTGCCGAAAGAAAAGCCAAGTTGGATAAAGGGCGATTTGATTTAATCACCAACGTGATTTGCCAAAACTCTCAAAATCCTCTCATATAAATAATATACGGTACAATGTATATTGTGCCTTTGAAAAATATTGAAAACATTATGGCATTACCGCATTATAGTAATTCTATCGCAAGTACACAGCACTACGAACCCGTCTATAAGGCGTTGTTTGAAGTTACTATATTCCCGCCTGCCGCTATAAACTTTGACCAAGCATTGTTGCTCCAACACGTTAAAAGTATCGGCGGTCTTGACGGATTGAACCCTGCCGTGACAACGACAGAGCAGAAGTTCAAACAAGCGACCCGTTCATACGCGGGATTCCCAGAGAAGACGACATTGGATTTGGCTATGGTGTTCACTATGAACCTCAACCACTCCAACGAGAACTACATCTACACGGCATTGAGAAGATGGTGCAACATCATTTGGAATCCGCTGAATGGTGCAAGTGGAATGAAAAAGGATTATGTCGGAAGTATGATTATCGTCCAATTCAACCGTGACGGTAGTATCTACCGTAAAATCATCTGCAAGGACGCTTTCCCGATGGGACAACTCCAAGTTGGTGACACTCTTGATTACAGCGATGCCGAGGCTGCTGAAGCGCAACTCTCTTTCCGTTGCGACTATTGGGACGAACAAATCGTTGGCATCTAATCCGAGAATCGGAAAAACAAAAAACCCCGCACACAGAAGTATGCGGGGTTTTCTTTTATATGGGTTATATATGAGTTACTGATTCTTCTTTTGTATTAAAACTCTTGGGTATATGGACTTTAATTTTCCGTCAATCAATAATGTTGGTCCAGCATTTAAGTCGCTGTATTTTGGGCTGTCGCTTTTCGTATAGACTTTTGTGCGATATTTGTAGTCACCAGGACCGCGTTTTGCTATACCAACAATTTCAAATTGATTTGGATTATGATTAAGTAAAAACGTAATAGGAACACCCATAACGCCGTTGTAATCAATTGGAATACTATTCAAGTCATCAACATTTATTGCATCATAATTGTCATATTTGGGAAATTCAATTGGGTCGTATGTTTTTTGTTCTTGTGCATAAAACATTTCTTTTCGTCTATTGTGTTCGACATTTGTGAACCAATAGCACAGTCCACTCAATTTTTGATACACAACACCATCTATCATATATTGACTGCTTTCGTCAATAACTTTATTTAATGGGGTTATGAAATCTTTTGGAGTTGTATAGCCAAGCCAAACTTGATTATTTTGTATGTATTTAAAAAAATCTTTATACGTTATGGCGTTTTTGTTACCAATAATGATAAAATTTTTTTTCAATTTCATAATTTGATTAACAAACTGACGAAATAAACTGAATGGCGGGTTGGTAACAATAACATCACACTCTTTCATTATATCAACACACTCTTTGCTTGAAAAAGAGCCGTCACCCTTTAATTGCGTTACAACAAACTTACTTTCATCAACAAACATTGAATCTTCGCATTCTCCATTGTATTCAAAAGCCAATCCGTTTATACCCAATTCTTTTTTCACGCCATTGCCATTTTTTATATATTGGGTAATTATAAGTTTTTTAATGCCCCAATCTTTAAAGTGGTATGTGAAAAAATTGACAAATTCACTTCTGCCTTTATTAAAAACTTTGTCGCAAGGCATATATATAACTTTTCCATTGAAAAAATTTTTATAATGACAGAGTTCTTTATCTATATCGTCAAAGGTTGTATAGAACTCATCATATTTTTCCTTTTTTGCTGCCCGCAAATTGCTGTTTTTTTGTTTTAATGGCTTTCCAAGAAATTCAGAAAAATCAGCATTTGGAACTTTTTTAGGTGCAATGCTTTTTCCTTCCAAATTGTTTTTGGAAAATCCCTCTTTTAAATGATATACTTCTTGTCCAAGTATGGGATTATATACTTTTTCAAAATGTTCAGATTTTTCCATAAGTTTAGATTTATAGTTAGCAAATTTATCAAGTCACAGATGACCTAACATATCAAGTCATCTGTGACATAACTTATTTATTATTTACTCTTTTTAATGAGTGGCACATATTTTTCGGGAGTTCCCTTTTTAACGCATTCAATTAAACGTTTTTTCGCTTTCTTAACTTCCGCATCGGTAAATTTGTTTCCGTGCAACAGTTTCTCGTGGTTTTCTTTTGTTGTAATCAAAAGATTTTCGGGTACTGTTTTTCCGCCCAACGACCACATTACAATATGATGACAACAAAAATCTTTCGGGTCATCGTGTTTTTTACCGTCAACGGGGTCAATACCACCAAATTCTTTAAATAAAGCATCTCTTTGGCTGATTGTGAAGTTTCGTATGCTTAACATTTTTTCATCCTCTTTTTTCTCACCGCGCAATACATATTCAACGATTCTTGATAATGCGACAACATCGGGGTCTTGCATAAGTCTGTCAACACTTTTATTGATTTCCTTTTTTTCTTTAATTGTTATTTTTTTACCGCCATATAAAGCGTAAATTCTCCCCCAATCGGTCAGTCTCGTTATTTTTGAATTTATTGTACTTTCGTCAAAAACAGAACGTACCCAATCAATAACTGTTTTATATGATTCAATCAAATGTTCGGCATTTGGAGACTTATGATATTCCTCCAAATAAAATAAGATTCGTTTAGCCTTTAGTTTTGGAGTTTCTTTTGAATATGTCTCCCCAACCAACTCACCTTCGCCGTGTTCTATGAACCATTTGTTTTCACCACTTTCGATAGCCCATATCGCACTTGCCCAATCCAATGCAGTTTCTAACACAAGTTGCCTTTCAGCAGCCCTATTAAACATAAATGTATCATAATAATACCTACCGCCATCGTGTTTTTTATTAAACACGAAACCATTTGTATAGTTTGGCTTTGAAGATTTTGATATTTTTGAGAAATGGCGTTTTGCGTCCTCACACCATTCCCCCGTATATGCACAATTTCGTAACTCTTGTTCATTAAGCAATGATGTATCACTGTTGATGATTGTAAACCATTCCATCAATTTATGTTCAGTACCCTTACATTCATTGATTGTTGGCTTATATTGTAAAAACTTTTCTTGAACGTCCCTTGGCAATTGTCTAAATAACATAAGTTTTCCACTTTGGTCGTTGATGTATTTGCCATATTTTACTTTTATTTTTCCGTCAAGGAAGTTAAATAGTGTCAATAATCTTTGTTGTCCATCAACAACACAGCAATCATTTGTCGCTGTGTTATATCCGAAATACATCTGTCCAATCGGATAACCTAAACTCACGCTATTCAACAACTTTGATTGCCATTTTTTATTTTCTTTAACAACATACCCCCTTTGAAATTTTGGACGAATTATAAGTTTTCCGTCCAAAGCGACAACACTACCGTCAACATCGTCAGACGTATCAGAAAATCCTCTGTAAAGTTGTCCCAATGTAGGTTCTTTACCATCAATTTCAAATTTATTGACGGTAAAATTTTGTTGAAATCCAACATTGTTAGTTGCATTTGTGTTTGACACTTGGTTGTTCTGTTTGCTGCTTACTTTTTTTGTCTCTTTCATTGCTTTAATTTTTAAAGGTTAATACTGAAATCATTTACGCTGCAAAAATACAAAAATTTTTATACGCTCAACATTTTTTCTGAAAAAAGTTATCAACAAAGTTATCAACAATTACACGGGGTCGTTCCGAGCCGAACACGTTGTCGCACTTATATATGAGATATAAATAATCTTTATAAATAATCTATAACTTCAAAATTTAGGACAATGGCAGGCTTTATAACCACAAGAAAAGACCCAAGGACATACGCCACGACCAACCGAGTGTCGAAGATGCTGCGTAAGATAAGCAACCTCGGTATGGACTTTGACGGCAAGGTGTTCAAAAACTCAAAGGCTATCGGTCTATACGATGTTGACCCGACAACTCCGAACACGCAGATATTCCAATACGAGGATTCGATATACGACATATTCCAAGGGTTCTCGTACACCGACCCGTCTATGCACAAGAACGTGTCAATCTATGACCAACGCTATGACGACAGAAAGAGAAACGAGTTGCGCAGACTTGCCGTGCAGGACGAGATTGAGGATATTCTTGACATTATCACCGATGACGCGATATGCTACAACAAGAACGGTGTGTTCTGTGAATTGCTGTACGACAAAACACTTTTGTCTGACGAACTGAACGAGGAAATCAACGACATATTCAACAGCATATATTCTTATTTAGGATTTTGGGACCAGAATATGGCGTGGGGCTATTTCCGCAAGTTCCTCATAGAAGGATTCCTTGCGTTTGAAATAATCTATGACGGCGAGCCTAACAAACCCGAAACGCAGCGCAATATCATCAACTTCAAGGAACTTGACATCCTCTCGTTGATACCCGCCGTTTCGCAGGAGACGGGTGAGAAGATTTGGATTCAGTATCCGAATGACCCTGCCCGCCAAAGGGTGCTTTTCGATTCGCAGGTCATCTACATAAGTTACGCGCAGTTCGACAGCGCGAGCCGTGTGTCATACGTTGAGCGTCTTTCAAGGGCGTTCAACCTGCTCCGTATTATGGAGGCTACCCGTATTATGTGGGCTGTCACCAATTCAAGTTACAAGACATTGTTCACAATCCCCGTGGAGAGTTATCGTAACCGTGGTCAGCAGACCCTTGCGCAGATGATGCACAACTACAAGGAGATTATTGACTTCAACGAGGAAAGCGGTGAATTGTTTGTCAATGGAAGACCTATGATGCCGTTCAGCAAGGAATATTGGTTTCCGAGTGTCGGCGGAGAAAGTCCGAGCATACAGACGATTGGAAATGACGGTCCAGACCTCTCGGATACGGAAGCCCTTAACTATTTCAAACAGAAACTTTGGCAGACAAGCAAGATTCCGTTCACCCGTTTCGACAACACGCAGGGCAGGGGCAGTTACGCGCTCAACACGGAATCAATGATGCGTGAGGAAGTGAAGTTCAACAACTTCGTAAACCGTCTCCGCAGCATATTCAAGGAAATGCTCGTCAAGCCTATCTACATACAACTTTGTCTGAAGCATAAGGAGTTTTCAACCGATGTTTCATTCCGTAACTCACTCACCCTTGACTTCGTGTCGGATAACGTGTTTACCGAAATGCGTGAGATTGAGGTGTTGCAGAAGAAATCCGAGTTCATTTCCGCTATGATGCAGAACCTTGTTACGCAGGACAGCGATGGCAATGACGTTCCTTACTTCGACCTTGACTTCCTTGTTATGAGATTCAGCGGACTGTCACAAGAGGACATTGAATCCAACAAGAAATACAAAGAGCGCAAGAAACTTGAAAAAGAGGGTTATAAGGATGAGGATATTGAGGAAATACTGAACGGCGAGCCGAAGAGTAAGTTCAAAGCCGAGAAGAAAGAGGAAAAGAAAGACGAGGGCGAGGAAGAAGAAGGCGGAGGGTTCTCACTCTAACGACTTATATATAACACATAAATAAGCAATGAAAATACTCAAGTCCGAGCAATATATAAACGAGAAACTGAACATTAAACCCGTTTCAAAGGATAGGCTTTCTGAATTGTGTAAAGAACCCGAATTTGATGATAAAACAAAACAATTCATAGAAGACAACAATTTCGTATGGAATACATCAACAAGAAGTTATGATTGTGACGGAGACGTTGAAATTACAAACGATATAGTGTCTGACGGTAAACTTAAAATAAGATTCGGGAAAGTAAACGGTGATTTCGTTTGCATAAATCGTCTGACAACTCTTGAAGGCGCACCGCAGGAAGTCGTTGGTGATTTTTATTGTATTAATAACAAATTGACAACTCTTGAAGGCGCACCGCAGAAAGTAAGCGGTGATTTTGTTTGTAGCGGAAATCATCTGACAACTCTTGAAGGCGCACCGCAGAAAGTAGGCGGTGATTTTATTTGCAGTAGTAACAATTTGACAACGCTTGAAGGCGCACCAAATGAAGTCGGCGGAAATTTTTATTGCAGGAATAACCAAAACCTTGTTCTACCGAAAAATAAACCAAGTTGGATTAAAGGAAAAATAATACAATAGATTATGGAAATACTCAAGTCCGAACAATATATAAGCGAGAAACTGAACATAAAACCCGTTTCAAAGGATAGGCTTGATTCGTTTAAAGAATCAGAAGTTGACGATAAAACAAGGCAATTCATAGAAGATAACAATCTCGTATGGAATCCATTAGCAAAATGTTATGATTGTGATGGTGACGTTAGGATTTCAAAAGACATAGTGCTTGACGGTAAACTTAAAATAAGATTCGGACACGTTAAAGGGAATTTTGGTTGCTTTGATATAAAACTGATAACTCTTGAGGGCGTACCGCAGAAAGTCGGCGGGAATTTTGATTGCAGTTCTAACGAACTCACAACACTTGAATACGCACCGCAGGAAATCGGTGGTGATTTTTATTGCAGTCATAACGAACTTACAACCCTTGAAGGCGCACCAAATGAAGTCGGAAGCGGTTTTGATTGCAGTAGCAATAAACTTACAACCCTTGAAGGCGCACCGCAAGAAATCGGTGGTGATTTTTATTGTATTAATAACAAATTGACAACTCTTGAAGGCGCACCACAGAAAGTAAGCGGTGATTTTGTTTGTACTTTCAACAAATTAACAAACCTAAAAGGCGCACCGCAGACAGTCGGCAGTGATTTATATTGCCGTAATAACCCAAACCTTGTTCTACCGAAAGAAAAACCAAGTTGGATTAAAGGAGAAATTAAAAAATAATATAAATATATCATATATAAGAAATGGACAACCCATCATTGACAAAGAAGCCGAAGATTGAAACGCCCGATGGCGTGTTCTTGGATATTTCCGCCCCAACGGTGAACTACGAACTGTTGACGGAAATAACAGACAGCGTGCATTTTGTACAAAGCGGTGAGGAAATGAGGATTGACAAAATTGCAAACCGCTACTACGGCGATTGCTCAAAAATGGACGCTATTATGTGGGCTAACAACATATACAACCCGTTTGCCATTGACGTGAGTGACTATATCTGCATACCGAGGGTTGGCGATGAATCCGTGACTTATGCAAAGACACCACAGAAACCGAAGAATCCCGACAGACCGCAGGCAACGACAAGCGAGAAAATTACTTCCGCTGCGGAGAAACTGAACGGAAGCACGGCATCCGCATTGAAAGAACGGGAAGAAAAACGCGGCAGGGTGAAACGCCCAACGAATATGCTCGGAACAAACGAGAAATCAAAACACGTTGAGGGCGGCTCTATCGTTCTCGGAAACTGATAAGGAATGAAAGAGTTTAAGGTTTGGATAGCAAAGGACGATGACGGCAGGGTTTTCCTGCACACGAAAAAACCGAAGCGGAACAAACTCGGAGGCGGCTGTTATCTGTCGCTTCCCTACAAGGAAATGGTTGATGTCAGCGGAACAGTGTTCGAGCGTATGCTGAACGACAGCGGCAAGACCATAATCAAACTCAACTTGATACAGAACTGAACATTCAGATATACAGCAAATGCAAAACAGAAAAAGCCTTCCAAATCGGAAGGCTTTTTCGTTGCACGTGAGTGCAGTTGCCAGGTCGGGGTTTTAGTATTTATAAGAGCAGATTACAGATAAACAAGGTCAAACGAATCGTTTGAAAAATAGTTGTCAATCTCTGCAAAATCAAACTTTATTCTGTTTTTGACAAGATATATCACAAGGTCATTGAAGTCCTTTATATCGCCGTCAAAACCGTGTTCCTTGAGGAATTTCGCCCATAGGAAAACATACTTGCCCTCCTTTGCCTTCTCTATCGTGCGCTTGTACGCTGCGGGGTCGTTGTCGAAGAAATACCTTGTGTTCGGCAACGATTCAACAAGTTCAAACCGTCTGCCGACACCGCTTATGCCAATGCTGTTCGGCAGGAAGAAACTGTCAATGCCGCCCTCGAACACATACACCTTGCCCATAAGGTTGGTGTTGGTTATGTTGAACGTCATACTCGTTTGGTTGAGCGCATTTATCGCTTCCTCATTTTCTATCGGGAACGGTATATCCTTTTTTGCGTATATCTTCGCTATGTTGTATGTTCTGTATTTTGTGAAGTCGGGGTCGAATGACCTTATCTGAAAACCGCAGATACGACCGCTTTGCGTGAGGTTCAGAACATACAGTTCGTTGCGGTACGAATTGTATAGGAATTTGTCAAGATGCTTGCCGAGACACCTGCCTTTCAGATAGTCGTACATCTTGCCGCCCGTTATCTCGTGCAGTTTATACATAGACTTCAACTGCGAGCGGGTGAATGCGATTTCGTCAATCTTCTTGAACAGTTCGAGGTCGAATGTGTAGTTGCGCTCCTTTTTCTTCGTGCGGATTATATTGACCGCCGTGTCCATAGTGCTTCCCGCACTAACTCCGAAATCGTGCAGGAAGCCCATATAGTCGGTGTGTCTGTCGCAGTTGAAGCAATGGAACGTGAGGTTGGATAGGAAAATATTGGCTCTTTTCTTGCGCAGGTTTTCGGAGTCGCCGCAATAAGGGCAGGCAAAGTTAAGTCTATCCTCGTATTCAAGAATATTCCGCTTTTCGCTTTCGTGAAAAGTATCGTCAAGAACCTCTTGAATCTTGTCCTTCAGATTCCGTATTTCCTCGCGTTCCATCAGTGAGCCTGCACGTCAGCCTCGTGCAGAAGCATAAGGTTTTCCTTGAATTGCTTTGGCGCGTTAGCCAAATCCTTTTCCATTTTCTTCTCATTGTTCTTCCAATTCAGCAACGGGTGCATATGGAAGTAGATGAGGTTGGCAAGGTAGGTCTTGCGCTCGTTGCCGTATTCGGTGGCGTAGAACACGCTGTCATACGCACCAACGCAGTGGTGCTGGTAGAAGTGGCATTCCTCGGTTATGTTGCCGTTGTGGTCTTTGAACGATGCCGTGAAAATCTTGCCGTTGTCGTGCAGCATAGCCGCAAGGCAGACAACCTCATCGTCACAACGCTCTTTCACATAGTCAAACGCACTCATACAATGCGCACCGAGTGTCAGAGTGTGGTGCTTGTTGTGCTGCTCGAATGGCATAGCCTTCTCGAAGAATCTGTCAACGGTGTATTCCCGCATACAGTCCTCAACACGGTCGGGGGTGTTGATGAGAATGTCGTCAAACCCTTCCTCGTAGCCTGGGGGCGCGAAGTTCAGATACATTCGTCTGATGACGAACTCGCCGACTTTTCTGCTTCTGCCCTTGTCTCTGCGCAGGCACTCTTGGTACGGCACGGCAACCCAAAACGCGACAATCTCGAACTCGGTATTGACCTTTTGGCGCATTTCCTTGATAAACGGGATTCTGTATTTTTTGCGCAGGTTGGTCGCATCGAATATAACGGTGTCGTAGTTTCCGTTGAGTGCGTCAATCATACGGGTCTTTGCAATGCTGAACACCTTGTTCGGGTCGCCCTGCTCGCTTTCGCTGCCGTACAGTTCGCCGCGAATCGCATCGGTTGACACGATAAGTGTTTTGTCGGTTGCATCGTTGGTTTTGATTTGCGAGGCAACGGTGCTTTTCCCGCTGCCTGGCAATCCAATCATCACTAAAAGTCTTTTCATATTAAACGTGTTTTCTGATGTCAATGATAATGTCGTTGATAAGGTTGCGGTCAACCTTTTCGGGAATCGTTGAGTTCTTTGTCGCAGTCTCCATTTCGGCGATTTTCTTTTCGAGCATTTCCATAAGTTCGTCATACTCGAATTTGTGCGCACGGATGTCAAGCAGGAACTTGTCGTCAATACCCTTACGGTTCACAATATAGTCGCCACCGTTGGCGATTTCAATGCAGGTATGGATGAGTCTGAAGCACTCGCTCATATTCTTCGCGTCATAGTTCTTGTTGAGGTTGGACTGATAACGCACGGGGTTTCTGTTTTTCTCCCACTCCTTGTAACGCTTGTAGTCTGTGCAATGTTTCGAATAGGCATCCTTGTTGAAAAACAAAGTTGAGATTGCTTTCAGACCTTTCGGCAGGTTGTTGACGTGGACATCGTTTGCATTGGGTTTGCAGAACCCGCCTGGGTACAAGAACACGGCGTATGCGTCTCTTGCGTGGTTCATTTTCGCCAACGAAATGTCGTTTTCGGTAAACCCGTGTTTCTTCAGCCATTCATCAACGCTGATGGTGTCGTTGCCGTCAACCATATAGCAGAAGTCTCTCGGAATCTTGCGTTCCACAATGGGCTGCACAATCATTTTGTTGAGACCGCGAGCCTTCTTGATTTGGTTGATTGCATAACCGCCGAATGGCATAAAGCACTCTTTCGTCAGAAATTCCTGCTTGTTTTCGATGAACGGGGCAAACAGAGGACTTTGTTCAAGGACAAACTCCTCGTCAACGAAAAGGCTTTCAAGGACTGTCGGGTTAGATGTGGAAAGCAGTCTGCCGAACTTGTTTAGTTCGTAATAAACGACATCGTGTTTCTCGTCACTGACTTCCTCTTGATAATCAAGTCCGAGACCGAGCAGGTCGTTGTTGTCGCACACGAACACGCCGCCCATATCCGTATCGGACTGCGGCGTTGAGATTCCGTGAGCCTTGCTCCCTCTGATGTATTTGTAAAGCGTGTTCATTTTATATGATTTTTAATATGTTTTTGAGATAATAGTTGATTGCTTCCTCGCAACAGCCGTAATACGACTTGTGTTTGTCGGCGCATTCATAGGATATAGAACCCACATTCGAGTCTTTATAGACGATTGAGCGCGTGTTCTCTTGGATTCCGCGTTTCTCGCCGTTGTCGGTTTGTATGATACGCCAAAAGTAAAGGCGTTTCTTCGGGTCGGGGCATCGTGTGATTTCAACGAACAGCCCCTTGCGCTCACGCATCCAATCAACAACCTCGCTTATCCTCGGTGCTGCCACCGAATATTTGTTGCCCTTGACGGGTTTGAATCCGAGCAGTTCGCCGTATTCGAGATTGACGCATCGTTTTCCTCTGAAATAACTTTTCTCGGTCTCGTACTGCGGATACTTGGCTTTGCGCAGCGCAATGGCAGTCTCGAATGACACAAGGCAGTTCTCGTTGTTTCTCTTATTCGTACTCATACTTTCTGTGTTTTTTGTGGCGTTTGTAACGTTTCTTGCTCTCCCGTATATTCAGCAGGCATATAGGCTTCCCGTGCAGGGCGATTTCCTCCGCTCTGTTCTGCGCCTTGACCGCTTTCAATAGGTCAATGACCTGCCGATTTTTGTTTTTCTTCTTTCCCATATTTTCTGTCGTGTGCGCTCTGCAAAGCCTTGAAGCAGATATTGCCTACCTTGACCTCCTTACCCTCGGCGTTGTCGTTGAAGAACCACGCGCTCTGTCCGTTGATTACTCTGTAACGGAGGGTCTTGTAGTTCTTTTTAAGTTCCCTGCTGCACAAGTGGCACAAGCATTCTTCCTTGATACCATTTTTCTTCGCAACAGCCTCATTCATCATAACGAAGTCGTAACCGAAGTTGCAGAAATATTGATACTCGTCCCAATTGACATATTCGTCAACGCCCCATTGCTTTTGGGTTTTCTTGACGGTCTTGCCGCCGACATTCTTGGTCTCCATACTGACTGACTTTTCCATAACGCTGTCCGTTTTGAATACGCTGCAAAAATACAACTTTTTTTATACACACAGCACTTTTTCTGAAAAAGTTATCAACAGAGTTATCAACATCACATACTGCGGAGCGTGCATACCAATATCGTAATCCACGAACCGAAGCAGGCAAGGAACAGTCGGAATACGTACCGAGCCTTGTTGCCGCATCGTTTGTATCCGTAAAAGAACTGCGGCTTGCCGTGTGCGCCCTGCACCCATCTGTGGTCGTATGCGTCAATGACGGGAACAGCCACGAACCCGATTATGTAGAACGCCAACAATATCCAAAACCAAACACCCATTAGTCCTACTTTTTGGTACATTGACAGTCGGGGTCGTGTACGATACCGCAATTACCACCATACGTTCCTACGTGGAATTGGATATAGTCGTGTCCCTTATATGTGAAGTGTCGGATTGACGAAATCTGACCGTAGGTATAACTCTCGGATTCAAGCATAATCTGTTCTGTATATACATACGGCACATTTTTCGTTATGGTTTCGTCCGAATCATCTTTGTGCGTTTTGCTGTCGTAGCAGGACACGCAAGTCAATGCCACAATGATAAATGCTAATAGTTTTTTCATTTTTCTGTTATTTGTATGGGTTAAAAAATTCATTGACCTCAACGGCGAGACTCTTTGCTATCAATCCGTTGTGGTCGAAGTGGCGGGCGTTCAGCCATTCAAGTATTCTTGACATAAAGTCGTAGTGTATCTTGTCCCCGAAATGGCTCATAGGAACTACAAGACCTTCCTCGTCAAACGAACCCGTACCCGTAGGGCAGAGCATTTTCTTCATTTCGTTCCGCTCATCCTCGGTCATAGATGACATAGGGCGTAGGCAGGGTTTCCAATCCAACACGCTGCCCAACTCATATCCGCTGTCGGGTTCTGCTTCGAGTTCAAACATACCAAACGATGCGTTGAGTGTGCGAAGCACTGCGGTCACGCCGTACTTGTTTCGCATAACAACTCCAAACGGAATCCTGCCGCACAAGTCTCTGACAATAAGTTTTTTCGTTTCTTTTTCCATATTCATTCGTTTATATAAGTTATATATGAATATAATAAAAAAATCCGAAAACTACATTTCGGATTCTTTTTTAATGTACGGATTGTTGTTGTCAGTCACCTTTATCGCAAGACCGCGTTTGATTAGACCACGGTAGTCGAAGTGGTGTTTGTGCAGCCAATCAATTGGCACTGTGCAGTATTGCGCCCAAATGCCCCAACTTTTTCTGAAATCCTCGCACGATGAGGGGTCATCGAAGTTCGGATATTTTGTTCTGTCCGCCGCTGTGAGTTCTTTCGCTTCCTCATCGGTCATAGAATCCATACTGCGCAAATACGGTTTTATGTCACAAAATCCTTTTCTGAATGCCTCAATCTCAATGCCCTTAATCGGAATCACCATACGCTCATTGTCGTTATCGTACACTTCGGCGATTACACCAAACGGGATTCTGCCCGACAAATCGGTAATGAGCAAATCTTTGTCGTTGGTTGTTTCAACACCTTCGATTTTGATTTCCTTATTAACGCCGCATATCAGAAGAGCCTGCTGCAACTCGTGGACATAGTGTATGATGTTGAAGTCAACCTCGCAGCATACGCCGCTTACCGTTATTTGGAACAGACCGCCTGCCCCCAATTTAGCCTTGAATCCGTTGTACTCCAATATCTCTTTTGTGAGCGGAAGCGGGCTGATTTCTTTGGCGAGGACGTTGTTCGCTATGTTCGTCATTACACCGTTTGTGTAAACCTCTCTAATTATGGCGGGCTTTCCTATTTTGTCAACGAAAACCCAATTGCCAATCATAAGTTCTTTCGTGTTCATATCCTATTGTTTATGTGTGTTGCTGTCTTTTGTTACCGCTATGGAGAGACCGTACAACAAAATCTAATAAAATTTTGAATATGAATCTAATTTTTCCCATAATTTTGAGCGTCTGCATAATTCTTGGGTCTTTATGTCATACCACGGGCATATCTTGTCCATCGGTTCAAAAACGGTCACAATCATACCAAAAAAATTCATTACTGGCACAAACGAATGTAAAAGTCTGAAAACAATCCAAATTCTTGAATATACCCTTTGATTTTTTGTTTCGTACTTTGTCAAGTAATTGTATAAGGTAACAAACAAAGATAAAACAGTGATAATCACATAAATTAAAAAAAGTATTTCCAAATTTGTCATAATATTTATAATTTTAAGTTATTTAATAATCATAATCTGCCATCACGATGCTTCTATTATAATGCTTATGCTTCTCGTGAACTTTATTCAATACATCTTTTCCACGTTGCTCAAGCAATGCTTCATTCTCGTCTGTTGATTTAAGGTTTTTTCTGCAAATCTTATACAAGTTTTTGTAGTACTTCATATCGTTTCCCCACAGAACCCATCCAAGAAGCACACCCAATCCGATGCAACCGAGCATCACTAAAATTATTATAAGGAATCCGTCTATCATAATTGTTATGTTTTAGTTATTTTCTTCATTTATTCTTTTTTCTTCTCTCGGCACTTCGTTTACCCTTCGGTCTTGCTAAAACATATCATCAAGTGAATTTATATATGAACTTTCACCGTATTTTTTGATAAGTTCCTTTTCGTCCTTGCCGTGATAATACGATTTCTCGTTATATATGTGGAGACGCTTGTTTTTCAATTCAACATATCTAAAGACAAATTCTTCAACAAGCACATTGTCATAGACAATATCCCCGTCATCGTCCTCAAAATAAGTACGTGTTGGTTTCCCAACAAAATCTTTGTAAAAAATCAACGCAATTTCCTTACCCTTGTATGATATTTTTTTAACAAGAACACCTTCAGAGTCAAAACTATCAAACTCTCTACAATATGTAATCCTAATGTTTATCATAAATTTAACGTTTACAAGACCAAATGGGATAATTCCGATTAAATTTTCATAAGTTTCATTTGCTGCAAGAATTTGTATGCGAGACATTTCACGCTGCTGAAATCCCTAAATTCAAGGTATTTTTCGCACATCAGTTTGCCTGCGATTTCCTTAATGTGCTCGCAGTTTCCACAGCACGGGTACTTCGTGCCGTAGGTTTCCAAATTATATTTTTCTTGTTGTACTGTCATAATTATTCCTCTATATTTTCTTTTTTAGCCCAACTAAAATCAAGGTTGATTGTGTTCCACACATATTTCATAAACCAATCTGGGAATCTTCCGTATATTATAAGGTCAAATCTAAAAATCCACCAAATGAATGTGATTGTCGGTTGTGAATATGTCACACTGACATAAAGAGATGGGAGGATATGCAAGTCGCCCCAATGACTCATATTGATGAATCTGAACTTAATCTTTGGAAAAAGTTTTCTTTTCATACCGCATTCTTCCTCTATATGTTGCTTGGCTTATACAGTCCTATGAACTTGTGCGGTTTGTCCTTTGTGTTGCCGAACAGTTTGCCGATGTCCTCACACCAACAAGTCGTTTCAAATCTGAATTTCCGCCAATTGAACCAAATAAATTGGCAATGTCCTTTTTCGTTGAATCTGATTATTTTCATATTATCTTATGTTATTTAATGTTCATAATAGTATTCCCCGTTTGGCAGCATACGTTCCTCAACGGGTTCGGTTCCGCGTTCAGCGGTTATGCTGCCGCACATAACAAGGTCGAACACTTTGTTGTCATCCTCCGCTGTCTTGATGAGGTTGCCGAGTTCAGATTCCCCGTCAAGAAACGATTGCCTTTCTTCCGCCGAAACCTGTGAACCTATTGCAAGCAAATCGCCTTCCTCGGTAATGTCGTACACAAGGCAGACATAATCGTTGCCATCCGTGTCTGTGACGGTGAACAGTTGCGGCGCGTCATACCAAACGAGCATTTTGCTGACTGAAAGTTGCATCTTTTCCATAGCCAAAGTGTTATAATTTAAGACCCGAAAACTTGTCGAACTTTATTGTTATTATGTCGAAACATTCGATTTTAGTCACTTTGCCGAACTCCTCCATAGTCTCGAATGAAATCTGCTCGCCTTTGTCAATCAACGGTTTCCATCTTTGCCAAAAGAAGTTTCTGACATAGACATAGTACCTGCCGTTTGGCTTTCTTTCAAGTTTCGCTTTTCCTTTCATATCCCTTTTATATTTGTGTACATATCATCGGGGGCTTCCAAGGCGAGACCCTTTTCTATCAGTCCACGGTAGTCAATGTGGATTGAGTTCAGATAGTCAAGTTTCTTTGCCATAATGTTGCCAACGGTGTCGTTGTTGAAACTGTTGTATTTTTCCGTTTCTTCTTTTGTCGCCGATGTCAGCGGTCGCAGATACAGCCGTATGTCTTCTATGTCCAGGTCATCATTGTTCTCACCGCAGACCAAGTTGTCGCAGGTGTTCACAATACACAAATAGTCGTCAAAAGGTTCATACTCTCCATCGGAAAACGGTGATTCCCAATGGAATGTCGGGTTGTACGGCAACCTCGCGCAGAGGTCTTCAATCATAAGTTTCAAATGGTCGCTTCTCATTGTTGTTGGTTTTTTGTTACATACATATCGTAATAGCATTTTGACATTTTCAGACCGATGTTGGTCGTGGATTGAATATACTTCACGGCGTGAGGCCAGTCCATTGCGCTAACTTCCTTGAACTGTTCCTCCGTCAGCAATTCTTTCGGCAGTTCCTCCTTCAGCATTTCATCCAATTCCTCCATTGTCATATCATACATACCTTCGGGGGCTTCAATTGCCAATCCTCTTTCAATGAGGTGGTTTATGTCATAATGGTTTTCAATGAGGTATCGCATATTGTCAGATACCGTCTTGAAAGTTTCCCATCGGTAACATTCCATACCGTTCTCGTTGAACTTGCGCAGGTACGGCTTGATGTGGTATATGTCCATACCGACAAGCAGTTTGTGGGCGTTATAAACGTTCAGCACAATATCCACGTCATCACCGTTCTTGTGGTAATGCGCGTACTTCACTTTCGGGTTGTACGGCAACCTCGCACAGAGGTCTTTAACCAATAATTGTTTTTCTTCCCGTGTCATATCTTATACAATTCCTTTTTGTTGTAAATACTCGGTTAGTTTAAGGCACGATGCAACCGATGGTCCCATTTCATCATCGTCATAACAGTAGGCTTCGTCACACAATGTACTCCAACCAATATCGCCCTTTATATAATTGTTCATTGCTTCGGTAATTGCGGTATAGTATTCCTTTTTTTCCTCGGCATCACTCTCGTTAAGCGATAGGTCAATGTTAAAAAGGAAAATGTTGCGGTAGATGTGGCAGGCTTCTTTTACTGTTAAATCACGCTTCATCTGTAACCCATACATATACGGATTTTTCTCCGACCTACGAAACGCAACGACTGGGTTAAGTTTTATTCTTCTTTTAAGTTCCATAACTTAATCATTTTTATACATTCCTTCGGGGGCTTCCACGGCGAGACCTTTTTCTATAAGACCCGCTGTGTCAAAATGTTTCTTGGCAAACCAATCCTGCACCTTTTTCATATCCGCTATTTTTATCATACAGTCGTAATGGCTCGGTGTGACTTGTTGGTAGTTTACTATTGAGATGGATTCCGAGATATTGTCAAACTCTTTGGCTTCATCGTCTGTCATAGTTGTAAGAGGGCGCAGATAAGGTCTGACTTCATCAAGGTCAAGGTGGGCGACAGTGACTGTGTTGCATTTCATTACGCCGTTCTTTGTGAATACAAGTTCAAGTTTGGAATCGAAATTCGGGTGTTTTACGATATTCATCATCAGACCGTATGGAAGACTGGCGCACATTTCAGAAAACATAAGTTGTTTCTCGCTGTCGGAAAGACCGCATTCTATGTTGTACAATTCATCGGAAGCCTCTTGCGCCAACCCCATTTCAATCAGACCGTTGTAGTCGAAATGATGGGAAAGCAGCCAATGCGACAGTTCCATAAGATAATCCATAGATTTGCCTTCAGTCCAAAGGTTGTTGTACTTTCCGCGCAGAGCGTCATATTCCTCACGCTCTTTATTTGTCATTTTTGACATACTGCGCAGCATCGGCTTGCAGGCTTCAATCGGGTGGCTTCCGTTGATAGTCATATCGTTTCCCTCAACAGAAAACACCTCGCAAATGTCCGCCCCGCAGTTCACCATAACGTGATACGGCATACGGGCGCACAGAACATTGTATAGCAGTTTCAAGTATTTTGTTTCCATATTCTTAACGGGGGTTTTGTGATTTGTGATAAATTTCGTTGCCGTTTTGCTTCCATAGATTGACAACTATGATTGGGTTTCTGTCAATCTGCGATGACATAAGATATGTGCCTTCAACATAGGAATCGTCCGATTCAACGATACATTTATCACCCTCTTTGAACGCCTTTTGAAACATCGCTGTGCGTCCGTTAAATTTTTGGTCGAACATAGCAAGCACATATTTCTGCCCGTTGTTTGTCGGGACTTCCCTTATTTTACCGTGTGCGGAATAGGATAGGGTTGCCAAGGCGTTGTCCTTTTCGCCATAAATGACTGTCGTTTTCATATTGCTCTATTTTTTGTTTGATACATTTCTTCGGGTGCTTCGATTGCCAACCCTTTCCCGATGAGACCACGGTAGTCGAAGTGGTGTGCGTTGAAAAAATCCTGCATTTTGCTCGGCAGTTTTTCTTCCAACTGTATGGGTTCAAGCAGTTCATCGTTTCTGAACGAAAAATCGTGGATTTCTTGCAGGCAACCGTTCAGTTCGCGTTCTTCTTCCTCGGTTATTGAACGGATAGAACGCAGGTACGGGCGGACATTCTGCATAGAGTGAACCGTGGTCAAACCAGCCCCGTCAAAGTACAGTTCAAAGTCGGTCATTTCATCATTGAGGAAAACAGCCCCGCTGAACACGGCATCGCGCCAACCGAAACAAACATCGTCCACTCGGTATATGGAACATTTCACACCGTGGCGCAACCGCCCGCAAAGGTCGTCAAAAAGCAACCGCTTTTCTTCCAATAGCATTGTCTCCATTTGTCAAAATTTTTCAAAGTTATACATCCCTTCCTCCGCTTCGAGAGCCAAGCCATTTTCGATAAGCCCGCTGTAATCGAAGTGGTGCTTGTTCAAAAAATCCACGTTCTTTATTCCGTAGTAGCCTTTGGAAAAATAATCAAAGTCCAAGTCCTGCCCAATCTCACCAAGGAACGGGTCGTGCGATATCGTGTACCAACTGCCGTCAGCCTTTTTGTATGGAACGCCGCCCAACATTATGGCGGCTGCATCGTACAGTTCGCTGTCGGTAATGCTTGACAGCGGGCGCAGGTACGGTTTGACAACATCGTTTGTCCATTCGTCTGTTGCGACATTTCTGTGATAGGCTATGAGCGGGTAAACAAAGTCATTGGTTGAACATATAACTTTGCCGAACTCTCGGCTGTTGTCAACCCCACTGTAAACGATTCCGAATGCATCAGTGATACTCAAGTTGTAATCGTTCTCGTAACGCAGGTATTCCCGTTTACGCTCATTCTCCTTTATGGAAACACCGAACAATGTCACGGTCAGTTGGGTTTCACCGCCGAGGTTAGCCTTTATTCCGTATGGAATCCCTGCATATATGCGTTTTATATATTCGTGCAGGAGTTCGTCCGAAATCATACCATCGTATGTGGTCTTTGATTCTTTCTTTTCCATAGTCGTCAGATTGTAAATTCTTCGACAAACACGCCGTACTCTTTCTCCATTTCAGCCTTGTGTTCGGCTGCACGCTGCTTGGCTTCCTCAATGGTGTCGGTGAAATTGAAATCTTGGAAACGGCAGTATGCCTCCTTTTCCCAAATCACACGCTCCCATTTGATTCCGCTGTTGTCGTAATCATTCTTGAACCAAACCGAATATCCTTTGTCTGTTTTTAAGATTCTGTATGTCATTGCTTTCGATTTATAGGATTGTCACATATTTCGGGTCAACATACTCGGTGAGCCACACACCGTTGTTGCTGAAGTAGAACTTTATTCCGTCAGCAGACATACGACCCGTGTCAACTGACAGCACAACGGGTTTACCGTGTCGCTTGCCGACCTCAACGGCGGTAGCCTCCGTGTCTGACAGATGCACATAAAGACGAGAGCCTTTCAGTATGCCCTGCTCCATAATGGAATCAACGAATCTATCGGCTGTTCCGTGGTACAGCGTCTTGGGAGGGATTTTCTCGGTGAGACCCACATCAACCTTGACACTGTGACCCTGCCGTGCGCGGATATGGAGTCCGTCCTCCGAGAACTCGTACCGTTTCTTGTTGTTGGTTTCCACTATTTCTTTGAGTTCCTGCATAGTGTAGCCGTGGTTCACGATGAGGTCTTCAATCGTGCGCCAACCGCCTTCCTCGAACTTGTATGACGTGTCGTGCCGCAGCAGATACGCCAACTCTTTTCCTCTTTCTACAATGTCTTTCATTTTTCTTTATTTTTTCGTTTGTTTCTCATTCCGTTGTAATACAGAACAACCATTAATGTTCAGTTTTTCACCTATATATTGGTTTGTGTCAAGTATTTTCATAGTTTGTCAATGTCTGAAATCTGGTTGAAGCTCTTCCTCATATTGCATTGGGCAGTTTTTGAATATGTCGTGGCGATGCCACACATTCCCAACCGACCATCGGGATAGGTCGCCTTTAAATCTTGAATCGCAAAACATATACGACATTTTCGTAACGCAAGACACATTCCAGTTGGAAATGTCGCCGTTGAAATCCGAATTTTGGAACATATTCTCCATATTTAAAACTTTCCCGACATTCCATTTTGATATGTCGCCATCAAAGTATGAATTGTAAAACATATATGACATATTTGTAACATTGCCCACATTCCAGTTGGAAATGTCGCCGTTGAATTTTGAGCTTTGGAACATACCAGTCATATTTTTCGCATTTCTGACATTCCATTCAGATATGTTTCCATCAAAATCCTTTAATGTGGAAATGAAAAACAAATATGAGAAGTTCGTTATGCAAGAAACATCAATGTCGTTCAAGTTGCAAAAAAAGCCATATTCTTCAATGTGGTTTTCTATGCAAATAATCAGTTCGCCTTTTGTTTTTGGCTTGTATTTGTATGGGGACAGCGCAGCAAGCCTCGTTTTTGTAACTGGCTTGATGTTGAGCTTCTCGTTTATATATCGGTCGGCATTAAGTATAAGCATAATTCAATTTTATTTTAAGAACTTACCTTTTATCCAACTTGGTTTTTCTTTTGGCAAAACAAGGTTTGGATTGTATAAGCAGCAAAAAGTTCCGTCAACTTCTTGTGGTGCGCCGTCAAGTGATACCATTTTTTTATTGTTTTCACAATAAAAGCTGCCATAAACTTTTGTTGGTGAGCCTTCGAGAGTGGTCAAATTATTATCATAACAATAAAAATCCCCACGGATTTCTTGAGGTGCGCCTTTTAATGTTGTTAATTTATTTCTTTTACAATCAAAATCCCCACCGACTTTTTGCGGTGCGCCTTCAAGTGTGGTCAATACATTACTGCTGCAATCAAAATTCCCACCGACTTCATTTGGTGCTCCTTCAAGTGAAGTCAGTCTATTGATACGGCAATTAAAATCTCCTCCAACTTTTTGCGGTGCGCCTATAAGAGATGTCAAATCGTTAAAACTGCAATTAAATTTTCCTCCGACTTTTTGCGGTGCGCCTTCAAGCGAAGCTATGTTGTTGTCGCCGCAACCAAAATTTCTACCAACCACCTTCGGTGCGCCTTCAAGCGAAGCCAATTTGTTTTGATAGCAATAAAAATTCCCACCGACTTTTTGTGGTGCTCCTTCAAGGGTGGTCAAATTATTGCCACTGCAATCAAAATCTCTTCCGACTTCTTGCGGTGCTCCTTCAAGCGAGGTCAGTTTATTTTTCACACAATAAAACCCACCACCGATTTTCTTTGGTGCACCTTTAAGTGTTATTAATGAATTGTTTGTACAATCAAAATCTCCACCCACTTCATATGGCGCACCGTCAAGTGTGGTAAGTTCATTGTCCATACAGTAAAAACAGCCGCTAACTTTTCCGAATTTTATTTTTAATTTTCCGTTGGCAACTATGTCTTTTGGCACATATACATTGCCATTGCAGTCATAGCATTTTGTGGTTTTATCTAATACCAACTTATTGTATTCTATAAATTGATTTATTGTAACAGCAGATAATTTTTTATCACCACGTGCAGATTTTGTTATTTGCTTGATATTATAATTATTGTTTTTGAAATCGTTGAATTTAAGTATTTTCATATATTAATGTAATGTTTTTCCATTATATTTATAAATATAGAAATTATTTTGTATGGAATCTGATTGAACAGTCTCCAAACATCCTGCGTTGTCATACCGTCCATTCCGCTTCTGCCGCAGCCGTTAGCCACATTCCGAATTTCGGTCGCCCGCCAATCGTCATATATGGATTCCAAGACGGACATCACCTCTTTCTTGTCGTAATCATCTTTGATTTCGAGTTCATTCAGATTCTTTATAAGTATTCCCATATCACTCTCCTTTGTTTTTGTTCTTCATTGCGTTCTTGAAATCCTTGATAAAACGGGTTGTATTGACACTGCCGTCATATTCGCAACAGTGGTGGAACTCGTTGTACTCGTAGTTCAGATAGTTCGATGCGTTCTTTTCAATCCACTCGCAAGCGAACTCAATGTCAAAGTCCGTTGTGTCTCTCCGCGCCAATGTCGGCATCACAGCCTTTGTCTTGAACTCTGCAAGCGATTCGTAGTTGGTTAGTCTGTCATATATGAAGTCCTCAATCACGGGCATAACGGTATCAACCAATTTGTCAATGGCTATTTTGCTTATAGCCTGCTTTATGGCATCCCGCGTGTTTACATAAAGCGGGGTCTTGTCTATTTCTTCCCTATTCATTGTTTTCTTGTTTTATGTCGTACATATCTTTGGTCGCCTTGTAAGCCATTTCCTTTTCGATAAGTCCGCGATAGTCGAAATGATTGGCATTGAGCCATTCGACAAACGAGTAAGCATCACAGACCTCAACGAAGCCGCGATTCACCATATCCATTATGTCGTTCTCGTCACGGCATTTCTCGGTGAACACCCAACGCTGTTTGATATAGGCGAACTCTTCCGCTGTCATATCGGACAGCGGGCGCAGATAAGGCTTGAACTCGTATTTGTCAAGAAATGTTTCTTCACCTCCGCAAATGTGGATTATCGCAAGACCGTTGTCAATGATTGATTGGATAGCCTCCAAGTCGTTAGCGTCCATCACTGTAACAGTATCTTCGGGTGATTTCGTCATCGGGGCAATCCATTTGCAGCGACCTTTCACTTTGTAAGGCAGTCTCCCGCATAGGTCTTTGAGCAGGAGTTTCATTTTTTCTTTATTATCCATTGTATTGCTATTTTTCGTCATACAATCCTTCGGGTGCAACCAACGCGAGACCATTTTCAATCATATTGCGGTAGTCAACGTGTATAGAATTGAGATAGTCAAATGACTCGCACGTGTTGAAATAAAGAATTTCACCAGTGAAATCGCCGTCATCGGTCTCACATAATTGATGATATTTTTCCGTTTCCTCTTTTGTCATACTTGACATTTGGCGAAGATACGGAACGAAATCTTCAAGAATGTCGGGACATTCGGTGAACTGCTCATTCAGATAATTTGCAGTTTCTTCGTCCTCGTGATAAATGAGAATATCGGTCGGGTCGCCGTCTATGTTGATTGCGTATAGCGTGGCATCGAAGTCGCAATGCTGTTCCACAGAGTCGTAACTCGTGTCATAAGATAAGTCCAAGGTTACTTTCATTTTCACCCCATAGGGCAACCTTGCACTCAAATCTTTGAATACCAATAATTTTTCTTCTTCTGTCATAATGTCATTTTGTGTTCGAGGTTATACATATTGTCGGGTGCTTCCAAGGCGAGACCTTTTTCAATAAGCCCGCGATAGTCAAATTGCCGCTCATTGAGGTAGTCGAAAATGCCAAGGGAACGGACAATCTCGTTATGAAAAACATAATTTTTCTCAAAACTTGCAACACCGTCATCAACATACGCTTCGATTCCGTCTTCGGTTACATTTACCATATATACCTTTTGGTCGCCGAGAATGAATTTCAATATGAACCTTGCTTCGTCCTCGGTCATAGAATAAAGCGGGCGCAGATACGGTCTTACGTCTTCCGCACGGTTAATCCAATTGCCTTCAATGCTCGGTTCACCCTCGGAAAAATAGTCATTCGTAATGGTTGACAAAACACCGTCACTCCACCCGTATTCGTCATTGTACTCTCTTATACGAACACCGTAAGACAGCCTTGCCGAAAGGTCTTTAATCAAAAGTTGTCTATCTTTTTTTTCCATAACAAAAATGTGCTAATTTATAATAAACAAATTCAGCAATCGGTAATCTTAACGATGTGCTGTTTATGTATTGTCCAAGTATTCTAACAATTTCTTTCATAACACAACATCTTAATACATTCCTTCGGGTGCTTCCAAGGCGAGACCCTTTTCAATCAGTCCATTGTAGTCAAAATGATGTTCGTTCAGCCAACGTATCCAATCAGCCGCGTTTTTGTATTCGAAGATTGAGTTGGAGTTGACGAATTTGTCATATTCATAACGCTCGTCCATAGTCATATTAGACAAAGAGACAGACCGTAGGTAAGGTTTTACTTCCTCCCATTCCAAGTCAAAATACCCGTCACCCACATCATACACGGGTGAATCCAAGTGAACTTCATACCCGTCAATGCCCAATAATTTATAGTCACCGACAGATGATTTACAGACCACGCCATACGGCAGTCTTGCACACAATTCAATACGAACCGATTGTATTTCCTGCGCTGTCATAACTTTATATTTTTGTGTCATACATACCTTCGGGGGCTTCATAAGCCAACCCCATTTCGATTAGCCCGCGATAGTCGAAATGATGCTCGTTGAGCCAATCAATAAATTCACTAATTTCGTCAACACGAGAAATCCTCCCATAATCACTACCACTTATTCCAACAATCCATCCAGGGTCATTGGTTTTATTAATTGTTGAGTGGGGGCATATACTACGAAGTTCTTGAAATTCGCCATCAGTCATACTTGACAAATGGCGCAGGTAAGGTTTCGGCAGGTTTTCCGCGACAACATCCATAGGAAACAACGCCCTCGGACAAACATTCGCCTCAATCTTCACGTTGTAGGGCAACCGACCGCAAAGGTCTTTCTTCAATAATGCTCTTTCTTTATCGTTCATAATTGTTGATTTATCTGTACATATCTTCGGGGGCTTCGACAGCCAATCCCATTTCAATAAGCCCGCGATGGTCGAAATGATGTTCATTAAGCCATTCAATCGCCCTTGAAACCTCATTGTAGTTCAACCGATATATGCCGTCACCGACATATATGTAATCTTCGTAACACCACTTGCCGTCACCGAGATATTCTGTGTCATCGTATGAAAACACATACAATGTCAATTCCTTGGATTCATCCCTTGTCATACTTGACATTGGACGGAGGTAAGGTCTGCACAGTTCCAAACTGACTGAACGACATTGTTCGGTCAAGTCCACTATGCTGCCGCGATAATCAACTTTCGTGTGATACGGCAGCATAGAACCGAGTTGTGAAACCAACAACTGTTTGTTTGAGTATTTCTTGTTGTTTTTCATAACTCCACGTTTTGTTGGTAAACCTCACCCGTTATTTTGACTTTTTTCTCGAACACCTTGACCTTGGCTTGCGCTTGGATTGCGCGTATCATAAGCGTAACCAATTCAACAACCATTTCATAGCACTCGTCATCGCTGAATCCGTTTTTAACGTGTGCCTTGAAAAACGCCGTGTCGAACCTGCCGCAGTCGTTTTTAGTGAACATAACCTTCTGCTCGGCTTTGTCATTGCAGTACACGGTGGCGACAGCAACGTCATCGTTCATAAACTTCGTGTTGATTGTGATATTCTCTTTACGGAGAATGTCGTTGTCGGAAAGCCTTGCGACACCCAAAGTGAGTTCGTTGTTCACCGCTTCTTTGTTTGATGCAAATGTATTTTCCATAATTGTAGGTTTATTGTTCGTACATTTCATTCGTTGCGGGCAGGGCTAAACCCATTCCGATAAGACCACGGAAATCGAAGTTGCGGGCGATGAGCCAATCCAAGTAATCGTATGCAATATGGGAGAAAGTCCATTCATCCCTCTGCGGGTCTCTCGTGAATCGGATTATCTCGTCACGCTCCTCATCAGTCATAGAATCCATAGGGCGCAGGTACGGGGTTATCGTCAGATTCCTGCTGTTGCCCCTTTGGTTGACAAACACGTCCAACAGATTGCTCGGCTTTCCGATTTTCAGTTCCGTGTCATACTGTTCAAGTTCGTCATAGAACCAATCGCCGCTGACACGAACTTTTACACCGTGCGGCAGTCTGCTGCACAAGTCGGTAACAAGGATTTTATATTCCTCGTCACTCATAAGGGTTTTGTCCAATTTCCGTCTTTTGTCCATTGTTGTTGTTTTTATTCTTCGCCTTTCCAACCGAGAATGATTTTCACAATCTCCCAAAGTTCATCGGGCATTGTGTATGAATAGCGGTCTTTATCTTCTATAGAACCGAATCTCTTGTCAAGGTCATCCTCACTGTAACTGCTTTCGTTTATGCCTTCGTACAAGGCGTATTCCACCATATATCTCGGCGCGGTGCGATATGCTTTTAGAATAGATATTTTGCTTGTGCCTGCGACAAAATCGTCAAGTTTCTCTTGCAGTGAGTTGAACTTTTCGGTGACATCGTATGGGTCGTACTTCATATCAAGATACTCCTCGACCCTGCGGAAAAGGTAGCCTGGCGCGATGGAATCATAACGCGAGAAATCGTCATTGTTGTAGTCGGACACTTTTTCTTTCTCCGCGATTGCCCACTCGTTGCCGCAGTCTTTGCATTTGTTCACGGGGAATGTGTCCAATTCGCCGTCAATCTTTGAACTACCGTATGAGCCGTGGCTGTAACTTCCGCCGAACAAAATGTGCGAAGCGGATGAGTATGAACGGTTAGAACCGCTGCCGTGAACCTCTCCCTTTACTCTCTTGATGTGGTTGATGACATTGTGACTGCCGCACTTCGGGCAAACGCTGTTCTCTTTGCAAATCTTCGCGTTTTCCTTATCCACATACTCTTTTGCAATATCGTATTGCTTGCTGTGGTATTCTTTGAGGTATTTTTCGATTTGAGCCTTGCGGGATTGATACGCTTCTTTGTTGCGTCTCGCTTGTTCGAGGCGTTCCGCTTCGGCTTTTTCTCTTTCTGCTTTTTTGCGTGCAAGCCTTGCCTGCTTTCTCGCTTTGAATCCAAATAAGTCCATAGTTATTCCTTTACCATATTAGTGTATTTCTCCAAAATGTCGTTGTACGCTTCCTCACGGTTCTTTCCCATAGCGCACAAGTAGTACCAATATTCTTTGTCGTGGACATTGGCGGGTCTGTCCGTTTCGTCCACATATCCGAAGAACCACCAACCTCCGAAATTCTCATCGCTGCACTCGTGCGCCTTCAGAGTGTATTTCTTGCCGCCGTAGTCTATTGATTCGGGCAGTTTGCCTTCAGCCACTTCGGGTATCTCGCTGCCAATGTATTCTTTTCTTTCCATTTATATATGCGTTTACATAAGAATATAATAAAAAAATCCGAATTGTGCAACCATTAAATTTTTGAATATGGTTTGTTGTTTTTAATTACCAAGTTTTCAAAAATTTGGTTGTCCGTATTCTGCGTCCTACGCCAACGGCGATTTCTTTATGAGACCAAGACCAAAGGTCAATACGCACACTGTGTACTCTTTCCATTTTGCACACATAGACATCACCGACCAAAGTCGGTTCTCCGAAACGATACACATATCGGTTGTTCATCAGTGAATACTTGATGTATGGAAACAATTTGTAAAAATTGTTCCAAATCTTTTTACTGCGTTTCAACGAAGGCACTCTTATTGTGTAACCAGTTTCACAAGGTCTGCTGTTTGCATTGTAGTAATCCTTGTTGTCCCTGCCTTTCTTTTCATTATAAAAGTCAGTTGGATATTTCGCTCTGATTTTCTTTTTCATTATACCGAAGTTTTTATTATTTGTATTTTATTTCTTTATATTAAATGCAAGACCAAAAAGATGATTACGTTAAATTTTTCCAACCTCGGAAGCGGCTGACGCTATGTAGTTGTAGTGCAGGAACTCCGAGTACATTCTGTCAAGTTCCGCATAGTCACCGTCAGCGGCGTTGCCGAGTATGAACGTCTTGTAAGTGCCGTCAGTGACCTTTCTGATTTCACACACATAATACAGTTTGCCGTTTCTTGACTTCTTTATGGCAAACTCCATAGCGGCAACCTCATCGTCTGTGAGGTAGCAACTGTCAAGCGAAGATTCGACAACACAGTATTTGTAGTTCGGGTTCACCGATTCCTCGGCTTTCTTCTTTTCAGTGTAGATAATATCCTCCACCTTCGAACCCTCTTTGTAACCCAATATTGTTTTCGGTTCTTCGGGCTTGCTTTTCCCAACCTCCTTGTTGTCGAAAATGGACTTCAAGGTCGGCAGTTGTTTGGACAGAATTTGAGCATCAGTCGGCTCATCGTCAGCCAACTTGACATCTATATTATATTCAACGTATGCGTCAAGGAACTCAATGACCTCACGCAGCACGCCTAACTGTTTTTCCGTTATAACTTTCATAGCCTTACAATTTTTCGATTATGTTCTTGATGAGTTCAGCGTCAACGGCGTTCTTGTAGCCGCCCTCATATTTCGGTTTGTTTGACGCGACAATGTAAACCACAGAGCCGTCACTTTTGTCAAGCAGTTCTTTGAGTTTGCCCTTGCACTCCTCTACACCGCATTTATTGATGAAGTCGGCGATTAAATCGGAAGCCTTGGCGTTGTCGTAATAGGTCGGAGACCAAGTTCCGCTGATGAGGTCGCTTGACTTCACGACAAATGTGTTCGGCGCAATCCGTCTTTCAATGCGCGGGGATTCCTTGCCCGCTTCTTTGACAACGCAAAGTATAGCGTCCATAAGTTTGGATTCAACCTCGCTCTTGCGCTTGGCGATTTCTTCAAGTTCCTTGTAAATGTTTTTAATGTCTGTCATAACAACCGTTTTTGATTACGCCGCAAAAATACAAAATTTTTTATACACTCAACATTTTTTCTGAAAAAAGTTATCAACAAAGTTATGAACAGTCCAAAGCATACACATATATACTATAATACATTCCGACAAAAATAATTTTTGTGCAGTTTTGATTTTTTTATTATATTACTCTGTCGGGCTTGGAATCGGGTGTTGACAACTATGTTGATAACTTTATGAAAAAAATTGACCGAGTATAAAAAAATTTTGTATTTTTGCGGCGTTAAACAATAAAAGTAAAAGTTATGAGTAAATACTATTTCACATTCGGCTGCGGCATTGACGACCCGCACAGAAACTGTTACACAGTCATTGAGGCTTCCTCTTGGTCGGAGGCGAGGGAAATTATGTTTTCCCGCTTCGGTACGCATTGGGCGTTCCAATATGAGGAAAAGGATTGGGTGATTGACCCAAAGACCAGCGAGAACTTCCAAGCGGTCGCCCGTATCTATGGCATTGACCCGAACAGAGAAACGCCGATTACGCAGGCGGAACTCTACAACTTAACCGAAATCAAATAGCACCAAACACCAAAAAATATGTTACACGTCATCAGTTATATCATAGCGATTTCAATTGCAGCCGTTTGCGGCATTTACGTGGATAAAAAGCAAAAGTATTGGTTGCTTGTGCCGACAATCATTTTCGGCATATACGGCGCGGTCGGTATGCTCGCATACACGGGTTGTGACAGTGCCGAAACGGAGAAAAAAATGTATGTCAAAGCGAAATCGGAATCCGAAATCCTCAAATCAAACGCAAGCATCGCGATTGAGACGGCATACACTTACACAAAAGACATTGAGGAGATGAACTCTCTCATCGACCGTTCAAGGGAAAAGTGCAACCATTGGTTTTGGAGCGGATACTATCACAAGGAAACAGCCGCATTGGAAAAAATCAACTGCGACTCAATCAATGTTACTCTGATTACAGAGTTCAAATAAGCATCTGTTATGAAAAGGAACAAGCGTGTGAAAAGCGAGTACGAGGTTCAACTTGCCAAGAAAATCAAAAGTGTCAACCTGCATTGCAAGGAAATGAACAAAATCTTTGCCCGCAGGAACGACAACTTCATTGACGAACTAAACGCCGTTATGGACAAGGTGTTCGCCCTCGGAGGTGACTTGTATTGGGACAGAGAACTCTACATTGATTGCAACTGCAACAACGAGGAGGCGCAGAAACTCGTCAGAACGTCAGAGAACATTATGTTCAAACCAAATGATGACCCGACTGAACATCTCGGAATCGTTGTGTGTTACAAGAATAAAAAGAGATAATATGTATGTAAAGAATTTCAAAGTCGGCGATTGGATATTCGACAACGAGGGTGAGTTGAAGCAGATTATATCCACAAAGAACGGCAGCATCACCTACACGGACGGCACAATCAACACCACCGTGTCGGCGAGCGGCGAAACCAAATGCTGGCCTCTCTCCGTCCGCAATCTCGTGCTGTCCCGCTATCTGCAAGGTCAGCGTGACATACTCAAAAAAATCAACGCATTTTCCCAACGGCTCGTGCGGGAAAAGTTCTACGACTTTACCGAGCGTCTGTTCGAACTGCCATACGGAAAGGAAAACATCAGCAAAAAGGAAATCAGAAAATGCGAGAATCTGTATAAGGAGATTGAGGACTATGTTGCGTATATCCTCAAGCAGAACGAAATGATAGAACACATAAAGAGTTACGGATACTACAAAAAAGATACAAGCGGCTGTTGATAACTTGTTGATAACTTTTTTCAGAAAAAATGTTGAGTGTATAAAAATTTTTGTATTTTTGCGGCGTATATAAAACTGTTATTATGAAAACCTATAAGTTTGTCAGAGTACACAAGAAAGGAACATCGGATTACGGCACTTGGTATTTCAAGCCGCAGTCCATTGAGGATGTCAATCTGCATTGGAAAGAGATTTGCGGTGCTGAAATAAAATCGCACGTGAACGAGCGGTTTGAGAAATCCGTTCTTATTGAACGCGAAGGCAAAGAACCGTATATCAAAACGCCTCATCCGACAACGCAGTTCGGTATGGCTGTTGAGGCTTATATGCAGGTATGTAACGGAATCTACGCATTGGGTATGCTTGAAGTTGAGAACATTGCATACCAAACCCGAATCAACTCGTTCAACAGAGGTGATGACATTTACCTTGCAAACGGTATGCCCGTCTATATGATTGACGACAGATTCTTCGAGATTGCGGAGACTGTCGAATCCGAAAAGTTCGCATATCCGACCAAGAAGAATTGGTGTCTTGATGATGTCCGTTATATGCAGTGGAATATGCTCGGCAACCGTGGCACGCATTGGTACGCTAAAATCGAAAAACGTGACATTTATGACGAGCAGGGCAGAATGAAGTGGGATACCAAGGACGAGGCGGTCAAGGCTGCTGAATGGTTCATCAAAAACAAACTGACGAAATAAATGAGGAAATAAATGAGGAAATAAATGAGGAAATAAATTTCAGCAATATGGATTACAATACCCTTATCACATTCACTGCAAAATTCATCTCCATTGTGTGCCTGCTGCTTGTTGTCATCACAAACGGGTTCGCAACGCATTTCATTATTGATATGGTGAAACAAAAAGACAAGAAGAAATTTGGCGACTACTTTATTATGATAATCATTCCGATGTTGCTCATTCTGCTTGACTTTATGACAGTTCTCGGTGTGTGTATATACATTGCAGACGGCTGCACGTTCAAATAACCTTAAACATTACCATTATGAAAATAGAAGACGAAAGATACGATTTGGTCGGGGTAGGCAGAGACTTGCTGTTGTCCGTAACAGTTTCCGACCTGCGGAAGTTTCTGAAAGAACGGTTTGTCGAAATCGTGTTTGCCACTTCCGAAAACGGCAGGGGCGTGGTTTACGACAACAGAGAAACGGATGTGAAATTGGGTGATTTCGGTGAATACCCTATGTATATCATAGGCGGTTGTCCGAATGGTGCTACAGACATTACAAACTGCTACACTTGGGTTAGTGGCAATGACAGCATTCTCGGAAAGACATTCCTAATCAACAGTATGACTGACGAGGAAATCGTGTCATTCGCCAGGTACGACAAGACCGTTATGCTCACCCATATTGTTGAAAAGTTCGGCAAGTACATAGCATTTGAGTCATACGAAAGTCTGTCCACCCCGTACAACATACTAATCACGCTGAAGGGTTTGGCTTCGGATAAATGCGTGGCTACAGACTACTCACTTAAAATGGCGAAGTTGAACGCCGAGTATCTGAAGGTATGCAAGGAGTTCGACAAACTTGCCGAAAAGAAACAGCGTCTGTATTCTGAATTGAAAAATGCGGAACGGCAGGAAAAGGAAAGTAAAAGAATCTTCAAAAAATAAAGTTATGGGATATATTATCAGTTTTGTATTGGCTCTCCTTGTCGGGTTTTATATGGTGTATCTGTCTGTAAAGGCAAATCCTTTCGGCATTCTGTTCACATTCATAGGCATATTGTGTTTCGCCTATGCCATCTTTGTCGGGTGTGTGTACGGCGCGAAACCTTCTGCGGAGGACGAATACGCGGAGTATATGAAAGCGAAATGCGAATGTGAAATGCTGTCGTCAGAAACGGTGCTTACAATCCAAACGGTTGAAAGTTTCAAGTCTGACATTGACCACATCAACAAGAGAATTGCCAAATCGAAAAAATACAAAGACACTTTCTATATCCAAGGTTTCTACAATAAGGAAACTGCGGAGTTGACACCTATTTCATACGACACGATAAAGATTACAATAACAATTCAATAAAAATGGAAAATATGGAAAGTACAAGATTAGAAGATTTTTGCGCGGCATTTTCCTCAATGCTTATTGTCGCGTGTATTCTGCTGTTTTTCTGTGTCGCCTGCAACAGAGCGAACACGACCTACACAGTCAATGACGTACCGAACATCGAAGTCAAGTCGGGCGAATCGTCCATACAGACAAAAACAATCATAAAGTCGTTCAAACAAACGATGGATTGTGACGATGCTGCGGAGTTCGTTGACGAGTGTTATGCGAAGTACGGCAACAATGTGCTGAATGTTACTGTTGGTTCAAACGACTTTTATCACCATAATATCATTATGGTAACGGTCAGAACGGACACGGCTGTCCCGAAAAGTTCATAGAAACACGTGTAAAAATATTGTTAAACTTATAAATAATGAAGAAATGATTGTACTATTGGAAAATCTGAAACAACTGTCAAAGTCTGAACGCCAATTCATTGTGGATTATGGCGCGTTCAACTGCGTAGGTGTCAGATTGAAACGAAATTTCAAGAATACGCTGTTCAATCTGTTCGGTCGTGATACCTACAATGCCGAGGAAATCGCCTTTATTGACAGTCTGAAGCACGACCGCTACTATCTCTCCCATAAAAACGGTGACTCATATTTCATTTGCAATGACGATAACATTGCGTTCAAGGAGGAATGCTTTGAGGACATCGTTGACAATCCGAACCCGTCTCTGTTCAAGGAGCGCACGAAACACGACAGAAAGACGGAGGCTTGCCTGCGGTGCGCTGAACGCAGGGACGTGTTCAACAAACTCTATATCGAAGGGGACAACGCTGACGCTATGATGGAAAAAATGCGGACAAACGGCTATCCCAATATCTCCGTGCAGGTTGTTTACAAGGTAGCCTGCGAGTGCGGTGTCAAGATGGAAAAACCGAAACGCGGGTATGACTACGGCAACAAGTACCGTGGAAGATACAAGACCGCCTATGACATCTATGGCAACCGAACTATGGTTAGGGTTGACAAAATTGACAACATCAATTGGTTCGCGTCAAAAAAGGCATACAACGATTTCAAAAGCAACTGATATGGAAAAGCCAAAATTAAGTTTCACCGAAGCGGACTTTGACAATATGGTTGACATAATGCTCGAATCAAAGGACAGTATGTTCAAGACCGTTGTTAAAATGTTGGACAAAGGTTACAAGGAGAATGTCATTTCGGCGTTTTTCAGAACAATCAATGCCATTTCAGACCATCTCGAAAAGGCGGACAGCAGGGAGCGGCTGATGGGAATCAAGGCATATTCCATTTTGAGAATCAACTTCGAGGTTATGGATGATACTCCCAAACTTGACAAAGTGGGAAAGCAGATTCACGCCATAAAAGAGGTTGTGGAAGGAAAATTCGATTAACCAATAAAAATTACCACTATGGCAAGAAAGAAAAAAGTAATTTACGAAAAGCACCCCGTCACGGACTATGCCTATGAAGTCAGAGAAAAAGTGATTGAGGTTGACGTACCCGAAGCGGAACGCTTTGAGGAAAACGAGGACAAATGCAAACCCTCGCCAAAAGTCAAAAAGCCCAAATCGGCATTCGCCACAGACAGCGATTGGAACAATCTGTCGAAAAACACGGACTTGAACGCCGCGCTGAACAAGGGAAATTGAGAGTTCGGGCAGACTATTAAAAACTAAATAACAGAACGATGAAAAGAATCAAACGGAAAATCAGAATGTGGCTGCGGCGTATGTTCGACCCGAAGCATTCCACCAAAATCACAACGGAGGAACGCTACCTTATGATTATCATATCACAACTTATGAAGCGTAAGGATTCCGAGTTGCTGACAATCCCCTATGTCACGAAATGCTACATCAAAAACGACAACGCCAAAATATTCATTACCGTTGACTTTGTGCAGAATGAGGCGTTTGTAAGAAACCACGTTTTCGGTTACGACATCAAACTGTCGCCGAGGGTAACGGTTTACATCTACGATAAATTCATCAAAGAGGTTGAGATTAGGCGAAACGAAATGGAAAACGAGTACCGAAGCAATGTGCAGAACTCGCTCCATTCGGTAGTTGACAGATACTTAAAAGAATTTCCCGATGAAGGCATACAAGGTTAGACACAAGGACAGCGGGCTGTACTACAAGCCAGGCAAAACGAACTTGGACGAAAAGGGCAAATTATACCCGAACAAGAACACTGTGTTGGCGCAATGCCAAAGCAGTGGAACGGTCGCTGTGACGATTGCCAAAAGCAGCCGCATATACAAGAAACGCCCCGATGTGTTCAGCGGTTGGGGCGAAGACAGATACAACAAGACTTACATTGTAGCCTATCTGCCCGTGGATTCTTTTGAACTGATTGAATTGGACTTAAACCTATAAATTATGGAAGTAAGAATTAAACTGTTTGAAGGCGGCACAATGCCTATCAAAATGCACGAGACCGATGCAGGTTTCGACTGTTACGCCCGCTCGAAGAAAACACGGCGTAACGACCAAATCATATACGAACTCGGATTCGCAATCGAAGTGCCGAGATGGTATGTGGCACTTATGTTCCCCCGTTCAAGCGTCTGTGACTATGACGTGATATTGTCGAACTGCGTTGGCGTGGTTGACAGCGGCTATCGCGGTGAGGTCAAGGCGGTGTTCAACGCAAGGAACTTCCCAGAGTGCAAGGCGTATGAGGTCGGCGACAGAGTTTGCCAAATGATTATCATCCCCTATCCCGAAATCCAACTGCTCCAAGTGAAAGACTTGTCTGTCGGCGAGCGTGGCGACAACGGGTTCGGCAGCACAAGCAGAAAGACCGAAGAAAAAGTCGCATTCAATCTGAATGTGGGATATTCTGATTGGAAAACCAACATCATCAATTTCGCCGAGAATACAAAGCCGCAGGAATGGCGAAAGGGGCAGGCGGTGTTCAACGCAGCCGAATCACTCTACAAGGATGCAGTCCGAAAGGTTCAGACCGACTATCACATAGACTGCTTCTATGACGATTCAAAGATTGACGATTTTCTGTCGGTGGTGTACACGATTATCGCACCAAGTCAACCGAATGAAACAAAAAAGTCTCTGTTTTAACAGAGACTTTTTTGTTTAGAATTGCAGGAATCTCGGATTCCAATTCAGACTGACACCGACACCGACATAAGGCGTAAGTTTGACGGGTCTTGACAACGCAGCCCCGTAACCGACCTGCAAACCGATTCCCAACCCGAACTGTTTTCTGTTCTTGTAGTCGTATGATTTGTCGGCGACAAGTATTCCCGCCCCGTTATTGAATGTGCAGGCAGGATAGTCTGTCTTCAGTTTGATGTAAGTGTAGCCTTTCTTGTCACGGTAGAGCATACTTTCGACCCAAATGTTCTGCGATAAGTCAACATCAGCATTGCCGTTGCTTTCAAGAATACCCGTCTCGCAGTTCACCTTGTACGGTATTCTGACATATATGCTTCTGTTCGAATTGCCGAACTCTGCGATTTCGCTTGCATCCAAGAATCCCATATCGCTCCAAGCCTTGTCAATATAAACAGTGTCGTGCAGTACGGTGACGGGCAGGCTTATCGAATCGGACAATGATGCCACGTATTTGATTATGGTGATTGGTGACTTTCCCCTTTCGAGTTTGAGGGAATCCGCCAACTCGTCAATACGCAACTGCATAGCACGCATCTCGGCAATGTTGTACTTGCCTTCCTTGTAGTTTTTCAGCGTGTCGTTTACCGCAAGCAGGTTGTTTTCGAGACGAGCCTTTTCGCTCTTGTACTTGTTTATGCTGTCGCATTGCTTTATTGTTATGGCAGCGAGTACAGTCACGGCAAGAATGACTACCCATTTGCCATATTTGTTTATAAAGTTCTTTACGTTTTCCATAGTCTATAAGTATGATACCAAGTCAAGCAAGGTGACGCGACCGTATTTTTCATTGAGGGTTTTCAAAAATGTCTTTTCGTGTTCCTCAATGCCCTTTATTTCCGCAGCGAGATTGTCGTGCTTTTCCTTCAGCAAAAGGAGTTCGGTCTTGACTGCATTGATTTCGTTGTCACAACGGCTGTATTCCGATGTGATTTCTTTCAATTCTCTTATTTCTTCCTCGGTAAGTGTCATAATTCCGTTTATTTATCTCCATTGGTGAAACCGCCCACTTCGCGTTCTTCGAATGATACATCCTTTCCATACACCCCTGGAACCTTGTATCCCATAGTTCCGATTTCATTACCGTCACTTTGGTATTTTCTGAATGAGACGAATGGCGTGCTGTTCAGTTTCGGGCCCAATACATAGGAGTAGTTGAAGTTCATTGCCGTATAAAGTCCGACAACGGGTCTCAACATTTCATTTATGTTGTCAGTTATATTGCCGTTTCTGTTGAACCAACTGCAAAGCATTGTAGGTATAACGTAAGTGTATGCGTCACCGTTTATCATCATTTTCGGGAAATATCCTTCTCCCAAAGGATTTGAAGTCACATTAAACCTTGAAGATGATGTGTTAAATGTTTTTCCGTCAAATTTTTCACCCGATGTGTTTTCTGAAATTTTGCTGCCTTTTATCTTACCGTATTGTGAATGGTAAGCCGAATCATACAGAGAATTGTTAGAGTATGAATTGAAAGGCGGTTCGTTTCCGATAAAGACATTGTGGTTAAGCAGTGACTTCTTTGAAATATTTTCGCTGTCATAAATTTCAGTGATTATACTTCCTCCGCCATTGCAGAACATATTTCTGCTTGATATAACAGAATACGGCGTGCGTATCATAGACATAGGCTGCTTATGGAAAATATTAGTATCGGTGAACATACTGTCATCGGGTAAATCAAAGTAACCCGTTTGACCTTTATATGTTTTATATATGCCCATCACGTTACATAATGTTTCATTATGGGCAGTTGCACCGTTACACCAATATTTGACATTTGTTTGGGCAAATTGTGAACCTGGCGAAAGCATTCTCAACATACCGTTAAATATGCGATGCAGCCCCCTACGGTCATCACTGCTGCCATTCGTATAGTTGTTGTATGCAAACCATTCACACCTTGCTGACACATTGACAACGTTGCCGACTTTTTGCCAAGTCTGCTGAACTTGCAAAAGCAATGAGTTTTTGATTTTGCTTGAAACGCTGTTCGTGTTGGTACTTTTGATGAGTTTGAAAAATTTGTCATTATCCACCAAGAACACCTCTGGTGCATCACTTCCATTATAGTAGAATCCCATAACATAATTCATAGTACCGCAAAGGAACTGATGGTAGTAAATGTCGTCTATGCTTACAACAATAGGTTCTTCGTGATAAATGGTGTTCAATGCGCTGACTTGGAGTGTTGAATCGTTCAATGTCTCAATATACGGTGTACCGTCAATAGCCCTCGGTTTCGTTACTGCGGAACTTCCGCCACCGCTCATACCTTTTGACGAGCCGCTTCCCGTTCCGCCGCTGCCTCCCGTTGGCATTGTTCTCTGATTTACGATAGCCTGCTCCAACTTGCGTTGGTTTGCGTGAGAGTCAATCACAATTCTGTTGCCGTGGATTGCAACATCGGCTACATCGAAGAAATCAATGTCTTTCGGGTCGGTTGCGCTTATTTCCTCATCAGTCTTGGCTGAACCGTAAACCGTTGATTGTATGGTTTTGTGATTGTTCGGGTTTATACCGATAATCACATTACCGAGATTACGCATATCACCCATAATGGCGGTTGAAGGCAAATGACCACCGCTAATATTGGCATTCTTTCTTATAGCACCGCCGCCGCTAACAAACACGTTACCACCGACATATTTGTGTTGGTTTGCGTTGTCACCGAATCCGCCGCTTGAAACGCTGTCGCCGCCCTGCACAAGTATATCTTCACCGCAAAGACCATTGCGACCTTTAAGTTTCAGCATACGTTTAAGCATACGGTCTCCGCTGTTTTTTTGCACATCGTCAAAGACCGTGAGTATTGGTGAAATCAAATCTTTTTCGTATGCAGCGCAGTTGAGTTGCGAAGAGAATGAAATGGCATACCCGACATCCGTTGTGGTTGTGTTGATGTAACCTATCATAGTCTGCAACACCAAGTCGGTGTTACCGCTGTCTATACTTGTGTTTGCTGGTTTCATTGCAATATACGGGGCATATCCCTTCGGATTCTGCGAAGCAAGTCTGTCGCTTCCGACATACAATCCGAATGTGTCGGAGTTGATGAAGTTGTTGAAAAATGACGCGCTCTCTATTCCAAGAGAAACACCGTTCTGTGACCAACCCATAACGGTCTTCGGTACATTGTCGGGGTCTTTCGTCTTGAATTTCGGGAACTTGTTGTCCGAATCTATCACATTGCCGCAATAGACAACGCTGTCGGGTCTGATGTAGATGTCCTTTATTCTGTTGTTAGGTTCTTTCAGACCGAGATTGTAATTTGCTTCGGGGAACAAAGAACCCGCAAAGTTGCCCTCGTGTTCAATAAACCACTGTGGAGTGTCAAACCCCACAATGCCGTCTTGGTTGTTGACTGCGACAAGTGCGCGTTTTCCGTTATGCGAGGTGTCGGCATATCCGCTGATTTTGAGTTTGCCTGCCAAATCAACACATATCGAATCGTTTATTGAGTTTCCTATATGAATGTTGCCTTGGTTCAGTATATTGAAATCAATGCCGTTGCTTGCGCCCATAGTGACAGCAACATTCTGTGCGCCGCCGCCGAATATCGTTATTGCATTTCCGCTGCTTGTGATGTTCAGCGCACCCTTATCTGACGACTGTGCTATGTTACCGATAAGACCCGCATTGTCAGTTCCTATGATGACGGGAATGTTGACACGCTGTCTTATGGCGATTTTGTCTTGTATTGAAGTGTGGTATGTGAACGGGCTTTCGGCAGTGTCTGTTGGATTATATATACAAACCCAATTGCCGCCTTGGTTTTCGTAAATGCTGCCGTCCTCGCTGTTTATATAAACATCACCGTCATCGCCGATGCCTTGCGGAACGCCTTGACCGTTTATCAATCCGTTTCCCTTTACACCTTGCACGCCTTGGATACCTTGTATTCCGACAGAACCTCTTACACCCTGCACACCTTGAACGCCCTGCACACCGCCGCCTTTCAAAGCCAACAAGTCGAAGTTGAAATTGATTTTGTCAACCATTGAGGAAATGGTGTCACCAGCGTTTATGTCTTTTATTGGAATGCTCATTGAAATAGATTTTTAATATTTATAACGTAACAAAAAACAACCCGTATTGGTTACGGGTTGTTTGTCGGTGCATTTGGGTTGCTTGAAACAAACACGGGCGGCTTTTCAGACCAACCGTGAAAGTTCTTGTGCCAACCGTGAAAGTTATTGTAAGCCCGAATCCATTTCATTTTCTCTATCTTGTCTGGCAATCGTTTCAACTGCTCCTTTGTAATGGGTTTTATGTTCATTGCAATATGCTTTTGTAGTCGTACAGAATCTTGTGCATTTTGTGCAGGTATTTGTCAAGCACGTCAATCAGATACTCGCACATTTTTTTATATGAATGGTCAACTCCAAGAGGCTTTTTGAGTTTTTGGAACATTGTCGTAAAGTCGCTTACGAACTTTTCGTCAAGCAGTTTTTCGGCAGTCGCCTCGTCTATGTTTGTTTGCAGTATCCGCTTTATGCTTATGTATCGCTTATATATATCGCAATCATATTCACTGACCGTGCTTGATACGGAAAGTTGGTTCGAGAATGTCTGCAAGTATGCGTTCATTTCGGTTTTGGCGAAATAGTAGGGGAGCATATATAAAAAATCCCGAAGGTGGTTCTCGGACAAAAGGTAGTCTTTGTCAACATTGTAAGTCTTGCCGCTCCACGACCCGAATGCCACAAGGGTCACTGTTTTCTTGTCTATGCCGTTTGCCTTGCGGTACGCCTTGTATATCTTTTTCATACGGTTTATCTGCATACGCTCGAATCCCTTTATGAAATATGTATCGTATGCGTGCATAAACTCGTGCTTGACTGTGCCTGCGAGTTCTTGGTCGAAAAAGGTCGAAGCGATGAACTCACCCACACTCATACGACACTCATAGGCAAGGCGGTATGTGTTGATATAGATTATGTGTTCACGGGAATCCCCGCCGAGTCTGACGGTCTTATGGCTTCCGTGTTCGTTGCCCATCGTTGACAGAATGCGGGCTTGGTCGTGCATAAGCCGCCTGCTTCTGATGTCCCTTCCGACTGAAATTTTCACGCCTATTGTTGATTGGACATCAATGAGGAACACGGGGTAATGAAACTCCCGTTTCTGTTCCTTGAACCAAGCGGTTATGTCGTTATAGTCCCAATAGTAGTAGTTGATGAATTTCTTTTTGTCGTATTGGAGTTTTTTCTTGGTTGAATGCGTAACCTGCCACTTGACAAAATCGCCTATGTCAACTGCGAGAGCGTCAAGCGAATTGTCACCTCCGAGCAGGTGATGCGCCTCAACCAAAAATTCAAGTCTGTCATTCATTATTTCGGGTTCACTTTGTCACAGAATACGTTTTCGTCATAGTATTTCTCTATGGCGTTCTTGTAGAAGAGCATTTTCTCCTCGCTTATCGGCGTGTAGTCGTGAGCGTCAACACCAACATTCAATCCGTTGCGTTTAACCATACCCTTTTCGTGTATGTGTCCAAAAAGGTAGAACGCCTTTTCTTCGGGCAGTTCAGTCAAAGGTTCGTGTACGCAGCAGATGTCTTTGAATCGCATAATGTCGCCAACGGAATCCTTAACGAGAACACGCGGGTTGTTCACGGCAAAGTTGGGGTCGTCACGCTCATAATTCCCTTTAAGGTAAATCATAGAACCGAAGTTCAGTTTGTCAAGAACAGACAGTTCGCCGAAGTCTCCGAGGTGAAAAACGAAATCGTCTGCATAGACGGTTTTGTTCCAATTCGATATGAGGGTCAAATCCATCTCGTTCACGTTCAAGAACGGTCTTTGGCTTAACTCCAAGTGTCTGTCAGAACCGAAGTGTGTGTCGGAAGTGAAGAAAAGTTTTGCAACCCTCTTGTATTTGTTGACAACTGCGGTTGCGACATCAGCCATAGTTGTATAGACGGGTATGCCCTTTTTCTCGCACACCCATTTGATGTATTCGCATTTCTCACTGCCTTCGGGTATGCCGACAATCAGAGCCTGCGGTGCTTTTCCGCTCCAAATCCCGAACTCTATGTTTGTTGTGAAAGCGGGGTGTTTGTCGCTTCTGTCAATCCAAAAAACTATTGTTGACGCTATGTGCAATCCCTCGGTCTCCCAAGAACACTGCTTGTCATAATAAGTTTCGTCTGACGTGTCGTAGTTCGGGTTTGTCGGGTTTATGATATCGCCCGTGAACCCCGCCGCTTCGAGTTCTGAAATCATTTCTTCGCGCCAATCAACCTCATTCTTTTTGCGCGGGCAAGCCCCTGCAAGGAATATGGCGTTTTTAAGATTTTTCAATTCTTCCAATGGTTTGTATATCATATTGTTTTTTATATTTCATAGGTATTCTGTTTAATGGGTTCTAAACCGAATTTATCGTATCGTTCCTTGAACAGTTTTCCCATCATATTTATAAAAACGGGGTTCTCTCCTATCTCCACATACTCCTTGGTACACAGAGTGTTGACCTTTTCTCTGTTCTCGTTTATGACGGTTGTTATAGCCAAATACGGGTACGGAACATACACGTTCTTGAACTCTGTCGCGCTTTGGTAGAGCAGCGGCAAATCCTCACAAGCAAGCGTGTCAACATAGCCGCCCAACTTTTTCAACACACGCTTTCTGCCGACAAAACGCTCGCACCCGTAATTGAACAAAGTCCACGGGTCTCCCGTCTTGCGTATGTTGGCATATTCATATTTGAAAGCACCTTGGTATTCGAGGTAGTATTTTCCATATTGGAGATAGCCGTTTTTCTGAACGTGCGAATCCGCGTATTCTCTGAACGCGCTGTCATTCTCGTAAAGCGACTTGTATTCTTCCGTGCGCTCGAACAGCCAAAACCCGTCAATGCCGCACCATATTGTGTTGGTCGTGTGAGTGTACATATCGCCGTTCACGCAGGACATAGCCATAGAATCGATGATGTCGAAGTTGATTATGTCGGCATCGGTGTCGTTGACAGCCATTGCCATATATTCAAGTGACCTTGTGTTGATAAAATCGTCATAGTCAAGCGTTACGATTATATCGTCATCGCCGCAGGTGGTGAGTTCCACACATTTGTTTTTGAGTTTTCCGACCCTGCCGTTTTCAAGAAGCCTATCATCGTTCATAGGGTCGTGATAGACCTTTATCTTGCCCCTGCATTCAGCGGCATAGTCGCTTCCCATTCCGTCATCGAAAAAACGATTCACATATTCCTCGGCGAATCCTTCCTCCGAGTTGTCAAGTATGATGTATTCCCAATTCTTGTATGTCTGTTGGCATACACCGAGCAGTCGGAGATTCCACCAAGGAAGCAGTTTGTGGGCAGGTGTTATCAGACTAATCATCAAAACGGGAGGTTGTAGAGGTTTTCGGAATCATCCCTCTTTTCAAGGAGGTAATCGTATTTCTCGTGATAATTCTTTACAAGGCGGAGGAATTGGCGAAGCCAACTTTTCAATTCGTCCTTTGTCACGATAACCAACTGCGGTATATCGTTCTCAACGGCAATCCACAGTTCAGCGTGGTCAAGCACGACACCGTGCATTTGGTAGTAGGCGAGGAAATATGCCGACAGTTGCAGATAGTAGTTGGTAAGATACTCTTGTGTTTTTTTCCTGCGGGCGGTCTTGAAGTCAAGCAGCACGTTCTGCCCGTTTTTGTTTCGGTAAACACAGTCAACACGACCCGCGTAGCCGCCCTGCTCGAATGAGTAAAGAGTGTTTTCCATTTCGATAATGGAATCCACGCGCTCGAAGAATCCGCATAAGTAAAGGCTGTCGAAAAGTTTGTCGCCGCAGGCAAGTTCCTCCGCAGTATAACCCTCGTTCTTGGCGAACTCAATCATCTTCCTGCTGACATCATCGAACCTGCGCTTTCTGTCCTCAATATCGGAAGTGAACCAATATTCGAGTTTTTGGTGCATACAAGTCCCTCTGTTGGCGGAGAATGTTGATATTCTGTCAGCCTCTTCCTCCCCGATTCTCCTGCGCCAAGCGTCAAGGCTCGAATGGTCGGTCATAGCACCCAATATGGTGGTGACTGAAGGCAGTTTCGACAGTTTCCCGTCAAGTTGTATGTTGTAATACCGCTTGTTGTCTATTGTCTCGGTAAGTGACAGACTTTCCGCTGTTGCCATTTTGTATTAAATTAAGGTGAGTAAATATTTCGTGAGATAAACCAATCCCGTGATGATGCCTCCCAAGCCGACAAAGTATGCGCCGACAACTGCGGGCTTGCTCCATTTTCTTGCGGCAGAAAGCACGATAAGGAGCGAGTTCGTGTTCTCGAACATTTCGTATTTGTCGGGATATACAATCAAGTCGGCGAGACGGAGTTTCGTCAGAAGTTCGGAAGCGGGAATGAGTTGCTGCTTGATATACGTGTCAATCATCATATTGCGGATTTCGTAGTCCTTTCTTGAATTGATTGGCATTTGCATTATTTCTTCGGGTATGTTGATGACTGTGTATATCCTGCCAATCCAATCACAGAAGAAACCGACTTCCTCAAGTTCCTTCGCGTGTTCCTTGACAGTTGTGCGCACGACTTTCCAAATCTGCCACTCCTTTATCATTTTCTTTATAATCATCTCTTTCCGCTTTTTAACTGTTTGACAACTTTTTTGACCATATTCATTTCTATCGGAGCGAACTCCCAAAAGTCCGTTCTGACATTGACGCGACCTTCGGCGATATTGGTTTCGGCTTTTCCGCCGTGGAAGTTCAACACACCGTTTTCCTTACCCTCCCATTCGACCAAAGGAACTGTTGACAGCACTACGCCATATTCGGGCATCTCGAAAATCTGCGTTTTCAGAATAGTCAAATCCTGCATCAAGTCGGATTTGATAATCAGCGTGTTCAACGCTTGCTCTGGCGAACTAACCCCGAAGTTGTCGCAGGCGATGTCGAACAGTATGTTGTCGCTCTTGACATTGAAGTCTTTGAGAATGTTAGCCGCGCTCTTTGTATCCTCCATCATAAGGTTGTCAAGCAGGCTTCTGTCTGAACGGATGGAGTATTTGTCGTTGGCTGTCGGAATAAGTATCTTCATTCCGCGCAGCGTTTCGAGGGTGTTCCTCATTATGAACGGGTTATACACGAAATTTCCAAGGATGAACACTATGTCGAAATCGCCGACCGTGGTGTTCCACTTTTCGATTATCGCGTTGTTCATTTGATAAGTGCCGTCAAACGGTCTTGAAAACTCCGTGATGGCATTCGGTCTGTCAAGCCAAAGGTCTGACGTGAAAAAAATCTTCGTTTTCTTTTTCATTATTAGAAATCGTCATTAGTTATCAATAAATCATATCCCTTGAATCCATCGAACTGCGCCTTGTCTGCCGCGAGCCGTCTGTCAACGGTGTCCGCGTCACATCTTTCTGCAAGACGCTTGCGCCGAGTTTCCTCATCGGGACACAATAATATAATAAAAAATTCCGATTTCCGCTTACCGAGCATTGAAATATATTCGGGTGTCATAACAAACAAGTCGCAGGAAGCCAAGTCATCGTTGAGTATCCCGTACTTCCAACCGTTGTATGTATGGTGAACGCCGAAGCCACCGTGTTCGAGTATGAAGTCGAAATCGTCCTCGGAGACGAATGTGTAGTCGCTGTCTGTCTCACCTATTCTCATAGGTCTTGTCGTGTACGGTTTGCCGTAAACCATACCTTTTTTTTCAAGCCGTCTGCGCAGGGTGTCCTTACCCGATGCGCCTGGACCCGCAATTATAATTTTCAAGTTCATTTCTTTTCGGATTTAGATGGATGAATTATTTATGCTTTTCTAAATGTCAAAACAATGGATGAATTTTGGACAGTATGCAATCAAACCGTGCATATCTGTTACTCTTTTTTTCACCAAGATGTTTCAGAGACAACGGATTGTTGCAATTTTCTTTCTGTGTTACCCATCGCAAGTTGCTTACAAGTGTCCCGTCAACATCAACGACATTGTTTTGCCGATTGGTATCAATATGGTCTATGCAAGGTTTGTTTTCTGGATTCGGTAAAAACGCTTCCGCGACAAGTCTATGCACTGTGTATAATTTACCATCAATGCCAACAATCAAATATCCGTGACCGTTGTCGGTCAATTTACAGAGTTTTGCATAACCCTTGTTGCGCCAATTCAAGCATTTTACCCGTCCAAAATTACTTACTTGATAGCGAGAATTTTCGATGCCGTTGATTATCACAGTTTTCCAATATTCACCCATATTTAATTTAATTGGTTGAGTTATTTATGCTGTTTTTAATTTTTGCCGTTTCCCTAACTTGAACGGTCTCGCCTATGACGCATTTGTCGCATTTGCCCGTTGCAATCGAATCGCCGAATATCCTGCACTCCGTTGAAACGCTTTCGTCAGAAAGGAACGTGCTGTATATGTTGGAACGGTGAAGTTTGGTGTCGCTCATAACGGAGCAGGAGTTCAGTATCGAATCCTCAACAACGCAACTGTAAAGGTCGCAGGATTCCAACTTACCCGACACCTTGCATTCAACGATATCCATATTCGACAGATACACATATCCGTTGAACTCGGTCTCCCTTATTTGGTATGCGCCCGAATCGCTGTCGTAGTTGAAACTGACGCGGGTGTCAGCGTCAATGCCGCCGCAAAGGAATATGTCTTTCAGTTTCTGCTTGATGACAGTCCAAAACACAGAAGCCGTATTCTCTATCGAAGACATATCAACAAGTATCTCCGCGTTCTTGTAAACCTTGGCGAAGTTGTCGTATGAATCGAACACGGTCTTTGTTTCTGCGCACTTCCTTGCAACCTCTTTCAGCATTGCGACCTCATCGACCGTGTATGCAGGTTCTTCAAGAACACTGTATAAGTGGGTTATATAATAGTCGCACAATGCGCTTGCCTCAACAAATTTGTTCTCATATCCGCTGCCGCCGATATAGCCGTACTTGATGTAGTTGTCGTGGATTTTGGTGAAGTCAACGCCGTAACCCTCGCCGACAAATCTGTTGATTTCGTCATATATGTCGTTCATACCGTCAATGCCCGTGAACGCCTTGATGCTTTTAGCACCTATGCGGTTTTTCCTTTTCGGAAACGCTCTGTATGACATATCCTCGTCAAACGACATTATGAACTTGCACTTGTTGACCTTGCAGATGTCCATACCTTTTATTTTGATTGCTATGGTGAAACTGCAAGTTCCGTCAGTGTAGCCGTTCTCTTTGATATGCGAGAATATGTCGCCCATACGGAGTTTGGCACTTGCATAAGGTAGCATTTCCGTATGAATGGAGGTCTTGCCGTATTCGGTCACTTCCTTTCCGTATGGAAATATCGCATTGGTTTCCTTGTAGAAGTCCGCTTTGAATGCAAGTTCCGCACTTGACAGTATTTGGAATTTATTTTTGTTCATTGTTATTGTATATCTTCAAATTTGTAATCGTTAAGTCTGTTCAGCCAACCTTTCAAGAAAATTCTGTTGTTGCCTTTCTGTGCGATGTTCATAAGCCACAGTTTTCTCATTTCCCACAGTTTGTCAAACACCTCCTTATGGTAAAGCCAAGCGTGCTTGCCGTCACCGTTGAGGGCTGCGAGTGTTTTTGCGCCCACAATACCGTCAACCGTGAGACCCAATGTACGCTGAATCTTCTTTATGGCTGTTACCGTTCCGCTTCCCCAACACATCTGCACGCAGAGGTTCGCCACCGATTGACTTTGTATCAAGTCAGCCTGCATTTTGTCCCAATAACCCGTTTTGAGTATGTGCGTCCATTGTTGCTCGGTTATCTTTTTCAAATCGGCGCAGGTCTTTGTGCTGCCGTAATACTTGCGGAATGTTGCGATGGTTATGCCCATCATAGTGCATCCGCCCGTATCATAGGGGTTGTTGGCATATCCGCCTTCCCATTTTTTTATCTTCGGTACAAGTTTGTTTACATTTGCCATTATCTTTATAATGTTCCACAAATCTTGGCAATCTCGGTTGCAAGCAATATGATTGGCTCAACCAAGTCAATGCCCACATAGGATTTGATTCTTCCGTTGATTTTCAAATCCTTTTCATAGTCACCGTATGGCGGCTCGTCAAAATGGAAGAAATTTTCAAATTCACCGTGGTTCACCACATAGTATATAATGTGTTTGAAAATCTCATCGTCAAAAAGGAACAAGTCGTCAAGGCTGAAAGAGAGAATTTCAAAATCTTCAAAGCAGGTGGTGTATTCGTCATCATAGCACCAATACCCCTGCTCCGCACGACCCATATATTCGATGGCTTCCTTCGGACTTATCATACGTCCGCTGTATTCGGAAATGAACTCCTTATGAGTGCAGAGTTTCATACTGTCGTAACAATGGTACTCGTTCCACAGTTCGATTATATCATCTTTGGAAACCTCTTTCTGTATGCGCTCGCAAAGACTGTCAATCATAGGCTTCAAACCCTTGAAATCATCATTCAGTTCTTCACATACATCACCCTCGTCAAGTATGTATTCTCTAACTTCATTTTTCAATTCACTTATCATAATTAAACCAATGTTTTTGTATTTATAAACCTATGTTTCCAACTGCTAAAGTATGCCGTCACCATTTGGAATTTACACTAATATAATAAAAATTTCCCAAAAACACTTAATTACATAAAGAGTTAAGTATGTATAAAAATGCAACCCGTCTAAAAGGTTTAGATTTAAAAACGCCGCCCATATTTCTATATAATTACAAATTTTCTATTTTCCTCATATATAACTGATACATAAGTTTTTCTGAAATCGGTTTTTCTGTCGGTGTTATGTGATTCCAGACTTGATATAAATAATATGGCAAAAAATCGGTAAATGATATTCATAAAGAAAAACGACAAGGGAATTGAACTTCTGAACGAGAATATGGAGAACATCAGACAGTTCGATGATGCCGAAATGCAACAGCGTGACGGCGTTTACAATATACACAAGAAAGGCTGTGACTTTGTTGTATTCTGCACGATACCGACCGCAGCCGCAGCAATATTGAATGTTTAATATGAAATCAGATATAATCACTTCGGCTAATTTGGTTTACAGCGGCGCACAAACTGTTGTCACGGCAAACGGTGTGCGCACAATCTATCCGAACCCGTACAATGACGGCGGGTGTTCGGGCAACAACAACTGCAAGGGGTATTACATTGGCGTTCCCTGCCTAATTGAATTGTACCAAGGAATCACAGCCTGCCAATATCTTTACCTTATGGACGGCAACGGAAACCCCGTTGACTTGAATAGGGTGGACTATATGAGCATCGGAATCTTTAACGAGTACGAGTGTGAGGTTATGCGATTCTCCACTTTGGAGGGTTCTGACGCTGACGGCACGATTGATTTCTTCCAAGAGAGCGGGGAGAAGGTCTTGCTTGACTTGAATCCGAAGAACTTTATGGACTGCGGTTGTTTTTTCGATTTGAACAACGTGCGTGTTCTTGACGCTGACGCTGAAAAGGTATGCCCCGATGACAGAACGGCTATCATTGTTGGCGGTGCAGTTGACGATTGTGTTGTTTCTGGCAACATATTCTTCAACCCGCTTGACAAACGGGGCGATATGCACATAAGGATAGAGCCTGCCGAATCAAACAACGGCGAATGTGTCGTGCGTTACAACGGTATGCCGTATGCCGTTGAGTTCGGTGTTGATATGCCGCTCATAGACCTTGATGAAACGGAAAGCGGTGTCATAGAGATTGTCTCCGAGACAAGCGACTATGAACCGTCAATCGCCGAGATTTCAAGGATAGTCGTTTCGGACGAAAGCGATGTCACAGATGTCGGCAAGTTCAGAATATGCTATGACGGCGACAAGACCGCCAATATGCTGCCATCGTTCCTCACGGCGGTCGTTGAGTTCAAGTTCAAGGACAGCGACAAGGAGGAAAGGGGTGCTACACACGTAATATCTTGCGTCAAACTCGGAACATTGAAAAGACACAGACCGATAGTTTAGTGTATTTCATTCTGACAACGAGTGCCAAACGACATTTTATAAATATAACAAATATGTCGTTTGGCATTTTTTTGCCTTATGACGCGGTAATAATAACAGTAATCAAAAAGTCGTAATATGAACTCTAAAAACAATTTGTCTTCACTGCTTTCACAACTCCTTCTGTTGAGCAACAATTCGATAGAGAGTTTTGCGAAAATCAACGAGGCGGTGACTTCTGACGCTGAATCAGTAACAGTAAATGTTGAGAACCCCGATGGAAGCGTTGACACGTTCACCATACCGAGTTTCGGTTGGCTCAAAAATTCTATTGAGCGTCTGAACAACAACATCAACGCTATGTCAAACATAACGGGTGCGGGAAGCACCGTGCGTTTGAGTGATGGAACATACAGAAAGATTGTGACAGCCAAACTTCCTTCGGAGGCGGCTACAATCACAAAACTCGGAACGGTAAACAACTTCAAGATAAAGAGCAATTACTTTTTCGAGAATATGATGAACCCGCTGCTCTGTGTCACCATTGACCTTACGGGGCAGGTGAAGCCCGACACCGACAAACTCGTTGTCAAGCGTTTCCTGCTTGATACAGACACAACGGCGAAGGCGGAGTTGTTCGAGCGCGAGTTCAACGGTAACGCGAAGATTGATTACAACGACTTTCTGCATACGCTTATAGACAATAAAATCTCCTATGTCTTGGACGAGGAGACTGTTTCCGTGCAGCCGAAGATGAAGAAATACAGCGGCAATTTCTCCGTAATCAAAATCACAAACGATACGGTTACTGAACTCATTAACGGCGTTTCTGTCAGCCGCACGCGCAAACTCGTGAAACTGAACACACTCAACTACACGGATAACAGCGCGGGTTACAACAACACTATGCAACTTGCTGTTGGCGATTCTATTGAGGTGAACAGCGACCCCGTTGACACAAGGTATGTCATCAAGCAGATTGACACCTCAACGAACACTGTCGTTCTTGAACTCGCCGAGGGTTACAGAGCGGTAAAGATGGGTGCTGACTATTTCAGAATATCGGCAAGCAGGGATGCCGCAGTCACTATGGATGTTACTGTCGGCTACAATGAGCATTGCGTTGTGTTCGTGAAGGCTGCTGACCCCGACTCGAATATGTTGGCTGCTAATTGGAGTCCAGGCACGGGATTCTTCACCAACAATCTCGCGTTCACCGATTCAAACGGTGTTCAGATGACCTTGCAGCAATACTACCAAAGGTCGGTCATTGATTTCGGTGCGTTCTTGTTGAGTTATGCTAACGATTGGTATCCTACTTCAAGCGAGGGTATCAAGCCGAATGCCCCCGTGTTGGAAACCAAGAATTTCAAGGTTGTTCAGATAAACAAGCAGGTTACTGAATCCGAGGAAATTTCAAGAATCAAGCAACTCAACGCGGAGAAATCAAACCTCTCCGCACAGATTACCGCAAAGAGCAACGCGATAAACGACTTGAAAACGAAAATCAACACAACCAACTATGCATCAACGGCGTTGAAGAATGCTGATGTCTTGGACTTGCAGGATAAAATCCGCGAGTATGAATCTATGACAAGCACATACGCCTCAAAGGTGAGCGCGATTTCATCGCTCGCCAATGCAAGCAGTGTGGCGGGGGTAAGCCCGAAGTTCCGCATAAGGGGATTTTGGGAGATGCCCGTTGAGCAGTCAAGTGACGCTACGGGTGCGCAGGCAATCATAAAGTTCAAAATAAGATATAGGTATTTAAGCCCAGACGGTTCGGCGAACAATGTTGAGCAGATAGGCGACACTGTTAGCGGAAGTTTCTCCAACTACGCTGTCGTGGAAAGCGTGCTGCGTGAACGTGTGAAAGACACAAACGGCGTGTTTTATTGGAAGCCGATAGACTTGAACGATTCGGATGAAATCAACATCAACCAACTTGACATTCCTATCACAAAGGGCGAGCAGGTTGAAATTCAAGTCAAGTCAATTTCCGAAGCGGGCTTCCCAAGCAATCCGTTGGAGAGTGATTGGAGCGACCCGATAATCATAGAGTTCCCCGAAGAATATTCAACGGACAGTGTTGTTGACAGCATATTGCAGTCAAACACCGCTGACGAGGCACAGATGCTCATCAACCAAACCTTGCAGTCAAGGGGTGTTATGAGCCATTTGAGCGATTCGTTCAATACAAGCGACAAATCATATATGCACTCCGCGCAGAACATCGCTTCGGGATTCGTTTCGGAAGAGCAGACCCCGATAAGCCTCTATCAGAAACTTGCCGATATGCAGACGACAATCAACCAACTTCTTGACATAATTGGCGATTCAACGGGTACTATGGTTGTCACGCTTTCCGATGAGAATGGTAATGTGTACGAGTTGAAAAAAGACACCGTTACGAGAATTTTCGCAGGTTCTTATATCAACGAGGCGAAGAAACTCACAGTCAAGAAAGGTGCTATCATATCAAAGAACTTCAACATCAACATACAGAACACTGCGCAGACGGGATTGCGTTTGCTCGCCCACATTGCGGGAAGCAGGACGGGTATGGTGAAACAGAGCAACCCGTACACGGACGGGGCAAACGGTACAAGGAACTACTATCCGAACAAAGACACATACGATGCGCAGGACACTATGTACAACACGCATTACAGATACGACCTCGTTCCTATCAATGTGTATTCGGAAGACCCGAACATTGTTGACGGCGTTACCTCATCACCGAACTTGTATCAGTCCGCCCAATGCAAAAACCAATTCATAAATGTCCGTTTCTTCGATGTCAGCGGCGACATCAAACTGTATAGACACGAGAGCGGAGACGACAATGCGGTCATTGACAACGACAAGTTTTGGGGCAATGAGTGCGGCGTTACCCTCAACCCGATAGGCAACAACTCAACAGAATCTTTCTTGTGGAATCCTATTGTCGGATTTGACGCAAACGGCAACGCTTCCACTCTGAATAGTGACCCGTCACCACTTTCCGACTTTATGGTTCATATCGAACACCCATACGTTAAGGATAGGGATGCTTGGTTGAGTTACATAAACGAGGTGCTTGGCACGGGTGCTAATGAGCCTATAAGTACGGTTACGGCATTCTCCAACACGCTTAACAAGTATATCTTCAGACTGCCGAAGAACGAGGCTTACACAATATCGAACAATACAGTAAAAAGCACAGTTCTCTCAAAGAGCGCGAAGGCTGCTTTGAAAACGAAGATATACAAGCAGATACCTTACGAGTTTTTCAACTATAATGTGGCTGACGAATCGGCATTGGTTCAGAACAACGCCAACGAGGACACCTATCTCACGCTGACACATAAGATTGGTTATGAGCCAAACGACCAATACCTTGTCGGCAAGGACACTTGCACTTCGTTCTTGTTCTTGAATCCCGCCAACCATACGAGCATACAAGTTGAGGGCGACTCGAAGATGAGTTCAAAGGTCGTTACGGGCGGTTCTGTGATTTCGATACCGCTTACATTCCAATACCGTATGACCGACTATTGGGGAGAAGGCAATATGGGCGGCGGTCGTATTCTCGGAGACGCTAACATTTCAACCGTGAACAAAACCTCTTTGAGCAACATACAGATGGCTAACAGAATCGGTATAGACATTTGGGGCAGCAAGGACACGCCCGTCTCATTCGACATTGAGATATATGCGACATACGGTGATTCTTCATCCAATATCAATCCCGATTCACTTATTCAATACAACGCGGCTACAATGACAACGGCTGTGAACGGTTCGAAGGCTACCAAAAATTTGGTAAAGGGCGTTTCAGAAATTTCACCCGTTGTGCCGCAGACACATAAATAATCGTGACAAGAAAGCACAATGAACATAACAACTGAATATTGCGAAAACATCATATCAAACGGCAGCGGCTTGCTTGACAAGGCGAGCCGTATGCTTGTCCGTACAAACCCGAAACTCTCAACGAATGTCAAGATAATGACAAACGGCGAGAAGATTTGGCTTGAAAGTTACGATGCCGACAAGAACTTGGCTGACAGCAAGTACAAGGCGTTTGTCGTGAGTTCGGACTCGAAGTACAACAAGGATGTTGTTAAATTCTACGGAACGCTTGACACTGTTTCGGCATTCAGACCGTTGCAGCAGTATGACGATTTGTCAGTAAAGGACGTGTTTGATTCGCAGTATGAGACATTCTATCATTGCGGTTGCGAATACGTGAAGTCGCTTGACTATGACGAGCAGTTCGGATTTGTCGCCCCGTTGTGGATTGACGAAAAGATACCCGAATACTTTGTCATATTCAAGGTGGAAGAGCCTTCTTATTTCAATCTCGTTGACAACGGGGAGGATAATTTGAGGGATATGAACTTCAAGACGGACATACTTGACAAATGCACGATAGTAAAGACATTCTCTCTTAAAGAGGATTCCCCGATAGGCAAGTACATAAGGAACTATCGCAATCAAGACAAGTTCCCCGTGTCGCCTCTTTATGCCCGTATGGAAAAGGGCGGTTACATCTCGTTCAACGGCATATCATACAAGACGGGCGAGTTCACCGAAGCGCACGAACACGATTTTGAACGTATGTTTACCAAAGACGAGACCGTTACGGGATTCGACAATTTCATCACGGGCGGATTTGAGCGCAACGGCATAATCTGTGCTAACCTGCTCAATTTGGAGTTTTTGTTTGACGACACAACTTCGGAGGAATACACGATAAACAGATATTTCGGATTGTACTGCAATATGGTCGCTGAAGGCACAGCCGACATTGACTATGCTGGATTGTACGGATGCGGCAATCTGTATTCAAGAAATGTAAAGAACTTCGACCAATACACGGTGTCGAAAGTCACTGCTTCAAACAATGGCGGCGTTTTGATACCCGTTGTTCAGCCGCAGGTGAACCAAGATGAAATACTTGACCTTATCTCACAGATTAACACCGAGAGAATCGCCAATCATCTAACGCCATTGGAGGGCGAAGAGTTGGTTGAAAATGTCGGAAAAATATGCAATATTTCGGACATTTTGTTTCCTACTTGGGACAACATAAGCGCGGCAGACAATCCAAGTGCGGCGGATGTTGACGCAGGCGGTTCGCTTAACGGCTCTGTCCATTGCATTGTTGACAGACTTGGCAACATCCACAGCATAAGCAGGTCTAATTCATATCCAAACGGAATGATTAGACTGACCGACAAGAAAGTTGAGTTGACCGACTTCAACGGTTTTGTCAAGACGAACAGAAGCGTGACCTGCGAGTATGAGGATAAGGCAACTCCGTCACAACTTGTGATAACCATAAACTCGGAAATTGAGGCATACACCCGTTTCACTTTGAAGCACGACAATCTCGGCGACATAGGATATATCGAATGCGGTGTCGTTTATGACGATGAAACGCAGGAGTTCCTTTCCGTTGCGGGTTGGTCTGACTATGATACATTCAGCGGCATAGGCGACTTGTCTGTTGTCGCGCAGGCATTGGCTGATTCGTTCAATGCTGTGTTTGAGAACGAAGGACTGCACGCATACTACTATGCAAACAATGTGGTGATTGAAGCCTGCAATTCTTCCGACACTTATAATTTGTACCATATTGAATGTGAGAACACGACAAGCGTTCCAGTGACTTCTGTTGAAATATCAAACGGGGGTCGTTTCTGCGGGGCTAACGATTACTCACACATCAAGATTATGGAGATGTACTCGAATCTGTTGCAGGTCGGTGAATACCTGCCTACAAGGAGCAAGCGCGGTTATGGAAAGATAATCGCCAAGACGATAGACTTCGAGAAGGCTACCATTGACGGCGACAGACTTGTTTTCAACGAAGGTCTGTACTATGACGTTCTTGTTGACGAGAACAATGTTTTCGTGAACAGAACGAACACGGTTCGCGTGTATGACGAGTTCGACCTTATATACGGAAGACTGTCATTCTTCCCCGTACACGATTTTGACTTTCAAACAACTACACCCGTTACACAATATGGCGACTTTGGCGAGTTGGAGTATGAACGCTGTTATCTTTCAGCGGACGGCAACGACACTTCGGAGGATGCCGAAGAGGAAGCAATGCGGGAGTATTCATTCGAGGTTGACGGCAATACGCTCACCATATATTTTGAAAATGACGATGACACCATTGTCGTTGACATTGACGGATATGATGTGACGCAAGACCCCGATGACCCAGACACATTCATTGTGGAGATGATTATGACGCATTACAACCCGAACTATGTTCCAAGTGGCGAGGATACCAATGTCGAACCCGACTTTGACTTCAGCACACTTACGAGCGATTTGGGTGACGGCTCTGTTTTGCGAAGCGAGTATATGAGGCTGTATGAGAACTTCAGCAACGACTTTATGCTTCTGTCAAAGACTGTGCCTTATATCAACAAGTGGGTTTATCACGACAACGGATTCGATGTTAGGGAACGCAAATACAGACTGAACACCAACCCCGTGTTCGGTATGAACTCGTTTGCGCCCGACCCTTACACATACAACGATGTAAGTACAAACCCCAACTGTTTCGGTTGCGAATGGTATTACATATTCGACAAATTCCCGCACAATGAGCCGTCAAACTTCGACTTTACAAATATGTGGAGTTACATAGGTGATGTATGCCCGATTGACAGCGGTTCTACTGCGGAGGAAACGCTTGAGCGTATGCTGCTTGACACAAAGACAAACTACTTCAATGTGTTCTTTGTCAGAGACCATATTGTTGACACAGCCGATGCCAACAACAAGGCGTTCTACGACACGCTTGACTATGTGAAAAAATATTCCCTCATAGAGAATGGTAGCGATAAGACCATCGCGGAGACATTCTTCCGTGGGGCGAAGATTGAGTTCTTGCAGAAAACCGACTATTCGGCGAAGATTGACAACAACATAAACACAATCAAAATCAAGTCCGACAATATGCTCAACGGATACAAGTTCACGTCAGTGATTGTTCCGATAGAGACGGACGGTGTTTTGGAGAATCCAAGGATTCGTGTCATAAGAAACGATGTGTTCAAATTCATCGTTATGGTGATATTCGTTGTCCGCAAGTACAAGGATGTATTGAATAGCGGTGAAAACAGCATACCGCAGTTCAATGCGGGCGACTTGACACGCTATCTGCTTTACAACCCGCAGAAAGTTCTTAATCCCGAAGCATACGGATTTGACAGCGATGACGATGCTTTGAGCGAGAATGGCATTTATGGCGGTGAGAGACGCATAACGGTTGGCGGTCGTGGAAAGGTTGTGAGCATAACGATAAACTCTCCGCACAAATTGAAAGGTGACGGAACGAACTTTATAAATGATTTTTCCGATGACAGCAGGGTTATGATTGTTGTCAAGGATTATTATGATGCAACACGTTTCAACATATTGAAACCAACGAATGTTGAGGACAACTGCAATATGGTGGTTGAGGAAATATTCGACAAGATTCAGATGTCGAATACACAGCAGTATGCGCAGTACGCGAAGTATGTGTCGTTGGTTGATTATCTGACCCAAACCCTGCATTGGCAGCACTCGGACAATCTTTCAATATCCTCAAACGGATTCGAGTATTGCATTGGTTACTGTGACGCTACTGTGTTTGCCGACTACTACAATTCCTGCGATTTCTTCAACATTGTGAACAATGTGAACTACACGCAGAAGGACGATGTTGTGTATATCCACGTTGACCAAAACGGGGTTGTTCGCAGAAGCGACAACAATGAGTACACATACGCATTGCGGTTCGTTATGCCCGCAGACAACGCCAAGTACGAGTACCTTGACTTCAGTTTTGACGGAGAGATTGTGTCGTATTTCGACAATCCGAAGTACGCATTCCGTATGCACAGATACGGCGGTTGGTTCGAGCCTCTTACCAAACCCGTCATTTATTTCAAAGACCCGTTTGTCAAAGACGCTTTCAATGACCCGTACAATGAGAATCCCTGCGCGATAACCGTGACTGACACCGAGTATCTTTACAAGAAACTGTCATTGCTGACAACACGTTATCTCAACACGGCATTCGCATACAACTACAAGGGATTCGGTATGGTGAAACAGTTGGCATACCATAGGGTGAACGACACGAACAATAACCCGTTCAAGTTGAAAGACGGAGACAAACCGCTGTACCCCGTGTCAAACAAGTTCGCCGTAGGATATAGGGATGTCAATGTGTTCAACTCGTCTTGGGATTTGTGGTATTTTGTGAAAACAAACACCAATACGGACGAGCAGTTGGTACACGGAACTTGCAGTATGCTTGAAAAATTCGCTATGCTCGGTTCTAAATGTATGACATTGCCCGACACGTTGAAGATAGAGGACTTCACGATAACCGACTTGGTTGACGAGAATTACAAGTCTGACATTGAGCATACGGTGTTCCGTTCAGAAAAAAGCGGAAGCGTGAGTTATGTCATTATGGTTGAACGCAGGTTAAAGGCATATCTTCACGGAATATTGAAGGACTACTTCGCCCGCTATGTATTGGAATCCTGCTCATACGGCGACAGAGAAAGCATTGACGATGACATAGACAGATACATTGAGCAGAACATAATACCTCTGTATATGTTCGACCATTTCGACTTGTATGTCAAGAAAACCCCAAATGGACTGAAACGCGAGATGAAATACGACTATGTTGGTTCGAGCGATGCGGTCAAACTGATAAACGGACTTCGCCCCGACAACTCATTCGGTTTGAGTGTTGTTGATTACAGCGAGTTCGACAAGAAGATTGTGCTTAATACAAAAGAGCAATATACCTACGAAATGGCGTTTACTCTTTATTTGAAGAAACGCTAATCCTATAACATATTATGGCTATGAACGGATTTGGAATGTTTGTCGCGCTTATTGTCGCAGTGCTTTGCTTTTTCGCAAGTATGGACGATGATGACAACAGCGGGCAGGCTACTTCTTTTTAAGGTGCTTGACTATCTTGACGACAGCAACGCAAACGCCGACAGTTATGACGCAGGCTACCATTGCAATCAGAACGGCAGTCCAACTGTAACATAGGAAATAAGTGACGACTGCTATTATGGCGATGATAATCAAGAACGCAATTATGCCGAGAGTAATCATATAAATAGTAATATTCTGCTTTATTTATCGGAACGCATTTATAACTTATATATAACAAAAACTATGAAAAATAAGAAAATGAAAATATTGAGTTGTTCCGTGTTCGGCGCACTCTATTTGTTGGTGAGCGTAATCAGTTTGATTTGCTCAACGTATTTTTTCAAACTCGCCCACACGGGCATTATGAGTTGGGCTTTGGCAATCGGCTTCGAGTTGGGTGCTATGAGTTGCCTTCTCTCCACAATGGTATTGCCGAGAAACAAGCAGGGTCTTGTTTGGGTTATGTTCGTCATACTTACGCTGTTTCAGTGTATGGGTAATATGTATGCTGCATACGTGAGCCTTGAAAACTATATGGATTGGATTGATATGTTCGGTCTGAACGATATGGAGGAAATCTCGCAGAAGCGTGTTCTCGCAGCCATATCGGGTATAATCCTGCCTCTCGTTGCATTGGGCTTCATCAGAATAATGGCTGATATGCTGCAAAGCAACACGGAAGAATCCGAACAGCCGCTGCAAATTGAAGCACCCGCTGTCGGGGACACTTCAATCCAAGAGGAAATCCCCGTCAAAGAGGAAACCGAAAAGGTTGAGGAAAAAGTTGAAACAGAACCAGAACCCGCCAAAGAAGAGGAATCAAAAAAATAGAGCCGCTGATTGAACAACCCGTGGCAGTCAGCGGTGGTCGGCAAGCGGGGGATGAGGTTGCGGAGAAAACCGAAGTTGAATCGGTCTCCGAACCCGTTGTTGAGGAAGTGAAACCCATTGCTACTGAAACGCCTAAACCCGTTGAATCCCCGAAAGAGGAGGTCAAGAAAGAGGTAAAGAAAGAGGTCAAGAAAGAGGTGAAGCAAGAGGTGAAGCCTGCCCCAAAGAAAGAACTGACCAAACCCGTCAAAAAAGGTGACGATGAGTTCGTTACACCTGCGGAACGCAAGATGCTTACGGGCGGAAGCACATTTTGGAAACACGCATAATAAACCGAATATGATAACGAAATTGGTGAACGTGAAACTTAAAAAGAGCCTTGCCGAAAGAATCAAGGATTTCATTTGCAGGGTACACGAATATTGGAGGAAGTTCGAACAGTCGCTTATTGACTACATAATGTCTTAATATGGGCGGTTTCGTGTATCTGATATGTGACCCCGCGACCGATACATACAAGATAGGTCGCACAAAGAACAGCGTGGAAAAGCGTCTGAAGCAGATACAGACGGGCTGCTCCACGGAACTTTTCATTGTCAATTACTATTACACGCAATACCCGAACCAACTTGAACAGATGCTTCACCGCAGGTTCAAGAACAAGCAGCAACTCAACGAATGGTTCAGACTTGAATCGGACGACATAATTGGGTTCACGGATATTTGTGAGCATACAAACAACATTATCAAGGCTTTACATACCGAAACGGAAATTTATTAAAAAATTTTGCGCGTTTCGGATTTTTTTATTATATTATCACAGAAGGCTGTGTTGAAAGAAGCGGGCAGCAATTATGAACGAATTGCCAAAATTTGAAAGAACAACTTCTTGTTTGCAGTCTTTTAATAGGATTATTAACCCTTAAATTGATATAATATGGAAGATTTAGGAGCAACTGAAATGATGTCAAAGACAGAACCTATTGTCTGTGAAAAGTGTGGTTGTGACCGCTTTGTTCAAGTGACGCTTTTGAGAAAGGTGTCTCGTTTTGTAATCGGTGCGTCAGAAGACGGCGTTATTCCAATCCCCACATTCTCCTGCCAAAAGTGCGGACACGTGAACGAGGAGTTCCTGCCGAAAGGCTTGTCCAAGGTGGAAAAGAAGGAGGAAACACCGAAATCAAGTATCATAATGCCTTAATCCCGTTACGCTATGTTATACGGTCTTGACGACATAACGCTCATTCCCGCGAAGATAACGGACATTGATTCTCGTGCGGAGTGCGACCCGTTCTATCACGACTATAACGACAAGGGCATATTCGGCAAGCATCTTCCGTTGCTTGCCGCCCCTATGAGTTCCGTGATTGACGAAAACAACTTCAACAAGTTCACCAACTGTGGTATCAATGCCGTTGTTCCGAGAAGCGTTGATATTGAAAAACGCATTTCATTATGCAAGCACACATTCTGCGCATTCGGCTTGGACGAAATCAAAACGCATTTCATTGACGATACACCGCTCGGATTCGGCAAGATGAGCGGGTTTCTCAATATGTATGTCTGCATAGACGTTGCCAACGGGCATATGCTGCGTGTGTATTCCGCTTGCAGGAAACTGAAAGACAAGTACAAAGACGGCATTTCCATAATGACGGGTAACATTGCCAATCCCGACACATACGCATATATTTGCGACCGATATGAAGGTGCTGTTGATTATATTCGTGTTGGAATCGGTGGCGGTTCTTGCTGCACAACATCAGCCAACGCCGCAATTCACTATCCTATGGCTTCCCTCATTGAAGGCTGTTATACAGTAAGGGTTGACCGTGGAAACAATAATGTGGTATGCCCGTATATAGTTGCTGACGGCGGCTTTGATTCGTTTGACAAAATCATCAAGGCTCTCGCCCTCGGTGCTGACTATGTTATGCTCGGATATGTCCTTGCGAAGTCGGAGGAGGCTTGCGGCAAAATTATTAGCGAGGAATATGTTGACGGTTGGCGCAGATTCCGCTATTACTACGGTATGTCAACGAAGAAAGCGCAAAAGGAAATGGGCAAGGGGGAACTGAAAACTGCGGAAGGCATTGAACGCAAAGTCAATATCGAATACCCGATAGCGAAATGGGTTGAGAACTTCACGTCATACCTGCGTTCCGCTATGTCCTATATGGATGCCCGCAGCATTCTTGACTTCATTGGCAGCGTGTGCTACGACAAAATATCGCCAAACGCATTCAAATCATTTTACAAATAACAATCATTAAAAATTTTAAGCAATGTTTACATTATTAGTTATTGGAATCATTTTCATTGTGGCGGTTGCAGCAAGCATTCTCATTTCAAATTATTGCGACACGCACGAACACCGCTCTTGGCTTGAAGGTGTGATTGTGATGACCTTTATGGTGACGGTTATTTCGTTTGTTTGTCTTGTGTTCGCCGTAATATCCCTTGCAGGTGTCAAGAACGATTTTGAATTGTGCAAGGAGAAATACGCAAATGCCGAGAGAATTGTCGAACAGACTTCACAAGGCAACGATACAATCCCGTTCTATGAGGTTGACGACATTGTGTTGGAGACGAACAATATGATTTCCGAACATAAGGTTATGTGCAACGACAAGTGGCGCGACCTTTGGCACTCCGAGGAAGTAGGCAGTCTCACACCCCTTACATTGGACGGCAAATAGTGTTGATAACTTTGTTGATAACTTTTTCTGAAAAAAGTGTTGAGCGTATAAAAAATTTTGTATTTTTGCAGCGTCAATCAATCAGTAATAATCAAAAATAAAAAGTTATGTACACGGTTATTTTAATTTCGGTTTTAACAGTAGTATTGTTTATCGCAGGTGTTGTTTTTAGTCAAAAGGACAAATTTTACAGTGCGAATTGGCCAGATGCGATGGCGGGTGTGTCATTAGCCCTTGCGGTTTTCGGGGCTTGTATGTTGATTATCATAGGAATCTCTTTAATCGGCAAGAAGTCGGATTTCGAGTTGTGCAAGGAAAAATACAATATCACAGTCGAACTTGTCGAATCGTACTATGAGGGTGAGACTGAAACCGACAAAGGCGTGTTCGAGTATGACCTGCGCAAAATGATTGTCGCCACCAACACTATGATTGCGGAGCATAGGGTTTATTCAAAGAACAAGTGGCTGAACCTTTGGTACTCCGAGGAAGTCGGCAGTTTGAAGCCGATTTCGTATGAAACTCTGAAAAAATAACAACTATGAAGAAATATGACGATACTGAAATAAGGAAAGTCAACGCCGAGTTGGAGGAGAAGTTTTCCAAGGAGCGCGACCAATGGCAGGAGTGGATTACAGAACTGCTTGATATGATTAAGCACGACAGCCAACTCACCGACTGTATGGTCAAGGGTCTTTCCTACCGTCAGAAAATCATTGAGAAGGTAGCCTATTACCGTCAGTCGCTCTACAAGCAGAAGTCGAAGTATGACGTGGTTCGAGCCGACAGATACAAACAGTACACGGTTGAGGGCGACATAAAGTTCAATGCAACCGAAAAGAACGATGCCGTTACAGCGGACTTGACAGCCTCTCTGTACCGACTGAACTTGATTCAGAACCAAATTGACTACCTCAACGAAACAAACCAAACTCTCACGAGTTTGCAGTATGCGATTAAGAACAAGATTGTAATTCTCACTGAACAAATTATGTAGTATGAGAACTGAAGAAAAAAACGGAATCACCCATTACTATTTCTACCGAGAGGATTTGGAGAAAAAGACGACCCTCGAACTCATTTCGATTTTGAGAAGTCTTCGCCGAACCATTTGGAACACCGAGTGGGATGACATTGAGGAAGATTCCTTGAAGAATATGGAAGGCACTATGGTGGAGTTCAAGCGCGGGGACAATTTCCGCAACTACGCGGTGCTTTGGATTGTCAAGGACATTCTCGCCAACAGACCCCACATCAACAAATCAAAGCAGGAACGCAAGGCTATCCGCCAACAGAGTGCGAAACTGCATAAGAGAATTTAGTTTGCGTGGTTTCGGAAATTTTTATTATATTATAACGAAAATGGTCGGCATTGCCGCCAAGTAATAAACCCAATTTAATAATCAAAAATAACAAAGTTATGTTTGAAAATTTGCAAAACACATTCAACGGAATGTTTGGTAAGGTAGCACCAGGTATGTGCCGCATTACTATGAACGGTAACATCGCTGTCAAAACGAGCGATGGTTACAAGTCCTACAACGTGGAACAGAAGCGTCTGACCAATGTCAACAGTTTCTGCTTCAACATCGGTGACGAGATGTTCTTCGTCATTCCCACCAACAAGGTGCAGGTCGGCGACATTATTCTCGTCAAGGGCAAACCCAAATGCGTTGTGAGCGCAACGAAGGAATGCATCAATGTCATTGACTACGAGAGTTCCGAAATGCGCCAAGTCATTCCCGAAAGACACGTCTTTATGGGCAGCACCTACTTCTATGGCAAGATTGTCTCTATGTTCGGCAACTCCTTCAAGAAAGGCAAAGGTCTCGGAAATGTTATGAAAATGATGATGATGAGCCAGTTGATGGGCGGCGGCAACAGCAACAACGCCAACCCCTTCGGACAAATGATGGCAATGTCTATGTTTATGGGCGGCAAGAACGATAACCCGTTTGAGGGTATGTTCGACTTCAACCTTGACGTGGACGATGACGATGACGATGACGACAATGACGGTGACGAGACCGAGACCGTTCCCGCTGCCGCCCCTGCGAAAAAGTCAAGAAAAACCAAAAAAGTTGAGGAGGAGTAGTTATGGGAAGCGGCAGTTGGACACCCTCATCTTATGCGTCATACTCTGTTGCCAACAAAAAGAGTTATGATGCCTCAACGCACCGCGTTAGCGGTCAAGTTTTCCACAAGTCCTCTTTGGACGATTCTCTCAATCCGAGACTGTTCAGCATCCGTGAGTGCGTGAACTCCGAGGAACACCCCAACACTATCCCGATTATCCTCGCTCTTGACGTGACGGGTTCTATGGGTCGTTCCTGCAAGGAAACCGCCGAGGCACTTGGTGTCATTATGACGGACTTGTATAAAAAGTACAAGGACATTGAGTTCTGCATTATGGGTATCGGCGATTTGGCTTATGACGAAGCACCAATTCAAATGAGCCAATTCGAGAGCGATGTCCGAATCGCGGAGGCGTTGGACAAAATCTTTATGGAACACGGCGGGGGCGGCAACGCCTACGAAAGTTACACCGCCGCGTGGTATATGGGTCTGCGCCGCACCTCCCTTGACCGTATCACGAAGAACGGCAAGAAAGGTATCATCATCACTATGGGTGACGAACCTCTAAACCCCTATCTTCCCAAGGACGAGTTGAACTACGCCATCAAGGGCAGCGAGCAGGGCGACATTGACACGAAGCAACTCTACAAGGAGGCTTCCGAGAAATTCGACATCTACCACATCGCCGTCAAGGATGACCACAACTGTTACGGTCGTTATGCCGACAGAATCAAAGAATCCTTTGGCGAATACCTCGGACAGAGATTGAAAATCTCTACTGTGAACGAACTCTCAAACACCATTACGGAGTGCATTGACGACTCCCTCGCCGCTGAAGGCGTTATGCCCGAACAGCCCGCCAATATGGTGAACGAGAACGGTGACATCCAATGGTAAAAATCTGAAAGTATGAATACAGCGAGAATAATAGTCGGTGCGAACTACGGTGACGAAGGCAAAGGCACAGTTACCGCGCATTACGCGAAACATTCAGCCAACGCTCTGAACATTCTGACAAACGGAGGCGCACAGCGAGGACACTCCATTGTCAGCGAACACGGAAGCCATACATTCCAACATTTCGGTTCGGGGACTTATTACGGCGCGGCGAACTATTATTCTCGCTTTTTCATTCTCAACCCTATGCAGTTTGCAAAGGAGTACGAAGCACTTGTTGTCAAGCCTTCAGTAATCTATCGGCACGAGGACTGCCGTTGGACTACGCCATACGATATGATGGCTAACGCCATTACGGAGGAATTGCAGAAGAGACACGCCTCCTGCGGTATGGGTATTTGGAACACGATAAAACGTTATCGTGAGACGGGTACAAGGTCTTTTGACAGTTTTTGTGACCTGCCCGTCCGTATGCAAATCGAAGAAATGTATATGGTCAAGGTGTATTATGAGAGAAAGATTACGATACCCGAACTGTGGAAGCACGTTTGGGATTCGCAAACCCTCATAGCGAACTTCCTTTATGACTGCAAGTTTATGCGCGAGCATACCACCCCGAACAAAGACAAAGACGTGGGTATGCTTGCGGGAATCTACAAAGACCTTATCTTCGAGAACGGGCAGGGCCTCCTGCTTTGCGACACGGGTAAGGACACTGCTGACACCACGCCGTCAGATACGGGTTTGAAAAACGCAATCTCAATACTCAAAGATATGGGGGTTATGGACGAGAATGGCAAAGCCGTTGGCGATTCAATTATCACGGCGCATTACGTTACCCGCCCGTATCTGACACGGCACGGTGACGGCGGTATGGAAAACGAATCAAAAAGAGCCATTATTTCAGATGGCGTTGCGGAAGACCGCACTAACCATTACAACCAATACCAAGGAATTTTCCGTTACGGAAAACTTGACATTGGCAGTCTCAAAGAAAGGATTGAGGCTAACGCGGGAATTATCCCATACGAAATCGAACTGACCCATTGTGACGAAATGGATAGGGTGGGTGAGTTCAAGCAAATGTTCGATACGATAAACGTATATGACAAACCCGAAATTGAGTAAAATGTACAAGAGAAAAATAACGGGCGGTGTTGCGAGAATAGCGATTGAACGCGCCCGACAAATGGAAAGCGAGCATTGGACTGCCGAACACGATGACGAACACATACGCGGCGAACTCGCTATGGCTGCTGTGTGTTATGCCAACCCATCGCACACCAAAGAACTGCCCGCATTGTTCCCGTTTGACGAATGTTGGTGGAAGCCTACGCCAAATGACAGAATCAAGGAACTCACAAAAGCGGGTGCTTTGATTGCTGCGGAGATTGACAGACTTCTGCGTGCCGAGTGTGAGGAAAAAGGCATATTCAGCGTCATTGATGTTTTGCCGAATGACGGCGAGCGTGTGCTTGTTTGGAACAATATGTGTTCGAGATGGCACATTCTGACATACAACAAGCCAGGTCAGTGTTGGAATACGGAGGACGATTCCAATTGGGCTTACGGCTTGGACGAATTGGTTGAGGGAACGGATGTTCTCGCCATTGAGTATTGGAAACCGCTTCCGCAAAAAATACGATAATATGGATTGGATTAGCGTAAAAGAAAGAATGCCGAATGACGGCGAGCGTGTTCTTGTTTGGAACAACAAGCAAGGTGAACCCACATTGCAGGTTTACAACAAGGATTACGAATGTTGGGACACCGAGGATGGTGACGATTTTGATTTTCAAGTCGGTGCTGTTTGCGGCAACGGTGAGAAAATTGTGGAATATTGGATGCCCCTTCCCGAAAAGCCAAACAAACAGTAATATGAAACACGAGATTGAAGTTCAGTTTGAGGTGGGCGACACCGTATGGCACAAGAACCTTGTTACCAACGAGGCAATTCAGACCAAGATACGGTTCTACCAAGCAATGATAATGTCTGACGGCAGCAAGTGCGTGTTGTATCACACGGAGGACGAAGCCCCGATAGTGAATATCATAGGAAAGCCCCGCAACACAAACGTGTTTGCCACCAAGGAAGAATGTGATTCATACCCGCCTTATGACCAATCACAAGATTAGACTATGTTCACGAAAGAAGAGCGTTCAACATTCCCTTATTGGTTCGCGCATTGGTGCGCGTTCAATATGACTGCACTCAACCTGCGGTGTTGGAAATTCAGATTCCTTTTCCACGATATGCTGAAGCCGTGGATGAAATTGATTTTCCCGTACAAGACCGTGCAGTCGTTTCATAGAAAGCATTCCCGCCATCACGCGGAATACGAGGGTCGCCGACCCGATTATCTCGGTATGGTGATTGATTGGGAGTGTTCGAGATTCACAAAAGTTGCGGCAGGTCTGACCGCCCGTGAGAAAATGGAGACCTACAAGGAGAAAGACCCCGTGCTATACAAAAGGCTCAAAGAGAATTTCGAGCCGATACTTATACAGTTGGGACTATAAAAAAACCGCAAAATTTGCGGTTCGAGATACAAAAACGGTGTGACCGTTGATTGTGGCTTGTTGTTAATATTGGTTTGAAAAGGAGGCGTTCAGCCTCCTTTCGTTTTATCAAATTAGATTTTTATTCCCAAGTAGGTGCAGATTGCGGTTGTCACAATCTTGCTGTTGAGCAGTTGGTAGAGCGGACCAGTAGTAATGCCGAGAGCCTTGCAAATCGCGTTGCCGATTTTGTCGCCGACCGCGATTCCCGTGATACCGCCGAGGATACCACCGATAAGACCTTCGTTTTGAACCTCACCCATTTTTGCTTCGATTCCTGCCACATCGGAAATGTTCTCACCGTTGTTAAGGCTTTCAGCGAGGAACTTGATTTCTTTGTCAGACAATGACATTCTCTTTTCGTAAAGAGCGGTGAAAAGTTCGATTGCTTTCTTTTCGTTTGCAGCATCGTTCTGCAAGTCGTAGTATGTTTTTACGTTTTCCATATTGCTTATTATTTTCTTTATTTATGAGTTATATATGTTACTTATAATATTCTATAACCACACCGTTATCCATAAGGCAATAGTCGTCATTGACTTCTTTCGGGTCAATCTTGCTGAAATCATATCCGAGTGAAACGAGTGTGTCGTATGAAAGGTCTCCGCAATCTTCAGCATCTTCAAGGTATTCGGTGATTTCATCGTCTTCGCCGTCATAGTTGTCTTTCAGAAAGTTCACGAGCCAAGATTGTGCGCCGAAGTTCATTATGAGGTCTTGCACAAATACATCAACATTATCATACGAATGGCATATACCGTGGTCGAAATACTCGTTGTTTGATGGATAATCGTCAACAATGTCCTTTGCTGTTTTTTCCGAAACCCCGCATTCTCTTGCTATGATTTTGATTTCGTCTCTTTTTACTTTCTCAATCAGTTTTTCGTTTCTTTTTGACAAAAGGGTTTTCACTATGGAATAATTCATTTCGTCAGAGACCTTGCCTTTGAATGCGTTGAACTGTTCTTCAGACAGCACGGTTTCATAATCCGAATATTTTGCATCCTCGTCATCATCGTCAAGCGACATAAGGAAATTCGCGCCCTCTATTTTTATTTCACCTTCACGGTTTGTGTCGCATCTTCCGTTTTCTATTCTCACATATTTTACAGCGTCTCTGTCGGGTTTTGCGATGTTTTTGAACGCAAACACATATCCTATGTATGAATCATAATAGGATTTTGGTTTGTCGCAGTCACCGATATTCTTCAACTTTTCCTTTGATATGGGTTGAATGTTCAGTTTCTCGTTTATGTATTCGGAGGAATTTAATATTTTCATTGCCAAAAATCTTGTACTGTATATTTATAACGGGCTGTTTGCCTTATGTTCTGTTGTATATTTGTACCGTATAGAAAAATCTAATAAAAATTGTAATTATTAGTCCTTCTTTCTTGCTTCAACCTGCCACTACTTTTTAGGTTCATTTCTGAACGGTCATCCATAGTCGGGCAGTCCGCAAGCGTGAATTCGGTGCTACGGACACCTATTGTTTTCAAGCCTTCACTCAAGATGTTCATTGCTGCGTTTATATCTCTGTCGTGGTGTTCACCACACATCGGGCAAGTCCATTCACGGTTGCTCAAAGTCAAGTCTTTATTGATGTAACCACACTTGTGACAAGTCTTACTGCTCGGATAGAAGCGGTCAACGAATACAACTTGTTTGCCATTCAACAACGCCTTGTCCGTCAGAACTTGTCTGAACCTATACAAGCCGATTTCTTGGATTGCTTTTGCAAGTTTGTGGTTCTTCAACATTCCCTGCACGTTTAAGTCTTCCATACAAACCAAGTCGTAATCTTTAAGCAGACAATTCACGACATAGTAAATATATGCTTCCTTTCGGTTAGTCAATCGTTCAAACGCCTTCGCGAGTCTGATGCGCTGTTTGTTTCGGTTGTTCGAGCCTTTAACTTTCCTTGACAGTTGCTTTTGCAGTCTATTAACCTTTTGTTCCTGCTTCTTAAAGAAATGCTTGTTCTCAAAGACTTCACCATCGGATGTTATTACGAAGTCCTTTACACCGAGGTCTATGCCAACGCATTGATTGGTGTGTTTGAACTTTTGAAGTTCTTCCTGCGGGATATCAACAAGGATAGATAAGAAGTAGTTGCCGCTCTTGGTTCTCGAAACGGTGGCACTCCTTATCTTGTCCTTATAATCTTGAAGTCGTTTGAAATACAAGTCCGAACATCTGAAACGGATGTCCTTCAAATCTTGTGTGAGTGTTATCTTTCTTTCATTGAACGTGTTACGTTTGGAAATCGCTTCTGACGGGAACAACGCTGACTGCTTGTCTTTCTTTGACTTGAACTTCGGGAATCCGTTGTGCTGCTTGAAAAACTTTGAATAAGCGTCAAGCATCTGACGGATTGATTGCTTCATCACCTTTGTGTTCTGTTCCTGCAACCAAGCATAGTTCTCGTCTTTTAACAATGTTCCGTGAAACCACTTGGACAGTTCGGTCAATCCAAGATTGTTACCGTTTTCGTTGTATTCCTTTTGTTTTCGGTCAAGGCATTGGTTATAGACGAAGCGGTAGCAGCCAAGCACTTGTTTTAGTCTTGATTGCTGTTCCTTGTTCGGATATAACCTCACCTTGATTCCTCGCAACATATTCAATAATAGAATGTTCAATTAAAAAAGAGGCATTAAACTTGCGGCAGTGATGTGGAGAGTACCGACAAGGATAAAACCTCTGTATATATCTTATTCTATTTTGAAACGACTCTCCACTTTCGTTTCATTTTATTTATAAATAGTCTTAAACTACAATATATTTATACGAGTTTGTTTTTATAAGTTTTTTGTAGATTTTATTAGATTTTTAAGGAACTGTTATGTACCCAAAATCCGTAGAACCGCTTCTCATAAATGGGTCGTTGACATATATGGTGTTGAAATCCGACATTGATATATAATAGTATTCTCGGTATATGGTTTCACCTTTATTTTCTCGTTTGCATACAACAACGTCACCCGTTTTGAGTTTATCTTTCCAACCCAATCCTTCTTGTATTCGGACAAGGGAAGTTCTTTTCAGTCTATCTTTGGTTATAGGCTGAATGTTCAGTTTCTCGTTTATATATTCCGATGAGGTCGCTATTTTCATATTAGTATAATTTGAATTTTCCACCGATTCTCTTCGGTTTGCTTTTTGTTGATTTAAGCGATAGGTTGTTCGTGCAGTCGAAGTCCTTGCCCACTTTTTGCGGTGCGCCCACAAGGGATTTGAGTTCGTTGAACGAGCAGATGAATGAACCGCCCACTGCTCTCGGAGAGCCTTTCAAGTCTGATAAGTTGTTTCCCGAACAGTCGAATGTTCCGCCGACATATTGCGGTGCGCCTTCAAGGGTTACGAGGTTGTTGTCGCAGCAACTGAACACGTGTTTCACTTTTTGGGGTGCGCCTTTCAAATCAGTCAGACTGCATCCCTTGCAATAGAAGTTGCCGTTGATTTCACTTGGTGCGCCGACAAGCGAGGTTAGTGCCTTGCAGTTTGAACAGTTGAAGTTGCTTCCGACTTTCTTTGGCACACCTTCGAGTGATTCAAGCATAGGGTTGTTTTCGCAGCGAAACTCATATCCTACTTTTTTCGGTGCGCCTTTCAGCGATTTGAGATTTTTGTTGTCTGCGAAGAAGTTGCCCTTGACATAGCCGAAGTTTATCTTGAACCCGTCACCGTCTTTTGCTATGATTTTATTGTCTATGAAAACGGAATGTTCCGAATCGTAGCATTTTGTAATCGGGTTGTATGTTAGTTTCTGTTTGGCGATGAACTCTTTTGCTTGCTCATCGGTCAGTCCCGCGTCCTCGTATTCCTTGTGTATGTATTTGCCGAGCCGTTCCTTTGAGACGGGTTCTATCTCCAATTTCTCGCCTATGTATTCGTCTGCTTTGAGAATCTTCATAATGGTGCATTATTTTAATTCTTGTCGTCTATTATTGCGATTTTGACCCAAGACGGTTTCTCTTTTGGTAAAATGAGATTCGGGTTTCCGCTGCACAAAAATATTCTGTCAACTTTCTGTGGTGCGCCTTCAAGCGTTATGAGTTTGTTATATCTGCAATCAAAATCGCCTTTTATTTTCTGTGGTGCGCCATTGAGTGATGTCAGCAAGTTGTTGTTGCAGTGGAAAGAACCAGTTTTCTTCGGTGCGCCTTCGAGTGACGATATGTAATTGTTGTCGCAACGAAAACTTGCACCCACTTTATGCGGTGCGCCTTTTAGACTTGTAAGTTTGTTGTTTGAACAATCAAAGTGTCTGTTCACTATATATGGTGCGCCTTCAAGGGATGTGAGTTCGTTATTTTTACATACATAGTTCTGTTCCACCGTATATGGGGAATGCTTCAGTGATGTTAATTTGTTATTGCTACAAATAAAATATTCGCCAATTTCGTTTGGCGCATATTCAAGTGTGGTGAGTTTATTGTTACTGCAATCGAAGCCACCACCGACTTTTATGGGTGCGCCTTTTAATGATGTTAGTTTGTTGTTATTGCAATTAAAATATCCGCTAACAATTTTCGGTGCGCCCTCAAGTGTGGTGAGTTCATTTTTGGCACAATCAAAATCCCCGTTGATTATTCCAAATTTTATTTTAAGTTTTCCGTCTTTTACAATTCGTTTGTCAACGGATACGGCACAATTTGCGTCATAGCAAATGGTGGCATTGTTGAAAACGAGTTTGTATTCTTTTATGTATGATGCTGTATCGAAGTCTATTATTTTTGATTCGGCGTGTTTTTTAAGTGTTTCTTTTGATATAGGTTTGATGTTTAGTTTTTCATCTACCCGTTTTTTGCGTTTGGCTTTATTTGTTTGGCTTGTACACGTGTTCTCTTTTTTTGTTTGTTCTATTCTGTCTTTGACATAACTGTCGAAGTCCATTACGCTGCCCTCGAATCTTCTTATTTTTTCTAATCTGCCATCCATTTTTTCGTACTTTTTATTATTTATATGTATGGCTTATATATAAGCACTTTGGCGGATTTGAAAAAAGTCTGATTTTGACTTTTATAAATATATAAATGTAAAAACGAAAACTATGGCAATCAGAGTAACCGAGGTACTTGGTACGGACAGTATGAACAATTCCCGTATCACGATAAATAACAACTTCAAGACGTTGGCTGATGCAATCAACAAGATTGACAAAGCCCTGCACAGCAGTATTGATATGGGTACTGTTTCGGCGGAATCGTTGAGTGCGCAGACTTTGCATTTGGGCGATGTCTCGCTTAATGCAGAGCAGTTACAGCAACTGCTTGCGCTCATACCTTCAGCGCAAACTCCTGCAACCGAAGAAGTTACACCGTAGTTGAAAATTTTTTCATTTTTTTTCAAACAAAAATCGTTTGGATTTATTATATGATATTGTAGTTAGAAATTATAACAAGCGCGTTAGTTATTATATTTAGTTATTTTTAATCTTAAAAAATTTTAGAAGTTATGAATTTTGACGAATTATTGAGTATGGACGACAATGTGTCCGTAGAAGACGTTTCAACAGAACCCGTTAGAAACAAGGTCATTGACCCGAACCTTTACACAATCAACCTTGCCGATGCCAAGGACGGCGTTTACAAAGCAAGGGTAAGATTCCTTCCCAACCCCGTTGATGTAAAGAAATCCATTCTCGCAAAGTACACCTATTGGCTTACCGATGCAAACGGTGAGAACGGTATCTATGTTGACGACCCAAGCACCATCGGAGAGAAATCCCCAATCGGCGACTTGTATTGGAAACTGAAAAAGTCCACCAATGTCGTTGACCAAAACCTTGCTGAAGAATATCTCAACAGAAATCGCCAATACTTCTCTCTCGTTCAAATTATCAAGGACGAACAACACCCCGACCTTGTTGGTCAAGTCAAGGTGTTCAGATACGGTATCAAAGTCAAGGAAAAAATTGATGCCGAGTTCACAGACGAGGACGGCGGAAATCCGTTCAACATTATGTCGGGTCGCGAGTTCAAGATTGAGGTCAAGAAATCGGGCGGCTATCAGAACTATGACGCTTGCAAATTTGCAGGCAGCAAAGAGCCTATCACCATTGACGGCAAGAAACTCGGCAAGACCTCCGCTGATATGAAGCGTCTTGAAGCGTTGTACGAGGATGCACCAAGTCTTGACGACTACAACTTCAAGCCTTGGAGTGCCGAACTCACCGAACAAGTCTATGAACGTCTGCGTACATTCGGCAAGACGGGCGGCGCAATCGGCGGCACAAAGCACAACGCCCCGAAGTCTGCTGTTGAGGCTGCAATGGCACAAGAGAAAGAACCCGAAGTTGATGTTGACGAAGACGATGGCGGCGGCAGAGACGAGGATGAAATCCCTTACAGCGACAGCGGCGATGACGATGACTTGCTTGCAGGAATTGACATTTAATAAATAGTCCAAAGCACCCGACTTGTTCGGGTGCTTTTAACCCCTTAAAAAATTTAATATGAGCGAAAACACTGAATTGAAAGAAAAACAAGAGGTTATGGTTGCCGAAAACGAAGTGACCGAACAAGAAAACAAGTCTGTTGAAAACAACGAGGAAGTGACCGCCCCAAGAGAAGGCGAGGGTGAAGAACTCTCGCAAACCAATGAGGGTGTCAACGAACACGAGGAATCTCCCGCCGAGAACGGTAAGGAATTACTTCCACTTCCGAAGAAAAGTGAACTGCTCAACGAACAAATCGCGTTGGAGAAACAGTACGATTCCGAATCAGCCGCTATGCTTGAAGAGACCTATAACGTCAAATTCGGCACAAAGGGCGCATTCGACAAAATGATGAAATACCTCGAACACGATGTGGAGTTCGACCACGGCACAGCAACGGGTCTTATCCTGCTCTATGCCAATATGAGGCAGCAAAAGCAATTCACCCGTGAAAAAGATTGGAACGGCGAGGTTCAGTTGAAAACTTCAAGTTGCCTTATGCTGTGGAAGTTCTTGATGGGTCACAAGGGTCACGGATTCTTCGAGGCAAAGGCTTTCTTGGAGACAATCCAAGTTGTCGGTCAAGACATTTCAAAGGCTATCAACACCATCAATGAGAAGCAGACTGCTTTGCGTGGAATCCACAACAGACTGAACGAGATTTACAACCAACTTGACTCCAACCGTTTTGAAAACGACCTCACTCCCGAACAAGAAAAGGAGTTGCTTGAAAAGAGCAAGGAAGTTGTTAAAAACGAGGAAGAAATCAACAACGAGGTGAACCCCGATGTTGAATAAACTGAAAAAATAAAAATTCAACTATGAAAAAAGTATTATTTGCTGCATTGTTTACAATGTGCCTGCTCTTCGCTTCTTGCGGAGTGAAGACCGCAGAAACCGAAACCGTTGTCGGCGATACTTTGACAACCGTCATCGAACCCGACACTACTCTGTGCGATACTGTTCTTACTGACACTGTTAGATAACTGATTTTGGTTTTTGGAAGCCCGTCATCATTGGCGGGCTTTTTTTTTTGTTTATAAATATGAAAATTACAATCGGTATGAATATATTGGATTACGACAATTTTGTGAGTGAAAAACTTGACATAAAACCCGTTTCAAAAAGCACGCTTGTTTCTTTTTCCGATGGTTATAACTTATTCAAGTCATACCTTAAGCGGCTTATGGAAGATTTGAAAAACGACAGTGATTTGAAAGGTGAAATTGACCGTCTTGATATGAGGGCATCATTTGGCGATGGCGATATAAGTGGACTGACATATTCAATTCCCAAAACAGAAAAGGAGTTTAAGGAGATGTGGGACGACCTTAACGAGAGATTTGACCAAGGTGATTTTTATGATGACGGCGAAGATGGCGAGGTCTATATGTTTTATGACGTGTATTATAATGACACCGAAAGCAATTCGGCGGATTATGTTGACCATTATTTGTATGTGTATTGCAACAGAGCAGAAAAAAGATACCGTTTTGATGAAGGCTAATGCTATTGAAGTGGGTATGGCAGGTTCAATTTGATTACAAGCATTGACACAAGCCCGTCAGTTTGACGGGCTTTTTTTATTGTTGATAACTTTGTTGATAACTTTTTTCAGAAAAAATGTTGAGTGTATAAAAAATTTTGTATTTTTGCAGCGTAATCAAAAACGATACCGATATGGAAAAAGAAGCAACAAGAAGAATGTTATCACGGCAGGATGCCGCCGAGTTTTTACGCTGCAATCAACAGACAATATCCAATTGGATTGAGAGCGGCATTTTGAGAGGTCACAAAATCAACGGTCGCGTTTTCGTTGACGCTGACACGCTTCACGCAATTGCCGACAGTGTTGATGACATTGAACGTGCGAAAAGAAGAATCGAAGAACTCCGTGACGAGTACGCCAAGAAGTGCAAGGAACTCGAAGATGCTGTGAACAGCAAGCGTGAGGAACTTGAACTCTACAACAATTCCTCCGTGAACAGAATCACGAAGCACGCCATTACATCAATGCTTTCTTCATTCGGCGAGGTCATTCCCCAATATGCACGAGAGATTGTTGTTGACCTCGTGAACAACGGCAACCTTGACTATACGGCGCAGAAGATGGAAATGTCAACGAAGAATGTCATCAGAATCGCCGACAGCGTTTGCAACAGTATTAGATTTGCGAGATACGACAAGAAGGTTGCCGAGAACGAGTATCTGATGAGACGCATCGCTGAATTGGAACACGAGAACGATTGTCTCAAAAAGGGAATCCACTGCGAGACAAACACGGCGAACAATCCCATTCTGAAATCCAAGATTATTGACTGCGACTTCAGCGTGAGGGCAATCAACTGTATGCGTGCCATCGGCATTGAGACTGTTGAGGATATGCTGAAGGTCGGCTTGCGTGAGATTGCAAAGTACCGTAATGTCGGTCGCAAGACCCTTTCCGAGATTGAGGAGTTCGCACAAACCAACGGTTTGAATATTCGTTAATTGTTTCACATTAAAAATAAATGGTTATGAATACAGTTATGTATGATATTGAGCAATACGGAAGCGAAGACGCTAATTGGCAGGCTATCGGCGTGTATGCCGTTATCCTCGGTAATTGGAGACGAATCAAGTCTCCGAGAATCGCCCGTTGTATCGGCAAGCGGATTGACACCACACTGCTTCCGAAAGAGTACAATGCCAAGATAAAGATTGGTCGTTTTAACAACTGCCGTGAGCAGGGCTATGTGTTCACTTTGTGGGAGGGCGGCAAGCAACTGAAGCACTATGCCGTCTATGAACACCGAAACAGTGACGAACTTATCGTTATGACCAATGCGATTTACTCGGAGCATACCCCGTCAGCAGACTTTATTTTCGGCGGTCGCGGCAAGTATGACTACGACAAAAAGTTCCATTGCGGCGAAATTGTCGAATGCGCAAATTGGATTATGGACGATATGTGCGATATGATTGAAGCCAAATATGCTGACCTTCAATTAGTTCCACAAAAATAATTTTTTTCGAGAAATTTTGTGTTGATATTGATTTTTTTATTATATTGGATTGTAAGCAATTAAAACATAAAAGAAATGAGACAGCCAAGTGAAATTTACGAATCGGGTACAATGGTTCGGAAGATATCGGAAAAACCGTTCAAATCGGGATTCAGAATCAACACCGTCAAGTCGGTTGTTGAACATCAGCAGAAGATTGACCCGCAAACCAACAAGGGAGTTCCCGCTTACACGTTCTTTGAGGATAGCAGCATTGTTGAGGCTGCTGCCGTTATAAAGGTGTTCGATAATTCGGACACGCCAATCACGGATGAAAACCAACTGCGGTTGGACAGCCTTATGGAAGGTACAAAGGGCGAAAGAATCAACGGGCAGGGTTTCCTGCTTTGCTTGGCTATCGGTAAAACAGTCAATTAACAAACATTTTCAATAAACCTTATTTATTAACTTAAAACCAAAAAATTATGCAGTTATTTATTTTAATCGCAGCAGCAGTAATCGTGTTAGTAATCTTTATCGCCGTGTGCTACGTGAAAGCACCCCCGAAAGATGCCTACATCATCAGCGGTCTTTCCAAACAGCCGCGAATCCTCATCGGCAAGGGCGGATTCAGAATCCCAGGATTGGAACGAGTGGACAAGGTGTTCCTCGGTCAGACTTCCGTGGATATTAAGACCTCCGTTCCCGTGCCGACCAACGACTTCATCTCCGTTATGGTGGATGCCGTGGCGAAGATTAGGGTAATCAACACGCCCGAAGGTATCAGACTTGCGGCAAAGAACTTCCTCAATATGTCTGAAAAGGACATTGCCAACCAAGTCAAGGATTCCCTCGAAGGTAATATGCGTGAGATTATCGGTACTCTTGACCTCAAGTCGCTGAACATTGACCGAGACGGTTTCTCCGACCAAATCGCCAAGAAAGCGGCAAACGATATGGCGAAACTCGGTATCGAAGTGATTTCCTGCAACATTCAGAACATCACCGACAACGAAGGTCTTATCAAAAACTTGGGTGCTGACAACACGTTCAAAATCCGCAAAGAAGCCGCCATTACCAAGGCACAAGCCGAGCGAGACATTTCCATCGCCGAATCGGTAGCCGCCAAGGAAGCCAACGATGCCCGCGTTGAGAACGAGACTATTATCGCCGAGAAGAACAACGCTCTCGCCATCAAGAAAGCCAATCTGAAGGTCTCCGAGGACACCCAAAAGGCAAAGGCTGACGCTGCCTACGAAATCCAAAAGCAGGAGCAGCAGAAAACAGTCAACGAGAAAACGGTTGAAGCAGAGGCTGCGAAGATGATTCTCACGCAAGAGCGTCAGAAGGAAATCAACGCCAAGGCTGTTGAAGCGGAGACCGAGAAAGCCCGCCGCGAGCAGGAACTGACCGAGGAGCAGGTCAAGATTCAGAAGAACAAACTCGAAGCGGAGATTCAGAAGAAAGCCGATGCCGACAAGTACCAAAAGGAAATCGCCGCCGCCGCCGAACTCGAACAGAGAAAGCGTAACGCCGAGGCAGAGGCTTACGAGGCAGAGCAACGCGCCCGCGCTATCAAGGCACAAGCCGAGGCTGAACAGTTCCGTATGGAGCAGGAAGCCCTCGGTAAGAAGAAACTCGCCGATGCCGCCGCCTACGAAATCGAACAGAAAGGTATGGCAGAAGCCGCCGCAATCGAAAAGAAAGGTGTCGCCGAGGCAGAGGCTATGCGCAAGAAAGCAGACGCTTTCAAGGAGTACGGTGACGCTGCAAAGGCACAGATGGTCATTGAAAAACTGCCCGAAATCGCCAAGGCTGTCGCCGAACCTATCTCGGCTATTGACAGCGTGAACATCTACGGCACTAACGGCAATGGTGTCGGCGAAATGAGCGGCAACGTCCCAGTTCTCATCAAGCAAACGATGGATGTCGTGTCTGACACCACGGGTGTCAATATGACGGAGATTATGGAAAAGACAACCCTCGAAAACGCCGTGAAGCGTGTGGGTGGGAAAGAGTAGTCTCCCCGTCCGTCCGTAAACGAAAAGGACTCACAGTTTGTGAGTCCTTTTTTGTTTGCTGTTCTTGTGTTATATCTATTCTGTAAATTTCGGTTGATTTTCTGTATGCTGTTCAATTGGACTGCCTTTGAAAATATGATAATGCCTTTTTACCATTTCAACATTCCATTTTGAAATATTCCCATCAAACTTTGAGCGGCAAAACATTTCTTCCATATCATACACATTTGATACGTTCCAATCGGATATATTGCCGTTGAATTTTGATTTGTAAAACATTGCACGCATATCTTTAACATTTTTCACATTCCAGTTGGATAAATCACCATTAAAAATTGAATCTGTGAACATATAGGACATATCACCAACACGTTTAACATCCCATTCGGATATATCGCCGTTGAATTTACTCATATTAAACATACCAGACATATTATAAACATTAGATACATCCCATTTTGATATGTCGTTATTGAAAATGGATTGGGTGAACATATTTTTCATATAATTCACTTTGCTGACATTCCAATTAGATATATCGCCGTTAAATCTTGAAAAATGAAACATATGACTCATATTAGTTACATTTGACACATCCCATTTTGATATATCTCCATTGAAATCGCTACTTCCGAACATATAAGACATATCTTTCACGTTAGAAACATCCCATTCGGATATATTCCCCGTAAATTTGGTATGGTCGAATAGGTCACTCATATCGGTTATTTTTGAAGTGTCAATAATGTTCAAGTCACATTCATAGCCTTCATCTTTAATGATTTTCGATATGATTTTTTTCAATTCTTCCTTTGTCTGTGGATGATATTTTCCGTCAGACATCAAGTTTTCTGTGTTGTAATCAGTTTGTGTTGTTGTGTACTTTTGAGCATTAACTGATAAATATTCGTTAATTTTGTAAATTTTCATTTTTCTTTATTTTTTTGGAATTATCTCTTTTATTTATATGTTACTCATCGCGGCGGCATCTGCTATTGATATGTCCAACACACCCTTCAGTTCCGTTCCGTGCAAAACATCGCCTCCGCAGTACAGATTCATAAGAGGCAGGCATTCTTTTACAAATTTCAACGTCTTGTTGATTATGTCTTGCGGGGTCTTGTATGCGACTTTTCTCCAAGGTTTGCCCCCGCATTCTTTCAGCAAGTCTTCCGCGCTGCGCATAGCCATATATTTAAGGTTTGGCTTGTATGTGTTGTTTCCGCTTCTGTCAAACGGGGAAAGATACATAAGCGGTTTCGCAACACCGTCTATCTTACCGCTATACAAATCGAATCGGAATGCGTTGGTGCTGTGGGTTTCTATTTTTTTGCCATTTATGCCTATAAAAAGGCTCACTGGTGATATTTTATTCCCGTTTCTTGTCATCTTCAATATCACATTGGCATCATTTATTTCGTTTTTAATGCCATTGATGATTTCGTCTTTGTAGTAGGTTTTCCAAGTGCTGTTCTGATTGTATGTTTTGTCAAGTTCGCTTTTTATTCTGTCGTTGAACATTCCCTTTTCGTCACATACGAGTTCGTTTATGGGTTTCAAGTTTTTCTCGTTAAACACTTTTTTTATTATGCCGAACATATTGTCGCCCATAAACAATTTGTGGTTTTCGCCAATATGTATTGACGGAATTGTCTCTGAAGGAGAGTACAATCCCATATATACAACGTAAAACTCTGTGGAGTATTCCATTTTTTTATAGAACCCGATTGTTCCATATATCCGAACAATTAAAGATGTGCTGCTTCCTGCTGTGACGGTTTTTATTTCAATGCCATATTGGTTTCTCTCTATGTTTTTTTGTATCTTCGCATAGGCATCTGTGATGAAATCCGCATATTCCGCTGTATTGTGGTTAAACTCACTTTTTTTAAACCATTTATCCTCATCTTCTTTTGCGGACAACGATACACTGTTAAGCCTGCCTTTTGAAACGGGTTGGATGTTTAGTTTCTCTGATACAGAGTTAAACTCATTAAAATTGAGTATCTTTGTCATTTGTGTATTTGTTTTATGTAAATTTTTCGTTTTTCCTAAACGGAATCAAATTATTTGGAGTTCAGTATCTTTGTCATTTCTTATTGGTACTGTATTTGTTGAAACTTCTTACACTTTTTATTTGGATTATTTTGCCGCTGTCGTTTATTGCGAAAAGATAGTGTCGTTTATTGAATATATCTGAAATATTCGGTTCTTTGAAAAATCGCAACGCATCATATTTCAGATTTATTGAAAACACCACATCTTCTTGGGATGATTTATCTGCCAATCTTTTCTTTAATTCCTCAAGCGAATGATACAATCCAATAAAACTGTTGTTATCATTATCATATTGTGGTAGTGGCTTTTCGCTAACGACATAATCACCGCTCCAAATTTCACTATTTTCCGCATTTGGAGACCCGTGGTCTTGATATAGATATAATTTCACCATTTCATCAACGGCTTGTTTCAACCTATCCTTTGAAACGGGTTGTATATCAAGTTTCTCGGAAATAAATTCCTTTGCGTTTAATATTTTTGTCATATTGTTTATTGTTTTTCAAATCCGTTGCTTTTGAGGAATTTTTTGATTGTAGGCAGTTCATACAACTGCTCTGGACCGATGTTGTACTTAATCAATTCCTCCCTTGCGCCGTCATCCATTTTGCGTATTTCCTCATATCCCGTGAGGTATGAACTGTCAAGCGAAGTCGCGTAGTTCTCGTTCCAAAACACGATACGCATAGCCCTAATGATTCCAATGAGGGCATCGTCCATTTTGGATTCGGTCATCTTCATAATCTTTTTCACGAGTTCGTCAGTTGACATAGTGAACAAGTGCTTCAGTATGATGATTTTCTTCGAGATGTAGAACATAATGTTCGGCTTCGGCTTCGGCGATTTGTCAAGGGAATTGTAGATTGCCATACCCTCGTCATACTTGCCCGCGCCGTGGAGACCGTATAGAAACAGATTCAACCCCGTCTTTATTCCGCTGTCCTTTCTCGCAACGTGGGTGTTCACTTCGTGGCGTTTGAGTGAGTCAATGTCAACCTTGCTGAAGTTGCTGTGGGCGTTTATGAGGAATTTCTTGTATGTCTTGACGCTCATTCTCGGAACGAGGTTGTCATCAAGTTCGACTTCCCAATTATACCCTTTTTTCTTTATTTCTTCCTCCATCTCCTTTTTAGCCTCTTTCGGGGTTATGGTGCGCTTGTAGTCTTTGTCTTTTTTCTCCAGGTCGTGTATGTCGTCCACGGGGTTTTCCTTGATGTATTTCAATGCCTTGTGATAAAGGTAGTTTGACGGACGGTAGAAGTTCTTTGGAAGTTTGCGCTTGCCGTTCACGTAGTCGTGTATGTATTCTATGTTCTTTTTCACGATTTCGAGTTTGTCAAGGTAGAATTTTGTGAGGTAGCAGGCTTGGAACTCGCGGAAATCGTCAATGAGTGATTCCACGTCATCCATAAACGTCTTGTATTGTTTTTCGTCACTCCAAGCGGATTTTTCGTATTCGATTTTATCGAATGTCAAGTCGTAGTCATCGTCCTCGCGCAAGTGCTTTTTATACCTGCTTATGAGTTCGCTCATATTGGTTATGTTTTGGAAGTGGGATTTTTCCTTGTGGTATTTGTCCATTATCTTCCCGTAACGCTTGTCGTATTCGATAAGTTTCTCCTTGTTCTTGTCGGATAATTTTATTTTCTCGTCTATGTAGTCGTTCACTGATTCAAGCACGAACACGTTACCGTATTCACTGCGAACCAAGTCACGCTGCTGAAGTTCGTTGTCTGTGAGGTCGTCAAACGGAACAACCCTAACGTTTCTGTTGTTGTCGTCATAGCAGATATAGTTGAGGTCGGTCTTTATGTCGGTTATGCCGATAACACCGCTCGGACTTTTCACTACATTGAACGAAAGCATACCTCCGACACGCTTTGCGGTCTCGTTACCTTTTTGGCGGGCGACACAGTTTCCAAGTGAATATGCGCAGAGAGTCCTGCCTCTGTCGCCAACCCATCTGACGGGTTGCACAACGTGCGGGTGTGTTCCGATGATTATGTTCACTCCGAGTTGGGAGAGATATTCGGATATGTGACGCTGCTCCTTGTTGATGTCGCCGAGCATATATTCAGTACCCCAATGCAGGGAGACTATCACGACATCGGCGTTCTTGCGGGCGTACATAATATCCCTTACACCGAACTGCTCGTCCCAAATGTTGATGCCGCTTACCCGTTTCTTGCGCATAGTGTTCACCCGTGTGGTGTATGAAACGAAAGCGAACACGATTCCGTTCTTTGTAAAAAACGATACCCTTGATTCGGGGCTGTTTTCATCAAGACCCGAACACACAGCCCCGCTTGAATACCAAAACTTTCTGTTCTGTTCCAAGCCGTCCAATCCGTTGTCGATGACGTGGTTGTTGGCAAGTGAGATGAGGTTGAACCCTGCGTCAAGTATGGCATCGCCGAAATTGGTGTCCGCAGCGAACAGAGCAGTACCCATTTCACCCAATTCTCCGCCGTGCTTGCTGTCGCATATAGGGGTTTCGGCGTTGCAGTATCTTATGTCGTATTGCTGTATCTTCGGTTTTAGTGCGCTGAACACATCGCTGTAATCATACCCGTTTTCCGCAGCGTCATTCTGTATGTCCGTATGGGCGAGCATATCGCCGACAGCCACGAAACTGACTATGGCGTTTTCGGAGTTTGCTGATTCATTTACGAATTTGTCGTATGTCTTAATGTAGTTCATTGCTTGTATATATGTTATGTATATGATTTATATGATTTAAGAGTTGTGTTTTGGTTTTACGAGTGATTTTCTTCCAAGTATTTCAAACATATCTTGGGATTTTATATTATTTATAAATATATCGTACTTTACAATAAGAATGAAACTATGGAAAAATATGTTTTACTGTCGGAAGACTATCTGAATTTGAGAGAGGAAGAAATTGAGGAAGCCAAGATGTTGGCGGAGGGTTGGAATCCATTAAAGATATTCGGAAGAAAAACGGGTGCGCTCACGAGCCAAATGCTCGGAGGTACAAAGAGAATGGGTACGGAAACATTCAACAATATTAACGAGAATGTCCGTATCATAGAGGAACTGATTGACAAATGGAACAAGGAACACGAGGACAGCAAGCAGTACAGCGGCCCGCTCGCCCTCAAGATAGACAAGGCTAAACTTGACTTGACCCATCTTATTTCGCTTACCTATGTCAGTACGGCTACCTTTATGGCTGACATATTCATCGGCAACCTTTTGAACTACCGTATGCTTATCAGACCTATAAGAAACGCCAAGATTATCACACTCGGTTACAAATACTATCTCGCAATCATACGCTCCGCTTTGCAGCAGGCACTTATCACTCTTGAATTTTCATCCGATATGTTCTTCTCGCAGTTGTCTATGTGCATAACAAGCAGCCGCAAGAAAATGAGGGAACTGCACGGTCGTATCTTTGACGAGGCTTACCGTTCTATGATGAACCTCATCCAAGGTTCTCGTTACCAAGACGAGGATAACAAATTCAAGAATCTGACAAAGAAAGAGATTGAGGAAATCGGTAAACTGTACCGCTCACTCTTGCAGAACGACAAGCAGTATTTTACCCAAATGTACGGCAGCAACAGCGGTATGAACCAAAACATATTCATTGAAAGCGGTCGTAATGTTGAGGCTCTTATCCGTGCCAACCAAGACAAGGAGATTCAGTCTCTTGCCGAACAGTTCAATACAATGGCTAACACGGCAAAGCAGGAAGCGAAGGAAATGGCTACAAACTATGTCAATTTGGTCAAATCTTCTGCGGAGGCAAGGGCGCAACGTGTTGCGGCGCAGATAAATATGAATATGATTGACGTTCTCAAAATGTTCAGTCTGCGTAACTTGGAGAATTACAGTTCCATTTTCGAGAATATGGACGATGTTGTTGAAAACAACTCAAAACTCCAAGCGGAATTGGACGACAGCAAGAAAGCGTACCAAGACTTGCTCAACAAGAAAGCGAAAGACGAGAGCGAGGGTATCAAGTTCACGGAGGAAGAGCAGGCGGAAATTCGTGGTAAATGGGACAGAAAGGGTATTGACGAACTGTTCGGAGACCCGAAAGAATATGATAACCTCATCAACGGAAAACTTGACATTCGTGAATATATGCAGAAGAAACTATTTACTGAAACGCAGGTGTCTAACATTGTTGACGGAGATGACAAAGTTGACGACTATGCACATATCACAATGTCCGAACTGAAAGAATACAACAAAGAACACGAGGACGAACCGCTCAATCTTGTCGGTGCTAAAAATGTAAAGGATTACAAAATTGAAGATGGCGATAGCGACAAATATGTCGGATGGCTCAAAAAATCTTCAAAGGCGTATAAAAATATGACATCTAACAAATAACGAAATTATGTCTTTTCACACTTCATCTTTGCAAGAACTTATAAAATTTAGGGTTGAGGTCGGTCGTGAACTCACACATACGGAGGTTGACACCAACTTCAAAAAAGTGGCTAACCCTTGGAACAGCCTGCGTGATTATTTTTCGCAGGACATTGTTTATTACGGCGGTGAGAACGACTTGACGTTGTATATGTATTGCGATACGGGAAGTACACTTGTTCCCGCAGAAAGTAATCTTGCACCACCTAATAATTTATTTAATAGTGGAACGGGAAAAGGTTGGATTCCGTTTAACGGCGGAGGCGGCGGTGGAGGCGGTGCGCAGGGCGCACAAGGCGTTCAAGGCACACAAGGTGTCCAAGGCATTCAAGGTGTCCAAGGTGTTCAAGGTGTGCAGGGTGTTCAAGGTGTTCAAGGTACACAAGGTACACAAGGCATACAAGGCACAGAGGGTATTCAAGGTGCTGACGGAAAGCAGGGCGCACAAGGTACACAAGGCACAACGGGTCAAAAGGGTGAGGACGGAGAGCCTGGAACCCCAGGCATCCAAGGTGCAACGGGTTCACAAGGTGTCGCGGGTGAAGCGACTGTCTATATAGAAGATACCGAAGAATATATCCGTATATACCAAGGTGCGCAAGGTGCAAATGGTGCTGACGGCGCACAAGGCGCACAAGGTTTGCAGGGCATACAAGGTACGCAGGGCGCACAAGGTTTGCAGGGTATGCAAGGTTCGCAAGGTCTGCAAGGTGAAAAGGGCGAGGCTTTTGTTTACCAAGGCGACCAATATATTCAAATCGTGCAGGGTGTTCAAGGCGTTGAAGGCATACAAGGCATCCAAGGCGTTGAAGGCTTGCAGGGCATAGCAGGCGAGTTCGCCGCACAAGGTGTGCAGGGTGTTCAAGGTACTGAAGGATTCCAAGGCGAGCAAGGTGTTGAAGGTCTGCAAGGCGAGCAAGGCTTGCAAGGTGAGCAGGGTTATGACGGCGAGCAGGGAATCCAAGGTCTGCAAGGTGAACAAGGATTGCAGGGTAATACGGGTTACGGCGAAGCGGGGCCGATGGGCGCACAAGGTCTCCAAGGTCTCCAAGGTGTTCAAGGCGTTCAAGGTCTGCAAGGTGTCCAAGGTATAATCGGTATAGGAAAATCCGTTTATGAGATTTGGGTTGAGACTATGCAGCCTACCGACCCGTCATTCGAGAATTTCCTTCACACAATACAAGGTGTGCAAGGCGCAAGCGGAAAAAGCGGAGGAAGTGGCGGCGGTGGCGGCTGCGGCTGCGGTTGCGGCTGCGGCGGTGACGACTGCGAAGTAAATGAGACTTTGGTGCAACTCGTTCCGCCTGGCGAGACAATGACATTTGACTTTTCCGATTTGATTTACGAGTATTGGAACGACAATATCCAAATGTATATGAACTTGGCTACTCCGAGCGGATTGTTCATTATGACCGACACTTCGTTGGAGTTCACCAACCCGTCATCTTCTGACATTGCGGTTGTGTCTGTCGCTTATTCATACTTCAAGTCGGGCAACTACATATTGCTGTCACCAACGGTGTTCGCACCTATTAAATAATTTGAAATATTGTTGATATGGCAAACGCAGCAAAAGGAAACGGTTTGAGCAGGAATACTGTTCAATGGAAAAGCAGTTTTGTTAAGGTATCCGAAACACAGTACAAGATGATTTTGGAAGGCACGTTCTATCCGTTGGACTTTCGGAAGTACAATATGGATATAATAAGCAGACCAGAGGGGGAGGGTGCTACATCGCCAGCTATGCACGAATTTTTGGATAACCAACTCGGAAACTTTGTTTTTGCAACGCTATACAATTATGCGCCGTTTGTGTTTCTGAAATCTGTCAATGAGGGTCTTTACACAAATGTCAAAGATTACGCATACGATGAACTTGGACATTTTGACGAAATTTCAATGTCGCCGACAATAGACAAAACAAAGTTCTACTATAACAATTTCAACGCGGCGGCTAAAAGGTTCATAACGGGTAACGAGGAATGGTACAACACTTATGTAGGTAGCGGATTCGGGTTCAACAATGCAATCAACACTTGTATGTTTTTTGGTGCTGATGTTGTGGTTGAATCTATGGGCGGCAGAAGTTTCGCATTTGACAACTTCAATAAGATTCTCGTTGATTTGAAGGCAAACGGTGAACAGAGCGAATATTATGATAGTTATTTGGTTTACCCGAAACAGCAGGTATATACGGTTAGGATAGTAAAGACGATAACAGTAGCCGATGAGGACAGAACCTATGCTATATGTTATGTGAACCCGTATTCGGAATATCCAACGGTTGACTTGTATTATACTAAAAAAACAACGTCACCGACACACACAAAGAACTATATCATTGATACGAACTCTCTCACATATACAAGCAGTTATGTGAATCTGAACTTCAAGGGCGGCATATCGCCCGCCACTATGGAGGTGAATACAAAAAACAAGAAATACAAAAGAAAAAAGGCGAAGATAGTCTTCAAGGTTAAAAGAATTGTTGAGTAATGGAAGCAAGGGATTTAATGTTTTTTGACAAGAACGGCAGTAACTACGGATTCGTGTTCAACGAGGAAACGGGTCTGTGGGGCGGCAGCATATTCATTGATAAGGTGTCAAGGGGGTTGTTCGAGACACAGAAGATTGTCATATTGCAAAAATATCCAAAAAAAGCCGAATCGTTTGACAACAGCGGAGTGCCGACAACAGACAACCCAAGCGGATTGGTTCGCCCCGTTTACACTTACCAATACGGAAAGCCAAATGGCGATTCTGACGAATGCTATCTGTTCGAGTGGGATGACAGCACAAAGGAAGTTGACGAAATCCGTCTGTATGGCATAGATTTGGAGAATGAGTGCGACCAAACACCCGACACATCTTCGCTTGACTACAATGAGTACACCTGCCCGACTGTTGATTTTATTGATTCTTTTGTGGTCGGGTGTACAACGCAGACATTGAACGTGTCGCCAAGCAGTTACACTATGGATGATGAGACTGTGTATGTGAACGATTATAGCGATATAACGGACACTGACGCGGCATTCCTTGACATCTGCTTCTGCAACACGGACGACCAATACAACACATTCAGACGCGACCTTATGCTTTACACGGGCAGGATTGTAGGATACGATGCCGATAACAAGCCAATCATTGACAATAAGGTTCTTGTTGGCGTGTTCAGTGTATATGCTGAATCGGTTGAGGAAGACGAGCGTCTTTCCGTGTTGTGCGCCAATCTCGGTTACAACATAAACAACGCTGATTTCAGCATATTCAAGGAAACTGACATAAAGGAACAACTCATTGACTACGACTTCATAAATCTCAAACGCAAGGAGATTCTTATGGAGGGTCACAATATATACCCGTATGTAGGCTCATACAAATCTGTTTTGAATGCCATACGGTATTTCGGATATGATAATGTATCCATCAAGGAATGGTGGAAGAATGTGAACATCAACTCGCAGGATTACGGCAAGTATTTCCTTGCAACGAGTTATTCACTTGAAAACAGAGAAATCATAAAGGGTAAGAACAATCTGTCTCTGCCAAACAAGAATTTCAGAAAAACCCCGAAGATAACGCTTGCATACAAGATAAACTCCGTTGATTCATTGCAGCAGGCACAGTCATCTTATTACGGTCACGGCTATCCGCAGACAAATGAGAATTTCGACTACACGATAGAGGAGGCTGTAATCAAGTTGTACGGTTTGAAACGCAAACTTGACAAAGAGTTCCTGCCGATGTCAACGCGGATAGTTGACATTGTTGGCGAGGCTGACGCTTTCTATGTGAACACGGTTCGGCACGTTATGACTGCCAATATGACAGAGAACACATACGCGGGTAACAAGTACGACTTTGATGTCGAAAACGGTGACGAGGAAAACACATTCTATTTGGAAGACCTGCGTCCGTTTGGACTTCACGCATTGGACGACTCGAATTGGTCGGGCGACAATATGGTCGGCGAATCTTCAGACACCCCGCACTATATAGGTGGAAACCCTCCGACAAAATCGTTGGTGTCGGCAGACCCGAACCCGTCATTGCAAGAACTCGGTATGCAGAACTTGTCTGACTTCAACACGAACTTCGACACAACCACACATCCTATGTCATCCTCATTGATTCCCGTTGCGGGAGACAAAGAGGACGTAGCGGGATTGCAGGCAGTCTTTCCTGCCGTAGTTCCGCCAAACGATGCTTATCCGAAAATCCTCGGAGCGGGTTACAATGAGAACGCGCCGTGGAACTATTACGAATATTACCTTGACCAATTAAACGAGCAGGGTTTGACGCACACGAACTATTACCTTGCTCATTTCAGCGACTACTATCCGAATTTGAAGCACAATTCAGTTCCCGCCAACACATTCGACTATGACAGCGCGGAATACTTGCCCGACACCGAATATGCTGTATCGGGTGCGCTTGTGCGCCTTGTGCTGAAGAATGCGGGTGAGACTTGTTCAAGGATAAAGTGGGATATTTACAAGGGCGAGACCGACACCCCCGAATTTCACGCGCAGATTTTCGGTATGTATTCTGACGGGTATGGGGATATCGGAGTGGTGCTTCCATACGTGGGAACATACGATGTCGTTATGACTGTGTTCGGCTTTGACAATTCAATATCAGTCAAGACCAAGCAGAATTGTATAATCGTAGAGCCGAAAGAGGTTGAGATGACGGGTTGGTGTGTTATGGCTCGTGAATACTGCACTTGGAACACAGACATTTGTTGGGATGACGCTACCTTTGAATGGAGACTTCCCATAATCAACGATTCTGCGACTTCCGAAAACAAGAGTGCGTCATACGAAAGTATGGATAGGGCTACTTTCATCGGCGACTATCTTGAAGAGGAAGACCCCGACAGTTCAATGTACGCATACGAATTTGAGGATTCCTATGTAGGTTTGCAGGGCATACAAGAACCGATTGGCTATGGCGCGAAGTTGGTTTCACCTGGCCCCTATTTTTGGAACAACATCAAAGATTGCACTTGGGACGACCTCAACCACTTGTGGTGGGACGCTATGTGCATAAGTGGCGACCTACCTGCTTATATGGACTTCGGTTATTTTGATATGAATGGCAACTGTACGAGTTCGCCCGACAATTCAGACACGCTTCTCGGAAATTGGTTGGAGATTGTCACGGCGGATTACAAATACGGTTCAATAAGAATACCGTCAAGTCTGTCGGGCGGTCTTACGCAAATGTCGGAGATTGTCCGTTTGCTGAACGCCTCAACAGACCCCGTTATAAGCAGATACCATTATTCTTGGGTCTATGACTACACGGGCGGAATCGGTGATGCTGATATAGCACAGAATGAGCCGCTTGGATTCAAGATAACGGCTGTTGCAAAGACAACAAACAGAAGCGCGGACATACTTTATGCGGGAATCGTTGACGCTGCACACCACGCCACTGCGGACAACGGTATGCTTGTTGTCAAGAACAATGACACGAATCCGCAGAGAAATCAGTTCAGATACGCATCCAACACACTATCATACAACCCTAATTGGTTCAATTGTGTGTATATAAATAATGTGACGAGAGTTCCGAGGTTTACCGATGTGAACTTTAACTATTCAAACTGCAAGATTGTCGGAAAGAAAAATCCGCATTGGGTCATTACAAACCTCAACACGGGTACTGTATTTGAATCCGACAAAAAGAACTTCCACAGATTGTTCAGAGAGCGTGGCTGCTACGAGGTTGCACTTACGCTCAATGACAACAACGGTAACACATATACGGCAAAACGGAATATGCTTATAATAGAATAATTTAAACTATGTGCGAAACAATGAATCCGAATGTCCCCGCAGGAAGTATGGGGGAGATAAAGTTCCCGCAAGACGGGGAGTATGGCAGCGGTGATGTGATAGCGACACCCGCTCCGAAAAAGAAGAAACGTGTTCATAAGCAGAAACCTGCGAAAACCGTTATGAACTTTGACGAATTTATAAAATCAAACAAGTAATGTAAACCACAATTTATATAAACGGCGATGTATTTGATATGTCGCCGTTGTTTGTTTGTGCGCACTGGATAAATATATATACTTTATAAATATAAGAAAGAATATTGATTATGAGACAAGACTACTATCATAACGGCCCGTTTGACATAAGTGAGTCGGGATTTACCGATGGCGGTAAAGAAGTAATTGAAATTGTTGACTACGGTTTGCCCGATGACGGAGAGGGTTATGTGGAAGGTGTGCAGGGCGCACAAGGAATCCAAGGTGTGCAGGGTACTAATGGGGGCGGCGGCGGAGGCGGCGGCTCACAAGGCGCACAAGGTATTCAAGGAATCCAAGGAAAGCAGGGTATGCAAGGTGTTCAAGGTATTAAAGGTTCTGACGGCATACAAGGTACGGCAGGTTCTAACGGCGAACAAGGCGTTCAAGGTGTAGCAGGTGCTGATGGCGAACAAGGTATTAAAGGTGCTGACGGCATACAAGGTACGGCAGGTTCTAACGGCGAACAAGGCGTTCAAGGTGTAGCAGGTGCTGATGGAATCCAAGGCGCACAAGGTACAGCAGGTTCTGAAGGTATCCAAGGTGCAACGGGTACTGACGGTATCCAAGGTACAGCAGGTGCTGATGGTTTGCAAGGTGCAACGGGTGCTGATGGTTTGCAAGGTGCTGACGGTATTCAAGGTGCAACGGGTGCTGATGGTTTGCAAGGTGCTGACGGTATTCAAGGTACAGCAGGTGCTGATGGTTTGCAAGGTGCTGACGGTATTCAAGGTGCGGACGGCGCACAAGGTGTTCAAGGTATAATGGGTGCTGACGGAATCCAAGGTGCTGACGGTATTCAAGGAACTGACGGTTTCCAAGGTGCGGACGGCGCACAAGGTGTTCAAGGTATAATGGGTGCTGACGGAATCCAAGGTGCTGACGGCGTGCAGGGTGTACAAGGTGTGCAGGGTGCGCAGGCTGTGTATCAAGACTTTCAACTTGTCACCGCATTGAACTCTGATGTCAGTATGAGTGATTTGTTCGACAATGAATCATACAACAATGCAAGCATAATGTTTGATATTGACGCTTCAATAGACATAACGGTTGATGTTATGGCAAGCAATGATAACTACTTCATTCTTTCAAACACATCAAACAATCCCATAAATGTCACATTCGACTATTCCAATTTAAGCAACATTCGCTTTATTGGAGATGAAGGATATTCGTCAGATGACAGTATCATTATACCTATGCAATCACAGTCTTTTATACAGTTTACATTCAGAAAAATGGGAAGCAATATTATAGTGTACTCTGTGAAACCGATTGCTTCACACGTGACACTTGTTGACGAATCCGATTTGAGCAGAACGGCAGTTGCACTTGTTTACAAGAATGCGTCAAGCAACGAACTCAAATACCTTGACATTGACACTATCGGAGGAAACTCGGTTGACATTCAAGGATGGGTTATGCAGGACTATGTTAGGTTCACGAGAGGAAAGAACGGCATACCCGTTGTTATTCACAAGAATGCTCTCAACAAGTATATGTACGCTGAATACAACAGATACAAACTCTACTGCGATACAACGGCAGCGGGCGGATTCCATTGGAAAGTCACAATCAACAATGCAGCCAAGCAGGGCGATGTCACTTGGGCTGTTGGCGATACATTAGATAGTATTGTCGCGCAAATGACGGGTGTTAATACATATTTGGTATTCTCACACGACAGCGGTGATGATTTTATCAAAGTTAGAAAAGGCGGAACTTCAAATTCTGTGTTCACACTTACCAATAACACGGGTGCTACCCTCGTTGACTTGTCGCTCTATACAAGAGTGAACGGTGTTCAGCAAGCGGAAACCCATAGGGATTGGCAGGCACAAAGTATCGCAACATTGTTCCCGAACTCTAACTTTCCTGCCCCTACAAGCAAGTATTACTGTGAAAACACTTACGATATGTCACAGCGTACTGGTGCCAATTATCCAAAGTACACTTCATATTGGGAGAACAACAGTTCGGGCAACGCTTGGTATCCCGAAGATTCAACATCAAAGAGAATGAACAGAACCAAGTTTGCGTCACTTGACGGTGACGGAAACGCAGAGCATCAAGCGTTATTCGACAAATATAATGGTTCTTGGGACAGATATATGGCTGCTGCTATGAACAAAAAGGATGACGTAAATACTGACGGTATAGACTATACGTCATACGACAACGGTGATGTATTTACTGCATTTGCCGTGTCTGTTGAGACTATGGACTTTGACGGAAGTTACTTGCACGCATATCCCGCAGCATACAATACTTCATTGCGCACAGACTCCGTTTTGGGCGCATACCAAATGCCTACAGTACACGAGGTCGCTGTGTTTATGGACGATGAGACTATGCGCAAGATTAACACGGCATTCGGCTATTTGAGCGATGTAGCCCTTCTTATTGATACAACATCATATTGGGCTGCTGGCGAATACAGCGAACAATACGCTTGGTTCTACAACGGTCAGCGTGGCGAAATGGGTTACAACGAAAGATACCAAAACGCCAACGCAGGCAGGTTTGTGGCATACATAAGACCGCAGAACCCGTAACATACTATTCTACGATAACGAAAGCCCGATAAAATGTCGGGCTTTTTTATTTTGCGGGCGTTTATTTTTTCCGAAATTTTATTATATATTATAGTGAATAAGTATTTGTAATATGGAACTGTATAACGGCGATTGCATAGATATAATGAAAGACATACCAAGCGGCAGCGTGGATATGGTGCTGTGCGATTTGCCATACGGAACTACACAGAACAAATGGGATGCCGTCATTCCGTTTGACTTGCTGTGGGAGCAGTACAACCGTGTGGCAAAGGTATCAGCAGCCATTGTTCTGTTCGCGCAGGGTGTGTTCTATGCAGACCTTGTTCACTCCAACAGAAATAATTTTCGATACGACCTTGTGTGGGATAAAATGCTTAAAGGCGGGTTCTTGAACGCAAAGGTTATGCCGATGCGCATACACGAGCAGATTGCTGTGTTTTATAGAAAGAAACCCGTTTACAACCCGCAGAAGACAAAAGGCAAACCGAACCACACGAAAGGGACGGCTATATTCACGAAAGGCGAGACCAACAACAACTATGGTAAATACAACCCCGTTGAAACTGACGTGAATGACGATATGAAATATCCGAGTACCATACTGTCGTTCCAAAAACCTCATCCGAGTGTTTCGGTTCATCCCACACAGAAGCCCGTTGAGTTGCTTGAATATCTCATAAGGACATTCACAAACGAGGGTGACACGGTGTTGGACAATACAATGGGTAGCGGCAGCACGGGTGTAGCCTGCGTGAATACGAACCGAAATTTTATAGGCATAGAGAAAGATACTAATTATTTTGAAATAGCGAAAAAGAGAATTGAGGAATCAAATAAAAAATTGTTCTGAATGAACGACATCAGACTATATAACGGGGATTGTCTTGAAGTTATGGCGGGTTTGGAAGAGCATAGCGTTGACTGCGTTATATGCGACCTTCCATACGGCATAACGAGTAACAAGTGGGATATTGTCATACCCTTTGACAAATTGTGGGAATCGTATGACAGAGTGTGCAAGGAAAACGCTATGATATGTTTGTTCGGCGGGCAACCGTTTTCGTCAATGCTTGTTATGTCGAACTTGAAGATGTTTCGTCACGAGTGGATTTGGATTAAGAACAGAGGAAGCAACTTTGCGAATACGGTGAGAGAGCCTATGAAAGAACACGAAAGCATATTGTGTTTCTCGAAAGGCAAATGGACTTACAACAAGCAGATGCAGGAGCGCACTGGCGGGGGTGCTGACCGTGTTAAGTACAGCATATCGTTTGACACTTCATCATCGAACTACCGTGATTTTGACAAAAAGGAAAACCTTGTGCTTACGGAGGAACGTGTGCTGTCATCATACCAAAAGTTCAACACGGAAGTTGGGTTGCACCCCACACAGAAACCAGTAGCCTTGCTTGAATATCTGATACGGACATACACTAATGAGGGCGACACTGTAATGGACAATACGATGGGCAGCGGCTCTACGGGTGTAGCCTGCGCCAACACGGACAGAAATTTTATAGGAATAGAACTTGATAAAAAATATTTTGACATTGCTGAAAGTAGGATAAAATATGCAAATAAAAAACTTTTCTGAAATGGACGGGGTGAAACTATACAACGGGGACTGCCTCGAAGTTATGAACGATATACCCGATAACAGCGTTAATTTAATACTTTGTGACCTTCCATACGGCACAATGGGTATAAAATGGGACGTTACGATACCGTTTGACAAACTGTGGGAACACTACAATCGTGTACTGAAACCAAACGGTACGGTTCTGCTTTTCGGAAGCGAGCCGTTTGCTTCTATGGTTCGTTACAGCAATCCGTCTATGTACAAATACGATTGGGTTTGGGAGAAAAACAACTGCGGCAATTTCCAATTGGTGAACAAGCAGCCTATGAAGATACACGAGACAATATCCGTGTTTTATGAGATTCCGAGACATTACGCCTTTTCGGAAATAATCGTTTCCAATATGAAGCGTCTTGGCTTGGGTTACAACGAGGTCAGTATGCTGTTCCCGTCACGAAACGGTTTACAGACGGGTTGGCTGTCCAACAAGATAAGCGGAAAGCAGTTGCCTACAAGAGAGCAATGGAAGCGTTTGTGTAATTTGTTCGGTATTGAAGATGAATATGACAAACTCGCAGTCAAGAACACTATAACCTATAATATGGTTCTGAAAGACGTTGAGAGAACATTGTCAAACAAAGGCAAAGGCGGCAGGCTCGGACATCTCGGCTCGCAGAACAAGCGCAGCGAGTATAAGCAGACAAAGAGCGGTTATCCAAAAAGCATATTGAAGTTCAACCGAGAGACGGGATTTCACCCTACGCAGAAGCCCGTTTCGCTGCTTGAATTTTTGGTTAAAACCCACAGCAACGAGGGTGACGTTGTTCTTGACAACTGTATGGGCAGCGGTTCTACGGGTGTAGCCTGCGTGAATACGGGCAGGAACTTTGTCGGCATTGAAATTGAGAAAAAGTATTTCGAGATTGCCGAAGAACGCATTTTGGATTCCGAAAAGAAACTGTTTTAGTTGTGTTAAAAAACAAAAAATTATTCTGATGGTAAGAAACATTATAATTGATGGCGAATTGCCAATAATATGTTCCGTCCCCGCCATTGAGGGTGTCGCTTATATGCTCAAGGAGCATTTTAACGACAAACCGAACAGACAGTTCACGGTGAACACAAGCATAGAGGATTACGATGAGTTGGAGAAAAACAGCGAACTCACGGACTGTATGGTCTATTACAATATGGAGCATAAGTGCAAGATTATGTGGAACGGGCAGTTGCCGTTCTGCGGTTCGTATTGGACGGAGAAAAACAACGAAATGTTCGCCAAGTATGATGAGATATGGGATTTCCAAATTGAGAACTACGAGTATTTCAAGTACCACGGTCTCGGAGACAAATTCAGATTCAGACCGCTACGGTACACAAGTTTCTATGAATGGTACAGAACAAGCGAGAAACCGCAGTTCGACATTCAGTTGGAGTGTGTTATTGATTCCGATATTAGGGCGGTTGCATTGCGTAATCTGACCGATATTCCTATGGCTGTTGACGATAACGGAAATTATGTGATTACGGGTGAGCGTATGCGAATCAACCTAACAAACACAATGGAAAGCGGCGTGAAACTGTTGGCAAAGAACAACTGCCGCTATGGTATTGACATTCCGAGATATGACGTGCTTTGCACGATAAACACGTTCCGAATCTATGAGTATGTCTGTATGAACAAGCCCGTTATTGTATGGGATAAATACGGCATCACATCAAAGCGTTATTTCAACGACTTGTGCATTTACACAAAAGACATTACCGCGTACAACATAAACAACATAATTCAGAACGAGCCGAAGTCCGATGTTGCCGACACATTCAAGCAGATGACATTCAATGATTCCGACTATAACGAATACATACTTGACATAGTGCGCGACCATAAAGATAGGACGGGTGAGACTATTCCCGATTCAGTATTGCAATGATAGACGATACAAACATAGAACTTTTGCACGGTGATTGCCTTGAACTTATGAAAGGCATACCCGACAACAGCATAGACCTCGTGCTGTGCGATTTGCCATACGGCACGACCGCCTGCGCTTGGGATGCCGTCATACCATTCGAGCCGCTTTGGGAACAGTACAAAAGGGTTACAAAAGACAATTCACCGATTGTGCTGTTCAGCACACAGCCGTTTACAACAATGCTCATCTACTCAAACATAAAATGGTTCAGAGAGGAAATCATTTGGCTTAAAAACCGTGGCGGCAGCGGTCTCCATTCCGACAGACGGCATATCAAGACTCACGAGAATATCGTTGTTTTTTCCAAAGGTTCGTACACGTTCAACCCGCAGAAGTGGGCAGTGTGTGACAAAAAGTTCCTCGTACACAGAAAGGTGTTTGACTACGGCTATGCGAAAAACAACATATACGGAAATATTCGCGATGTGAAGAAACCCGATGACGGAACTCGGAATCCGATAAGCGTTGTGTCATACGAAGTGCCTCATACCCCGTCAAAAGGCAGGCATTATGACAGCAATGTTGACTTGCGATACCATCCGACACAGAAACCGATAGAACTGCTCGAATACCTTATAAAGACATATAGCAATGAGGGAGGCGTTGTTCTTGACAACACTATGGGTTGCGGCAGCACGGGTGCAGCCTGCGTGAACACAAACCGCAAATTCATAGGCATTGAGATTGAGAAAGAGTATTTTGACATTGCGGAGAAACGCATAAAAGAAGCCAAGCAAAAACAGCAAACTGAAGCAAAGACATTGTTCTGATGGAAGTGAACAAGATATACAACCAAGACTGCATTGATGGTATGCGGTTTATTGGCGACAAGTCAATAGACTGCATAATTTGTGATTTGCCATACGGAACGACTGCCTGCAAATGGGATTCCGTCATTCCGATAGAATCGCTATGGGAACAGTATGAGAGGATTATAACCGATGTCGGTGCTATTGTGCTGTTCGGTCAAGAGCCGTTTTCCTCCTTTTTGAGAATGAGCAACACTAAACTCTACCGTTACGATTGGATATGGGAAAAGCAGAGACCATCCAACTTCCAACTTATGAATTACCAATGCGGCAGGATTCACGAAACGATAAGTGTTTTCAGCAAAAGCAACGCCTGCTATTCAAACGGCAAGCCTACTATGACATACTATCCGCAGACGACTTCAAGGGAAAAGGCGAGGGTTAGTACAAAGAACACAGTTTACAGCAACAACATTCTGCACAACTACAATAAGACTGCAACTGACTGTGACGAGAAAAAGACCTATAACGTGAAGCAGCCGACTTCCATCATCAAGTACAATACGGTTGAGGGTGGCAAGATACACCCGACACAGAAGCCCGTTGAACTTGTGCAGTACCTTGTGCGGACTTACACGAAAGAGGGCGACCTTGTGTTGGACAACTGTATGGGCAGCGGCACGACCGCAGTAGCCTGCATTCGGGAAAACCGCAGGTATATAGGGTTCGAAACGGATTCGGAATACTATGAAAAGTCGTTGGAACGTATAAAAGGCGAGATTGAGGAAAAGAGAAAACAACTTTTTTGATACTGGAGTATAAATATACATATATAAAAGTTATATATGAAGATACTTGACACAAAACAATTAGACGAAAAACTCAAAATAGAACCCGTTTCAAAGACAAAACTCAATGGGTTGAAAACAAAAATTGAGGAAGACAAGGATTTGATGGGTTTGCTTGAAAAAACAATATCCAAAATCGGTGACTATGTTGATATTGACGGTGAAAGATGGGATGAAGAATGCGTCAAAGGATTGAAAAAAGGTTTTGATATGCTTTTGGACTTTTATGTCAAAGTGAAACGAGACGAAGAATAATACAACGTATATGGCAAAAATCAGAAAAATTGACGAACTTGATGCAGTTTCTGAAAAGATTAGCATACAACCCGTTACGAGAGGTGAGTTGGCTAATTTGACTTACGGCAAGGGCAGATACATAATCACCGACATTTGGGTCTTGGAAAAGGATAAAGACGATGACGGTTCGTATCTTGAGTTTAAAATGTCAATCGGTGATGATTTGAAGAAATTGGTTGCCGAAACCTTGCTGAAATTTTGCGATGTCGTTGTTGACACAAGCAAACTCTCTTATGTCGAATATCCCGACAATGAGGTTTGGGCGAATTATACCGACAAGGATGTCGCAGTTTATCAATGCAAGGTTGATATTTTACGGAATATGACAACAAGGGATTACGAAAGACTTGGAATCCAAGACGATTTGACAAGATGAAATATTTATTGAAACGAACACCGAACTTCGGTGACAGCAAGGTGCATTTCCTGCTGTTCTGCATTGACTATCCTTGGAATCCGCCGTTTGTACGGTATGACATTGAAGTAATTAGGGAGATTGCAAAAGGTATGAAAGTCGGTGAGCAGAAGATATTGAATATTGAACCATTGATGTTCTCAAAGGAAAAATACGGCGAAATAACAATAGTTGAAGATAACTGCAAAACATTATTTCAAATCCCCGAAGACGGCTCTGCCCGTGAATATTAGACTATGGCTGATACCAATTTACATTTGTACGATATAGAGTTGAGAATCGCCCGCTCACGGGATTTCGACTATACGAAGAAACTTGTTGTGTTCAACGTGATAGGGCAGGGCGGCGTGTTACCGCTATGGCACGAGTGTGATGTTCTTGTTTGTACAAAGGTAGGCTACCTAACTGAAATTGAGATAAAACGCTCATACGCTGATTTTCTCAATGACTTCAAGAAAGAACACAACCATAAGTCGGATTACATAAAATATTTTTATTATTGCGTTCCCGCAAAAATTAAGGACAAAGTTCTGTCGTTTCTATCGTCATACGAGAACCAAAACGATTGGCGTGCTATGGCGGGTGTAATAACCTATTGGGACGATAGCAAGTGGATAGACATTGTGAAAGCACCTACACAAAACAAGGACGTACTGAAACTGTCGCTTGAACAGATGCTATATCTCGCACGGCTTGGAAGTATGCGGGTGCTTACGCTCAAAAAGAAAATACTTGATTTGAAAAAACAACGGATATGAATGACAAAGAACTTGACATTGATTGGAACAATGTTCTCATTGAGGCGAGCATAGCGGCTATGCAAGGAATACAAGAAAGCGGAAAATTCGGATTGGCTGCGGATGTTATGCCCGAAAAACTTGCGGAGATTTCTGTCAAGATAGCAAAATGTCTCGTAACCGAACTGAAAGCGGAAATTGAATCAAAAAGCGAGCGGCAATTACCGCTCGCTTTTTGATTATGTGCTTGTTTGTTATGTGGCAGAAAATCTGACTGAATGTCGTTTTTTTTTTTGTTTGACAAATATGCTATTTCTTTACAACACCTCGGCAGTGCATACCATAATATCTCTTCATATTTGCTACATTCCAACCATTATCATTGATTATGGCATAATATGCCATACCTTCTTCGCTTCTGCTATGTTCTTTTGTCCAAAAGCAAATAGAAGATTTCTCATACGTTTCGCCTTCAATGGTATAGCCGAATCCAGTGAATTGAATCGTTTGACCATTTCTTATTGACTCAAGAATAAGTGTTTCAGTTTCTTCGTCATATAAATTAATTATTGTGTTCTCAAAAAGTTCTTGAACATCTTCGGTTGTCGGCATTTCCCAATCGCCACCCATAAACGTATGCGCGACATCATCTTCTTTATCAAGAATATAGCGTTCTAAATCGTAATTATTATAAGGAAAATAGCCGTATTTATCAGCGTAGAAATCTTCATTGCAATATTCGGTATTATATGTAAATCCCCACATATAATCGAATCCCTTCGCTGAAGGGTCATCACATTCTTCAATATTGCCAATTGACCAAATAGTTCCGCTTGGAAGTCCGAGGTCAACATATTGATGACCATTGTAATCCACACCACTATTATAATTGGCATACCACTCGGACATACCAGCGTCAAATGCATCCACCAATGCCAATATGCCATTCTTAATATTTTTATACATATCGTCTATACACACCCGTTCGTCAGTATATTCACAATCTATGTGATAACCTTTTATTCCGCATATTGGGATTAACACCAAGTCTCCGTTGCATAAAACATATTTTTTATGATATAATGTATCATCGGGAAAAATTGGAGCATTAGGATGACCGAAAATACGCGAAATCAGTAATTCTTCTTGCGTTGACGGATTCAATACACGTTTACTGATATTAACCAATACATCATATGCTGCGGTTTCAAGTGTTTTTGTATCTATCAACTTATCATATTGGGAGATTTTTATGCCAGGTTGTTTGTCATCGTCATAAAAATTTATTTTATATGTGAGTGGTATATATCCAAAAAATGTAAATGATTTTCCCATTTCACCCGTATAACGACCAACATCAGCGTATCCAATAAGGCTTGGCGGGTTGACATCAGTATATATTGGGCTAAAATTAGGATAACAACCCACATTATTATCCATTATGCACCAATTTTCATTTGTACTTCCATAATACGCTTCGCGCAAGTTAGGGGCAAATCCGTCTGGCGATAATTCATCCAAATACAATAATCTAAAAATATCAGAATGGATGTTAAAATCATATGATATATGATGTAATACATCATTGTACGTAGAATGCAGTGTATTTATATCTAATTCGTTTATTATTATCATAATTTCTTGTGTTTTTACTTATTTATACGAGTGTTTACGCTCAAAAAAGATATTATAGAAATAAAAACGGACGGCAAATACCGTCCGTTTTCTTTATGCGAGTTTGTCTTGTTTATTTTCCTACAATGTTCTTTTTTGTAGTTTGGGAAGTCCACAATATTGCATTTTTCAATTTTTTCGCTTTCACGTAATCGCCATCTTTGTCCTCGCCCGTTTTTTCGCACTCGAAATATGTGTCAAGTTGTGGGTATTTAATGTCAGAACCGCTCTCGGAAAATGAGAAACGCATCATTTTGTCAGTATAACTGTATCCTTCACCTGCGGGTTTCCATTTCAGTTTGGTACACACGGCGAATAACAGTTCGGATGTTGTCATATCCTTTTTCAAGTTTTTCTTGAAAAAATCTTCCACATTTTTTGCTGGCATTTGCAGCATCTCGTCAATTTTCATTATGTGTGTCATAGTCGTTTGTATTTTATATTATGCAAGTTTTTTAATTTTCATTGAAAAGTCTTTCCACCAAGTGTGGAACGGAATCGCATCCCCGATACCTTTCACGGTTTCGTTGTACTTTTTCTCAACGTCTTTTTCTATGTCGTTGATAGTGTCTGAAACCTTTTTGTATTTCTTCGGGTCTTTCTCCATAAGTTCGGCTGCTTTGTCGAACACGAATGCGTTTAACTTCGTCATTCTGTAATTGAGTTTGACAGCACTAATAAAACCCTCTCCGATAAAATCGCTGTATGTTTTCATAGTCTTTATTTGTTATAAAAGTACACTGCCTCGTACCAATCGCCGCCGTCATCGGAACTTGTTTGCGTGACGTGGTGCAGTTTGTAGCCCAATTCGGTTATGAGTTTTTTAGAGAATCCGTGTTCGTGCTTCCAATTACCCTCTATCTGTACGCAGACATACCGTGGGTCTTGCGGCGTTTCTATCCAAACTTCCGCGCTGACACCATTGTTCTCAAGGGTCTTTTGAATCCTATCAACGTCTTTGTCGCTAATCATTCTGCGTTCAATTTCGTTTTGGATATTGTCCAACCGTTCTTTCGACACGGGTTGGATGTCAAGTTTTTCCTTGATGAATTTGTCTGCTTTGAGAATTTCCATAGTCGGTTGTTTTCGTTATGTTGTGAAGAAATAGGCAACCGAATGTCTTGCGTTGTTTATTTCCTCTTTGATTTCTTGTATTTCGCTGTCGCCCCATTGGGTGTACATATCGTAGTTTATCGTCACATTACCTGGGAGGTTGTATTGGAACATTCCCAAAATCCTGCTCATATTCTTCATACACATAGCCACGCAGTATCTGAAGAACAAGTCGTCTTCGAACAACGCGCAGTCGGATATGGTTGAAAGAACGTGGAACACGCAGGGTCTTGTCGGGAGTTCGCCCGTGAACCTCAACTTCTTTGTAAGTCTGTTGTAACTGAATCCGTGCATTTCCTGCAACATCTGACGGGCTTGGTCGAAGAAACTCCAATTGCAAGTCCAATACACGAGGTTGTCAGCAGCCTGCGGGAGACGGTCGTTGTACATACTCGAAGCAAACATTCTCTGAACGCCGAAGTCAAGGTTTCCGCCGTCAAGACGTGTCGAACTGCCCCAACCCGCTTCACCGCTGAATCTGCCGACTTGATAGACGCGCAGCACGGAGAATATGTTGTCGGGCATAACAAGCACACCACGGTCTTTTTTCGTTTCGGATTTCAATATCTTGTTTCCCTGCACGCCGCTTCTGTTGGTAAGACCGAGACGGAAACTGTCGGTCATAAAGACCTCATAGGGGCAGGATATGTAAATTTCCTCAACTGAATCATCGTATGCGTTGTAGAAATACCTTTTAGCCTCGCCCACAATCTGCGCTATCGCAGCCTTCGGGAGCGAGAAAGGTATCTGACAGTTCAGCGTCATTTGCTTGTTTATTCTGTCAGTGAAAGCGGCAAGACATTCTTGGCTTTCAGTATCTTCGCAATCTACATAGTAACCCACTGTTATACCAATATTCTTCTATTATTTATAATTCGATAATCAAACGGGTGTTCTTGTTACGCAAAACCCTTGCGTTTTCAGTAAGTTTGTAAACATCACACAGAACATCCAACGTTGTCAGATTAAGGAAATTGTCGCCTTTTTCAAAAGGAATGGCGGATTGCAGATAGACCTGCTTTTCTATCGGTATGCCAAGTTTTTGAAACCTGCTTCTTGTGTACGCGATGTTTTTCAGAGTGTTGTTCACCCTGCGTAACTCGCTTTCGGTCATTTTGACCTTTATTGTCTGTGTGTACACAGTGCCTTGTTTATCCCATACTTTGTTGTAGTTGACAGACAAAATATTCAGTCTCGGCTCGTTGATTTCGTTTTTCAGTTTGCCAAGTCTGTCCTTTGTTACGGGCTTTATGTCCAATTTTTCGGAGACAAACTCCTCTATGTTCAATACTTTCATAGCCTTATTCTATATATTTTACTGTGTCAAAATGGCAGGTGTCTTTCGCCACTTCGCATCTTTGTTGCAATTCAATGGAATCCTTTTTGTCATAGCAGTAAATGTAAAGTTTCTTGCCGACAATCTTGTTTCCGAATTTTTTCATATTTTTGTCTATGGCTTTGTAATCGTTTTTCTCGTGCATAATGCTGTCATAGTCATATATCGCTTTCCAAAAATCGTTGCTGTATGTTGTGTCCTCAAATTCTTTCACATTTTTCATATTCGTGAAAGTGAACTCGTATTTTGGACACATCATAAAATCGGTGTCATCGTCTTTGAAAGTCGGAAGTGAAGCAAGGATTCTGCCTTGACTGTCCAACACGCTTTCAAACGGTGTTTTTGTCGCAACAGTCTTTGCGCTTTCTGCTATGAATTGTTCAAATTTGTATATTTCCATAATTTTGTTATTTTTTAATTTTTCCTTCAATCCAATTCTGTTTATTTATCGGTAGAACAAGGTTTGGATTATTACCGCAATATAAATTATCGCCGATTTTCTGCGGTGCGCCTTCAATGGTTGTAAGTTTGTTATTACGGCAATAAAAACCACCTCCGACTTCTTGCGGTGCGCCTTTAAGGGTTGTCAAATAGTTGTATCTGCAAATAAAATCATCACCGACTTCCTTTGGTGCGCCTTCAAGGGTTGTCAGTTTATTATTACTGCAATTAAAATCACCACCTACTTTCTGCGGTGCGCCTTTAAGGGTTTTCAGTTTATTACCACTGCAATCAAAATCCCCGCCGACTTTCTGCGGTGCGCCTTCAAGGGTTATCAGTTTGTTATTAAAGCAGCCAAAATACCCTTTAACGTGTCCGAATCTTATTTTAAGTTTACCGTCAAGCACTATGTCGTTTGAAATCCTAACGTCCCCGTCACAATCATAACTTCTTGTTGATGGATTCCATACGAGATTGTTGACTTCTATGAATAATTTCGTTTTATCATCAACTTCGGGTTCTTTACACAATTCAGCAAGTCTATCTTTTGAAACGGGCTTAATGTTAAGTTTCTCGTTTATATATTGTTCGAACTTGAGTATTTTCATAACATATTTATTGTTTATCACAAGTAAGAATGCCTTGTATCCAATTTGGTTTTTCTTTTGGCATTGTTAAATTTGGATTGTTTTTGCATACAAAATGAAAAACGCCTTTTATTACACAATCTATCGAATGCAACATATTATCACTGCAATCAAAATTGCCTCCTACATATTTCGGTGCGCCTTCAAGCGTTGCAAGATTGTTATGGCTGCAATTAAAATTCCCGCCCACTTCTTTCGGTGCGCCCTTTAGCGTTTTTAATTTGTTTTGGCTGCAATCAAACACATACGGTATTTCTTTGGGCGCACCTTCAAGGGTTTTCAACATATTCTTACTACAAATAAAAGAGTCATCAATTTCTTGTGGGGCAAAGCAAAGGGATGTCAGTTCGTTGTCCGAACAATCAAAGAAACCCATTACTTTTAACGGTGCGCCTTCAAGGGATTTCAGATTGTTATTGGAACAGTTGAAGTTTCCATTTATAACTCCGAATTTTATCGGGAATGAATCCAACCCTATGTCGTTTATATAAACATTTCCGTGGCAATCATAGCGCATTGTTTGCTTATTGAACACAAGTTCGTGACGTTTGATGAAATTTTTTCTGTATTCATTTAAGTATAGTTCACCGAAACGATTATCAAGTCTGTCTTTTCTGACGGGCTTAATGTTAAGTTTCTCGTTTATGTATTGTTCTGTTTTAAGTATTTCCATAGTTAAAATATTATATATTTGTCTTTTACCCAATTTGGTTTTTCTCTTGGAGGATTCAGTTTCGGGTTGTTATTGCAATAAAAATCACCAACTCTTTGTGGTGCGCCGTAAAATGATTCAAGTTCATTGTTTGAACAATCAAGTTTGTATTTTACAACTTTTGGCGAACCCACCAATGATTTCAGTTTGTTGTGCGATATGTCTATTTTGTCGCAATTCGGAATCCCGACAAATGACTCTATGTTATTGTCTTTGCAATTTATAAAACTGGTGCTGATACCCGTTCCGATTTTTTGCGGTGCGCCTTCAAATGTTTTTAGTTTGTTGTGTTCACAATGCAAATCCCCACCGATTTCTTTCGGCGCGCCTTTAAGGGTTTCAAGTTCATTGTTATTACACCAAAGACCCCATTTGATTTCCTGCGGTGCGCCTTTTAGTGTTTTTAGTTTGTTGTAACCACAATAAAAAGAATCTCCTACTTTTTGTGGTGCGCCCTCAAGTGATGTAAGTTCGTTATATCTGCAATCAAAATAGCCACCGACTTCCTGCGGTGCGCCTTTTAGTGATGTCAGTTTGTTGCCCGCACAGATAAAATTACCATTGACCACACCAAATCTAACGGGAAATTCAGTAAGCCCCTTTTCTATCAAATTAACATTTCCTTTACAATCATACAACATAGTTTCTTTGTTATAAACAAGGTTATACTCTTTTATGAATGTTTTCATTTTTGTGGTTTGAATTAACCTGCTTTTTGAAACGGGCTTAATGTTAAGTTTCTCGTTTATATATTGTTTCGAGTTCAGTATTTCCATAACACTATTCTATGTTTTCAACTGTAACGGGGGAAACCCTAACACGGATATTCCTGCGGTCAATAAACGATGAGGTCACATACTTGTTCACTTGGATTATCGGGGTGTCGCTGTTTGTCACAGCACCGATAGGTCTGTTTATGGTGCTGACGTTTATCTTCGCGCCGACCTCAACTCTGTTGTATATGTGGTTTTCAGTCATACCCTCGCTCAAGTCAATGGCGACCATATTAGCACCGAACCTCTGCGGGTTTATTATGTCCACGCTTGCGGTCTTTATGATTGTCGTGTTGTCTCTGTTGTTAGTTATCCTCACAGTGTAGTCTATCGTAGCCTTTACTAACCCTTCCGTGTGTTCGAGTATCGGTCTGAATTTGATGAGTGGAGATTCGTGGTTATCCCTTGCGTTGACAAGCATTTCCCAAGTCTGTATGTATGTAATCGGTATCTGCGAATCAACAAGCGTGACATTCGGTTCGTTGCCCTCATTCGGTACGTTGTATTTCTCCGTTACCGTAAGTGTGTGGGCGAGCGTGAATGTTGTGTCGAACCTGCACAAATAGTCGTACAGTGAATTTGGGTCATACAACGGGTGCTGTATGTCGTTCTCGTAGTATGTGTATAATGTGTAAAAGTCTCCACCATTTACATCGGGCAATATACAAGCCTTGAGGTTATCGTATGAATCCTTGTTGGGAAACAGCGTTGAGGTCAACGCTCTTGTCTTGATAACCTCGAATCCCTTTTTCTCCTCATAACCGACAATGGCGTGCAGGTCAATTCCGATTGACGGGTTCTGATAGTATCCGTGTTCGGAAAGATGGTATGCGAGGGAGTTTTCAAACGGGTATCTTCTTTGGTATTGTGTGCCGTTGTAGTTATGTTCCATACTATCCGTGTTATTCTTGTCTGTTGACAAGTATGCGGTTGAAGGTACTCTGAACTCAATGTAGTTCACATAAACCTTGTCGGCAAACCAAAGAGGCTCTGCAAGCATCTTATAGTCGTCATAGTTCGTGTGTATCGCACAGAGCAGGTTTATGTACTCGCCCGAATGGTTTTTTGTGTATAGGTTGAATATGAATCCGTCATATTCGGAATGGTAGTTGGAACGGAAATAGATACGGAGTATGTCGTATGGTATGTACTCGTGTTCGATGTCGGGCTGCTTCATTATGTCACCCTCGCCCGATTCAATGTCAGACCACTTGCTGTCAACGCTTGTGTAGAACTGACCGTTCACCTGCTGTGTGCGAACCCACATAGTGCTGTCCTTTTTTGCAGGAAGCACGGTGTTCAGAAGTGTGTTGTTCGTCAGCGGAACGGAAGCCGCATTGTTGACAAAGTATTTTTCGTTGGTGTATCTGTTGCCCGTTATGTAGTAGTTACATATCGCGCTGTCACCGTATGTACCTTCGCCGTTTGAAGTAAGTATGTCCTCACTCAACTGTGATTCGCCCGCAACAAAGCGGTCTGCTACATAGACATATTCCATAAGGATATTGTCGGTAAGCGGTATGTACCTTTTGCCCGATTCAGTAGGTTTGCTCATATTCGTTATATTTAATAGTGAATCAATTTGTATATTTATAAACAAACAGAAAAACCCGACAAGTGTCGGGCTTTCCGTTTGGGTGATATGAATGGGTAATCCAAACTATTGGTTAATCTCAATATCGTTGTTACTGCGGGGCCAAATCTGATAACCGTAATTAGTTGAAAAATAAGCAAATCCCGTTATGTTTGCGTGCGTTCCATTTGGAATTTCCATTGATATTGAATTAAATCTATTGTATAATTTAATTGTGTTTTCATTCTGACTTATAGTCATAGTATCTCCGTCAATAATAACATCATTTAATGTCACTAATTGTGATTCGTAATGTGCATAATTATTTTCAATATCGTTTATCGTAACGGGGATAGGTTCAATTTTAACTGGAACATACGTTGCTTCTGGTGTATTTTTTGACGGTATAAATTCCCACGTTCCTTGATAAAGTGTAAGCCTTCCTTGTATTCCATCAAAGATATCGCCTTCATTGTATTGAGTAGTAATTTTTGGTGTATTATAATCATATATACATAATCCACCGCTATCATCTTTAACATACATATAACGACCATATCTAAACACAAAAGTAATAGGATTTTCTATTATAATTTCCGATTGTACATTGGCATAATTTTTGAGTTCTAAAATTGATGCAACTCTTATTACATTATCTTCTTGGGCTTCTTGGATACCTTGGATTCCTTGAACGCCTTGAATTTCATCTGTTTCTTGAACGTCTTGTACGCCTTGAACACATTGGATTCCTTGTTCGCTTTGGTTGTTTTGACTGTTTGGCTTTGCACTTTTATTGGGATATGAAAAATCCCCTTGAACCAAAAGTTCGCCATTGTCTGAAAACCCTGCCGTAGTTATGTCAAACGGGTTTTTGTATCTGTATGAATCAATAGCCATATTTGTATAATGTTCTAAAATGAAAGATTGTTTTCATCTAATTAGTATTTATATTTTTGTCGGCGAAATTTTTTCATCTATAAAACAACATAATTCCGATTTTTTTATTATATTAGATTGTATCGAAAAAACGAGAACTATGAGTTGCTATGATTGCATACACGGGCCAGTACCCTGCGAGCGTTGGGAAGTTGAAGGACACACTATGCTGTGCCAAGAGTCAATAGACTACACTGCCAACTCAACGCCTGCGCCGCCTGCACCCGTTGACACAAAGGAAATAATCGAACTTGCCGAGAAGCAAGTTTCCGAAATGCTTGGAGAATCACATAATCAATAAACCAAAACACGTATAAATGGAACAATTACTGACAGAAAAGTACAGACCGCAAAGCATAGACGAAATCGCTTTGCCGAAACGAATCAAGGATATGTTGTCCAAGGGCATACGGACAAATATGCTGTTCTACGGAACGCAGGGAACGGGAAAAACCTCAACTGCCAAACTTATGGTGAAGCAGTTCGGTCACAACTACATCTATATCAACTGCTCCAAGGAGACGGGAATTGACACAATCAGAGAGCGTATTCAGAACTTCTGTATGACTTCCTCGCTGACCCAATCGAAAAGCGGTCTGAAGGTTGTCATTATGGACGAGATGGACGGTATGAGTGCGCAGGCTTACCAAGCGTTGCGCGGCAGTATCGAAGAGTTCGCTTGCAACACCCGTTTCGTTGCCACCTGCAACTTCGTGTCGAAAGTACCCGAACCAATCCAAAGCCGTTTCGAATGCATCAGTTTCGACTTCGAGGGTGAGGAAATGAAAGAGGTGAAGATTGCCTGCGTTTACCGCATCAAGGAAATTTGCGACAACGAGGGTGTGAAAATCACGAAAGACGCAATCTCCGCGCTTATCAAAAACAACTTCCCCGATATGCGCAGCATCGTGAACAAGTTGCAGACTATGATTCTGCAAGGCGTTGAGGAAATCAAGTTGGAAGACGTGTCGAAGTACAATTCGAGTTTCACCGATATTTTTGAACTCGTCACCACGAGTAACGACCCCGTGAACAACTACAAGGTTCTCGTCAGCGAGTACGCCAACAAGACCGATGATGTTCTCAACTCACTCGGCAGGGAGTTCATTCAGTACATCATTTCAAACAGAGAGGATTTGACACGGTTCATTCCGCATCTCACCATAGCGGCTGCGAAGTATCAGAACCAAAAGTTCCAAATCATTGACCCCGTTGTGTGTATGCTTGCTTGCGTTGCCGAAATGCAGCAAATCATAAACCAAAAGATTGAGTAGTATGAAAGAAATTGTTTGGGGCAACAAGATTGTCTATAAGAAGAATTTTATCGAAAGGCTCTATTACAAACTAAAAGGGAAGAAAATAACTTTGGGGAAGAAGGAGATTTTCGAGTTCAAAGAGTTGCCGTTCTTTTTCAGAAACAAGCGCAGGTACAACAAACACGTGAAAAATGTCTTGTCTGTGACAAAGAAACTTATCGGCGAGACCGAGTGCAATATCTACGAAATGCAAAAGAAATATAGGGAAAACGAAAATAAAAAGGACATCAAGAAAAAACGCAAAAGACTGTTCGGGAGAAAGAAGTAAAATTGTTGATAACTTTGTTGATAACTTTTTTCAGAAAAAATGTTGAGTGTATAAAAATTTTTGTATTTTTGCAGCGTAATCAATTTCAGTATTAACCCTTAAAAATTTAGAGCAATGAATCTTTATGAAATCACAAACGAGCAAGTTGAATTGAACAACCTCCTTGAAGAGTCTATGGGCGAATTGACCCCCGAATTGGAAGCCGCCCTCGAACTGAACAGAGAGAATTTCCACACCAAGGCTGAAGGCTATGTGAAAGCCATCAAGAACTACAAGGCTGATGCCGACAGCATTGCCGAGGAAATCAAGAAATTGCAGGCAAAGAAGAAAACCTGCGAGAACGCCATCGAAAGAATGAAGACCGCCCTTTGCGGTGCTATGCAGATTTTCGATATGCCGAAAGTGCAGTTGGGTCTGTTTAAGGTTTCCCTCACCAACAGCGAAAGCGTCAATATCATTAACGAGGACGCTATCCCTATGGAATTTAAGAAAGTAAGGTACGAGATTTCCAAGACCGAACTGAAGAAAGCCATCAACGAGGGCGTGGAAATCGAAGGTGCTGAAATCAGAAAGAACACCTCAATCACAATCCGATGAAGAAAGAGACCTTTGTTAAACTTGTTGACACCCTCGTGAGTGTCTGCAAGAACAGAGACAAGATGAATGACGAGTTAGTGGCGGTGATTAAAAAACACCGCCACTGTAACGAAGAATTGTCGTTCAGAGATGCCATTTACGACTACACACTTGAAGATACCATCATTGACGTTATTGAAATGGAAATGGGCGTGTATGTTAGGGACAGAGTTGCCGACTATGTGTATGAGCAGCACGGCAGCAAACCCGTTTGTTCCCCGTACCCAATCCTTGATTCCGCAGAAGATTTGTATGACGATATAATGGAGAGCAATATATGCGGAAAATAATCCTACTTTCGATTATGCTTTTCTGCCTGCGCTGCAATGCGCAAAGGTATGAAATCAATGAAGTGTTTTCAGTGTTGAACGCAACAACCGAGGAAACGGTTGAACGACTGTGTTCGATTGTCATAAAAGGCGACACGGCATACCTCAACATATTCGACATACCAGCAAAGGTTGAAATCACACGAAAGGAAAGAGTGTGCGGGAAAACCGAAATTGTTGAGAACAATATTCTGTACCGTGACCGAATTTGTGGTAAGGTGTTCTTTTTTGACGATTCGTCCTATGTTTTCATAGGCAAGGTGAACGGCAACCGTATGGTTATGCTATCCATCGAATCATCAGATAATTACATCTTTATAAATACAGAGTATTTGACACAAAATGGACACTTTTTTAAGCGATGATAAACGATTTATAACAATACGCGAATGCTCACAAGAAGAATACGACCAAGTGAAAACAGCGTACACGAAGAAAGCGGACGGATACCGCTTCAACCCGTTATACAAGAAAAAATTGTGGGACGGCACGGTTTCCTATTTCAAGGGTGCTAATCTGCCATCGGGTACTTGGTCTTACCTCATAGACATTTCCAAACAATGTGGTTGGAAGTTGAGAATAGAGGGGCTTCGCGGACTTTTTGACAACAACATAACACTTGAATCCTATACCGAATGGGTAAACAAATTCTTTGACGGTCTCCCGTTCACACCACGCGACTATCAGATAAAGAGCGCGTACAGAATACTTCGGTACAGAAAGTGTCTGTCGGAACTCGCAACGTCTGCGGGAAAAACGCTGATATGCTTTATGGTGTTGGCGTATCTGATAGACAACAAAATAATCAAGGGCAAGGTGCTTATGATTGTGCCAACCGTTCAACTCGTGCTGCAATCTTCGGGCGACTTCGAGGAATACAACACGGACAAACTTCCCATTGTCATACAGCAGATATACGCAGGTTACAAAATGAAGCCCGATGCGAACATATTTGTCGGGACATACCAAACCCTTACGAAAATGGAGGAGTCTTGGTTCAAGCAATTCGACTGTATCATAGTTGACGAGACGCACAAGGCAAAGGCGAAGTCAATCAAGGATATACTCGAAAGGTGTTGGCACTGCGAGTACAAGTTCGGTGTTACGGGTACGCTGCCGAAACCTAACAGCGCGGAATCGTTGACTCTGCAAACGTACTTGGGGCCGTTGGTGACGGAGGTCAAAGCCAAATCCCTCCAAGACCGAGGCTTCATATCAAACTGCAATATCGTGCAGATGCGTATTGATTATGTCAGCGAGGCGAAGAAATCCGAGTTCGCCGAGGCGTACAAGTTCCTTATGAAAAAGAAGAAAGGCTCTGACGCATTCAACCTTGAAAAGAACTTTATCATAGAGAACGAAAAGCGTTTCAACTTCATATCCGACTTGATACGGAAAACGACCAAGAACACACTCGTTCTGTTCCACCGAATCATATACGGCAAGAAACTGTTTGAGTTCCTGCGGGCGAACCTGCCGAACAAACGGGTGTACTATATTGACGGAAGTATAGACAAAGACATAAGAAAGGAGATAACCGACAGAATGGATAAGTTTGATGACGTTATCCTTGTTGCGAGTTTCGCCACATTGAGTACTGGTGTCAGCGTGAACCACATATACAATGTGATATTCACGGAGAGTTTCAAAAGCCCGTTTGTCATTATTCAGTCAATAGGTCGTAGTTTGCGTCTGAAAGACAAGGAGAACAAGGAGAAAAACAAGGCGACAATCATTGACATTGTTGACGATTTCCGTTATGGAAAATATGTTAATTATCTGTACCGACACGGGGTTGAGCGTATGCGGATGTACAAAGAGCAGCAATATCCCGTCATAATAAGAAAAGCGAAATGGTAATAAACTATGTTACAAATGCCGAACTCTGCAATATCGTGAGGAACAACCTGCACAAGATTCCTCACGACATAGACGGCGTTATCGGAATACCGAGGGGAGGTATGTTCATCGCCACCATAATCAGCGAGTATTTCAACATACCGTTATATTCGGTTGAGAGTTTCCTTTTCGGCAGCAGTATAGGCAGCGGCGAGGCGGGCAAGACTATGAAGAAAAGCAGCCACGGCAAATACCTTGTTGTTGACGATTCCGCAAGTTCGGGCAAGAGTTTCAAAAATATAAGGGCTATATTCGCTGAACGCAGCGAAAAATTCGTGTATTTGGCAGCAGTGTGTGACGACAGAAAGAACCTTGACTGTGTTGACATAGTTCTTTCTTATGTCAGAGAGTTGAGGATATTTGAACTCAATCTTTTCAGAATACCTTTCATAAGAAGGTCAATCATAGATTTTGACGGTGTGCTGTGTGAAAACCCGCCGAGAGACATAGACAAAGACGAGGAAAAATACATTGAGTTTATGAAAACGGCGAAGCCTATGTTTCCGCTATGTTACCCGCCACTTGCTATATGCACGGGCAGGCTGCTGAAATATTCGAAAGAGACTATATCGTGGTTGAGGGAACGTGGTATTTCATACGGAAAACTCTATATGCTTGACATACCGTCCATTGAAGAAAAATTGGAGAAAATGAACACGCCATCTGTCAAGAATATGAAGGCTACCGTTTACAAAAAGCACAAGGAAGCCGCTTTGTTCATTGAGAGCGACAAAATTGAGGCTATGCACATCTATAACTGCACGGGAAGACCCGTCTTGTGCATAGGTAATAACACATTGTATCAGAATCAGAAATAAGTAAAACACACCTACAATTATGAAAAACTACAAAGATGTAAAAGCACAGATATCCGCATTCGAGACGATATGCGAGGAACTTGAAGTTGATTTGCAGACGACAAACAGCGACAAGGAGTACAGAGAAATAGAGTCAACACTCGAACAAGCGAAAAAGAACATAGCCGAATTGGAGAATGTGTTAAGCACAAGCATACACGTCAGCATAACGGACACGTGCAGGTCATTCAGTCCTTGCGAGTTCGACATACCGATAAAACTCGGAAGCGTGAACTATATGGTGGGCTGCAACGGCAGCGGAAAGACTACAATCTTGCAGAAGATTCGCTCCGATATGGATTCACTATACGATATAAACAAGAATGACCGTGACGGTATGACAAGTGTGAACTTGGATATAATTAAATTCGTACCTATTAAAATCAGCGGAGTGACCGATAAGTTCACCCATATATTCGCGTTGGATTCCATAGAGGACGACCCGTCAAACTTCATCAATTCGTCAACGGCATACGGTCTTGTCGCAGGCGGCGGTCTTGAAGTGCAGCATAGGTCAAAGGGAGAGAAGTCGAAGATTATGCTGTCAATGCTTATCACAAAAATACAAAAGGTTCTCGGCTTCACCATTGACGATTACAAGAAAGGCGAAGATATTAAGGATTGCAGACCTCTGATTCTGATTGACGAGATTGACGAGGGTATGGACTTTAAAAGTATGCTCACATACGACCGCCTGCTTTCCAACTTATGCAACATTTTCAACGCTACCGTGATATGCGTTACACACAATCCGTTGGTTTGCTTCGGGAACAGTAAGTACGACCAATGCCCCGTGTTCGACATCAAGCAAATGAAGCAGATAACAATAAGCGACTACATAACAAACGAAACGGGTATGCGTTTGCAGATGGTTATGCCGCCGTCAGAGGATAAACAAGATATATAACTTATATAAGAGATATGAAAGCACTTATCATTACATTGATTGTCATTGCTGTATTGGTTCTGCTTGTTATTGCAGGCATTGCCATATCCCGCAGGATTATACGGAAAAAGTTTGAATCGGCATTCGGGTCTTTGCTCTTGAATCTTGCGATGCACGTAATATCGTTGAAACTTGACACCCTGCCCGATGAGGAAAATATGCCGAAACCAAAATTCTCCTATTTGGATTTTGTGTATGACAAAGACAAGAAAAGGCATTGGAGACGTAAGAATCGTAAGGCATACAAATTTGTAAGGACAACGGCATTTGACTTGATTGACAATAACGAGGTGTTCGAGAAACACGGTATGAGCAAGCCGAGCGGGTTGCTTCCCTATGACCTTGTTGACGAACACGGGAATCCGCTTCCGTCAGACGCAAAAATCAAATTAGATTAACCCACAAAACCAAAAAATATGAAAAATGTTTTAGCAATCATTGTTATCGTTGGCTTGGCTGTAATGTTCATCGCAGCGGAAGTCATCGCCCGTAATAAAAGACGGGACAAAATGAAAGAGATTCTGAAGGTCGGCAGACGCATAGTGGTCTATGACTATATACCGTTTTTAAATGAATGCAACTATCTCGGCAGCGGAACTATAATATCCTGCGGCGACCGCAAGTTCACCTACGTTATGGGTGACGATTCCAAACACACGGAAAGATATGCCTCATTCGGGAAAACAATCTATACCGTTGAGGTGTATGACGGCGATAAACTTGTTTACACAAACAACAGCGCGAAAAAATAAAGTTAGTATATGACAAAGGAACAACTTATAGAATTTGTCGAAGAGGCACACAAGAATAAGGTACTTAACCTATTCCTCGTGTCTCTGATTACCTCGGAGAATACGGACGAGCAAAAGAAAGTCGCCCTTGACTTGGCTAAACGGTTGGTTGAATGCGCTGACGAAATCAACCTGCCGAAAACTGTAAAGGCACGGGTCAAGCGGTGTGCGAAGAAAACAATCACCACGCTTGAAATCGAATTGGGCTTGGCTGAAAGGAAAGAGCCGAAAGGTGAATCAGAAAAATAAAAAGGCGGGAAGTTATCCCGCCTTTCTTTTTCAGAGAGTTGCTATCTCTCAATGTAGTTGTGATTCACAAGCGTTTCTTGAATATCGAAATCGCTTGCGAAGTAGAGAATGTGGAAAGTGATACTTCCAATCATTTCAGCCTCGTCAGCCATTTCATCGCCGAGGTCTGTTGTGAAAAATTCGGCGACATACCTCTTGTTGGTTTCATCGGGTGTGATTGTGTAGTATCCGTTTGATGTCTCGGCAACACCTGCGCAGCGTTGCATAAAGTCAATAAGTCCGACCATTTCGTTAGGGGCATAGTCGAATCCGTTGTCAATGCCTCTGTCCTTGTGTTCTGCGGAAAGGGTGGCATCCTCAATGATTACGCTCAAATTATCTTGAGCCAATTCAGCAAACACCGTGTCGGGGTTGCTATACATTTCGTTTACTCTTTTAATATGTGTCATAGTCTTTAATTTTTTGCATTGTTAAAACATCGGCGTGTCGTGACGGTATTCCCGTTTGAGCAACGACAGAACGTGGTTGTTCGGGTAAACGCCGCGACCCGCAAGATTGGTTATCTTGTATCCGTAGCAGTCCGCAAGAAACCTGCCGACCGCCTGCGAGCGGGAGACACCCGCCCTGCAATGTATGTAGAAATCTTTTCCGATATTCTCCGCTATAAAGTCGTATATGGTTTTAGCCTCGCTGTCGGTAAGACCCTTTATTCCACTAACATCATAGTCGTTCACATCCCAAAAGTCAATGTTAAGCACGCGCTCCGTGCCGTTCTTGAAGTAGTGTGAACCTCCATTCGGTTCGCTTATGGAAATGACAGCCATATTGTCGGAAATCGAATCCAAATATCCGTTGTCCGCCATATATTTGTCAAACAGCCTTCTACTGAATATGTATGCGTTCATTATCTTTTGTTTAGTTTGTTTATGAGTTCCTTTTGTTCCGCTTTGACATCAGCCGCCATATCGTCATATTCAACTCTGTTGTCCAATGTATCTTCAACACAGACGTGTCTGCCGCTTCTGCCTAACATAAAAAACTCTGTGTTGTATTTTGCTTTCAGTCTTTCAAGTGCTTCTTGGCACAATCTATTGTATTTTTCCTCGTTAAAATTCTCTGGCTCAACATTCACATCCCACAATATATGCTCGTCTGAAAGTTGCAGATAATTCATACCGTCATCTTCATTATAATATGTTTCGTAGTCACCGTAAGCGTATGAGGCATATTTGTAAAAGTTGTTAATATCTTCAACAATGCGCTCGCAATCTATGTGCAACTCCACGCAATATATGCAGACATTTGCGAAGTTGTCGGTGTATTCGGCAAACGGGTATTCAAAGTAATATTCTTTGTTGTTGCCTACTGCTCCGCCAAGAACAATGGGATTCGGCAGGTTTTGATGTGCATATCCGCCACCGTAATTAAATTCAAGGTCTATTGAATCATTGCATTCGTCATTAAGGAATTTCTGCAAGTATTCGGAATATCCCTTTATTTTCTCAACGACAGCCTTGTTGTTTTTCAACCTATCAGCCGTTATAGGCTGTATGTTGAGTTTTTCGTTTACTTGGACTTCGTAATGGTCGGATATGTATTCGAGAAAATCGTCTTTTTTCACCCACCAAACCGAAGTGCCGCCGTGAACCCAAAGGTCTTCATCATCCTCATACATAAACATATTGTCATCGCCGTCAGAAGTTATTCCGTTGTAATAGTCATTTGTTGACCATTTGTCAATAAGGTCGTTGCATATTTCCATTGTTATCTTCCAATGCTCACTTCCGTTGATTGTTTTGCGCTCCCCCGTGAAAGCGGCGGTGTTGAAATCGAAATGAAATCCCTCGAATTTGACGCTATAACCTGCGCCCGCGCCCTCGGCTATGAATTGGTCTAATGATAAAATTTTCATAATCTCGTTTGTTTAACCATATATTTATAAGTGTTGATAACTCTGTTGATAACTTTTTTGAAAAAATGTGATGAGTGTATGAAATAATTTGTATTTTTGCGATGTCTTAAAAACGATAAGCAATGAGTATGAGATTCAAGTCAAAAAAGGAATTGGAAAACGCAATCAGAGAGTCAATCACGACCAATCCGAAACGCGCCATTGACGCTATGCTGCGGATATTCGAGTACCAAACCGCTGACGAGCAGGCGTGCGGTACGGTGAGCAAACTTAACGGTGTCGGATTCGTCTGCACCGATGCCCCGATTCTCACCTCGTTCTGTGAAAGATACAAGAAATTCGGCAATCTCACAGAGCGTCAGATTGAGTTTCTTATGAAGAAAATCGGGAAATACGCAAAGCAACTAACGACCCAAGCAATCGAAAAGGGGTTGTATGTCAAGGAAGGCAGTATGTGGATTGTCAACAAATCAAACAAGTAATCACCTTAAATACCTTTATTATGAGTTTTGCGAAATACGATGACGGCATTGTAAAAAAATGCGAGATGGTTTACACCAACCGTGTGAATAAAATAGAGGACATAAAGATTCTCGCTGACGGCACATACCTTGGATTCAAGGTCTGTATTCTTTCCTATGGCACACACCCCTGCTGCTATTTCAAACTGAACGAGGGTGACAAGTTCATTGGCGAGGATATGGACAATATCCCATTAAACTGCCACGGCGGTCTCACGTTTGCGCGGAAAACCGAAAAGGATTCCCCGATGGGTGAGGGTTATTGGCTCGGTTGGGACTATGCACACTACGGAGACGCAGACGGCAGCGGAATATTCGAAATGCTCGGAATGTCGGGTAAGAAGTACACAACCGATATGCTCGTTGCCGACTTGAAAGAGGCTATCAAACACTATGTAACACTTTAATTGAACGTCCTATGGAAAAACTTATAGCATTCGGATTTGTTTTGCTTGTTATCTTTATGTGGATTGTCACAGAGGAATTGTCAAGCAGGAAGTTTCTCAAAGAACGAAGGGCTATCCTTACTGAAGGCAGGAAAATCATATTTTTCGCTTGTGTCAACAAGGAGTTTGACGATTGGAAACAAATTGCTTCCTGCGTCATTGTTGACTGCCGTGACGAATATTTCAAGTGCAAGTACAGTGACGGCACAGTTGACTATATCAGATACACATACCTCGGCGAATATGACGACAAGGTTGAAGTTTATGACGGTGACACCCTCGTTATGAGGACTGGGTTCGCCCTTCGTTATGACTATTAAAGCAAAAGGTTATGAATATTGTAAAGGCATTTGAAAAGGCTTTCGCCCAAAAGGAACGCTTGGGCTGGGATAAAATCTACGTTCTCGTTGATGTTCACGACACCATTATGAGCGGCGTGCATAAAAAAGACGAGCCGTATCTTTGGTACGATATGGCGTTGGTTGGTCTGAAAATGCTTTCTTCCCGTGACGACATCTGTCTGATTATGTGGACGGGTTCGCACGACACGAGGATAAGACAGACGCTTGCTGAACTTGAAAAACGTGGCATCCATTTCGACTATGTGAACGAGAACCCCGAAGCGGAGGACAACGATTTCTATTGCAGCACAAGCAAGATATATTTCAATGTCGGCATAGACGACAGATTCGGATTCGAGGCGGAGAAAGATTGGGCTGACATTGTTAGATTTCTGACAAACTCAAAATAACTGAAATATGGAAAAGGAAAGATTATTGACTTTGTGTAACTGCCTGCTGTCCGACAATGATGCGGAGCGAGACACCGCCGAGGAAGTCTTGATTCGGTATTTCGCCCCGCTGTTCAAGAAATGGTATGAGCGGATACATAAGTATTTGGGAATGAACATCTCGTATTATGAATATTACAACCCCGACAGCGGTATGTTCATTCGAGTAGTGTATGCCCAAAACAAAAACACACTGTCGTTTTATTATTATGACGAAATACGTTCTTGTGAGGATGTTGTTGAAGTTGACATAAATGAAATCACAAACGGCAACTTCCTTGACAGAGAGGAATACGAGGCCTGGCGAACAGAGGTAATGTATCACGAAAGCAGACTTTGCGAACTTAAAAAGAATCAACCAAAAGAAGTGTTATGAAAAAAGAAGAATTAAAAGAGTGGATTTACAAAATCAACGATGACTCGAAGTCGGTTACAAAAAACGCAAAACGCATTGTGATTGACGAGTGCGTTCCTTTCATCCAAAAATGGTACAATATCGTCACCAAATACGGCGGCGGTAACATTTCTAAATACGATGATTATCGTGATAACCGAGGTGAGATTGATGACGTGTCGTTCAATGTGTCCAAATCGGAACTGACATTCCATTACTCTGACGGTTGCAGGGGTGAATATATTGAGGACTTCATAACCGTCAAATTGAACAACCTGCTTGACGAAAACTTCTTTGAGAAGGAGGAACTGCGTGTTTGGAAAAAAGCGGTTGCTTTTACCGAAAAAACGCTTGCCGAATACAAGGAAAAGGTTATGCGAATCGAAGAGACTTTGGCAGACCTAAAAGCCAACAAACCGAAAGTAAAAACCGAATAAAAATATTGTTATGAACAAAGACAGAATGATAGACGTTAGCAAGTTCAGAATTGGCAACTATGTCATTTCAAGGGGTGAAATCACGAAGATAATCGGAATCCGCACCGACACGGACGACCCCACCTATCTGTGTGAGAACTGCGATATTTGGATGCCCGTGGTTGAGGGCATACGGCTGAACTTGGAAATCCTCCAATACAATCGTTTCGGTATGTCGGACGACAAGAGTTACGGCGTATTGAGAACTACGTTCAACCCGTTTGGCGAACGAGGGTTCAAGGAGTTCGAGGACTGCATTATAATTGACCTTAAAATGCCGCAGTCCTGCTTGGTGAAGCATCAATACCTGCAATATCACGAAGGGTTCAAACCAAGTCTGATATGCAGGAAATACGATGGGGAAATCATTTACTTCCACGAGTTGCAGAACATTATGTCAGTCTGTGAAAACAAGGTCGAAATCAAGATTGACCCCAATATGAAAATTCAACAATAACAATTATGGACAGAAGAGAATTTATCGCAAGGAAAGCCCACGCAATCGTTATGGGCGATTTGGACAAATATGTTGTCCTTAAAGAAGATGAGAAAGGTCGCTATATCGAATACGCATTCAAGGATGGCGCACCGCACGACAACCGCTGTCTGTCTTGGTATGTCACGTTGCAGCCGAAAGCATTGAAGCGTAACGGTCACGACATCAAGGAATGGAAACTTTGTGAAGTCGGTCAAATATACAGACTTCTCGAAAACAACTGCGGCGAGGGTGACAAGAAAGGTGATGAATACTGCGCCGCAGGTCATCTCCGCGAAAAGTGCAGAAGCAACTACCCGCATTGGACTTATGATGAACCCGTCAAGTGCGCTTGTTGGAGTCTGTGGAGATTGGAAGACTTGGGTCAGTTGAGCATCCCGCTTGACAAAGTGGTTGACTATATGCACGAACTTGTGAACCTGCAAAAAGAAAAGCACGAAAGTTAAACCAATAAACCGACAATTATGAAAGAAGAAATTATGAATGTCAAGGTGTTCATCGCCGATGACGGAAAGAAATTCCTTGACGAAGACGAGTGCAAGAGATACGACAAGATAATCAAGAACATTCGCTATTTCTTGGTTAAGCACACACCCGACTTGACCGAAACGGGTCTGTTTAAGGAAATCAGCGTTGTCGCTGTTTATTCCGAAAACGGATACCATCGTGAAATCGTTGAGCGTTGGTGCGTTGAAGAATGGAAATACTGCATTCTCGGCGTATCTGTGCAGGGTTACGGATTCCAACCGCACTTCGAGATTATCGAAGGCACGGGTGATGACATCGTGAAAACCCGTTGGAACAACTATGTCTATGACCAAAGGGTTGATTCCTTCAGATATAAGAAAAAGTTGTTCCTATCCCCGATACGTGTTGAGGGATTCCCGAACAACACGGACTATTACGAAAAATGGTTCAAACTCTGATAAAAAAATTTTTTATTCGACATTTTTCGGAAATTTTTATTATATTGTATTGTAAAGTTCTTTGAAAACCCATAAGGTGTGTAGCATAAACAATGCGCGGCGTGCGTCTATTTTTTTTTCGGTTCTTGTCTTAAAGAACACAGCAGCAAAACTCACTATCATCTGTATTTAATAAATTTCAATCAAAATCATTCCGCGAGACGCTTTGCCGATATGCGGGTCACAACCCCGCCACACCTTTGTTTTGAATCCCTTGTATTTCTACTCATAATAATTATTTTTGTTGAAGAAAAAAGGAAGCCCGTTTGGACTTCCTTTTTCTTTTTGTGTTGTCGGCATAAGTTACACTTCCCTGCCGTTCTCGTCATACACACACTTGACTGTCGGGAATCGCATACTCGTTCCACCTTTTTGATTCTTGGTTTCCTCGAAATACTTGACGCTTATTGTGCGACCGAGGATTTCTTCGGGGTGTTCGGCATAGTATATCCTCTGTTGTTTGTTGAACCCGCTTCCGACACCTACACGATTGCCCTTGTAGTCAATCACCACATTGGTAAGAACGTGCCGCACAACCTGCTTGCCGTCCTCAACCATACGCATATCGCCGAGTTCGTAGTCAATCACGGTGAACTCATCGTCCAGAAAATCCTTTACTTTAAGCAGGTTGTTCGTGCGCTTGCCCTCGTAGGCGACATCGCGGCGAATCATAAGACCCTCCCATTTCTTCGCCCTTGCCTCGTCATAGAGCGTGTTGAACACTTCGTTGCTTTCGACTTTGGTCTGCTTCAGCATCTTTATATTGTTGCCGACAATTTCCGCATTGTCCAAACAGAACTGCCGCAGGTCTTCCAACCTCAACGAAAGATACCTTCCGCCGCCGCAATACAGTTCTTCCAATGTGAGTTTGTCGAACACTTGGTAGCAGGGATTAGGAATTGTGTAGTCTTTTTTCCTAACGAGTTTTACAATGCTTATGAAATCCTCGTTGCCGAGCAGGTCAACTATGCAGAGTTCACCGTCAAGAACGAAGTTGTCTTCGGGACATTTTTCAAGGATTCGTTTCAGCACGCCGAGTGTAAGGAACTCCTTTTTCTGTCTTGAATAGAATTTGACCAATCCGTTGCGCTTTATCGCTATGCACCTCACGCCGTCACATTTGCGGGATGCCCACCAATCCTGCGTGGTGAAGTCAACCTTTTCGGCAATGTCGAAATACTTGTTTGCCAAAGCGACACCGAAATTCTCGTTGATTGTGTCGAACCCTTTGAGGTCGAATACTGTTTGGATTGTGTTCGCAGCCACACCGCAGCCGAAGTCCTTGTCTATGATGTCAAGGAAAAGGTTGGAGACCGCAAGGTCTTTTTTGCGCAGGGCGTTCCGTATCGAAGCACAAATCTCAACAGCATAGTTGCCAGTTATTTTTCTCTCCGAAAGTGATTCGAGTACATACATAATGTTCTCATCGGAAACGGTCTCGGCGCATCTGTCGGACTTGCATTTCAGAATGTTGTCTGCTGACACATAGAATCTGACGTGGGGGTTGGCAATGAAGTTGAACACTCTCATAGCGAAGTCGCTGTCCGCAGTTTTCTTGTATTGTTCAAGCATTTCACGCTTTTTGTTCAGCGATGAAGTTTCCATTAGATGTTGCTGCAAATCAGAGAGTTTCTTGAATTGTACCAAATTTTCCATAGTGAAATTTTTAAAATTGCAATTATTTATATTCGTTTTTTATTATATCAATATCGGATGGGTTGTATAAATAAAATCCCGATGCAACCCGTCAAAAGTAAATAATAAAAATTGTCCAAAAATAATTATCGAATATAAAGACTAACTGATATGCGCGTATTAAAAAGAGACAAAACGATTGAGAAATTTTCCAAGATGAAAATTCGCAAATCACTTCAAAAAACATTCAAGTCAAGCAAAGTTAAATTCTGTGCAGAATGTTATGACGAAATTATCAAGAACATAAACGCTGCCTACTTAAACGAGAAATCCGATGTGCTTGATATTAACAAAATCCAAGACATAACAGAATCAACGCTCGTCAAGTGCGACCTGCCCGAAGTGGCGAAAGCGTATATTCTGTACCGCCACGAAAGAGACAGAATCAGAGAGTTCGCAAAGCAGAAGCAGGACTTCATTGAGAGTTACAAGAAGGCGTACAATACTGCCGACAACACCATTGACGACAACTCCAACGTGGCAAACAAGAACATAGGCGTTCTGAATGCGGAAATCCACAAAAAGGACAACATCCAAATCAACAGATTGACCGTAACCAACAAAATCCACGACCTCTACCCCGATTTTGACGCGAAGCAGTATTGCAGGGATTTGGAAGACCACATTATCTACAAGAATGACGAGAGTTCATTCGCCTGCATCAGCCCGTACTGCGTGGCAATCACAATGTACCCGTTCCTTATCAACGGTATGAAGGACTTGGGCGGGCTTTCGGCAAAGCCCAAAAACCTTGACAGTTACTGCGGTATGCTCGTGAACCTTGTGTTCGCTTTGTCAAGTCAGTTCGCAGGTGCTGTCGCACTTCCCGAAGCGTTGCTTTGTTTCGACTATTTCGCAAGAAAAGAGTGGGGTGACGATTACATTGACCACATCGAAGAGCCTTGTAAGAGCAACTTTTGCGCAACGCAGAGAACCGTGAAAGAACAAATCCATCAGTATTTCCAACAAATCATTTATTCCATCAACCAACCCGCAAGCGCGAGGGGTATGCAGAGCGCGTTTGTCAATTTCTCGTATTTTGACGAGCCGTTCTTCCACGGAATGTTCGATGACTTCGTGTTCCCCGATGGAACGAGACCCATTTGGCGTTCACTCAATTGGCTGCAAAAGGAGTTTATGACTTGGTTTAACGAGGAAAGATTGAAGTGTGTACTCACATTCCCCGTGGAGAGTTTCGCTATGATTTACAAAGACGGCGAGTTTGTTGACAAAGACAACTTCAAGTTCGTTTGTGACGAATATTCACGCGGTCACAGTTTCTTCACTTACATCAGCGACAGCGTTGATTCGTTGAGTTCCTGCTGCCGTTTGCGCAACAACATCACGACTCACGAGTTCAATTTCACCAACGGGAACATTTCCGTACAGACGGGTTCAAAGTCCGTTATTTCACTCAACCTTTCCCGTATCGTGCAGAACGCTGTCAAGGATTTCGACAATCCGCAGGATAGATTGGAGAAGGACACTATCTACGAGGCTATCCGTAACTATCTCATTGACGTACTCGGTCGCGTTTACATTTACCATAACGCATACAACCAACTTCTGTGGGATATGTACGAAGCCAAACTTATGCCCGCATACGATGCAGGGTTCATCCACCTTGACAAACAGTATCTAACAATCGGCTTGAATGGACTGAACCAAGCGGCTGAATTTCTCGGATTGAAATGTACCAAGAACAAACAGTACGGCGAGTTCTGCCATATGATATTCGGTACTGTGAAAGAGCAAAACGCGCTTCACAAGACAAAGCACACAATGTTCAACACCGAGCAAGTTCCCGCTGAAAGCCTCGCGGTAAAGAACTACAATTGGGATAAGGAGGATGGATATTGGGTTCCAGAGGATACGAACCTTTACGCAAGTTATATCTTCAAGCCGAATGACCCGAATATTTCCGTTCTTGACAAAATCGAAATGCACGGGCGCGACTATATTGGCGACTATCTTGACGGCGGTTCAGCAGCCCATATTAATTTGAGCGAGCATTTGACAACAAAGCAATATGACGTTCTGCTGCACCACGCAGCAAAGACGGGTTGCCAATACCTCACTTTCAATGTTCCGAACAGTGAATGCGAAGCCTGCGGTTGGATTGGCAAGACCCCCGTTGACGAATGTCCGCACTGCCACAGCAAGAGCATTGTGTATTGGGACAGAATCATCGGCTACCTCACCAAAATCAGAAATTGGAGCGAGGGAAGGCGCATTGAGCAGAAGACCCGTGTTTACACAAAGAATGTGAATGTTTAACATATATGACTTATATAAAAGCGGGTGCGACTGCCGCATCCGCTTTTTTTAATACCAGAACCTTATGATTAGCATTATAACCCCCGCACACAAGGTGCTGCCGTGGTACAACGCTCGGCTCATAAACGTGTGCAGCCAAGACTCTGACGAGTGGGAGTGGATTATCCTTGACAACTCGAAGGACGGATGCGTTAAAGAATATGTTGACCGTTTCTTTACTGAAATGCAGGGTGTGAATTACTTGCATTGCAGGTCTAAAATCAAAGTCTATCACGAGCCGCAGTTTTCTGACATACCGCTTGTTGACGGTAAAATGGGCAAGATGTGCAATCGAATGCTTGAACTCGCAACGTGCGATGATGACGGATTCTTTATGCGTCTTGACTTTGACGATTTTCTGTGTGACGGGAGTATCCGTATAATTAACAAGGCTATCCGTATGAATCCCGACAGCGAATTTATCACGGGTCAAATAGGCGATTGGCTTGTTATGACAAAGAACGGGGATTTTGACTATTGCGATTTCAGCGATGCGTTCAACCACGACCCCGATGACTTGCTTGAAGTTATGCGGTGCGAGAAAATCTGCGACCCGTCATTGATTGACGAATACAAAGCAAGAATACAAAAATACGGGCTGACAAGAAAACTTGTTAGCGCACCCTGCCGTGTGACATTACCATATACCGAATTTAATTTTTTTCGAAACGAAGTGCAGACTTTGGGCGCGGGTTGGGATATGTTCGGCGGAGTTGAGCATCCCCTTTGTTTGAAGAAAAGCGCGTTTCTGAAAAAGATAGGCGGATTCGTAACGAACAATTCAAAAGAGGATTTGGTGAGCCTACTCTATGTGACGAGATTCGAGAACATTGTCTATATAGACAACGCACTTTACCTCCGCTGTGTAGTATGCAGCAAACGCGGAAGATTCTATTATATGGACAGCGGCACTATTGAGGTATGCAACCAAGCAAACAAGCAGATAGAGTGGGATATAATCACTTCCGAACTTAAAGAGAATTACAGCAGGCTCGGATTGTTCGGGCTTGTAGTACCAAAACGCATTAAATTCAACTAACAATGATTAGCATTATAACACCTGCCCACAAGGTGATTCCTTGGCACAATGCTCGCCTCATAAACGTTTGCGAGCAAGATTCCGATAATTGGGAATGGGTTATTCTTGACAACTCGAAAGACGGGTGCGTCAAAGATTATGTAGAGCGTTTCTTTATTGAAATGCAGGGTGTGAATTATCCGCATTGCAAAGACAAAATCAAAGTTTATCACGAGCCGCAGTTCGCCGACATAACTATTGTTGACGGCAAGATGGGCAAGATGTGCAACAGACTTGTGGAATTGTCCGAATGCGGCGATGACGGATTCTTCCTGCGACTTGACTTTGACGATTTTCTGTTCAAGGGCTGCATCCGTATGCTCACAGAAGCAATAGAGGCATATCCCGAAACCGAGTTTGTCACGGGTCAACTGTGCAACAACCTATGTCAGAAATTCAGTGACGGCGAGTTCTATTACAATGACGGCTCGGCTTCTTGGTATGTCGTTCCCGAAAACCAACTTCAAGTTCTGATACACGAGGGTTTCGGGAAAATTGAAGGTTTCAATGAGTTTGCCGAGAATATAAGGAATAACTATCGTAACATTGCTCCGAGATATTTGGTTGACTGTCCGAGTGAAATTGAAATACCGAACACGGGTCTCGTTTTCTACGGCAGGAACGTACTCACATTGAGAGACGGTTGGGGAATGTTCGGAGTGCCAGAGCATCCGCTGTGTGTGAAAAAAGGCGCGTTCATTGAAAAATTAGGCGGCTTTGTCACGGACAACACGAAAGAGGATTTGAACCGATTGTCATACCCGCTTGTGTTCAATGAGCAGGTATGGATTGACAACCCTCTGTATATGAGGTGTTTTCAAATAAATGATTCATTGCAGATGTGCGGTACGACAAACATTGTCCGTGAGCAATGCAACTACGAGAACGAATACTATTACAAGGCGAGAACACTCAAAGCGTTCTACGAGAAATACGGATTGTACGGAAAAGTGATTCCACATAGAATAAAGTTCTGATGTCCGAACATTTTTTCTTGATTTTTATTATATGAAAATATAAGACTAATACAAATCAACAAAATCACAGTATTATGGGTTACGAAATTGATTTCATTCCAACGAAAGAATTTATCGAAGAAAAGATAAAACCGTTGATGGCATACAAGTTGAAACCAACGGAGATTCCGATTACGGAAACGGAAATATTGGTTTACGTTATGAAAAACGGAGAGGAAACACGTTCCGTTATGAACCACCTCTATTTTCAACTGAAATACTTGCGTGAATCAGTCCGTATAGCAACTATACAAGATGCCATAAAACAGTTTGAAAGCGAGGGCAGGATTTGGTACTGCGGTTGGGAATATGCAAAAGACAGTTACAGTCAAGATATTGACGATGTTACCAACAATGTGATTCGTACATTCACTTTGCTGAAGCAGACTGTACCGACTGCTGACTATTTCAAGGATGGCGACCACTATTACAAAAAGGTGAACGAGATTGAGGAGCAACTTGAATACTTCACCGACACTTGCAGGGATGCAACCATATACGAGATTATGGATTTGCTGCGCCCGTTTGTCGAAAAAGACGAGGACGAGGACAATGAGAAAGACGATGAGAAAGACGAAACATTTGGCGGTTGCTTCGGTAAAACGGATGACGGCGGAATTGGCGGCTGTTTCGGTGTGATTGACAATGAAGACCAATTCAGACCGTTGCCAGGGGATGAAGTCATTCTTGGCTCGGACGGCGATTTGCCAAAAACAAAAGCAGACAACATTTAATAACATTTAGTATAAACTTTAAATTTATCAAAGTAATGGGAAAAATCTTAAAACTTGAAAATTGTGACAAAAACGCTTTGCTGTCATTGGTGAAGCAGATGGTGGTTGTTGACAAGTATATGAACATTCGTGTCAGCAAGGAGTTCACCGATTCATCTTCCTACACGGGTCAAAAGGATGTTGTGAAATACATCAAGACCGAAAACGCCTCATTGTTCGAGAGCAAATACGAATTGGACAAACCCGTGCGTATGTGCTTCATCAACGGCGTGAAGATTATGCTCTACCTAAACCAATTCGACATTGACAAGGTTAACCTTGAAATCCGCTATGAGGAATACGAGGACGAGTACTACGCAACCCGCGTGACATTCTTGGGCGGCGACTTGAAGATGACCGAAATGTGCGCCGACCGTCAATATGACGGCATCAACATCGCACCAATCAAGGACGAGATTATGCAGAAACTGCTTGACACAAGCAACACAACGGTCAATTTCGACATTTCAAAGGATACCGTCAAGTCTATGAAGGCTCTGTGCGGAATCGAAAAGAACACCTCTTGGTTCGAGTATGTCATTGCCGACAGCAAGATTTCCGTCCGCGAGAGAACCGACTTGGAGGAAGAGGATTCCGTCTTCTTCAACAAGGTCATTTCCGACACGGAATACGATGACGAAGCCTTGGTCGTACTCTGCAAGAAAAACGTGTTCGAGGCTATGAACACTCTCCTTGACTACAATGTCTGCATCTGCAACGATGACAGCAAGATTGTTTACAAGCACGAGGAGAAAGATTCCGAAACCTATATTATCGCTGCAATTTAATGAAAGCGGTAGGCAAATACATAGTATTGAGGCAAGACCCGCGCCAAAACTTTATCGGCGGATTGTATATACCAGAGCAAATACAGAGCGAAAAGGTAATCAATCCGCCGTACAGCGGCGTGATTGATTCGGTCGGAGAGGATGTGGTTGGGTATGCGAAAGGCGACCACATAGCCTTTGACGATATGTGCAGACCGTGGTTGGTTGAGATTGACGACCACGATGTTATAGTAATCAAAGATACTGACGTTGTTTGTAAATTTAGAGATGAAAAATAATTTTTGCGATTACATACTGAAAAGGGGCGGTGAACTGCGAAGCCTTGAAATACCTTACGAGTTCTCGAAAGGTCTCGGACTTTGTAACCCGTCCGTTTTTATAGACGGAGATGACATATTGGTAAATGTGCGCAGGGTAAACTATGCCCTGCACACCTCGGCGGATGTATATGAGTGGAACTCGGCATACGGCCCAACGAACTATCACCACCCCGATACCGATGTCAAACTCCGTACCGACAACTTTATGATGAAACTTGACGACAATTTCAACATCATTCCAAGTACGATTCGGGAAATTGACTACTCGAAATTCAACAAAAAGCCGATTTGGGATTTTGTCGGCGAGGAAGACGTGAGGATTGTGCGTTGGGACGGCAGGCTGTTTGTAACGGGTTGCAGGCGCGATGTCAAGACAAACGGTGAATCACGAATGGAGTTGAGCGAACTTGATTCCGACTTCAAGGAGATTTCAAGAACCCGTGTTCCCGCAGTTGACGACACTTCGTATTGCGAAAAGAATTGGATGCCGATTCTTGACAAACCATATCATTTCGTAAAGTGGTGCAATCCTCTTGAAATTGTCAAGTTCGACCCAAAGACGGGCAAGACTGAACGTGTCGTTTCCAAGTCATACAAGGTTGAGAGCAAGGAACAACTTTGTGATTTGCGCGGAAGCAGCCAAGTTTTGAAGGTTGATGACTACTACATTGCCTTGGTTCACGAAGTAACGCTTTGGCGTAACAGATACAACGAGCGTGAGGGTGACTATTTCAACCGATTCATCGTTTGGGATAAGGATTGGAATATAGTCAAACTTTCCGAAAGGTTCTTGTATATGAACTTTGAGGTTGAGTTCGGTGTCGGTCTCGCCTACAAAGACGGAAAATTCTTGATTCCTTTCGGCGTGTATGACAACACACCGTTTATGCTTGTCGCCTCAAAAGAAAGCATTTTCGGCTATATCGGTCTGACCGATGAGGTGAAACCTTCCGACTATTCGACAGACGGGGACTTGACACTCGTCAAAAACTACATTGCCGATATGAGGAATCCATACGCTTCATACGAAGTCGGTATGGACTACTATATGCGCAAACAGTATTGCTGCGCACACGCATTTTTCCTGCGGTCGGCGCAGATGAGTGTTGAGGCATTCCAAAACGCCAAGGAGAAATACAAGAAAATAGGTTACGATGCGTTCTATATGTGCCAAAAGTGTCTTGAACATCTTGGTAACAGAAAGGACAAAATGCTTGCCCAATACCAACAACTCATTGATTGGGACACGGAGCGTTTCGAGGCATATTACGAACTGTCAAGCCTATACTACGGATTCGGAGAAAACTTCAACAATCACTATGTGGCACTCGGATATGCGGCGATTGCAAAGTCAAAACGGCACACGACCGTAACCAAAATGCCGCAGGATGAATACATAACCCCCGACAGAATTATGCTGCAATACTATATATGTAATTACAGATGCTATAAGGACTATGTTGCCGTTGACGGTTTGCGTCACCTTTTGGCGTGCGGCTCTACTGAAGTGAAACGATTGATTAAATCATTAAACCTTAATATATGAAAATACTTGCCAATACCATAATGGGTAGCGGCGGCATTATATGCCCCGTCAAAATAAAGGATTGCGACACCGTGAAAAACAGAGGGATTTCAAACCCCTCCATTGTGAACCACAACGGAAAGAAACTGATAACATTCAGAAGTTGCGACTACACATTTTTCGCTTCGGTAAAACCGAATCTGTCACACCATATACTTGTGTGGTATCCCATTGACAGACCAAACGCCCACACACATCTGAACTCAAGGAATGTTATCTGCGAGTTTGACGATGACTGCAACGTGTTCAACCCGAAGCAGTATTTGACGGAACACGGGTACGATAAATTCAACGGTTATGAGGATATACGGCTGTCGTCATTTGACGGGGTGCTGTATGCCTCCGCCTCGCATCCGACAAAGAACGGCATTCCTATGCGTATATGCAAGTTGGACGACAACTTCGAGTTGGTGTCGTTTGACGAGTACAGCAGCGGGAACCCAGAGAAGAATTGGATGCCCGTTATGGACAAAAAGGGCGTGTACTATTACCTCGCTCCCGAAAGGGTGATTGCTGTTGAAAACGGCAATGTGACGGATATAAGAAACGTGCATTGTGAGGATAGGTTCAGCGGTTCTTCCCAACTCGTTCCTTACAACCTTGAAGGAACTGACGGGTATGTGTGTGTTATTCACAGAGGAACTATTGAAAGTTATAACGACAAGGGCAACTACATTCTGAACTACCTGCACAAATTCTTGTTCTTTGACAGAGACTATAACTTGGTACATCAATCGGATTGGTTCAGATTCACGGGATTCCCGATTGAGTACACCTGCGGTCTTATGATTGAGGACGGAATTGTCACACTTCCATTCAGCATTATGGATTCATACTCTTTCATATCGAAATTCAGCACGAATGTACTTGACGACCTGCTCCTTTGGAAGAACGACAAATTCTACAATGAGAATCCGAATGACATAAGCGGTGAACTCGGCGACCTGCGTTTCAAATTGGGCAGGATGATAATGGACGAGGACAGCACCAACTATGCGGCGAAGATTGCGGTCTCCACATACCTTGCAACAATGTCGAAGTCCAATAAAGAGGCTATAAATATGTATGAGTATGCTTTGGGTGTCTTGGGCAGTTTCGACAGCAACCAAGAGAACAAATACTTCCATTCGCTTCTGTTCCAAGACCACGCGATAAACCAAATAAAATATTTGAAAGAAAAATAATATGGAAAACTACGCATTCTTGATGGTGAAGTACGACACCCCGTTGGTGATTGAGAAACTTCACAAGGACATTGACCCCGAAGACGTTTACGAATACGGAAACGAGCAATTCGGATTGGAGAAAGACACACACGTCACTCTCGCTCCCTGCCTTGACAACGGAATAACTGTTGTTGAATTGAAGAAATATCTCAACCCGATAGGTTCATATTCCGCCTGCATAGGCGAGTTGAGTATGTTCGAGTGTCCCGATTTTGATGTGCTGAAATATGATGTGACCTGCCAAGCGTTGCACGAATCAAACGCGAAGATTGGTGCGCACCACACTATGCACACGGAACACACTTACCATCCGCATATGACCGTAGCCTATATGAAAAAAGGCTGCGCGAAGAAATATATGCTGCCGAAATACAATGCGTTCCCAATCCTATATGTTCCCGCAAAGTATTTTATGTGGAGTTTCTATGACAATTCAGACAACCAACAACGCATAAACTTTTTGTAATATGACACGATGTAACATAGTTGTAAATGACAGCACTGACACGCTGTATATCTATCATCATTGTGACGGCTATCCAAAAGGCGTGGGTCAGCAACTAATTAAATACCTGCAATGCAACACACCGTTGAGTGCGCAGGATGTGCTTGACGGTCTTGTCTTTATGTACGGAGAGGAGTACGAGGAAACTTCAAGCGTACACGGTGACATAGAGTATCTTTACACCATTGACATTCGTGACGACAAAATCTCGCTCAAATGCGATGACGTTTACGCAAACAAAAAGGCATTCAGTTGTGACTTTTCCAAAGGCGATGTCATTGAAACCGCATTGAGCAAGAAAGACATTGAACGCCTTGAAGTCACCATTGAAATGAAATACGACACGCCGAAAAGCAAAGTTTACCAAAATATGCCCGTTGATATGAATATCCCGCAGAGGAAATTCGTTGATATGGTCGTTGATGAGGTTACGGAATATTTGAAAAAGAAAAGTTTACCCGACCATATAACAATAAGAACAACATTAACACCAAATGATACTGAAAATAAACACGACTAAAGGCAACCACCTCATAAACACAGCAGACATCGCCAAGGTCACGCAGGACGGCGGAGCAGGTGGTATCGGTAAAATTACCATAATGTATATGTGCGGACTGATGTACACGTTGGAACTCGAATACGGCGAATCGAAACGAGTGTTCGACTTCATATCCGACTGCTTGAAAACGGAGCATCACTTTTCCGTGTACGGTGAGGAAAAGCCGCCGAAAGACCCAAGGAACGAAGGAAACACCTCGTACAGCGGCGGTGACGGTAAATATTCATCGAATATGACACCACTTCCTAACCTTGACAAATGCACTCTCATAACTGATTGATTTTCTGTTTTATGATTTTTTTTTGTTTGTAAAAATCGGAAATGCTTTGCGCGTTTCCGATTTTTTTATTATATTATATCGTAACAACTTTAATTTTTTATAATATGAAAAACCAAATCGAAAGAATTACCAAGGGGCGTTATCACTACACAGTCAACGCCGAGAAGGGCGTGGTGGTCTGCATCACGTCAAAGAAGTTCAACGGTGACGAGTACCAAGGAAAGGGTATCTCACGCTGCAACAAGGATGACCAATTCAACAAGGAGTTGGGTATGGAAATCGCCAAACTCCGCGCCATCCAAAACTGCAACAAGACAATGTACCGCTGCGAGTTCAGCGGTGTGCGCAACGACTTCCTCCAAAAGAAGATTGACTATTGGACTTACCTGCTCAATATGAAAACCTATTTGGAGGGTCAACGCAAGAAACTCGCCGAAGACCTCAACAAACTCACAAAGGATTTGTAATGAATCCGAAATGCGTAATCGTGCCAGATGTCCACGGCAGGGGATTTTGGCGCACAGCCATATCCCTTTGCCCCACGGACACACCGATAGTCTTTCTCGGTGACTATCTTGACCCATACGGTTTCGAGGGAATAACACCATACGAAGCGGTTGAGGTGTTCAAGGAAGTCATAGCGTTCAGAAAGGCTAACCCCAATGTCGTGCTTCTGCTCGGAAACCACGACTGCACCTATTTCATAGGAAAAAGCATCTGCGAGTGCCGTTGCAACTATGAACAGTATGACGAAATAAGAAAACTGTTCAAAGACAACGCGGAACTTTTCGGCATAGTTCATCCGTTTAGTGTTGGCAAAAAGAAATTCATTCTGTCGCACGCGGGAATCCAACCGAAATGGCTCGAAGACTATGGTTATACCGTTGACGACATTGAAAAGTTCAATGGCTATATCAAAGGGTTCGATGAGGAAAGTGAAAGGTTCAAGGGTGCTTTGAGTGCAGTCAGTTACTATCGCGGTGGAATCGGATACTCGGCTTCGCCAATTTGGGCTGACATACGGGAATACGGTTTGAAAATGAATGATTTGAGTGCGTTTGACTTCTATCAGATTGTCGGACACACATACATAGAAAAACCCGTTGTCGTTGGTAAAATCACCTGCATTGACGTGCAGAGGGTATTCTGCATAGGTGATAACGGAAAACTTTACGACTACGAAACAGAAAAGGAAATCAAGAACGATGGAAGAACAAATAATGGAAATTGAGGGGCATTGCAGAGAATCCCTGCAAATGTGGAGTGAAGTGCTTACCGAATCAAATACAAAAGGTTGGGGTATTCACTTGAATTTCACGAGTGATGACGCTAAAAATGCCCTGCGCATAGCGACAAATATCTGCTCCAACATAGCAATCAAGAATGGAAAAATCCGCACAGTTGAAGATGCGGAAAAAATCGGCGATGCAATCAGAGAATTTGTTTGGGATAACTTTGGCATTGACACAACCAAAAGTAACGAGAATGGCGAACAAGAATCAGACGAAAGTTTACAAGTACAGCCTTAATGGAAAACTTCTTGCTGTCTATGACAGCATTTCCATTGCCGCCAAAGACAACAAGATTTCGACAACCTGCATCGCCAACGCAATGTACGGCGGTACTAAATTCAATATCAGTCACAAGAATATTTGGCTTCGCGAATCTATGGTTGGGGAGATAGACAAAATCGTTGCCGACCGAAAAAAGGCTGTGACGTTGGAGGGAAGAATGCACGCGACCATCAAGAAAAGCGAACCCATTGACAACAAGGTTGAGCGCAGGGGCAACTACATATTCATAGAAAAGAACTTGCCCGCCGTTGAAAGGTGCATACGCTGCGCTATGTATAACAGCACTATGGAATGTCCGCCCTGCGACAAACGCGACAGAGAAGATGGCAAGGAGGGGTATTGGAGATATTGCAAACCGATGAATGTTGAATATTGATTATGTGGGTGGCAAGAGACAAAGACGGAGGTTTGGCGGTTTATCGGGTGAAACCGATAAGAGATGCGCGGAATTGGTCGTGCGACCGAAAGGTGTCCTGCGAATGGAGACCCTTGTGGTTCGGGTTCGATGACTTGAAATGGGAGGATGAACCGCTCGAAATTGACGATATGTACCTCGGATTACTACTTTGGTGATACATAACTTATATATAAACACAATCATATCAACCTATAAAACAAGCATTTATAAAGAAAAATTTTTTTGTTGCGAAATTCAGATTTTTTTATTATATTATCACAGTTGCAAATGTTTTTCAAAAAGAAGTTTTCAGCATTTGTATAAGTAATCAAACTTCTTGCAAACCAAAAAAATCGTATCAGTATGATTGAACAAATGAAAGAAACATTGAACTCGGACGGCTACAATGTCGCCTACTCCGAAAACGGCGCAAAAATGTACGCAACAACGGGCAAGAACCTGCTTGACTTGTTCTTCAAAATCCCGATGTTCCGTAAATTCAAGGCAGGCAAACTGCCAAACGGTTCTAACCTTCAGAACTTGTTTATGCCCGCCCTCACCGAGAACCGCGAACTCTTTGCGAAGTTTATGTTCTACCTGCGCGATGTCCGTGGCGGCGTTGGTGAACGTGATATGTTCCGCAATATGTTCTTGTGGTTCTCCGACAACTATCCGCAGGAGGCAACGAAACTCATCGGATTCATTCCCGAATTTGGTCGTTGGGACGACCTTGTGTTCATCGCTGTAAACACCCGCAGCAACGAAGTCTGCGAGGCAGCGTTCAACATCATCAAAGCCCAACTCGAAGCCGACAAGACTTCCGACCATCCTTCCTTGCTCGCCAAGTGGATGCCCTCTATCAACGCGGGCAACAAGGCGAAGAGCGATGCGAAGTTCGTCATTTCCAAACTCGGTATCATCAGCGCAGATTACCGTAAGATGCTCGCCGAACTCCGTAAGAAAATTGACATTGTGGAGACCCACATTGCGTCAAAGACCTACGGTGAAATTGACTACGAGAAAGTGCCTTCCGTGGCTAACACCCGTTACGCCAACTTGTTCTTGAAATACGATGAGGACAGACGCAGGGCATACCTCGGCGCACTTGTCAAGGGCGAAGCCAAAATCAACGCTTCCGCCGTGTTCCCGCACGACATTTGGAAGAAACTGCACGAGAGCAACTGCGACAGAACCACTGTCAACGAAATGTGGAAGAATCTTCCCGACTTCGTTAAGGGAGACACGGGTACGCTCGTTGTCCGTGACGGTTCGGGTTCTATGACTGTCCGTCTGCCGAACTCAACAACCCAAGTGCTTGACATCGCTTCCGCTTTGAGCGTGTACTTTGCCGAGCGTATGACGGGCGAGTTCAAGGGCAAGTTCATCACCTTCAGTTCAAACCCGCAGTTGGTTGACATTTCGGGTGCAAAGAACCTCTACGAAGCATACAGCATTCTGCGCTCCTACAACGATTGCAGCAACACTGACATCGAAAAGACGTTTGACCTTGTGCTTGACACCGCAGTCAGACATCAAATCCCGCAGAGCGAACTGCCGAAGCAACTCCTCATTATCTCCGATATGGAGTTCGACTACGCGCACTCCGTGGGCTACTACTCTCAAAGAGTGGACGATGACACGCTGTTCACCACAATCGCCAAGAAGTACGAGAAAGCGGGCTACCAACTTCCGAAACTCGTGTTTTGGAATGTCAACTCCCGCACTGGTGCCATCCCAATGACCCAAAATCCCAACGGCGTAATCTTGGTTGCGGGTTACTCACCTGCAATCTGCAAGATGGTTCTCTCCGAAGAGACCGACCCGTACTTGGCTCTTGTCAAGGTGCTGATGGGCGAGCGTTATTCTCAAATCACATTAGGATAGTGCTATGGGATACATTATCGTAACTGCGATTGTTGCTTTTTGGGTGGGTGTGATTGTGGGCTACGCAATCGCCCCCGCCTTAAAAAAGCAAAACGAGATTGACCGACAAATCGAAGAATTTGTTGAATCTGACGGTTCTTGCGAGGACAACAATGACAACGATGAGCAGCCGCAGTTGAAATCGGCGCAAGTCAATGACGGCAAGTTTGAAATCGGCGATATTGTTATGAAGGACTTCGCCATCGAAAATCCTTTTGCACAAGACAGTTGTATGCTGATTACAAACAAGCGGCGCAATGAAAAGGGTGTTATGTACTATGAGTATATGTTTTGCGACAGAGACGGCAGAAGTACGGGTATGATAAGGTACGGCGACACTCTTGACAGATGCACAAAAGTCGGTCATAAAAACTAATATACACCATTCTTCACATTTATTCATAATCATTTTCCAATCGGGGTTGCAAGCAGTCAAGCAATCCCGATTTTTATAAGCAGATGAAACATTACGATTCGATAAACAGAGTGCAGGACGATGGATTCCTGCTTGGCAAGAGCGTGTGGGCGTTCAACAAATTGGACGGTCAGAACTTCGCTGTCAAATACAATCCGAAGAAAAACATATACGATTCATTCGGCAGCAGGAACAGAATGGTTGACGAGAATGACGAGCAGTTTGGCTGGGCTGTGCGGCATTTCAAGGAATCACTGATACCGAATGTACTGTCGGAACTTGTAAAGGCAAATAAGGGCAAAAACGGCGTGTTTGCAGGCGTTGACGAGATAACATTCTTCTTTGAATGGTACGGGGAACATTCATTCGCAGGCAGGCACGACCCGTCAGACATACTCCGTCTGTCTCTGATTGACGTGTTCCTCAAAAAGAAAGGCTACATTGAGCCTAAACCGTACTATGACATATTCTGCAAAGACGATAGGATTGAAACACCCGAACTCGTATTCAAGGGCATTTTGACAAACTCATTCATACAAGAGATACGCGACAACGATTGGACGAAAGCGGATTGTTTATACCCTATGGTGAAAGAGGGTGTCGTGTGCCGCTCGTCATCTCTGCTGAAAGGTCAGCGTATGCCGAAAGTGAAGTTCAAGACCCAATGGTGGCTTGACCGCTTGCACGAACTCTACACAGAAGAAGAGTGCAAACTCCTCGAATAACCGAAATTTTTATTATATTAGTATAAATGTACGATTATGATAAAGAGTGTTTTTTATCCGACAGAGGGCAGCGGCTACCTCTATGACAAATACAAAAAACCCGAACCGCTTGAAACACGCAAGGGCAGGTCAACGAGATGCGATAAGGAAGTTTATGAACGTGAACTTGCCGACTACAACGAGTATGGCGAGACATACAAGCACCCGCTTGCAGCAAAACTCATAGGCAGGAAAATCACATTCGCCAACGACAAGATAAACATTATTTTCGGTGAGAACGCCTCTGGCAAGACCACCATCCTCAAATCCCTCTCCGCAGTCTGCAATGCGGAAGACGGTTGGAGTTCAATCATACGACCCATTGACCTTATGCACGTAAGGACACTCGGCGAGAATGTCAAGAAAAGCGATGTCAAGAAATACCTCAACAGCATACAGCCGAACACCTGCAATGTTGAATGGGACGGCGCACCCATATTCAAACACAACTTCGGAGAAAACACGGGTGCATACACCGCCCCGATGAGTGACGAGTGTTTCGTTTGGTGGACTAAAAGCAAATCGCGTTTGAGCGCAATGCAGAAGGATATGATGTTCTTGTGCAAGGTGTTCAACCTTATGTTGATAAAGGTGAAGTTCACAAACATATTTTCCAACTACATCAGAAAGTCGGAGATATGGAACAACTTGTGGCAGAGTTGCGTTGACGCACAAGTGGAATACTACAACGATTTCCCTATGGCACAGAGTGACGACTTGCAGAACACTTATCTGTTCGATGAGTTCGACAAACATTTGAGCATAGCGAATGCCATAAACCTCTACACGGAATATCTGCCGAATGTGTTTGAAAAGTCAAAGCCGCAGATAATCCTTGTATCGCACTCGCCCATTGTTCTGTCAAAGGCTGTTGCCGATACGGGAATCTACAACTTGGTTTCCCTTGACGAAGAATACACAGAGACCTGCAAGAAAAGGTTGGCTGAAATTTTCTGAAATTTTGTGTTCATATCGGTTTTTTTATTATATTACATCAAAACGATATTATGGAAGTACAATTAAGCCATTCAAGCGAACCCGTTGAGGTTGACGGATTCAGAGTGAAAATACACGACAATGAGTTCCTTATCAAAGGGGTCGCTGACGGCTTGCATATTATTGAAATAACGAATGACAACATTATGATTCGCCCTAACACGGCAAACAGTGTTGTATTGGTAACAAGAACGAATAAATATGAAAAACACGGCTAAATCATCATTTTGGATTGTGGCGTTGTTTGTGTTTGTCGGACTGTTCATCGGTCTGATATTGAGCGCAACTTCGTCTTGCACAAGTGCGACAAACTGCAATCAGCAGGAGACAACACAAGTTAAAAACCAACAGCAGGAACTGCCCGAATACACGGATAGGTTTGTTCGCGTTGAGATTGGCAGACACAATATGGTTAATGTCGTTTACGACAAACATACGCGGGTTATGTATGCCATATCAGCAGGCAATCATAACATTGGCAGTATGACTATGCTCTGCGATTCAACGGGCAAACCATTACTTTGGAAAGGCAATGAATAAAGTGAAATTGAACGAGAGAAACCTTATGGTCGGCGATTGGGTGTACTACGGTACTGACAGACCCAATATGGAAGGCGACTATGACGTGGTGTTTGAGATAAGGCAAATCACGCTTGACGACTTCAAGTTTTGGGCTGACAACGATTGGGACGATTCCGTATTCGAGGAATTTATCAAGCCCATTGACTTGTCGGACGAAATCCTCGAACACAATTTTCCGACCTCGGAACTGTTGGCTTGGTGGAGATGCGAGGACAAAGACAAAGGCTACCATATCGAATACACGCCCGATGGCGACTTTCCGAGCGGCGATTACGGTGAGTTTGTGGAATGCGTCAATAGTGTTCACGAGTTGCAGCACCTTATGCTCGCCCACGGAATCGAACACAAGATTGAAATTGAAAATTATATGTTCACAGAAAATATCGAATTATGACAAAGAAAGACATTATCGCACTTCGTGAATGCGAGGAGACACGGGAAAAATTGGCTCACAGTATCCTTTCGAGATATGCGAAAAAGAAAGGGTTTACCGAGTACAAATTCGACAACGGATACTACTGTTTCGCCGAAACAAAAGAGGGTGCGGAACGGAAGTACAAGGAATGGCTTGACAGCAGGCTTCGTGACAAGAACGGCGCGATTCTCAAAGTCGGTGATGTCGTTCACAACAAGTGGGGCTACGACCTCGTAGTACACCGTGAGCGTCACGGTAAGTGCAAATGGTACGGTATGCTTGTGTGCAATATCGGACATTCCTGCGAGACAATCCCCTATGCGCTTATATCGGAAGAAATTGAACTTTTAAATGAATAAAAATGGAATACGTAGAATTTTTCTTTGGTAACTTTTGGCATTGGCTCGGTCTGTGGGTCATTGTCGCAACGATTTTCGGTGGAGCGTACATCCACATTTCAAACGACAAACGCAGATAGTATGGAAAAGTGCTTTGAAAAAACGCCTTGTGTCAAATTCGGTTGGCTTGATTCTGACGGCAAGATTGTCTATATAAAGAAAAAGGCATACGACACCGATAAGGAGGCAATCGAAGCGGCAAGGAAACTCAACGCAAGCCAACATCAAATAAGCAAGGCTGTGGCGTACAAGTGTCCTATATGCTTCAAATGGCACATCGGGCGTAACGGAAAGACACTTACAGAAAAAGACAAACAACATTACAAACAGCAAAACGGAATGCTATGGAAAAGTTGAACATTTCAGACATCAGCAGCGGCGATTGGCTTTCAATCAACGGCAACGAAGTAAAGGTTATCGGCACAAACGAACTTCACAACTCCGTGTGTTACTTCGAGGAAGAATTGCAGGATATTGTTGAAGCGGACATCAGCGCGTTCTCGCCTATACCGATTTATCACGAGGCATTGCTGAAAAACGACTTTGTTTCGGAAGTCACTTGGCACGGCATAGTCACGCTCACATATTCGGTCAAGAAAGACAAAGACATAGACTATGAGAATATGAAGTTCAGCACGGATATAACCGTAAGTGTTGAAATGTTGGAAAAGGAAGACCACGTAAGGCACATCAAGATTGATGCTTTCAACAAACACGGGATTTTCAATTCCAAGCGTGTCAAAGCGGGCGAACCGCACTATATCCACGAATTGCAGCACGCTATGCGTGACGCTCACATAGAAAAACAAATTGAACTGTAATGGACAGCAACAGATTCGTTTCATACGATATTGCGCGATACCTGCACAACATCGGCTTTTACAGCGATGAGTGCATTGCGTTGTACTACACGGGCTACCATACAACGGAGCGTGAGTTGGACATCAACACAGCCATATACGAGTACGGCGCGGAGGACTACCTTGAATCCCAATACGGAATCGAATGGCAACGGTTTCCATACTATCTCGCCCCAACACCGAGCGAGGCGTTGAGGTGGCTTCGTGAGAAAGGCATATATGTTTTTGTCAGACTTGACAACAAGTCGGAGATTGACAGAAGAGTTGTTGCCGAGGTGTGTGTGAAGGTGCGGTCGTTCATTACAATCACCGTTTTGTACGACAACGATTCGTTTGAGGCTGCTGAACTGGCTGGTCTCAAATATGCGTTGGTGAATTTTGACGAATTAGATAAAATGATAAATGGATATGACTGATTTTATGGCAGGTGAATGGGCTTACCTAAAAGTCCAAGAAAAAGACAAGCCTACACGTCTCACAAAGAAGATGTTGAATGACGGCATTGATGCGAAGCCTATCCCGTTGGATAGAACAACACTCATACGAAACGATTTCGGTATTGTAAAGCGCGATGACGAGGATTATTCTGACGGATTCACATACAGACTGAAAAACGACAGCGGCATATATGCAACTGTAAATGAAGTGTTCAAGCGTGACGGCACACAGAGTGACATTTGGCGTTTGCGCATAGTCTGCAACAACGGGTCGGTTGACTTGAACATCCGATATGTTCACGAACTGCAACGGCAACTCGGATTGTGTGGCATTCAGAGGTATATTAAGGTCTTTGATGACGGCATTGTGTTCGCCCCGTACATTATGGCTGACAGTGTTGGAACAGTCGGCAACATCGGCGAAATGGCAAAGAAAGAAGTCAATTCAAGATATGCAACGGTTGAGGTTGCGCCCAACACCTACGGAACGATGCCAAAATACAAGGTTGGCGACATATTCACCAAAAAAGGTTGCAGAGACTGTGCCGTTATGAAGGTGACGCAGATAATCCTCGGTTTAGAACCGATATATCACCTCGAACCCGTTAAAGGCATAGGATTGTCCGCTGAATGGTGTGAATCCGCATTGGACGAACTTTACAGATATGTTGAACGCAAAAATTAACAACCATAAATTTTACGGCTATGAAAAAATGCACGCTTTATGACGGCGAACTGAATGATATTGACATCAACAATGTTATCGGAAAGGTAATCGAAATGAAAAAGGAATCAGACGAGGACGTGTTCCTGCGTTGGAACGGCGCAACTATGCGCATAACCAAAACAAGCACTGTGCAGGAAGTTCTTGATGATTACGACAGACAGACAAATGCAACGAACCTTCTTTGGAAAAAGGAGCATAACCTTTTGTTCGATGCCGAAACCGTAGCCAACAAGTTATTGAAATTTTTAGCAAGTATATAAAATGAAAGACGAATACACCTCATCGGAAGAGTTTTACAGAGACTACGAGAAAGAGCATTGCCGCTGTCCTATTTGCGGGCAGAAAGGCGTGCAAACATCGCTTGTCGGTTACATCGCGGATTTGAAACGCCCCAACGAGTACAAGGACAAAAACCGAGTCATCTGTCACAACTGCGGATACAAAGGAATCTATCACGATTTGGTCGGCGAGGGTGACGTGGTTGAAAAGGTTGTCACATACAGAGTGGCGGAGGTGCTGCGCAGTTTGGGGTTCAACAAGAGCAAAGACCATAATTGCAAGTTCGTCTATCTGTCGCCGAGAATAATAACCAAAGTCGGTTATCACATTGACCGAAATATGGTTTATGAAGCACCGACATTGGATGCCGCTATGGATTGGCTTCGCGAAACGCACAAAATCCACATTGAAATCCACGCAAGTCTTGAAGGCGAAAATGCGCAATCCCGCCGAGAACTCAAATACTCATACGCCATTGTTATAAACAACGGCGACACCACAATAACAAGGGTGCAGAGCAACGAATACTACGACACATACGAGGAAGCCGTGAACGAAGGTATCTTTATGGCAACCCAATACATCTAACAATATGGAAAAGGTATTAGTAGGATATGACAACGCAATGCTGCTGAAGAAATGCGGCTTTGACGAACCCTGCCAAGATTTCTATTCGGACGATATAACCTATGACGGTAAATCAATATCGTTCAACGAACAACTTGAAATAATCAAGAGAGGCAGGGTGAATGAAATAGAATGCAAGAACGGCGGCAAGTTGTTACACGGAAACGTGCGCAATTCCGATGATTGGGTTCACGAAAAAATAGCGGCAGCACCCGAACAGCACGATGTCACCAAATGGCTTCGTGACACATACGGTATAATCATTCTAATCCGATTCGCCTACAAGTTCAAAGACAACAGCACAGACGGAGTGGAGTACACATTCTCCGTTTACGAAGAGAAACCCCGTGATTGGGGATATGAATGCGAAGAATATTGGGACAGATTCGAGGATGCTGTGGAAAACGGAATAAACCACGCATTGAACAAACTTATAAAAATACAAGCAATATGAAAGAACACGCAAAAGATTTGCTAAAAACACTTGCCGTTATTTGCATTATTGGAGTCGCAATCGGTTTGATTTTTAAAAAATGTGCGAAAGACGCGGAGGAAGCGATACCGTTCAAAATCAAAGGCGATGTCGAATATGTGTACGAGGGTGACAGCGTTGTGCATCACTACGAATTTGATGACCTTTTCGACCCCAACTCAAGGGTCAAGAGTATGAGTGTCGAATACTTTGCCAAGACGGGATATATGAACAGAATGGTCTTGGTTTGTACATACAAGTTTTCAAATCATATAGCACAAACATACGAAAAGGAACTGTTCTACATACCCGACAGACGGTTCACGGTCAAGAACATAACTTGGCATTTCACACAAACACGAGAAACAGATACGAAATAAAATGTTGACATACGCAAACACATTTAGAAGATTAAGAAAGGACGAGATATTGGATGCCGCCCTTGAAAGCCTTAATGGGTCAAATATGTTTTACGACCCAGGCGATGAGGTGTATCTTGTGAACGCGAGGTATTTAATCCGAAAGAAAATGTCGGAAATCCTGCTCTTGGATTCACCTATGCTTTCGATTGAGTATTCAGTTCTTGTGCGGCGTGACGTTTATGAAAGGCTTGCCGTTGCAGGCGTTAATACCAACCAAGAGCCTCCGAAGATAAATGAGCAGAGGGTTGCCGTTCTTGAAAAGGCACGGCAAAGTATGATAGACATACCCATTAAAGGCTATGAACAATACGCAATCGTGCATTATATTATGAATCTGCAAAGGGATGAAATATCGGCGAAAAGCCTAATCCATCAGATAATGTCTCCGAAGGGAATGGCGTTTCTTTGGTTTGACGGTGAAAAGGATTTGTTGTCAATGCCGCTAATCAGATGGTGATATGAAGTACCAAGGCAACAAGAACAGATACCGAGCGGAAATTCTGCCGATAATCCTCAACGGGTGGAAAGGGTACAACAGCGGTCGCTATTATGTAGAGCCGTTCTGCGGCAGTTGCAGCGTCCTGCAATACGTGAACGGCAAACGAATCGCCAACGACAAAAACAAGTACCTTATCGCTATGTGGAAATCCCTCGTTGCGAATAAGGATATGCCGAGAATCATAGACAAGGAGTTCTATGACGATGTGAGGGATTGCTTCTACGGCAGAAACGCCAAGTATTCGGACGATATTGTCGGTTGGGTAGGGTATATGGCTTCGTATAACGGTCGCTTCTTTGACGGAGGATACAGCGGTCACAATGTCGTTATAAAGGACGGCAGCACCCGTGACTATATAACGGAAAACATAGAGAACACCATTGTCCAAATTCCGTACCTGCACGATGTTGATTTCAGAAGTTGCGACTACAACGAACTTGAACTGCCGCCGAATTCGCTCGTATATGCAGACCCGCCGTACAAGAACACCAAGCAGTATATGTATTCAAAGGATTTCGACCACGAGGCGTTCTACGAATGGTGCAGGAAAACGGTCGCTGACGGACACACGCTGTTCATATCCGAATACAATATGCCAAGCGATTTCGAGTGTGTTTGGAGCAAGGATGTGACCTGCGCTATGAACCCGAACATAACAAAGAACAACACGGAGAAACTGTTTGTCCTTAAAGGCACAGTGAAACGAAAGACATTATTTTAAATCGTGCAATCAAATAAGTTAAACTCAAAACTATGGATAATCGTTGCAAACAGATAAGTTATGGAAATAACCACGTCAAAGCGGAGTTCAAGTTAGCAAACGGTAGGACGTTTATGACGGAGCAGATTAAATGTCCGATATGTGCCGCAAAAATGGAGATAGCGCAGATGACAACTTTGCCGAGAAACGAACTGCGGCTTCGAGACCGCACACCGCCGTTCTGCGGTATTGTCTGTGAATCGGTCAACACATACGAAAGCGTTATGCAATGTCCGAACAGATGCTGCACGCTGAACTTTGAACACGAGGTCACGCAGGTTGCTGTCGGCAATTAACATACATAAGTTATATATAAACCAAACCAATATGCAAAGAGACGAGGCTATATTTTTCCTCAAAGAAGTGTTTGAGGAATTGAAGAAAGACTATCCGAATCTGACATACGGTACATACAATACGGGTGATGTCGGGTTTTTCACAAAAGACGAAAACGGGGTTGAATACCTTGTTGCATACGCACCCGCAATTATGCAGAGGTTTCCGAAAGAGAACCGAGTGAAGTATTATATCAATTGCCTGCAAGTGCTTAAAAAGGGCTGCACCTCAAACATTGATTCATACAAAATGGAAAATGTAATCGGTATGGTGTCGCTTGACGAAAAAGAGGTTTTATCACGATTCAAGCAGAGTATCAAGAGCGATATGGTGAAACTCATAAACAAAAGAATGAACAGCGATGGAAAGGAATAAGGAATACAAGCAGATAATATTGAAGGCGCACGAATACAACGAAGCACTCAAAGGCAAGGTTGTTGACAAAGTTGTGTTCAATGACAACGGCTCGTATGATACACAATTCTGTATCATAATGTTCACGGACAAAACCTATATTGCCATTGGCACTGGTTACAAAGACCTTGAAAGCGGCAATGACGAACCAAACCTCGAAAACTACTGCGTCAATTCGCCCAACTGTGTTGACAGCGGATGTTTCGATTGTCACAGTTGGGTTGACACAGAAGGCAACCTGCATTTCTACGAGTGGATTCAGATTCTCAAAGACTTGGGTCTTTGGATTATAGACGAAAAAGAAGCCAAGGGAATTATTGACCGAAAGAACGCTGAATATGAGGAACGTGAGTATCAGAATTACCTGCGGCTGAAGGAAAAATTTGAGAAAAAGGAAAACACCTAATAAAAACTTTCGTTTTTTATTATATGTGTATATGGATAAAGAAACAAAGTTGAATATAGTAAAGGCTTTGCACGCGGAAACGGGCTGCGGTCTTATGAAGATAACGCAATGCCTTGACTCACTAATACACGCATTGAAGCACAAGCCTATGGTGAAAATGGATGTCGGCTACCGCTTGAATATGAAATGGGAAGAGTACGACCTCCGCACAGTAAGAAAAAACGCAGAATGACTAAAAGACAATGTTATGGACGGAATGAAATATGACATTTATATGGACAGAGAGTGTGTCGCCTTGTGTGACGCTCTAAACGAACTGCCCGATGTAGAGACAACAGAAAGTTGCTGCGGGCATTTCGAGAACCCGTACCGAATTTGGTTCAGAACAAAGAACCCGTATTCGGTAGCCGTAATAGCGCGGGCAGTTGACAAACGGTATATCGGTATCGAAATGGGTTGGGAGTTGAATGTGGAGACATCCGATGCCGAATCAGACCCGCAATACTGTTTCTGCCTCCACTCGGCGAGACCCTACGCCGATTACGGTGAGATGATGACTGACATCACAAAAATTATTGAGAATATAGAGTATTGGAAATCACCAACTTTTTACAACTATTTCAAATTTAACAATTAAAAATTATAGTTATGAAGGAAATCTTTTCAAAGTCAGAAAATTTCAAGCAGGAATATTCTGCAACAATCGTAAGGGTCGGGGAACTCAAGGACATTGAGAACTCCGACAACTTGAAGCAAACCATCATTGACGGATTCAGCGTTGTCGTCAACAAGAACGATGTCAAGGAGGGCGACTATATGATTTACTGCAAGAACGAGACCGAATTGAACTCGGAGTACCTTGCCGTGAACAATATGTACGAAATCGGCGAGCGTCACCTTAACGCAAACTGTGTTGAGGTTGAGAAGTTGATTGCTGACGGCAAAACCGATGAGGCGAAGAAAATGGTCGGCTACTTCAACAAGAACGGTCGTGTCAAGATGATTCGTCTGCGCGGCTGTCCGTCTATGGGCGTTCTTATGCGTTTGGTGAGTTTCATCAATTGGGACGGCGCATTGGCTGATGTCAATCTCCAAGACTATGTTCACTACGACAGCAACGGCAACTTCGTTCCATTCGACTTCGACACCGTGAACGGCAAACTGTTCATCAAGGCATACGTGCCGAAAATCAACCCTTGCAGAAGCGGTGGCGGAAGCGGCGGCGGAAAGAAGAAGGACAAGTCAAAGAAGTTCGACCGAATGATTGAGGGCGAATGGGCGTTCCACTATGACACCAACCAACTCAACTCTAATATGTGGAGACTGTCTCCCGAAGACGTTGTGTATATCTCAACCAAGGTACACGGCACATCAATCTGTCTCGGCAACATTCTTGTCAAGAAGCCCACATTGCTTAACAAGTTCCGCGACTTCCTCAACTCATTCAAGGACAAGAAAATCAGCAAGTACGAGCGTCAGTTGAAGCGCACCGAGGACGATTTGCTGAAACTTGAACTCCAAAAGAAAATCGCAGTCGTTGACAACCGCAAGATTCGCAAGTTCGATACGGAATACTACAATGTGTATTCCTCACGCACGGTCATCAAGAACCAATACATCAACAAGCAGGTCAACAGCGGTTTCTACTCAACCGACATTTGGGGCGAGTACAACGAAATGCTGAAGGGCAAGATTCCGCAGAACGTGTCAATCTACGGCGAGATTGTCGGCTACCTCACGGGTTCGTCAAAGATGATTCAGAAGAACTACGACTACGGCTGTGAGGTCGGCGAGAACAAACTTATGATTTACCGTGTCAACGAAAAGTTGGAGGACGGCACTCACAAGGAGTACGAGATTGATGAGGTTATTGAGTTCACCAAGCAGTTGGTCGCCCAATACCCCGAAATCGAAAGCAGGATTCTGCCGTACACTCTGCTGTTCCACGGCAAACTCTCCGACTTGTATCCGCAAGTTGACAGAGCAAACCATTGGAACGAGAATATCCTTGAGGAACTGAAGAACGACAAGGAGCATTTCGGTATGGAACTTGACGAGCCTATGTGCAAGAACAAAGTTCCACGCGAGGGTATCTGTCTGCGTATCGCAAACGACCCCGTTAAGGAGTGCTTCAAGTTGAAGTGCCTCTACTTCCTCGGCAAAGAAGCAGCCAATATTGACAAGGGTGAAGTCGATATCGAAATGGCTGACAACTACGGCGAGCAACAACAATAGTGCTTAACGCACAGCGGGCGTGTGGCTGAATTGGTAAAGGCAATTAAGTCACAAAACGGTTCTCGAAAGAGAATACAGCAGCAACTTATACAAACTCACTTATCGTATGGCGGTTCGAGTCCGCCCGCGTCCGCAAAGGGAGTGTGGCTGAACGGTTAGGCGGCGGGATGGCAGATAATTCTTGAACAAGAACTTTACAGCAACATTAACCAAGGTAAACCCGTGAGATGGTGGTTCGACTCCATCCGCTCCCACAAAAATTTAGAAATATGCTATTCAACGTAGATTATCACATAACTGACATTTGCAACCTCAACTGTGCGCATTGCAGTCATTACTGTCCGTTGGTGAAGTTTATACCAAACACAAAGCACAAGTCGGTTGAGCAGATTACGGCAGACTTGACGCTGCTGTCAAAGCACAAGGACTATTTGGAGAGATTGGGCATATTGGGCGGCGAACCCTGCCTGCACCCGCAACTCTCGAAGATATTGCGAATCGCCCGTGGGCTGTTTCCGAAAACAAAAATCGTTCTGACGACAAACGGAACGCTGACCGAGAAATACCTGCGGTGGAAAGATGCCATTGAGGAAAACGACATACAACTTTGTGTAACGCTGTACCCGTTCAAAGGGGATGAACAATCCGCTTGGCAGAATTTCAAGAGAATATCCGACTTCATACCGTCAGTTGATGTTTGGGCATATCCTGCGCAGGTAGGTATGACATATCACCAACTCGCATACGAACCTTGCATAAAGGATGATATGGATAGAGAGGAAAAGGATAAACTCGAAAGCAAGGTGTTCGGCTGTTACAAGCGTTGGCAATGTAACCAACTCAAAGACGGCAAACTTTGGATATGCCACTATGCCGCTTACTTGGACATACTTGAAAAGGCGTTTCCAAACAAGGTGAATATCGGTCAAGACGCACAATGCTATTTGGACTTGAACAATGACAATCTGACCGAGCAGGACATATACCAATGGCAATGCGAGACATATCCAAAAATATGCAAGCACTGTACCGATGTCCAACACGGCGGCTATGACGGCGAAACAGAGCCTTGGTGCAGGACAAAGTATGACATTTCCGAATGGGTTGAATAAGCAATAAACTTATGCGAAACAGAGAAGAACTTAATAGATGTATAGCGCAATCCTTAAAGGATGGTCGTTTTTATGAAAGATTTGTTGAAGCCCAAATCAAAATAAATTTTCCGCAGTCTTTCTGCAAGCACATTGAGGATTTTGACGACAATATGGTGTTTAGAGTTGACGGCAAACAATGCGCAAAGACGGAAGTTGATGAAAAATACCACATTGATTTGTTTTTGAAATTTGACAAAAACAAAGAACGGATGCAGAGTATGGATGCCAAATCTCCAAAACGCTTGAAACGCCAAGACACATCATATAATTATAACATAGAGTACGTTGAATTTACCAATGTGAATGGAGAAGAAGGATGGGTTCGTGGCAGAGCGGATTTTATCGCGTTTGTTACAAATGTTGACATAATCATAGTTAGCAGACATTGGCTTTTCGGATATTCAAATGATATTGTGAAACCAAACACACCCATTTATATCGGTAACATAGCAGACAAATATCCAAATGACTATCTACATAAATTGAGCAGAAGAAAAGACCGAAAGGATTTGATTACTATATTAAGCACGGAAGAAATACGCAAAATTGCCAAAGAGCAAAATGGATTGATTATGCGATTTGACAAAAGCATTGATTGGAATCAAATTGACCAAATGAGAAAAAACGGTGAAGATGTGACTGAATTGCTTGATGTTGACGCGACTGTTATTGATTACAGAAAGACTGAATCTGTCGCAGAAGCATCATAAACAGCAGGACGTGTAGCCAAATCGGTAAAGGCAGAGGAGCGCAAAAGTTTCTTGTAAAGAAACAATCAGCAACCATAGCAAAGAAAACCTCGCATACACATAGGTGTATTGGTGGTTCGAGTCCACCCGCGTCCACAATCTGACTTCATAACTATACGGCGTTCAAACGCCACAAAAAAAGCCGCCTTTCGGGGCGGCTTTCCATTTCTTATATATAAGTTATGTATCACACAAAAACATACGCCGTTTTGCACTTGTCTGCAAAAATGTTCACAACATCCCGTATGTTACTACACAGAAATTCAACGTTATTGTCAATAAACCAAGGTTTGTCAATAAAGATATGCTCCATCAAAAACGGAAGCCATATAGTCAGACTGCCGTTTTTACTGTCCCAACCTTTGCTCGTTTGGGATTCCTCTTTTATTCTCGAACCCACAAAATAAGGATTGTGCAAATCATTATTGTATATATCACGCATTTTGGCAGTCATTCTCGCTGCCTTGTTGTCACCATAGTCTTGTGCAAACAAGTCTCTGTCAAAAACAAAAAACAGCAACACAAACAGACATCCTTCACCCGTTCTTTCATTTTTTGGTATGAACGCAACTGTATTGACACCCTCGTCATACTTGCCGTTTAACCAACGCTCGTTTATAGTTGCCCGTTTAGCCATTTCATCGCCGAATTCCGAATAGTAGAATCCGTTTGCGTAAATATGCAGGTGATTGTACTTTGTCTGCGGATAAAGCAGCAAGTGACCTGGCATACTGACATCCTGCAATATATTGTCTATGACCCTTGAAGTCTGTTCAACAAGCAGAATCTTGTTGTTCTGCATTTTAAGGTAATCCTTTGAAATCGGTGCTATTTGTATCTTGCCCATTGTTATAAGCCTAACTCTTTGCTTACTTTATTAACAACATTCCTTATTTCTTTCGACAGTCTGTTAAATCCCGTAATGTCGTAAAATTCCTCCATAAGATGTTCGGGTACTTTGACCATCCCCGTGGAATGCGGCAAATGTTCCAACGATTTCAAATTGCAGCAGTCGTTGCAATAGAAGTTGTTTCTGATTGACTTCGGCGCACCTTCGAGCGATTCAAGTTTCTTGCAGTAACTGCAATCGAACAAGCCGAACACCTCTTCGGGTACGCCGATGAGGTTTGTTATACTTGTATAGGAGCAGATGAAAGAGCCGCATCCCAAGGTTTTTGGAGCATATTCGAGAGATTCAAGTCTGCCGCATTGACAGCAGTCGAATGTGTCGCTTATGTGTTCGGGCGCACCTTTCAATGATGTCAGACTGCTACAAGTTCTGCATCTGAACGAACCATTCACCTTTTTCGGTGCGCCTTCCAAATTGACCAACTTAACACAATCGGAACAGTTGAAATTGCCTCCGACATCAACGGGCGCGTGTTCAAGGCTGTTCAATTTCACACAATTTGAACAGTCAAACGTGCCGCTTACAGACCTTGGCGCATATTCAAGTGATGTCAGTTTGGCACACCCGCTGCAATCAAACATACCGTTCACCGAATACGGCGCACCTTCCAACGACACCAATTCGTCACAACCCCTGCAATCGAAATTAGTGAATATATATTTTGACGCGCCTTTCAACGACTTTATTTTTCGGCAAAAGCAGCAGGCGTAAAAACCGCCGACATATTCGGGTGAGTGTTCAAGCGATTCAATGTTGGTGTTGCCGCAATTGAAATTGCCGTAAACCTTTCTCGGTGCGCCATCCAACGAAGTGAGTTCACGCATATTGCTGCAAATGAAGTCACCTTTTATCACGCCGAATTTAATGAGGAAGTGTCCGTTTTTGTCAAGCATACTCGGAGTGACTTTAACCGCTGTCTCGGAATCATACAAACGGGTCTCCCTATTATAGACGAGACCCATATCCTCCGCCATACGCTTGGCTATAAAGTCATTCTGTATGTCTTTAAGCCTTCTTGCCGATACGGGTTGTATTTTCATAGCGCAAGCCTTATATTTTTGGTGGTATATGTGTTTAGTTTCAGACAACGTGTGTGATTGAACTCACCAATGATAGAGCCTGCGCCTTCAAGTGATTCGAGGTTGATGCAGTCGCTGCAATTAAACGAACCCGTCACCATTTGCGGTGCGCCTTCAAGCGTGGTGATGTTGTCGCAATGCGTGCAGGAAAACGACTGAACTTCCTGCGGTGCGCCTTTAAGTGATTTCAGCCCACGACAATACCCGCTCATAAACGCCCCTTTCACTATTTGCGGTGCGCCTTCAAGCGTTGTCAACCCGTCACATAGGTTGCAGACAAAATTGCCGTCAACAATATTTGGTGCGCCTTCCAATGTCTTTATACCCGCCATAACGCAGGAAAACGAACCCACATAATCGGGTGAACCTTCAAGAGATGTTAGACTTGGACAGCATTCGCAGTTGAAATTACCCTTTACTGTTCTCGGTGCGCCAGACAAAGTTGTGAGGTTATCGCAATGCGAGCAGGAAAACCTGCCGCCTACAATTCTCGGTGAGCCGAACAGCGTGTGCAAACTTATGTTATTGTTGCAAACAAAATCGCCTTTTACCTCTTTCGGTGCGCCTTCAAGGGAAGTGAGGTTCTTGTTAAATGAACAGTGAAAATGCCCGCCGACCTTTTCGGGAGAGTGTTTCAGATTCTTTATGCTTGTGTGGGAACAGTCAAAACTGCCGCCGACATAAGTCGGTGCGCCTTCCAACGTGGTGAGTTTATGACATTCGTCACATAAGAAGTCGCCTATCACAACGCCGAAATCCAAGATGAACCTGCCGTTGTCGTTTACGAGGGCATCGGTTATAGTTATGCCTTCGAGACAATCATAACGCTTCGTGTCATTATTGTAGGTAAGTTCGTATGCGTTGACTATCCTCTGTATTTTAAGCCATTCATCAGTGTTTCTCAACCGAGCGGCGTTCACGGGTTTTATCTTTAACTTTGTACCTTCCATAATTTCTTTTATGGCAATATAATAAAAAAATCAACACAAACACAAAAAATAATTGTTGATAACTCTGTTGATAACTTTTTCCGAAAAAAGTGATTGGTATATAAAAAATTTTGTATTTTTGTGTCGTAATAAAAACATTCAAGTATAGCAAAGATGACAACTGAAGAATTTATCACAAGAGCGAAACAAGTACACGGAGACAAGTACGACTATTCCTTGGTGAAGTATGTTAATGCTAATACAAAGATTAAGATTATTTGCAAAATACACGGTATCTTTGAACAAAGACCGCTTAACCATTTATATAATAGCCACGGCTGTCCAAAATGTGGTGGTAATAAGCGATTAACAAAAGACGAGTTTGAAATAAAGGCAAATGAAGTTCACGGTAACAAATATAATTATGAATATGTTGAATATATCAATGGTCAAACTAAAGTAAAAATTGAGTGTCCTACTCACGGTATATTTGAGCAAACACCAGGCAGTCATTTAGGAGGATGCGGGTGTCCAAAATGTCAGAAAGTAGAAGCCGCTAATAAGCAGCGATTAACAAAAGACGAGTTTGAAATAAAGGCAAATGAAGTTCACGGTAACAAATATAATTATGAATATGTTGAATATATCAATAGTCGAACTAAAGTAAAAATTGAGTGTCCTACTCACGGTATATTTGAACAAAAACCAAGTAGTCATTTAATGGGTCACGGCTGTCCGAAATGCGGTAATATAGTAAAAATGACAGCAGACGAATTTTTAAAAAAAGGAATACAAATTCATAGTTCTGCTAATTATATATATGATTATGTTGATTATGTTGACTATCATACAAAAGTAAAAATTGAATGTCCTACGCACGGTATATTTGAAATAAGACCAAATAATTTTTTACGAGGACAAGGGTGTCATAAATGCGCATTGGAAAGAAATGCAAATAGACGCAAACTAACAAAAGAAGAATTTGAAACAAGGGCAAACGTAGTTCACGATAATAAATATGATTATTCAGAAACACAGTTAAACGGTGTTGATAAAAATGCTCGTATTCGTTGTCCATATCACGGATATTTTTGGCAACGTCCTTATAGTCATCTTTGCGGATGCGGGTGTCCAAAATGTAGTGGAACTGGAATTAGAAATTCACATAAATTTAACCTCCTTGAAGAATTTGAGAGTGAGTATGCGTTCCGCACGTTCCTCGAAAACAATGACATTAACATTCTTCTTTTGATTATCACCAATATAGAACCGAAATATAAGCCTCTGAAAAAGGACATAATGTTCGCGTTGAGACACGCTGACGAAATAAACCCCATACAATATTTGCGTGAAAAATACAGTTCGGAATCCAATGACAGTTTTGCTCAAAATACAAATAATACAGACATCACTTCAAGCGATTCAAATGATGATATTGTAAACGACATACTCTCACAAAAAATAAAGCCAAACATAAACGACAATTTATCAATAGGTGACATTATCAAGAATGACAGTGAAGAAATCCAAGTGATAAACAGATTGGACTGTGAACACCTTATTACGCCAGAAATTCGTGAGTATATTATGAATAAGTTTATCAATGATATGCACCGTAACAAAATTTCAAGTAGCAAATAGTTACAACATTTAAAAACACTATTATGACATTTGAAGAAGAATTGAAGTTGAGATTTGAAGAAGAATTGGATTCCATCAATGAAATGGAAAAACAAGGTTCAGAGGTATTCAATCATAAATTGAACTATCAACAAAAACTTACTGTAACAAGACTTAAAAAACTTGATTTTTTTCTTAATTACAGTGACACGGGTGCAGGCAAAACAAAGGCTGCTATTTCATCGGCATTTTATCTTGGCGCAAAACATATACTTGTGTTCTGTCCCAAACAAGTGATGTCAACTTGGGAACAGCAAATCACCGAAGCAAAATTCGTTGATTCCGAAAACGTAGCAATAGGATATACAATTAAAAACTATAAAGATGGTTGCACCTTTGAAGTATTCAATTACGATAAATTCAACACCGAAGTTCGTGCAAGCAAACGAATTGAAAGATTACTCAATTCAAAGACTTATGATTTGATTGTATTTGACGAAATACACAGATTGAAAAACAAAAATTCGGAAACATACAAACAAATTTTCAAATTGGTTAATATATTACGTAGAACCAATCCAAATGTTAAATTTCTTGGTGCTACTGCAACACCAATTACAACAAGTAACGCTGATTTGCAAGGTATATATGAAATTTTGTCGGGCAAGCAGGCTGATGAACTAACAATGGGCAATCTTGCGTCCAAACTGTTAAATGCAAACAAGGTTCTTGAAACAAGTGGTTTTGGTTATTTTCCGAAAAGTGTTATAACTGTTAGATACAATGATATAGACGGAAACCACTTGTTTGAATCAGAACAAAATCGTGATGAGATTTTTAATACAGAACTTGCTAAAATTGACGGAACGTCCATAGAAGAAGATTGCATTAAAAATAAAAGCAACATAAGCAAAATTGAAGAACTGCACCTTGAATTAAAATTTGAAGCATACAAGCACCTTATTAAAAAAGGAACTGTTATCTATACCGAATACACATACGGCGACACAATCCTTTTTAATTTGAAATACCTTGTTGAAAATGAATGCAATCTTACAACTTGTATTTACAGCGGTGAATACAAAGAAACCGATAGCGGTAACTCAATAGAAGAGTTCATAAAAGGCAACAAGGATGTCCTTATAGCAACAAAATCTATGTGTGAAGGCGTGGACGGATTACAAAAAGTGTCAAACAGAGTGATACTTCACACAGTTCCTTCAGTATGGTCTGTTATGCACCAACTGATAGGCAGGTTTGACAGACAAGGTTCAAACTTCGTTGCCGAAGGCGTTGACGTATATGTTCCTATGGTTGTATTCACACTCAACGACAGCACAACTGTATCGTTTGACGGCAGGCGGTGGAACAAGGCTATGATGAGAAAAATAAATGACGACATCGTAAAGGGCGGTCATCTTGAAGAAATATCTATTGCGGAAAAAAGAGATATGATTGATGATGTTGTTTCAAAACTTAAAGACAAATATGAAATGACAGAATTGCCCCGAAAAAATGTTGAGTTTGATATTGACAATAATGAAATTGAGCGAAAAGAGCGTGTTAAGTCAATTATCAACGACTTTAATCAAAGAGGAAAAATTACTGATTCTGAAAAATTACACAAAGAATTGGAAAAATATCCAAGTTTATGGTTTGAATATCATAACGCGAGAGATGAGCGTATGAAAGAATGGAATGAAATACCATACGAACATATTGCTTCAAAAATTAAAAACAAAAACAGCGTTGTTGCTGATTTTGGTTGTGGTATGAACCGTATGAAAGATTGTATTCCCAACAATAAAGTATATGCGTTTGACCACGTTGCAATAGACGATTCTGTAATCGCTTGTAATATGGCTCATACACCGCTTGACGATGAAAGTGTTGATGTTGCAGTTTTTTCTCTTTCATTATGGGGAAACTATGAGGACTATTTTAAAGAAGCATACAGAATCCTCAATTTTGGCGGATTGGTACATATTGCAGAACCGTCAAAATCTTATAATGAAGATAAAATAAATGAACTTATCGAAATGCTCAAAAGAAACGGTTTTGTGAAAGTTGGCGACATTGAAAACAGAGGTAAATTTTTCTATTTAACCTTTATGAAAATGTAGTTCGTGTTAATAACTATGTTGATAACTTTTTCCGAAAAAAGTGATTGGTGTATAAAAAATTTTGTATTTTTGCAGCGTAATCAAAAACGATAAACGATATGAAAGTAAAACTGTATAATATGAATGTTGTGACGGACATCATTGACTGCAACGACATAGACCACGTTGACAACCCGTGCTATTTCGATGATGTTGTCAGAGTACACCTCCGAAACCACCAAACGAAACTTTGTGACGATTTGGTGTTTCTGACAGAGGAAGAATCCAAGGAAGTCAAAAGTACATTGAATTTTTAACCTATAAATCGGCAATTATGGCACACAAGAGAATCAGAGCAAGATACAGAAACTGCGACAGAATCCCTTACAAAAAGGGCGGCAGAGACAACAAGGACTACTTCAACACGAGGGGCGGCAATATGTGCTACACGCGCAACACAATCCGCATACCCTCGCTGAACGCGAACAACAAGACGTGGAACAACTTTTACAAACTGTTCCCTCGTTTGAAAAGATACCTTATGGGCGACAAGACCGCGTTGTACGGCAAATTCCGCGAGACCGAGTATGACGAAAAGAACAATGTTCTGATTGTCAGAGAAGAGTGCTATGTTGGCGACCCGTTCAACCCGAAGTTCGGACGTTTCTATGTCAAAACGCACAAGTTCAAGAAAACTTGGTAGGATTCAGAATTTTTTATTATATTAAATCAAACGGGTTATATGACAAAGGAAGAAAAACGCGAAATGTTCAGACCGAGAATGTGGCATCTTTACGAGAACGGTGTTTGGATTGACACTTTATTTTCCCACAAGGAGGCTAAACGGGTGAAACACAGACTGACGGTCGAAGCATATAGGGATTTTCTTGATTTGACATATACTATTAAAAAAGCATAAAATGAAAGAAACAAGAGACATAAAAATCTATCTCGCTTCCTCAATGGAATCGCAGTTCAGAGACAAAATCAAACAAGTTGCCGACATTCTGCGCAATACATTCAGAGATGTTTACGTTCCTATGGAACACGTTGTCACTAACGCTTGGGACTACCCGAACAACGAGTGGGGTCTTATGGTGTTCGAGGACGATTTGAGCGCAATCAACAACTGCGACTATGTTGTGTTCCTAAACTACGGCAGGAAGAAAACCACTGCGGGCTGCGCTTGGGAAGCGGGCTACGCATTCGCCCTCGGCAAGAAAGTGTTTGTGGTTGATATGTGCGAGGACATCAACCGCGAAATCGAAAAGCGTATAAGCGAGGGCAAGCCCTACGAGATATTCGTCACTTCCCTTATGATTGAGAACGGCAGGTACGCCACAATCAACGGTATCGAAGGTCTTATTGCTTACGATTGGGAAAAACTCCCGAAAACAAGAACAATGTTTGAACAAAAGTAACAACAATTATGGAAAAGGAAGATAAATCAGTAATTTGCCAAGTCATTATCCAAGCGGTAGGCGATGCCGCAGACGAACTCGGATATGACGCTTATATGGTCGGCGGCTATGTCCGCGATATGATTATGAACCGCGAGTCCGATGACATTGACTTCGTTTGTGTCGGCGGAAAGACACCCGATGTCCGTGCTGGTATTGCGGTAGCCAACAGAGCGGCGCACAAACTCGGCGTTGACAAAGTTGAGGAGTTCAAGAACTTCGGTACTGCCCACTTCGTCTATGACGGGGTTGAGGCTGAATTTGTCGGCGCACGCAAGGAGAGTTACAGCCGTGGAAGCCGCAAACCCGTTGTCGAAAACGGCACGCTCGAAGACGACCTCAACAGACGAGACCTCACAATCAACGCAATAGCGTACTGCGTGAACCGCAACAAGCGAGGCTACATCGACAAGTTCAATGGGGAAAAGGACATCAAGAACGGGATTATCCGCACCCCTCTTGACCCGAACATCACATTCTCGGACGACCCGTTGCGTATGCTCCGTGCAATTCGTTTCGCCGTGAGGTTCAACTTCAGCATTGAGGAACGCACGCTGAATGGCATCACCAACAACGCCCACCGCATTTCGATTATCTCTGCGGAGAGAATCAGCACGGAACTGAACAAAATACTTATGTCGAAAGACCCGTCACGCGGAATCCAACTGTTGCAGTACACGGGGTTGCTCAAACTTATCCTGCCGAGTGTTGCCGCATTGGATGAGGTCAAAACCGAGAAAGGCGTAAAGCACAAAAACAACTTCATTCACACGCTCGGTGTCCTGCAATATGTCAGCAACCACGGTGCAAGCCTCAATGTCCGTTGGGCTGCTCTGCTGCACGATATTGGGAAGACCAAGACCCGCAGGTTCGAGAACGGCACTTGGACATTCAGATACCACGAGGTTGAGGGTGCGAAGATGGTTGCCAAAGTGTTCAACAAACTCAAACTGCCGCTTGACGATATGAAGCACGTCCAAAAACTCGTTGAGTTGCATATGCGCCCGCAGGCAATCGTTGAGGAAGTCACCGATTCCGCAATCCGCAGACTTATGTTTGACGCGGGTGACGACCTCGAAGACCTTATGCTGCTCTGTATGGGTGATGTCACCTCGAAAAATGACGAAAAGGTCAAGCGTATCCGTGCGGGTTTCGAGCATTTGAAAGAAAAGTTCGTTGACCTTGAGGAACGCGACCATATCAGAAACTTCCAACCGCCCGTGAATGGTGACGAGATTATGGCTATGCTCAATCTGAAGCCTGGGCGTGAGGTCGGTATGGTCAAAGAGAATATCAAGAACGCAATCCTTGACGGCGAACTCGAAAACGACCACGACAAGGTTGCCGCCTACATTATGCAGAAGTACGCGGGTCGTGACGGCATCCGTGAGGATTCGCAGAAGAAAACTTCCATTGCCGACAATCAAGAGCAAAAACCCGTTGATAGCGTTGAGCAAATGGCGGAAAAATACGCGAAACTGCTGACCCACATTGACAGCCGTATGGAAGAATTGTGGGAACTGCTGCCCGATGGGGACAAAGCGCAGAAAGGAGAAATAACCCTTGAAGATGCCAACGCCCTCGGCAGATATATGGAGTTGGAACAGTTGGAAAATTTCATTGAATCACTTAAATAATTTAGTAATATGAAACCTTACGTTTATTTGGCAGGACAAATTACAAAAAATTGGTGGCGAAACGCACTCACCAACACAGAGTACACCCCAAAAACAAGAATACCCTTTGTTGATGTAATGAATTATCACAAAGATGATTATTTTTATTCAACTTATGAATGCGAAGATTTTATTGTAACTGGACCACACGCTGTTGGATGTGACCACGAATGCTTTCACGATTTTCCGCACGCGGCAAGTGGGTATTGCCTTGGAAGTGGGGACACGTTTGTCACAACAAAAGAAGTATGTGATGCTTGTTGCGACCAAATAAAAAGGGCTGAAGTATTGTTTGCTTACATTGAAGAAGAAGAAGCATTCGGCACTTTTGCTGAAATTGGTGTCGCAAAAGGATTAGGCAAGTACATACATATTCTTTTCAAAACGAAAAAACTCGCCAAAAAACTTTGGTTTTTATCCGAGATGGCTGACGCTTTTAGCATACAAGATGGTGAAGATACACCCGAAATAAGAAAGGCGTTTCAGAAATGTATGGTTGATTTTGAGCATAAGAAAATAAGTGATACTATTAAAGCAAACACAAAGGCTGCGGCAGAAAAAGCAAAAATGACAAAAAAATAATCAAATAAATCACTATGGCAAGTAAAGACAGTTTGGGCGACCGTATGAAAGAGAACTACGAAGCCCGATTCAAGTTTAAGTTATTGAGACGCACACCCGTAATCATCAGAGTTGACGGCAAGGCGTTCCACAGTTTCACACGCGGGTTCAACAAACCGTTTGACCGTGTTCTGTCAAACGCTATGGACAGAACTATGAAAGCGTTGTGCGAGAATATCCAAGGCTGCGTGTTCGGATATGTGCAATCGGACGAAATCACACTCGTTCTGAACGACTACTCGAAACTCACAAGTTGCGCTTGGTTCGACAACGAGGTTCAGAAAATGTGCAGCGTTTCCGCTTCTATGACTACTTCTTATTTCAACAGAGCGTTTGCCGATGAGGTTGCCAAGTTCAAAGACCTTAAAGACCTTGTGTCCAGACTGTTGAATAATCCGTCAGTTGATGTTGATTCCGTACTCAAAACCGAATACTACATTGACGATTACAGCAAGGCGGTTAAACTGTATGAAGCATACTCGAATAAACTGCATACCGCTATGTTCGATTCGAGATGCTTCAACATTCCCGTTGAGGAAGTCACCAACTGTGTCCTTTGGAGACAGCAGGATGCCACCCGCAACAGTATCGAAATGGTCGGCAGAAACTACTTCAACAGCAGCGAACTGTACGGCAAGAACACGAGCAATATCCAAGATATGCTAATGGAAAAACACAGCGTGAATTGGAACGACTTTCCCGTGAGATACAAACGCGGCTGCGCCTGCTTCAAACGCGAGACAGACAACGGCAGAACCGAGTGGTTTGTTGACTACGATATGCCAATCATCTCAAAGGACAGAGACTACATTGAGAAATTCATTTTAACAAACAACAATTAAATTCATTAACAATCAAAAATTAAAAGTTATGCTTACAATTATTTTAATGGTTCTTGCTGCGGCAGGATGTATCGTATGGGCTGTAAAGTCCGATTGGGACATTGAAGAAGTTGCCATTGCTTTGGCAATCGTAATGTGCATCTGTGTTGTTGTCACACTTCTCACACTTTGCAACCGAGGCAAACGCTTCGATTACACAATTGAGAAATACAACAACATCAAAGCGCAGGTTGAGGATTACAACTCGCTTCCCGACAGTGCCAAACTCATTTCCCTCGAATATGACATCAGAGAGGACGTTTTGGATATGAACAACACAATCTCCAAGCACGAGGTTATGCACGAAAGCATTTGGAAAGGATTGTGGTACAGCGAGGAAGTTGGAAACCTGCCAAAACTGCACATCATCGGCAAGAATGAAAATGAACTGCCGCAGGCTACCGAATTACCAACCGACCAAAACCAATAAGGTATGAAGATTGACTTTGAAATGTGTCCGCAGCCTATGCCGATGAATTTTGATACTGTCAAATTCCTCGCCAAGAAAGGCAGTATGCACTTTGTGATTCTGCGAAAGACGGAAACCCGATACAGCGCAAAGACTTACAGAGACGAAAAAGTTGTCACGGAAAAAATCGGAACATTGGACATACATCCGAATATCACCATATTGGAACACGATGTTTTCTATGACACAAGGTATCGTGACACGGAACTCCTTGGCTACTGCCCCATTGAGTTCCCAAGTCAATACAAAAACATTAACATTTAATCCAAGCCACTATGTACAGATTGTTTTTAACGGCACTCGGACTTTCGTCACAGCCGACAACGCAGGAAATTAAAAAAGACACAAGCGACCTGCCGTATCAACTGAAGGAAGTGGTGTTCACGGAAAAGGAGAAAAAGCGTCTCAATATCAACGACCGAGAGACCTATTACCGAATCACCAAAAACGGCAAGGTTGTGAACAATGCCATATTCCGCCAAGGCGCGTTCTCGTCAGACATAATTGACTTGAACACGAAACGCTATGTCGAACTGCTCACCTATGACGAGGAAAGATACAGCGACTACGTTATCAAGGAATGCAAACTGAAAAGCCCCTACTGTCTCAAAAGCCACAACTGCGTCTTCGATATGGAGACTCACGAGATAGTCTTCAAGACAAAGGACTTTATGAAAGACTACATTTTCATTTACGACAATCTGTGCGTGAACAACATTCGTGACGGCATTTGGTTTCTTACAGAAAGACGGTGGATTTTGGGCGATGCCAAATTGGAGAAATACATTGAAACAGACAAATACATTTTCGCCCACACAAACAAGTACGATTCGGGAAAGGTTGTCGTGTACCGAGTTGACAGAATTACGGGCGAGGTCATAAACTGCAACGAGATATGAAAATCACATCAATCAAAAAAACAAAACACATCACCCCGCTCGGCGGCAGCGGCACGGGCTATTCAGAACCCGATGTGTTCAAGGTGTGCTGCGATGACGGCACTACCCGTGAAATAACCATTGACATTTGGTACAAGACCGCCGATTCAGTAAAGCGGGAGTTTGAGACCGAATTGCAAAAGGCATTCGGCGACACCTGCAAGAACCCTATGGAGGCATTCGGTATGTACTCCAAGGAAGTCGCCAACACAAGTTGCCCGTATTCCGTTGACGAACTTATGCGGAACGGCTTGGTCGGTTGCCCCGTTGACGACAGCGACAAATCGAAATCCATTGCAGATGACCCCTGCGAATACTGTTCGCTTATGTCTATGGCGGAGTGGAAAAACAAAACATTCGCCGACTTCCTGCGCGGGCTTCTGTTCGTATCGAACCACACCATACTGCACGAGATTATCAACAACAAAATCCAAGAACTTGACTGATGAGTTACAAACCCGTTGAACGGTATGTTTCATACGAAACCGCCGCGCTGATGAAGTCGCTTGGTTTCTATGTGAATTGGTGCAACCAATGGTACAACAACAAGGAGCAGGACGGGCATCCCGTATCTGTCGGATTCAAAAACTGTGTACCTGCCGCCACACAGCAGATGGCTATGGAGTGGATTCGCGACATTTACCACATTCACATATACGTTGACTACAACGGCGATATTGGTCAATACTGTTGGGCTGTCACCGACACGGAAAGCGGTGAGGCGAGACCCTATGACGGTTTGGGCGACACTTATCCCGAAACCGTGGAAAACGCCTTGCAGTACGTTATGAAATATGTGATTCCGAAAGACATTGAATGGCAAAAGGAACACGGGCAGCAAAACGACCAAGCGATACATCACGACCTGCTTCACAAATTCAATGAAGAGCATTGCGAGTTCTGTGGCACGCAACGCTGTATTGGTTGCTTCGATGAGGTTTGGCGCGAGGGCTGTGAAAAATTCAAAGAATTTATAAAGAATAACAAATAAACAGAAAGTTATGGAAGTAAAAGACGAAAAAGAAATCACTCCGAGTCAATATTTTGACTATATCAAGGAGGCAAAGAACACCATTACGACAGATGCGTTGAAAAACTCATTCGAGATTTTCATCAAACTTGCCGAAAAATACAACAAACTCGGTCAGAAGGAATCGTTGAAGAAACTCTGTTTTCTCGCTGACACCCTCAAAAAAGAGGAACAACTTATTGAAATGGGAATCACCACCTATGTCTATAAGAGCGTGGTTGAGGACTATATCGAACACGTTGCCGACAAGACCGTCAAGATTGTCGAACTTTCGAGATATATGCGGGAAATCCCAGACGAACTTGTGGAGACGGTGGAAAAAACGAAACCGCTGTTTGACGAATTCTATGTTCTGTTCACCGATTACACGGGCAAAGAAGAGCGCACCGTGGAGAAAGAACGCAGGGACAAAGACCCGATTCTGTTCGGCGTGTTCAAGAACCAATCCAATGTAGCCGACCGTTTCTATTTCCTCGGCGATTGGATTGACGAGTTCTGTGACTTGACCCTTGACAAAATGATTGAGACCTACTCGGCATACACCAAAGAGAAAAACGGCAAGGCGATTGACCCGACAGTCACCACAATAATCCCGCAGAGCAGCGATGAACTTATCGCCATTCTCAAGTCATACCACATTGAAGAGGACAAGAACAGCCATATCAAGTTGAGTGTTGCAAGCGGTGAAGCATTCGATACCACGCTGCCGTATTACAAGAAAACCGAAACCACCGATAAAACCAACGGCGGATTCTTCGACAAGGTTCGTTCAATCTTCAAGAAGCAATGACACCTAAAACCGACCTAACGGAAAACCGAGAGTTCAGCAGGATTCCGCAGCGCACATTCGTCTATGATGTCGTATCGTCTGAAGAATTGGGTGAAATGCTCAATATGACAAACGAAAAGTACGACCGCATACACGGGTGGGAGAGAATCTTCGGAAAGAAGTATCACACATCTGAAAGATACCGAATTTTCAATGATGAAGAGCAGTATATGTGCGATATGAAAACGCATTGCCTGCGCTGCGGGGTTGTCTTGCGGATTCCTTGGCGGAACAATGACGGATTGTGTGTCGAATGCGCCCGCGACTTGGATGGGGATTTTAACAAGTTCCCGTGGCGTAACCTAAAGATTCAGCCTTGGGAAAACCCCGTTTCCGAGGAGGATGAGCGTACAAAAATGGATTTGTTCGGATTACGGTAAATTTGATTTCGTCATTTGCGACTTTTTTATTATATTATGGTATAAGCAGTACAGTTATGAACAATACCGAACACTATGTCAGTTACGATTTCGCCGAGTTCTTGGAAAGCATTGGCTATGACGGTGAATATCACGCATTGTACGCGAAAGGCGATGTGGAGGAGGGTTTGTACAGTCAAGGAAAACAGCAGATTATGAAGTTCAAGCGTGAGAAAGGCTACTTCTTTGCTGTTGACCAAATGTACCTCCACGAACTGAAACCGCAGAAAAACCTGCTCAAAGCACCGACATTGGAATCCGTGATGAATTGGCTTCGTGAAAAATACGACATATTGGTAAGCGTATGCATCGTTGACTCGAACACGGTCTATATGGGAGGCGAATACTACTACTGCCGAATATTCAAGAACAGAAGCGAAGAGCGCAAGTTCAGATACAATTTGGAGAAATTCGTCACATACGAGGAAGCCGTGAATTATGCGCTCGAATACATATTCGTTAATTTTGAAATACTTTCACACATAGACAATGAATTATAGAACAAAGGAAATAATGGAATGGGTAATCCCAGGCGTGTTCGTGTTTTTGATTCTGACGAGCGTGTTCGGTTACATCGGTGCAAAAAATCTCAACGCTACCCGAAAGGCGAACAACATTGAAGTCGGCGACACGTTCAAGGTTGAATATGTAACCGACAATCCGTATGAGGATAGTTTCATATTCGGCGGCAGGATTATAGACAAGAAAGGCAACTACATACTCTATGTCACCTCAAAAGGCGACACCTGCACCACCAACATACGCGACCCCTACACGTTGCCGAAATTTTTCAAAGTGACAGTTTACAAAAACAAATAGTTATGAGCAAATCAGAAATTACAATCAGAAGAAAAAGTGACGGCAAGGTTCTGAAAGACATAATCAACGATTCCTGCCAAGTCCACAATATCTATGACGGTGACACGCTTGTCGCATCGGAAAAAGACAGCGCAATCGGCTACATTGAAGGCAGCGGATTCTGTGATTGGTCTGACTACGAGGAAATAGGGCGGAAGAATGATGCCCAAAAATTTTTCGAGAGTTTGGAGAATGTGTCGGAATACAACAAGAACCTTTTGGTCGCCGACTTGGGTATAAGGATTCCGTACAATGTCGTGTGCCATATTTCACAACACGTAAACGGAGGCGACTTGGAAACTGACGACATATTGAGGGCTGTTTACAAAGAAGGCGTTTGCGAGTTCGACCAAGCCATAGGATTCGACCTTGGTGACTTCAATGTCGAAACGGATGTGCGCCCGTACTTGCGTCCTATGAGTTCTATGACAGAGAGCGAATACAAACAAATGAAGGAAGAGACAGTCCATAACGATTTATACGGCAGCATTTTCAAATACGATTTGGCTGCATACCAAATCGCCGCACAAATCAAATGGCTCGCTATGCGGCATTTCGATTTCAACGACCTTATCGGTAGAGGTCTCGCAATAAAAGTGACGGAAGATAACAACCCATACAAAGATGAAAAAGGAAGATAAGTTGGAATTGCACAAGGCTCTTGCGAGCGGTCTCCCGCACGGTCTGAAGGTCGAATACAACGGCGACTTATATGACTTATATATGTTGGGTGTGGAAAACGCCGTAACGCTGAAGCCGTTTATGTCAAATCTCGAATCGCATCCGATTGAAACTGTCAAACCATACCTGCGCCCATTTTCTGATTTGACTGACAAAGAGAAGAAAACCATTGACGAAATGACATACGGTGCAGGTATGGTGGGCAGAAAAAAGAGTGTCGAATGGTACAGCAACGCCATACATTTCCTTGACAAAATACACGTTGACTACCGTGGTCTCATAAAGAAAGGACTTGCGGTTGAAGCACCAAAAGATATGTACCCCAAAAACACAGAAGATTATGGAAGTGACAATAATTAAAAAACTGTTTCTGACAGTTGACCTTGACATTCCCGAAAACGAAATCACCAAGGAGCGTGTTTCGGATGAAATCAAGAAAGTGATTGACGAACACGATGACCTCGAATGTTGGGACACCCAAGATTGGACGGGCAACGAGCGTTACGAGGCTTATGAAACCTACGGCGGAACTAATATTGAACTGAATTTCTGATGGAGATAAAGTGCAAAGAGGAACGGGAGATTTCCGAGGCTATCGTAGCCGCCCGAAAGATGCAGGAAGTTCTGTGGGGCGAATACAACGGCAAGTGGAACATTGAGGAATGGCGGCGTATGTTCAGAAAACGCATACAGAAGATTGACGACATAGACCCCACCAACCCGCACGCAAAAGTTGAAATGCGCAAACGCTTTATACAGAACGCCGCGCTTTCAATAGCCCTGCTCCACATAATCAACGAAAGCGGCATACCGACAGCGGAATGTAACATACCGAGTAACCTGCCGCAATACAGCGAACCTATAAAAAGTTAAAAATGAAAAAGGAAGAAGTATTTGACATTAACGGAAAGAACCCGAAAGTCGGCGACCGAATTGCGTTGGCGGTTGGTTGGACTACGAACAACGCATACCTCAACGTATGCGTCATTGACGAAATCATAGAGAAACCGACAACCGTTGTAATGAAGTTATCAATAGAACGGACTGGTCTGTGGAACAAACTCACCGAGGTCACTTGGAACAGAAAGAATGTCATCAAGTTCCCTATGTCTCACTGCAAATTCATCATACTATGAAAAGAATGGGTGTCATAACTGACGGCAACTGTACGAAATTGGCTGTTGTGTGCCATAATCTTGACGATGACGGCACATTCGGTCATATCGGAAAAATGTACCAATTCGATGACGTGAAAGCCGTTATAAAGAAAGACTGCTATGACGAGGCGGACATTCACTATTTCAGCAAGAACCCCAAAAAGATTTTGGCAGGAACAGAAGTGACGCTTAATGTGTATTGGATTAACTTCTACGGTTCTTATTACAGAATAAGCCACGAGGGTCGCACATACGACATTAAAAAAAGTAACGTGTTATTCAAATTAGAAAACAAAAAGCAATGACAGACGAAGAAAGAAACATATTGACCGAGGATTTGTTCGGACGGCTCGCACACGAGGTCGTAATCAAGTTGCTGCCCGATGACGATGAGGAATATCTCTTCTCGGCAAGAATCAACGGCGGCAAGTGGCTGATAAACGATGCCTACTATGTTGACGAGGTGCGCCCGTACCTGCGCCCTATGGAATCAATGTCAATCGAAGAACTGAACGAGTGCGCGATTGCTTCGGGTATCCGTGACATACCCTGCCCGAATTGGAAAAATGATGAGCCGACTGAACGGCTGAAACATTCAGCCAACGTGTTCAAGTGCGACAGCAGGCAGGTTGAATGGTTGAACACTCACCACTTCGACTACCGTGGTCTGATTGAAATTGGGTTGGCACTCGAAGCCCCCGAAGGGATGTATAACATTTAAATTTGAATAATATGAAAAAGTTACTTATCGTTGGTGATTATAATGACGCAGATTATGTAAAAGATGTTGTCAATGTTGAAGATTCTGTCTTTGAGAAGTTTTTTCCGTTTATGAAGGCAATCAATAATTTTGAACCTTATGTTCGCCGTAGTAAGGTTGGCGGTATTTGTGAACGTAATTGGATTAGCACGCGAGAAGAACTTGGAGAAAAGAACATCTATGAATCTTATCCTCAATTCACTACTGAATATATTGATGAGTTCATTGACATTTTTACAAGCGGTCTATATCCACCTTATGATGACTGTGCTTGCCATACCATTATTGAAATTAGTGATGTAGTTACTGATGAAAAATATGTTGACTATGACCCAAGTCGGCAAGCATTTGAGAAGAAATATAGTCCTAAAGTAAAGGAATATCTTAAAAAAAGAAATGAGATTTATTCTTATAAACGCCCTTCTGATGGGAAACCTTTAAATTGCATTCCTTACACAGAAATGAATGATTATGAGAATGAACTTATTCGTAAGTTATATACACTTTGGAAAGATTATCAATAATATGACAGAACAAGAAAAACAATTATTGTTGAAAGACATCTGTACAAGATTGCCGTATGACGTTAAAATTGTATTGAATAAAAACGTCTATACTGTTAAAGGAATTGATTTAATCGTTACAGATGAAGGCGATTGGAAATATGCTGTTACTGCAAAAGGTATTGCGCCTATTGAAATTGGTTTTGTCAAGCCATATCTGCGCCCGATAGAAAAAATGACGGAAATAGAATGGGAGGAGTTCACAAACATATACAATTGGTGTCACCCACATTCACGGTATATACTGCCGAAAGTGGGAGACATTGCCGAACCACTTGAATGGTTAAACGAACATCATATAGACTATAATGGGCTAATCGAAAAAGGTCTCGCTATCGAAGCCCCCGAAGGAATGTATAATAATTAAAGATTATGACACAAGAAGAAAAACAACTGTTATTGACAGACCTTTGCGCAAGGGCGCGATATAAGGTAAAGATTTGTGTGGCAAAAGGTGTACGCATCAATATTAACGGCAAAATAAAAGAAAAAAATTTGGTAGATACTGTATATGGAGTAATCTTTTATAACGATGAGCCTAAAATTGTAACTCCGCAAAATTTTTCATATTTGGATAGATATGGTATCTACAATTTTGGTGGTTGGAGTGTTGAAAGGGTAAAACCTTATCTCCGACCTATGTCAAATATGACAAAGAAGGAGAAGTGTGAATATAGAAATATTGATAGCAGGTCATATTCTTGTCCGATTGATTATGCACATATTCCTGCTTCGGATAGAATAAATTGGCTCAACGCACACCACTTCGACTACCGTGGATTAATAGAAAAGGGATTGGCACTTGAATCGCCAAAAGGTATGTATGAATAAATTCGGAAATTATGACAACTGAAGAAAAAGACATATTGTTCAAAGACCTCTGCGGCAGGTTGCCATACGGTGTGATATGCGACCTTTGGATGTGCAAAAATCCGAATGAAAAGATTACGGAAGTTCTAAAATTCGGGGGTCTGCGTATGTTTCACGAAGACCACATCAATTTTAACATTAAACCGTATCTACGACCGATGAAGTCTATGACCGCAGATGAGGAAAAGGTGTTCCTATCGCTATCAGACCGTCTCGAATACGACAACAATACAGAGAACGTAGTGTTCACCACAAATGCCGTTGATTGGCTCAATGAACATCACTTTGACTACCGTGGACTTATCCATAAGGATTTGGCTAATGCAGCACCCGAAGAAATGTACAGTTAAAAAATGTTATTATGATTGAACAAGTGTTTAGAATTACTTGCGATTGGTGCGGCGAGCAAACCATTTACAGCATCACGAAAAGAAAAGATGATGTGTTGGCGGACTATGCAAAACGTTTCCTTTTGTATAAGTTTGTCAATGTGAACCCGCTTGCTGACGAATTGTTTGCCAAAGACCGCCCTTACGTGGCAAAACACCTTATGTTCTGTTGTGAGAATTGCGCCGAACACTATTTCAACGAATCACCCGAAGAAAGGGGTCATTATAAAATCGTAAACAAGAAAAAATGAAAAACGAGGAAAAAGAACTTTTGGTAAAAGACCTATGTAGCAGGTTGCAACACGGCGTTATGCTGGATGTCACGTTTCACAACGATACTGACGAATACACAAACGCATTCACTATGGTCGGTATAATGGAATCCGAAGTGTTGATTGAGCCAGAGTATGATGAGGAAAGTATGGGTATGATGGATACAAGACCTATTCGTATTCCGATAGAGGATGTCAGACCTTATCTGCGTCCTATGGATTCTATGACCGAGGATGAGCGTGACGAATATAACGAGCAACACCATTTGGCGGGTTCGGGCAAATGGCTTGTTTGGGAGGATGAGGTTAATACAAGAACCGACTTTCTCAACGCACACCTTTTAGACCACAGAGGTCTCATTGAAAAAGGGTTGGCACTTGAAGCACCCAAAGGTATGTACAATTTTTAATCAAACAGATATGAAAAAAATCGTATTTTTATTGTTAGCGGTCTTTATGTTAGCAGGTTGCCGACAAGTTGACCATAGTTACAAAGGCAAAGTCCCAACGGGCTGTCAAATTATCATCATTGACGGTTGTGAATATGTTGATTTTGGCTACGGTCTCGCACACAAAGGCAACTGCAAATATTGCAAAATCAGACGCGAAATCGAACAAGACAGCCTTATAGCAAAACTTAAAAAACAATAGTTATGACACCACAAGACAAAGAACTGCTTACAGCGGACATATTCGCAAGATTGCCGTATGGCGTTAAATTGAATTGTGTAATTGATTTCAGAAACGACCTCGAAACCCTTGAAAACAAGGATGTCGTTGAATTTGTGCCAAAGGACATTGCGTTAAACTATAACGGCGTTGTCGTTTATCTTGAGGACAATGACGAGTTTGACCAAGACACAATGAATGCCATACAAGATTATGTCGAATCGGGATTTGTCACCATTGACAACCTTGTACCATATCTGCGCCCATTGTCAAGCGCAACAAAAAAAGAAAAGAAAGAGTATGATAAATTAAGAATGTCATTTTACAAAAACGTCAAAGATGCCTCTCTTGTTCTTATTGATTGGCTGAACGCCCACCACTTCGACTACCGTGGTTTGATTGAACTCGGAATCGCACTTAATGCGCCCGAAGGTATGTATTCAAAAGAAAATAATGCCTAAACTTAAATAATGTTATGACGACTAAAGATAAAGACCTTTTAACGAAAGACCTTTGCGGCAGGTTGCCGTATGGCATTAAAGTAGAAGTCTGTATAAAAGACAAAGATATAAAATCTGTGGATAATGTAAAATATGACACAGTTGGCACTTACATTAGGTTAATAGATGACGAGAAATTTTCAGTCAAACCTTATATCCGCCCTATGTCAAGTATGACCGATGACGAAAGGGACGATATGAGAGAAGAGTTGGAATGGGTTGAATCATTCGGAGAGAGGTTCTATGACAAAACCACAGAGTTCTATGATTGGATGAACGCCCACCACTTCGACTACCGTGGACTTATCGAAAAAGGGTTGGCACTTGAAGCACCCGAAGATATGTATTCAAAAGAAGATATGCCTAAACTTAAAGAATATTATGACGACTGAAGACAGAGACCTTTTGATGAAAGACCTTTGCGGTAGGTTGCCGTACAAGGTGAGATGCAAATGCGTGAACGGCTTGGGCGGCGGTAAAACCGAAAAAGGCGTACTGAAATATGTCGGCAACTGCTACGGTGTCATCAGCAATTACTACGAAGACGTGCCACTCCATTCGGGATTCGTGAACAACGTGTTCTATCCGATTGAGAATGTCAAGCCGTATCTCCGACCAATGTGGAGTATGACAAATGAAGAACAAAAAGAATTTGTAGGATTTCATTGTGTAAACTTATGCCCTATTATAATGAATGAAATGCTCACATTGGAAAATGAAACCAAGATGTTTGACTGGCTCAACACTCATCATTTTGACTATCGTGGATTGATTAAAAAAGGTCTTGCATTGGTAGCACCCGAAGGAATGTATTAGTATGAAAGGACAATCGTTACAAAGACAGTTCAATTACTTGAAAGAGAGACTTGATAATAAGGAAGGAACACGTATAATTGTGGATGAAAACCCTTATTATGGATTTTATGCCGAGTGTGATTGTCTCTATCATACAGAACGACACGGTGATTGGGAATTGGTTATTGACGAAAAGATAAAAAACTGTGACTCAAACTGTAAGGAATGTAAAGAATGTGGTTTGTGGAATAAGAAAGGGTATTATTTTATTCCTTGTTCAAATATTTGGAGAATAAGATTGGATTGATTCCGATGGGTCTGGCGTTGGCTGCACCCGAAGGAATGTATCAAATACAATAGATTATGACAACAGAAGAAAAACAATTATTGGTGAAGGACATCTGTGCAAGGATTCCGTTTGGATTAAAATGCACAACAAAAGCAAACAGTTGGCAGGGCGCATATCAGATAAGGGGTTGTTTGGACGGCAAAATATTCCTTGACTGCCACGAATACAACGAGGGCGATGACGAATGGCTCGTTCAGAATATCGTCCCATATCTCCGTCCCATACAAAGTATGACCGATGAGGAAATGGAAGACTATGCAAGATACAAATTCTCGTCAGACGAAATTTGGGAAATCGTTGATTTCAAACGGACGGGCAAGGGATTCATAAATGTAAACTGCAAGAACAGAAATGACGCAAGCGCACAATGGACGTTCCAAGTCAATCAAAAAAGCCCGCTTGAAAACCATAAAGGCATTGATTGGCTCAACGCACGCCACTTCGACTACCGTGGGCTTATAAAAATGGGATTGGCTAAAAAAGCCGCCGAAGGAATCTATTAAACCGAACAGATATGACTGAAGAAGAAAAACAACTGCTTTTCACAGACCTATGCGCAAGACTGCCATACGGTGTGATATTAGACAACGGGGTAAAACTGCGTACAATAGACGCATTGACAAAAGTGATAAGCGGTGACGGCTCGGACAGAAATATTGAGTTCGTCAAACCTTACCTGCGCCCAATGTCAAGCGTTACGGATAAGGAACAGTATGAATACGACCACGCAATAGAAAACAATAAATTCACTGGGTTCCGAGGCAGGATTATTTGGGGTTTGGATTGGCTGAACGCACATCATCTTGACTACCGTGGTTTGATAGAAAAGGGGTTGGCACTTGAAGCACCCGAAGGAATGTATAAAACGCCAAACATAAAAAATCAAGAATTATGACAGAGGACGACAAAAAACTTCTATTAAAAGACCTATCAGCGAGATTGCCGTACAATGTGAAAGTCTTGTGCAGTTACTATGACGACACAGATGACACAGAACCGACAGTAAAAACATTCACTCTCACCGAAATAAACACGGAGAACGGCAATCACCCATATTGGATAGGTGGCGAACAGTTGCAGGATAGCGGTTTTTCCAACGGCACTACGTCTTTCGCCGTGAATATAGACGATGACTTGCAATACATCAAGCCGTACCTGCGACCAATCACAAGCATAACGGGGAACGAGGAGCGGGAAATAAGAAATTTCTTCAGAAAGTGTATTGACGATTTACACGGAAAATCAAGCGAGGAACAATTTTTTCTTGGTTTTTGCCAAGACGCGGAATCACTTGACTATCTCAATATGCACCATTTAGATTATCGCGGTCTGATTGGGATGGGGTTGGCAATCGAAGCCCCCGAAGGAATGTATGAAATCTAATGTTATGACAAAGAACGAATTACACAGACTGATGAAGTTGCTTTCCTACAAGGAACAGCACAAGGATATTTTGAAAAAACTGCACAACGATGCACAGATAATCTACGATGGGTTTGCCACAGAGGGATTGGTTACAATCTATGAAATGTGCAGTGACGAATGCAAAGACAAATTGGTTTCCATTCTATTGGAGACAATTCAACAATAAAACATACAGTTATGACAGAACAAGAAAAAGAATTGCTTATTAAAAATTATTGCGCGAGACTTCCTTACGGGTTGAAACTGAATTTCTACGCACGCGCAACAAACGAAAACGTGTTATGCACGCTGTTGGGTATCGAACCCGAAAGCGACAAACCCATAATCGCCAAAACGGACAACGGGTCGTTCACATTCACGCAAGACCACGTTAAGCCATACCTGCGCCCGCTCTCAACTATGAAGCAGGAAGAGTGTGACGAATGGGGTGAAATAATATATCAACCGTTAATAAAACTCGAACAATATGATTATGAAGGGCTTGGTGTGGAACGCGCACCATATTGCTTCGCGGAAAGTAACGCCAACGCTTTTGAATGGATGCTCAAAAAACAATTTGATTACGACCATTTAATCGAAAAAGGTCTCGCGCTCGAAGCCCCAGAAGGAATGTATGAACATAAAAGCGAATAGTTATGACGCAAGAAGATAAAAAACTGTTGTTGACTGACATCTGCGCACGATTGCCATACGGATTGATGTTCGCCCTTTGGAACGATTACCGCAAAGAGTTCTGTTGGGAAGTGCAAGTTAGCGGATTGGAATACGCGAACGCAAAACCTATTTTCGTATTCGACAAACCATCTTATCGAAAACACGGCATAGAAACAATCAAGCCATACCTGCGCCGCATATCGTCTATGATTGACGATGAAAAATCGGAGTACGCTAACTTTTGGAGTTATGACGAATATGACGAAGCCATACTCACACCCGAAGACGCTGTACGCTGCGGCGATTGGCTTGACGCTCATTTCTTCGACTATCGCGGACTGCTCGAAAAAGGATTGGCACTCGAAGCACCGAGCGGAATGTATGCTGCCTTGAACAAAGAAACGCATACCCCGATGACCGTTGAGGAAGCAAAGGCGTTCATTCGTCAGCACAATGTGGTGCATCCGAGGTGCAGGCAATGCAAGGAAAGTTTCTGTGACGGCTGTGCCGAGATTGTTGACAGAGAACTCGTGAACGATGTCATAAGCGGCAAGATAAACGAAATCAACTGTTTTGAATTTTAATGGTATGGATAAAGAAAAAGAAAAGATAAAATACGCAGACATCTGTGCGAGGATTCCATACGGGGTGTATGTGTTTGTTGAAACAATCCCGAAAGACGACTGCGTGTGCAGGCTTTGGAAAACCGACTGCACGAATGCTGATGTGAGGAACAAATGTAAAACATACAATGTATCGCTTGACCATATCAAGCCCATATTGAGACCGTTTAAAGATATGTCAACCGATGAGGTTGACAATCTCAACACCATACTGCAAAAATGCAAAATGACAGAACTTTCCGCTTCTAATGGTTCTGACGTGGCGCAGATTATGCAGAATCTGAACATAAGTGCAATGGCTGAAATATTGGACTACCTAAACTCAATTCACATTGACTACCGTGGTCTTATAACAATGGGCATCGCCGTCAAGACCGAAAAATCAATAATAGAAAAATACATTAAAAAGGACACCAATGGCAACTAAAAAAGAATTTACCGTCACCTACACCTATATCAAAACGGATGACGGTACAAAAATGTTGAAAGCACCGCAATTCGGCGGCAACTACACGGAGCAGGAACGCGAGGAACTGCTTGACTACGTGTTGGACACGGAGATTTCCCTTACAAATCATTTTGAATGTCCCGCCGCTTACAGTCTGAAAAACGCTTGGGAATCATACAAGATGGAAAAAGAGTTGAAAAAGAAATTCAAAAAATAACACTATGGACAGTTACAATATAAAGGACAACAAGTTTGTTAGGAATATAAGCCCATTTGAGAGTGTGTATTTGAGAAATGATGTCATAGCATTCCTCAACCGTTGGTTGGAATACTATGAGGACAAACTTAAACGCGCACAAACAGACAAAGAAAAGTTGGAATATGAGGGGTCGGTCAACGCGATAAGAATATTGAAAGATGAACTTAAATCATAAAGTTATGGCAGAAGAATATATACAATTCAAAAGAGGCTGCGTTTACAAGTCGCTGAAGGACTTTAGCAGAATGAACCCCGATTGTTTCTGTGCAGGCGATTGGCTGTTCTCAAAGAACTGTATTTACCGTTGTGAGGAAGACGGCACGCTCAATGCCTGCGGCGGCACATACAAAGACGAGAAAATGCCAATCGAATACGAGAAAGACTTTGTTCTTGTCGGGCATTACGATTACAAACTATGCGATTACGAACTGCGCAAGAAAGCAATGCAGGAGGCGTATGAAAAACGCTACTTCGACTTCGACAAATTCTATTCCGCATACTGCGAGATACTTGAACAGTTGGACGAAGAAAACAGCAAAATAGACGAAAAAACCATCAGATATATTGACGGGCAGGTCGGTCAGTATTTTGACGAATACGGCAGCGTCAGTGAAAGTCTTATATAAATTGTGTACTATGCGTTCAGACTACAATGAACTTGTTTGGAAAGACCTCTGTGGCAGATTGCCATACGGCGTAAGATGTTACGTTCCGACTCACGATGAGGTTATGCGGCTGACGGGTCAGCGGCTAAACTATCTGTGCTTTCACAAGGACAGTTTCGGATTGGATTACAGTCACGAGATTGAGACTGTGTTAGACCCGTGGAACAGCGACATTATCGTAAGACCATACCTGCGCCCGCTTTCAAGTATGACAAAGAAAGAAAAAAAAGAGTATGCCAACCTTGAAGAATACAACTACGTGCAAGCCGTTGATTGGATGTACGAACACCATTTCGACTGCCGTGGTCTTATCGAAAAAGGATTGGCTTACGAAGCACCGAAAAATATGTACGCAAAAAGAAAAAGAATATGACAAACGAAGATAAGTCGTTATTGTTTGCAGACCTTTGCGGCAGGTTGCCATACGAAGTTCAATGTGAATACACATCAATCCAAAAAGGGCTGGAACTGTGTAATGTAATTGGAACATTGACTTGTGTTGAAAAAATTGTAAATGCCTATAAAGTTGAAGTGGATAGGCATTTGGTTGGTTTTTCCGACTTCAAACCATATCTCCGACCGTTATCCGATATGTCGGAGTTGGAATCTGTATATTACAACACAGCATTTGTATATAAGAAATTCCACGAAAAAACAGATTGGCTTAATGCCCATCATTTCGACTACCGTGGATTGATTGAAAAAGGGTTGGCTCTTGAAGCCCCAAAAGATATGTACGAAAAAATAAAAAAGTTATGACAAACGAAGATATGCAACTTCTTATGACCGACATCGCGCCGAGACTGCAACACAAGTTGAAATTTAAGGCGGAATCGTTCCACGACAATTACAAATTTGAGAACGATATTCTTGAATTGTGGGGCATAAACTATATATCGGGCGGTTGGATTATGTTGGATTTCAGAGGCTGTATGAATGTGACTGCCCCAATTGAGCGTTACAAGCCGTACCTGCGCCCTATGTCAAGTATGACAAAGGAAGAATGCGAGGAATGTATGCCGTTGTTTGACGTGATGGATGACAACTACATACCCCACGAAGAATGGTCTTACCGTGCGTTTGATTGGCTCAACGCGCATCATTTCGACTACCGTGGACTGATTGAAAAGGGGTTGGCTATTGAAGCCCACGAAGGCATTTATGAAGTGAAAGGAGGTTCGGTATGCCAGTCATAGCACCCGTGGTTTACCCTTATCTGTACGGCAATCTGTTTGACGGATGGGCGAGAATGGGCGAACTGAAAGCAAAGGAAGCCAACGAACAATGGCATAAATCACTGAAATCAAAATTCATTGAAAGGTTCAACGCGCTCGGATTCAACATTATAGCAATGGATTCTTTGTCTTACGGGGCAAGGTGCTTTGTTGCAAGCAGGAAATACCCGAATCTGTATTCCTCATTCGAAGTATCGTTGGATAATGTGACGAACTCCGTCACTTGGAAATGCTATCTGAAGGAAAGGCATTGGAGTACATTTGATGTTAGCCTTACTAACTTGCTGTCTATGCTCGGTATGATGTCCAAAGTGACAAAGAAAGTCGGTCTGTTCGGTCTGTTCAGAAAAGAAGTTTCGCCCGAACCGCTTATGTCATTGGAACAATTCTACGAAACAGCGGAAATGTCATTCAAGGAAATCGGTGTCACGCCAACACCTTATAAATTCATATACGAGGACAACAATGACGATGAAATACACGAGGAATTGGACAGAGACACAAATTGGTTCAGCTACCATTATGAAATGCTGCATTTCACTTTGGGCAAAGGCGATATTATTCCGTTGAACAACAAGGAACTTGATATGAAAACATTGGGTGAGATAGTCAAATACAACACGGGTCGCGACCTGCGTTATGACGAATGTCCTTGCGGAATCCAAACGACTGCTATGGTGAAACACCATCTGAAGATAGATATGATGCAGTACAGACTTCTGCAAATGTTCAAGAACAACACAGTCGGCGAATCCATAAAATTACAAGCAAAATGACAATAGAAGAAAAGAAACTTTTGGCAAGAGACCTTATCGGCAGAATCCCATACGGCGTGATGATTCGGCACAATAATAGCGGGGTCGTGCGTGTGCTTCACGACATATCCGTTTACCCGAAATATGATGGCAACGATATATGCGACTATCTGTGCAACATTATGTTCTTTGGTAGGAGCATATCTGTCGAATATTTCAAGCCTATCTTGCGACCCGTATCGGATATGACAAAAGAGGAAATTGAGCATATCTGCAAAATATGCTATTTCGGCAATCCCGCAGACGACTATGACAAACACGACCATCGCGGTGTTGAGATTGTGTCATACATATACAAGAGTATGCAAGAACCGCACACGGATGTTACCTTTGACTTCGATGAGGTCGCCGAGATAACCGACTACCTCAACTCACGTCACATTGACTATCGCGGGCTTATCGAAAAGGGTCTTGCAATAAAATCCGAATCAAGCGAATATTTCTAAATAAATTAAACAAATTATGAAAGACATAGTAAAAACACAAAGACTTGAACAACAGTGTTGCCACTGTGACAATATTGAAAACGTACTTAAATCCGCATCCGAAAGGTATAGAAAGATTCGTGCCGATGAGGAAGTGCTTATAGGTGAATACGGAGCGATTGTAAGACATATCAAATCATTCAAAGACTACGAGTATTTCATTGACGCATTCTTCGACAAAGGAAACGACTATATTGAGTTGTATTCAAAGTTCAATATGGTTAGAATACACGGAAACTTTGTTGAATTGAAGTATGAACCGATTTATGCAAGATATGACAAGAACAACTATTCTTTCGGAGTATGTACAATTGAGGATATTCTGAACATAGATAAAATCATTGAAAAACAGAAACAGAAATATTTGTGATATGGCAAACACAAAGCACACCTATTATGTCGAATACGTGTACGAGTACGAAATCTTCCTGCCCGAAGACAACGAATGGTTCAAGGACGAAATGTGCGATGCCAAAATCGTATGCGACCAACTGAAACGGGATATACCCAAGTATCTTAAAGAGAAAGTCCTTGAAGATTTGAAGTTCGACAACATAAGGAATTTCAAATTCAAGATAACGGATATGTACTTAACAAGTGACGATGCCCGTCTATGATTTCGGATTTTTTATTATATTCTTATATAAGTTATATATGCAATGGACGAAAAAGATTTGACAATAAAAGATTTGTGCGCACGCATCCCATACGGCGTTATGGTTCACGTTCACATTGACAAAGATTGCATTGACGCGCACAACCACATTTACAGCGATTATGACAGACCGCTTGACACCGAGTGTTTCAATTGGTATGTCGGGTTGGACGGCGTTACGCTGAAGCCGTACTTGCGTCCTATGGAAGATATGGACAAAAACGAAAAAAGCGACTACCAATACATAACCGAGCAGTGGATGTACGATGCCGAACATACCATAAGCGAAAGCATAGATTGGCTGAATGAGCGACATTTCGACCATCGTGGATTGATTGGGAAGGGTCTTGCGATTGAAGCACCGAAAGAAATGTATAAAAACAAATTAAAATTATGATACAAAGCAAGCAAAACGGTCATAGCATTGTTATTGACGGCAATATGGTAACTTACGATGGTGTCAAATACGAACTCCCAAAAAGAATATGGAACAGAAACGGACGCTCGGTTGTCCAATCCAATGATAAGATATACATAGACGAGTACGTTTTCAAAGACGGTAAATTTCGTTGGTCTCTTATCGGTTTATTAAACAGACTGTTCTGATTGAAACTGTATAATTCAGAAAAATATGATATTCATTAAATACATCAACTATGGAGAAAAATAAAGAAAACATTTTGTTTGCCGACTTGGTTGCAAGACTGCCATACGGTGTAAAAATTGAAGTTGAGGCTTGGAACGAGGAGACCGAAAGTTCCGAAATGGTAGCCATACCAATCTATTCAGTAAATACCGACAGATATTTCTATGCGTGTACTGACAGTGAAGAGATACAAATTCACATAGACGAAGTTCAACCGTACCTCCGAAAGATGTCAAGTATGACAGAAGAGGAAAAGGTAGAATATGACAAGTTGTGTTATAATTGCCAAGAGCAAGATAGCGTTGATTACAACATAACTCAACTTGATAGGACACAACTTATATATGTTATTGATTGGCTCAACGCCCACCACTTCGACCATCGTGGTCTGATTGAAATTGGATTGGCACTTGAAGCCCCCGAAGATATGTATCAATTCTGATTGCTATGACAAAGGAAGAAACTGAACTTCTCGTAAAGGATTTGAGCGCGAGAATAGCATACGGGGTGATTCTGAAAACGCCAAGCGGAAACGGCTATCTGTCCGACATACACCACACAATTTCTGATTGGAGAATCGGCGTGGAAGTAACTACAACGAAACGGTGCGTTTACAGCATAGATGAAGTCAAACCTTACCTGCGGAGTTTCGACTCTATCGAAATGGAAGAATGCGACAGAATCGAAGAAATGGTGTTTCCTATGGAAACTTGGGATGGTGAAATGCCCGCAGTCGTCAAAGTGAATGACGCTCCGAAGTTGCTTGACTGCTATGACAGAATAATGGTGGACTACCGAGACTTGATTGAAAAGGGATTGGCTATAGAAGCCCCAGAAGGAATGTATGACCTTATGATAAAAAACAACCAACTATGATATACACTATTTTACTTGTTTTGTTCGTTATAGGTGTTTCGGCTTACATATACACAACGTTCAGAACAATGAAAAAGAACGAGGAAAAGAAAGCCGAGCCGCCAAAGGAAAAATCCGAGGAAACGGATAATCCAAATAAGATGACCGCAAACCAAAAACTTGTGTATGCGGATTTGTGCGGCAGACTGCCATTCGGTGTGAAATGCGCCGTGTATTTCAAGAATCCGAGAAAGGACGGGTTTAACGGCTATATAACCGAACTCAACACGTACCTGCTTGAAGAACTTGAGGATTTGGAATCAACCGAGGTTAAGGAGATAAAGCCGATTTTACGCAGGCTTGTTGATATGACCGAAGAGGAGCAGGCGAACTTGAGAAAAGTAGCCCACGAAAAAGACGAAAAACTGTACCTTGAAGCGATAAACAGAAGCAAGATGGGGGACGGTTCTATGCGCGGAAAAGTCATAACCCATTTCGCCGCAGATTGGTGCAACGCGCACCATTTCGACTACCGAGGTTTGATTGACAAGGGGCTTGCCAATATGGTTGACGAAAAGTACAATCCTTACAATTAAAGAAACGCGGTTGCAATGCAGCCGCGTTTTATTATTGAAAATTTTGTTCGTTTCGGATTTTTTTATTATATTACATCAAAAGGAATTGTATGAGAGATTACAACAGCATATTCAACCGAGTACCGAGCGACCATTGCATAGTCGGCGGTATGTGCGTTCCGATAGGGCTGCTCACAAGTTCAAAAACGAAAAGCAATGACAAAAGAAGAAAGAGATTATCTGTTCGCTGACGTTAGCGCGAGACTGCCTTACTCACCGATTTTTGATTACGGTGACGATGACGGCAAAGTGTTTAAACTCGGAGTGATAAATTACGAGTTTCTTGCCCATATGTATTTTCAAAATGTCAACAACAAAGACGCTGATATGCTTCGCCCGTATTTGCGTCCTATGTCAAGTATGACAGAAAAAGAAATGAGCGAATTAAGGCAATGGGGATGTTTGTGTATGACCCCCGATGGCTGTGTAGAAGACATTGGCGTATATGGTGCTATTCATAGTATTCCCGTTATAGATTGGCTCAACGCCCACCATTTCGACTATCGCGGTTTGATTGAAAAAGGGTTGGCACTTGAAGCCCTCGAAGGAATGTACGACTTCAAATAAAGCATTATGGAAAAGAACGAAATCGGAAGTTTAATTGACGACTTGGCGTTCAACGACATCTGTGCGAGAATACCATACGGATTGAAAATTGAACGCATATACAAGATGAACGGCAAACGCCATCAAGAGACAATAGACATTGACATTGATAATGTCAGCGTTTTCTTCGAGTACATAGAAAAGGATTGGTACGAAAGCGTAAAACCCGTCCTGCGACCCATAGCAGATATGACACAAGCGGAGGTCAACAAAGTGTTTGACATTTTGAACATTGACGAGGAACACGGAGATTGGCTCAAAGTGAACGATATCGGAATCCTGCGATTATTCACCGAGGCGGGCAAGGACTTGTACGAAATTGCAGCCGCTATGGACTATCTGAACAAAATTCACATTGACTACCGCAACCTCATTGAAAAAGGATTGGCGGTCAAGGCAAGCAAAGGAACATATTAAAACCCAAATATTATGAGAAACGCTATCATTTATTTTTGCTCAAACATTTTGAGAATTTTGATTTACTCCGTGATTGCATTGGTTTTCATTTCAATCGGAAATCTGTTCGGCGGAGTTAAGGACAACATTTCCGTATCGCTGCTCATCGGTTTCACTTGGGCTATTCTCAACGACATAGCGAACTGATATGACACGCAAGAAAGAATTACTCGCGGAAGAGCGGCTGCTATTTGAAGACCTATGCGGACGAATCCCATACGGCGTGATGCTATTTTACGAAAAATGGAACTATGATTTTGACAATTCTATGGGAATAGTCGAAAAACTGTTCGGCATTGACGGGAAATGGATATACACCGTTGACAGTTCGGGCAAGGTTGACAAGCATTCAATCCAAGAGCCTCTGCGGATAACAAGGTTCAAGCCGTACCTGCGTAAAATATCGGATATGACCGCAGAGGAATACGAGGACTTCTACAAGGCAGTCGCCACCGACAACAACAATCACCACGGTTGCGTGGTTGACGGAAAGCCAAAGATATTCACCCTCGGAATCAGAACGATGGCTTGGCTGAATGCCCACCACTTCGACTACCGAGGTCTTATCGAAAGAAAATTGGCATTGGATGTCAAGGAAACATCAAACCCATATAAAGAAAAGGAACAATGAGACAACGTGCTGTATTCGCTGGGTCATTCGACCCGTTCACAATGGCTCACTTGGAGATATGCCGAAAAGCGAGCGACTTTTTCAAAGTGACTGTGCTTATTTGTGTCAACCCGAACAAAAGCAACAGTATGTTCACGGCAGAGGAACGCAAGGAAATGATTGACCTTCTGTTCAAAGACACAGACCTTGTTGATGTTGACATCTGCTACGGTCTGCTCGCAGACTACTGCAAGTCACACAACATAAAGTATGTTGTCAGAGGTCTGCGCTATACCAACGCGATAGAGGAAATCGAACTTGCCAACATATACCACGAGGACGGCGTTGAAACCGTTATGTTCCCGCTGTGTGACGGCAAGTATGCCAATGTATCTTCAACCCGCATTAGGGAATATATCAAATACGGTTGGAATTGGAAACGGTTTGTCCACCACAAACTTCACGCTATGATAGAGGAAAGTCTGCAACGCCGCAGCCTTTGTGAACGAGAACTGATAAACAAATAACAACTGCGATATGGCTGACTACATTGTAACATACCAAAGACGCGAGCAATACGACTGCCAAGGAAACTGCGGGGTAAAAACCGTGGCAAAGGCATTTAACGGCAGCACAACGCTCGAAGAGGTTGCCAAGTGGGTAAAAGACACGGCAGGTGTGTTCTGCAACCAACCGAATGTAATTGACAACCCGAAAATAATCGGAATAGGAGACGATAATTAAACTATGACAAAAGAACAGAAAAAACGGCTTATCAACGACTTGTGTTGCAGACTTCCATTCCAACCAATCGCATATTTCTATTTGGAGTTCAATATGGATGGTGTCAAGGAAGACGGATATTGCAGGATTCGTTCAGTCAACATAGAACGGGAAACCGTTGACACTGACTGCGGCGAGTTCTCGTTGGATGACATCAAACTCTGCCTGCGCAGGCAAAGCCAAATGACAGACGAGGAACGTGAAGAATATGAGAATGCCATTGAATACCGAAGCGATTACGACAAATACGATTGGCTTGCGGAACACCACTTCGACTTCCGTATGCTGATTGAGGATAATATCGCAATCGAAGCGGATGACGTTATAAGAGACGAACTCGGACTAACAACAAAGCCTGCCGAAGACCCGTACAAAACACCCGTGCATATCGAAATGTTAGATAAAGACGGTATGGTGGTATCGGAAAACGACTACCTCGGTATAATGCTGCCGTCAGACAATCCGAATGAAATCAGCCTATCATTAAAACCAATAGAATAATGGACAACAGAGAAAAACAACTGCTCACCGCCGAAACGTGCGCAAGAATGATGTACGGCGTAAAGGCGAAGTCGAACCAATCAGAGGTTGTGTTCACCGTCCTGCGAGGCGGCAACTACGATGATGAGGAACAGTATTTCATTCCCGACAATTTGGGGTTTGCATTCAAGATTGACGAGTTCAAACTTCTGCTGCGCCCTATGTCATCTATGTCTGACGATGACGATATGCACCGTTGCGCGTTCTTGGACGATATTGAGGGCGGTGTCGCGGAGGCTATTCCAAACTACATCGAATGGCTCAACCAAAACCACTACGACTACCGTGGTTGGATTGAAAAGGGGTTGGCACTCGAAGCACCCGAAGGAACTTACAACTTAAAATAAACGATATGACACTACTTACATTCATAACAATTCTCACAATCGCTGACGTGTTGGCATTGATTGCCGACTTGGTGATTCTTTACAAATACTGCGATGCGGGTTTTCTCGGCTATCCCGATGAATGGCACTCGCCGAAAGCGGAAAAAGCGCATTACGCGCTTGCAACGGCAGTCTTGGTGCTGTCAATCATAATCACTGTGCTAATGGTAATTTTTGGCAATAAATAACAAGAAAAATGGAAAACACGAAAGTATCAAAAAACATCGTCTATCTCGTGGACATTATCCAAAAGGAGATAAACAAACAATGCTGCCTACCCGAAGGCTACAACGCAGACCTCGAACTCGAAGACAATGACAAGGAACTGCTCGGACTGAAAGTCATCGGAATCACAGTCACCGACAAAGACGGCAACCAAGTCGGCGGCGTGTTCAAAGACGAAAAGGAGGTCGCAGCATACTTCAAGTCAATGCAGCATATCAGCGGAGACACACTCGCTGACGAATATGTCAAGGGCGTGCAAGAAGTCAACCCATACCCAACTTGGGATTTGGTAAGGACTGCGTTCTGCGCTGGAATGAACGAGCAGCGAATCCAAACCAAAAAGTACGAGCAAATGCTGAACACTCTGAAAGAGGATGATGAATAAAAAAAGAGGGCTGAATTTCAGCCCTCTTTTTATATCATTTGTTGATTACCATTCTTCAATTCCCTCTTTTTCAAAATCTTCTTTTGTTACGGGGACTTCTTTTATGATTGACATTTGAAATACAAAAGACCTTAATTCTATTTTGTCGTTATTGTAGTCATCCCATTCCTTTTGTGTAGGTTCTTTAAAATTCCACGATACTTGAATTGAAGACATTGCTGTATATTCTGCAATCAAACTTCCATCTTTCATTTCTGTAAAATGCAAGTTGTCTGGATTGAATTTATGTCCGTCACATCTTCCATTTATGAATTTTTCAATGCAATGCAATATAGTAACACCATTGCCAATAGGCGTACTATTTGTTTCTTCGGACATATTTGGGTCTTCACCGTTTGAGTGATGATTATTGTTCATAATTGTATGAACATTGGTTATCTTGTAATAGCCATTTTCCATACTCTCATTTACAGATTGAGTTTTTATCATCTCGTCAACTCTTTTAATATGTGTCATAACAGTCTTATATTTTTAATATTTATACTACTTGTTTTCCCTAACATCTTCGTAGTTTGATTTAAGTGCGGGCTTGTATTCACGCCTGCTCAAATAAACACGTTGCTTCAAGTTGTTCGGGTTGTCGGTGTCAACCTCGTCCATATAGATTTCAAAACCCGTCACAACGTACCAACCGCTCAAACTCTCGTTAAGGGTTTCCGCAGCCTTGTTAAGCGGGTCGGCTGCACCGTTTGTGGCGAACTCGCTGTAAACACCCGCCTTAATTGCCTCATTCTTGCCTTCCTCGGTGTCAAGGTCAAACCTCGGTGTTGTATCGCTTTGAATTGACGGGTGGTCTTTGAGATTGAGCGTTTCGCCTTTCTCGTTTTCAAGAACAGCATCCTCCTTCAGATTCGGATTCTCCGTAAGCGCACCCTGCCCCATATCGTTTTTCTCGAACACAATGAGTTTGATTCTCGAAAACCTTGTTATCGAAGGATTCACCGCAGGCAGTTCCACAACCATACCGAACTTTTCCATATCGCCCAAATTCATTCGGTTGTTGACCTCGGCGTAATAGTAGTTATCGTCCATATGGTCGTTCACTATGCCGCTGAACGTGTATGTCTTCAAGTTCTCAACAAGTTCGGAAGCATTGCCGTCAATAAGCATACCCTTGTTCAAAGGCATCATACCCTCCGTGTTCGGATTGTTCACCGTGACGGGAATATCCATATATTCCTGCGAAGCGTACTTCCACCATTGGGCGTACTTCACATATCCGTCAAGCAGACTGCCGCCTGGGGAGTTGACCTCCGAATAATTGTCATAGTAGGGTGTCCAACCCGACAGATACTTGCTGTTGTTCAGTTCGTACCAATACTTGTGCCGCCTGCCTTTCCAATCGCTTATATCCTGCTCCTCATCTTCTACCGTGTTGGCTTCATCGGCTGCTTCGGAGTTCTCGTCAGCGAAGTATGCTGTCTTGTATGCGTAGCAATACTCGTTTTCCTCAATCTGCGAGAACAGCCTTGAGACCTCAACAAAGTTGAGGTTGTAGAATTGGTCTATGAAAGCGGTAAAGAACGAATCGTCATCCTTGTATGCGTGACGGGCAATACTCTGCATAAAACTCTCAACGGAGCTGTAGCCGTTTATCCACAGTTGGGCATCGTCCGTGTTGTCAATGTTGGAAGCGAATCCGAGTCCCAACTCCTCGGATATGTCGAACAGCGAATCGTATGAAGTTCCGCTGCAAAACATATTCTTTCTGAAATACAGTTTCGGCACGTTGAGTTGCGCCGTTATGACAAATGAACTTGAACTGCCCGTGACAACCGAGCCTACAAACCCGTCACGCTCCTTTGTGTTCGTCACAATGTAGTCCATTCTTATCGGGCGGTATATCTTTTCATCCCCGATTGTCGCCACATAAACGCTTATGATAGAGCCGTCCGTTGCATAATACTTGCCTTTTATCTCGTTGTTCGGGTCGGCTACAACTAATTCCATAGACGGAATGAAGTCCGTGAAACGCAACTTGAAACTGATTATGTTCTGCGGCTGAACCACAAACGACTTGTTAAGCCTTATCATTGGCAGAAAGGCATAGCGTTTCGACTCATCGCCGAAAGCCTGCGGATATTCCTCCTTAATCGCGTGTTCGTCACCCGATTCGGTGTTGGGTATAATCAGTTTCTCCGTTTTGACTGTCGGTTCGAGACGCTGATAAATCTTCAAATCGTCAAGTGTGTAGTCTGCCATTTTAGTTGATTTTACGGTAATTCTTCGGTACGGCGTAATTGAAATAGTTTCTGATGTACTTGACGCTCTCCACCAAGTTCACCATAAAGTCGTTGAGGTGGTCAAGGAATCCCGCAAGTTTCTCGTTTGCGTACAGATATTTTGACAACGAGTTTCTAATCAAGGTTTTCGAGTAATCGTAGCCTTGATACAGAACATTCCAATCGTCATATCTGATTTGCTCTTTGGGATGCACAAATCCCTTGTATTTGTTCACGTTTTCCATATCACTATTTCATATCTTTCACCTTCTTTATACGAGGTTTGCGTTTTTTCTTCTTTTTAAGATAGTCGGCGAAATCGCTGACTTGTTTTTTTGTCATACCGTTTGCCGCGTCCCTAACGGATTGGCTCACTTCCTTTTTCTTCACGTCACCGTTCTGCACGGCTCTTACAAGTTTGAAGAAATTTTGCTGTTTTTTACTTACACTCGGCATAGAAAAAATTTTTTGTAGCAGTTTTCCGAATTTTTTATTATATTATCGTAACCACCTTATATTTATAAGTTATGAATAAATTGCCATCAGAAAGGGGAATCCACCCAATCTACGAAAAGACAACCGAGGCTTGGAAAATGATTTACCAAGGCAAGGACAAAATTTTGAAGTGCATCAAATCTTCCAACACAGTTGGGCAGTTCGAGACCTGCGCCAATATGATTCGCAATTTCAGAGAAATGGTTTTCAGCAAATACGGCATACCGAAAGACGGGTTCACCGAGCAAACATTGCTTCAACGGATTGGCTTTTGGAAAGAGAAAGACGTTGCCCGCGAACTAATCTGCGAGGGTATGAAGTGTGCCAACAGAGAAATGGTTATGACACTTGCTCGTGTCAGAAAGGAGACTGTCGGTGACATTTAAGGGTGTGCTTCTTATAACAGTTGTTCTCGTCATACTGAAAATGACGGACACAATCAAATGGAAATGGCGTTGGGTATTGTCCCCTCTGTGGATTTACCTGCTTGTGGTGCTTTTTATGTGCGCCTGCCTTATCCTAATCGGCTGTTGGGTTGAAATTTTCTAAAACATCATATTATGAATCATCGTGATTATTTGATAAAAACAGCGCGTGCCGTTGAGGTAATCAATACCGTCAGCCAACTTTTCGGTATTGAAATGAGCGAGATTCTGAACGCCCAAGAATCGGCTGACACCAACACCATCATATCGGCACTCAACATAGCGAAAAAACACATTGACCGAGAAATCGAACATATCAAAACCGTTGACGAAGAATACAAGGATGACCTCGCATACGAAACATTCGTCAACGAATGCCGCAATGCGGGCGAATCGCCCCGTGTTTTGAGTTGGAATGACATACCCAACAAGGCGCGTGCGGAAATCTACGACAACTACAAGCGTTATGTCCGCGATTTAGGTGTAGTCACCAACGCGGAGTTCAACAAATATATGACACTTGCAACAGAACAATTCAAAAGAAAATACAACATAGATAAAATAGAACTGTAACACATTATGCGAAACGAAAGTATAGCAACAAGAAAAAGCAGGGTGAAAAAAAGCACAACTGCAATCAAACCGCAAACCGACCAAAACGAAATGTCGGTCATAAAAGAAAAAGAAATCCGTCTTACCAACGCGCAAGCGCAGTTAAAAAAAGAGTTCATCGGGATTGACAATGTTATTGACAGCATTGTATCGAACATACGGGTATGGTATCTGTTCCCGAAAATGATTTCAAAACCGCTCGTCATCAACCTATGGGGTTTGACTGGCTGCGGCAAGACGAGCCTTGTGAACAGACTTTGCGAATTGCTTGAAATCCACGACAAAACAATCTGCTACAACCTCGCAAAACTTGATGAGGACAACTCAACCGAACTTGAAGACAACATAACGGAAAACATCCCGAACAAGGAGCGCAACCCCGTGTTCATATTCGATGAGTTCCAATTCGCCGCAACCAAGTCGGAGGACGGCAAAGAAAAGGACAACAAGACCGCATTGAAAACCATTTGGGAAATCATTGACAGCGGCATATTCAGAGCGAAGTTGGAGCGTTACGTTATGTCCCACTTTGCTGAAATCATATTCCTATCGTCCTATATGGATAAATCGGGTGTCACGATAAAGAAAGGCAAACTCGTGAACATAGAGCGCGTCATAGGTTCGACAAAATCCGAACACACAAAGGACGACAAACAAAAGGACACAATCCCCATTGACACAATCACAGATATTAAAATGGTGATTGACCGCTACTTCAACTATGACGAAAAGCAATATGACGAAAACGACCCCACAAGCAGTTGGTGCGAGGTAGCCGACAGATACATAAAAAACAAAAAGAACCTTTGGTTCTCGGCGCAAACCATAAGCACGCTCTACACAATGTACTACCTCATCATTGACGACAGTATGCAACTCTATATGTTCGAGAAAATGCTGACAGAAATGACGATAAAGGACTTGATGCAGTTCCTATACAAACTCGAAACAAAGGCTAAAAGCGGATTCAGCCACGATTACAGCGGCTCGCTTGTGTTCGTAATCGGCAATGTTGACGAGGCTTACACCATAAGTTACAACGTGAACCCCGATATGGATGCCGACCAATTCCACGAAATCACGAGCAAGTTGAGTATGGTTGACATCAAGGAGGCTTTGCAGGAGAGATTCCGCAACGAGCAAATCGCCCGTCTCGGAAACATTATGCTTATGTACCCGTCATTCTCATCGGAGAATTTCACGAACATTATCAAACTGCGCCTTGAGCAATACAAGAAGCGCGTGCTTGAAAACTTCGGAATCAACATTGGGTTTGACGAGAGCATTGTTGATGTCATATACAAAGACGGCGTGTTCCCGACACAAGGAACAAGACCCGTGTTTTCAAGCGTGTACGAAATTGTGGAAACCAAGTTGCCGCACATTATGCTGCACGCCTACGAAAACAACAACTGCAACATCGAACTCATCACACTGTCATACGCCGACAACAAGGTAATCGCCGAAATAACGCAGAAAAACGGCGGCGAAAAACAGCGCATAGAGTTCAAGCAGGAACTCAAAATCGAAGACCTGCGTAAGAACAAGCGTGACGAACAGCAGGCTCTTACCGCAGTACACGAAAGTATGCACTTCGTTATGTACGCCAAACTGTTCGGAAAAATCCCCGATAAACTCGTGTCGAACTGCGTGTCGGACAACGCCAACGGGTTTATGATGCCGTCACGGGACGACAAGCACTTCATCAGCAAGAACGAATACCTCGCCCACATACAAGTCGCAATCGCGGGATATGTGGCGGAGAAACGAGTGTTCGGCTGCGATGAGATTTCCTCTGGCGCAAGCAACGACCTGCTCCACGCAACCATTGACGCTATGGATATGGTCAAGAACTACGGTATGTTTTCCGACATTGTGCCTCCCTGCGTTTACACCTATCTGCAAGACGCACAAAGCACAAGCGGCGGATGCTTGGTGAACAATGATTACGACAACAGCGTAATTTCCGATGTTGTCAAACAAATAATCCGCGACTGTGAAAACAGCGTTAAACTCACGATGGACGACCCCGAATGGTACAATATGTTCGTGAAATCCTCAAAGTACCTTTTCGACAACGTATCAATGCCGAAAGATGTTATGCGCCAACTCTACGAGGAAGTGAGCGAGGAAAAACGCAGCAGATTCCTGCGCAGCGAAACCTACTACCGAGACAGACTGCAAAACCTCTGATAAATAGCAAAAATACAACTATGGCGAAAACAATAGAAGTTGATGGCAAGACCATCACATTGAAAGAAAGCAAGCGGATGAAAAAAGCCGCTGAACACTATTTCAGAGTGGCTTCCTCACTCGGTCTCACACTCGAAATGGAACTCAACACAAAAGTAAAGATTCTCTTGGATGCAGGCGTAAAGGCTATGCGTGCAATGAACGAGGAACTTGACAACATTGTTGACGAGGACTACACAACCGTATCGGAGGTGCTTCAGATTCCCGTGTCGAAACAGCAATACACGGAGTTTGTCACAATCCTTACGAAAATCAAGACGGGCGAGTTCACCGACAAAAACAGAGAGCGTTACGAGGCGAATGTGAAACAAAAGATGTTCGACCAATGTATGCGTGAGAAATTCTTGGACACCGTTATCAACTCATACGAGGAAAAGGTGCAGGTTCCAGACTTCGGGGGATTGGCTAATTTCAACATCGGCTCAAATGATGACGAAGAGTTCAGCGAGGTCATTGAAAAATCCGTTGAGCGCAATATGAACGCCACCGAGGTACACCGCAAACTCATAGTTTCCTACTCACTCGCTTTCGAGTACATCACAGAGTGCAAGTACAGCGCAAAGGAGTTCAAAAATATGCTTGATTGGAAATACTTCTGCGGCGGAATCCCGACAGAGAAAAGCAAGCCGAAACTCTTTGACTTGTTCTACAAGTTTATGAAGGCTGTCAGACTGTGCGAAACATTCAACGTGAACGACCACGAAAGTCTGCTGTACGAAATGGGTCTCAACTTGGAAACCACCGAGCCTATGCCTCTCGGAGACCACTTCGATTGGTGGGATGCCGAAACCATTATGAGATACTGCCCGACTGCAAAGGAAGATTATCTTGATTACCTCAACGAAAAACGACACAGAAATGATTAAGTACGTACCCGAAGATACAAGCGTTGTGTTCTCCGAAATACCAGATGAGGTAACGCTTGCATTCAACATAAGCAACTGCCGCAACCGCTGCAAAGGTTGCCACACACCGTATCTCCAAACGGATACGGGCGAGGAACTTACTGAATGCGTTGTTGACGAACTCATAGCAAAGAACGCAGGGATTACCTGCGTTTGCTTTATGGGTGAAGGCAATGACGAGGAGGCTCTATACCGAATGGCAAAGCATATAAAAGCCAAACACAGCGGATTGAAACTCGGCATATATTCGGGCAGAGATGATGTTGAGCGTTGGTATGGCGAGACATTCGACTATATCAAATTGGGTCGCTATGACGAAACTATGGGCGCGATAAACAAGGTCGGTACAAACCAACGGCTATACAAAAGAACATTCAACCCAAATGACATAACCAAAATCGGAGAGGGATGGCAAAACATAACGTCAAAAATGCAGAAAGCGAATTTGTAAAGCATATCATATATTGTATAAATTCCCGCCAATACGCCATAATCAATATGGATTTGGACGGAATTATGTGCTATGCCATTGCAAAAATATTCCAACCGAATATGGAAATTGCTGGTTATAGCGATTCGGCTACACAATTTTTCAAAGCAAAATATGCGAAAATCGCAAATACTGTTTGCCTTGACTTGTACTGCAAGACAAAAGGTCTCGCCTGCATAGACAACCATATAATTGACATAGTAATCCGTACCATAGAGGAAGAGTTCAAGTACAACCCGAATATCGTAAAAAACAAAACATTAGAAAACTACACGGAAAAATACCCGTTTTCAACATTCATACTACTGTGCGCCGTGTTTGACAACATAGGTTGGCACGGATTCAACTTGGACACAGTTGTCTGCTATTACGAAAACCAACCAATTTACTTATGAGAACTGATATTGAGGGCTGACGACACACTATGCACTTCAAGAATGAACTATATAGAAAACGCCGAAAATTGGTGGGAATGGCTTTTAAGCATAGCGGGAAAGGACGGTATGCTCTATAAGATATACCAAAAGGTTATGTCATTCAGCAAAGAGCAAGCCAATGAAAAAAAAAAAATCCGCATAACAAAGTTCTCAAAAAATATTTCCACACAGAAACCGATGACGGTTTTTTGACACTATGCGACAACTACCACATTTTCAACGAAACAATACTTGACGCATTCAGACTTGGCTATGAATATCCGCATCCACAAAACTTGACACGGCACGCTTTTATAAAGATAGTGTTCAAGACTTCCGACAGCGACCTTATGGACAGAATAATAAACGACAATGACGTGTTCTCATACGCATTTGTCGCAAAAGACAGATTGTCCGTAAGTATCACCGAAAGCAGCAAGCCAAAGTTTGACAAAATTAGATGCACAGAAAAATTGTACGATTTTCCATTGGATGAAATCGAAGGTATAGATACCAAACATTATTAAGCACATACATAACTTATATAAAATAATATGACAGACAACTATACAAGATTATCAAAAATTCAAAAATTTTCTGAAGAATTGATTAAGTTGCAAGAAAGCATTACAACTATTGATAATGAAATTTCAATAGCAGAAAACAATATAGAACAAGAAAAAGAAAAAATAAGCCAAGAAATAGAAAAAATAGTTAGTCTTTTATCAAAAAAGAAAAACAATATTTTGAAAATTAAACAAGTAAATGCAAAAATCAATAGCATAAAAAACGAAATAGCCGAATCCAAAGGTGCAAAACCTATTTGTGTTGGATATGTACGATTGTCAAAAAAAAGTGAAAAAAATTTTGAAAGACAATATCACACAATATATGATTCAAATTTTAATATTGTGAAAGTCTTTAAAGAAACAATATCAGCACATAACATAGAACTATCAAAAAGGCTTTTGGATGAATGTATAGACTATTGCTATGAAAATGGAATACTGCTTATTGTCGTGTCAGAAGCAGGAAGATTGAGTAGAAACAGACACTTGTTTGAAGAAATACGTGCTAAACTTATTGATAAATGTATAAATGTCTATTCGTGTAGCGAACATATATATCTTTTTGATAATGAGTTTAATTTGAATGCCGAATTTTACAATAAAATAATTGATGCAGAGAAAGAAATTGAACAAATACATAACAGATTAGCACAAGGACGTGAATTATACAAAGCAAAAGGCGGAACACTTGGGAGAAGAAAGGGTAGTGGAAAAACATTAGAACAATTGCAAAATGAATATCCAAACCAAATATCTCTTTTACGAGAAGGTGTATCAATAAGAAAAGTTGCACATATAACTGGAATAAGTGTTTCAACCGTCCAACGATTAAAACGAGAGTTCAAAATAACAAAGCAAAAAGATTATGTTAATGTTGAACCTATAACACACAACACAAATATTAAACAAAAAAATACAATATCTGATAAAAAATTATTCTAACTTCAATAAATCACATACATAACTTATATATAATGGATTTGACGGTAAACAAGAATGTGTGGAACAACTACTCCGAGGAAGAAAAGGAGCGGTTCGCCGATGCTGTGTTCAAGCATTACAGAGCATCGGGATTCCCGTATTTTCCGTCAGACCACGGGTTCAGAAAAGCGGAACTTGAAAAGTTCACCGACTTCCCCTATATGAAACTGCTTGACGGAAAGAACATCGGGCAGTCTATGCACGGGCTTTCGTTCTGTTGGAGTTATATGCCGCACGCATATTCAGTGAAGTGCAACAATATGCGCACACCGCTCGAAACATACAACGATGACGAACTGTTCAAGCAGGTGATACGCAAACGTATGAAAATGGGTGACACGGTTACGCCAAACGGAATCCGCAAGATGCTCAAAATATTCACGGGTACGCAATGCGTGTCGAACTTCAGACCGACAGCGGCTGCTGTGTTTTACGAGTTGTTCGGTAAGGGCAAAACCGTTTGGGATATGTCCTGCGGCTACGGGGGTCGTATGCTCGGAGCAATGCGGGCAGGCGTGAAGAAATACATTGGAACAGAACCCTGCACAGAGACATTTGACGGACTGTGCGCCATACTTGACGAGTTCCCGCAATTCAAGGCAAAAACCGAATACGAACTACACAAGGTCGGCTCTGAATGCTTCAAACCCGAAAGCGGCTCGCTTGACCTATGCTTCACTTCGCCGCCTTATTTTGACACGGAGAAATACTCTGATGACGAAACGCAATCCTACATAAAATACAGCACACCTTCTGAATGGATGAACGGGTTTATGAAAGACACACTTGAAAACTGCTACAACGGATTGAAGTCTGACGGTGTGTTGGCTGTGAACATAGCGAATGTGAAAAGTTATCCTACAATAGAAAAAGATATGGTTAAGGTCGCTGAATCAATAGGGTTCAAACACAACACGATTATGCGCTACGCACTTTCTCTGCTTTCTTCCGACAGAGCAAGCAAGTTCAAATATGAGCCGATATATATTTTCACAAAGGACAGCAGGTCTGACTTGGTTGACAGTATGAGCCGAATAAAGGCACTTTTTTGATGGGCAATATTCCGAAATTTTTATTATATTGTAGTATAAGATTCAAAATTATGAACGCCAAGCAAGAACAACTCTTTAAGAAGTGCATTTTTGAAAAAGTGCCGTACAATATTCTGTGCGAGTGCAAGACAAAGAACGGGGAGTCCACCGACAGTTACAGATGCACCCTTACACCGATGGTGGCTGCTTCTTTCTTCCAAGGCGAGGAAATGGACGGCGGCAACATAGTCACCGAAATCAAACCATATCTGCGGCAGATGGAATGTATGAGCAAATCGGAGGAGATTGAATACGATAGCACATTCAACCACCTCGAAGGTCTCGGCGCGATTGAGACGTTAGCCACATTTGATTGGCTGAACGCAAACGGATTCGACTACCGTGGAATCATACATTTGGGTCTCGCATACCCCGCCACGGATGAGGTCACTGAAATTTACAGACGCAATTACGCCAACTACATACAAGAGAAGGATTCGCTTGACAAAAACGGATTCGGTATGCAAATGACTATTGACTTATAACCAAACCAAAAATTATGACAGCCGAGGAAAAACTTATGGCAATCAGAGATGCGTTTGAAAAATCATTTGTGCATCTCGCCAACGCTACATATCAATTTGAGGGTTGTGCATTGTCAAAGAAACGTGATTGGACAAAGGAGTGGATGGATTGGATTGTGAAATTGATAGAGGACGACCCAGAGACGATAGGGGAGGAAAGCACCCAATATCTTACGGATGACGAAGTTCTCGAAGTGGCAAGAAAAATGGCATACGGCATACAACTGACGAAATTTCCAAATGCCCTTCAAGTTTACATCAGAGGATTCCAAGACGGGCAATGGTGGAGAAAAGAGCAAGAAAAAAGTTGATAACTTTGTTGATAACTTTTTTTGAAACTATATCACGGCATAAAAAATAATTGTATTTTTGCAGCATAAAAACAAACGGTATGAAAGTAGAATTAAAGCAAATCATTGAACAGTTGACCGAACTTGTCGGTCTCGAAGATGGCTATAAAGTAGCCGCATTGGTTGACACCAAGACAAACGTGGTTGAAGGTTGGTATGTCGTCAAGGTTCTTGAGGACGGTAGAATCATTCCAATCGAAACTCTGAACTTCAAAACCGTCAAAGAAATGATGGAATGCTCACAGAACGACAACCATCTGATTTCCTCATACATCAAGAAAAACAAAGACACGAAATTATGTCAATAGTGATACTCATTTTAGGCGTTGTACTTGTATTGCTTATGGCATACGGTGCTATTGTTTGTTCCCCTCTTTACGAGTGTATGCCGTTTTGGTTCAGCAGGGACGAGTGGAAGGTTTGGAAACAATGCTACAACGACAGCGTGGAAAGCGGCTATTCCGAAACCCACACTTATGAGGGGAAAACCTATTTGGAAAAGCACTACTATTTTTCAAACGGCAAATACGAGGCTCTTGTATTCAAAATAACAAACAGACCAATGGAATGCGCCATATTCGACAGAGAATCAAGAGACTGCGTGTTCTGCTCGTTTTGGAAACACCACTCCAACAAACTTATGGAAAAACTGCTTCAAATTGACATTCCCCACAAAACATTTGAATAAATACTCCATCATCTGTTAAATGTAATCTTGTTGACTGAACCCCGCGCAATGCGGGGTTTGGTTTGTTTGCGAAATTTTTATTATATTGTATAAAAAAAACTATTATGAAAAAGAAAGAATTTTATATCATCGGATGCGATGACCTCAAAATCAAGGACAAGGTTGAGTTGAGCGAAAACGAACTGAAGATTGTGAAGTTCCTGCCGCTCGCAAAGGCTATGGTTGCATTGGTGTTTTTCATTGTCATAATGCTCGCCTTGCAACTGACCATCAATCAGAAAATCGAAATGAACAAAATGGCAACGGCACACGTGTTCGAGGTTGAAGCACTTATTTCAGAATTAGATTCCGTCACATACTGCTATGACGAGAGCGTGCGTATGAACGACCTGCACGATGCCATATACGATGCTATTATGGGAGACCCTCACGAAAAGCCGACAAAGGAAAATGTGTGGAACTTCATACAGAAGTGCAACACTTGGTATCCCGACATCATTATGGCGCAGGCTGTGCAAGAAAGCGGGTGCGGTAACAGCGCGGTAGCCAAACGCTGCCACAATCTGTTCGGTATGACGAAACCCAATGCACGGAAACTGCGCTGCGATATAAACCGTCACAACAAGTCGGAGCAGTATGCCGAGTACAATAATTGGAAAATGAGTATCATTGACCGCATACTTTGGGACAGATGGGTGTTCAGACACACCAAGGGAATCCCGTCAAGAGACGTTTACCTATGCAAAATAGGAACGGTGTACAACACGGAAACCGAGGGCTACGCCCAACACATAGACAAGGTTTCGCGCAGTTATCAGACCGATTGACGCTGTTGATAACTTTGTTGATAATTTTTTTATAAAAAGTGTGCTATGTATAAAAATTTTTGTATTTTTGCAGTGTCATTCAAAAAGCAATGAGTATGAATACAGAGACAATGAAACAAGCCGCTTCAATCGCCGAACTCAAATCGGCTTACCGCAAACTCGCATTTGAAAACCATCCCGACCGTGGGGGCAGCGAGGAAGCAATGAAAGAAATCAACAGCGTTTTCACAGCCTGCTTCGACAGACTGAAAGGAAAGGTTGTCACAAAGGCTGACAGCGAGGACTTCGGAACAGCCAAGACCGCCCGCGAATATACGGACTTCGTTTACAACGAGTACCGTTGGGAGGGTAGCCGATACGACAGAAGTCTGTCGCTCTCCGAAATCTGCAAGAAAATCAAAGACTATGCGGCAAAGAGATTCCCTACCTGCAAGTTCAGTGTGCGCAAAGACGGATATCGCTCAATTGACATTTCCCTTATGTCTGGCGACTTCAACGCCTATGCCACAGACAAGGACAGAGAACTCAATTATCGAAGTTACAACCACTATCATTCCGACATCAACACGGAATTTTCCTCCCGTTGCAACGAGGTTCTTCGTCTCGTCAGCGAATACGCCGAATCATACAACTACGACAATTCCGACATTATGACAGATTACTTCGATGTAAACTTCTATCTCAATGTGAGTGTGGGCAAGTTCAACAAGGCATACGTAAACACGTCAACAGTAATCAACGGAGAAAAGATAGCCAAGACCGAAACCGAGAAGAGTGTTCAAAAAGCACTCGGCACGAACAATTGGGTGTTCAAGACAACGGTTGCCAAGGTTGAGGACTACTTCATCTGCGAGCGCGGCGACAACCCATACGCGCATTACTATTCACAGTACAGTTTGGTACAAGCCAAGTTGGATAAACTGAACGCTGCGGGCATCAAGGCTGAATCCTTCAGACACGCAATCAGAATCACGAATTGGGAGGAAATCGCCAAGCAGATTGAGAGCGAGAGAGCCGCTATGGTCACAAAGTCGGAAACGAAACCCGAAGTGAAGTCCGAACCCGCACAAGAGGTGAAGTGCGGTGAAGTCAGAATCATTGACTACTCTGAACGCGCAATCGCCGTAATCGGCGACACCAAACCCATCAAGGGTCTGCTCAAATCAGCAGGCGGCAGTTTCAACTCAAAACTCTCCTGCGGCTGCGGTTGGGTGTTCAGCAAGAAAAGACGCAGCGAGGTTGAACAGATAGTCAAAAACGCATCAAAATAATACCGCTATGATAATCAAAATCAAATGTGTCGGGGAGACACGGATAATCAACACGAAACATATCGTTGAAATCGTGTTCTATGAAATGAAAGACAGCAGCGAAGATGCCCAAATCAGCATATTCTACGACTGCTGTGAAGAACCGAGCGTCATTAAGGGCAGAACCGATGAAATACGCAGATTGCTCAACTTCATAGAAAATAAGTTGAGTGACACGGAACGAATCGAAACATTCACTTTTGCCGAAGAAAGCAAACGGGAATATGACAGAAAATTCGATGTTATGTTTCCCGAAGAACATATCGGCGACCTATACGTCCCGAAATCGAAAGTATAAATACAAAAAATATCCAATATGAAAATTGAACGCATAGACGAATATTCACGCCACGAAAAACACAGATTCACGAGAAACGCCATAGGCTCGCTTCTCGGAAAGGGAAAGGCTATCAAGGATTTCACCGTTCTGACGAGTGCAAATCCCGATTCAAAGCCATTAACCGATAAAGAAAACGACAAACTGTTTGCCGATTTGAAGAAAAGCCTCAAAAGCGGCAGATATGTTTGGATTGAGCAGAAAGGTCACTTCGGCGGAAACACCGAGGATTCCCTCTTCATTCTGAATATGCCGTTGGATTCAAAGGGCTATCCCGCAGTGTCGGCATATTATGCGGGCAAATATGAACAGACATCGTTCATTTACGGAACTGTCATTGACGGTGAACTTCATTCGTTCTACTACGAGAAAAAGTATATTGACAAAAAGTACGACAAAAAGGAAAACCCCTATGTTCTCGTTGAGGAAACTGTCGGAATCAAAGATGCTTCAAGCGAGGACGACTATTCAATCATCGGCAAGAACTTCAAGTACACAATACCGTTCAAGATTTTCGGCAACGTGGACAACAAGATTGTTGAGTGCATCAACAACTTCAATGACCGATTCGAGAAAAAGGCGGGTTACAAAAACACATTCGACAGCATCTTGCGTATGGTGACGGAAAGTGTCGGGCAAGCGGGATACTACTACCGAAGCATATACGGTGAACTCCTTGACGGAGTTGTCGTTGAAGATTAGAAAAAGGCGGCGCACAGCCGCCTTTTTTAATTATGTTGTATAACACGCAATTATAAATATAAAAATAACGCATTATTGTATGAAATGGAAATTTAACCCTAAAACGGGAAGAATGGAGCAGGAGAAACGGACGGGTGTCGAAGTGTCGGCAAGGCAGGGCGGCATTATGGTTGAGGATTTCGACAGCCACATCCAATTTCTGATAAATTACGGAACGAGCAAAATCACGCATTGTTTCGGATGCAAGCCGACAGACATACATCTGTTTGACGATAGCAACGCACGCGCCATAGCCGAGCGTGTAAGGAGAATCGGCACGGGTCGCGGCATAGACAAATCTCTGTTCGATTACAGAGCGTATTCAGCAAAAAACAAAAATTTCAATATGACCGAGAATAATCATTCAAATGACGAGCAATTCTTCAACGATTTGCACAAAGATTCAACGGCGTACCAATACAGACAATACATTGAGGAACGCCTTAACGAACTTATGCCGAGAACCGAGGCTGTGAATGAATCAACGGACACCGAGGAAGCCAACAACGACTTCAGCAAAATCCACACAGACAAAGCCCCGAAGGTAAAAGGATATTTCAAACTCATTTCATTGAGGTATATGAAAAGCGTCAAGGACATCAAGAAAATGTGCATTGAGTACATTAACACATACATTGATTCTTGTATGAATGTCGCTATGAAGATGAAAGACGACCAAGTGAAACTCGTTGATTCAGTCAACAGTTTGGCAAAGGACTTGAACTTCGCGGCAAAGGGCGCAAGCACAAAAGACACGGAAAAAACCTCCGACAACTTGAAGGGCGTTCTGTTCCTCACGGGCGACAAAGCGTTACTTGACAAACTCAACGCAATCTTGGAGAAAATTAAACTCCGTTCAAACAAGTCCGAACAACTCCGTAATTGGGCTAAACTTATGATTGAGCAGTCCAAAATAGTTGCCAACGAAATCGTGTTCAAGGAAACCAACAAGATGATTAAGGACGAAAACGAGCGCGAAAAGGCGGAAGCCGCACAGAAAAAGGCTATGGAGGAAGCACAGAAGCAGTACGAGCAAGACAACAACGAAGTCAACAAGCAGGCAAAGGAAGAGGAACGCGAAGCCAACCTGCTTGGCGGAGACCCGTCAGAAGCCACCTCGAAGATAACGACAGATGACTTGAAAGAAGTCGGCAAACTCACGACAGACGACTTTGAGAAAGCCGAACCCGTAACCGATAAAGATAACAAAGAGGACAGCGGCGAAAAGAGCGAACTCCAAAAGAACATTGAGGGATGGATGAGCAAATACGGCGACCCGTCCGAAGATGTTTACAAAAAGTACAAGGAAGTCCTTGACGCTAAAAAAGACGCAGGCGGCGATGACTACACAAACGCCGAAAAGCAGTTCTTGTTCGGAGCGATTTGGGCAGACCACACCGACATCAAGAACGATGACGTTCCCGCTCCCGCATACATAGTTTATATATGTTCGAACTGCGAGGCACTTCGCCAAGCATTGTCAAAACACCAAATGTCCGACAGCGAATATGTCGAACTCGGCAAATACAAGATTGACGGTCTTGACGGCGACAAACTTCTCAAAGACAGCAACGCTGTTGGCGACACCAAAGCGTTCTATGAGAAAGCGGGCAAAGAGTGGAAATATTTCTTCTCAAAAGAATACACTGAAGTCAAGGATAAATCCGAGAAATCAAACGAATCACGCTACGTTATGTCCTCTGAAGATTTCATTAACGAAAAGTACAACAGATAAACTATGCTTAACATACAACCTTTGACAAAACAAGACTTGACATCCAAATACTTGGATGTCAGTCTTGATTTTTTGACGGGCATTAGGGATAGTATCGTAAAGAAGTTCCAAAAATTCGAGCAGGAACATACCACAATGGAGGAAAGGTGTTGGGAAAACACATTCACCGTGGATTATGACAGAAAGGCGAAAGCAAATATTCTGACAATAAGGTATGTTACTTGGGATAATACGGACAAAGAGGAATTTATCGAAAAACTGTCGCATTACTTCACTATGAATGTCGCCCATTTTTGGGATATACTTCCGAATGTTGTATTCAAGGTGAAGTCCAAAAAAGAAGATTCCTACGACTTATACGCATACAAAATGATGAGGGGAAACCCAATATTGTTGAAGATATAAATAATTGAAATTCTTAAACAAACACAAATGAATTACGAAGAAATCAACGAAGAATTGTACAGTCAGTTGTCCGAGATAATCATTGATAACGGATATGAACTTGACATTAGTGAACTTGACTTCATTTCCTTCGGTATGCCAGTCACAAGCGTAGGCATAGACGAAAACGGAAAACTCTACTTCTATTCAAACGAGACTATTGACGAGATACCCGTTGAAGTCCAACTTGAATCCGATGATTACATTGAATTGGCAAACAAAATAATTGAATACTACGAATGAAAAGAGTGTTAAGATTTTTGAAATCCCTCATACGCTACATATTCACGGGGCATTTCCAAAACGTGTCGTTTGACGAATACGCAAAGAGAATTGAGATATGTTCAAAGTGCGACAAAATCAACCAACACAACTATTCCTGCGGCGTATGCGGATGCTATATGGACAAGAAAGCCAAATGGTCAACAGAGTGCTGCGAACTTGAAAAATGGTAGCACACCGCCCGTATAAATATATAGAACATTTTATCAATATGAACGAAAATCTTTTGAGACTTATCTATTCCCACAAGAAATGCGAATTGTCTGACGAGCAGATATTGAGCGTTCTTTTGGGTATGGGCATTGTAGATACCGTTGCCAAGGCGCATCTCGAATACTACAACAAAAACATCGCAAAGAAAAAAGACCCAATGGAAACCGATGAACTGAAACTTGACAGAAGTTTCGAGGTAAGCGGCGACACCAAAAAGAATATAAATATAAAAGAAAATAATACATCCACTATGAAGAAATTAAATACTATTCAGTTATATGAAAATTTGACCAACGCAGCACGCGAACTTCACGAGATGGCTACTGCAAAGTCAAATGCTTCATATTCAGCGGTGACTGCTTATTCAATCATCGAAAAGGCTTTGGCTTCTATGCCAACGGAGGTTTCATTGATTGTCAGCAGAATGAAAGCAGGTCTGCCTGGCGCGGACGAATCCAAACTCAACCCCGCACTAAAATACGAGGTTGCTGAAAGCGTTTACAATATGCTCAACAATTCAAGTTACCTCGTTCCCGTCAAGGTTCTCTGCGAGTATATCAGCGAGAGTATGAAAGAGGACAAATGGGGCTATGTCGCTGCCAAGATGATGAGCATCTGCGGCGCGAAGTCTGCCAACAATATGTACGCTGCCGTTTACGAGCAACTGTCAAACGCTCTCAACGGTGACAACATCTACGAGGATTTGAAGAAAATCGCTTCCGAATCCGAGTTTTGGTGCAGCGAATCAAAGCAGGTTATCGCCCTTATGGAATCAGAGGAATACAGCAAGACCAACGAAATCAACAAGACTGTCGTTGAAAACAGCGGATTCTCTATGGTCGCTATGTTCTCACCGATTCTCGAAAACGAGGATTCTGTCTGCTTCAACCTCTACGGAAAGAACTATATGATGAAAGACGGGAAGGTCAACGAGTGCCAAGTTTCCGACAAACGCTACAATGACGTTGTGAACGGTCTCTGCCTTATGAGTTACAATCAGAAGGACGACACCTTGGAATACTACGGTGCAAACGGCAAGGTTCTCGAATATCACTTGAACGAAGGCAAAATCACTATCGGAAAGAACGACCTTACCGAGAACTCATCTCTTGATTTGAGAAACAGTCTCGCTATCAGCGGTCTTTTCAACAACTCAACAATCGGTGATGCCGACATTCTTACCAAGATGTTCGAGAGCAAGGATATGATTGGCAGACTTGACAGTTGTATCAATCTGAAATCCGAAATCGAAGCAGGTTTGTTCCTTACCCTCATTTCAGTTGAGGAAGGCTACTATGTGAACACAGTCAACTACAATACCTTGGTGAACGAAATGAAGTATTTCAAGACAGCAACCGCTACCAAGAACTTTATCAAGGAATCATTCAACTATGACGCTACTGCAATCCTCAAGGAAGCCCTTAAAGCCGAGGGTGACAAGTTCGCTGCCATTATGGAGCAACGCAACACCATCCAAGACAGAATCAACTTCCTCAAAGGAAAACGCGGTGAGATTATGGCGAAGATTGAGGCTCTGCCATCAAATGTTGATTCGGCAAACCTCGTTGAAGCCCTCAACTTGCTTGAATGCGAAATCAAGGACAACGAATGCTCTCTCGCCGACACATACAAGAACTTCGACCTCGGCAACAACGTACCCGTCAAAGTGTGCAATGTTGTGGGAACTTTGAACCCAGGCGATGTGGTGTATGTTGACGCTGCCGTATTCACAGCAACTCCCGAATGCACAACAATCAGCGTGACCGACCCCAAAACGGGTTCAGCAATCGTTCTTAACAAATCAGACATCGTGTTTGATTTGAACCACCCGTCACCCGAAGCACCTGCAACTCCCGAAGGTGAAGGCGGTTGCGAGGGAGGCTGCAAAGGCTGCGATTGTAAAGGCGGCTGCGAGGGCGGCTGCGAGGGCGGCTGCAAAGAAAAACCTGCCGTAGCACCAACAAGCGGCGTTGACGGCGAGCAGGTTTTGATTGGTGAAAACGAATAACCACGAACACCTTTCTATATAAACGAAGAAGCCCGATGAGATTTCATCGGGCTTCTTCATTATCCAATCAATGAAAATATCGTTCAATTCTATGACCCAAACAATGTGTCGTTTATAGTATTAATTACATTAAGAGTATTGTTGAGACTTATTGATGAAGTATCACTTGCGTACATTTTCATAGTCATATTATCTTTGTCAATCATACAATCATAATTCATTGAAGCAGGCAATCTTTTGTCAAAACCCCAACTATAATATATTTTGTTGCCATCTACTGTCTTAAACAAATCTTCGCCGTCATCCCCTATATTGTTAACGTGATTTTCAATGTATTTACAAACACTATCAGCATCAAGTTTTCCATCCACCTTTTTGAACATCATTTCTGGAACATCGTCTTGAATGTCTCTGCTTACGATTTCTTTATAAATCGCATTCGCTTCCATCACATATCCTTTATCTAAACAAATCATATAATATGCTTTAAGTTTTTCATCAGAACACGCTTTTACATTTTGCCTTCGCTGTCCTTTATGCCATTGCTCCATTTTGTTAATTTTTGTACTTTCATTTGAAGCACTTGACATTTCATAAATTTTTGATATATATTGTTCCGAATTAAATATATCCATAACCGTTATATATCTTTCACAAAGCGCACGGAGAATCCGTTTTGCGCATTCATTCTGACAAGTGGCATTTTCCAATATCCGTCATATATGATGTCAATGAAATACGATTCGTCAACCCTGCCTGCATCAATAATGTCGTCAATCAGTATGCAAGCCTCCTTACCTACACCAACAGTATCAACGGTGTAGTATGAAAAATAGCCGACCATTTTTGCATCGAAACCGAACTCGTTAGTACAGCCGTCATAGTCGGTTGAAACGAGTTTGCTTATATTGTCATAACCAACTGTATCGTACAAGTTGTCATAATCGCTCTTTGTCGGAATACGCCAACCGTTAGGCACGATTTTTCTCGCCCCTACGAGTGTGTAGTAAATTTCCTTGCCTTTCTTGAAATAATCAACATTAGGCTGCAAATAAGAACCGTTTGCCGCGTATAATGTTTTCACATTCTCGGCACACCATTCAAGGTTGCCGATAACAACACTTTTCATTTTCAAACCGTTTGCAGTGTTGTAAAGCCTTTCCTTTGTGATTGGCTTTATATCCAATTTCTCATTGAATTGTTCTATACTTAATACTTTCATAGTTGTCATAATTTTTGAAAATCAGAGGCATCAAACAAAATGTCTTCCATAACGAATGATTCGTGTCTTATTGCAAGCCCCAAGCACCTTAAAAACAAATAGTGACCGTCAGCATTGCCGATTGAATCCAAATATTTTATAGCCTCGTCCGCCGTATAGTATTTTCCACTCCTATCATAAGCAAAAACACAATGTTCATCCAACGCCATTTGGAACACTTCCATATCATCGTCATCGTAATTGCAAGACTCCTTCAAAAACGATTTGTCGTAATCATTCAGCGTATATTCCAACGCCATATTGGAACTTTGCTTTTCCGCAGCCGCTTTCGCAAATTCAGACAGCCTCGCTTTTGACACGGGTTGAATGTTCAGTTTCTCCGCAACGTATGTCTCATATCCGAGTATTTTCATAAGTCGTATTTATGAGTTATATATAAGTCAAACCACAACTTACTGTATCTTGTCGGTGACGAGATATGTGTTGTTCGGGTCTATGCTCACCATATTTCCGAGCAATGAAAGAAATGCGTTGCCGAGAACAATCTTCGTATCCTCGTCACGGTTCACCTTGACCTTGAACATAATGTTCTTATATGAGGCATCGTTGAAATCCAATCTTGCACTGATGAGGTAACTGCGGTTCATATCGGGTTCAAGCAATGTTCCTATCACGTTCCTTATGATAGTCTTATCGCCCACACAGAATGAAACCTTGTTGCCGTCCTCATTGTATGCTGCGGATTTGGTTGAAATGACATTGATGTCAGTGTTCATATCGAACATAATGTCGGTGTCGCAGTCAATATCGTCAAACACAAGTTTAGCCGATTCAACGCTACCGATTGTGGTCACGTTGTTGTTGATATACTTAAACTTCTTTAAGAAGTCGAATATGTAGTTCACGGGGGAAACTTCCGAAACGGAAGAAATACCCTTAACACCTGGCGATGCGTTCACCTCAATAATGTAGTTCTCGCCCGTGTTCTTGTCAACAATCATATCAACGCCGCACCAACGACATTTGACTGCGGCAGCGGTCTTGATTGCAAGTTCCTTCTGCTCGTCACTCAACTCGAACTTTTCGATAGTTCCACCGAGGCTGAAATTGGTTCTGAAGTCACCGTCAATCTTGTTACGGCGCATAACGCCGATAATCTCGAATGATTCAGTGTTGTTTGAAATCCTGCTGTATGACTTGTTGAACACGTGGATACGGAGGTCGTAATCGGATTCGATTTTGTTTTGCAACAGAATCTCCGCATTCGGAACGAGTTTGAATATGGTTTCGAGTGTTGACTTCAGACTCATATAGGAATCTATGATGAACACGCCTATACCTTTCTTTCCGTCAAGAAGTTTGCACACCACAGGAAAGTTGCCGCCAATAAATTTCACCTTCTTTTCAAGTCTGTCAATGTCGTCAGCAGTCACAACTGTTGTGGCGGGTGTCGGGATATTCTCCGCAGACAGCACTTTGTATGTCGTGTACTTGTTCTCACAGTTCTCGTAACTGTCAAGGCTGTTTATGACGAAGAAACCTCTGTTCTCGAACTCCTTTAAGAAGTTCTTTGTGCGTGAGTTTTTGAGAATGGTAAGACGCGGCAGGATAATTGTGTTGTTCGTGCTGATTGCCACGGATTTGTCTGTGTCGTTGAGAATGTAGTTTTTCTCGTCCTTTCTCTCCAACGAAGCCGTCTCTGGGTTCGCATACAAGAACGTAATCCCGTATTCCGCACACTTCTCTTTCAACATTTTACAGAATGTTGAGTTGGTTATTGAACTCAAATAAAGCAACTGAACGGTGTCAATTTTTTTGGACTCCGTTATCAAACTATATGTTTGTGATAAAGTTTTCATACAAAAATTCTTTCTTTTTATTATTTATAAGTGATAGATTTGAACTAATACAAAAAGCAATATGGAACAATTCAACTTAAATTATCACGTAATAGACAGATGCAACAAGAATTGCATTGCCTGCGGTCACTATGCCCCGCTTGCCAAACCGACAGACGAGGGAGTGAGTGTTGAGGATTTCCGCAAAGACCTTGAACTTTGCAGTTTTCTGAAACCATACATCAACACCTTTTACTTGACGGGCGGCGAGCCTACGCTTCACAAGAATCTGAAGGAAATCATTGAAATCGCCGCGCAATGGCACGACAATGTGGTGCTTATCACAAACGGTCTGAACATTGACCTTCTTCGGGAAAACGCAGAGTTCATCAAAAAGAACAACATTCTGCTGTCTGTAACCAATTACAGTCAAAAACGGGTGCAGGAAATCGCGGACATTTTCGGCTATATCGAAAGTATGCACATTCCGAATCTTGACAAAGACGGAAACCGTGTCAAATTCAACACAAAGCAACTTTCGATAAAAGAGGTCAACCCGCAGGTGGAATACTGCGACAGAGGGCTGTGTGTGCAATACAGATACGGAAAACTGTATATGTGCCAAGTAGCAGCAAACCTGCATTTGTTCAAAGCACACTTCGGCGATGCCGTGTCAATGTTCACAGACGAAGGAACTTATGTTGACTTGAACGAGACGCAGGATTTGAATGTAATCGAAAACCTGCTGTTCAAGAAATTCCCTAAACTTTGCAGGCACTGCAACGAGGCGTTCTACCAACACGATTTGAAAGACAATTCCCAACCGATTTGTGCAAGCAGGCAAAGTCTGTCCGAATGGGTTGAGGATGTACAATAGAAAATCACAATATGTTTAATTAAAAATTTGTATGAAATGACAGATGAAGTAATTAAAAAAATCAATGAAAAGAGGGCAGAATTAGATGCCATCTACACAAAGTACCACAATTGGGAACAAGGTACGAAGATTATGATTAACTCATTCTACGGGGGATTGGCAAACCCGTATATGTACTTTTTCGACCCCGCGTTGGCAGAGTGCATTACGAAGCAGGGAAAGAACGCCATTCTCTACGCGGAAGCGAACATCAACGACTACTTCCACAACTATTGGTACGATGACAAAGAGACCCACGAAAAAATGGGCATAACAGTATCAAAACCCGTCAAAAAGCAGGTGACGGTTTACATTGACACCGATTCGGTGTACTCGCAACTTGACGAGGTAATCTCAACTACGGATTGGTGTATGAATCCAGAAAAGAATTGGATTATCAGCGCGAAGTACACAGACGGCAAGACATTCACACGGACATTCTGCGGAAAGAAGTCAAAGGAATACATTATAGACTATTTCAAGTTAAACAGCCCCGAAGTCGAATCATACGAAATAAAGCCCATAAACGGCGAACCAAAGGACTTTGCCCTGCTGCTTGACGAAGTGTTCCTCGCAGACTATTTCAAGCGTATTTTCGAGCGTTACGCGAAAGGAATCAACGCCGACAACTACCTCAACTTTGAACTTGAAACCTATTCCGATGCGGGAATTTGGCTCTCGAAGAAAAAGTATATGCAGAACATACGTTGGACTGATTCTATGCCGAGACACGACATTCTTGACAATTTCAGCAAAATCAAGTCAAAGGGTGTCGAACTCATACAAGCGTCAAGCCCGACATTCGCAAGAAAGAAACTCTCATACCTTGTGAAATGGATTTTCGAGAGGGAAAAATTCGACTTGAAATTGTTTGTCGCCGAACTGAAGAAAATCAAAAAGGAATTGGAACTCTCCAACATTGACGACATCTGTTGGAACAAAAAAGCAACTGGTTATATGAAGTGGGTCATTGACGACACGAAAGAACTCGTTATGAAGAAAGGCACGCCAATCACCACCAAGGGAATCGCATACTACAACTATCTGTTGGAACACAACAGACAGTACAAAAAGAAATATTCGAGGCTCACGGAGGGCAACAAGTGCAAATACTACTACTGCAAGGGACAGACTTCAGAGATGTTTGCATACGACCCAGGCAACTACCCGATTGAGTTCGCACCGAAAGTTGACACGGACACTATGTTCGCCAAGACAATACTCAACCCAATCAACAGAGTCGTAAAGGCTTTGGGCTATGACGAGATTCCAAACGACTTGGTTATTTTAAGTAAATCGGCACTATTCTAAAAAGGAGGTCACTATGTTAATGGATTATATGCAAGTGGGAGACACAATCAGCGTTTCGTATTTTGACAAAAACGGAAAAACGCAAATTAAGGATATTCCTTTAAGCGAGGAACAGATGTTCAATTGGGAATACTGCAAGCCATACAACTTAAAGAATGCCGACAAGAAATACACAAGTTGGGACGGCAAGCCCGTTGTGAAAGTCAAGCCGAAGGACGGCAAACTTTCACCGTTCAGATTGGCTGAAATCATTGACGACCTGCCTAAAGAAACGTATGACGAGATTTTTGAATACAACCTGCCGCAGACATACTTCGTTGATATTGAGACGAAAATTGACCCGACTTTGACTGTCAAGGAATCTGCGGAAGTCGCTCGCCAACCGATAACCCTTATCGGTATCGCCACGCCAAACAGAGGAATCATCGTATTGAGTTCGGGCAAAGACCTAACACCATACGAGCAGAAGCAAATACAAGCGGACATAACAAGGCACACCAAACCGTTTGGCGTGAACTTCAAATTCCAATTCAAATGCTTCCCCGATGAGACCTCTATGCTGAAGCAGTTTATGCACCATATGGTAAAGAAATTCCCCGTTATGAGCGGGTGGAACTTCGTTGACTTCGACTGGAAATACATAACCAACCGCTGCAAGAAATTCGGCATTTCAATCGCAAAGGCTTCACGCATCGAAAAGGTTATAGGCAAAGACAAAAATATGCCTGCACACGCCTGCATATTGGATTATATGCAATGCTATTCCAAATGGGACACTTCCGTATCACAGAAAGAGAATTTGAAATTAGACCAAGCGGGTGAAGACGTACTCGGTATCAAGAAAGTTCACCACGATGGCACGCTTGACGATTTGTATAACAACAATTTCAAGGACTATGTGTACTACAACGCCATTGACTGCGCATTGGTTGAAATGCTGCACGAAAAACTTGGCGTATCGTCAATCGGAAACACTCTGACATACATCGCCCAATGCCCGACTACAAGAATGTTCTCACCCGTGTCATTGACCGAGAGTATCCTTGCACGCAACTACTACAAGATAAACAGAGTGCTGCCCGTTGTCAAAAAGGACAACAAACAAGAGGGATATGACGGCGCATACGTCAAAGCACCTATTGTCGGATTGCACAGATTCTGCATATGCAACGACTTTGCGTCTCTGTACCCGAACATTATTAGGGAATTGAATTTAAGCCCAGAGACATTTTTGATGAAACTCGAAGAGACCGACCTCGAAGCAAAACGGCAGAAACTCGCAGAGGGATTCATTGTTTCCGAAAGCGGTTGCGTGTTCTCGAAGGATGCGGGTGTATTCAGCACTCTTGTCGGAGAGGTTTATAACAAGAGAAAGTCATACAAAAAAACCGCAGTCAACGCGGCAATCAAGTCAAGGTTGCTTGAAGATTTGCTAAAACGCACAGATTTGAGTGACGAGGAGGCGTTGCGGGAATATGAAAAAATTGTCGCGTAACCGATTGATTTAGCAATACAAACAGAAAAGGGGTTGAATTTCAACCCCTTTTCTTATGAAAACCATTGTTTCAGATATGATATGATACAGCAAATGTCTTTCTGTTTCTTCGGCGGCGTTCCGTTGCTGTCAACCTTTGTTTCAGCGGTCTGCTGTGTAGGTTTCGTTTCCGCCTGCGTTTGTTGAACAGTCGCCTGCTGCCTGTCGTCTATGTCAATCGAATCAATCCACTCTTTTACATTGAAGCAAGGGCAAGCCTTGTTGTCAAATTCATAGTGACCGTGGAATGTAGCCTGCGGATATTTCTTGTGCAGGTACTTGCATAGTTCAGCCATTGCAGCCAACTGTTTCGGGTTTCTCGTGTCTTTCGCTTTCTTGTTCTTATCAAGCCCACCGACATAGCATACACCGATGGATTTTGAGTTATGCCCCGAAACGTGCGCACCAACGCAATCTTCGGGTCTGCATTCCCATATAACACCGTTTATGTCAATCACGTAATTGTAACCTATGCCCGCCCAACCTTTGCTTAAATGAAGCGAGTGTATGGCAGGTATTGTGTAGTCAACGCCCTCAACTGAAGCCGTGCAATGGAGTATGATTTCCGTTGTCACTTTCCTTTTTGAAAGCGTGTTCTTGAATTTGAGGTTAGCCTTGCGTATTTCCATAACTAATCTTCACAAGATTCTCTGAAATGGTGCGGATGTATAGGTCTTTGGACATCGGGAATGCCGTCACCGTCAACGTCAGCAAAATCGTAAGCAGCCCTTTCGGTCACAACCTCGTTGTGCATACTTTCAATCTGTTTCAGTTTTTCCTCCAAGTCTCTCGGCGGTTTTCTATGCGGACATTCGTTGACAACGCATTTAGTCCAAGTCAAGTCGTTTATGGCAAGTCTCTGCTGTCCCTCTATTTCGATAGCCACTTGTAATTTGTTCTGCAAAGTATTGATTTTCTCCCTTGCTGCCGTAAGTTCGCTTTTAGTCTCGTTATAGATACGAATCCATTCGTCATTGGTTGATTTTTGATTCTCCAAGTCTTTCGTCAGAACATCTTTTTCCATAGCAGCCGCTTCAGCAGCACGAAGTCTCTTGTTTTGCTTGTAGAACAATATACCACCACCACCAAGTAATGCGGCTATAAGCCCCGTTAATGCTATAATTATTTCAGTCATTTTCAGTAATATATTGTTTACTGCGCAACAGCGCAAAGGTATGAGGGATTAGAAACCTCTCATACCTTTCTTTGTGCGACCCAAAACGCTTGAAATATGGTCTTCCTGCGCCTTGATGTCTTGATTCCAAGTCTTTGCGGAATCGGTGTCAACTCTTTCAACAACCAAGGTTGCTTCGCGGAGGTCGCGAGTAGCCCAGAAGTGATTGATTTCGTTTGTGGTCTTGAGGTTGTAGAATTTAGCCTCGTTAAGAATTTCCTCTTTTCTCTTGTCGGAAAGAGCAGCCCATTTTTCCTTGCAGATTTCTGGCATATTCTCAACAATGTCAAGTCCTTTCTTTGACTCATAGACATTCTTCCAAACCATATTGGCTTGTGCCTCGTTCTTGACATTGGCTAACTTCATAGCCTCGGCAATCATATCTTGTGTCTCGCTTGGCAGAGTGTTGAACTCGTTTTGACGGTTCTCTGAAAGGAGAGACAAGAAATTGTTTTCGGGAATCTGCTCCTCTTGTTTCTTAATGAGGGCATCAAGTTTCTCGGTGATTGCTGACTTGTAAGCATCGTTGGAGACATTCTTCTCAACAACGGAAGCAGCCTTGCCGCCGTTGTTCTGCTTGCTGCCTGCACCTGCACCTGCATTCTCGAACAGTTGTTCGGTCTTGTTGGTGTTGACTTCGAGTTGTTCAGCGAGATAGTCGTTGTGAGCGAAGTTTTGGTTCAGTTTTTCAGCCAAGTAGTCATTATGGTCGAAATTCTTTTGCAGTTGCTCTGCAAGGTAGTCATTGTGTTCGAAGTTCTGTTGGAGTTTTTCAGCCAAGTAATCGTTATGGTCGAAATTCTTTTGCAGTTGTTCAGCAAGGTAATCATTGTATTTTGAAATGACTGACATTTTCTCTGCCAAGTAATCATTATGAGCGAAGTTCTGCTCAAGTTTCTCGGCGAGATAATCGTTATGCTTGTAATTCTCTTCGAGTTTTTCTGCGAGATAATCGCTGTGGTCGGCAGTCTTTTGTAACTGCTCTGCGAGATAATCGCTGTGCTTGATGGTCTTATCAACCTGCTCTGCGATGTACTCGCTGTAATTGATAGCGTTTTCAACGTGTTCAGCGAGATAGTCACTATGGTCGGCGGTCTTTTGCAACTGCTCTGCGAGGTAATCGCTATGGTCGGCAGTCTTTTGAATTTGACCAGCAAGATAATTCATATAGGCTTTCATATTGCCAATCTCTGACAAATCGAAACCTTGTGCCGCACCCTCATTGACACCGCCGAGACGGGTTTCAATGTTAGTGATGGTTTTTTTCATACCTTCAAGAATACCCGCGATATACTCGGTGTACTTTTGAAAATCGGCAACATTGACATTTTGCTTTTCATTTACATTTACTGTATCCATATTGTCTTTAGTATTTTTTTCTTTATTTGTTGAATCGTATTCAAAAATGTAAACATTGTCATCATCTCCAAAGCCATAAGCCTCGTTCACGCGCCTCAATTCAGCGTTCTCGAAGCCTGGGTCTGCAACCAAGTCATAGGTAAACAGTTTTTCCAAGGTCACTTGACCCGTATTCGGGTTGATTTGACCTGCCGCACGGGAAGAGATGTGCAACGGAATACCATCACGAACAAGGGCTTGGGCTTGTTTGCCTGCGTCCGTGTTGAGAAGGCGTATCTTACCGATGATACGGTTGTTCTCCTTGTCGTATTCGAGTTTTTCTATAACGTGTGAAGCGTTCTTCAAAGAAACATCGAAATTTGTCGGATGGTCAAGTTCGCCGAGAAGTGTGTGGTTCTGCACTTTCGGCAACAGTTCATTCATCTTCGGGATGAAGTCAGAAGCCTCATAGATACGCCCGTTGCGGTTTCTTACCTTAAACTCCGTAAAGATACCTTCAAGGTAGATGCTGTCGCTTGCTGATGGGTTTTCATTTTCGCAAATCCTCACCTCGCCCGCACGCTCTATGATAAGAAGTTTTTTATTTGATTCCATATTTGTAAAATATTATCGGCAAGTTTTTATTATATATTTATATGGTCGGTATTTCGCAAAAACGACACCGAACCGAGACGGATTCATTGACCCGCAATGCTCCGTGATTATATTATTTATAACAAGATAAATTAAAAAAATAAACACTATATGGCAATAGAAATAACAAAGCAAGGAAGAACGGAAAACAAATGGAAAGTTGAAGTCGTCTGCGAAAGATGCGAATGCGAGTTCAAATGTGACAACACGGATTTCCAACACGGCAGAATAAAATGTCCAAACTGCGGAAACGAGATAGAGTATGCAAATACAATCACTGCAAAAAAAGCATCGCAAGAACATTCGCTCACCGAAATGAGAATTGACACCATAACAGACCTTTCCTTTAACGAAATTGATTTTGAAAAAATACACAAGTATATGAAATGGTCAAAATGGAAATGGGCTACATCAAAATCAGACGATGGCGTTCCAACAATAGACGAACTGAAAAGCCAAGTCAGAGATTTGATTGCCGATGCAATCAAAAGAAAAACCACAATATCAACTGGGGGGTTCACCGTAGAATACAGAGAATACGAGGAAAACGAAGAAGACCCGTCAACAATAGGTGTTATTGTTTCATTCAACTGCGGACGTGTTACAGTTGACATAAACAAAGACACATTGGAAGCTGTGTATTTTTAATACGGATTCATTTTTCAGTCTTGCGCATTTGTAATTTGCGAATTTTTTATTATATTCAATTATAACAAATAAAACAAAAATGACAAGACGAGAATTGGAAAATATGCCGTGTGTCCAAAAGACAATGCAATTCGGCAAATACAAAGGAATGCGCGTTCTTGACGTGATTGACAAAGACGCATCATATATTGTATGGTGCATAAAAAATGTGAACGGGTTTGAACTTGACGAAAAATTAGACAAAGAAATTGTAGCACAATACAAACGTCACCAACAGAATCTGCACAATGACACGAATCAAACGCTGCACTTGATAAAAGTACACGGTATGCACGCATCCGAAGCAATTGACTACATTGAAAACGATGAAATGCCAAAACCATTCTGACTATGGAAAATGTAAAACCTATAAACGCCAAGAGCAAAGACACGGCTAACAAATTGAGCAAAGCCTTGTGGAAAATCGGCATTGAGAACTTTGTCGGTATCAATATAAGAAAATACGATAGATGGAGATGGATGTGCCAATATGTAGTGCGTATAAAAATAAACAGTTTCGGCGGGGCATACGCAGAGTTCAGACATAATTGGGAAACATACGACACGGCTTTCGACCTTGCCGTAATATACGAGGTTGGCAAAACAAAGATTGACCCTAACAAACTGTTCTCAATAAAAGATGAACTGAACAGCATAATAAACAAGGCAAACAAAGTGTCGGACAATACACTGTTCGACCGCTCATTGTGTTTCAGATACAAGGAAACGCAGTTTTGACTGTCGAAGCAGTTTTTTGTGTTGATAACTTTGTTGATAACTTTTTCCGAAAAAAATACTGCAAGTATAAAAATTTTGTATTTTTGCAGCGTAATAAAGAATAAAACAATAGTGTATGAAAAACATTCTAATCATAGTTGACGCGCAAAACGACTTCTGCCACGAAAAAGGCGCGTTGAGCAACAAGGAAGCCTGCGAAGCGGCAGACAACATTATCAAAATGCTGAACAAAACGGCGTTTGACAAAATCATCTGCACGATGGATACGCACGGCGACAATTACAGCGAAACTTCCGAGGGCAAACATCTGCCGATTCCGCATTGCAAGAAAAACACTTGGGGATGGAAGATACGCGAGGACTTGTACCAAGAACTTTACAACCAACAGAACGTATCGTTCTTGGAGAAAGACAAATTCTCACCGTACCCAACGCAACTGTGGACGAAAGTCGGAATCGTTGACAAGCACGACAAGATTTATGTGTGCGGTCTTTGTACCGACATCTGTGTCATAAGCACGGCATTCGCGGTGAAGAACAGTATGGAGCCAGAGGTTTATCTGATTGAGAACTGCTGCGCGGGAAGCACCCCCGAAAACCATTTCTTCGCCGTCAGCGTTATGAAGTCCTGCCACATCAACATCATCAAGGGCGAACTGCCGCCAATCGGAATCACAGACGAAAACAACAAAACCCAAACAGTATAACAATCAAAACCCAATCAGTTATGTTACAGCACATTTTAGACACGGACTTATACAAGTTCAGCACGAGTTACGCCTATTTCAAACTCTATCCGAATGCGGAAGGCACTTTCGAGTTCAAAGACCGCAACAAGGAACTGTGGAACGACCAAAAGGACTTGTTCCTCGAAGAGTTTGGAAAAGCGTTGAAAAACGCCGAGTTATGCACCTTGGGAAAGGCTGCAAAGAATTGGTGCATCAAGAACATCCCCTACATCCCACGCACCTATTGGGAATGGCTCACCACGTTCAAATTCGACAAGAACAAGGTCGAATACTACTTCGACACCGAGGGTGTGTTCCATTGCACGGTGACGGACAAACTCTACAAGGTCACGTTCTACGAGATTCTGATTCTCTCAACATTCTCCGAAATCAGAAACAAAATCTTCGAGTACCATTTCGGCTGCGTCCCGAAGCAGGAGGACATTATCGCACGAATCAACGAGAAAATCAACTACGCCAACAAGAACGGCATTGTGTTCAGCGAGTTCGGCACACGCAGAAGATACAGCAGCGATGTGCAGGAAATCATCATCAGCGAACTGTGCGAAAATTCCAAGACCTGCGCAGGCACTTCAAATGTGTTCTTCGCTATGAAATACGGTATGAAGCCTATCGGCACATTCCCGCACGAATGGGTTATGTTCCACGGCGCAATCTTCGGCTACAAGCGTGCCAACTATTTGAGTTTGGAGGATTGGATTGACGTGTACCAAGGAGACCTCGGCACGGCACTCATTGACACCTACACGACCGATTCGTTCCTCAATACGCTCACCAAGAAGCAGGCTCACCTGCTGTCGGGATTCAGACAAGACAGCGGCGATGAGTTTGAGGTCGGCGATAAAATCCTGCAACGGGTGAAGTCATTCGGCATTGACCCGAAGTCGAAACTCATTGTATTCAGCAATGCGCTTGATTTCCCGAAGGCTAAACTCGTCAACGACCACTTCAAAGACAAGTGCAAAGTCAGTTTCGGCATCGGAACTAACCTCACAAACGACACTGGTGTTCCGTGGAATCCCGCCAATATCGTTATGAAACTCTTGAAATGCCGCCTTGACGAAAACAGCGAATGGGAGGATTGCATCAAAATCAGCGATGACAAGGGCAAATTTATCGGCAACCAAGAGGAAGTCGAAATCGCAAGAAAGCAACTCAAACTGAAATAGTATGAAACTGCGCGATATAGACGACAGAATTTGGTGGAGACACATACGCCTTGACAGTATCAACAAGCGCAGGAGACTAAAACTCCTGCGCACGGGCAAGGGTACTGACGAGCAACTGCAACTCGCCGCCGTCTGCATCAAGTTAGACAATTCACTTATGAAATATGCAACAAAACAAATCAAATCAAAGTAATATGAAAAACTGCGAATGTTACGACAAAAACGGTAACTTCCTCGGTTGGTTCAGCAGGTCTGTCGCCGTGGTAGCGATTACCGTTCTCAAAGAAAACGACAAAATCTATGTTCTCGCCTCGCAGAGAGGAACGGGTACACCCGACAAGGAACTTATCGGCAAATGGAATCTCACCTGCGGATACCTTGACTTCAACGAAACGGGTATGGAAGCCGTAGCCCGCGAAACCTTTGAGGAAACGGGTGTTGACATCAAGAACGAAATCACGAAACTTCTGTTCGTCAACACAGACCCGAACAGAGACAAACGTCAAAACGTCACACTCCGCTACGGTGTACTGCTGAAAGGCAGAAAAGAGTTCTACGAGAAACAGTTCTCGCACGAACACAACGAGACCGATGAGGTCGGTGAAATCCGTTTCATTGACATCAACGACCTTGACAAATACGATTGGGCGTTCAACCACAACGAAATCCTGCGTAGTATGTTGGACACCATTCTCAAATTTGACGAATAACATCAAAAACAAAAGTTATGGTTGACAATTTTGAAAGACTGAACAGTCTGCTCACATTTGAAAGTGAGGACGACTTCTATATGCTTCAAATTATGAAGCGCAGAAAGGAGAATCCCGAAATGGACAAAAACTCAATCGCCATCAAAACGGTGTATCTCCACAGAAAAGACCAACTGCTTGACTTGAAGGAGGATTTGATTTTCCTCGCCAACAGAGACAACGCGAGAATCTATCTTAATCCGAACCGCAAGTCATTCAAGAACTGCACGCTCGCCTCCCTCAAAGAGTTTGCCGACAGAATCGCAAAAGAGGACTACTACAAGCCGTACAAGATTTTCGATTCCGTTGCAGGCTCGGCAGGCTCGAAGAAAGCCGTTTGGGTCATTGACCTTGATTGGGACGAAATCGGCGACTGCGACCGTCTGAAATTCGTTACCGAAATGTGCGACTTCGTGAACTCGCTGCAACCGATTGACGTTGCCGAAAAGGTACTCCTCGTAAACGAGACCAAGAACGGCACTCACATTCTCACCACCTCGTTCAACAAGCAGGCATTCGGCGACAAATACCCCAAAATCCAAGTACACAAGAACAATCCTACATTAGTTTACTGCAAATAATATGAGTTACTTATTCACTTCGGAATCCGTATCAGAAGGGCATCCCGACAAAATGTGCGACCAAATATCGGACGCTTTATTGGATGCTTATCTAACCCAAGACCCCGATTCAAGGGTCGCTTGCGAAACGCTCGTCACACGCGGTCTTGTTGTGTGCGCGGGAGAAGTAAGCAACAATGAACTCGAACCCATACACATTGACGATATAGTCAGAAACACCATTGCTGAAATCGGCTACACGAAAAGCGAGTATGAGTTCGACAGCAAATCCTGCGGCGTAATCACAGCAATACACCAACAGTCTCCCGACATCGCACGCGGTGTCGTTGGACGCATATGCACCGAATTGCAAGGCGCAGGAGACCAAGGCATTATGTTCGGATATGCTTGCAATGAGACGGAAAACTATATGCCTATCACGTTGGAACTCGCCAATATGCTTATGCGTGAATTGGCTGCAATCCGAAAGGAAGGCAAGGAAATGACCTACCTGCGACCCGATTCAAAAGCGCAGGTGACAGTAATGTATTCCGATGACGGAAAGCCGCTGTGTATAAACACCATTGTTCTGTCAACGCAGCACGACCCATTCAGCGATGGTGACAACGCTATGCAGGAACAAATTGAGAACGATGTACGCGAAATACTGATACCGAGAGTTGTCAGCAAACTCCCCGAAAAGTCACAGAAACTGTTTGACGAAGATTTCAAACTGTTAGTGAATCCAACGGGGAGGTTTGTCCTTGGCGGGCCGAGCGGGGACACGGGACTCACGGGTCGCAAGATAATCGTTGACACCTACGGCGGACACGGTGCGCACGGGGGCGGCGCGTTCAGCGGAAAAGACCCGTCAAAGGTTGACCGTTCCGCAGCATACGCGGCACGCTATATCGCCAAGAATATCGTTGCGGCAGGACTGTGTGACCGCTGCCTTGTGCAAATTGCATACGCAATTGGATGTACGTACCCAGTCGGTTTCTATATCAACACATTCGGCACTCTGAAATTTAAAATGAGTGACGGAGAGTTCGCCAAAAGAATACGGGAATTGGTACATTTGAGACCATATGACATCATTGAGAAATTCCAACTCAAAAACCCGATTTACAAAGCGACTGCCACATACGGACACTTCGGCAGGACACCGTATAAAAAAACCGTTGAGGTTCACTATCGTGACAAGTTCACATACAAAGACCCGAAAAGCGGAAAGTATGTCAAGGAAATAACGTTCTTCCCGTGGGAGGAACTTGACCTAATCCCCGAACTGCAAAAGGTGTTCTGCTGTGACAACTGCGAAAAGTTCAAAGTTGTAGTTCCAGACAGTGCAAAGGATATACATATACGCCACTGCTCCGAACTGCGAATCAATCTATGTGAAAGGACAAAACCCTGCAAATACTTCAAGATAAAAGATGTGTTTTAACGCATCGATTGTTTTTCCATAATAATGCGAAAGCCGTGCCAAAAGCACGGCTTTTTTAGTCTCATATATAAGTTATACATAACAAAAGCAAAGGGAGCGTTAAAAAACGCCCCCTTTGCACTACGTTCAACTTTACCAAAGGTTGTGTTCAACCTCGTTCATATTTTCCTCCGTATTCGGTCTTATACCCGCGTTAGGTCGGAGATGCCTCATACCCAACCTTGAATCCACATCGGCAAGTTCAATAGCCTCATCGGAGTTCTCTCGGTATATTCTGAATGCGTCCTTTATGCGCATTTTCTTGTACTCAATATCCATTTCCATTTTCGTATTCTTGCCTTCGCCGTCCCTTATCTTCAGAATCTTCAACAGATATTTGTCGTTGGTACGCATATCGGAGTTCTGTATGATACCGAACATTGTGTCGCAGGTGTGCAGCAAGCCCGAAGATTCGGCAATATTGCCTATTGTTATGTCATCGCTGTCAAACGCGCCTCTGTTGGTCTGTGTGGCTGTCACGATAAGGCATTCCTGCCGCACGGCGATTGCACGCAAATCCTCTGAAATCTGCTTTATCTTGTTATACAAATCCTCGGAGTTGAGATTTCGGTAGTTCGCCATAATATTGATATAGTCAATCACCACCACGTCAACCTTGAACCCAAGGACTTCTTGGATTGTCTTGATATAGTTTTCAACATCAATGGTCGTACAGCAGGAAGTAGGGTATTCCTTGATAAACAGCCTGCCCATAGGGATATGCTGATTCCTGCGAGCCTCCGCCAACCGCTCGCCTATGAAATTGGCATCCTTTGAAAGTTTGTCGTATTCGTCAATGCTTATGTCAAGCAGGTTAGCACCCATACGCTTGATTACCTTCTTGGCACTCATCTCGCAAGTTATGAACAGCACGTTCTTTCCGTTCCTAACGAAGTTCACAGCATCATTACAAAGGAATATACTGTTGTGGCAGAGGAATCCGTTTACATAGTATCTGTGTTCGTCAGTACCGACTTCAATGTCATACATATTTTCGCATTCACCCGTCTGTTCAACATCAACAACAAGTTCAACACCGTCCTCCGTCTGTATATGGTCGGGGCGACTGTCTTTGTTGAGGTCTTTGGCAAACACCTCATCGTATTCAGTATCGAAGAAAATATGCGTGTCAGCGCAGCGTATGCTCTTGCCTCTGTCGGTCTTTACATTGTAAACATCGTATGGTACTGTCTTTCCTATCGCTTTGATTGGAGCATATCCTTTGTCAGTAAGCACTTCCCAATCCTCAAGGTCAAAAACTTTTTCAAATTTCTTTTCATTCATATTAGTCGTATTGCTATTGTGATAGTTCATTTTTATAAATATAATAAATTTTGGAAAAAAATGTTTGCCGAAGACGAATATGGTGAATGCAGCGAGTGCGAGTGCGGCGGTTGCCCGTACTATCCGAACTGCGATGGTTGCCCCGTAAGAACGGCAAGCGATTCAGATTCAAACAACTAAAACCGAACAATATGTCAAAAAAACTGAAAGCGTACAAACTGAAAGACACCCTTCCGTACAACTTGAAAAACGAGAAGGCTTTAAGTAACTATGTATCAGAACTTGCAGACAATATGTCTGCGTGCAAGGACAAATTCATAGCCCTTGCCATATCAGTACCGAATGACATCTGCCCCAAAACAACAAACGACCCGATTTCCTATGTCGCTAATATGGCAGACACATACCTCAACAATTTCAACTCGAACATAGACTGCTATTCCCAATGTGTCATAATCAACGAATGCACTACACGGGAATACACACCCACAAACATTGAATTTGTCGTATCAAGCGAAATCGAAACATACAAAGAGGCTGAAAAGGCATTGGCTGAACTTGTTATGCGTGAAAGCGACACGATAAACAAACTGAAGGCTCTGTTCTATGCCACGCCCAACACCATAGTCGGCGGCAACATAAGCCCGTTTGAATACGTCATAGGAAAAACGGCAGAATATTTTGACGAACTGCTTGACATCCACGAGCAGATAACCTCCATATCGCTTCTTGTTGACAACCTATGCCTGCAAGAATAAAAGAGAATAAAGGAGAATAAAGAAGAATAAAAGACAACAATGAAAATCCTATCATTCGATGAGTTCAAGTCAATAAACGAATCAATCACCCTCAAAGCAATAGAAGAGGGTATGGTTGTCGTGTACTCCAAGAACGGCAAGGAGACCAACTACCAATATTGGATTTGCCTCACGGACAAAGAAAACATAAAGAAATATGTGGATTCCTTGAAATGGAACAACGACATAACCGATGCCGACAGAAAGAGAATGAAAGGTATGTCGAAAATACTCGTTGCCCACTACAACGGAAGTTGCGACTACATAGAAATTGATGATGTTCTCATAAACAACATATCCTACATCTACAATCCGAAACTCAAACCGAAGGATATGCTTGACAAAAACACGCTCAAAGACCTGCGTGACGAATGTTCGGACAAGAATCTTGTTTACTCGAAAGACGTTGACTTGAAGAATATGGTGTTGAGCAAACCCGATGTTCCGTTTATGAACTACGGTCTGCGGCTAAACGACTATATGGGCGTTTCAAGAGGCGAGATGACCTACGACTTGGGCGGCGTTTACGGAGTAAGATATTAAATGTTATTCATTTGATTCAACCTTGAAATAGCATAAACTAACCAAAGAAAACAAAATAAAAAGGCTCAATGATTTGAGCCTTTTTTGTTGTTTGCTGATTACGGGCGAAGCACAGTCAAACTTCCGTCAACACCAACCTCTTCAAGTCGAAGATTCGGATATTTCGTGCCGTCAATGTCTTTGCTGTGGTATTCATCATAGATAAGTTTCGCTTGATTGACGGTTTCCCTTGATATGCTGACCCTGCCTTCGCCATCATCATAAGAGACTTGGTAATAAACTCTGTTGCTCCAAAAACCGTCACTTCTTTTTACGGTTTCCATTTCGTCAATTTTCATTATGTGTGTCATATACAATACAATATTTTCTTATTTGACTTCACCCTTGAAGTCCTCCCATTTCAAATCGGAAGGCTTGAACACGTCCTGCCCGTATTTGATTATCTTGTTTCCGTTCTCACCGATTGAGATGACATTCAAAGACATTTTGGAACTCTTGTCCTTATTAGCCTTGAATATACTCTCAAAAAACGGAGCAGCCTTTTCTTTTAAGTCATAATTGTTGAACGGAGTAACTGACTTATACTCGAAGCGAAGATTCAGATAATCGGATGCTTTCTCGTCATATACAAATGGCTCAAAATTGTCAAGGGCTGTTTTTGTAAGACTTTTAAGATAGTTCTCAATATCCTTTCCGAGTTTTTTTGTCAGATTCTCGGCGGATTTGTAATCGCCGTTAAGTTTGAACTTCATATAATCGGATTCAAGCCCAGGGCTGATAAAGATGTTCATAACAGTCTTTATGCTTTTGTCAAGTGCCTCGTTCACGGGATTGCCTTCAAACTCGTTAAATTTCAAAATGTTCATAACAGTTATTTTATTATTTATACGGTTAGTCGTTATTCTCACCATTGAAAAAGGCGAATACCTCTTGTATCTGCTCATCACCCCAATTCTTTATGAATCCCTTTGAATCAATAGTAATGGCAAAATAATCACCATATCCGTTTTCGTCAATCTGAAGGAATTTAGGAACATACTCGTACTTTTTAGTTTCAACAACCTTGTTACCTTTCAAAAGTGAATATACACCGCTGTCAACAACCTTGAAGTAAATCTCAACGGGTCTGTCATCCCAACCCTTTATACATCCTTGTTTAATATCCAAGTCCCAAACAATTTCGGAATCACCGCCTTTGAACACGTCAACCGTCTTGCCAAATATGTATTCATTGGTCTCAAAAAGCGATTGTGATTCCTCACCTTCAAACTTGCACATATACGAACCCGAAGAAATTTCTATACGAACAGTGTCTCCGCTTTTGTCGCGCATATTCATTTGTTCAAGTCGTTCCTTTGTAACGGGCTGTATGTTAAGTCTCTCGTTACATTCTTCCATTTCGTCAATTCTCTTAATGTGTGTCATAATTATAATATTGTGTTTTTCGTTATCGTTATAATCGTTCCGTCATTGAGTTTTATTGTGTCACCCACATTGGCGAGATAATCAATAACTATCGTTCTGCCGTCAGCGAGTTTGAGTGTTGTATTACCCGTGTCAATGTCGTATTCAGTACCGCTGTCAATATCGTATTCAGTACCCCAATCAATATCGCTTTCTTCCGCGTCTTTCATAAATTCGGCGATAAGTTCGTCATCGTCATAGCCCGAATCTTCAACTATATCCTCTTCTTTTAGATAATAGTAGTGTTTGCCCGAACTGTCCGTATATGAACCTCCGTTCTTTTCATAGCCGCCAACCCAATAACTTTTCTTTGTCTGACCATCCTCAACGTATGTCCTGCCGTAACCTTTCCTGCAATAACACTTATATCCTTTGACCTTGACCTCATAATTAACATAGTCAACGTCAAGGTCGGCATACATATAGCCCGCAAGTTTGGTCTCGCCCTCGGTTTTCGGCTTGATATGTTCGAGATACCATTTCTGCCGTCTGCGCAAACTCTTGACCGCTTTCTTGAACTGTTTGTCGGCTTCGCCTTTCTGCGCCTCGAATTTGTCAACCATATTCTTAAACGCGGAAATGAGGTCTTTTATTGAAAATCCGATTGCTGTCGCTATGGCGATTATCTCCTTTATGTAATTGGCGATTTTCATAATATCGCTCATCACCTTTTTGAAATCCTCCATAAACACCGTCACCTTGTAGCCTGGGTTCGGTATCCCCGCAGCAGCACCCGTGACTATGACATCGGGATTCGGTATCTTCGCCACCAAGGTAGCCATATCAACAACAAGTTCCTTGAAAGATTCGGTAAAGTTGTCAAACACTCTGTCTATCTTATCACATTCAGCCTCAACAAACTTGTCACCCTCACCCGTTGTGAAATAATCCTTGACCGCCTGCCAAGCGTCCTTTACCATCTTAACGGTATCTTTGAACAACTTGACTGTATCGTCAACGAATTTGCGCAATTTGGCGACTTCCTTATTCACATAATCCGTGTATTGCTTAACCAAACCAAGTTTCTGCGCTTCCATCATAACGGATTTCATTTTAGCCTTTTTAGACTCCGTTGCATCTTCCGCTTCCTTGCTGACCTTTGCCTTCATATCGGCATCAATCTTCTTGAACTTCTGTTTCACGGTATCAATGCCCGATTCTTCTTTGGCATCGGCAAGGACTGTATGGTATTCTTCTTCAAGCGAATGCTTCTCGTGTATCATTTCAGACAATTCCTCATTGTCGGAATTATAGTCAAGTTTTCCGACACGGGCTTCCGCTATCTTTGTATTGAGTTCATCTATCTGCGGTTGATATTTCTCACGAGCCTTTGTAACGAGGTCATTGTATTTTGTCAACGCCTCGGTGTATTCATCTGTGTATAAACTGTTGCTTCCGACCTTGCCCGATTTCTCCTTCAGTTTGTACAACTCCTCGGCAAGTGCCTGCGTATCGGGCATAGGAGGCATCTCAAAATTAGGCAACTGCGGCATCTGCGGCAGTTTCAATCCCAATTTATCAATGTATTTTACTATAAGCAAACCCTTTATCGCAGGTCTGAACGGTGTAGTTAGTGCCATATTGTGTAAAGTTTATGGATTATATTACAGTTTTCCAAGTGTTTTTACTGGTCCGCTCGGTGAATTTTTCGGATTCTGTTCCAATCTACCAAGTGTCTTTGTGGGTTGTTGCGGTGCGCCTTGGTTCAATTCCAAACCGCCGAGTGTCTTGGTCGGTGCTTGGTTTCCACCCGCATTGAGTTCAACGCCCCCAAGCGTCTTTGTGGAAGAATTGCTCTTTTTCTCAACCAACTCAACACCACCGAGATTCTTCGCAGGCGTTTGATTTCCGCCTGCATTCAACTCAACGCCGCCGAGTGTCTTTGTGGAAGAATTGTCTTTCCGTTCATTCAGTTCAACGTTACCGAGAGAACCGCTGTTCGCAGGCTGCGGCGGACGCTCCCCGCGAGTTGTCGGATTCAAATCCGTGTTTCCGAGAACTTTTGTCTCGCCGCCGTTGTTGTCACCAAAACGCTCCCTTGCATAGTCGTCAATCTTTTCCATAACATATTCCTTGCCGCGTGAGATATACGGGCTTGCGAGCGCGTGGAGACCTCCGTTTGATATTGACGAAACCATATTGGCAACCATACCCGCCCAACTTTCGTCATAGACGTTTCCCATTTGTGTGCCAGAGGTGAGGTAGTTGAACACCATAGCACCCGCCTTTTTCAAGAATCCGCCTATGTTAAGCGTATCTTCGTATGCGTTACCGAACACCTCATCCTCGGAATATGTAAATTCAGCCCCCGCATTGTCTATATAATTATCGTAATCAGCATCACTTTCACTCTTCCCGACACCGTTCAACGCACTTATGTCAAGGGTGTCGTAATATGCTCGATGAGCGTTTTCAGCGTCATATTCAAGGAAGTCGGCAAGTGAAGCGACCGATATCTGCAAGTCGGCATAGTTGAATGTGAAATCAAACTTTGTCTCGTTCACCTCATTGTTGACCGTTGTCGAAAACGATTGACCGCACTCGTCAATGTCAATGGTACAATCCTTGAAAACGAACAGCACAGTTGACATATTGGCAACAACATCGCTGTTGGCAGCGGCGTTCATTTTTTCCTCCGTTGTCAGACCTGGGGGTATGATATTCCTCAAATCGTGCAAAAGAATGTAACAGTTGAACCTTATGAGATTATGCGGTATGTTCATTCTTCTGTACTTGTGGCTGAACACAGCGTTGTAATATGCGTCAAACAACGCGGTCATACGCAAATCCATAGATTCAAGGCAGGTAATCTTTATCTTGTTGTCTGTCGCGCCGAGAAAAGAATCCTTCTTGTTTGTATAGTATTTCTTATAGGCATCTTGCAAACCTTCAACCGTTTGGAATGTATATTGGTGAGCCTTGCAGATTTCCCAAAAGCCGTAAACGAAACTGTAAAGATTTGCGTATTCTTCGGGAAACAACATATTGGTGGCGGTGACATTGTTGTACTTTTCCGTAAATGCGTTTTTGTTCAACTTAACGTCCTCGTCAGTCATACCGCCGCCGTCCATACTTGAATCACCCTTTACGCAAGATTCAAGGTAATTCAACGCGCCATACTGTCTGTCAGTCTCAAAGTCATAGTAATTGTAACCGTCACTCTCTTTCGTGGCGAACAAACCCGATGGTTCGGGAACAATACCGAACACGAATGCCAAATGGCTTGGGTCATCCATTCCATTGACAATCTTGTTGTATCCCTTTAATGCAGAAACATATCTTCCACCCAAAAGGAATTTAGACACACTTGTCTTATATGTGTTCCTTCCACTCTGACGATATTTGTTCGATTCCACTAACATTCTTGATGGCGTTGTTTTTCATAAATGCCTCAACCGCATTGTTGTCAAATACATCGTGTATGCGTTTGAGCATTTCATTTTCTTTATCTTTGTATTTATATTCTTTATATTTGCCATCAAGTGACATATTGTTGTAAGTCATACCCAAAGAGCAACAATATTTGTAGTAGTCGTAAAAACCGTCAATGAGAGGCTTCAGATTCCTGCGCTTCACTTCGCAGGTCGTTTTCTCTATACCAAGTTTTCTTTTGTAATTGGAAACGCTTTGCGGGGTAACACCGATAACATCGGCAATAACACGATTGAACTTCGCCGTGTTTCTCACATAAATCGGATTGTCGTGGATAAAATTCGCCATAATGAGCATATTCTTGAACTCCTTGTATTTGCGCTGCGCTATTGAGTTGTCAAGTTGCTGCTGTGTGTATGGTTGGTATGTGAGGTCGGGGTCATAGGTTTCGACCGCATTGTCGTATGCCGACTTGAAGTCACGCTCAAATTCCTCATCGGTATATGGCTCTGATTTGTTCAGTTTCTTTCTGTACTCGTCCAAACGCGCATAAGCAATCTCCCTGCATTTGTCATAGGATATTTCACCGTTGTACTCACGCAAAATCGTGTATGCGCACTCCCTTGTGAATTTGTTTCGGCTCTTGCACATAAGCAAGTCGTCCTCTATGTTCACGGAAGAACGGGAATCGGCTATCTTACCCAACTCCGTTTTCTTCCTTTTACGAAGTTTCAAGTCTGAAATGAATGTGCCAATGTCATTGTATTGCCTGCACAAATTACCCAAATCATACAGTTCGGCAATTTCGCTATCTGAACATCTGTTGATTACGGTCGTCAAATTATTGTATATGTCCTCGAACCCGTATGACAGTACTTTCGGGGGCATAGTATCAACCCAACCGTTGCCGACACTCCAATATGACTTGAAGTCGGAACTGTTGTAAAAGACATTCTTGATATGCCAACCCGTAAACTGCGAATCCCCGTTCATAAGAATCCGAAGCAATTTTATTGCGTTGAGGTACATTCTGTGAAACTCTGTCGGTTTCATTTTCACATCGCTGCCGCGACCCTCTCGTTTCTTCACAATAACGCCCTCTTTCAAAAACCAATACAATTGGATATGGTTGTTCGCCCTATGCACTTGATAAGCACTCGGCAACGGAAGCCCGATTATAATGCAGATGTCGGCTACATTGTCAATAATCTCACTCGGAGACGCATTCGGACAGTTGTCAACGTCAACGACAAGAACATCCCGTATGTAGTGATTCCTCCCCGTTGTGACTTGCAGATAATCCCTCAAATCGGAACGCAATATGTCAACATAGGATTTGTTTGAATCCTTGACAACATAATAAGTGCGCTTGTCGTTCTTTCCACGAGCGACATCCATACACCTGCTGTATAAGCCGTACCTGCGGCTCTTTGACAATTTAGCACCCATTACACTTGATTTATGTAAACCCCCGTCTCTTTTGTTTTAAGTATATACGCAGTCTCCGTCATAGGAAACGCGCCGAAGGTTTCCTCGGTCGCAAGACTTGTGATTACATAACGGTTATTGTCGGCATCACATTGGACAACACAGTTCTCGAATGTGAAACGCAACACCATATTGTAGGTGTAAACCTTGACAATGCTCCGCATATTGGCATCGCCCGTATTTCTATCTTCAAATAATACCATATCCTATTTATATTTTTCTAATGACATAATTGATGTCGAACCTAATGAGTTTCATTATGGTTTCAGCATCCTTGTTCAAATGTATAGTGACATTCCCTTCGTCATCAATCGAAGACGTGACTGAAGGTTTCAACGCAGGAACGTCAATGTCGTATGCAGGGTGATAATATTTGTTGTCATCGTCAAATGTGAATATATCTTTGTAACCACACAGTTCACTATGAACAACTTGCATTTCCTGCATAACATAAGTTTCGAGTTCGGCAGCGTTGTACTGCGAATGAATATAATCGTATATTCTTTCGAACATACGAAGCGAAAGCCTGCTTGCAAATTCCTCGTATGCCGTACTTCTGCGATACAGTTCAGCCAACTGCGTCTGCATCTCCACAAGTCTCCTATCGGTCAACTTAAATTGCTTTACAAACGCCATTTCGGGCATCATTTCCCCATAGCAATATAGGCAATATGACTTGGTTTCATTTGTGACGCGGGCAGTAAGCCAACCGTCACCTGCGCAAACGCCTTCGAGATTCTTTAACGGAATTGTCTTATATGTGATTGCGTGAGGAACATTCTGCTCGTCAAGATAGTAAAAGACACTCCAATCGGCATAGCGACCTTCGTTAATACCATAATCGAAAAAAACCAAATTTGATTCCATTATAAATAAATTACTTTTTTGGTGTTAGTTAAGATTTTTCTTTTCTATTCTTCCATTTTTCTACAATCCGCAAGGTGAGTCAGAAAAAAGACCGAGCAACGCCCGCGTCCCCGAAACCCCCTCAAATTGTTGTTTCAACTTCGGTTGTCACGGCAGAGGGGGTGGGGCGGTCAAACTGTCAAAATCACTTCTGACGCGCTTTTTTCCGCCAAATGCCTTTCGACTTTACTTTTACACAAAGCCTTACGTATTTGTTCATTGGCTTTTTCCAATGCTTTCGGGTCAACCTCCCTAACCTTATCCTTATGTTCAGCAGCATATTGCCTCAATGATTTTATGTGTTTCATATTTCTACAAAATGTGAAAAACCGTTGCTCTTTTCAATCTCTATCGTTTTGTCAACAAAGGACGAATCCAACACGGCGTGGTGGACTATATACATATTGATTCCGTTGTCCTTTGAAAACCCGTTAAATATCTTCAGCAATTCATTGCAACTCGCAACATCAATTCCCGACAGCACCTCGTCCAAGAACAGAACATTTATGTCCGAAATTTTGGTCTTGATTATGTGCAGGAAAGCAAGTGTGACGGCAATGTCAATTTTCTTACGCTCACCCGTTGAAAGACACTTGTACTTAACGACCTCGCCGAGATAGAAAATGGTACAGTCGTATGTGTTGTCAAACACGATTCGGTAGTTGATTCCGACTTTCTCACAGATGTCAATTATACTGCTGTTTATATAAGGGACATATATATCAGATATGTACTGTTTCAGCCCCTTTTCCGAAAAGATGTTCAGCACTATTTCAAGCAACTGCTTCTTTCCGCCGAGGGTTCTCAAATTTTCAAGAAGCGGACGTTTCTTTTCCTCAATATCGGAAATGAGTTTGCGCATATCTGCGGCAACCTCATCGTTCTTATTTTTCTCCGCGTTGATTTTGGTTTCCAACGAACCTTTCCTCACTTTGAGATTGGTTATCTCCGTCACCTGCCTGCTTTTTGTCCTATTGACATCCTGCCATTTCTTGACAGCCTCGTCTTTCTTCGCGGACACTTCCCTTTCCGCCTTGACCGCCTCATTCAGTTTTTTCTCCAAGTCGTCCATCTCGTGAACGTGTTTGTCGTCCGTCAAGTCAGAACCGCAAGTGGGGCATTTGCCTTTTTTCAGAAGGTCTATCTTTTTGCGGAGCGCGGGCATATCGCTCGTAACATTCGCATACTCAACACTGTATTCGTTGACTTCCTTGTTATACTGTTCGACCAACGCGCTATTTTCCTTGTACGACTTGGCTGTCTCAACAAGGAGTTTATTGGTTTCCTCAAGTTCAGCCTCCATAGCAGAAGTGTCAACCTGCTCGTTTTCCAACTTTGAGATTTTGCCTTTGATTGACTCTATCGAAGTGTCATATCCGTCAATGGTTGTGTTGGCATCCAATATAGCAGTCTTGACCTCTTTCAGTTTTTCCTTTACCTTGAATGCCGCCGAGTTGATTACCGTGTAACCGAATATGCGGTCTATAATTTCCCTCTTTTCGGCAGGCGTAAGTTTTACAAACGACTTGAACACATTGACTGACAATATGATAGAGTTCTTGAAGATATTGTATTGCATTTTGAACACCTCATCTTCAAGATATTTCTGCACATTGCTTTTGCCCGCCGTGTTGAGTTCCTTTCCGTCAACAAACGCCTCGAACAGATTGGGTGACAACCCTCTGTGTATGAACACGTGTTTGCCGTCACAATCCAAATCAATCTCACCCTCAAAGTGCTTGTTCACTCGGTTCGGTATATCACTCTGCGTGAAGTCGTCAAGTTGACCGTAGAGCATATAGATAATAAAATTGGCAATGCTCGTCTTGCCAGCCCCGTTCTGACCGCAGATGAGGTTCAATCCGCTGTCGGTATCAAAGGACATTTCATTCCAAGCATTGCCCCAACTTGTAAAGTTGCGCCACCTAATTCTGTTAATCTTCATTGTTCACAACGACCTTTTTTCTGTAAACGATTCTTCCGTTGGTCAAGTCGTACACGCTCATTTCCACCGTCACCTCGTCACCGACCAAAATCCGTATGTTATGGCTTCGGATTTTGCCGCCGAGGTAAGCAGTGATTTCGTGTCCGTTGTCAAGGGCAACCTTGTACTTGCCGTTGCTCAAATCCTGCAAGACAACACCTTCGGACTTAATCAATCCTTGTTTCATATTTTCCTTATATTTTCCTTATTTTTCTTCAATTTGTCACGCCACTCATAAAGGTTGAGCGCGTGTTTCAGCAACATAACGACAGCCTCATTGTCCGCGTGCAACCCAGCCTTTAGGTTTGATTCAAACGCTTCCAACGCCTCGTCAATCGTACAATTTAATGTATCGGGGCAGGTTCTTACCGCCATTGGAACTGAATCATCACAATCGGCTGCATCGTCTTCCGTGTAAACACATTCGGGGACATACATATTCGCCTCCCAACGGGTGATGAGTTCCTTAATATATATGAATATGTGCGGACTGCTGTTTCCGAACCTATTCATAACATAGGTTATGGAATTTTCAAGGTGCGGGCTATTCATCCTGCAAATAGGAATCCAAATGCGGTGTCCGTCTTTGTCAAATGTACCCCTGCGGATTGAAGTGCGTATCTCTGCAAACGGGCTGTCCGTATAGACGCACATATCCTTCATTTTCTCCTTGTTGTCAGAGATTCTGATATACTCATTGCCGCCGTCAACAAAATAGTCGTCACCGTTCTTATCCGTATGCTGCACGTAGTCGTGCGTGTAGTACGAAGTCAGAACCGTGCCATCGGGGGTCTGCCATCTGTTGAGCAAAAGTTTTCTTTCCATTATTCTTCCTCCACTTGTTCATATTGGACATCGCCGTATGCCATATCCTTGATACGCAGGTTTTCCGACACGGCTATCGAATCCATATCCTCGTCATTTACCGCACAAGTCCACTTTTGAACACCATTGCCGTCAAGCATAAGCGGGTCGAAAACGTCATAAATTGCCTTAATGACATTTTCCTCAAACTCAATGGCGTAAAGATATTCGCCTTTCTCCCCCTTGTTCCAAACAGCCTGCGCGGTGTGACCGTTGTGGGCGAGAACCCCGTTCAGTTCATTTATCGCAAATCCGTTTGCGAGGAAATCGTCCTTCGTGATTTCCGTAATCAAAAAAATTGTGTTCATATTCGTTATAATGTTTTTCGCTATTTTCTTCCTATACTGTGGTTGTAAAAATTGCCGTCAGACCATATATAAGGTACGTTGGCGTGTTGGTGTGAATCCCAAGTGTCGTCATAAAACGCATCCCACATCTTGTTTTCAATGTATGAATTGGCGTTGCCATCGTGATAGAACACAAAATGTATCACGGGTACATTGCCTTTCGGGTCGGCTTTCTCGTTCATTCTCTCCATAAGCGAGACGAACTCGTTTACCGACTTGCCGTGGAAGTTCGATATTATGTTCTCGTGTTCCCTAACCGAAGCGAACCAAGCGAGTATTTCGGGTACTTCCTTCATCTCATTTTTAATTTCTTCAAGTGTCATACAGATTCAGTTTATCACTATAATATAATAAAAAAATCAAAATTCGTGTGTGTTGTTCAAAAATAATTTATATGCGCGTCCGAGATTGGAAAAATGCCAATTTCAACCATTATAAATAATATAAAATATTTTAATCAATATGGCACTATCAACAGAACTTTACGGTCTCAAATCAGCAGGTACATACAGATTTGAAAGAGACCAGTCCGTGACAATGGACACCGCCACTCCGTTGGAAAATGTCAGAATGTTGGTCGGATTCTCAAAGGTCGGCCCCTTTAACACACCCGTGTTTATCCAAAACACTCGTGAGTTCATCAACACATTCGGTGACATTGACCGCACGTTGGAAAAAAGAGGTTCATACTTCCACAGAAGTTGTCTCGCCGCTTTGAGTGCTGGACCAATCTACGCGCTCAATCTTCTTAAACTCACCGATGAAGACAAGGTGGACGCTATGCGTTTCTCAACCTCTGTCGCTTCAGAGGCGCAGGACGAGAACCCGCAAGCGGAAGGCAACCTTTTCGACTACCGTGGAATGTATAACATCGAAAACTTCTACACTCCTTCAGAGGAGTCTTTCCTCTACACTATCGGCAGAAAGAACTACTATGAGGAAAACAGCACCAACTGCATCCTCAACTTCACCAACATCGGCAAGTCACCCGTTTCAGTCATCGTGACAAGGGCTAACGAGTACAACTCAACCAACTTCAAGGTAACTGCACAAGAATGGTACGGCAAGGGCAATGTTCCCGAATACCTCCACGAGACCTCTTATATGAGCGACTATATGGTTGACGTTTATGTTCTCGCAGGAAATTGGGGCGGCGACTTCAATGACGAGGAAGGTCATCCTTACAGAAGATTCGCTTCCGACATCAAGTTCGGCAAGTATTTCGACAAAGACAAGGGCTTCATCAGACGCAAGAACGCCGATGACACAACCGACACTATGCTGACACAGTTCCTCAACGAACCCGATGTCAAGTTGATTGGGAAGTACACGGGTTCTCTTATCCCAGGCTTGGTTGACAAGAACGGTCGCAACATCTATATTGAATATATGATTAACAGCGACACCGCAACCAACGGTCTTATGTGTTCTGTGAACGAGCAAATTTTTGACGGCGATGTGAAATTGGACGGCGCACGCTACGGTATTGATATGGTGGGTCACTCACTCTATGACGCTATCCAAAACGAAAACTACTCAAATGTTAGGTTCTTGAGTTACAGCGGCAATGTCAGCGGAAAACTCGAAGACGACATTTTGGGCGGCGCAAGCCTCTCATTGGGAACGGGTACTGACGCTCCTTATTCACTCACTATTGACACAAACATTCCGAAAGACCTCGAACTCGCTTCAAACGCAACCCCACGCAACGGTGCTGCTGTTGACGAATTTAGAGGCGGTATCGCAGTCATCAACACAAAAGAAGGCAACGGCACTATCAGAAAGTATGTTTACTACTATATGGAAAAAATCGGCGAAGATGCCGACCATAACCCAACCTACGAATATGTAGAGCCATCCGCTTCTGCAACCAATACAGAAGACGAGCAAAGGGACGCTGCCGCTTACGAAACCATTTTCGCACAAGTGGCAAAGAACGACAAGGTGTATATGGAGTACAACAACAACTTCTGGCCTATCACCAACATCACCAAAACAACGCTCAACGGTGTGACCGACAATTCAGCAATCCCGCAAGAGGTCGCTAACATAATCAACGGCAACGCCGCACAGCAAACCGACAAATTCTTCAACAACATTGACACCGAGACAAGAATCGCTCACCCAATCGTGAAATACGTCATCACGCTCAAGGCTGACGCAAACCACCAACTGTCCGATTCAAGCGACATCTCAAATGACGGCGGTTCATATCTGATTTCAGAAGACTTTAACGGCGGATTCATTTTCAACGGAAATCCTTTGCCAAACTTTGTGTTCTTGGAAGGCTCTAATGTTTACGCAAACAGAAAGAACCTCTCAACCCACGACAAGATTGACAAAGACGGTGGAATTGACATCGATTGGTACGACAACATCCATCCTATCACAACCGTAAACGGAACTGAAATCGCAAACGCCGCATACGCTCCCGACTATGTTGCCGCATACCTCACCGAAGGCGAGGAAGACGCTCAACAGCAAATCACAAACTTCTCATTCAACGACAACAAAGTGACTGTTCTTCTTGGTGCAGGACACTACGAAATGACAATCACAGTCAAGAGAAGCGTGTACGGAATCGAAGCAAAAGAAAACGAGTTCTTCATCCCCGCAGAGAGCAACGATGAATCATACGACTATGTTAAAATCGGAAACTTCATTCTCTCAAAGGACGGAGACAACCACCGTTTGACAAGAATCGCGGAAATCACGGGTGTCAGCGACCCCGAAAGCGGTATCGTCACTTGGAGAAAAGTCGCCTGCCAAGACAAGGTTGTTCTGAACAACTTCTTCCTTGATTCAACCGACAACACCGAATGGTGTTCAACCGAGTGCTTCTGCGACATTACCGAATACTTCACACACTACAATGTGTTCACTTTGGGTGGCTTCACCTTGAAGAAATCACATATGCCCGATGGCACAAACGAGCGTCAACACGAAATCCTTGACCTCTTGGCAGAGGACTCAAAGGACAGCAACTTGTTCAACGCTCTGATTGACCGCGAACTTATCCAATTCCGTTATTTGGTTGACACCTTCGGATTTGGTATCGAAGAATCCTGCAAAGACCAATACACAAAACTTTGCAAGGAAAGAAAGAGTGCATTCGCCATCATCAACGCTCCGTCAAGCAACGACTTCAAGATTTCGGAGAATCCGTCATTCATTGACAAGAACAAATCCGTATCAGCAGAGTTCATCGCAAAGGGCGGCGACCCCGACAAGAACCCTACATTCTTGTTCTCACTTCCCGATGTGGCACACGGCGCAACTTGGGGCGCATACTACTACCCATACCTCAAAGTGTACAGCAACTACACAACAATCAATGTTCCGCCTGCCGCTTACGTTTCCAACTTGTATGTTGCGAAGTACGAAACGGGTCAACCTTGGAACGCTGTCGCAGGACAGAACAGAGGTGTAATCAGCGGTAACAATGTTGTTGGCGTTGAGTCAACACTCGTAAGAGACAACCGCGATTGGTTAGAACCTGCGGGTATCAACTCAATCATCTACCAAAACGGCGTTGGCTGCGTAATCTACGCTAACAAGACTGCAAAGCAAACTCCGAAGTCCGCTTTGAGCGAAATCAACTGCCGTGAGGCTTGTATCTACATCCAAGACGGTGTTGAAAAGATACTCCGTAACTACTTGTTCGAAGTGAACAACGCACAAACAAGACTTGAAATCAAGACTTTGGTTGACAACTTCATTGATATGGTGAAGAACAACGGCGGCGTTTACGACTTCAAGACCGTTATGGATAAATCAAACAACACCAACGAGGTCATTGACCACAATATGGGTGTGATTGACATCTTCATCGAACCTGCCCGCGCAATGGACATCCTCGTTCAAAAACTCACAATTTTGAGAACGGGTGTTATCGAAAGCGGTACGTTTGAATAAACCACACGATTATAAACCAAAGAGGGACGTTAAAAACGCCCTTCTTTTTTGTTATAAATATTACAATAAAATAGATTATGAAAATATATTCAATAGACGAATTTGTAAACGAGAAATTGGATATACAACCAATCTCGAAAAAGAGACTGCAAGACCTGCAAATAGAAAGCCTGCCTGGGTGGAGCGACCACAAACTCAAGCAAGAGGCTATGAAGTGGGCGGAAGAATCCGCGCAATGGCTTGTTGACAACAAGGAAAATGGCGGATGCTGCTTCTTCAAACTCGGCGCGTCAAAATGCAAGACGGGTGAAATGTATATCGTTATGGGTTGGAGCGGCGGCTTTGACGAAGACGACACGCAGAACCCCTATGCCGATGGCGAATACAGAATCTGTACCAAACTCGCGTACAATGAAAGTTCAATGCAAAGCGACTATGAGTTTGATTGGGAAATGCCATACGATGAGAACACGGGTGACGTTGACGACACCGACACGGAGTACAGCGAACCCAATGATGTCTTGTGGCAGATAGAGCATTGGCAGGAACTTTACAAAGAAAACGATGACGAATAGTCAGAGGCTCGCAGACGCGAGCCTTTTTTTTGTGTTGATAAGATTGTTGATAACTTTTCTGAAAAAAATGATGCGCGTATAAAAACATTTTGTATTTTTGCGGCGTAATCTGTTTATAAGCAAAATCGCTTATAAAACACATATATAAGTCATATAACTTATAAAGTATGAAGATAAAGAATCTGAAATCAACAATCACCCTAATCAAGAAGCACTTGATTGACTGCGGGTGCGAGTTCGACCACAGCAGCGACAAGTCGAACTCCGTATATCTGAAACTGCTGAAAAAGACAATCCGCATTTCAGACCACTTCGGCCCGCTTGCCTGCAAGGACATCAACATCGTTGTCTCCGTGAACGGCAAATACTCCGTTGTCATAAACGGAGGTCTGCTTATTTACGACAAAATCAGCGAACTGAAATCCTTTATGAAGAATTACTGCGAACTCCAAATCTGCAACAACACCGTTGATATGAACCTCGTAAGCGAGAAAATCGTGTTACAAAAGGAAAAACTTGCCAAAATCAACAGCGACCTTGCCGATTCAAACAGCAAACTTATGCAGTTGCAAAGCAAGGTGAACAAGGCAAACATACAAATATCGCAAGTGTCACACCTCAAATTCAGTGATGACAGAACCGTTGACGTGTCAACACTCACGAGCAAACAAAAAGCGAAACTGTTTCAAGTTGCAAACAGTTTCGCGAAGCAGTTGTCACAGAATTAGTTTGAATCCTCGAAGCATTGAATAGGAATCTTGACAATGCCCAAGTCCGATTCGACTTTCGGATGCAGGGTGTTCCACCCCTGCGCAAGACCCGTCCACGCATAACTCGTGAAGTAGTTGAACGGGTTTTTGTATTTTTCGGGGTCGAAGTTGCGCCAATACCGCAGTATGTTCATCATAGCGTGAGCCTTGCAGTCCTCCGCATCTTCCTTTGAGTCGTAGTGGTTGCAACGGCTCACACGCTCAATAAGCATCTGACAATAGTTGATTGCGTTGTTCGTCAACTCGTCTTTTTCCAATGATATGAGCATTTCATTATAAAAGTCGGTCGGGTCAATATAATTCTTTCCTCTCTTGCGTCCCATATTGAATATTATGTTTATTACTATATAATAAAAAACACGAATGTTTGTTCGTGTTTTCGTATTTGATTAGTCCGATTTACTTATTGTGCTTTCTTCTTTTCGGCGGGTATGTCACCTTCAGTTTCTTGTATATCGGATATTTCGGTTTGCGCTTTTTCTTTTCCAATTCGGGATACGCACTGACCAACCTGCTGTAACTCGAATAGGTCTCCACAATGTTCACACCCTTTTTCTTCACTCTGAACTGACGGAAGTTGTTTCTCTCCAAATCCCAATACTGTATGTAACCCATAGCCTTCAGCACCTCAATCGAATAGCAGTACACCCCTTTCGGTTTCCAATATTGTAGTATGTAACTGCCCATAAGCGTGCCGAATGCCTTTCTGTGAGAGCCGTCCTTCTTCGTGTACTCGAACACGACAAACCCCCTGCGCAGTGCATCCTTGATTGTCTTGCGCTTATAGGTCATTGATTCAAACAGTTCCTCGAATGTGTAGATTTCCATTGTTAGTCTTTGTTGAAGTATATACCGTTGTACTTGGAATCAGAACCCTTGTTGATTCTCACATAGCCTTTCGGCTTCTTTGTAACCAAGAATGTGACGGAAGTGTCAACCATAACGTGAGCGGTGTTCATAAACAGTCTGTTCACGAGCATCTTCACATAGTTCTTTGAACGGTCAACGAGAGCAAACGGAATCTTGTAGTCCTTGCCTCTGAAAGCGATGTCAAGCATAACACTAACCCTTTCCTCATCGTTTCTGTTTCTCACAACGGACTTGCCGCATTTTTTGGAGCGCATCTTGATTCCATTGATTTCCCAATTCACATAGTCGCCGTCAACCTCGTATTTGTCGCACATAATGGACGACACCGTTCCGTTGCCGCTGTCGAACTTGGCAACGAAATCACCGATTTCGGGAACGCTTATCATTTCAAGATAGCCAACCCTCGTTAGTTCATCGGAGGACTTGTGGCGTTTCACACGCTTCTTTTCGCCACCGTTCTCATAAACAAGTTTCTCGCAGATAAAATTATCGTATGTCTTTATTTCCATAATTCAAATATGTCATAATATTTATATCGGCTAACTTGCCGCCATTGAGACATTACCGACAATCTCGGTGTTGATAACTTTGTTGATAACTTATTTCAAAAACCCGTTTTTCCGTATCTCATTTTTTTGTATTTTTGCGGCATTGATTCAAACAACGTTATTATGGTTAAAACAAGCCCAATTATGAAACAGATAACCCTTTCGGCAGCAATAAACAATATTAAAACGCAAATCTAAAACCTACGATTATGAAAAATGTAGTATTCATTAACGAGGTGTTCGACAATGTGAACGGATACCTAAAATCACCAAATTTCCAAAAGTATGTGAGCGCAATAGCAAGACGACTATCGGTAAATGAAAACAGCGAGTTCTATGACGACATCTCGCAAGAGTGTGCAATCGCCGTGATTGAGGCATTCAACACATTCGACCCGCAGAAGTGCGGTGGATTCAACTTCTTTTGGGGTCACGCCTACCCCCGTATGTACGAGTACGCAAAAAAGGAGTTGAACAAGCAAATCAATGTGGTGCATATCCCAATCAACAGAGCCAACTCCGCGTTCTCAAACGAGAAAAGGAAGTACGCTTACGAGCAGATAAAGCACACCTACGTGCGCGGTCTTATGTTCGAGAAAGTCACCGATTTGAACTGCGACATAGAGACCATTGAGGATAACGAATCAGCATCGCACAACTTCCGTGCGTTAGTGCCAGAGAACAGAGATGTTTCCGATTTCAACGCATACCAAATTGCTATGTCATCAGACAACGATGCCATAATTGACATTGCCGAAGCATTCAAACTGCTGCCAAACGATTGCAGGGATGTCGTGGGTATGAGGGTCGGAAGCATTCCAACGAACAACGGCAAGAACGACTACGATAGCATAGCGAAAACGCTTGGCATATCAAAGCGCAACGCCCAATACCTATACGCAAAGGGACGGGATTTCCTAAAAGAGAAACTGTCCTGCTACACAAAATGACAATTCGACAAAGCAAAGACCGCAACGGGAATCCATTGCGGTCTTTTTACATATCGTCAAAGCCGTTGGCTACAAATCCTCAAAGGAACACAACCGAATCGTATCGGTCTTCAACTTCAACCGTATTTGCGGGGAACAGCATATTGCGGTAACTTTGCAGGATTGTCGTGTGTGTAGTCCAACCTGGCTCCGCGTAGCAAACGCTGTAAACCCCGTGGAGGTAAATGTCGTACAGTTCACGGAAATAAACGTGATAGCGGCTAACGGTATCGTCCAAGTAACCCCATTGGCGTTCCTTTGATGTAGCCCAAACGGAGTTGCGTTGGTTGTCAAACTCGGATATGTCCCTCAAATAGTGGTTGCCCGAAACGTCATACGCGCCGAATGCCATAGTGTAAGTCGGGTCAAGTTCGCTGTCAACCGTGAACCAATTGACACCCCAAATGTCGCCGAACACCCTACACAAGTCAAACGGGGCATATCTGTTGACATAAAAGTCGTACAGAGCGTCATATCCGTCAAACGTGAAATACTGATATTGGCGTGTTTGCTTTTTCCAAAGGAAAACCTGCACCTCTTTGAGTTCCATCTTGTAAACCCGAAGGGTGTCGAATAGGTCAATAATCAGTTTGAATGTAAGCAGTTCTATCATATATCGCTGTAATATACGATATATTTATAAGACCGCCGCCGTCAACGAGTTAGAATCGTGCGAAAATCCTATCCTCCTTCAGACACTCGTAATCCTTATTTCCTATCCTTACGGGGGTGGTATGACCTATCGGTTTAAGTATCTTATCACCGACCTTGAAGTGAGAGCCTTCGCATACCGCAACAACCACGGCTACCCTTTGGTAGTTCTGCTTCGGCAATATGATTCCGCTTTCAGTTTTTTCTTCCATAATAGGCTCGTCCTTAATCATAACGTAGCCGTTTTTCATATCAATCTTCATATATGTTCGTGTTAAAACAATTTCGGTTCTTTCGGTTCTTCCGCCACTTCGCCGTTCTGCATTTCAGCCTTTACCTTTGAAGCGGCAGCGTCTATCAGTTTCATCAAATCCCTCGAACTGCGGGTCTTTGCACTTATGGCATCGGCATCTTCCGCAGTCTCCACCTCAACAGCAGCGGTCATTTCGACATCAGAGGTGATTTGCTTGAACGATTCCTCTATCGAAGTGAGGTACATATTTTTCGTTTTGAGGAGTTCGACCTCCGTTTTCTGCAAGTCGGTAAAGCATTTAACAAGGTTCGGGTTTATGAACCCGACCAATATGCTGTTGGCGACTGCCTTGATTACGTCCTCGGTCAGTTCGACTTGGTAGATTATCTTGCCAAGACTGTCGGCATCCGCTTTCGCCTTGAACTGAACATAGTCAATGTCGTTTGAATTTTTGCTGTAAAGGTTCTTTGCCGATGACACAATCTCATCAGCAGCCTTTTTTGCTGTAATGGCACGCTCTATCATTTCCTTGTCGCGTTCCTCACGCGCCCTGCGCAGGGTTTCCTCGTCATTTTCCTCGAACACAAGCGTATTGTCTTCGAGCAAATTGTCAACCGTGCCGTCATTGAAATCGTCAAGGATTTCCTTTATTTCATCTGCGTTACTGCTCATTTTCGTTTATCAATGTTGTATTGCCTCCCGTTGAGGTTGACCAACCGCCGCTACCATATCCACGCAACGGGCAGTTGATACAATCCCTGCAAGGATTAGGACAGTGCGCCCAATCGGTACAATTCTGATTGTCTTGTGTGGGAACGGGAACATAAATTGGATTCCTGCTGCCCAACAACGCCGCATCAAGCGCGTCATTGCAGGCAATAAGCATATCAATCAACTCGGCTTTTGATTTCTTCGAGTAGATTTTCCTCGCTTCCTCACGGGTAAGTTGTCTTATTGTTACAATATCTGAATTTTCCATATCCTTTTATTTATATCAACAACCTTATAAATATATAATAAAAATCTCAAAAAAGTGAATATATGAAAACTTTTCAAGAAACCATACAATCAAACGGGCTTGAATTTGTAAGAGACCTTATGAACGGCTACACGATGGTGTACGAGAAAATCAACGCATCAACCCTATCGTTCAAACGAATTGACGACACCCTCTATTTCTACAAGGGTCGCAACAACGAGGAAATCAACAGCATCAATTCTATGCTGTACTCCTACTTCCAAAACGGAATAGACCACGTTAAGAGAACAAGCCTCATTTGGTACAAGGAACTCCCAGAGAATTGGCTGTTCAGAATGCAATATGTCATTCAGAACGACAACAATATGATTAACTACAACAATATGCCGCAGAACAATCTGATTCTGTCCTGCATAGACACGGGCAACACGATTATCGAAGACCCCAATGTGCTGAAGAAATGGGCTGACCGATTGCAGATTGACTACACGCAACCCGTGTTCAACGGATTCCTTTCGGAGTTCCAAAAGGAGAGATTGGTCGAATACCTGCAAAACGGAGACCTCAACGGAATATCGTTCTCGCAGTATGTCATCAGCCTGCTCAACCCGAATCTCACGCACAGCGCGTTAAGCGATGAGTTTATGGGCGGCATTGACAGTTTCATATTCAAGTTCTACAAGCCAGGCGCGAAGAAATCAACAACACTTAAACTCATTGACCCGTATATGTCCGCACTCATCAAGCAAAACAAGCACGAGTTCGGAAAGATAGACGGCACTGAATCCGAGGTCATTCTTGCCAACTTCATAGCATACTTGCAAACGGTGAATCTCAACGACATAAAGGCTGACGGCGAAACCGAGGACGAAAGGTACATTGACGTTATCTGCAAACTCTTCAACAACTACATCAAGAAAGAGCAGGAACTTATCAAGGGTATGAAAGGCGGCGTGAACGAATCCTATTCGGTGAACCTTGACAAAATCAAGAACGAGGAAACCGTTGAACTTCTGCGCAGCAACCCAAGCCTAACCACCGTGTTCCAAATCATAACGGGTATGTTTATGAACAAAAAAAGCGAGAACAATCCGAACTCCCTAATCAGCGGCAGCGTTATGGACGCATTCAACAAAGAGGTGAGCGATATTTGGAATCACGTTGCGGACAAAACCACATCAGTTCAATCGTTCAAAGAACTTATGGGCGGTGACAAAACAGAGGAAACACCCGAAAAGGTGCTGACATTCTCCGAGTTTATGACGAGCATCGGCAAGGCTGACGAATACTCTGATGACGACAACGGCGGCAAGGAAACCGAACACAAGGAATCCAAACCAAAAGAGACCGAACATCACGAGGAAGCCCACACCGAACCCGACAAATCCGAAAATACCGACAACGGTGACGGAGGTAAATCCGAACCAAGCAAAACGGAATCTGACGGCGGTGAAAAATCAGAACCCGAACAAAAAACAGAACCCGAACACACGGAAAAGACAGAACCCGAAAAGGAAGAAAAAACCGAAGACGGAGAAAAGAAAGACGATGGTGAATCCGAGAGCAACAAAGAAAACAATGACGGAGAAACAAAGGACAACAAAGACAACAAAGAGGAATCTGACAAAGGAGAGTCCGATAAAGGAGAATCCGACAAAAAAGAAAACGAACACAAGGGTTGGGGTGACGAAGGAGACGGAAAAAAATCAGAAAAGGATTCCGACAAAGGCGAAGGAGAATCCGACAAAGGAGAATCCGATAAATCCGACAAATCCGATGAAGGAAAGTCCAATGACGAGCCAAAGGAAGAAAAAGAACCAAAGACCGAAAAGGACGATACATCAAAAAAGGACAATACATCCAAAAAGGACGATACATCCGAAAAGAAAGAGAAACCCGAAAAGAATGATAAACCAAGCAAAGACGACAAATCAGATGACGGAGGAATAACATTGTAATCCGCTATGGAAATAATGCGTTCAAACGAGTTAAACGAAAAACTTAACATTCAGCCAAGGTCAAAGTCGGACATTGGCAAATGCTTGGATAGGGCTAAAAAGGATGCCTACGCCAAACAGAAGTTCATAGAAGATAACCGTCTCGTTTATAACAAAAAAGAGAATGTCTATGACTGTCACGGCGATGTCACCGTAGAAGAAGAGCATTTGACACAAAACGGCATTATTCCAGTGAAACTCGGACAGGTTCTCGGCAATTTTTTCTGTTACAATACATCCATCAAATCTCTGACAAATTCCCCTGCAAGGGTAAACGGCGGATTCAACTGTCACGAATGTAAAAATCTGAAATCGCTGAAAGGCGCACCCATATATGTAGGCAAGGATTTCGACTGCGTTAAATGCGAAAACCTCGAATCACTCGAAGGCGCACCCGAATATGTCGGTCTCGCATTTATGTGCCACAGTTGCACAAGTCTGAAAAACCTTATAGGCGCACCCGAATATGTTGGCGGAACATTCACTTGCGGCGGTTGCACAAATCTTGAAACTCTTGAAGGCGCACCGAAAAAAGTCGGCGGCGATTTCGCCTGCCACGAATGCGGAAAATTAACATCGCTCAAAGGCGCACCAGAATATGTCGGCAAAGACTTGTTCGTAAGGGACTGTAAAAATCTCGAAACACTTGAAGGCGCACCCGAATATGTCTCCGAAACATTTTACTGCCTATTCTGCAAAAAACTCACAATAGATACCGAACACTTCTATTCAAAAATGCCTAAACACATAAAAGACATTCGCATAAAGGGCATAGGGTTCGGCAGATTTGTCACAAGAATAGCCAAAAGGTATTCACAGTTTAACAGTGTGTACGAGCGTTAAAATATAAATATATAAACAAATAACAATTATGAAAATATTACTCACCGAACAATATTCGGAACTTATAACCGAAATGGCGGCTATCAAAAAAGTCGCGCAGGAAATTGACGACTTCTTTGAAATGCTTAAAGCACACAAAAACACATTCGCCTACGTATATACGGCTAACACTATGGACGGCAAACTCAAAAAGAAATTCGTGAACGCCGAGGGATTGACTGTTGAAAACCCTATGCTTGGCAAACTGTTCAAGGTCACTACATACAAGTTCAACTTCGGTCGCACATACAGAGAGGCTGTCAACAGAAAGAACCCCCAATGGCAGGTTCAGAACAGACGCGAGTGGAATGCCAAACTGCAAGGGTTCAGAATGACGGAGTTCAACGAGAAAGGTGACTTGTTCTTCACTATTGCCGACTTCACATCAAAAACAAGGTATTTTATGCTTGACGACAACAGCATTCCGTATGAAGTGACAATGAACGATATTGACGGGTATTTGAAACCATCGTCAAAAACAACAAAAGTGAGCGGGTCTGGCGTTAATTTCCGCAAATTAAATGTGAATAAAATATACCGTTTCAACGCGGGTGGTAAAACTTGGAACAACAAGATTTTCCTCTATCCGATTCTTGACCCAATTTTACGGAAATAACAAACATATTCAATAACCAACCAAATCAAAACACTATGGGAATCATATCAAGACTGTTCCACAAATGCGGCGAACACCTTGAATACATTGAAGGAACGCGCTTCCCCGAAAAAGGAACAACGGGCTTGGGCAAAGTATGGAAAAACTACCGTTGCAATGTATGCGGCAAAATGTATATGTCTTGTGGAAACAAGTTGCATAGAATCCAATTCCAAGATGCGAAACCTATCAAAATGACGATAGGCGGCTGCACGGTGACAAAACAAATAAAATTTGACAAAACAGTATATGAAAAAGTTGTCGGACTACACCAAAAAGAAGGAACAACAACCGATTGACGTATCACTCGGAAAATGCTTCGGCGATGGCGGGTACTGCTGCACCAATGTAAGTGCGGCAGATTTGTTTCTGCGTATAATGCCGCAACTGAACAGTCTGTTCAAATCCGAACTTCTGCAACTGAAGGATAACCCGAAATTCTCCAACGAACTGTCACCCGCCGCCGTGAACTACTACGGAAGCGACAACAAAATCATAGCGACATACAAGCGCGAGGTTATGCGCAAGATACCGACACGATTGACACCATTCGCAAAATCTGCGACATACGTGCCTACGGTCACACACAATGTCATAAGTTTCGGCGACAGTTGCGACAGAGACAAGTTCATTGAGAAATGCAAGGAACTGTCAAACGGTGTGATTGACTTCGACAAGTACATAGCGCAATCAATACAGAACAAAGAACAACAATAGGCAAAAATGGAAATACTCAAATCAGAACAATACATAAACGAGAAACTGAACATCAAGCCCGTCACGAAAGATAGGATTGATAGCATATATGCTGAAATGTATAAAGACCTTGCTAAAAAATACAACCTTGTTTGGAACAAAAGTACAAAAAGGTTTGACTGTGACGGTGACGTGGAAATTGATGCAGACGATATTGTTGACGGAAAATTACCTTTGCCATTCGGCGTAATAAAAGGCAACTTCTACTGTTCTGGACGCACTGACAAAAAAGTATTCGATGACCCACTTGCATACACGGGCAAAGAACTTACAACACTCGAAAACGCGCCAACAGAAGTTGGAAAAACATTTGATTGTTCATATAATAAACTGACAACACTTGAAGGCGCACCAAAGAAAGTTGGTATGGATTTTTATTGCCCATATAATTTACTAACATCTCTTAAAGGTTCTTCAGAATATGTCGGACACGATTTTAGTTGCTATGGGAATAAACTGACAACACTTGAAGGCGCACCAAAGAAAGTAGAATACAGTTTTTATTGTAGTAATAACAAACTAACATCGCTAAAAGGCGCACCTCAAAGATTAAAAGTTGATTTTGATTGCAGTCACAACAATCTGACAACACTCGAAGGCGCACCGTCAAAAATAGGATGTATGGAAGATTGCACATTTGATTGCAGTTATAACCAACTAACATCACTTGAACACGCACCTTGGGGCGGTAATGGTGGAATAAGATATTTTATTTGTGACAACAACAAATTAACAACACTCGAAGGAGCGTGTAATTACATAGAACGTGATTTCAGTTGCAAAAACAATGAACTCAAATCCCTTGAAGGCGCACCACAAACAGTTGGAAGAAATTTTGATTGTTCAAATAACAACCTAAAAACACTTGACATACATCCCGAAATTGTTGAAGGCTCATTCACTTGTAAAAACAACAAAGATTTAGTGTTGCCGAAAAGAAAACCGAGATGGATAAAAGACAAATTTATAAAATAAGTTATGGAAATACAAAAATCTGACAGATACATAAACGAGAAAATCGGCATACAACCCGTCACAAAAGACCGACTTTCAACAAATATGGAATCAATTTCGCAGAATTATTCCATAATGGTTTGGCTTGACTTCGAAGAGGTCAAAAAGAAATTCCACGAAATCGTGGAAAAAGACAACGAGTTGTTGATACAGTCGGAATTGGCGGGGAACAGCGTAAACAATTTCTATTCTTTCTTGGTAATCTGCCAAGAAATCAAAGACAAACTCGGTGCTGAAATAAAACTCGAACATTCAACCTATGCGGACACCCCCGTAGGAACGATGTATATGAACAATGAGGAAATCGGCTCTTTTGTCATATCGAACAACAGCGATGTGAAACGACTACTCAAATCAACAAATATGTCAGTATAAAACAACAGCCGTCAGATTTGACGGCTGTTTTATTATTACCAATGTTGGTAGATTATATCAAATCCACCGTCCTTTCTCTGCGTCACGCCGATAGCCCGATTCATAATGTCGGCTGAACCGTCACTTCGATTATACCAAGCGTCAAGATACATTTCGGGATTGCCGTCATCATTGTTCTCGAACTTGCCTTTCTTGAACCCGCTAACTATGTCATTCCACAAATTTCTGATATCGCTTTCGCTTTTAGGCAAGTTGTATATTTCATTGTTCCACGGAAAACGCAAGTCCAAATTTTCCATTTTCCTGCGCTCACCCCTGCTGTTACCGCCATCAATGTCATCTTCCAAATCAGCAAGCAATTCTTCAAGGTTTTTCTTGAACGTCATATATGGTATGTCGTCTTTCAGACTTTCCAACCTATCCTTGCCTATCGGTTGAATACCAAGCCTCTCGCAAACACCGAACTCCGAAAATTTCTTTATACGAACCATAGTGAATTATTTTGAGTATTTATAAAGCAAGAGCCGCCAAAAACTGACGGCTCGGTAACTTTTTCAACAACTTGGTTGATAAGATTAAGTATTCACAACGGTCGGTTTAATCTCCATCGCTTATAAATGACTTATATATAAACATTCTGACTTACCACATCGGGATTCATAGACGGGTTGGGCGGCTCACTCTCCATACCATTAACCATATGCGTATGCTTGTTGAAATACTTTAAGAATGTGTCGCCTTTAAGCAGACCCTCAACAGCGTCCTGCCCAAGTTTAACACAAGGGGCGTTTATCTTTATCTCCTTATCGGAGTTTATCGTTATGTCGCCGTTCTTCAACGAAACGCTGTCACCGTTTGAGTTATACATAGTGATTTCACCCTCTGGTGTAAGGTTGAATGTGGCTGAACCGTATGCGTTCTTGAAGTCTATGACGAATCCTTTTTCCTCCGTGAAAAAAACCTTTATGTACTCGCCCTTTCTGAAATTGTCGGCATCATTTGCAAGGTTGGTGTCATATATGAGAACGTGAGCATTGGGATAGTAGTCCGTGCCTATCTCGGCAGAAACCTCATCCGACACATACATATTGCCGCCCCATTCGGGAGTGTTGATAGTGCCGCCGACCTTTACGATAGAACCTATCTTCGGAACGGAGAAACTGCCCGCGCCGCTCGAACTTCCGCTCTGCGGCAGGCAGGTAGGCATAGCCCACGGAAGCATCTCCGCAGGAATCACATAAGAACCGTCAGCGTTCTTTTGGTCGGTAACGCCGAATATTCTGACGCGCACCCTTCCCTTGAATGTGGGGTCGTAATTGTCTTCTACTCTTCCTATCATATTGTTTGGCTTCTCATTATCCAATAGGCATCAATCAAGTCGTCTATCGGCTTTATATTATTATAGTCAAGTTCATTTTCCGTGACATATTTATACAAAGCGGTCTTTGCAAGCATTTCGTCATTGAGTTTGTTGTCAATGAAAGCCTTTATCATATACTCCTTGTTTGCGTTGCCCTTTCCCGCAAGTTTCTTCGCGGAAGTCGGGGCGACAATCATAAGTCTGTCATAGCCGAACATTCTGATAATATCCTTACGAAGAAACGAGTTGAACATAATGAGGTCAATAAAAGCCGCGCCCTTGCTTTGGAATGCGAAGCCTTCAAGTGAAATCATACTCTCGCCGCTCATATAACGGGTAAGCCGTTCCGTGATGATGCTGTTCATAATCGAAGCGTCACGCATTTTCGACATCTGCTCCGTCTGATATGACGATTTGTCAGTCTCCCTATTGTAAGGTATGACTTCGATTATGTTTGAGAGAATGTTGTGATAATGGAATTTTTTAAGCGGTTTCTCACGTTTCCATTCAGCACCCTCGGCATTGAAAAAAGAAATGAAGTTGATTTCCTCGCCATTGTCTATGCAGACGGCGGGTGAGTTAAGTGAATAGTCTATACCAATTCTTATCATTGTTATTGATTTTGCTTGTTTTTGAGGTATTCGTTATATGTTAAAAGACCTTCACGCCACTTGTTCTTGCAGGCGGCGTACTCGCTCCTTGCGGAATCCCGCAGATTTCTGCCGTGCCTTTTCGACAACACCGTGCCGTCCTTTGCTATGACGGTATTGCCGTCTTCCGTGACGGTGCATCCATTGGAAGCGACAAACGGTTTTACGGAATCGAATTTGTCGTGTTCCTTTCTATACTGTTCAACATACTTGTTGTATTCTTTCAGACTGTCATCAAGTTCCTTTCTTTCCCTCTCCATTTTTTCATTGTAGGATTCGATATAGTCCTCGAACAACTGCTGAACGCCAAGTATGTTGTTCTTACGGAAAAGTGCTTTTATTTCATTCGACTTATCCTCCCAACAGTATCGGCAGGCATCGTCCAAAAAGGAATAGAACGGCGTTTTGTTACCGAACTTCGATGTATGATGCCATTCGTTATTTGTCACATAACCGAGTGTAATCAGCAAATTCAAAACACTGTCGCTTATGCCATAATTGCTCTTGAACTCTGTTTTCGGAAACCTGCCGTTGTCTTTCGCCTTTGCCGCACGGACGCTAATAGAGTAACCTATGTAACCCGAATTTCCGCCAAATGATTCCGATACAAACTCGTTGAAAGATAGCATATTCATAGTTTTTCTTTATTTATACATTCTCAAAATCAACACGCATAAGAACTTCCTTTGTTATCATACGCTTGGAATCCTTGAATGTTATGCTTTTCAGAAAGTCAGCGACACAATCCGTGTTCAGCATTTTCCAAGCGCGGACAGCCTCTTCCAACGTGTCAAATCCAATATAATAGCAAGTGTCGTCAAGCATAACGGGCTTGCAGTCCTGCGGCTTCACCAAACAGAAATGATAGGTCTTATACAAACCCGATATGGCAACCTTGTACGGCTTGAACGCATAGTCGCCTATACCGAATATGGAAAAGTCACACTTGTCACGATATATTTTCGACTTCCTTCCACGGAACATACCTATATGGTCGTTGAGATAACTGAAAGTGTTTGGATAATCCGTTATGTATGAAGTGTCCTGCCCGACATACCGTTGCGTTACTATGGTGCGCCTATCTGTATCACGGGCGACATCGTGTTTCAAGTCGGAACTTTTCAGCAGCGGATATACCATATCGCGTTCAAGCACAAACCGCTCGCCCAATTTGTTGCGATACATATCGCCGTCACGGACAAACTCCATAACTTTAGAACAGTCGTGCTTCATACCCTGCCGCCACTCATAAGGGCAAACCCCGTCAACCCTGCTTTTACCGAAAGACAAATCCGAAACAAATCTGCCGTCACTATAACCGAATGTCCGTTTCTCTTTCAACGTGTACAAGTCAAACTCTCGGCAAGACAGTTCGCAACCGCTGTTAAGTCTGCAAAGGAACAATGATGCGTCCGCACTTATACCGAACTCCGACTTCGCGTCAAAATCATACTTGCGCATATCCGACACGCGGAGACCGCTGCGTTTCAAGTCACGGACAACCGCCCGTATGACAGACCCCTTTACAAGAAACGCCATACGACCGTCACAATCGCAGAAATTGGCGAGCAAATCGGTTGTTATATATTCCGCTATGTCGAAGTTTCCTTTGCCCGTCATAGCCTCAATTCCTCGAACACATTTTTCGTTGCTCTTGGCGGGAACATTGTCTGAACCAATCGAACACAACTTTGTATTAGTCACCCAAGGCGGATTGCCTATAATCAGAAGCCTGCCGCCCACTGCGGATTCCCTTATCGGCGAAAAGTCGAATCCGAATATGCTTGACCGCAGTATGTGTATGCGTGGCTTTTTCCTTTCGGGTCTGTTTAAGAAATAATCCAAAATTCTGAACTTCGCCTGCCAAACATATCCGTCTTGTATCTCAACGCCAAACACCTCATCCACATTCGGAAAAGCGTCCAACGCGGCGATTATGAAATCGCCCCTCCCGCAAGTAGGCTCGAACACAACGCTCGGCTCAAACCCGCTTCCCGATACAAGGAAGACCACACGTTCAGCCAAATTGTCGCCCGTCTGATAGTCACCATATTCGGTTCTGTCATAACCGTCCGAAGAATGGCATACAGAGCCAAGTTCCGAATCACTGCCGAAGAATCCGACAATGCCGCAGGCATTTTCAATCATAATGTTCGCCGATTCATAAGAATTGCAAGACGACAAAACAGAGGAAATAAAATTTCGTGACAATTCAAATGCGTTCATATTGTGAAATTAAAAAAGATATGCCGAATACCCGTATTTGCCCCCTATGGTCTGGTATTTCGGCATATCTCCGTTATTGTGGTACAATCTGTCGTGCGGCATTAAAAAACCGATTTAATGGAGTTTTTTGATTCCTTTGAATCGCCAAAAACAGACTTCAAATTGGAAACCTCCATCCTGCTTGCGAGATTTTCAAGGTTCATATCCGTCTCGTTACCGCTGTTCTCTTTCGGTATGGTTCTGTCCTCAATAATGTTCGCCTCAATGTATTCCTGCGAACTCACAAGTGATTCCAATTCGGTGAGTTTCGCACTCAAAGCAGCCTTTTCCGCTTCAAGTGAATCAATCTTGTTTTGCATATCGGCGACCTTTTCGTCATATTCCGCGACAGTTGAGGTCAGTTGCGCACGCAGACTGTTGACCGTGTTGTTAAGTGTAGTGATTGTTTCGGTAAGTGAAGTCTCCATCACATTGGCATAGTCGCCCCAACGACCACTGTACAAAACGGTTTCATCGGAAGATGTCCTGCCGTCCTCTATCACGGTTGATATGTAAAACGTCTTGTCGGAGAGGTTCAATATCCTCTCGGCTTCCGATTCGCTTATGCGGAACACAACCTCGCCGTTAGCCATATCCACATTCTCCGCATCCTTGTAGTGGGGGATACGGATTTTGGTGTCGCCAGAGACAAAGGAGAGATACACAGTTCCGAGATTCGTCAGATTCAACGGGACGTGGTTGTCAACCTCCTTATCCTCGCTTTCACGGTATATGGTGAAGAGGTAGTAGTTCGTGAACGGGGAAATCTCCATACAAATATCCCCGCGATAGTACATAGTTGCATTGGACGCTAACTGCTGTATGCGTGTTGACATTACCTTTTCTTTTGTTCTTCAAGTTTTTGCAACTCGGCATCAATCTGCTTTTCACGCTCCAAGTCGAAACGCTTTCTGTCGGTTGACTGAATCATACGCTTCTCGCTTTTCAAGCCTTCAATGCGCAGGTCGGTGTCGGTTATCTGATATTTGTTTATACTGTCAATTCGGTCGTTGATTACCGCAATCTGCTCGGTCTGACGCTTGTCAAACTTTTTAATCTTCTTGTTGGTTGAGCAAGTTTTCAGCATAACGACAGCCATAAGGCACATAATGATTATGATGCCGTATTTGTTCAGAAAGTCAAGTATCTTTTTCATAGTATTCAATTAAAATTGTTCGTTGTCAAGCGGAATGTAGGAGTTGATTTTCTCACGGAGTGTGACTTCCTTGATTTCCTTTCCGTCTTTGTCATACACTTTGACCTTTTCTTTCATAAGGTCTTCATAGTCGCGGTAGTCCTTACCCGCTTCCTTGCACTTGATAGCGCAGAAGTCAGAAACATACTTTCCGCCGTTTGGCGAAGACATTTGTTTGGCATCACCCGTGTAGGTACTGCCGAAGTAAATCCAAACATCGCCGCCGACAATATCGTGACCCTTTCCGTATTTGAGAATTCCGAGCATTTGTTCGGCGCAACCCTTGTGGGTCTTTTCAAGGATTTTGTCGGCTACCTTACGGCTGCGCATTTGGTTCTGTTTCTTCGCGGTGTCGAAGTTGTTGAGAACCCAAACGAGGTGGATGTTGTTAATGTCGTATCCGCCTATACCCGCAAGAACGGCAATATCTTCGAGTTTAGGATAACTCTTGAGGGTGACATCGAACATAACATTCTGTTTGTCCTTTCTTGTTGACTGCTGTCTGAACAGAGTGTTGTTCACTTTCTTGGCAAGTCTGTTGGTGTCGGAAAACTCGTGGAGGTTTGAAACGTCAGTCGGATTGGTCATATCAACCTCACCGAGAAACTTTCCATATTTCTCCTTGTATTGCTTGCTCAACGGCTCGTCATCTTTCATCTTGACAAGTGTTTCCTTGATGTCGTCAACATTGAGAACCTTGCAGTCAATGCCGAGTACGTTATTGGCAACGAATCCCTTCCCGCTGCCGCCACCACCGCAGAGAATGACAATCTGCCCGCTCTTCGGATAAGCCTTCTTGTTGAATGTTATGAGTTTTTCATTGATTTGTGAAAACTCGTTGTAAAGCATTATTTTCATTTCAGTTCATTTATTTTTTCCATAATCTGTTGTTCGGTTTGGAGACCCGCAGCAATACCCATAACCTCGCCGTCTTTGAAATAAACAAGCAACGGTATGTTGCGCACACCGAATTTTTCCGCGAGTTCCTTGTTGTCCTCAATGTCGCATTTCGCTATTTTGAACTCATTGTGTTCCTCTGATATTTTGTCAAGGGTTTTACCCAACACCCTGCAAGGGGAACACCATTCGGCGTAAAAGTCAACAATCGCAATACCATCAGCGATGGTTTCGGGTAAATTTTCTTCGTTTACTGTTGTAATCATATCAATATGTTTTAGTTGTTATATTTTTCCAAAATAGATTTTTTCCAACTGTTTGTCATCCAAATCAAAATCCTCTTTTACACGGGCAATGTAATCTTCAATTACCGTTTCATATTTCGGGTCACTTTTGTAATACACAAACGCCTCCCAAAGCGTAGCGAACACCTTGACTTTCGTGAGTTTCTGTTTCGAACGGGTCTTGTGCTTTTTCAATTGTTCAGCCATAGACAATTTATCCCACGAGTCAAACCTCTTGCTTGTGTCATCGCAAGCCTTTGTGAAATTAAGCCAGCACTCCTTTGAAAAACCGAGTTTCATTATATTGAAGACCACCTGCTCCTCACCGACAGTCCTTTTTCCCGTCCAAAAATGTTTTTTACCCAAAACATCGCCCATCTTGTTAAGCCTATCCTTGGACACGGGCTGTATGTTCAGTTTCTCCGAAACAAATCCTCTGTATGATAACACTTTCATAATTTCCGTTATTTGTTATATTTATATCGGATTAGAACGGGAGTTTGAAGAAAATCTGTATTATTTTCTCGAATGTCATAAACTTCACGTCTGTCATAAGACGCTTCACATACCAAAATATGACAGACTTGTAATCATCGTCATTCCCATACATTTTGAAAGCCGCCCAAAGAGAAGTGTACAATTCGGTCTCGGTCATATTTTTGTTGACGCGAACGGCGTGTTTATTCAGTTGGATGCGAAGTGGAAGCGAATGCCATTTCTTGAACAACGCCAACACTTCGTCAGATGTTTTCTTCATTTTCTCGCTGTTCCAAGCGATGAAACTGTTAGTCCACATATTCCTTCCGAGTTGGTCAAGGTCAACCAACACATCAATCGGGTAGTTGTAACCAAACAACTTGTTTTTCATATCGGAAAGCCGTTCAACAGTCCGTTTCAACCTATCCGCAGTAACGGGCTGTATGTTCAGTTTTTTCTTCTGTTCATTGGGATTTGCCTGCATACCAACGGAATATTAAAGTGAAAGCATATCGCCGAACATTCTGTCAATGTCGGGGTTAGTCCATTTTATGAACCCCGTGTTCGGTGTGAATGTCATCTCTCCGAGATACACACGACCGTTCACCTCGTAGAAGTCAACCCTAACGAATCTGAAGTCGGCAGACAGAATCTCCGCATATTCCTTCATAGTGTGAAAGCACAACGGCTTGCTGTCAAGCATAGCGGGATTGTTTGGAAAGTCGGTACGGCAGATGTCAACGAACTTGAAATCCATATCGTAATAGTTGAGACGCTTGGTTTTCTTGTGTCTGTCGTTGATTATCTGAACGAATGTCGGCTTTCCGTTGAAACAGATGAACTTGTAATCCGTCACATCAGCCTTGCCACGATTCTCTATGAATTTCTCGGCGAAACACTTTCTCGGTATGTTGAGGTAGTGCGGCTCTATTGTTTCGAGTCCGAATGGTATGTTTAACCATTCTTTCAGTTTGCTGACACAAGTCAGTCTGTTCAGAGTCGTCTTGCTTCTGCATATTATGTTATACCCGTAACCGTGGTTGCATTTCAGAACGAACCTGCTCGGCAGTTCCTTGAAGTCAAGCCTTTCGGGAAAATCATAGATTTTGAGCAGAGGCACACATATATCGCTGCCAAGTTTAGACCTGCAATAATGGTGAACCTTTATTTTGTCGGCGCAAACCGATTTCAATGGATTCTTGTCATCGTAGATTTGCAGCCATTGCATTTTCTCACACCAAGTCTTCGGATTGTCTATGTCGAAGTCTTGAAATTCTTTTAGGCGGGCGCGTTCAATGATAGCCTGCTTCAGTTGTTCGCTGTCGCCGAATGGTTTATTGTCCATAACTTGTTTAGTTTGAGATTACTATTTTGTTATACGGTATTTGTCAATCCCGATAAGGGGCCAAATCCTCTTGCACACTTCCTCCGTGTGCGTTATCTTGATTGCATTATAGAAATTTCTCTCTTTGTCGCGCATACCGTTTGCAACAACCCTCTTGTTGAGATTCCAAAGCGAATCGTTCTGTGAATCCTCCAATGTCGGATAGAACCTGCTGTTGAAAACCTCCATACCGTTGACCTTGATATTGTGCTTGATGAAATGCGGTCTGTACCAACTCTCGTCACAGTTCAGCACGTACTCATTGCGCATCGTTTCATTATTGTATGAATCAAACGGGAATATGAAAGGAGGGAAGCAGGAACATCCTGCCATAAACATATTCTTGTGTGACGGTTCTTCGGACAGCGGTATTTCGACAAACCTATTGCCTCTGTAATCGCCGCCCCTTGAAGAATACACACTCAAACAATCTTGATGACGCTTCGCCTCATTGTAAAGTTCCTCAATGAATGTAGGCTTGTAGAGAATGTCATCGTCAAGCAGGAAGTTGTAGCAGTTCGGAAAATACTTGAAACAGTTGTAACGCTTGTGACCCTTTGTGTTCTTTTCAACCCACATAATGTCGGTGAGCAGATTCTCTTCGATGCACCTGCGTATGTTTTTCGGCAGGTTCTTGTCGTTGTATTCCTCCCTGCAAAGCCAAAGCACAATCCTGCTCGGATAAAGCGTCTGCTTTTTGAGATTTTTCAACATAGGATACAAACACCAATCGCGCTTAATCCAAGTTGTGATGTTCACGACAATCTCGCCGTCAAGCAAGTCGGAATAAGTCTTTCCGAATCTCTCATATATGTACTCTCTGAAAAGTTCGTGGCAGCGTTGCAGGTTCGGGGCGTAAACCTCCGAATATGCGTGCATCTTGTTGATGTCGCTGTTGTCACGCCTATCCTGCATATCAAGACCGTCAAGACCGAATGTGTAACGCTTGCCGTTAAGCAATGCGGCATAGGTATAAAGCAAATCGTCATTGCCGAAAAAGTCTATGCCGTATTTGAGAACCACATTCTCGTATAGGTCTTGCAGATAGTCCCCGAAAAACTCCTTTTTCACCAAAGAGAACGCCCCGTGGTGGGAATACAATCCGCACTCCCATCTGCAATTCTCACCGCCGCCCGTAACGGGTGCGTGCTTGCCGTTGTATTGGTAACGCTCGTACATTTTCTCAACGAAATTGTTGGGGTATTCAATGTCGTCATCAATACTGATGATAACGTCATTCGGATAGCGTTCAAGCGTTGGGATAATCTTCTTGTATGTCTTTGTGTTTTCAGCAACCCAATGAATTTCGAACACGCTGTTCTGCTTGCGCACGAGTTCGTATGGCAATTCCTTTTCCTTGCGGGGGAACTCTTCTGACGAAAGGTTAAGGACAATCTTGTTTGGTCTGATTGTCTGCCGCATCATCAAATCAACAATGTGTGCGCAATTCCAAATACGCTTTTTCCAAGAGGTGAACGATACCACAATCCTATCGTTTCTGTTGAGCCACTTGGACGGCAAGTCCTCGCAAAGAAACACCTCTTTGCAGGAAGTCGTCACCATTTCGTCAAGTATAGGCTTTGATTCCGAAACCGTGTCAATGTAATGTTTATGCTCGGCACGTTTCTGCGACTTTAACCCAAGGTCTTTCGACAGCGTGAGTTTGTTACAGTTGTCAACCCTCAAATTGTAAAGAGCCTTTTTGATTGTGAATATCTTTATGACTTTGCGAAGCCTTGTGCGCAATTCAGTATCGCCACTCATACGCCAAGGCATATAGCCACCGTATTTAAGCAACACGCTTTTCTTTATGCAAACACTGCCCTCGGCAAAACAGTTAGTTCCAACAACAGTGTTTTCATCACTGAATCTGTCCTGCGCATACTTAATCATATCGGCATTCTCCTTCTCGGCGGCGAGCATAACTTCGGAAACCATATCCTCGTACATTCTGTCATCGCTGTCAAAACGGAGAATCCAATCATACTGCGCTTTTTTCATAATGGTATTGCAGGTGATATATGTACCCACATTTTCGTCCATCATAAAGACGCGCAGGTTTTTGTATTTGTACATTATGCCCTTGATTTTGGCAAGCGTGGTCTCGCAGCCGTCAATGCCAATCAAAACCTCCCAATTATCGTTTTCTTTGAGCCAAGACTGCGCGTACACAGAATCCAAGCATTCTCCAATGTATTTTTCCGTATGCCAAGCGGAAATGCAAATGCTGACACCGAATGTTGAAGACTGTTTCTTTATGACGGGAATTGCCGTCTGCTTAACAGCCTTGACCGCTTCGGGCGGCGTGTGTTTTATTGCAGGGTTTGAAATGCGTTTAGCACCAGGGCAGATGGCGCGTTCCTGCGGTGTTGAAAAACTTGCGTTGCCAAGGCTTTTCTTCGGCTCAACAACGGGAATCTCAACCTTTGGCGTTTCAACTGAAACATCTTTCTTTTCCGTTACTGCGGGTTTCGGCGTTGGCGCGTTCTGTATATTCGGGACGTTCTTTATGATTGGTGTTGTCGGAGGGAAATTCGGTTTTTTCTTGTTTGTTTCAAGAGCCTTGAAATAAGCATCGAAATACCTTGACTTATCCTCGGTCATCATATTGTACTTGAAATAGAACGCCTTGTTTAGACGAGTCTTTGAACTGCCGTTGCTTCTGCGCTTGTACTTTATGTCAATGAACTCCTCCATTGACTTCGTTACATAGTGACGGATATAGCCGACATCGTGCCGTATGTTGGAATCCGTTGTCTGCAACATATACTTCGCCTCGCTCCCATCGGGATAGCGTATGCCCATCATATAGTCGCAATAATGGACATTCAACATTCTGAATCTGTTGATATTTGTTCTGTAAATCTGCTTGTAGTATTTGTTGACCTCTCTGTTTTGGCACAGTTCAGTGAACCTCTCCAACACGGGGGCATCCTCGTAACGAAGTTGCTCCGAATCGGAATAGCACAGCCAATGGAAACGGACGGCATTAGCCTTCCTGCACCAATCCTGCGCCAAGAAATCCTTTATCGTGTCGTGGTCATTCAGCGTAAGGAACTCATCAATGTCAAGGAACATTATCCAATCGTATTCCTTGCCATAAGTCTTGTAACACTCGTTGTACGCCTTGACCTGCATTTCACACGACAACTGATGCCTGCCGCGATAATTGACTATCGTGACACGCTCGTCTTTGATGACATCGGAGATTCGTTCCCCGTCAACCTCGTTGTTGTCGTAAATGTAGATATGGTCGAAACCCAATTTGAGGTGGTAGTCCACCCACTCTTTAATGTATAAATTTTCACACTTCGCAATAGCGCATAAAGAAACTCTCATTTTCAAATGCTTTTAGTACAGAAATATTTATAAAAAAGCAAAATTGTGGTGGTCTGCAAAAGAGCAGGTTTTATGGATTTAACAAAAGCACGCCATATTCTACCGATTTTTATTGAATCCCTAAATATTGAATTAAACAAACAGCGTATAAATACCAAAAATTTTAGTAATGAACATAATATGCAACAACTGTGTGGGGGCAAGGCTATATGAGACTACGGGCGTTCAATTCAACAACCCGTTTATGTGGTCAATAACAGAACACAAGCATTACATAAACCTCGTGAAAAAATTTGAAAGCATTAACTTCTCAAACGTAAAATTCAGCCTTGAATATTACAAGTACAAAGACAGACAAAATGTATTTTGCAACATAGATGATACCATACAAACTCATTTCACCCATTACATATACGACACCAATTTGTCAGAGCCTACAAAAAGAGGGCTGGACATTATGTACGAAAACATACTGAAATATACAAATGAAAAATACTTCAGCAGACTGTCAAGAATGAATGAAAGTCCAATCTTTGTGTATTCATTCAACGGGTTCAAATTCAGTGACGAAGAATACGCAAAACGATTCAATGACATACTCAAAATAAAAGACAAACCGATACACATATTGGCATACAAATCAAAAGGCGAAAGAGACAACATATCAAACAACATAAAAGTGATTTATCTTGACGATGCCATTCTAAACGGAACAACGGGCAGCGTTGCAAAAAATTCATACAAACAAATAATTAACTATGAAGAATAGCAAGTTAAATGAATACTTTTTCGTATTCGATTCAGACAACTTTGACAAAATCGAACCAAAGGTGTACGGATTCACATTAAGCGAAACCGATGGAAAACTGTTTGTTTCAAACAAAACGGAAAACGTAATCGGCGGTTGCTACATATCCGTAGAGAGAAAAAACGATGAGGTCTGCATAAAGCAGGACGAACTTTCGTCACTATATATCTATTACTATAATAAAGACGGATATTGGGCAATAAGTAACTCATTCTATGAATTATGCAAACTGCTCACCGAAAAAGGAAAAAAACTAACGGTCAGAAACCTTTACATAGACCAATATATTCAACAATCTTTGCAAATTCACTCACGAACAAAAAGTATGGTTGAAGAAATCAAAATAATGGAATGCTTCCGCGAAATGCACCTTACAAAAAACGGAATATCCATATCAAAAAAAGACGAAAACTTCAACACCATTGACCTTTTATCAGAGGAAGGCATCACACTTATTGACGAATGGATTGACAAATGGTCAAGTATAATGAAAGCGTTATGTAACAGTGGAGTCAATGTCCGCATTGATTTATCTGGCGGTTTCGACAGCAGGGCAATATTCACCCTTTCCCACTATGCGGGTATCAATCTTATGTCAGATAACATAAACGTGTTCTCAAAAATAGGCAATTCAAAAGGTATGGTAAAACATTTGGATAACGACTATCAAATAGCAGAACAAATTTCAAAACGGCTTGGATTCAAATTAAATGCACAAAATAAAAAAAATATACCACAAACAATAGATAATAAAGGTGAAACACAATATGAAATTATGCGTAATTTGTTTATGTTTACACATAAAGAGGGATACCATTGTATTGGTGTAAAAAAATCACCAATAATAACATTTGGAGGAACAAACGGTGAATTAGTAAGACGTAAATTCGATTGGATAACAGATGTAAAAAAACATACAACTGACCCATTTAGAATATCACAAGATGTAATAGATGAACAAAATAAAGATATAGAGGAATTAAAAAACATATATAAAACAGAAAAAGAAATATTTATAAAAATTTCTTTAGAAACTGAAGCAAAATCTCATTTTGGTTCATCTATATACAACAACTTTATAGCAAACACATTAGCCATATCACCATTTAGTGACAAAAATCTGTTAAAATTAAATATTAAAGATGGTATTAATACAAACATTATATTTGCTATAATTATATATAGAACAACACCAGAAATATTTGACATACCATTTTCAAGCAACAGAAGTTTTGACGATGAAGTAAAGCAACTCGCCGTTGAATTATGCAGCAAATACCCGAAGCAAAAGCATACACGCGATTATGTATGTGAGTTTGACACAAACCTCGTCAAACAATTAGATGAAATTGGTGACGGTAAAAAAGGTGAAGATATTATGTACGAGGTATTTTCAAACAACAGAGAATTGTTTGTAAACTACATAAGCGGCGTTTGGGGCGAACAATATGCCAATGATATATACGACTATGCGGATAAATTCTATCTAAATAAAGACAATTTTTTTCCAAACAAATGGATAACACCTTTAACATCCGTAATTGAACTACTGAAACTGATTGAAAACAAATAAACGAAAGACGAAGCATTTGCTTCGCCTTTTCTTATCTTATCAATGCCATTATCTTGTCTATCTGACCGTTCAGTTTGTTTTGAACTTTCTTTCCCTTTTCGTTTCTATCCCTATAACTGCCTTTAGGTTTTGACGGTGTTGACGAATCCGTCTCATTCGGGTCTTTGACACCGCCCTTAACGTGCATAGGTATATTCTTCCTGCCTTCGGCAATCTGTTTGTAATACTGCTCCAATTCCGCTGTGTTCGGATTGTCTTTGTCAACATTGCCGAGATACGGAGTGTGGAAGTAACGACCCCTGCCCGCATTGAACATTGATTCAATGTCACCCGCGTCACGGGGCTTTCCGTGTTTGAGTTGGCAGGTGAACGCAACATTAACGGGGAAGTCGTCATATCCAAGACCCTCGCCCATTTGCATTTCGATTTGGTTGCAGACCATATTGCCCATCATAGCGATTGGGTTGAGCGGGTTTCCGATTGTAACGTGCCACATACCCGTAGGCTCGCCCGAAAGCAATGCGTTTGCAGGTTGGGTGACACCGAGTTTACCGAGTTTTCCGTTGATAAGACCGCCGATAATGTTCTGCAACCCCCCCTTGATGACATTCTTCGCCAAGTTAGCCCATTCCTCAAGGCTCTGCGGGAACTCACCGCCGTTCCAACTCTCAATCTGACCCATAACGTGGTCAACAAGACTCTTGCCGTATGCGGCGTAGTCTCCACGGGCGAAAGCGGCAAGGTCGCCAGGCTGCTTGCCGTAGCCACCGCCGTTGCCATAGTAACGTGTAGCACCGCCCCACCAAGTACCCGTGTTAGTACCCATAAGAATCATATTGCCGATAATGTCAAGCATAGCGATTTTAGGGTTCACATATTGGAGAGACTTCAACTCGTACTCGAATTTGAGATTGAAGTTCTGCTCAAAGTTCAGACCAATGTCACGGATGTTGGTTTTCATCACCGTATCAACAGGTCCCTGCGTGTACTTGGAGTATTTGTCCCACGGGTTTATCTGCGCAGCCTGCGCAGCAATGCTCATTTGTTGGGGTGAATAGTTGTGACCCGAAAGCATACTGAAGAACGTAGCACCCATACCCGCAGCAACCGCGCTGTCGCCTTGTGAATCGTTATGCCATTTAGCACCGATACCGAAACTTGACGCACCTGGCGTACCGCCCGTAATGGTCTGAATCTCCGAGGTCTGCTCTTTCCAATTCGTACCCCAAGTGAATTTGAGTATATCTTCCATCTTATTACCCGCAAACTCCGACATATATGTCGTTGCCGTTGCGATAGGAAGTATTGCTGAACGCACATCCATATCGGCGTGTACGTCTTCGGGATAGGCGAGAACAAACGGAATGTCCGTACAAGGCATACCATAACGCCTCAATGTGATAAGGTAGTTGGGCGGGATATGCTTGTAGTATTTGTTGTAAATGAAGTCTTGTATCTTGTATCTGCCTGCCTTTATGTTCTCGAAAGCGTCAATGATATTCTTGTATGTGGGTTCTGCGTTAGACCACATAACACCGCCACGGGCAAGACCCGTATCGAAATTCTTGGTGAGTACGGTTTCGTCACACACACGCATAACGCCGAGCATACCCATATAATCCATAAGCATATGCCTTGCGAATATGCTGAACGGGGCATAGAGGCGGTCAGTCCTTATGTCATAAAAATCCTTTGAAACGACCTTGCCGTTCTCGTCCTTTGTGTCCATTGTGGTATATGTGTCACCCACAACAACACCGCCGTCAGCACCCTTTGACACCATCCAAGTCCAAGTAGGCGCAGACGTACCCGAAACCTCCCACACTTCTGAATAGGGGTTGAACATATCAGCATAGGCTTTATCAATGGTACTCATTCTCTCTCAATATATTCTAAAACGACAGTTTGGAATCCTCCGTTATGAACTTGTATTCCATACCGTGCAAATCGCAATAGTTGCGGCAAGCCTTCGCCTTCTCCATATTCTTTATGTAGGTCTTGGCTTGGTATCTGTAATTCTCCAACGCTTTCTCGGTTTCGCGTTTCGGTTTCTTCGGCTCGGTCAAATCCTTCTTCGGCTTGACCTCCGCGATTATCTTCCTAATGCCGTTTTTCGTCTTGTACTCAAAATAGAAGTCGGGAAAATACTCGTGGTACTTTTCATCGGTGATACTGAAATACGAAATCCGTATGCACTCGCTGCCCCATCTGACAACGGTGGCACACTCATCGAGGAACTTACAAACCTTGTACTCCCAACTTGAACGGTAGATAATTGGCATCTTACCGCAATACTTGCTCGGAAACAGAGGATTGTAGATTCCCTGCCTAAACGGACTGTTCTTCGTGGTTCTCGGTTTTAACGATTTAATGTCCATAAATGATAAATTCCCATATATTTATAAAGGAAAAAAGACGGGTTGCCCCGTCTTTGCTCATTGTGGTTAAGTTCACGATTAAATGTCAAGACAGTTGATGATTAAATACTCAACAATCTCTTTGCACATACCATCATTATCACACCGTGAATCCGCGATTGCAGACAAACGGTCTTTCAATGATTCCACCAAAGGCTCAACATCGGTGTCATTTGTGCAGTTGCCTTTCACCTCGTCCCACCAACCGAATACCATATTTGCCATTTCGTCAACCTTTGTTTGGATTGAACGAAAATATGGATTGTAGGTTTTGATGGTATTCACAACGTCATCCCAAGCGATAGGATTTTCCTCGTTAAAGGTGTCGGGTGTGTACTTACCCTCGGCTTGCGACCAATTCTGCGCAGCCATTTCGTCAATTTTCATAATGTGTGTCATAATTAAAATCTATCCTTTTCTTTTTGATATTCGTCCATAAACGCAGAAACTGCGGCATCCTTGATTTCGTCAAGGATTTTGTTGTACTCGTCAATGCCAAGTTTGTCGTCAAGTTCGTCAGCGATATCGCTGCCTGCATTCGCGCCCTCGTCCCAACTGTCTGAAACAACTTCACGCAAGGTGTCGTCATTCACGTTGTAATCTTCGAGCATATTAACAAACTCTTTCATTTTCTTCGTGTACTTGACATCAATGTCGTAATCGTCATTCGACATATCGCTCCAATGCAGGTTCACAAGCATTTCGACAGTGCAGGAATCAAGTTCTTCATCCTCATAATCCGTCTTTTTGTTAATGTCAAAATAGAATTTGAGGTACATTTCAAAGTTGGTGTTCTTGTTTTTATCCAACGCCTTAAAATCTTCAAGAGTACCCTTGTGTTCTCTGTCGAAATAGTACCAATGCTCGCCGTCCCACTTGCAGTCAGCACTCACGGTGTCCAAGTCAAGCACATTGGTCTCTGTGCGGCTGATAAACATAGCCGCCTCCTTTATGTACTCGGTGCTTTTAAGTATCTTCGTCATATTTTTTATTATGTTCAATCATTAAATTTAGGTTGTCTTGACTTATCATTTTCCAAAGGTGTTCCGTCAAAACAATTTTGATGTAAATCAACATTAGAAACATCCCAAGAAGAAAGATTCCCGTCAAATGCAGAATCAGTAAACATAAACGACATATCAATAAGATTTGACACATTCCATTTAGAAATGTCACCATTGAAATCCGATTCATAGAACATTTCAGTCATATCTGTAACATTTGAGACATCCCAAAGCGATATGTCTCCATTAAATTCAGATTTACTGAATATTCCAATCATATCAGTTATGGCAGAAACGTCAATGTTATTCAGATTGCAGTTACAACCTTCTTCATCAATGCGCTCTTTCACCAATTCAATAAGTTCATCCCTTGTTTTCGGAAAATATTTGTAAATAAGACCCTTTCCTTTTGAAAGTTGTTCTTTTGATATTGGTTGTATTCCCATTTTTTCAAATATAAACCTTTCCGAATTAAGTATCTTCGTCATATTATATATGTTTTTTATATAAGTCCTAATTGTCGAAATATCCCTCCACGTCTTCGCCTTTCCAAACATACAGCGTCTCTTGGTAGAATATCTTGACGCTTGCATATCCGTCACTGCCTATTTTCGCACGCTTTGTCTCGTCTTCGTAAACAACATCGGAATCGGGCTGCACCGAATATGTCGAAGAGTTTTTCGACCCCTTTGTCAACTTTTCGCCAATGCGCACAAGCCAAAGCCAACTTTTTGTCCTTTTGGTAATCTCATAGAAATAAACCCTGCCGAGATAAGTGCAATACACAATATCACCAACACGATAGATTTTACGGGAGACATCAGTCTTGGCAAGCCGTTCTTTCGTAACGGGCTGTATTGTCAGTTTCTCGGAAACATACCTATTGCCTCTGCTCCAAATAAGATTGGCATTACTTTTTGAAAAAATTGAAACAAATTCTTTTATAAGAAAATTGTTTTCATTATCCCTGCATTTTAGATTAGGAATCCGATAAACATTCATTATGTCACATATACCAACACTCTTTATATCTTTCAGTCTATTTGCATTAGATTGAAAAACTTTTCTTGGAACATTCCAATTCAAATTTGAATCATAATCTTCCAAAAATGTGTATGTTTCCCAAGCAACCGAATACACAGTATTTGCAAAACCATCGCCAAAACCTATGAATACACCACTTTCGTTTTTATCGCCATCATAATATGTTTTAGTGTATTTTGCAAGCAAAGATGTATAATCAGAAAATGCGACATATAAAAATGTTCTATTGGCATCCCCTCTGAATGTCACAACGTCACCCGTTTGGAAATTATTACGCATATCATCCGAAGAAACTATGTTGCGGTTTTTAAGAGAATTTTTCGTAACGGGCTGTATTGTCAGTTTCTCGGAAACGAAGTTGACTTTCCTGCTCCAAACAACAACCGCCCTTTTCTTTTGAAATTCAAAAGTATCCTCGTCAAAAAGCAAAGTGCCGTCATCGTTTCCGCTTCTGTTACATTTGAAATCCAACATTCTGTAAACGCGGAGAATATTACCTACATATCCGCCGCTCCAATCCAATTTGGAATTATAGTCCTGCAAAAACGTATAGTTGTTCCAATCGAAAGAAGTCTTTCCGTTTTCGTCAATAAGGAAAACCACAAAGACACCCATCTTCTGTGTGTCTTTTCTATCAAAATTCATACCCGTATGCCAATCCAAATAATCATAATCCGATGGAGCAATATACATAAGTGTCTGCAATTCGGTGTATTCACCGCTGCGCTCATCAATTACCGAGCCGAATGTGACAACATCGCCCGTTTGGAAATTATCCTTCATTTCATCTGATGAATTATAATGGACTATGCCCTTTTTCACCATCCTCTCCTTTGTCACGGGCTGTATGGATAATTTTTCCAAGACATTATTGGTAAACTCTGCAAACTTAAACACTTTTGCCATAGGTCGGTTTATTTCTATATTTATACACGCTCAAACAGCGGAACAAGCAAACTCGCGTCAACATTATTGAAAAAATCAATGTCAAACGGCTGACTTGGAAGTTTCTCGTATCGGTATATGCCGTCAACAAAAAGCGCACCGCCAGTTGATTGCATACGGTCGTCTCTGAAAATATCCATAGACGTATAGCCCGAACCAATATCACCGCCACCCTTGTATTTGCAACTAACAAACACACCTTCCATAAAACTGTTTTCTGTGATATGACCTATTCTAACAATATCATTGTACTTGTACCTCATTATGTCATCGTGGGAAATGTAAACGAACAGATATTCCATTTTGCGCGAATTGCTCGTTTTCGACATAGAAAATATGTCACCCGTCCGAACCATAGATTTCCAACCTTCCTTATCCTCTATCTTTCGGAATGCCACCTCCCTATAAAGCCTATCGGAAGTAACAGGCTGTATGTTCAGTTTCTCTGATATGTATTGTTCGGATTTGAGTATTTCCATAAGTTATTAAAATATTATAATTTAAACTTGCCGTGCAACCAATTTGGTTTTATTTTCGGCAAAACAAGATTTGGATTATTCTTATAATAAAAATCGCCGTTCACATTATTTGGAGCATAATCAAAGGATTTTAACTGATTATGTTCACAATGAACATCTCCGCCGATTTCAAGTGGTAAATAATTAAAAGATTTTACGCTATTATATGCAAACACAAAATCTCCACCGACTTTCTGCGGTGCGCCTTTTAATGATTCCAAACCAGTGCTGTTGGCAAAAAAACCGCCTCCTACTTCCTGCGGTGCGCCTTCAAGTGTTTTCAATGTATTTACATAACATCGAAATGCTCCTCCTACTTTCTGCGGTGCGCCTTTGAGTGACGTGAGTTTATTACCACTGCAATCAAAGTACCCTCCGACTTCCTGCGGTGCGCCTTCAAGATTTATTAAATTATTCGTCTGACATACAAAATTCCCTTTAACACGACCAAATCTGATGACAAGGACTCCATCAGACACAACATTTTCATCAATTTCAACACTTTCGTCACAATCATAGCATTTCGTATGCTTATTCCATTTAAGACTGTGGTCTTCTATGAATTTTTTAACCTTATTGTCAACCGAAGGCTCGTTTGTCCATTCAGCAAGCCTATTTTTTGAAACGGGCTGTATGTTCAGTTTTTCGCCAATATATTGTTCGGATTTGAGTATTTTCATATTATTCGTCTGTTTTCCACTTGTATTCTATCGTAACATCGCCAAACACATAGGTCACATTTTTCAAACCATAGCCCGCGTCCTCGAACTTCTGTGAATACTCGCCGACAGAAAAGTCTCTCTGCTCCACAATAAGCGGGCGTTCCTTGTGCGATACGCGGCGGTCGTCCGTTGTAGGTATCTTATAGTCAACTCCGTCATAGGTGAAATTGGTAAACACTATGTTCTTACCGTTGTAGAGCATATCAATCAAATCGCCGATGTTCACCTTGGTTTCTATTGAACCCGCGTACCATCTCGGAAGCATACGCTTGACAAAGCCCGCGCCCTTCTCAATGTAAGAAACATCGCGCTTCAGCACCTTGTCGCCGACATAACTCAATCCAAAAAAGATTCCACGGTCATTCACATATTTATCCCCGAACAAACTGAACCCGAAAATGTCCTTGTTCTCTATGACATAATAGCATTTGTTTTTATGTTTGTACCAAGTGCCTGCCATACCCTTGCTCTTGTCATTTCGGACTTTCGCCATCATATTGTTCGCCTCCTTGAACGGTGCATTCCATTCGGTCTCAAACTCCTCGTCTGGCAAATCAACCAAATGCGACACGCATTCATTGCCAACGTGGAATATCTGACCTTTCGGGTTTCGTATAACCATAACATTCACAATGGGGTCTTTCCCGCAATGCTCGCAAACCTCGCCAGCGTGGGTTCTGTAATAGTCAACCAACTCATAATGGTCTTTCGGAAGATTGCGTTCTGTATAACGGGAAACATAGGGTTTGGAATCATCCAAGTTCTTCATATCCGATGTATCGGGATGGATTTCATTGTCACGCTCGTATTGCAACGTTAGTTTGGCATTCAACGAAAATGCGTACCTTATGTTCAAAGCAGAGTCAACAGACCAAGCCGATTCAATTTTCCTTATTTCTTTGCCTTTGTAATACACGGTCATAACAGCACCCTTGTTGCGAATGCTATTCCGCATAGTTTCCTCCATCTCCTTGTTTTCACGGGCAACACGCTCTTTCTCGTCACGCTCAACTTTCTTCGCATAAACGTCTTTTACAATGGCTGCGAGTTCGTCATTCTTTTCGGCATACAATCTGTCAAACCCCCAAGACTTAACATAGTCATTCATAATGGAAACAACTTTGTCCGAACTCTTGGTATCACTATGCGATTTGAAATTGTTGTCGGCAAGATAATAGTGGTTGAACTCGCCGTCAATCTTCGTAGCCTTTCCATTTGCGACAGCATACATAACAAGAACGCTGTATTTCGGGTCGGTGACTGTGTTAGTGTCGGGATTCTTCCTCAATTCATTACCGCCTTTTTTCTCATCGCACATAGGATAGAACACGAAACTGTGCTTGTCGTCAAGAGAAAACACGAATTTGTCGCCTTTCTCGGTTTCGACAAACTCCGTCTTTATGCCGTAGAAGTCAAGCATATCGAACATTTTGCCGTAAGCCTTTTCATATTCCCAAGAAAAATAAAAATAAGAGTTGCCGCTTTTCGTGTTTTCTGCGATAATATCCTTGTACCCCGTAATCTTGTCGGCACAATATCCAAAGAATTTTTCCAACGAATACCAACGGAAAGTGTGCAGTTTGCAGTACACATTCTCATTCAACAACTCGTCAGAATTAAGTACATATTTTTTCATACTGTTATCTGTCTTTGTTCTGCTGCGGTTCGTTATAGCCCGCCGTCTTTATCGTATAATCCAAGTCTTTGCCTCTGTTGGATTCCATATATGTCTTCGGGAACTCCCGCTCGGTTATCACATTTTTGTCAACCTCGCCGCCCTTTATTCTATCAGCGAGTTCGGGTATGTCACGCTCGTCATAATGGTCGTCTCCAAGGTGGAATTTGGTGATAAGACCGCCTGGATATACACCAACATTACCGTATTCATCTGAACGGAACATCATAACAGAGCCGTCCTTACCATTAATCATATCGTTTATCTCGTCAAGCAGTATGCCGTTCTCGAACACGGGATAGAAACTCTTTACCTCTATGCTGAACGACACCTTGTACTCCTTCTGTTGGTCAATGCCGAACTCAATGGGTCTGTCCTGCGAATAGTCATTCGGCAAAGTGTACGCCGACTGAACCTGCATCATACCCAAGTCAACGAAAAACGTGTTCACAGCATAGAGTTTGCTCAATATGCTTTCTGTCACTTTCAGCATTTCGATTTGTGACGAACATACCATATTGCAGGTGAACGACATATTGATTGGCAGGAAGCAGCACCTCATATAGAAAGTCTTGAGAATGCCGTCAACCTCGTGTACGAATTTAGCCTGCGTGAACTTGTTGACTTGGCTTCCCGAATCAATGGCTACGTTTTCAAGGTTGATTACACCCCTCGGAACTTTCTCGTAGTCACCAATAGCCTTGCCGTTGTTTATGGCATCATATTGGAACTCGTCTTTCAAGAAACGCTCGCCACCAGTGACGGAAAAGAAAAACGGGATGTCAATCTTTTCCATAACCTCGTTTGTCGGGTGCTGATAGACATATATCCTTTTGTTGAGTTCAGCCAACAAAGCGACAATAATGTAGCGTATCACACTATTGTCGTAATTCATTGTCTGATTGTAAACATTCATTGCCATATTTGCGAATTACATATTGTTTTTGTGTTGAACATCGGCTAAATAGTCATTGAGAAGTTTCAAATGCTCTTCCTCGTCAGCCAAGATATGAACAGCCATATCGTATGTCGTTGTGTCTTTGCCGCGTGTGAAGTCAAGGAGTTGCTGATACCCGTTGATAGCGCATTTCTCGTGTGCGATGTTCATCACAACGAGGGAAAGCGTGTCGTATGGCTTCGCGGGAATCGCATAGTCACACTCGCTCAATTCCGTAAGATTGCGGATGTCTTTCAGTTTCTCAACATCGCCGCCGAGTTCGGATATGCGGTTCAATATCTTCGCCGCGTGGTCGTTGAGTTCATCATCAGCCATTTCAGCGAATGTCTTTTCAATGTTCGGTCTCTCATTGCCTACAAGGAACGGGGCTATGATATTGTAGTGATACCATTGCAGCACTTCCTCCGCATAGCGTTTTTCGAGCATAGAGATGAGAACAGCCGTGTCTATTCTGTCCCCAACGGCTTCGTTCACTTTATTCTTGAAATAGTCTTTGCTTGTGTATTGACTCAAATTTTTCATATTTTATTGTGTTTTTTATTATATTATATCTGAACACGCAATTTATTTTTGCAGCGTAATCAATATATTTATACAAATATGGAAAGACTATACACATTACCCGAAGATTCAAACCGTCTGATAGCGGGCGGGTTGTCACCCGAAACGTCTGACGGATGGGTGAATGAACGGAACGATTTTGAATCTCGCAAAAGCCAAACATCCATTGCGAGAAGTTGGAGCGTTGCCAAACTGCTTGACCTTATGCCGCCGTTTATCAGAGTAGGAAAAGACGACTACGGGTTCACCCATTGGAAGTGCGCCGTGAACACAGAGGACGGGTTGGAAATCCAAGAAGGCATATCGTACCACAGCGAAACCGCCGAACTGCGTGGCGACTTCGTTGGGTTCTCAACAACAACTGAAAAATGCACATTCCTCGAATGCTGCGTCAAGATGATGTGTTGGATTAACAGCCAACACAAAATCAGAATCGAAGCGGCGTTGAACATATAGACTCTCTTGACTGCCGCCCCGAAGACAAGAAAGCCCTGCCGATTGGCAGGGTTTTCTTTTTAGTTCACAGCGAGATTACTGCTAAATCGCTTCGGCACGTTTCTTCTCTATGATAGCCATAAGTTCCTCTTTTGTGCTGAAATATTCATCTTCATAGTGGAACTCAATCGGGTTGTAGTCCATTTCGATTCTTTCGGACTCTTCCTCGGTTATGTCACCGTTATCAACAAGGCTTTTGATGTAAGTGTCGAAAATAGACCAATAGTATTGACGCGCTATTTTCCTCATATCGTCAATTCCGATTTCGCTCATTGCGAATTTAAGGTCATCCTCGCCATAGTCCAAGTCTGGGCAAAGTTTATCGAATTTGTCCAACTCACCCATTCCCGTACACAATTGGAAGAATTCAATGTATGAATCATCCCCGAATCCTTCATTGATTCTACGGGTAGGCTGTGCCATTTCGTCAACTCTTTTAATATGTGTCATAATTCAATTATATGTTCTAAATATTTATGCTAACTGTAAAACGGGCTTTCCTTGCCTTGGTTTTTCTTGCACTCCTCGTCAAGTTCGATATAGCACTTCGACAATTGGTCGAAATTCGGGTCAACACACCATTTCAATCTCTTCTCAAATTTCTTCATAATGTTGTAGTTGTAAATAACAAGCATCAACTTGGTTTTTATAGGGATGAGTTTTGAAAGAGGTTTTGCGTTAAACTCGCCGTCCGTCAAGAAAAGCCAAACGGAAAATCTGTCCGTCTGAACATTCTTCAGTATGTAGTCAACACAGTCGGTAACACGTGTACCGCCGCCTGCCTCATTGTTTTCAACCATATCCAATACTTTTGAAATGGCTGCGCCTCTGTCCTTTTTGACATCCTCAACTTTCAAATAAACAGCGGCATTGGTATCAATGGTGGTTGCAAACGGTATAAGGGTTATGCCCGAATATTCGAGTTTGTCGCAGCAACTGACAATGGTGTCGGCAAAAAGTTCAACGGTGTCTCGGTTGACGGAAGTTGATGTGTCAACAAACACATTGATATTCTGCGGTGCTGCGTCATTCTTCGGGTGATACGGCTGCATAATCTCGTGAGCAAGCGTTCTTTTGTTACCCCAACGAATCTTGTTTCTGTCGGCAATCTTGTGCTTTCTGTTGGCGAACATTGTGTTGGCTTCAAGGAATTTCTGTATGATTTCCTGCCACAAGTCATTGATGGTCGCCTCGCTCATCTTGATTTTGGTGAACAGTTTGCCGAGTTCGCTTTTCGGTTTATTGCGGACAATATCGTCACGGAGTTTCTTGATTGAATCCTCGTCCATAATAGGTCTGCCGCCCAACTCGCCCATCAAGTCTTTAACGTCTTCATCACTGAATCCGCTTCGTCTCAATGATTCGCCAAGCCTTGCATTGACATCGGACTGCTTTATCATTTCACCGACAACCTTTTGCTGTGTCGGCTCTTGACTATGATGTATTCTTGCGGTACTTTCATTCGGATTGTTCTTTCTGTTACGGTTTCTGATTTTCCGCATATCGCCGTTTGAATAACCGTTTGGTTTCCTATGCTCACCGCGTTCACCGCCTTCACCATTGCCAGGCTCACGGTCGGAATCGTCATTTGACTCATCGCCGTTTTCACCGCTTTGCTGTTCACTTTGCTCGCCCGACTGCTGACTGCCTTGCTGATTGTTCTGACCACTTTGACTTTTCTGACCACTATTACCTGCTTCAGAAGCATCGTCAGCAAAGTCAACTGCCTTGTCTGCGGAATCCTGCGCCTTCTCATCTTCACCCTGCGCTTTCTTCGCATTGTCTTTTGCACCTTGGGTGTCACCTTTGTCGGCAGCGTCCTTTGCGGCATCAGCAGCGTCCTGCGCTTCATTGGCAGCGTCTTGTGCGTCATTGGCAGCGTCTTGCGCTTTATCAGCCGCTTTCTGTGCCTTGTCAGCCTTGGACTTCGCATTTTTATATTCCTGCGAATCCTCACCGAATTTGCGTTTAACCTTTTCAGCGTTTTCATTCGCTTGGTCTGCTATGTCCTGCGCATCATTGGCTGCTTCCTGCGCATCGTTTGCAGCGTCTTGCGCTCTGTCGGCAGCGTCCTGCGCTTCCTTCGCAGCCTCGTCAGCGTTCATATTGGAGACATCTTTCTTCTGATTGCCGCCGTTACCGCCTTCTCCGCCGTTGCTTTCTTTTGCTTCGTCAGCAGCATCTTTTGCGAACCAAGAGTTCATTTTGGAATCAGCCTCGGCGTTCTTTGCGTCATCAGCGTTTTCCTTTGCACTCTGCGCCGCACTCTGTGCGCCTTTGGTATCGCCGTTCTTTGCAGCCTCGCTTGCCTTTTTAGCATCGTCACGAGCCTTGTCAGCGGAATCCTGCGCTTGGTCTGCCGCGTCTTGAGCGTCATTTGCCGCTTCCTGCGCTTCGTCAGCAAGACTTTTTGCATTCTTGTATTCCTGCGAATCCTCGCCGAACTGTGACTTCGCGGATTCAGCCTCGTTCTTTGCTGAATCGGCAGCGTTCTGTGCGCCGATAGCGGACTTACGTGCATTGTCGGCTGACTTCTGTGCCTTGTCTGCCGACTGTTGTGCGCTTTCGGAAGCCTCCTGCGCGTTCATATCGGAAATATCCTTTTTACTACTACTCGGACTACCTTGGTCTTGTTGTTGGTTGTCACTTTTCTCGTCAGAAGGTAGCAGGCTGTCATCACCATCAGACGAATCACCGCCCCCATTATTCTTTTGCGGAACAATGGCTCTTTCCTTGTACGTTTCGGGTTTCTTTTCCTTTGGCTGCTCACCACCCCCCATTGGAGGGGGTGTACCGCCTTTCAGTTCCCCGATACTGTCGGAAATGCCTTGCACCAAACCATCTTCATATTTTTTGTATTCAGCGGATTCGTTTATGTATTCCATATTGATTTCTTTGATTGTTTTTAATTACGTTGCAAAAATACAATTTTTTTATACACGCCGCACTTTTTTATCAAAAAAGTTATCAACAGCAAACCAATGATTGTTCATTAAGCACCAAAGCGGTTTTTAAGTTCATCGGCAACTTTCTTAATGTCACCATTGTATTTTTTCATAAGCGTTTCGATTTCCTCCATTGTCTTTGTAGCATTACGCTTGTTGGACTTGTAAAGTTTTCTGATAAGTTCGCGTCCGTCACGATGTCCGTCCTTCCATTCAACTGAAGTCGGAATTTTGTCGTTCTTTTCCTTCTGCTTATCACCCTGCTGTTGCTGCTGTTGTCGCTGCTGTTTCTTTGCCTGCTTCGCGGCATACTGCTGTTTCTTTCGGTCAATGTAGAACTTATAATGCCGCATAATGGTCTCCATAGGAATACCTATGAATTTTTCTTCATACCAACAGTCAAGATTAGGCCAGAAATCGGGCGGACAGAGATTGTCACTGACCATCATACCGTTAATCTCCAAGTCACCTGCAATGTTCAAATCACCCCAAGTGGCAGGCGGAGTGTTCACTTCGTTGTATGCGTGCATTCTCGCTATGTGGGCGAGCATAGAGTGCATAGCCTCGTGATACAGACATCTGAACACGTTGATTGCGCTCATTTTAAGTCCATCGTACAAAAAGCCGACATTTATCATATAAATCATTCGACTGTCAACACACATAGTGGGAGTGACATAATCGTCAAGAAGATAGATTATGGTAGCACCGCGAATGTATTTGTATTCGTATGGATGTGTATTCTTAAAGTATGCCAACGCCGTATTAACAAGGTCAACAAAACTGCTGCCTTCAACATAAGTGCCGTCATCCATTTGGATTCTTCCAAGCGCAATAAGTTGTTCGGCATTACCGCCCTCTATATTGTTGTAACTTTCGAGGATTATCGAATACTTCGATGAATCATATACATAGTTTTTCATTTCGGGAAAATATTTCAAAACTCCCGACCGAAAGTCGGGAGTTCGTTAAACATATTAAATCATTGAGTTTGGAATGGATTTGTAGATTCCCTCCATATCAATCTCTGGGTGGTTCTTTTGAAAGTTCTTCCAAATTTCAAGATACTTCTTACTGTTCGGGTCGTCCTCTTTGTAGTTGATACCCGTGAGGTCACAATATTTGTAAACCCTTGCGATGAAATCACTTGTTGTGTTTCCGCCTTTCTTGTCGAAATTGATTTCCAAGAATCTGACAAGTTTCTCCAATTCTTCGGCAGGAATTGGTTTCTTGACACTATATCTCTTCATAATGTCGCGTTTCAAGTGGTTGGTCATAACGGAAGATTTCATTTTGTCGTCAACTTTCATAGTCGGGTCAGCCATAATGTCCTCGTATGTGTACTTGAACGAACCGCCGCTGAAGTTATCCATATAATCCTCAACATATTCCTCTGCCGTCTTGTCGGGGAGGAACTTCTTTACGATACGCAGAAATTCCTTTTCACCAAGTTCGGTATAGGACTTGAATCCACGAAGCCTGCAAACGCGGTTAAGTTCCTCAATACAGAACGACCAAGAACGCGGGCTGATTTGTCTTGTCTTGTTTTGTGTGGTTGATTCAGTAGGGTCAATATTGTGCCATCTTGAATTTTTATTATCAGCACCTCTTGCTTGGATATGTTCGATTGTGAAGTCGTCAAATCCGCCTTTTTCTTTCGCCCATTTAGCCCATTCGTTAAAATCTGGAACGAAATTTACTGAAACGAAACGCTGTTTCAAAGCATCGCTCAACAACTGCCAATTCTGATTCACTTGAATATCGTCAGTAGGTCTGTTTGAACAAGCCATACAATACCACTTGCTACCAAGTCTGTAACCCGAAGTGGTTTTGCGGTTCATCATAATCTGCGCGATACCGAACAATGTATCGGGGTCTGCACGCAGGAACTCGTCAAACATCAAAATACCGCCGCCACCGTGAAACTCGCTGTCCATTTCGATTCCGTCTTTGTCATAAACGACATCAACAGCACCGTTTGCTGTGGCATTACGAGCCTTGTCAATTTCACGGTCGCCAGTTGGTTGCCACATAGGAAGCCAACTCTTCGGAGCGTCAGTCGCGTGCGCCGAAATGTATTTTTCAAAATCAGCGTTAGTCATATTACGACCTTTCACCATTTCCTTTATGACGGGGTTGTTTTTCACGTTTTCGATGTCGGCATCCGTTATTTTGACTGGCATAGGCATAAACAAGTCGCCCGCTTGGAGTGTTGAACAGTCAATTACTATGATTGACATCATATCCTTGCTCGTTCCGCCGCTTTCCGCTATGCGTTTGTTTGCCGCTTCAATCAAAGTGGTTGGAATTGTTGTCTTACCGATACCTGGCGCACCCCACACCAACATAGGCTTACCCGATGGACGACCATCCATAATGATTTCGTTGATGTTGTCGTTCAAGTCAGCCTCCAACTCACTTGTGGAAACATCAACAGCGTCAATGTTCATATAGGTTTGATTGCCCTCCTTGTCGAAACTCCTCAAACCGACACGGCGTTCATTCACTTCTTTAAGGGATTCGCTGACACCCGCAGCCTTGGAAACATAGTCCAAGAATTTGAGATAATTGTCGTATTCCCTACTTCCCTTTTCGATTTTTTCGTAATAACCGCTCTTTTCGGGATAGTTGACTGGCTTGCCGATTTCGGCATACACACCCTTAATGTTGTTTTTGTGGATGAATTCAACAATGTTCTGCGGCAAGTTAGCACCGAACATATCAAATGTCTTGCCGACAACGAATGTGAATCCGTCTTTGAGTTTTATACCAACGCTCTTGAAAGCCTCTTTGATTTTGCCAAACGCTTTCTTGGCGAAGTCACCTATAACACCCTCGTTCACCCCGTAGTTTTCCTTGATAAACTCGGCTGTGTCCATAATGTATCTTTTGCTTTCGTCAGTATCCATAATTCCCTTATTTTTGTATGATTTCAAATTTTTCACTTTGCGTTTAACGTCCTCGGCGTTTCCGACCATCGCACTCATTTGCTTTCTTGAAATTTCGGCATCGTCAACACTCATCTGACCGATAACGGGCATATAACCGAGCATCGGGTTGATTGAAGCACCCCAACCGTCAATCACATCCTGCTTGTCAAAATCAGAACCGATAAACATATTCTTGATATTCTCCGCGCTTGCAAGTTCCCAACCACGGATTGAATCGTTGTTGAAAGTTGATTTGTAGAACATTCCCTCGAAACTTGTTGCGTTCGACACATCCCAACCGCTCAAATCAACATTCGGCAAATCCTTGAATGCGAACACAGCGCAGAAATTCTTAACGTCTTTCACATTGAAAATAGAGTAGGGGAGTTCGACATCCTGCGTTGTCATACCCTCCAAGTCACCTTTAAGCAACATATCGTAAACAAGGTCGGAAGCGTAGTTAATGTCACGCTTGTCGCCTTGGATATACGCATTGTCGCCACGGTTTCTCATTGCAATCTCCCAATGTGAAAGCCAATCAGCCTGCTCGTCAGAAAGGGTTTTACCCGCAGCCGCGTTCTCGGCACGGTTCTTCCGTCTCTCATATTCGTCCATAGACTTAACGCCGTCCATATCATCGGGAATGCTGTCCTCAAGTGAATCGCCGCCCACAACGGTGTCTTTCACGTCATCGAAGAAACCCTCGTTGACCACCATTTTCGTATTCCTGCTTGCAAGCAGTTCGTTCACAGATTCGGAAATCTGCTGTGCGTTTTCAGCAAAGAACTGTTCGTAAAGTTTACGCTTTTCGGAAATAGGCAGGCTCTTGTCAACCTTGTTCCAAAAGTTTTCCCTCGCGTACTTTGAAACAATACCTATATTATAATCAAATGCGTTCATATATTTTGCTTATGTTTTTTCTTATTCTTCGGGTATATTGATTTGTGAAATCAAGTCGTCTCTCCAATCAAGACCGTTCAAGAAACTCTCTTTCAGAGAACCGTTCACGAAAGCACGCCAAGTCAGATACTGACCGCGACCATTTGCAAACTCTTCTTCAACAGCCTCAATAACCTCATCAACGTGTTCGGGTGGAACAGCCCAACTGTTGTCATTGTTAGCCTTGACCTCATTCAGTTTAGCCTTGACCTTTGTCCAAATCACAAGAACGGGAGGTGCGATTCTGTAAAACTTGCATCTTCCTCTGATTGCGCCCCAACTGTCACCCAACTGACTTGAAAGTTTCTTTTCGGAAAGGTTGGTGATAATAATGAACCTACTCATAATGCTCATTTCATCGGGAATCATACGCTCAACGGTCTTGACTTTATCTTCCTCATCGTCAGATACAGTAGCACCTTTCTTGCCCTTGCTTACCTTTTTCAGCATTTCTTGTGACGGACATTCCTTCAGATACCTTTTCTTGTAGTTCACAATGCCGCCTTCCTTGCAACTTTCCATACTGTAAAAGTTACCTCTGATGACATCGCCCATATCCGAAACGGTAGGACACTTCACTATCGGGAAGTCGCCTTTCGGTTCGAGAGCCTTTTTCCAAAATCCGATTTGGAAATCGCTGTCAAACAACTTCGGGGTGTCGTCAAACACAAGCACCTTGCCGTTGTTGTTGTATATGAAGTTGTAAAGTTCCTTTGCGTTACAAGTCGTGTTGTCACGCTCGGCATAGTCCTTACCCTTCACGAGTTTCATTTCTTTCTTGATTTCATTCCAAGTCTCTGACTTACCGATACCGCCGACACCCGAAATAAAAATGGCGGGCGCACCCGTGTCAAGGGTTTCAAGTTTTTTAACCCTTGTTCTCTTACAGAACTCAACAAGGAACTGTGTTCTCACTTTCAAATCGTCCATCTGCTTGAAATACAAGTCAACAAGTCTCTTGAACTCGCTGAAATTGTTTCCGTACATAAGATTCACGAGGCTTATGTCAATGCCACGGTACTCCGTACCGTATTCACTTGTCACACCGCTTTCAACACTGACAGTCTCGTTTGTGAGAACATTGGCGTTGATGCCGAAAATAGGCATTGTGCATATTGCATAGACAACAGCACAATATGTATCGGGGTTGCTGCTTCTTTTGATGGGAACGCCGCAGGAAAGAATCTCACGGTATTTTCTTCCGTCAGCGTCTCCAACGCAAAGTGATTCGGCAACGTCAAGCGGTCTGAAGTCAATGGTCTTGAAATATTCAGCCAACTTACCAATACCTTCGAGTGTGATTTTGTCACCGAGGTCGCCAGGTCTTGAAAACTTCCTGCCGCTTCCAAGTTCGCCGTTAAGCCAATCTATGATTTTCAAAGTTTTTGGATTCTTCGCGGTGTTATTCCAAACTTTCAAAATATCGTCTCTGCTAAAAGCAGCCTCGTTAATCATAGGTTCGGAATACTCAACATCCATACCCTCGTACAAGCCGTTCTTGTAACCTTCGGGATGGTTGATGATGTCGAACAAAAGGTCAAGCATACGAACCAATCCCATATTGGTAGCCTTGACTGTGTAATTGGCGTTTTGTGAATCCTGCTTCAAATCATAGTTGGTGTAATAACGAAGCACGGCAATGTTTTCGTTTCCAACGGGCGTAACTGTGACAGCCTTTCCGTCACCGTGTCCGCTCATAATAAGAACTGTTGACACGCCGTCAATGAGTTTGAAGAAAGTGTTGTAATACGCTTTCCAACCGCAATTCTTGTTCAAAAGGCTTATAACAAGTTCAGCCATCTTCTTCATTTTCGGATTGTCCGAAACAACAAGATTCGGATTGGCTGCAATCGGATTTGCATTGAGTTCGTCAGCAATCTTAACGGTGTCTATTTCAGAACCGTTTGCCTCAAGAATCAGATTCTCGCTCTCAACAACAGCGTGTTTGCCTAAACGGTTTATTGATTCAGATAATTTTTTCATATTATATTGTATTTTCAGCAAATATATTTATATAGCGGTATGCTTTGTCCTTCGTGTGAAATCCATAATATCAACAGTCATAATCGGATTATCATCATAACTGTTCGAAATTATGCCCCAAGCACCCTTTTTATTGTTCCAACGAAGTCTTGCATAATAAATCTCCCTTCCGTGCAAATCCTCTGTCGGATATGTGAAATGACCGTCAGAACTTATTTTGGTGACATTCGCATATTTTTTATATTTGTCTGGAACATAGTCCTCCCTCACATAAATCCCAAGAACGCTCTCCTGCTCATATTTTTTCACACGTTTGGCAAGGTCTTCATATTCATATATGGTTGTTTTTAGCGTCTTGTTTGCATAAGTAAACCCGTTGTTAAATATATTGGTGATGATTGGCATAAGACAGCAAAAGCCGTCCATCGGTTTGACACCTATGACATAGCCGTTCAGTTCAAGAATACGCATAGCGTCATTCTGCTCGTCCCAAGTGATTGGAAGTTTCCAAACCTCGTTCTCAATGTCATTGTCGTAATCTATATAAAGTCCGCCGACAGACGACTTGAACACACTGACACCGCCGTCTGAATTTGAGCGGTCAAACTTGTTTTCGTCCCAATACCACATAATAGACGATACAAGGGCTGACGCGATAGCCTTCAGTTTCTCGGCTCTGCTTTTCGGCATTTCGGGAAACCCTTTCAAATCCGCCTCGGTTATTTTCAGATTTGACAACGCCGCACCCTCGCTTGCAAGCCTCGCCTTTGTAACGGGTGATATTTTCAGTTTACTTACGCTTTCCATACTGCCAACTTTATTTCAACCTCCTGCGCACGGAATGTGCAGTTAAAGGTTTTCATATCAATCATATTGCTCGAATAGTTGAAGTCAAGACCGTCAATGCTTGTAAACAGCACGTTCTTGAACTCTATCGTAAACACCTCATAGCCGCTGCCGTCAAATATCCTAATGAAAGGAACTCCGTTTATGAATTTGTCCTCCGCCGAAGAATAATAGTAGTTGAACAAATCGCACATAAGGAAATAATTTATATATCCGTCATATAACTGCTGTGTCACCGTAAACTCCTTTGACACGAGTTTTTCGGGTGACATAGCGGAACGGTATATCCTCGAATACGGGGTTTTTCTGTCGTATTGCTCAACGACATCGAATTGGATATTCTGCATATTGAATCCCTGCACGCCGTAGTTCACATAGTCAATGCAACGGTCGAACATCGTGCCTGGGATTCTTTGCAGATAAGGCATATACTTGTCGTTTATCTCATCGGGAACGAGTGTCTTTGAAAAAAAGAACTCGAACATATTGTTTCTTGCAGGTTGTAGCATATAAAAACAGTTTTCAATATTTATAAATCCGCCGACTATAAACAGAAAAAACGCCTCCGAATAATCAGAGGCGTTTTCTAATTTAGAATGGAAAGTATTTGAAAGTTACAGATTTTCTTTATTTTCTTGCGGTTCTCCGCCTTTTTCTTCCTTCTCGTTGAAATAGTTTGGCAACAACACACGGATTGCTGCATAAATCAACGCGGAATCTTTGATTGTGTACGCACCTGCCTTCTGCCCAAATTCAGCAGCCTGCACAAGTACATTGATTGCTTCTTTTTCGTTCATATCTTATGTATTATTGAATTGTTATCGCTTTTTTTGAATCTTTTTTAGCACGTTTCGGCATATAGATTGTCATAACGCCGTTGCGCAGTTGAGCCTTGATTTCAGAATCGTCAATGTCGTAGCCAAACGGGATTTTAATGTCCTCGTCAGACTTCATATTTACGAATGTGCGCTTGATGTCAGTCTTGGCAAAGATTCGGACATAATTCACGCCGTTCTTTTCGGTCGATATCTCCATACCGAGACAATCCTTTTCAATTTCGGGCATAAGGATTTGGACAACCCTCATATCGTCCGATTCGGTCATCTTGACGCTCATATTGTCGTAACAGCAGGAACACCCGCATTCGTTTTTTGAAGAGAACATTTTTGTAAACGCATCGTTCAGTTCTTCAAAGTTTGTGCCGAAGTTGGCAAACAGTTCTTCTAAATTTTTAATACCGCTCATAGTCTTGTGTTTAATAGTATATAATAAATTTTTGGATTTTTTGTTTGTGTTGGAATTTTTTTTTTTTCAACGGGGAACTGCCAGCAATTTATGTGCCAAAGCACAAAAACTGACATTTTGTCAGTTCTTCATAATGCTCTTACGCAAAGTTTTCAAGTCGTCCATATACATATCTTTCGGCACACGTTTGTTCATATCCGAAAGTTCAGCCTTTTTTAACTTGCATTCTTCAAGCAGTTCGGCATACCTCTCCTTTGTAAGAGAGTATATCGGCATATTGATTAGGTAGTCGTATGAATTGGAAACCTTATCGAACTTGTTTGCTTCAAGCCAAGCGCACACATCCTTTTTCGGAACGTTGTTGACTTTGAGTTTCTTGTCTATGATTGACTTGACGAAACGAGCCTTGTTGGTAAGAATCATAAGTTCCTTTTCGAGTTTGGCAACAAGGTATGCCTTGCGCTTCGCATACCAAGTAAGTCGGTAATCACAGAAATAAGGAACAATGTCCTCCGCCTTGCTGAATTGTCTCAACTTGCCGTTCTCGTCAATCGTAACGATATTCTCCGTGTCGGAAGTGTTGACACACAACACCTTTTCGAGTTTGCCGCTGTCAATGAGTTCCTTCAGCCCTGCACGTGTGAATTTGAGAACATAGTCAACCACAGACGAACTGTTGTTGTCATAGTCAACAATCACTTTTTTGTCAACAAGACTGTCAAGGTATTCCTCGTATTTCTCAAATGTGATTTGCGGCGGCAGGTCTTTCACTCTGACCGTGGTCGTGTTCACAACTGTATAGACACCCGATATGTTCCACTTGTTAGGGTTGTCCTTATCCCTCGTGAATGTACCGCCGAACTCCGACAGCCAAGGTTTCAACTCCTTCTGCTTCTTTCCGTTGAGGTGCGCTATGCAAGCGTCAACAACATCAAGGGGGTTTCGGTTGAAAATGTTGGTCGAATACCCGACAGCGATTCCTGGGCTTCCATTCAACAGCAGTGTCGGAACTATCGGCAGAAAGAAATTTGGTTCTATCTCATAGCCTTCCTCAATCTTGTTTTCAAGCAACTCGAAATCCTTATAGAGCATTCGGAAGTTCTTTGACAACTTCGTGCTTATGTAACGCGGCGCACCCGCAGACGGAACACGCAGACTTCCATACTGACCCGAACCTTCGAGCAGCGGCAGGCTGTTCTTGAATGTCTGACCCATATACGTTATGGCATCGCACATACTCTTGTCACCGTGCGCATACAACGCCATAGAGGAAACCTGCCCGCTCAACTGAAAGACCTTCATAGGCTTTTCGCTGCCGCTTTTCCAAATCTTGTTGGCGACATACACGATTTTCCTCTGAACGGGTTTGAACCCATCTATACAACTCGGAATCGCTCTGTCCTCAACAACGGACTTTGCGAACAGAAGTTGGTCAACGTCAAGAAAATTGTCTATTGTACGAAATCTCATTATTACATTGAAAGTTTTTTAGAGAAGATGAAGTCTCGGATTTCCATAATCTCGGCGTATTCATTAACTGAAAAGCCTTCATATATGGTATTAAGAAAATCCGTAAATGTCATAAACGACTGCATATCTTCATACTTCGGATATGTTTTGGTGTCGAATATATAGTCATTAGCCAAAAAGCAAATGGCTGTGCGCATACCGTACAAGTCGGGTTCGTAAAAACCGCAATGCGGTATGCTGTGCGAGGTTAGGAATCTGTCAACCTCATCCAAGTCGGCTGATGTTCCAGCGTCAAGAACAATCATAGTCTTATGGCGGTTAGCCCACTCGTGATAGATTCTCCTTGTTTTCTCGTCAGCGAGAATCGGGTCTTTAATCATTTCAGAAAAATCAACAACCGCGTGAAGCGACTGTATGCCTTTCTGCATAGGGTTCAGTTGGCGAAGCACCATAGAGTACATCCTTACCTCTTGACCCTTGTATTCTTTCTTTTCTTCTTCAGACATTCTGTTAGGGTTTTTGATGAAATCTATAAAATCTTTTATACAGTCAATCTATTCGGCAAACGCAGGTCTGCTCATTTCAGATTCTCCTTGTATGAGTTGCGGAACACCGTGTCAAACACACCGCCATAGTAACCGCTTTCCTCCATTATATCCAACGCCTCATCGAAAGTCCATTCGCCTACTTTGAAATATTCTTCATTGGTAGTATCAAAAAGGAACTCACGAGTAACGTCAAAATAATAGTCACCTACCTTATTGAATGCGTGTTCTATCGGTATAACGCTGTAACACATATAACCTTCGACATATTCAACATCAACGCTCCCGACATTCTCGCCAAGGAAAGTGACATTATCCATATTGTTCAGAATCTGCGCAGCGTGAAGTGCGTTGGCATAGCATTTCTTTCTCTTGAATTTACCTATCGCTTTAAGACGCTCCACGGTCTGCGGGTCGAACAAATCCCTTACGGAACTGATTTCGACCCGTTTCAAGCATTCGAGTTTATGGTTAAAGTAATCACGCTGATAGCCAGATGAAAGTTTGGCGAACTGCTTTAACATATTGACGACCGAATAGTCTTCGTTTTCCGTGATAAACTCAATATACTTTTTGACCATAGAACATTTTTGTTGACTTATTTATACCTGCTTCGAAGCATCGGTAAACAAGTCAAACTTTATAGTTGGATAAGATTCGTAGTCGGTGATTCTGATGTCATTCGGTTCGAGTTTGGCAAGTCTGTCATATCCGCCGATTGGTTCGGGCAAACCCAACGCCTCGGTGACTGTGATATGAGCCGCATCGAACAGATATGGGTTTCTGTCAAGCATACGCTTCACGCCCTCAATGTGGCTTGTGTAGATATGCGCGTTGCCGAGTGAACCCGCGAGCATCTTCGGAAGCATATTGACGGTCTTGGCAATGATAGTCAGCATAATCGCGTAACTCAAAATGTTGAACGGAACACCCAACGCCATATCGCAGGAACGCTGAATCCAACGCATACTCAAATAGTATTTCGGAACATCGTGTTCGTCAAACACGTCAACGATTGACCTGCCGCCAATTTCACCTCCGACATTCTTGTTGAAATAGTCAATTCTGTCGTTAATCGGAATAGGCTCTGTGTAGAACTCCATAGCGTAATGGCAGGGCGGCAACGCCATTTCGGGAATGCGTTTCGGATTCCACGCGGTGACAATAAGCCGTCTGTTGAACGGGTCGGTTTTCAGTTTGTTGACAACCTCTTTGAGTTGGTCTATGCCGCTGTGGTCGAAGTCAGTCCATTGCGAACCGTAGATTGGACCGACATCCCCGAAGGTGTATGCGCCATCTTCCCAATTCATAGAACCACCTACGTCAACATATTTCATAAATCCATCGAATCCGAGCGGTTCTGTCACGCCGTGCTTTTCGGCAAGTTTCAGATAATGGGCGTATGCGTCCTTATCCCAAATGTGGACATTTCTGTCGTTGAGGTAATTGATGTTCTTGCAGCCTTGGAAGAACCAAAGCAATTCAACAATGACGGCTTTCATAGCCATTTTCTTCGTTGTCAGAACGGGCAAGCCCTTGCGCAAGTCGAAATGCAGATGCGCGTCAAACAGACTTCTCGCCGTGCCGACCCTTGTCGGGGTGTCAACACCATTTTCAATAATATCGCGGAGCAAGTCCAAATACTGAACGTCACAATGTGACTCGTGGCGTTTGCGAAACACGTTATAGAACGAGCAGCCGTCTCCGTTACCTGCCCATCTCACCACATATCTCGCCGTGCGGAGTTTGTCGAACATAGGGAAGTATGTATCCAACCTCTTTTCCTCGCAATCCTTTATGATTGAAAGATAGATTGTGTCAGCCATATCCCTTTCCATAAGGTATTCAAAAACCTTTGCACCGCCGATATAGAAGATTTCGTCTTTGTAACCCGCTGATTCGGCAGCGGCTTCCGCTTCATCAATATTGGTGGCAATGGTCGGAATGACACCATTCTCGGACAATCCCTGCGGCTTGTAGTTTCTGTCGCTTGTGAGAATGATATTCAGTCTGTTTTTTAGCGGATGACCTATTGATTCATAGGTCTTTCTACCCATAACAACGGCTTGTCCTTTCGTAAGGCTAACAAACCGCTGCATATCGTCTTTGTTTTTCCACGGGAGTCTGCCGTCAACTCCGATGCCACCGTCTTCTGTGGTGGCGACAACAATGTTTCTAATCATATCATTTAAGGTTTTTCTGTAAATAGTCCTGCGCTTTCTTGAACAGTTCGCGTGTCTTTGATAGGGATATTCCCATAGTCTCGGATATGCTGATAAAATCGGTCTTGCCGTTGTGCGTCTGCTTGAATCCGAACTTCATATCCACGATGTCCCTGCTCTTACTGTCAAGTTCGCCGACAAGACGCTTGTAGTCCATAAGCAGTTCCTCGTAAACTCTGTCACTGTACTGTCCAAAATCAATGTCATCGCCGTTCTCATACGATATGCCCGTATAGGAATGGACGATATTCTCATAGTCTTTGAATCCAGAATTTAATCTGTTGTAGGGGATTTTCACAATGTTCCGTTGCAGGTTGATTTCGTTCTTCGCATACTCCGTCATAAGCGGCTTACAGTAAACCCAAAAATTAGGGTTCTTTGACGAATCATAACGCTCTATGCTCTTTGCAACGGCAATGCAACAAACCTGCCGCACGTCATTCTGCGTGTCGGCGTTGAAGCAATTGAACTTACAAAATATGTAATTCAGTATTCTGCTGAAATCTTTTGAGTTGATAAGTTCCTCGAATTTCATAATGTGTCAACTTTTTTGTACATAGCATTAGTGACAGTTTCGACAACGATTTTGTCGTCAGTGTTCGCGGTTCGCGAACAGACTTCAAATACGCCCTTTCGCTTGTTATAAAAGGCGAAAGCGTATTGCTTTAATTTCGTCACCGCACTCAAAATCGGGTCGTCATCCGACTTCGAGTCGCTAAACAAATCAAGTTGAACATTTCGTTTGATGGCGTACAAAACGCCATAGCCGCCTTCAAGCGGCTTTTCCTTTCTCGAATCTTTCCATTCCATAATACATTATCTTTAAGGTTAATCTTTAACTATTTCAACATTATTGTAATCTATTGGTGTGTAAAACTTTCTGTTCCTTATCAAATTATCAGCCTCTCTGTAATATGATTCAAATTCATCCTTTGCGATAGGCTCTATCTCGTCTTTCGGCGGGATATTCTTGACATTCGGCACAATCTCGGTACACGAATAGTCGAATCGGTTTATCTTCACAAGAATCCTGCCGCCGTCTTTCATAAGACCGTAACAGTCCGTGTAGAGATAATCTTTTGTCTTTTTCATAAAGTAGTCGGGGTATCCGTCCGTTGCGTGGACAGACGAATCCTGCGGAGTGATTGACGGCATAGCGGCAGAATGCCTTGTCTGCACGGGTGCTTCTGTAACTTGGGGTTGCACCTCGGCGGGTTCTTGACGTTTCTGCGCTGCGGGTTTCTTGACCTCGTTCTTCGGATAAAGTGTATCCTTGAAATTAGGATTCACACTTTTCCACACAAACTCGCCGTCAACCTTGGTGATGAAGTTATTACGCTTCTGACAGATGGATTCCAACGATTCCTCACCAAATCCAATGTCATTGGCACAGTTGGTCTCTATTCTCTCAATGAGTTTAAACAGTTCCTCCGCAATACGCTTCGGACTGTAAAAATCGCAGTATTGCATATACAACGCCTCGCAGCATTCCTGCAAATTCTCGCTTACAACAAATGTTTGAAAAACACCGTCATTGTAGGTGGCACGCCAACCACCCTTGTCGAACTGAATGTTTACATTCTTGCCGTCATCTCCGAAAAGACCTATGATTTTTGTTGTTATGTCCATAATTAAAGATTGAATACTTTGATTACATCGGTCAGATAGTCGCAGCGCACAATCTGCTCGCAGCCGCCAAGCGTGCGGACATCAATGCCTCTGTTGTACGGTGCTGAAATCAGAATACCGAACTTTGCGTCAACCCCTTGGAATTTCTTGGGATTGTCGTCAATGAAAAATTCAAGCCTGCCGAATCTGTTTTTGTCGTGCAGGAAACACAAATCGTCAAACTTGAACCCGTTTTTGGTGAGCCATTCAATAGTGTGTACCTTCTGCGCAACATTGGGCTGCGTGGTAAGCACAACGACATCGTGCCTTGACACGAGTTCGTTGAACGCCTCTCTCGCCCCCTTGATTACGGGCGCGTCAAAAAACAGTTCCTTGACGTGCTTTCTGAAAAAGAAGTCGTCAGCATCGTCAACCAACGGGAAAGACTTTTTCAAATCATAGTGAACGACATCATCCATAGTTTTGTTGTCGTTGTATTCCCTATTGTAAACTTCGACAGCGGCGAGGGTGAAATCCCTCAACACACCGTCAACATCTATGCCAATTCTCTGTCTCATAATTTTTTATTTGAAAAAAGCACACAAGAACCAAAATCAATTACCTTATCACAATGCAATTCGTCAAGTTTGCTGAAAGGTTCTTTATCGTGCAACGAGGAACTGTGTTGTCTCTGCATTTTAGATACAATGGAATCGCTGCGTGTTCCTCTGTAAAGTTAATATAATAAAAATAACGGAAAAATGATTGTCTTATCTGCAATAAATTTTACGTTCAAGCAGTTCACCAAACTCCGTGTCGTAAACCACATAGTATTGGCAAGGCTCTTCGTATGAGAAACCGTTTGACATAGCAAACGTGTTGTAACCTATGATACTGCCGTTCACCGCCGCATTCGGAATTGATGTGTATGAATGGAAGTGACCGAGGAAGATTCTGTCTTGGTCGAATGTGTTGTTCCATTTAAGGCTCAATCTGTTTAAAGCGGGGTAGATTCCGCACACCGTTCCCGTTCCGCTGCCGCGTATCTGATAGCCGTGGCAGAAAATGAAGCGTCTGTTGTCATCCGTGTCAACAATTGCAAGTTCACTATCGGGTATGTTGAACTCAATGGGGAGTTTAGCACCGCTGCAATATTTCTCAATGTTCTTATACATCAGCCACTCATAACTCATCTTTACGGCGTTTGCGTGCTGAATCTTCTTTGTCGTGCGGGAGTGGTTGCCAACAATGCCGATAAACTGAATCTGCTTCAGTTTGGTGTTATTGCAGAGGAAGTCCAAACCGCTGATGATGAGGTTCTGCGCAACCCAAGTCGCTTCAAGCGGGGAAAGCCCGTTTGTCTGCGCGAGTTCATCGTGGATGTATCCGCTGATGGTGTCGCCCAAACTTGCGAAGATAAGACGCTCAACCCCGTCCGTGTTCAAACAAGCGGCAAGGTTGTCAAAGTAACGCTCAATCCTCTGCTTTGCGACTTCAATGTTGTACTCATTCTTTCCGAGAACGGAATCCGCCGTAACGGTTTCCTCAATATGCACATCGGAAAAAAGGGCGATTGCATACCGTCTTCCCGCAACACGGTTTTTTGCCTTGAACTCGAATTTCTCGAAAGGCAATGATTCAACATCCTTGAATTTTTTGAAGTTCTGAAATTCGGGGTCGTTGATTAACGCCTCCATTTCAGCGTTTTTATCGTTTTCTTCAGCAGATATTTGCTTCGGAATAGGATTCTTGAATGTGTATGTCACGCCATTGTACTTGTAAAACCCGTTCAGTTTCAATGTGTCTGCAATACCATCACGGTTCTTGTGAATGTGCTTGGAAAGTTTCCGTATGCTCGGATATTCGCTTCCGTCACTTCCGACAATGACCGAACACACGTTCCGTTTGATTTCAAAATTATTCATATCTATGTTTTGTTTATTAGTATTCGTATATATAACTTATGTATATGAGTTAAAACAGTTTCCGTTCCGAACTGTGCAGTTCAATTCCAGCACGCTCGTTTGATATGCGGCAGTATTCGGCATCCAACTCGAACCCTATGAACCTGCGCTTGCAACTTGCCGCCGCGACAGCCGTAGTGCCACTGCCCATAAACGGGTCAAGCACAATCTCATCTTCAATCGAACTGCACTTGATAAGCGTCTGCATAAGACCAACGGGCTTTTGCGAATTGTGCAGGTTAGTCCCGTCAGCGTTCTTTTCCTTTATGTTCGGGAACGACAAAAGGTCGGAAACCCCGCAATCGTTTATCGGTTTTCCCGCACCTTTCCTCAAAAAGAAAATATGTTCAACCTGCCCCATATAGTATGTGCCGCATATCTTCGTCTCCTTATCCCACACAAGCAGTTTGACAAAATGAAAACCGCTCTGCGAAATAACGTCAAAGAAATGCGGCAAATTGATATTATTGCACATAATGTAGCAATGCGAGTTCGGTTTGAGTATGCGGTAAAATTCGGGCAGGTATTCCTCTATGTCAATGGCATCGTGTTCAAACACCTTGCCCCTGCGCTTCATATCGCTCGCCCAATTACCGCTCATAGTACCCATACTTCCCTTCTGCGTCAACTTGTACGGAGGGTCTGTGACTATGAGGTCTATGCTGCCATCGGGTATGAACTGCATACCCTTGAGACAATCCATATTATATGTCTTATTCAGTTCAAGCATCAACTATATATAATAAAATTTCAATATTTTAGAATAAAGTCTTGCATTTTTCTTTCAAACCGTCAATAAATGTCAACGAATCGGTTGACATTTTTAGAAAACAGAGGCACTATCTGTCCGAGCAACTTGTACTTGTTGCCCGTGTAGTTTATGGGGCTTTTGATATAATCGCTCATATTCTAAAACAGTGACTTTTTGTTGTTCGCAGGCAACTCGAAATTTGTAACAAACACCTCGTCATCTTCAGAATCCTTATCAGTCTTGTGATATGACGAATTGTTGTACTTGCTTCCGAGATGGTATGTCTTATATTTTTCACACAGTTTTTCAAGTATCGGATTACCGTATTTGAGATTGTTCGACACACCGAACCAAACTCCACGGGAATCAAGTTTGTCTATGACATCCGCAAGCGTCTTTTCCTGCTCCTCCGTCCACCCGTTTTTCTCATTATAAACCGCAACGCTTCCAAGATACGGCGGGTCGAAATAAACGAAATCGCCATCGCCGAACATTGAATAGTCAAATCGGTCAAAAGACAGATTGAAGCAGGAGACCTCCTTGTCGGAAATCCTCATTTTCATATTCAATATGTTATCCCTCTGCACATCACTGAAGCAGGAACGGTTCTTTCCGAAAGGCATATTGAATTTGCCGTTGTTTCCGAAACGACCCTGCGAATTGAATGCGTAGCAGCAGAGAACATACAGAGTGACCCAATCCTTGCGACCGCTATTGTAATCGTCCCTTAACTTGGCATAGCCTTCCTCGTTTGTTTTCGTGAGTCCGTACTCTTCAATAACACCATCAACACGAAGTATGATTTCCTCATAACACGTTTCAACAAACCCGCGAAACATATCATACACATACTTTGCATACTCGTTGTAAACCAATCGGCGTGCGGGCGCGTTCAAAACAACAGTACCGCTGCCGCCGAACACATCGACAAACGAACCTATGCGTTTCGGCAGTAGCGGTACTATCTGACCCAAGAGTTTGTATTTGTTGCCCGTATAGTTTATGGGGCTTTTGATATAACCGCCCATTTGATTACAGTTTAACGGCAAGATGGGTGTTTCGGTCAATCCACTTCTCCAATATGGTATATCCCAATGATTCAAGGAAACCGAATGTATTGTCGTGTCTTTCCTGCGACATACCGAACACGCCGACATCAAAACACTCGAACACTATCGGCGGGAATTCGTTTCTCTTTATGGTTTTCTTCGCACCGCACAAAACCTCGTATTCGTGATTTTCGACATCAATCTTTATCATACCGATATTTTTCAAGCGAAAACTGTCAAGCGTGCGGGTTTTCACAACACAAGAATCGTCACCGTCTTTTATGGCAAACCCGTCAAACTTGACCTTTTTCCTCGAATCAGACAAAACCTCTTGGAAGATGTCAATGTCATACACCCGTTCCCACAGCAAAGCATTGGCGCAAAGAGCAAACGCGCTTTCCTTGTTAGGCTCGAATGCGTATGCGTGTGAAAACTGGGTCAACCAACAATACTCACCAAGGTCTGCCCCGATGTCAATTATGCTTTTCGAGAAATCGAAATATCCGTCCTCATTGCGGTTTATCTTGTTAATGCCGTCAACTTCAAGACAAAGCGGAGTTGGGTATGCGGCAGGGTAGTTGCTCTCCAACTGCTCAACATCCCAATCCCGTAAAATGATTGACTTTTTCGGTATGTTTACGGGATACTCGTTGTACTTTTTATAATATAATTCCATAGATGTTAATGTTTACAATTCAAAATAAGAGCGCACCGTGTCGTGTATCGCCGCAAGGCAGGCGTTAAGTTTGTCAATGTAAACGAACCTGCTGTCAATGTCGAACTTCGCGTCCTTCCAAGCGATTCGGTAAGTGACAGATGTCTCGATGTGCGTCCCCTCGGACTTGAAGTCCGTTGTCGGCTTGTTCATAACCTCATATTCATTGGTTATGATTCCAGTGATTTTTCCTTTCGACACGGTGACTACATCGTTCACGTCATCGTAACACTTGAAATAAACGGTGTCTCCGATTGACAGTTCGTGCCAACCGAACTTGTTGTTCGTCTGCGTGTCTTTGATTGCATTGTCGCCCGCCTCCAAAATGGCGCGGAGCGCGTTTTCGGTTTTCTCGAATTTCTTATTGTCCATTTATAAGTTTTTTTGCTATTTTCTTGATGTTAGCCTTCACTTTGTCATCGTATTCAAGAACATTGTCAACATATTTGTCAAGCATATCCTCAATGCTGACACACTCACTCATACTGACTTTCGGCATATCAATGGTCGCCGTGCCTTTCTTCGGCAGAAAGTTTATGTTGTAAATGTCTGAATTGTTGTTTATGTATGCGTAGATTTTGTGGAAACTCAATTTGGACAGCAAGTCGGAGTCAACCATAATCTCAATGTACTTCCGCTTGCAGAAATCCTTGAACTCACCCATAGGGAGTTCCTTGACTTCATCGTAATCAACCCGCATAAACTGCGGGGATATTTTGTTTTCATAAAACACCTCGTCACCACTGTCAGTAAGACACATAACGCCACGTGTGTTGTCACGGTCGTTCTGCGACATCTGATAGGGTGAACCCACATACACCACATTCTTGTATTTCTGTCTGTGGTGAATGTGACCCGAATAGATACGACAACTGACATCAGTGTTCTCCAACTTGATTTTGGATTCGGACTTGGTTCCAGAGGCGTTCATTGTGACACCGAAGAAATCGGCGTGGCAAACAAGGAAGTCGGAATCCGACATATCCTCCAAAATCTCGGTGAACTCATCTGTTCCGTTCACCCACGGAATCATACCGACATTCTTCGTGCCGAGCAGAAAATTCTGCGGCTCTTTCACAACCTCAACATTCGGAACGTATTTCAAACAGTCAATTGAAGTGATGTCGTTGCTGTCGTTCTCATAGGCATCGTGGTTGCCGCAAAGAACATAGACCTTGGAAAAAATCCTGCCAAGACGCTCAAACACGCCCATAGCGAGGTTCATTGTGGAAAGCCCGACAGTCTGTCTGTTGTCGAAAACATCCCCGCAATGTATGAGTATGTCACCGCGTTTCACCTTGCTCTCAAAGAGAGGAAACACGAATTTGTCGAAGCACTCTCTGAAATGCCCCTCCCAAACCTTTGAATTGTTTTTAAGACCGAAGTGGGTGTCTGAAATGAGCCAAATGTTCATTTAGAAAAGTTTTGTCCACCCGTCATCGCAGACGAGCAGGTTGTTCAACAATGATTTGTTTGTCGTATATCTTGAAAGTTCCTCATAGAGTTTCACCTTCGCGCCGTTTGGCAGGTCTTTGATGACTACTTCATATTTCAGATTGAAGTAATCACAATAGATAAGCAAGATATTGCTCAATGAGGTGACATTCTTGAACACACCGTAGATTTTCAAGAGGTTCATCGGTATGTCCGCTATGCCGAGTTTGCGTGAATCCACGTTGAAAATATCGTTACAGTCGCGTATATCCATAGTTTTGATATACTTGACAACGCTATCCTCAATCTCGTCAACAACACCGCCATAGTCATTCACGGCGAACACATCCATATCCTCCGCCATAACGCGCTTCATTGAGGATATGCTGTCCGCTTCTGCATAGGAATCCTTGTCGTTGTTGTAATAGATTCCGCGAAGTTTGTTTACGTCAATTCGTTTTCCCATTTTCTATCATTTTGAAAAAGTCACCGATGGGTATCTTCATAGTCTGACCCGTCTTTTTGTTACGCACGCAAATTTCCGATTCGGCGCAGACGCATTTTCCTATGTTAGACTGACCCACGTAACACACAAGCGTTTTCTCGTCATAGCCGCCCGTAAGCGTATCCATATATTTATAGCCGCTGCGGATTTTCTTGCTCGTGTCTTGGTAGTGGGAATCGGGGTTGAAAAAGTCCAAGCCCTCATCAAAGTTGAAGTTGACCCCGCTCGAAGTGCCGACAGTATCAACAATACGCTGGACAACGGTGTCAACATTGTCTATGGTGACATTCGTCATCTTGGCGAACTCAATACTGTCAACAAGGTTCTTTTGGAGATACTTCCACTTAATCCAAGCCTCGGCAGTCTTTTTCAGCCACTCGCTATCGTAGTTGTCGGTGTCAATGCCATAGACGGTTGAGATAAGGTCGTCCTCAATCTCAATCTTGTCGCTGTCGTGAACCAACGCCTTCATCTGATTCTCCGTAGGCACTTCCTTGTATTTGTCATAGAAACGCTTTGCAATCAGAATGAGGGCGGAGAGCGTCTTGTTTGAAAAGAAACTCTTGTCAACGTGCTTGTAATATGTAGGGTTGTCCAAGATATACTTGAACACCACGCTTTCATTAGTCGTTACTTTCTCCATCCCAAGGTGTATGCAATATGGTTATGTTATCGTCTTTCTTTTTCACAAACCCCCCGTCAGTGAGAACAAGGAGCAGTTCGTCCAATTTGTCGTAATCCAACTTCACGATGTCCGCCAACTTGTCGTATTTGAATTTCTGACCGCAAAGGGAAACCATATCGTACAACAAGTCGCACGCGGTCGGGTAGGTTTCCTCATATTGATAAGTTCCCGTTATGTACTTAACGGGAACTTTATTGTAGTCTATATTCATTAGTCGGAAAGTTGGTCTTTGATAAGGTCGTCAATATCGGGCTTCATATCGCCCTCGTCTTCCAAAATCGTTTCGATTTCGTCATTGGTGTTGCTGTCGCTGTAAGCGAATATGCCGTGGATTACATTGTCGTCAAGTCGTTTAAGCGCATTCTCATTCCACACTTTCGCGGAGCAGACTTCAGCCCACTTGAACGGCTCTAACTGATAGTCGGTGCAAATATTCCTGCCGCTGTCTGACGGTTGGAAGTATGTGTTTTTGTCAAGCGGGTGTTGGCGGCATTTCTCCTTTTCGGCTTCACCGAGTTTTTCATACTCTTTCGCCGTGATGAACTTGCCCCTGCCGATACCGCAGGCATCCCAACTCATATATTCCTGCAAACCGACAAACTTGTTCATACCCTTTTGGAACGAGATATGGAACTTCACGACTGTCGGAACGCAGAAACGGTTTTTCTGCGGCTTCGCCGTAACAATGATACCCGTTTGGTCTGTACCCTCTTTCAGTTTAGCCTTCGACATATTGAGGATGATTGACGCACCGTACACAAGACCCGTGCCGCCGCTCTGAACATCTTGCGAATACAAGTCAAGCGTCTTGTAAATGTGGTTGGTGAAAACAAAAGTGCCGCCAATGATACCGAGTTTTGACATCATAATTCTGAACACGGATTTCATCATTTTGGCACGGCTCATATCAGCCTTGTCTGTGTATGCTTTCGCATCGTCAATTTCTTTCTGCGAGGCAAGGTTGCCCGCACTGTCAAGAGCGATAAACACCTTGGGGATTTCAAGACCCGCTTCCTTTTTCTCAATGAGACCGTCAAGGAATTTCGTGACGTGGCTTCTGAATCCCTGCACGGTCTGCACGGGTTCATACCACATAGTTTCGAGGTCAATGCCGAACTTCAAGGCGAGGTCTTCGTCAACGGCGTTCTCGCTGTCGTAGAACAAAACGAAATAACCTTTCTTCTGCGCTTCACGGCACATATTGAGCAGCAGGTAGGTCTTGCCGCAACCGCTCTCGCCGCTCAAACAAATACTTCTGTTGTTCGGTATGCCTTTGAGCAGGCTTCCGCTCATACAAGCGTTGAGCAGGTAGTTGCCCGTTGAAATGTATTCCGTGATTTTCGACACGCCGCCGCCGTCTGACAACAGCGCACCGAACTTGGTGTTCTTACTCATTTCTTTCGTAAGGTCGGCGATTGAAAACACGCCGCTTTTTGTTTGTTTTGCCATAGTGATAAAGTATTTTGGTTTATATTTTACAATAACTCATATTCTTCCATATCGTCATCGTCATACTGTTCCTCAAACACGTGGTCTTGCTCCAACTCAACGAATTGGTCTTCGTATTCGTCCGTGATATAATCGTAAATCCGTCCGAAAAACTCCATAACCGCATCCTTATCGCCGATAATGTTCAGCGGGCGGCGCGAGCGGCATTCGATACGAAGCGCATACTTGCTGCCTTCAATACCGCCGTCATTTTCGGTAACACTCACTCTCTGAATGTCGTTGTCTTCAATCTGAAGCATAACACCGTTTGGTGATTCTTTTGTTTTGTAACTTATCCACATAACTATCCTTTTTTTAAGTAATATAATAAAAAACTAATTTTTTCATTCAAAACAAGCATCGTTTGCCGCAGCCCTTCAGATAAACGCTCTCGTGAACCACCAAATCCTTTCCGCCTGCCAAAATTCTGCTCAAAGAACTTTTGCCGCTTTGCAAATACTCGTGTCGGTCATACAGATAACGGGGAACTTCATACGTGATATTGTCACCGCCCCTAACACCGTCAAACGAAAGCGCATATCCACATTTCAACCCGTGCATCCACTCCCACAGCAAGTCATAGTCAATCGCCCCGTAATACATACCCCTTGTACTTGCATATGGCGGGTCAAGATAAACAAAGTCGCCAACAGAAGGCTTTATCTCTTCATAAGAACAATGTCTGAACTCAACGTCATTCTCATTCAGCACAGAACTCCATTCCATAAGAACAGTCTCGAAATTCTGCGGTGTTATTCCGTCACGGGTAAGATGAAACGCCGCATTGAACTCACCGTTCAGATTATACCTCGGCAAGCCGTTTGTCACAGTCCGCATAATGAACATAAAGTCAAGCGGGTCTTTAGTCTCGTTATAACGAGAGCGAACCTTGTAAAAATAATTCTTCTTACCCTCAATGTCTTTTATAGCATATAATTCGTTCCAAAGTTTATCGTAGTGGGTGGCTACATCGTATGGTCTGTCCTTTATGGCGTTCCACAATGCAATCAGACTTCCGTTCAAATCGCTGCACACATAACGACCGACCTTGTTACCGCTCGAAATAAGCCTGCGCATCACGGACGCTCCGCCACAGAACGGCTCATAGTAGGTCTCTATTTTCTTCGGAAAGAAGCCCACTATAATTTCCGCTTGGCTTCGCTTGCTTCCGCTCCACTTGATTATAGGCTCGAACATCAGTTTTGCTCCTTTTCTTCTGATTCTTTCTCAAACTCACAAATCAACCCGTACACCTTCAGACCGAGGAAATCCTCCTCTTTCTTCAAGACAGTCTTGCAATCCTCATATACCTTGGTGACTTCTTGGTACTTGCGTGTTTTCATTTTGGATTCAATATCCTCAATGGCACGGTTGCACTTGGTTATGCAATAGTCAAGTTCCTTGATAATGCCGCCGTGCATAATGTACGGGCTGAACTCGTCTTTGCCAAAATAATCATCGGCAGCTGTACCATATTTGAGTCCGAATCCGCCGTTGTCGTCAAACACGGACACGCAAGAAAACTCAAAGCAATTTGAAATGTCGCCGAGCATAGTCTTAAAAGAACCCGACTTGATGAGGTTAAGCATTTTGTAGAACCCCCAATTGAAATCGTCAAGACTTTTGTAAATCTTGTTCAGATGGTCGCGACAGTTCTTGACAATGCTCAAACGCCGAGCGGCTTCAATTCTGTCGTGGTTGATTGATTTCCAACTTTCCTTGAGAACGTGGATGATGAATTTGATTTTTTCCATTATTTCGGGTTTTTGTAAAGTTTCAGAAATTCGTCAACGCTGATTACGTGGAGAATGTTGTCTCTGTCAGCAAGCATCTCATTATAAGTGAGTTTTGATTTGTTCGGAAACACCAAATTCTGCGGATTATCGTGATATTCAATGATGCAGCAGCCGCAGTCAGTATCAACCGTCTTGAACTCAATACCCTGCTCGTGGAGCATAGTGATAGCCTTCCACACATCGCCGTTCCAACCGCCGACAACCCTCGGCACAAGTTGAGCCTCATAGTTGAGCGGTATGCAGTCGTGTACGACAATGCGACCGCCCTTGTTCAAATGCTTCAGTCCGTTGATAATGTCCCTGCCCGCAAATTCCTCGGTGTGCATACCGTCAACGAAAATGATGTCGAACTTTTGCTCGGTCTGCGCGAACAGTTCGTCAGAGGTCATACGCCAAGTCAAGCAGGGCGGAATCATATCCTCATTCTTAATCAAATCACCGAACTCCGTGAACGGGTCAACGCAAAATTTGTTTTCGCATTCAACAAAAACAAAGCAGCGACCGTCATCCAAGCCTATTTCAAGGTAACTCTTGTAGCCGTTCTGCTTAATCAAATAGTTAATTATGTCTGTATGTTTCATATTTGATTTATTTTTTCATACTACAATATAATAAAAAAATCTGAAATCGTGCAGGCGAAGTTTATATAGCAAGCCAAGTTATAAATAAAGCATATATAAGAAAAAAATGGAAATACTGAAAGCAAAAGAATACATCAGAGAAAAATTGACAATACAACCCGTGTCAAAAGACAGACTCGCCCACTTGAAAGACAAGGGGTTTTTCATATACCAAGACAGATGGGGACAGGCGTTCATAAGCCCCGAAGCACTCAAATCAAACAAATTTGAATTTGTCAAAAGGACATATTCAATAAGTGACGCTATGGACTACATAGACAACGAACTCGAACCTACATCGGTTCTGTATTCCGCAAAAATGGTTCAGCAACTTGTTGAATTTTATGGATTCGACAGTATGGACGAACTCATTAAAGCAGCCATAACACTATTCGACCCAGACACAATAAACAATACGGAAACGAAACTAATAGACAATACGTTTGATTTGACAAAATGGTTATTAGAACATTAAACAAACAATGAAAATACTGAAATCAAACGATTACATCAGTGAAAAACTTGGCATAGAACCTATCACAAAAGATAGACTTACCAATTGGAAAAACGGCGCATTTTTCATATATCAAGATAAATCAAGAACTACACTCGTAAGCGCAGAAGCACTAAAGTCAAACAAATTCGATTTTGTCAAAATGTTCCATTCGATAAGTGACGCTATGGATTTCGTTTCATTCGACATCAAACCAAGACCAACCGCCATTTATTATTCAGCCAAAATGACAGAACAACTGATAGAATTTCAAAAACAAATCAACGTTGACATCAAAAACACGGAAGAACTTATTAACGGAGGTATTGTACTGTTCGACCCAGACACGGTAAACGATGCGGAAATAAAACTGATAGACAATACGCTTGATTTTAACAGATGGCTATTAAAACATTAAACAAACAATGAAAATATATAAAGCAGAACAACTCATTCGGATTCTCGAAGGCAAAGAGGGCATTTGCAACGGGATGACCATTGACGAGATTTCAGACAAATACGAAAACTTCAAGGGCAGCGACAAATCACTGCTCCGCTCAATAGTGAAACTGTTTTCCGATATGGAATACACGGAAGACTATCTCGCCGTTCTGAACGAACTGCTCAACGACAAGCGCGTGCGCAACATTATGAGAAAGGGATTCGGTGGAAATTGGGGAGACACCACAATCAAGGTGTCAACGGACACAACCGTCAGAACCGATGCCGTGCAACCGACACAGAACGAGATTGATATGACGAAGAGTCTGAAGTGGGGTCTTATGAACTTCAAGGGTACTATTGACAAACAGATACACGCCGAGCCGCCTATGCTGAAAGGCGTGCCTATTGTCACATTCAACAGAAAGTACATCATTGACGGACACCACCGTTGGTCGCAGATATACTGCTTCAACAAAATCCGCAACGGCGAACCTACAAAGTTCGCGGCAATCAACCTCGTGAACACAGACCTCGAACCAATTGACATTCTGAAGATAACGCAGACCACAATTGGCTTGGACTTGCACCCCGAAGAAATCGAACCGCACGTCACAACGGAAAATCCGAAAAACAACCTGCTCAACAAGCAATGTGACGAAAAGACATTGAGGGAGTTCATAGATAAAAACGCAACTGACGACACAGTTGAACTTATGACGAAATTCCACAAGGAAGACGGCGTTAAAGACAGAAACTCATTTATTGACTTTGTTTTGCAAAACTGTCTTGAAATGAAAGACAAAAACAACTGCATAGAGGACGCTCCCAACCGTGGTGCAATGCCGCAGACCGATGTTGACAACAAACTTCTCAAAAACATCAAACGCACTTCTGACGTTTCATAATTAAACACAAGCGGAATATGGGCAGAAACAATGTTCTTGACTACAACGGCTTTGTAAACGAGAAATTGAAGATACAGCCGATTTCAAAGGAAAGCCTCGAAAATATATCGAATGGCATAGCAAAGGCAAAGTCGTCAGAGATAAAGAAGTTTTGGATATACGCAGGTCAAAACGGAATGTACTATGTGAGCGACATCGAACTTGACGGCGTTGGCGGCATTGTATTGAAACTGAAAACCGACAGTTTCAACACAGTTGAGGAATACATAAATGATTTTGAAGATGAATCGTTTGCATTTTCAATAAATCTATTGTCGCTTGTGAAGAATATGTACGGTTACTTGAACGAAGAGGAAACATTCGACAATCAAATATTCTTCAACACCTCAACTTTGGAATTTGTCGAAAATATTGACGACTATTACGAAATAAGAAAGGCGAAGCAAAAGGCAAGCAAACCGCACAGATAAGAATCATACAGCAAAAACGAAACCTGCGAAGATAAGACAATTATGAAATATATAAAAAATTTCACCGAATACACCAACGAAAAACTTGACATAAAGCCCGTGTCAAAGGAAAGGCTGTCGGACACCATTGCACAGTTGAACAACGGATACGCACAACTGTTCGACAAATGGAAAACTATGGATTTGAGAGAAACGATTGATATAGAACGCAAACTGTTAGCCTATGATATAAATGACACAAAGGGCAGGTATGTCGAAACATTCTCCTATGCAAAATTTAAAGTTGAGGATAAATTCAAAAATTATTCATACTACAAAAAAGACTACGCTAAATTCTACGAAAAACACAAAAAAACAGCAAACAGCAGGGCGACAAAACCACAAACCATAATCATATCCCTATATGTTATACTGAAACAATACCTGCAAGATAGGTCATATTATCCAATAATCGAACTCTACCTAAAACGGTTCGAGGAAACATACGGCGTTGACAACGAAGCAGTCGCCGACATTTTCTTCAAAGAACACGTGAACGAGAAACTTGGCATACAGCCCGTCACAAAAGACAGATTGCAGTCAGCAGCCGACAATATTCCGAAACAAAATGACGATGAGGATACAACAAAAATTATGTTCAGACGCGAACATTACGGAGAGATTGTCGCTATAATTGATATATGGTGGAATGAGGCAAACGGTGAGATGACTTGTTACAGCCATATAGCACAGCATTGCGGATGTACGCGGGATTGGGTTGAAAATGAAACATCACAAGCCTATCCGAAAGAATACGGAAACCTGCTTGATGAATTAAAGGGTCAAGGATATTACAACTTGGAAATTGTTGACAGTCTTGACGATTTCACAGTATGCAAATAACCGACTTGGCAAGAACGCTGACGGAAAACCGTCAAACGGAAACGCCTGCATAACTTGCAGGAGTTTTCTTTATTGTTCAGAAAAGTCTTGAATGCAATCTCCACAAATGGTCTTGTTCACATCCATACTCATTCGGTTATGATAAGTCTGACAAACAAATCGCCGCGCACTCCTTTGTCATAATAGCCAAATTCGGGGACACGGAGGAACATACCGTTGCGCAGGTGGTGCGGGGTCTTTATGTACCTGCCGACATTGTTCACCTGCACATACATAATATCATTGATTTCGGACTTCTTAATCCGCATATCATACACAAGCACATACTTGCCCAAATATTTCTTGAACGAGAAATTCTCGCGAAGGGCGAACTTTACCGACAGAAACAGATTGACCCTCGAACCGCCGACTTTCTTTCCCATATTCTCATAGCAGATAACATCATCAACACCTATCTTCGGCGGAATTGTGACGGTAACACCGTCACCGTTGTCATATGGAATGGTACGGGTGCAGCCGTTGAAACCTTCTTCAAGCGTAATGACAACCTCAACACGGGTGTCACGCTCCGTCATTTTCGGCTTGTATCCTATTGTTTCCTCGTGCTTTTTCTTCGCCTCGCGTTTCTTGACGCGGTATCCGTTTGTTATCTCCTTGTATGCGTTGAGTATTTCCTTGAACTTTTCCTCATCGCCGCCCTTGTCGGGGTGCATACGCAAAGACAGCCGTCTGAACTGACGCTTGACGGCTGATATGTCCGCATTGTCGGGAAGTCCGAGTATTTTGTACGGATTAAAGAGAGTGCCGAATATGCTGTAAGGGTCGCTGCAAGTCATCAGAACAGTTCTTTGGGGCGTTTCTTAACCTTTTCACTATACAAACGCTTTTCGTTGCCACCTTCAAGCAACGCCTGCTTGCGCAAAGCGGAATCACCGCCGAACCACACGTTAAGTTTTTCATCGCTCTTGTCGGTTATGTCGTAGTAGTATAGACGCGGGTTCTTTATGATTTCCTCATATTCGGTGTCGGTGAGGGCTGCAAGACCTTTCTTGTAAGACACATCCCACTTGGTGACATCGTTCTTTTTAGTCCATTCCTCCCACTCGTCATCATAGTAGAAATCAAGACGCTTGCCCGTTTTCTTGTTTTTCGCTATGATAACGGGGGTTTCGCAGCGGGCTATTCTGTGTTCCCTAAACAGTTCTGGCCACCATTTCTCAAACAGATTCACCAACAGACTTGCGCAACTTATGCCGTCAACATCGGCATCGCTGTAAATATGTATCTCGCCGTAGCGCAAATTGTCCTCAACAAGATTGCCTTTCTTATCGTACACAAACGGGCTTTTGCCGAATTGCAAACCGAGTGCGCCGAGTATGCTCTTTATCTCTTGGTTTTCGATAGCCTTCTTTTCCGTAACTTCACGGACATTGAGAGACTTGCCCCTCAACGGGAACGCACCCTGCGTTTCGGGATTTCTGTACTTGCGGAATCCCGCCATAGGAGAATCGCCCTCGCAAAGCATAAGGGTGCATTTCCTACGGTTCTTACCCTTTGCCTCAACGAGTTTGTTTATCTTCAGACGGGCAAGTTCCTTGTTGGCGTTGCGGACAGCCGCTCTGTCGTCAGCCTCCGCTTTCCGTGAAACCCAATCCATAATGGACTGCGTTATCTCCGAACCGAATATAGCCTTCAATGTCTTTTCACTTACCGTGTGGCTCGTGCCGAAGTTCCTCGCATCGGTTATCAGTTTTTCCTTTGTCTGCGAACTGTATGCGGGATTCTCAATGGAGCAGGATACGAACACCCAAAGTTTGTTCCGTATGTCGGCGGGTTTCAAGTCAACCTTGTATTTCTTGTTGATTCGCTCGCGCAGATAGTTCACAACTTGGTCGGTTATGTAGTTGACGTGCGTGCCGCCGTCCTTTGTCTCCGCAGAGTTCACAATGGAAATCTGCGTGAACGAATCGGCAGGCGCGAAACCGACCTCCCAACCCTTGCCTTTCTCGAACACAACATCATCACAGTACATACCGCAGTATGCCTCGAATGACTTGAACGAGAACAGTTTTCCGTTGAACTTTATTTTCAGATTCGGGTTTGTCGCGGCAGCGTCAATAACACGCTTCTGCATCATAAGCAGGTGGTCTTCGTCAATCGAATTTATGCCGAACCTGCTCAAATCGGGTTCAAATGTTATCTCGGTGAATTTCTTGCTGCCCGCCTTTATCTTCGGGGTGGACTGCTTCGACATATTCTTCTCGAAAACCTGCACGAACTCCTTTTTGCCGTCAGCGGTTTTCACCGTGAACTTGGTTGAGAATATGTTGGTGAGTGTCGCTCCGAGACCGTTAGTGCCGACCCAATCGCGTTTCTCCGTGTCATCGAAGTTAGAACCTGCCCGCAGTTTGGAGAATATGAGTGTCGGAACATACATTTTTTCTGTCTTGTGCATTTCAACGGGAATGCCGCCGTTGTCGTAAACACTTATTACATTCTTCTTGGTGTCAACCGTAATGTTTATGGTGTTGAGTTTAGGGTTGCGCTTCGATTCGTCAACCGAGTTGCTGAATATCTCGTCAAACAACTTCAGCAGGGCGGGTACATAACGCACAGTCCGTTCCTCGAACTTGCCTTTACCGTCATACACCCATTCGACAACGGGTTCTGTGAGAACGGTAGAACCGACATAGGTTCCAGGTCTCAAGAGGACGTGTTCGGTCTCGGTCAGACTCTTGTATTTTTCCTCAATGCTTTTCTGTTTTGCCTTTGCCATTTTGTAATTCAGTAGCCTTTTTCAATAGTTGCAATACTTCGCTTACCTTTAATCCCGCAGGCACGGCGATACCGTCACAGCGTCTTCCAGAGCCTATGAAATAAAGCCAAGCGGCTCTGCCCGAATTTATCTCGGCAGCACTCAAACTGTTGTTCGCGTACTCGCAGGGAAGTTTCAGTCTATCCCTATTTATAGGCAGTTCAAGGGAAAGCGTGTATATGTTATAGCAGTTGCGTGTTCCGTTCTCGTCAACATAGGAATCGTATGGCTCGCCCGCCCCTTCATCGTATGGAGCGTCATCCCAATCGTCACCCCATTGGTTGTGCATTTCGGCGACCGTAAACCAAAGTTTGAGTACAATGCTATTGTTTTCCTCGCTGTAATACGGACAGTCGGCGAAACACAGTTTCGTGTTATGGTCTGTGTCGTATGCCTCCGTGTCGGTCATAAACCAATTACGGAAATCGGCATCGTTGAATTTGTCTGTCAAGTCAACTAACATACGTCATTCGGTGTTTCTGTGTACCTTGAAGTATAGGTTATTTTATATGTCACATCGGCTTCGCTTTCGTTCAGCGTGTCAAGAATGGTGATTGCGGGGTTTTCAAAAACACGGACTTTCGTGACAGTTCCGTCCCTTGCCAACTCAACAATCTTAAACGGCTTCTTGTATTGCCCGCACACTTTCGTTGTATCATACTGCCGTTCCTCCGTTTTGACGAAAATTCCGTTTTTCTTGGTGAACACGTTGCACGGGTTCGAGCAGCGCATAATGATAGACCAAGGATGAAGGTCAAGCGACATAACGGATTCAGTCACCAACCTGCGGTCTATCTCCGTCAAGTCTTCGGGCATCCTCGCCTCAAAAAGACTTTTCTTGCTCCCATCGGCATAGTCGTAAGTGTGTTCGATTTTCATTATGTATCGCATTTTGTTATTTATGTTTTATATATAAGTCACTCAACCTTTTTGACCTTGTTGTCACGGTTTTTTCCAATGTGGTAGCCGTCACAGAACAAGCATTTGTAAGTGCTGAAATGCGTGCCGTGTTTTTTCGACATCGCTTCCGCACTTTTCAACGCGGTCTTTAAGGTGTTATACATCACCTTCGGTTGACCCGTGTGTTGGTTGATGTGGGAATTGATTGAAAACGCTCCCCAAGCGTTTCTTGAAATGAAGAAATTGTAGAAAAATCTCTTCCTTTTGAATTGGTCTTTAAACCATATCTTGAAATTCTTGAACTTTATTTTATTTTTCATAACGATTCTTTATTTATGCTTGCGTTTGAGCAAATTCCAAAGTTTAGGCATACCAAACTATCCTTTCGATATAATGTCCATAAGTCTATTCTTGTGCGCCTCGGTCTGCGGAGTGCCAGAGAAATTGTAATAGTTGAAAATGAGAACCTTAACCTTGTCGGGCATCGGGTCTTGGAAGTCGGAGTAGTAAACCCTGCTGACAAACGAATTGACCCTGCTTCTGAAAAAGATTTTAAGGTCTTCTGAAAAATCACGGTAAAACACGGGATGTCCGTCAACCGTGATTGGAAACTCATTGCGCAAGAACTTGTGTATCGTCATAAGACGCTGCTTGCCGTCTATGACTTCCTTTACACTTATACCGTCCTCCTGCTCGTGTTCAACAATAACAACCTCGTCAATGGGTTTTTCCAAAATTATATTCTTAATCAACTCAACCTTTTGGTAATCCTCCCAAACATAGGGTCTCTGCAAGTTTATGCCGTATGTCGGCAGATATACGTCAAAATCATAACGCTTGTTTCTGAAAGTGAAATCGTCAGATTCAAGCGCGTTTGCGAGTTTGAAGTCAAGAACGACACCCGCGTTCATATCCATTCTTGACGGAAGCCCGCCAAGACCGCAGAAATTTCTGATGTCGTCAACCGTTACATTTTTTCCGTTTTTCATATATTAAAGATTTACGGTGCAAACATACGATTTTTTCAAACGCACAAAGATTTTTTTATGTAAAGTTATCAACAGAGTTGTAAACACTATTTCTTTGTAAGAACCTTGAACTTCAGTTTGTCGTTCTTTTTGTCCATAGTGATGCTAACCGTGTTGTTGGATTCGTTGTCGTTGATGATAAGGTCGGTTATCTCATCGGAAATGTCGTGTTGGATTGCACGAATCAAAGCCCTCGCGCCCATCTTCTCGTCAGCGGATTTCTTAACGATATGCGATTTGGCATCACCGCTGATAGTAAGCGAGTAACCCAAGTCGGACAATGATTGGCGCACTTCGTCAATCTCGTTGTTGAAGATTTTTTCAAGTTCGCCCTCACCGAGTTCGTTGAAATAGCAGATGCTGTCAATTCTGTTCAAGAACTCTGGCGAGAAAATCCTATTCACCGTGTTTTGGATTATCTTCTTTCTGTTTTCCTCGTTCTTTTTGTCCTTGTCGGATTCAAGCGAGGCAAACCCGATAACGCCGCTTGCGTTCTTTGCCTCCTTTACGCCCGCATTGCTCGTGAGGATAATGATGGTGTTCACGGCTGAAATCTTGACACCGTTGGCATCTGTGATATAGCCCTCGTCAAGCAGTTGGAGAATGGTGTTGAAGATTGACGGGTGAGCCTTTTCAATCTCGTCAAACAGAATAACGGAATATGGGTTGTTCTTGATTGCGTTGCAAAGCACGCCGCCCTCGCCGTAGCCTACGTAGCCAGGAGGCGCACCGATGAGTTTGTTCACGCTGATTTCGTCAGCGTACTCACTCATATCAAGACGAACCATAGAATCCTCCGTTCCGAACAGATACTCCGAGAGTTTCTTTGCGAGGAATGTCTTGCCGACACCCGTAGAACCGAGGAAAATGAAATTGCCTACCGTGTGGTTTTTCTTGCGGATTCCGAGTCTGTTTCTCTTGACAGTTCTGCAAACCATAGACACAGCCTCGTCCTGCCCGATGACCTTGCTTGAAATCTCATTCTCCATATTCTTCATTCTCGCCATATCGCTCTCCGTGAGTTTGGCAACGGGAACACCCGCCATATCGCTGATGGCGGAGAACACGTCCTCGTCAGTAATGGCATTCTCATTGTATGACTTGAACACAACCGAACTCAAATCGCGAATGGAGACTTCAAGGTCGGAAGCCTCGCTGTTCAGTTTGAACACACGAAGCATATTGTCCTTAACGTCTTCACCCTTGTTTTTGATTAAATTGTCAATTTCCCGTTTCTTGCTTTCAAGTTCAGCAGCCTTTTTCTCAATCTGCTTGTCGGGGGTGTGTACTCTGTTGGCGTGCCGTGCGTAGATATGCTCCATAACAAGCACAGCCTTCTTCGGCATCTGAAAACCGTTCTTGACATATTTGTCGGAAAGGGCGACAATCTTGTCTGCCGTCTGCTCGTCCATAACGGTTCTGAAGTATTGGTTGAATTTGGCGAGTTTGCCGTGCAAAATCTCCTTTGTGTTCTCTATGCTCTGCGGCTTGATGTTGATTCTCGTGAAGTGGCGCAGCAAATCGTACTTGTGTTCAATGGACTTCAATTCGCCGTTGTTGCAGCAGCAGATGACCTTGACACCGTACTTGATTGCACGCTCAATGTGCTGCCATATCATAATGTTCACCACGTTATCGTTGATGATAGCCGCTATGTTGTCAATGAAAAGCACACGCTTCTCGGTGTTGTCCATAATGTACTCGAACACGCCGTTGAGTCTTTCCTCGTAGTCGGAAACCTTTTGGATTCCATCGGACAGTCTCAACTGAACGAGTTCATATATCTTCATATTGAAGAACGGCATAGGCGACTTGTATGTGTCAGCCAAATGCTGTATGTGCTTAACGAGAGCGGTCTTGCCCACACCGTTAGCACCAGTTATGATAACATTATTGTTTGGAATCAGAAGCGCATCGAACACACGCCTTGAATAGTCTTCAAAATACAATGATTCAACGCCATCCACTTTATTGAGGCATTGGTTTTCGGGTTTGGTGTCGCCGTAAATCTTGACGGGTTCACCGTTTGGCATATCAATCTTCATTTTGATAGATTTAGAAAAAACAAATTATTTGCTGCAATAATATAATAAAAAAATCCGAAAAAAGACGAGCAGAGGATTATTCTTCCTTTTTTGAATCCTCCCACATCTTTTTCAGCATATCAAGTTTTCTCTGTCTTTCAGCCTCGCGTTCCTTGTTTGTTTTCTTTCTCGGACGGTTGCTTACTTGTCTTATTTTTTGTCTTCCACAGTTGCATCCCATAGTCGCATTTATCTTATAATGTCATACACAAAGGCTTCGCCCGTAAGAGTTTCGTTCACACAGACAATCTCAATAATAGGTCTGTTGTGGACTTCGATTGCAGGAATAACAAGACCGCAGTTCCAAGCACCGTTTCCTCCCTTGTCTGTCGCATCGGTCTTGAACACTATGTTGTGTCCGTTGAGCAGGGTGGTGTCCATATCATCGAACACAATCCTCAAAGTCTGACCGTTGCGCCAAGAAACGAATGTGTCGTCAACATAGAACACAATGTCGTATGCGGCGGGGTCTGTCTGTTCAACATAGACACGAACCATATTCGTAGCCTCCGACAGCCTCAACTTTATGTCGTTGTCCGTTCTGTCGGGGTCGTGCAGGCATATAGGGTTCGACTTGTTTATCAAACCGCTGTTGCTTGAAATGGTCGGCAGGTTGTAGCCGTTGTTCTTTGTCCGAAGAGTAATCTCATTCGGTACGCTTGAATCAACCTCAACGCCGTATCCATCGTGGATTATATCAGTATTGTATTGCAGTCTGTTTGTAAGTCTCCCTCTGACGATTGAATTGATGTCATCGCTGTTTTTCGCAATCAAGTCAATCAGAGTGTTTCTGTCGGCAAACGCAAGGTTGGCATTCTCAATGTTGCGCTCCATTTCAAGAACCTTGTTCACCAACATATTATAATTGGTCATAAACAGCAGCACGTTTTCCAAATCGGTCAGCCTTCCGTTCATACTGTTCACACTGTTGTTCATACGGGTGAACATATCCGCCGACTGCAACATACGGGTCATAGCATCGCTGAACAGACTCATTGAGAAAGTGTTGTACTCGTTCACAAGAGTCGTCACGCCCTGCTTGTTGGGTTCAATGTCAATGCGGAGGTTCAGTTTGAATCCGTAACTGTTTCCGTTCTGAACACCGCTTATCGGTTTGTATTTCGGATATCTTTGAAAGTAGTCCCAAATAGTGTCTGAATGGATGTCGTCAAGGAACAGTATGCCGTAAAGGTTTGAAGTCCTCGTACCCGCGCTTCTGTCAACAATGTCATAGTACACAAGAACAGCGTTGAATTCGAAACTCTCGCTCATAACACTCTTGTTGTAGTCGTCCATAGTCACCATACCGCCGCTGACAATATCCTTGTAAGAGTTAGCCTCGAAGTCAATGCACAACCCGTCCATTTCCGTTCTGAACATATATGACGAGCAGTTGCCGCTTGAATGCGATTTTGACGCTGACTGCGGGTCTCCCGTTACCTCGTTGTCAACATTGTAGGTTTGACCGTTTCCGTCATAGAGAGCCAAATATGTTATCCCGTCTTGTGACACATAGGGGTTTTCACTGCTCTGACCGAGTATGTAATCCGCATTCTGACCTGGGATTTGACTTGGACTGTGCGTAGAACCTCCTTCAAAATTCCCGTCAAACTCCTGCTTGAAAAGGACTGAAGGCGTGTTGCCCGCATCACTCGGTATATGCACATAGACTTCCGTGTAAGCCTCCTGCTCAATATCAACATTGTTTGTAATGTCAATCTGACCTATGTATTTCACAACGGGCTTGTATTCACCACTGTCGGCAAATGTCATATCACAACCCTCAACGTATCTCTTTTGGTTATGGCTGATAAGGTAGTCGGCAGTCTTTTCGTCACCGTTCTTCCAATTCACAGCACCCATCTCTTTCAAGAAATGCCAAAACACACGTTCAGCAACCGAGCGGTCTGTATCATTGTCATTGCCTTGAGAGATAAGCAGTTCCTCCATATTGAAAAGGTAGTCCTGCATAAGTTCGGCAAACCTCTTGCTTGATTTCACCTGCTGTGAACCACCGCATCTGTCACACATACTGTCAAGACCTATCAGTTGAAGATAGTTCTGTTTATAGTTTCCACTGTTACGGACATAAGAACTGCTATCCCCCGTGTAACCACTGTCGGGATGTGTGTCTCTGTTCGGGTTTATAATATCGGGTAAATTCAAGCATACGAAGTGTGAGAACACAAACTCCTTGTCATTGTTTGCAAGACACTTTGACAAATCCCTTGCGGCACTTGAAAAAGTATAGAATGTAGTTCCTTGTGTGTTCAACGGTTTTATAACGGGTGTGAATGCTGCCATAAACTTTCTTTGTTTTAATTGTTATTGTCTTAATATTTATATGTTATCCGATTCGGGTCGGGGTTCGGTCGGGAATCGGAAATCGCGGGGCGGTTTAAAAGTCAAAAAACCGCGCCCCATATTAACTATAATTACATATTTTAAATTTTTAAGATAAGGCATTGAAAGACAGTATATTGTAATTGTAATAAAAAATTGTATATGTATATGCGGAGGTATTGATTTTTTTATTGCAATGCTGTGTATGGCATCGGGTCGGGTGTTGATAACTTTGTTGATAACTTTTTTGAAAAAAAGTGTCGTATGTATAAAAAAAGTTGTATTTTTGCAGCGTAATCAAAAACGATAAAAATATGAAGAGCAGAAACAAGTACATCGTATTCTTCGACATTGAAACCACGGGTCTCGAAAAGGATAAGGACAGAATCGTCCAAATCGGTATGCGCAAGGTTGACTATGAGGGCAACTCTATATCAACCTTCGATATGAAGTTCAACCCCTGCGGGGTGAAGTCAACGCCAGAGGCGTTGGAGAAGCACGGTCTTACCGATGAATTTCTCAAGACGCAGCCGAAGTTTTCGGACTACGCCGACCATATCCTGCGTTATATGGACGGCTGTGACCTCGGCGGTCACAACATCATCAAGTTCGACATTCCGTTCCTTATGGCGGAGTTCGAGAGATGCGGGAAGTCGTTCACCATTGAAAAACGCAGAATCATTGACACACGTCTGCTTTACCTCAACTTCAACACGAAGGTTCTGCTTGATATGTACCGTGAGTATTGCGGCGAGCCTGCCTGCAACCCGCACGATGCTATGTGCGACACGTTTATGTGCTACGGTCTGTACGAAGCCCTTGTTGAAAAGCACAATATCACAATGGACGACATTGACGAGATTTGCGGCAACAACACCCGTATTGACATTGAGGGGTTCTTCGTTCTCAACGAGAATATGAAGGTCTGTATGGGCAAGGGCAAGTACAAGGGTAAACCCGTTGAGGAAGTTGACCCGTCCTACTTCGATTGGATGTGCAACAACGCGGGGTTCACCGAGGAGACCCGTGACTTGGCTGCTCGCTGCCGCAAGTACATTCTGTCCAAGCGTTAGAGACTGTTCTTTTTCATCTCATATTCGGAATCGGAATTATTCCTTTAGTATTGTAAATAAAAATCACGCCAAACAACTTTTATGCTAATCAAAAAATTACCAAAACGATTGTCCTTGTTTGACATTTTGCATAACAAGATTGGAATATTGCATCTTGTTAAAACTTTCGGTATGGACATACCAGAAGATGCCGATGGAAAAGAGTTTAGAAAAATATTTGATAAATGGGTGGCACGAGAAGATTTTGAGACAAACTATTATTTTGCCGAAGAACTCCGCAAGGGATTGAATAAGTATTTGTGCAAGACACAAAAAGTCATATAATAAAATGGATAATTCCGTTTGCTTATGCGGGCGGGGCTTCGGCTTCGCCCGTTGTTTATATATAAGTCATACATACGAAATAAAAAACGGGGCTTACGCCCCGTTTTTTGTTAGTCGTTTGAAGTGACGATGACCGCGTGCTTCATATATTTGAGCGTGGTCTTTACCACTTTGTCGTAGGTCAGCCGTTCCAATGAAGGCGGAAGTTTGAGGTTTCCGATAGCCGTGTAACGCCACGGGTCTTGGAACAGAAGGGCATCGTTTTTCTCCCTGCCGATTCTTATGTTCGACATAATCGTGTCGTAGCGTTCCTCTGACAGCAGTGTTTCGGTCTGCTCAATGAGTTCCTGCATACGGCTTTTCAGTTTCTCCGCGTTTTCCGTGTCGGTGCAGGCGTTGATTACCATAACGCCGTTGCTGTGGTTGCGGATAAAGTCGCCGTACACATAGTAGGTCAATCCGAGTTTTTCGCGCAGTTCGGTGTAGTACGGGGATTCGAGACCGTTTGTCAGCATTTCGATTCCGATGTGCAGGAACGGGTAGTCGCTTCTGTTCACGCGCTTGCGGGAGAAAAGGAACACTGATGTCTTGTCGTTTGAGGCAACCTCAACGTCTTCAATGTCCTTTCGTTTTCCGAAACGGTATTTGCTTTCCTCTTTGTCAATGCCTCTGTATTCAAGTTTGGCAAAGAACTCGGTGCTTTTCCTGCCGACCTCAACGACACGGGTAGCGTGGGCGAACCGTTCCTCGTATGCGTTTTTCATATCCTCATAGGTGAAGTTCTCTATATCGGGTTTGTTTCCGATTGTCAGATAGTCGCCCCACCATCTGCGCATAACCTTCATCCAACTTGCGCCGTTGGAATCGAACACGTTGTCCATATACTCTTGCAGCACGACATTGCGCTCGTTGGAGAAATCTTCCTCGCTAACGCAGTCAAGACCTCCCGTGATTCGCGAATACAGTTCCTGCTTCAGTTCGGGGGTCAAGTATTTATCAAGACCCTCGAAGTACACAGTGACGCATTCTGTGTTGGTAAATGCGTTCCACCGTATTCCGAGTTCGGATAGTTTCTTGTATAAGTCCTTGAATGTTTTGCAGATAAGATGCTCCATAAGGTGCATCGTTCCGTGCTGACCGTCTTTCTCGGTTCTTGAACCTGCATCGAATACAATATGCAGGGAAGTCATTTTGAGGCTTTTCTTTTTGAAAATGTAGTTTCTCATTCGGAATTATCTCTTTAGTTTATAATATTTATGAATTAAAGTTCAATAATCGCTTCACAGTTATCTGAATATTCATCAATCAACTTGATTATCACATTCAGTTTGTTTATAACTCCACGATTGTAATCAGCATTCCTTGCTGATGTTTGATTTTTACTGACCAATGTAATATAATTTATACTTATACAAGTTAGTATGTTTATTTATTATAGAGCGCAAGACAATGTATTAAAGAACCATAGATAAACTTATATATTTATATTAGTAATTTCAAGATTAAATAATTTGTATATTGTAATATGTACACATATTTATAATGGTATTGTTACATTTATAAATATAAAGATATATTTTAATTTGATTTATGCCTAAACCCGCAACAATTTCCGATTTGTTCACGCCGATGCAGTCCATACAGACTTGTATGGAAAACAACACCAATGCCATAAAGAGCGGTGTTGAAACGCTGAACGAGTCTGTTCTCGGTTGCTCCGCTTCTATGAGTACCGTGTCAAGGGTGTTCAAGAAAACGGTGGAGACATCGAAGTCTGCGGTTGTAGCGTCAATCAACGACTTGAAAAAGACAACTGAAAAGTCTATAAAGAACGCCGCCACCGAAATCGCAAAGTCGATGTCTGCCGCTATGAGCGGTGTAGCCGCTGCAAGTGCAGCCGCAGCATCCGCTTCCGCCGCGCCTATGTCTATGATAGGCGAGAGTATGCAGCAGAACGCTATGGCAATGGCTAACACGTACAACGAATTGGTGTCAATAGGAAAGGACATCAAGCAGTTGAAGAAAGACTTGAAGAAAAGCGGCAAGGAAAAAAAGGATGTAACCGAAAAACTCAAAGAGGGCGCAGCACCGAAGAAAGAGGAAAGCGCACCCGCGAAGAAAGGCAAGTTCCAAGGTCTGAAGGACTTGGGTGAAGCCGCTTCGACATTCAGCGAGATTTCTATGAAGGATGCAATCCTAATGAAGTCAAAGGTGCAGAAAGTCCTTGAAGCGGCAAAGGAAATGGAGGATTTCGGAAAGGATTTTGATGCCGAAAATGCAGAAGGTCTTGCAAAAACCCTTGCAACGCTCGGCAAATCTGCTATGGAGTTCACGGCATCGCTTGGCAGCGTTGCAATACTTGCTCCGTTTGCTGCATTGACTGCTAAACTGCTTGTGCCTACAATCAGTTCGGTTGCCGAGGCGGTAGAACCTATTGCCGATGCTAATGAAGATGAATATAAAGGAATAAGCGAATCACTCGAAGCACTCGCGCAGGGAACGGGCAAATTTATGGCATATCTTGCGCTCGGTTCTGTTCTCGCCCCGTTTGCTATGGTTACTGCTTTGCTTATGAAACCGACAGTAGGTTTGATGGTCAAGGCACTTGAACCTATTTCGGGCAACGAAGCGGACAAATACAACGGTGCTTCCGAGACGCTTGAAGCGATGGCTACGGGTTCGTTGAAGTTCCTCGCTTCTATGGCGTTGAGCGTTGTACTCGCTCCCGTTGCTATGGTCGGGGCTGGATTGTTTGCATTGCTTTTGCTTGAAACACGAGCCGTGTTCGGTATAATGGCTAAAAAGGAGACCACGCTGGATATGCGCAGGGCTTCAAACAACCTCGAAAAGATGGGCGGTGCTGCTCTGATGTTCGAGGCTACTATGGCGTTGAGTACGATATTAGCCCCCGTTGCTATGGTCGGCGTTGCGTTAAGCACGCTCGTCATAGGCGGCAGTGCGACATTGTTCAACGCGATAGGCAACAGACGTACAAGCCGTGACATAAGGCAGGGTGTCCTTACTCTCGAACTTATGAGCATAGGCATACTCGGTTACACGCTGTCATTGCTCGCAACCACTATGATACTCCGCTACCTTATAACGGGCGGCGGTGAGAAAGTGGATTGGATGAACATTGTGGCGGTTGCATCGGCACTGCCTATGTTCGGCGTTATGATAGGCTCTGCATTCTTGTTTAGGGAGATAGGTAATTCGTCAGTAAGGATAGCGGAAGGCAGTCTTGCCGTTATGATTATGGGTGCTGCCACCGTTATGTTCACATTGAGCCTGCTTGCCACCTATATGATAACAAAGAGTATGGTTGGTGATGTGTTCAAAGACGGCAAGTTCGATATGAAGAATGTGGCGGCACTTGCTTGCATACTGCCCGTGTTCGGTCTTATGCTCGGTGCAAACGCCGTGTTCAAGAGAATCGGAAATGAGAAATCGGTAAAGGACACCCTTATGGGCGGTCTTTCAATTATAGTGATGAGTGTAAGCCTTATCACCTTTGCGGGTGCAATGTGGGTGACTCATCAAATGACAAAGAGCATAATCGGCAAAGCCGACAAGAACGACATATTCGCTGTTATCGCTGATGTCGCCGTTCTTGCCCTTATGCTTGGTGCTAATTACATATACCGCAGGCTCGGCAAGGAGAAATCCGTTCAAGAGACGCTTGCTGGCGGATTGTCCGTTGTCGCTATGAGTGTCGGTCTCGTCACCTTTGCAGGTGCAATGTGGGTCACTCATCAAATGGCAAAGAGCATTATAAAGAACGGAAGCGGTGCTGACATTGGTGCTTTGATAGCCGATGTAGCAATATTCGCCCTTATGCTTGGCGGCAATTACTTATTCCGCAGACTTGGTAGTGAAAAGACTGTCAAGGAATCTATGCAGGGGTTGGTTAGCATTGCCGCTATGAGCGCAGGTATCATAGCGTTCAGCGGCGCAATGTGGGTGTCACACAAGATAGCGAAACAGATAATCGGTGAAGCCGATACAGCAAGCATACTCACAACGCTCGGCATATTCGCTCTGATGGTTGGCTCTGTTTATCTGTTCAAGTTTGCGGGAAGTAACTTCAAAGACATTGCGAAAGGCGCGGGAAGTATGCTTCTTATGGCTGTCGGTATAGGCGCATTCGGATATGGATTGAGTTTCTTCACCGATGCGGTCAAAGACGCTAAATGGTGGCAGTTGCTTGCAATGCCCGCACTCGTTCTATCATTCGGTGTTGAGTTTGCCGCACTCGGCTACCTTGTTGAGTTTGTCGCCTTGGGTGCTGCTTCTGTTGCGCTTATGGGTGCTTCACTCGTTCCGTTTGGTTGGGGTGTCGGTCAGTATGCGAAGTATCTGCAAGAGGCTAACCTTGATTGGAAAACTGTCGGTCAGATGGCGGGATTGATAATGCTGTTCGGTGTTGAGATGTCACTGTTGGGACCCCTCTCCCCGCTTATCGTTATGTCTGACGTTGCTATGGGTGTTATGGGATTGTCTCTGATAGGATTCGGAAAGGGTGTCAGCAGTTACGCAAACGATGTCCGTGAGAGCAAGATAGATTGGAAAACGCTCGGAAAGATGGCGGGTCTTATCGCCGTGTTCGGTGCTGAATTTGCACTCGTTGCCCCGCTTTCCCCGCTTATCCTTATGGCTGACGCTGCAATAGGTGTTATGGGTGCTTCATTGTATTCAATCGGTGTCGGTGTCGGTGAATACGCCACGGCAGTCAACAAGTCGAAAGTCAATGTCAAGACAATCTTGAATATGGCAGGCATAATCGGAACATTCGCAACCGAGTTTTCCGCTATCGCTTTGGTGTCACCGTTTATCATTGCGGGTTCTGCCGCTGCTGCCGCTATGGGTGGCGCGTTGTTGAGTTTGGGCAAGGGATTGCAGGAGTTCGCCGCAGCGAAACTGCAACCGAAGAGTATTGACACATTCTCGAAGATGATGATTACGCTCCGTGACACATTCGCTGTTATGGCAGGCAGCGGTGAGGCAGGCGGCAAGGGAGGCATACTCGGCACGCTGTTCCGTGGTGTTGTTTCGGCAATCAGTCCGAGCAGTGTTGAGAAAGGCGTTGAAGTTTCCCGCAAGATGGGCAACGCTCTTTATGATATTTCAAAAGGCTTGCTCAAATTCCAAGAGGGAATTGGCGACAAGATAATTGACAAACAGTTTATGCAGGATTTCGCGGATTCTGTTTCAACAACCGTTTCGTCAATATCAAGCGCGTTCAGAACTGTCGGCGAGTCTTGGGTCAGCATAAAGTCACCCGAACCGAGAACCGTGTTCGGAAAATTGTTCCGCAAACTTACGGCAGGTGTTTTCGATGAGAAAACCCGTAACTCTGTTGAGGAAGGTATCAAAGCGACAAAGGGAATGGGAAGCAGCCTTGCCGAACTCGCCAAAGGATTGAAAGAATACAAAGACCTCGTTCCGAATGAAAAGGACGCGGGTTGGGTCGGCGCGGTGGCAACGAACATTGCGTTGATGTTGGACGCTTTGGTCGGCCCGCTCACCAAGTTCGGCACAGTTGAGGAATCCGTTTCCTTGGTTCAGTCGCAGTCGTCAGACATAGCGCGGGGATTCGCCTCAATTCAAAGCAGCATTGACAATACCGTAAACTACAACAGCAAGAAAGTTGACATAGCACGCGCTATGGAGAATGTCGGTCAAATCGGAACGCTTATTTCGGGTCTTGCACAAGGTGTCAAGACATTTGCCGAAATCAACCCGAAGAAAGACATAGGAAGCGCGTTTGAGATAAATGACGATTGGACATTGAGCGGAAACGGCGGCGGTATGATTGGTAACATACAGCAGATGCTCTGCGGTTTCTTCCCCGCTTTCATACAACTCGGTAAGAAGTTGGAGGAAACGGGTACGTTTGAGGAAGTCGTTGAGGCTGCTAAATACGAATCCCATTGGTACGGCAACCAAAAGACGCAGGATGCACGGACTGAAAAGAAGTCCTATGTCGGTATGGCTATCGCCGCTGCGCAGGGAATCGGAAGAATAATATCCGATTTGGCGGAGGGTATGAAATCGTTTAACGAGGCATATCCAGACCCGTCAAAACTCGCAACGGGTGTCGGTAATGTGATAAAGGCTATATCAAGTATGTTCACGGGATTCGGCACTATCGGCTATGCCATTGTGAACGGCGGCGGCTTGCAACCCGTTTTGCCTTCGGGTGCTGAAAACGGATTCGACTTCGGTTACATTCACGGTAACGTCAGAATGCTTCGCTACGCCCCCGATGGAAGCGATATGACGGAGGTGTTCAGTTCAATCAGCAGTTCAATGAACAATCTGATTACGGGCATAGGCGAGTCTGTGAACAAAATGAAAGGTCAGATGCCTGCCGTGAACGAGGTCAACAAGAGTATGGAGGCATACATTCTCACTCTGTTGAATCTGTCAACCGCCGCTCATATTATGGGCGACCATACCGCTGAAGAAAGCGCATTCTTCTACACCTCGAAAGGCATAACCACTTATCAAATGCAGAATATGGACAACGCTCTCGTTAAGGGCGCGTACAGCAATGCGAGCGAGATGAAGAATGTTGTTGAAAAGGTGGTTACTATGGGTAAGTCAATACAGACGATACCCGACAGCGCGGGCAAGAAATTCACCGTGTTCACAACAGACTTGGTTAGGGGTATGAACCAACTTGCGGCAACGCACAACAATGTAACGGCAGCAACCAAGTTCATAGACAGTTTGACAAAGGCTAAAAACGAGCAGGTGTTCGAGAACATCGCGTCCAACACGGAGAGAATCGCGCAAGCGTTGAACTCAATAAACAACAATAATTTGCAGCCATACGCAGAGATGATTGCAGGTATGGGTAAATTGTCCGAAAGCACTTCAAATGCGAAGAAAATTATGGACGAGATACGCGACCTTATCGAAGATATGGTTGACAAAATCGGTGAACTCCGTAACGGTGGAGGCGGCGGAAGCGACACCAACGGCGGCGGCAGCAAACCTACTCCTACGAATGCTCCTCAACAGAGACCGCAACAACCTCAACCCGTTCCGCAGCAAAGGGTTAAGGCTGATGTCTCATTCGACCAAAGCACATTGAACGCTTTGAGCAAACTGACACAAGCGATAAATGAAAAATTCTAACAATGGTAAACGGCAACAAGACAACTGAAAACAATGACCAACTCCTTATAAGCGTCAATACACCCTACACGGGCGTGTCGAAAGTCAATTCGTACACGGCTGTCATAAAGGGGGAGACGGAATCGTTGTATTACAGAAAGGAGTTCAGATGGTCTTATGACGGCATACTTTACAACGATTGGCGCGAACTGACAAACGACAATCTGCGTGTGCTGCTGCCCGACCCGAACAAACCGTTCTATCCGCAGTACAAGTTCACGCAGATAGGTGACGGCGAACTTGAGTTTGAGAGTATAGCCCTTGAAGTCGTTTCAAACAACGGTATAATCAATGATATACCGATGTGCGGCATAAGCGATAACGAGAGTTGCTGCGGTCAGCAGAACCTTGTGTTTGAATGTTGCGGCGGCGGATTCAACCCGTATGCGATAGGCAACTCCGCATTCATTTATTCACAACTCTCGCAGGTTGTCAGCAATATGTTCGGATTCTGTGTCCAATACTTTAAGACAAGTGCCGACCAACGCTCAAAGGATGTCGTGCTGCACGAGTATTCGTTGCTCAATGTCATAGCGGAGGGCAACGTGAAAATACTTGTACCCGACAACCAACTGCCGAGCAGGGAGATAAATTTCAATCCTCTGATGATGGACTACCCGACCATATTCGAGGTGCATATCGTCAAAAACGGATTCAGACAAGTGTTCGGGCAGGACGCGAAACCCGAAGTCGGAGATTATCTTTATTTTGAGCAGTATATGAACAAAATGTACGAGATAAACGCCGTCTCCGAGACGGACGATTATCTTTACAGCGGTTCGTATTGGCGCGTCAGTCTTGTTCAGTACCAAAAGAAAGCGTCCGTCAAATTTGAGGACAAACAGTTCGAGGAAGACGTTGACACCCTCATATTCAATATGGATAAGTTCAACATTGAGGTTGAAAACGAGGAAAAGGATACGAGAAAACCCGAACAATACAACACAATCGGTACTGACGAAAATGATTATGTCAGAAGAATCCTTGACAAGAAACTTCATATCGGAACGGATGCAATCTACAATAATTGGACTATGATTTCAAAATCCTACTACGCATTGAAGTCAATCCCCCGTGGCAAGATGGCGATTCAGTACCGATACAACAAAGGTTGGGAGGATAGTGAGCGTATGTTCACTTTTTGGATAAGACCGAAATACACGAACACGAAGAATATCAGCAGGCGAATTGAAGCCATTGTTGATGTTGACGGATATATGGGTCTGAAGGTTGACAACACAGCCGTTTTTGTTGCGGGAACTTATCTCAACCTAACGGGTACTGACTATCCGAAGTTTGTCAAGATAACTGGTATTGTTGATGACGTTCTTGTTACAAACCAAATCTATGTTGACGATTGTATGAAAAATGCGGTTGCGACACAGATTTCGAGTAACAATTTCTTGTATTCCGAGGGCGGATTCAATCTCATACAGACACCGAACAGTTTCATTGTGTCAATCAACGGGGATGAACATATATTCAATTTCGGAAGCGAGTTGGTTATGAACGCTGACGAATGGTATGGCATCGTTCTCGCCGTCAAGCCCGAAGACAAGAAACTCGGACTTTGGGTTTATCCTCTTGGCAAGGGCGACAGAAATGTACGCAGTATGGATTCAACGATAGACCTCAAATACTATAAGACAATAGGATGCAAGGGCGATATGAGTGTTGATGACGGATATTGGGGATTGCTCGGTTGTGAACTTGACATAACCAACATAAGGATATGGAACGAGATTTGCGAAGAGAGCCTGCACAACATCATACTGTCGCAGTATGTCGTAAAGGATTCTCACCTTTGCGAACTTGTTGACAACGCGCAGCCCGAACTTCTGATTGACCGTGTTACCAATCCGAGGTAATGCTGAAATTTCCTTCAAATACCGCCCGCCTAAAACGGGCGTTTTTTATTTTTGTTCATTTTTTGTGCGTATTTGCGAATTTTTTATTATATTAGTTTGTAACCAAAAATTTAGAATTATGGATTTGAAAGGACTAATGGCGGTTCAAGTGCCGCAAAAAACAAGAACTTACGCTCCGATTTCCTACGAGGAAATTCACTATTCCATTATGGAAAACATTGAGCGTAACAACTTTGTACTCAACGGGACATCTGTCCGTACACGCAACGGCGCGGATGCTGTCGTTATGTACGACCTCGGCGACAAACTCGCCACGGAGGACAACAAGGAACTCGGAATCCGTGTCGGATTCAAGAACTCGTACAACCGAAGGGTCAGTTTCGGTTTCGCTATCGGCAGTGTTGTGTTCATCTGCACAAACGGTATGGTTAGCGGCGAGTATATGATTAAAAAGCAGCATCGTATGAACGATTTGAACGTCTATGTTACCGACCTCATCGGTCAGTATTTCTCCCAAGTCCGTTACGAGCATAATCGGAACATTATGTTTATGAAAGACTTGAAGCAGCAGAGGGTTGACCGTGCGGTCGCCTCCCGCGTAATCGGTGACTTGTTCACGAACAACAGAATCATCAACCAAGGTCAGTTGCGTAAAATGGCTGACGAAATCTACCACTCAACGAACTTCGGCAATCTGACCGACAACGAAACAATCAGCGGGTGGGATTTGTACAACCACGGAACTGAAGCATTGAAATCATCGGCAAATGTCAACTACTTTGCAAAGCATACAACATACAACGACTATTTCAGAGGATTCTTTGGAATCTGAAATGAATGAGGTCATAGACAAGTTGCAGAAACAGAAGGGGTCGCTCAAACTTATGAATGACGGTCTCTTCGGTTGCGACTTGGAAAATGTTGACTTTGACGGTTGCGACATTGAGGTTGAGCCGAAAGAAAAAGAAGTACCAACAATAACTTATATATGATGTACACACTATTGATAGACGGACATAACTTTATGTTTAGGACAATGTATGTTTTTCCGTCAAAGAAGAATGAAAAAATGCTGTCAACGGAGGAATCGCAGAAACTGTTTGTGTCAAAACTTGAACAGAATCTGAACGCTGTGCTGCGTGACTTGGAGAATATCGTTGACAGATGCGTGTTCATTATGGATTCCGCCTCTTGGCGCAAGACCATTGAATCCGATGTTGACTATAAAGGCACTCGCCATCAAGACGAGACCATAGACTTCAACGGGTTTGACAAATGCACGGCGGAATTTATGGAGATTGCAAAGAAATACAATGTCACCGTTTCCAAGACAAAGCGTGCGGAGGCTGACGACTTGATTTTCTATTGGTCTAACGTGTTGACCTCGAAAGGAATCCCCGTCATTATGTACACAAGCGATAAGGATATGCTCCAACTCGTGCGCAGCGTGAATGGTGTTCCCGCCATTCTCTATTCCGATGTCACGAAAAAGATATACACGCCGAGCGATTTTATGAAAGGCAAGGATGTGTCCGAATCAATCTACGAGGCTTTCACGAACAAGCACAAGATTGACGTGTTTGACGAAAAGACGCAGTTCGAGTATCTGTCGAAAAAGCGCAGCCTTGATATGATTGAGGTTGACGCTGACGAATGCTTGTTCACAAAAGTAATCGTTGGCGACAAATCGGACAATATTTCGTCAATCTATTCCTACGAGAAAAACGGCAGGACATTCAACGTGACCGAAAAGAAAGCGGAGAAAATCATTGAAAACTTTAAGGGTAAGGTCGAATCGCTCAATGCGGAGTATCTTTTCCTTGACGATACAATCAAGGCACTTGCGCAATCCTGCTGCGAGGTTGTCGGCGTTGACTGCGTAGATAAGATTGAGGCTAACATAAGACGGAACACACAGTATATTGTGTTAAACACGAATGTCATACCGTCCGATGTCGTCAGCGCAATGCACGAAGACGTTAAGTCTCTCGCAAAGGAAATGCGCAGGGTCAAGTTCAACGCTCTGAAGCCGCAGGAATCTGTCGTGAAGAAAACTGAAAAGATTTTCAAAGGTGTCAAGGATGACGGGGATTTGTCGTTCATAAAAGGCAACAAGGCTCTGTTTTAATTTGCATAAAAATTTGTATAACAAAAGCATATATTATGAAAAAGTTTTTTATTACAGCATTTTTGGTAACGGCATTTGTTATGATGTTCCTATCCGTTTTAGCCATTTTCAAAAACAGATTGGAGTATGCAACGATTTTTACAGCCGCGTCTATGATTGCGATTATCATTTCAAATGTAATATCCTATGTTGATATGTTGGATATGGAATCCGAAATGAAGAAAATGGTGTCGGAAATGAACAACTTTAAGGGTTACTTTTTCCCGCAGGAAAACCAATCCGACTATATCAAGAAAGTATTGGATAGGATTCCCTATGCCGCCCGTGCGGACATTCAGAAGCAGAGCCGTGAGAACGAGGCTGCTCTTGAAAAGGATTTGCTTATGCCGAAGTTGAGCGGATATACGGATGACGAAATCCTCGAACTCAACAAGTGCAACGCGCTCCCGTCCACAATAACGAAAGAAGACATTAACAGACTTCGCAAGATAAATGCGTCAAGGGGTGTCAAGTTCTCGCAATTCGACTTGGGTACTGCCGACACCGATTCAGAGCCGCAGGCTGTTCAAGAACAAACTGAATAGGGAGGTTATATGGAACTGTTTGAATACATAGAACTTTTGTTTGACCGCTCGAAACAGAAAGAGTGGAACAACCTCGTTACGAGTGAAAAAGTCAAGAACCAATTTATGCTCAACCGATTTATGGCGATACGTTATCCCACCTATGCGCAGCAACTGAATGTCATTAAGACAGACGGTCTCGGTGTTGCGGAGGTTTGGCGTATGGTCGCTTCGAGATTCTACAAAGGTGTTCCGAAGTTCATTTACACCAAGACAGCAAAGGGTGCAAAAAAAGACAACCCGCTTGCCAAAATATCGAAGGAGGCAATCAGTTTTTGGTGTGACCGCAACGAGTGCGGACTCCGTGAACTGAACGAGCATTTGGATTTTAACCTTGAGCGCACGCTTGACGAGTTGAAGTACATAGAAAAGAATTACATAACAAAAGACAAATCAAATAAAGAGAACGACAATGACTGATTTATTGAAATTTTTAGTGGTGTTCGCGCTTGCTTGCGTGATAGTGCCGATTTTCGCCCTGCTTGCAGGCTACATTTTCTATCTTGTTTGGAACAACATCTTGGTTGATATCGTTTCCGTGTTCAAGGAAATCACCTATTGGAAATCATTTTTCTTGTGCTTGGCGGTAATGTTCCCGTCAACCTTGGCTAAATACAAGACATACGATGAGTAATTCGATTACGCCCAATGACGTGGCGAAAATGATGGTGAGCGTTTCGGAGATGGAGTTCAAACTTTATCCGAACACATACGATACGGATGCCCGCATCGCGAAGATATTGCGTTTGCGCAGTAGCAGGAATATGTACCGTAACGAGATGTTCGCACACATTGACAACTACTACGGCGGTGTGGCGAAATGGTTTGACTTGTTTAAGAAACGCTTTGGCGATTCCGTTTCGATAGAGGAACACTATGACGAACTCATTAGTAATTTCTCGTCTCCCGAAATCATAGCGTACTACAACATCTACCCGAATTTGAGTTACTATTCGTTCAGAGTTATGGACGAAAAGGACGATAGGGATTGCAGGGAAACCAACAAGACTGTTATGTGTCTGCCCGACACTTCGATAAAGTCTATGTATATCAACCTCCGTAATCTGTTTCAGCAGGATGTTGTTGACAAAATGAACAAGTATTTCATCGCCAACAATATGCTTGTTGACAATGCTATGTTCAAAAAGCCTGCCGTTGTTACGGTTGAGGTTGCCGCATTGCTTGACATTTTCGGGGAGTTTGTGGCGCAGTGCAAAGATGAGAAATTCGCGGATGTTGTGTATGCGGGTATATCGTTTATTGACATTGACGAACTCGCCCACACGAGGGTTACTCTGCTGACCGATTATCCGAGTTATAAATAGAATCGGAACTATCCCTTTTGGTTTTGTAAGAAATCTTGAAAAATATCATATATAAATATATTAAGTGTATGTAGTTATTTGGAGTATTGGTATTGTGGTTTTATACTAAATTAAAAAACAAACTGACTTGTATAAGTAAAACCAAGAAAGTCAGATGACATAGGTCAGTAGAATACTTTAAAATCTCGGTGAGGAACACCGAGTACAGTCGTGGAGTTATGAACAAACCAAGTGGAACACTCAAGTTAACTGATGACTGCTTGGATAACAGTGAAGCGATTATTGAACTTGAAATCTTAATAAATATTACAAGATTAAAAGGAATAATTCCGAATAGAGTTTAACATAGCATTGTTTATGAAACTTTTATCCGATTCCATAAGGAACTTGCAGAACAGTCAGCAGCAGAAGCCCGTCATCAATGATTCACAGACGGAATTGCTGCCCGATATATGTGAATTGCCAAATGGCGAGTACAAGGCTTACTTTTACGCTTGGGTGTTTGAACTTGCTGACGGCAGGAAATTCAAGACCCATATCGGGGTGAAACACGGAAAGCGTTGTGCAAAGTTGCTCAACTATAAAGTTGAAAACGGCGAGTTTCGGGAGATAGAAAAATTCTTCAACGGTTGTGAAAAACACATAACCGAATTGCCTAATGGAACATATAAAGGCAGATGGTTCGCCTATTGCTTCGAATTGGAAAACGGTGAAAAATACAAGACCGACATAGGATTGCTGCGAAGCAGGGAACTTACGCCTATCGGAACGTACTCTCTTGTTGACGGGGCGTTGACTGAATTGGAAATGTGCTAAAAGAAAAGGACTGCGGTTGCAGTCCTTTTTGCTATTGCGCGAGAAGGTCTTTCATTTCCCAATTCGGGAAAGCCTTGTTTATTTTATCTGTTATGTCGTCAACTATTTCTTCGGGCTTCATATCGCGCTGCGGGGTGATTTCGTAGATTCCGCAGTTCGCGCAATCCTCGAACCCGTAGTCGGTTATTCTCATCTTCACAGCGTCTATCGCTTTTGTGATAAATTCATTGTTGTCCGATGTCTTGTTTGGTTGGTCACTGACGATAAGCGTGACGGGAATCGTCATACCGTAACTGTTGAACTCGCCCCATTCCGATTTGTCGGGCAGGGCAATGCACCAATATACCTTTTTGCTATCCATTCCGTTGACAACAATGTCTTTGCTTTCGGTGATGAAGTTCCCAAAACTTTTCAGATTTTCCATACTATTCTTGTTCTTTGAGTTTCCAAAACGTGCAGGTCATATCGTATGATGAGAACACATCATCGGTTGTTCCCGCGCTGTGGCATATCAGTTGACCTTCGACTGTGCCGTATTCTGTTTCGATTGTGAGTTCGTATTTTCTGTAAGCGGGGTGATTGATGTCTGGTGAAGTTCCCGCGAAGTAGTTGTAGTACACGCCCGCGCTTGAAATGACATCGGTTACACCGCGCACTTTTCGGAGTGCCGCTATGTGGTCGCCAACATTCTGCCAACCCGTATCGGAGTATTTGTGTTTTGTGAACGGGCTTGAAGCGGTGTAAAGTCTGTTTATGAGCAGGTTCAGTTGGTATGTTTTATCCATTTTGCCCAATTCGTTGTTCTCGTTTATTATGTCGCTGTATTTTTTGACTTCCATATAGGTGTTTTTCAATATTTATATTGGGTCTTATAAATATTTAAAATTGTGTTTTAATGGGATTTCTTGATACCTCGAAGGTGAAGGCTATTGATTTGTTGAAGCAGGCGTATCTGTATCTGAACAAGATGTACGGTATGTCCGATTCGGTCTTTACTCCGAGTTCACCAACGGGTCAGATACTGTCCGTTGTAGCCAACATTTCGGAGTTGGTTTTCCTTTATCTTGAGCGTGCGGCATCCGAATTGAACATTATGCGTGCGCAAACTGTCGAAAGCGTACACGGTCTTTCGAGGCTGACGGGTCACGACCCGTACAGAGGTTCATCGGCATACGGTATGATGAAGATTAAGTTGAATCCGTCTGCACTGCTTGATTTCAACGGCTCTTATGTGAAAATTCAGAACAACACGGCGTTTGTAATCAAGGAAAACGGCAATCAGTATTTCTTGAATATGGATACCGACTATATAATGCTGCAACAAGATTCCGACCCCGTGAACATAGAGTTCGTGCAGGGTGTCCGTTCTACGCAGACTTTTGTTGCAGATGGAACGAAGTTGCAGTCTTACAACGTGAACATAAAAGGGTTGACTGACCACAACAGAATCAGAGTGTTTGTGGACGGTGCGGAATGGAAGAAAGTGGAAAGCCTTTACGATATGGGTGCTGACGAGGCTTGCTATATGTGCAAGACTTCCGTGAATATGGGTCTTACTGTGTTTTTCGGAAACGGTAATTTCGGAAAGATTCCCGAAAGCGGAAAGAGCATAGAGGTTGAAACAGTGAACCATCTCGGCGATGCGGGCAACCTCTCTGGCACAGCCCTCAACATAGAGTTCCTTGACGCGGGTTTCGACAACGATGGCGAGACCATTGACCTCAACAAGTTCCTTTCGGTTATGGTTGAAAAACCGCCTATGATGGGTGCATACGCAGAGCCTTTGGAACTTACGAGAATGATTGCCCCTCATCAGAGCAAGAGTTTCGTTCTCGCAAACCCCGACAACTATGTGTCGTATCTTTCAAGGTACAGTCAGTTTAACGTGATTGACGCATACAACACAAAGGACGATTCGTATTTGGACGATGACAATGTTATATACTTGCAGATTGTTCCGAACATAAAGGACAAACTTTCCAAGCAGTCCGATTCGATAGACTATTTCAACCTGCCCGAAAATGAGTTCGTGCTTAACGACTTTGAGAAAGATGCCATAATCCGTGCGCTTGATGACAGCGGCAGGCAACTTGTTTCTTCGGAGGTTGTCATAAATGATGTGAAAATCAAACGCTACGCTCTTGTGATAGCGGTCAAATATTTCGAGAACAGCGAAAAAATGAAAGTGTGGACGGCGATACGCTCGAAGTTGAACACATATTTCACCAACATAAACAGAACCGATATGATTCCGAAGTCAGATATCGTTTCTTTGCTTGAAGGCATAGAAGGTATTGACAGTGTGAACGCCTATTTCGTTTCGGAGGAAAACGAGGAGGCTATAAGGAACGGTTATTATATTGAAACCTACGATTATATAAACCCCGATACACATCTCCACGAGAAAGTGGAAAGACGCATAGACCTCGAACCCGATGAAGACCCGTTGGTCGGTCTTGACAGTTTCGGCGACATTGTTTTGAAAAAAGGCGAAGTTGCCATAATAAGGGGTGGATGGAAAGACAGAGACAATAACGAGTATAATAGCGAACTTGATATGAACAATCTTTGCGGTCTTACGGTTGTGTTCACATCGGCTACGGAGAATACCGTTTTCAATAAAATGCAGCAGGAATCTCTGAACAGACTGCTTAACGGCGGATAGTCAGAGACTTTGTGAATCTTTCTTGGGCATCGGCTATTGAGCCGTTCTCGAAGTAATCCTCATCGCAATATATCATCTCGTGTATCAGATTGTAGTTCACGCAACGGCAATCTGATATTTTTGTTATGTCGTACCGCTTTACAGATTCCATTATGTTCACTTTCTTTGAAATCTGCTCTGCGGTGTCCGTTGTGATTTCCTTTATGAAATTCTGTTTGTCCGCGCTGTCAATGTCGGGGTAGTTGGCGATTTCCTTTTCTATCCTGCGCGAATACAAGTCGTATATGTAGCCGAACACTTGAATCCGTATGTTCAGCGGCAGCACTCGCATATCTATTCCGTAAAAGTGTTTCGGGTTCTTTTTTGATTGACCCATAGACATAATGTAGGGGAATGTGTCGTACAAATCATTTCTGTCGGTTGCATATCGAAAGGCGTATAGTTTCCCAGGCAGAAGCCAAGTCTTGTTTATCGGCATATATTGGATTTTGTCGTAGAACTCCGTTTGGATTCTCTTTTCAGAGCCGTAATCCTTCAGCACGTCTCTGACCCTTGATTGGAAATCGTATGTATAATTCATATATATAATTAAAAAGCGTATGAGGTCACAAGATAGTCTTCTATGTATATGTCAACCACGCAGCCGAATGAATAATTGTTCGGTCTCTCGAAGAAATTTACCTTGCAGTAGATATTGATGTTCGAGTCGGTTGTTGACTTGACATATTTTTGGATTTGCAGATTTATTTCGTTCTGTATGTAGTTCGCACTGACATTTGTCTCGAAAATATATTTTTCCAAGTCTATTCCGAAATCGGGCATACACAAAAGGCTTCCTTTTTCGGTATATAACAGAACTTCCAATTTTTGTATGATATTGATTAGTCTGTCGTGTATTTCCAACGCCTTTTCGGAGTATCTTGGTGACTCGTCAGATATTGCGAAAATCTCATTTATGTCGTATGTTTCCATTAGGTGATATGTATAAATATAAAGATAAATCTTGATTATTTATAATTATGACCGATAAAGAATTACGCGACTTGTACATTTTATACAAAAATAGTGGTGCAACTATCCCTTTTAAAGAATGGATTGAACTCCAAGGCGAATCTGGTGATAATGACAACAACAAGCAGGTTGTCATTATCAACGGTGGCGGCGAATGTTGTCCGCCCGCACCTTCCGTAAACGTATGCTGCCCTCCGACAAAGAGAACTGTCGGTAGGGGTAAACAAGGTATCCAAGGTGTCCAAGGCGTTCAAGGTCTGCAAGGTTTGCAGGGCTTGAAAGGTGAATATGCAGCACAAGGCGTGCAGGGCGTGCAGGGTTTGCAGGGTCCAGCAGGCGGCGGTGGCGGCGGCGACCAAGGTATCCAAGGTGTCCAAGGTGAGCAGGGTTTGCAAGGCTTGGCAGGTGAACAAGGTTTGCAAGGCATCCAAGGTATTCAAGGTGCTGAAGGCGAACAAGGTTTGCGCGGTTTCCAAGGTGCAGACGGTACTGACGGAAACCAAGGCGTTCAAGGTATTCAAGGTGCTGACGGAATCCAAGGTGTTGACGGCAAACAAGGATTCCAAGGTGCTGACGGTAAAGACGGCGAGCAAGGTGTTCAAGGCTTGCAAGGTATAGGCGGTACTGACGGTGAACAAGGTTTGCAAGGTTTGAAAGGTGAACAAGGTATTCAAGGTCCAGCAGGCGGAGGCGGCGGTGGCGAACAAGGAATACAAGGTCTCCAAGGTGCGCAAGGTATCCAAGGCAATCAAGGCATTCAAGGTGCAGACGGAATCAAAGGTGCAGACGGAATCCAAGGTGCTGATGGTAAAGACGGCGAGCAGGGTGTTCAAGGTCTCCAAGGTGCAGACGGAATCCAAGGTGCTGACGGCGAGCAAGGCACACAAGGTTTGCAAGGTGAGCAAGGCTTGCAAGGTTTTCAAGGAATCCAAGGTATTCAAGGAACTGAAGGCAACCAAGGTACACAAGGTTTGCAAGGTATAGACGGCAAAGACGGTGAGCAAGGCGTTCAAGGTCTCCAAGGTGCAGACGGAATCCAAGGTGCTGATGGTATTCAAGGTGCTGACGGCAAAGATGGTGAGCAAGGTGTTCAAGGCTTGCAAGGTGCTGACGGTCTCCAAGGTGCTGACGGTATTCAAGGTGCTGACGGCAAAGACGGCGAGCAAGGTGTTCAAGGATTGCAAGGTGCTGACGGTATTCAAGGTGCAGATGGAATCCAAGGTGCAGACGGTGAGCAAGGTTTGCAAGGTGCTGACGGTATTCAAGGTGCAGACGGAATACAAGGTGCAGACGGTGAGCAAGGTTTGCAAGGTGCTGACGGTAAAGACGGTGAGCAAGGTGTTCAAGGTTTGCAAGGTGCAGATGGAATCCAAGGTGCAGATGGAATCCAAGGTGCAGATGGAATCCAAGGTGCAGACGGTATTCAAGGTGCAGATGGAATCCAAGGTGCAGACGGTAAAGATGGTGAGCAAGGTGTTCAAGGCATTCAAGGTGCAGACGGAATACAAGGTGCAGACGGTGAGCAAGGTTTGCAAGGTGCTGACGGTAAAGACGGCGAGCAAGGTGTTCAAGGCTTGCAAGGTGCTGATGGAATACAAGGTGTTGACGGTGAGCAAGGTTTGCAAGGTGCTGACGGTATCCAAGGTGCTGATGGCAAAGATGGTGAACAAGGTGTTCAAGGTATAAAGGGTTTAGATGGGGATGACGGTGAGCAGGGTGTTCAAGGTCTCCAAGGTGTTGGTGGCACACAAGGTGTGCAGGGTGTAGCGGGTGAAGCCGCTTCACAAGGTATTCAAGGTGCAACTGGTGCTGACGGTATTCAAGGTGCTGACGGCAAAGATGGTGAGCAAGGTGTTCAAGGCTTGCAAGGTGCTGACGGCAAAGACGGTGAACAAGGTGTTCAAGGTCTCCAAGGTGTTGACGGTATTCAAGGTGCAGACGGCAAAGACGGAGAGCAAGGTGTTCAAGGTCTTCAAGGTGCTGATGGCATTCAAGGTGCAGACGGCAAAGACGGAGAG